>Ga0210400_10000004_pt1 | contig 614707 bp, 527 predicted proteins | sample IncBWH26MmetaG_FD_155456 | JGI IMG/M metagenome (GOLD analysis project Ga0210400, IMG submission 155456) | Forest soil microbial communities from Barre Woods Harvard Forest LTER site, Petersham, Massachusetts, United States - Inc-BW-H-26-M | ecosystem: Environmental > Terrestrial > Soil >... | reverse complement strand
CGTGTTGGAAAGACCGTTGTCCTGATTGCTGGTTTTGGGATTCAGCGTGTTAACGAACGCAATGCCGGGCGTGGCGAGGAGAGCTTTGGGTACGACGGCAGTGACATTGAGAACGTCCCCGAGGCTGTCGGTGGTCACCGTGGTGGCGATGGTTTTCTGATTCCACTGAACGACGGTCTTGGGGACGAAACCGCTGCCAATCACAGTGATCGTGAGGTCCGAGGTCTGGCCCGCAGTGCTATTGCTCGGCGAAAGGGAGATGAGCGCCGCTCCCGTGTTGGACTGAAATGTGTTGCCGTAATCATTGCAGCCGGCCGCGACGCAGAGCGCCGCAAGCGCGACAGCGAAAGCTGTCCCAAACCGCTTCATGAAACGTCCCTCTCTTGAACCGCGCGCACAGCGGGGAGCTGCGGCGCTATTCCATTGCCCCAATGTCTGATGTCCCCAGGCCAATGAAGAACTCTGATGCAGGCGGGCTTCGTCGCGTTGACCGGCCCCCTGAAGGCCTCTGAGCCGCAAATCCGCTCTGGGTGAACCGAACAATCATTCCATTCCTGAGGAGTAAGGTCAATGCGGGCCTTGCGGAGGTGGGCCACGTTGATTCGTGGGGCAAGGGCAGAAGGGTGGTGCGAGTTCCACAATGGGAATAGTTTGGGTACACCCCGGTTGTTTTTGTAAGAGTGGCAAACACAGGACTTATGAGCGCAGATGATAGAGCAGAGGAACGAAAGAGACTTTTGGCTATAGGAGCCAGAACTACGCCTCACTCGATTTTGCCTAAGTGCGGAATAGAAAGGACTTAAAGGCCTTTGTTTGCATACAGTTCTACAAGTGTTGTTTCTAAAGAAGATAGGAGGGGCAAAATAAAACAGCGCAGACTTCCGGAAAGTGGGGTCGGCTAGTTCGAACTGAGCAAGTCTAAACACTGCGAAGAATAGCAGAATTAAGTTACCAAGTCAATAGATATTTATTCAGTATTCGAACGGACTAAACGCGCGCAGAACAAGCATCCAGGTATGCGCCCGCCACAACGATCAGCTCCCGGCGCAAGGTGTCGCCTTCCTTCTCGGGAACGCCCGATTCCAGCATTCTACGGCTGACTCCGATCATCATCCCGTGGAGCATGGAAGCAACAAGCTGGGGATCGGTCGTGAGTGGTTCGCGGGCCGTCGCCAACATTCCAACAATCGCCTTGGCGGACCGTGTACCCATTTGTTGCGAGATCTTCGCTCCATCTACATCGGAGCTTACGGAGTAGAGAGCGACGCTGGTTTTGGCATTTTTCATTTTCGCTTCGAAAAACGCGGTGATGAGCGCAGTAGCCATTTGCCGCAGCGTTGCCCCTTCCTGCTCTTTGCAGACAAGTTCGACGGCGCTAGTCACTTCCTCGAGGTGCCGTTTTAAGGCACCTTGTAAAAGAGCGCTTTTGTTCGGGAAGTACTGATATAAGGTCCCGACCGAAACGCCGGCTCGCGAGGCCACCCTGGTCGTGGTCAGGCGTTCCTTTCCCAAGTTGAGCAAAACCTGAATAGTGGCTTCGAGAATTGCTTTTACGCTTGCGTTAGAACGCGCTTGAACGGGCGATTTACGAGGCTCTAAGAGGACTTGTGCACGCTGAGGCAAATGCGAACTCACAATCTGAAGCTTTCTTCATCTAATCACGGGTGAGCCGAATACTACAAGTAGCGACAACAAGAGGAGAAGCAGAATGACGAAACAAACGGAACTGGGTGGTACCTTCCGACTTCCCGGAACTTCATTGACCGTGAACCGCATGGGCTACGGCGCGATGCAACTTGCCGGCCCGCATGTGTGGGGACCGCCGCGTGATTTGGATGGTGCGATTGCTGTTTTGCGAGAGGCGATCGCATCTGGCGTAAACCACATCGACACCAGCGATTATTACGGTCCGCATGTAACCAATCAAATCATCAAGCAGGCGCTCCTTCCTTATCCAAAGGACCTCGTCATCGTCACCAAACTAGGCGCTCGCCGTGGCGAAGACCAGTCCTGGATTCCCGCCCTTTCGCGCCAAGAGCTGATCGATGGTACCCACGACAATCTTCGCAACCTGGGGCTGGACGCGCTCGATGTCGTAAATCTCCGCGTTGGAGGTTTTACGGAGCCGGTCGAAGGATCGATCGAAGAACAGGTGACAGTGCTTGCCGAACTCAAACGCCAGGGATTGATCCGCCATATCGGTCTGAGCAACGTCACTTCCGCACAGGTGCGTGAGTCTCAGAAAATTACGGAGATTGTCTGCGTACAGAACTTTTACAACGTGGCACAGCGGAAAGATGATGGCTTCATCGATGATCTTGCAAAGCAGGGCATCGCCTATGTGCCGTTCTTCCCGCTGGGAGGATTTACTCCTTTGCAGTCGTCCGCGCTCGATACCGCAGCAGCGTCACTGCAGACCACACCGATGCAGCTCGCGCTTGCGTGGCTTCTTCAGCGCTCAGCTAACATCCTGCTGATTCCAGGCACATCTTCCATCAGGCATCTTCGTGAGAATCTCAAGGCGGCAACGCTACAAATTCCTTCCGAAGTGATTGGCGGTCTTGATTCAATCGGCCGAGGTCCGAGCTTAGCGGCGGCACAATAAGTCCGTCCAGAAGTACTATAGGTCGAACCGGAGGGGGCCGTGAGCATGCGTCAGCAGAAGATTCACACTCACCCTGCTCAATTGGCTCGACCTACTCCAATGGGCCGAGCTGCAGTGCAGATCTTTGCTGCCAATGAGCGCATGAACCAGATGCTGATCGAACATCTTGAGCCTGTGGCGTGGACAGCGAAACCGCCCGGCAAGGTTCGTAGCATTGCGGCAATCTTCACGCATATGCACAACGTCCGCACCAAGTGGGTCAGGCTGACGGCTCCGCACCTGCAGGTTCCGAAACAGCTCGACCGCTCGCGCTGCACGCCTAAGCAAGCACGCGCGGGATTGGCGGAGAGCGCCGCTCGGTGCACGGAGATGCTCGCGGAAGCGTTCGGCGGTGGTGAGGGCCGTATTAAAAAGTTTGTTAGAGACGGCTGGGCTAAGCCTTGGCCAGTTGGCCCGGAAATGCTGTGCTACATGATTTCTCACGAAGCTCACCATCGCGGTCAGGTGTGTATGCTCGCACATCAGCTCGGATTTCCATTGCCGATCGAGGTGACCTCCGGTCTCTGGAATTGGGAAAAAATCTGGAAAGAGTGCGGGGCGCCTGGCGGCCCCGGCTACGATTCTTAAGGAATCGCCGAAGGCTGCGGTACCCAGCGCTCTGTCCATCCTCAGGATTTGCGTTCCACTGGAGATGGAACCCGCTTTGGCGGCTGAGGATTATCTTCCCCGAGATTGTTTTAGCACTTGCACTTTTTTTTCTGGTGAAGTCTTCGCCGCTCCGGCGGGTTCGCCGAGCATTTCCTGCAGCAGAGAAACGAAGGCTTGCTGGGCCGGCGAGATCCACTTGTCCTTGTGCCAGACGACGTGTGTGGCGATGTCCAGGGATGGTCCCGCCCAGGAAAAACTGACGAGTTGCTTGCGTGCCAATTCCCGGGCGACGACGATCTCCGGCAAAAGACCGACGCCCATGCGCAAAGAGACACAGTGTTTGATGGCCTCCACGGTGGAGAATTCCGTGATATTGCCGGGGCGAATATTCATCAGAGAAAGCATCTGGTCCAGTTTCTTGCGATAGGCGCAACCCGCTTCGGTGAGCAGCAGAGTTTGGCCAGCGAGGTCCTGGGGCTGTACTTTTTTGGCTGAAGCGAGCGGATGGGCGCGGTCCGCAAAAAACAGAACTTTTTCCGAGCGCAAACGCACTGACTTGAGACGATCGTCGGCAACGACGTCCTTCATCCAAACGGCCAGATCCATTTTTCCACTCTCGATGGATGGCACAAGGCCAACGTCAAAGTACGGCCGGAAGGTAAGCTGCACTTTGGGATAAAGTTTGCGAAAACGGCTGAGGATAGCCGGCAAGCGATAATTGAGAACCGATTCTGGAGCACCAACGCACAAAGGCCCAGCGGGAGTCGAATCCTGGACGACAGCGGCTTGCGCGTCACTAACGGTGGAGAGAACTTTTTCAGCGTAAGGCAAGAAGCGCCTGCCTGCATCGGTCAGGATCACTCGTTTGGCCAGCCGGTCAAAGAGCGGAGTGCCGAGTTCTTCTTCGAGAGCCCGAATCTGCGTGGTGACGTTGGATTGCACGCAGTGGACGCGTTCGGCAGCGCGAGTGAAATGGAGCTCTTCGGCAAGAGCGCGGAAGATTTCGAGTTGCCGCATTTCCATTTTGTCTCTTCCATCTCTACGAAGAATGATCTTTATCTTAACAATCTATTGGACTGATGTATATCACGCAGGAACACTCGGACCATGCGACACGATGCATGGATTTTCGAAAGCTGCGGGCGGGATTTTCCGCCCTCAGGAGAAAAGTTTGGCGATTCCTTCCGGATAGAATCGGCTTCTGCGTTTCGCCGAAGATGGCGCATCGTGCGTGCGCTGGTTTTATTCGCGGCTTTGCTTCTCTCCGGCAAGACTTCGGGTGAGCTGTGCGCGCAGGCTTCTACTCCCGCCAGTTCCCATGCCACGACAGCAGTATTGTTCGATTTCCAGAGGCCACTGCCGGAACCCTTTTGGGAAACATTGCAAGGCGAACTCGATCGAAACGCAGCGTCGGCTTGGCCCGAGCACCCGATGAGATGGATGAAGCGGCAGCAATTTCAAAAAGGTATGGAATTCCCCGAGGTGATTCAGGTGCGGTTGCAGGGACACTGCAATGCAGACCTAACGACCGACTGGCAATTTGCCGAGGGCCCTCTCGGCTGGGTGTACATGACCGACGGTGAAATTCAACCCATTGCTTACGTAAACTGCGACCGAATTGGACAAACCTTGGAACGCGAGCTTCGCGGAGCGAATTCCAGAGTGCGCCAAGAAAAATTTGCGCGTGCGATTTCGCGCGTCGTGGCGCATGAGCTGACGCACATCTTCACGCAGAGCGCCCATCACGGGCCGAGAGGCTTGCAAAGGGCTTATCTCACTGCAGGCGAATTGACCAACGACAGAATGCTTTAGCGATCGTATTGGCGAAAAAAAAAAGGCAAACGGAAAGTGAAAGTGGCGCACGAAAACAGCTACAGGAAAGACCCGATAACCGTTTGGAACTTATCGCTTGTGGACGAATATCAGTGGGCGAATACCGGTATCTTTAGAATTGACGGATACGATGCTCTTGACCATTCGGGCCTGAGCAGTGTGATTTGGCATGACGCGTCCCAAAGTTTCCAAAGACCTTCTGATTGGCATAGCCATCTGTGCTGTCTATATCGTTGCGGCAAAGCTGAGCCTTCGCCTTGCTTCAGTCCATCCTAGCGCTACGCCCGTCTGGCCGCCGACCGGCATCGCAATCGCAACACTTTTGGTTCTGGGCACGCGTTTTTGGCCAGCAATCCTGATCGGAGCATTCGTAGTAAATGCCACCACCGCGGGTTCTCCTCTTACATCCCTGGGAATCGCCACAGGCAACACGCTGGAAGCCGTGCTCGCGGCTTATCTCGTGAACAGGTTCGCGAACGGCCGCCACGCGTTTGAAAAAACGTGGGACATTCTCCGTTTCGGTCTTTATGCCGGCATCTTGAGCACCGCGGTTGCCGCCACGTTTGGCGTTACGAGCCTCAGTTTGGGCGGGTTTGCTGATTGGAACCAATACTGGCTCATTTGGCGCACCTGGTGGCTGGGTGACGGCGCAGGCGCCCTCGTCTTCACACCGCTTTTGCTCCTTTGGATTGCGAATCCCAGGCCGAAATGGACAGAACGGCAATGGCTAGAAGCAGCCGTCCTGCTCGGCATGCTGTTGCTGACCGCGGGCATCGTCTACGGTCCAGTCTTTCACACGCAGATGCGCAACGATCCCTGGACTTTCCTTTGCACTCCTTTTTTTGTGTGGGCAGCATTTCGCTTCGGGCAGCGGGAATCGTCGGCGGTCATTTTTATTTTCTGCGTCATCGCCTCTATCGGCACCAAATTGGGTTATGGGCCTTTTGCGAGGTCGTCTCCCAATGATTCGCTGCTTTTGCTGCAGTGCTTTTTGGGAGTAAAAGTCGTGATGACGCTGGTGTTTGCCGCAGAAGTCAGCGAGCGGCGGCGCCAGGAAGAGCACACAAAACTTCTTTCCGTCACCGACCCGCTAACGGGCTTGCCGAACTACCGGCTTTTGCTGGAGCGCATGGATGCAGAAATCAAACGCTACGGCCGCACGGGACGGCCATTTTCCATTCTTCTGCTCGATCTCGACGGCCTGAAAAGAATCAATGACGCCTTTGGGCATATTGCCGGAAGCCGCGCGCTGTGCCGCGTCGCGGAAGTCCTGCGCCTCCATTGCCGCGAGGTTGACACGCCCGCGCGTTACGGCGGCGATGAGTTCGCTCTGATTTTGCCGGAGACTCCCTTTGAACAGGCCTGCCAGGTGGCCGAGCGCATTTCAGAACGGCTGGCGAACGATCCCGAGGCTCCGCGAATCTCCGCGAGCGTGGGTGTTGCCGAATATCCAAACGACGGCCACACCGTCGAGCATATTCTTTGCGCCGCGGATGAAGCTCTCTACAGCCAGAAACACAAGCGGCAACCCTCTTCTGCATTGCGTTAGTTCTACCCCGCATTCTTTCAACGATGAAAATTGACCGCGTTAAGGAGATCAGGACTTGGTAAGGGTGAGGCGGAGCTGACTGAGCAAAGTAGCGAAACGGAAGGGTTTTTGGAGGTACTGCGCGTCGTCGGGAAGTTGCGTTTCGGAGATGCCTTCGGCGTAGCCGGACATATAAATAACTTTGATGCCGGGGCGATACTTTCGAACTTGAGCGGCAAGATCGGTGCCGCGAAGGCCGGGCATGACGATGTCCGTGAGCAGGATTTCGATTTCGCCGGAGTAGGATTTTGCAAATTCGAGCGCATCCAAGGCGCCAGGCGCTTCGAGAACGGTGTAGCCGGACTGGCGAAGAATTTCCGCGACGGCGTGACGGAGCGCGGCTTCATCGTCCGTGAGAAGAACCGTGGCGTGCGGAGTGGACTCGGCGGATTCGGTCTTCGGTTGGTGCGAAGCTTCATTGCGCGGCGAATCGACGACGGGAAAGAAAATTTCAAAGTGCGTGCCTTCCCCCAGCGCGGAATAAACCTGAATATGTCCGCCGGACTGACTGACGATGCCGTAAACAGTGGAAAGACCAAGACCGGTGCCCTTGCCCTGCGGTTTGGTGGTGAAGAATGGCTCAAAGATGTGCGCCCGAGTTTTTTCGTCCATGCCGGAGCCATTGTCCGTAACTTCCAGGACAATCCAGGGCGAATTCGCGGAACCTCCATTTTCCTGATATTGGGCATTTTCCCGATGAGGAGTGTGCGGCTCATTGCGAGTGGAAATAGTAAGGCGGCCGCCATGCGGCATAGCGTCGCGAGCATTAATGGCGAGATTGGCGATGACCTGCTCGATCTGGCTTGAGTCAGAGCGAATCCAGGATTGCGAGGCGTTGTGATGAAATGAGAGCTCGATATCCGAACCGAGCAGCCGCGGAATCATGAATTCGCTTTCGGAAAGAACGGCGTGCAGATCCATGGAACGAAACTCGACGACTTGCTTGCGGCTGAAGGCCAGGAGCTGCTTGGTGATGGCCGCGGCTTTCGCGGAGGTGCGCTGAATCTGATCGAGATAAAGACGAGCGGTGGACGTGGGAGGAAGTGAACGCTCGAGGAGTTCGGTGGAGCTGTCGAGGACCATGAGCATGTTGTTGAAGTCATGAGCAACACCACCGGCGAGGCGGCCGAGGACTTCGAGTTTTTGAGACTGGCGAACCTGAGAAGCGAGGCGTTTGGCCTCGCTGATGTCTTCGAGGACGGACATGACGCCAGTGATGGAGCCGTCTTCCGCGTGAAGCGGCGCGGCGCAGGCGTTGACAGGGATGAGGGAAGAATCAGCGCACTGGCGGATCGTTTCAAAACCGCGAACGGTTTCTCCGGCGAGAACTCTTTGGAGAAGAAGTTGGTGTTCAGCAGCAAGATCGTGCGGAACGATGGGATCGGGATGGCCGATAGCCTGCTGCGCGGTAAAGCCAAAGGTTTTTTCGGCACTGGCGTTCCAGGCAGTGACATGGCCCTGCGTATCAACACTGAACACAGCAAGCGGTGATGCTTCGACGAGAGCGCGGAATTTTTCGTTGCCTGCGCGAGCAACGGATTCGCGCGCAGTGTGAACGAAGCGCAAGATTTCTGGAGCGGCCATCACCAGAACAACGGCGGTACCCGCGGAAGCGAGCGCAGTGATCACTTTGACGAGGGCTGAAAACCAATAGACCGGCTTCCAGATCGTGAGAACCTCCATGAAATGCGTGGCGCCGCAACTAACGATGAAAATTCCAAAGGCCCAGAAAAATCCCTGATAGGGAAGATTATCCCCGGCGCGGCGCACCAGAAGAGCGAGCGTACAAGAGATGACGACGTAGGAGAGCCCAATGAGCAAATCGGCAAGCACGTTGGTCCAGACGAGTCGCGTGTTGCCAACGTAGCAGTACCAATGAGGGAGAAAATTAGAAGTAAAAAGGAAGCGAGAGAAAAACCAGAGCAGGGCCACGACGAGGCAAAGGGAAAAAAGCAAGCTCTTGACAAGTTGTGGAGACTGCTGCGAAGCAGGTCCGGGAACGACAACAGAACGGGAAGACACAGCCTCCTCCTTCGAGTAAATGAATCGTCAAGACCAAGTAGTTGTTTTGAAGGTCGATCCGGAGCCGGAGAAACCGGATTTCAGGGGCTTAAGCGGGAATGCGAAGAGAGGGGCATCCCAGAGACAGAAGCGAGTATACGACCAAGATGAGGCAAAGTTAAGCCAGAGAAACGGAGGATGCGGAAGAGTCAATGGCGAAGCGGATTTGCGCCAGACGCAAGGAGGGAGATGATTGGAGCAAGGATCAGCGAGAAGAATGGAGCATGCGGCGAGTAATTTCCTCGACCGGCGCACGATCATCGGTGAATACGGTGGCTCCGGGAGGAGGGACGATTTCCCGAACGCTGCCCGCGGCCTGTGCGGCAATCGCATGGAGAGCAGGTTCGCCGTTGACGCGCGACAATCGCTGCCGGATATCGGCCACCGATATCTCACGGGGAAATGCAAGCACAACATGATTTCCGTCGCTGCGTGAGATGACAAAGACCGAAGGAAAGACGAGTTTGAGGGTCGCGGCAGTCGCCAGGAGCAGCTCGTGGGAACTGCTCGTATCGTAAACGTTCATCATAAGAAGCCCTCCAGAATTCATGTGAGAGGACACTTCTTCAAAAAATTCCCGAGTGATGAGATAGAACGGGATATAAGGGCCGCCTTGATAAATATCCACTTGAATCAGGTCGAAGGTCTGCGAAGAAGAAGCGAGCCACGGGCGCGCGTCAGCGATATGTATGGAGAGATTACTCTGAGCAAGCGGCAAGCCGAAATATGTAGCTGCCACTTCCGCAACTTTGGGATCAATTTCCACGGCATCTACGTGAAGCTGCGGCGCTACGGCAAGTGTCGAGGTAATCGCCCCGCCCGCTCCCAGACCCAAGGCCAACATCCGTTGGGCAGGGACAATCGTGGGGCCGAGAGCGAAGTCATCGGAATAGTAGCCGGACCAAACTGCGCCCACTTTGCGTGTGGTTTGAGAATACGCAGGATGATTCAAGACCAACCAGCGAAGATCGTCGTGATGCATTACCGCGACCCAGTTATAGGCGGATTCGGTCGTCCAGAGAACCGCTGGCGAGTAAGTGAGCTTGGGAAGGAGGAGGGCGCCAATGGCCGCCAAAAAAATTACGGCCGTGGCGGCGCTTCTTCCGACAAGACCGGATGCACCAACAAGCAGGGTGGAAGCGCATAAGATTTGGAGAGTCATTCGCGTGCCGAGACGCGGGACAAGGTAAAAAGCGGTGATAAGAATTCCTGCAATGCTGCCGGCCGTGGAGAGCGCGTACACTTTGCCGTCAGTGTTACCGATCTGTTCGGCGCGGGCGAGGAGGCGAATGACGAAAGGCGCAGTCACCGCCAGCGCAGTCATGGTCGGTACGAAAATAATCAGGCTGGCGATGGTGGTTCCGAAGAATTCACCGGATTGCCAGAGCCACCGCAGAATGGGACGCTCGACAAACAGGACGGCCAATTGATAGATCCCACTACTGACGATAACGATGTAGAGAATCGTGCCTGAGCGGCTGCGGTCGGCGAGCCAACCACCCAAAGCGTAACCAAAGGCCAAAGCGGCCATGACTACGGAAATCATGGTGCCCCACACATAGATGGAATAGCCGAAATAAGGGGCGTACAGCCGAAATGCCGCGAGCTCGAGCGACATGACAATACCGCCGGTAAGCGCAGCGGTCACCAGCCAGAGGAACGGCCGCGAGCGGACTTCGTCAGCCGCGAGAGATTTTGCAGAACCCCACGTTAGATTCACTAGATGGCTTTTGTAACACAGGAAAGCTGTGAGTGGCATCAAACTACTTTCCTATTGTGTGCACGTAAGCATGTAGGCATACCGCAGCGAAAAAAGACGAAACGTGGCGGGTTTGCTATTCTCGCGAGGCGATGAGCGAGGCTGGGAACGGGCAGGTCAATACCACTGGGAATGGGCAACTGGAGCGTGGGCTGGGGCTGAAAGAGGCCGTCGCGCTCAACATGATTGAAATTGTTGGGATTGGCCCGTTCGTGGTGAGCTCGCTCGTCATCAAGGCGATGGGCGGGCCGCAGGCGATGTTGGCGTGGATAGCCGGCGCGGTGATTGCGACGCTGGACGCGTTCGTCTGGAGCGAACTCGGCGCTGCGATGCCGAAGGCGGGCGGGACGTACGTTTTTTTGCGAGAAGCGTACGGGCCGGGAAAATGGGGACGGCTGATGTCGTTCCTGTTTGTATGGCAGACATTTCTACATGTACCGCTGTCGGTGGCGTCGGCGTCCATCGGATTCGCAGAGTACGCGAAATATTTGCATCCATTAACAACCTGGGAAGCAAAAGCGATTTCGGGCGGGCTGGTGTTGCTGCTGATTGTGTTGCTCTACCGGCGCATCACGACGATTGGAAAAATTTCGGTACTGCTCTGGATTGGCGTGATTGGGACAATGCTTTGGCTGATTTGGGGCGGCGTGACCCACTTTGATCGCAAGATTGCGTTTGATTTTCCGGCGGGAGCTTTCAACCTTAACGCGCTATGGTTTGCGGCGCTGGGTGCAGCAATGGTGAACACGGTTTACAGCTACTGGGGTTACTACAACATCTGCCATTTGGGCGGGGAGATCAAGCAACCGGAGAAAAATATTCCGCGCGGGATTTTTCTTTCAGTGCTGGGAATTGCGGTGCTCTATCTGCTGATGCAGTCCAGCATTTTGGGCGTGGTACCGTGGCGCGAGGCGGCGGAATCGAAATTCCTGGCGAGTCTTTTTGTAGAGAAATTGTACGGAGCGACGGCGGCTAAGTTCGCAACGGGAATGATTTTGTGGGTGGCGCTGGCGAGCGTGTTTTCGGTTTTGCTGGGAGCTTCGCGCGTGCCATATTCGGCGGCGATTGACGGGAACTTTTTCCCGGTGTTCGGACGCGTGCATCCGACGAAAAAGTTTCCGCACGTTTCGCTGCTGGTGCTGGGCGGACTGGCGTTTGCGTTCAGCGTCGTCTTGAATTTGAAGACGGCGATCGCTGGGATTCTGGCGGTGCGGTTGATTGTGCAGTTCATCGGGCAGACGGCGGGACTGATGATTTTGCGGCGGCGCTGGGGACCCGAAAAATTTCCGTTCAAGATGTGGCTTTATCCGGTGCCGGCGGTGCTGACGATAGTGGGTTGGAGCTGGCTTTTCTGGCATACGGGGCCAGCGCGGAAGTGGGGACTGCTGCAGATTGCGATGGGCGTGGTGGCGTATTTGGTGTGGAGTTGGGACAGGAAGCAGTGGCCATTTGAGAAAAATGCAGCGAGTGAAGCGTAACGCGATCGGTTTCGGGCGACATCTAAGAAGTGAATCATCAAATCGCGTAAGGGTTTCCATGGAGGCTTCGTGAGAATTTTTTCGGCAGCACTGGTCGCATTCTCGTCCCTGCTTGCTTTTTCGCCGCTCGCAATGGCGCAATTTCCACCGGCGCCGGGGACAGGACCGGGCCTCGCGGAAACGATCGAAGCGATTGACAGCGCGCGCGTGACGACGCGGATTTTGTACGTAACGGCGCATCCGGATGACGAAAGCGCGGCGGTGCTGACTTATTTAGCGCGCGGACTTCATGCGGACGTTGCGCTGCTTTCGTTGACGCGCGGCGAAGGCGGACAAAACGCGCTGGGGCCGGAGCAAGCCCCGCAACTGGGATTGATTCGCACACAGGAGTTGTTGGCGGCGACGCGCGGGTACGGAGTGAAGCTATATTTCACGCGCGCGAAGGATTTTGGATATTCGAAGACGCCGGAAGAAACGGAAAAAGTTTGGGGCGATCAGGTTTTGGAAGACATGGTTCGCGTGATTCGCACGTTTCGGCCAAACATCGTGATTAATGGCTGGGGCGGCGTGCACCAGGGACACGGTCATCATCAGGCGGCAGGATTGCTAACGCCAAAGGCGGTTGCGCTGGCAGAAGAGGAACTGCAAAAAGAATTTGACGAGCAACAGAGGAAACCGGGAGTCGATGCTCCGAAGGAACCGCAAAGAGAAATACAAATTCTCGACATAGATCGGTTCAGCGAAAAACCGACCGGCTATGTGCTGCCGCTCGATGAAGTATCACCGCTGTGGGGAAAATCCTGGCGTGAAATTGGGTTGGACGCTTTTGTAAATCACCGTACACAAGGAATTTTGGGGTTCATTAGTTCTCCATTTCTGCGGCGCCCAATCGCGCTGAAGCGGGAAGATGGAAAACCCTTCGATTCCCAAACTTTAGGTCAACCACTGGTGGGAATGATGGAATGGAAAGGCTGCCAGAAATATCCCAATTCGTGCGCGGGCTTGAAATTAGCGGACGACAAGATTCTCGATGCGAGAAGAGCCGCGCTGCAATCGGATTGGGCAACAGCAACTAAGGATTTGGATATTGCCCAAAGGCAGGTGAATTGGCTTGTGCCGCATCGCGACATCGCCGGAATCTTGTGGTCTGAGGCACAAGTCACTGCCGACGATATACAGCAGCGAATTATCAAAGCGATGATGCTGGCGGCTGGCTTCATGATGACGGCGGAAGCCGAAAGAACGGATGCGGTTGCAGGAGAACCATTAAAGTTCACAGTGAAATACCACTGTCGAGATGGAGTCGAATGTCCCGTTAACGGACCGGTTTTCACATTTCAAGGCGTGGTTCCAAACGCACCTACAGAGACCGACTACAAAAAGGGTGTTGAGTACTCTGCGGTTCCAAAAAGCGAAAGTAAAGATTCACAATTCCGAGCGGTACCTGAAGACGGCCCAAAAGCAGCAGTGACGGCATGTGCCAAAGTCGCATTTGACGATCATGTTTCCTATTTTTCCATTTCTTGTGCTCCAGTAGTCCACACGGAAGCCGCAACAACGCGAGCGGAACAAGTGCCGGTGAGGATCGTGCCGGCGTATACGTTGGCGGTGGAGCCGAAACAGGAGATTGAGAAGTTGGCGGCAAAACATGAACCGTTCAATGTGTTTTTACGGGTGCATTCGTATTCGACGAAGTCGGCCAATGTGAGCGTGGGATTGGACGTACCCGAAGGATGGAAAAGTAGCGGGGCGGAGGAATTGAGTTTTATGGGCGAGGGAGACCGTTACGCAAAGATTTCCGTGATTCCGCCGAAAAACTTGGCGGCGGGACATTACACAATTACGGCGTACGCGAAACGCGGCGAGGAGAAATTCACGACTTCGATTGAGCCGCTGGTTTCGATGCCGACGCTGGTGTGGGAAGAGCCGGCGCAGACCGTGGTGCATGCGTTCGATATCAGGGTGCCGGAGAATTTGCGTGTGGGATATATCAGCGCGGAGAGCGAGCCGGTTCCAGATGCGCTGAAGATGCTTGGGATTCAAGTCGAATTGCTGGATGCAAACACGCTGAATTTTGGCAATCTTTCCAAATATGACGCGATTGTCGTCGGCGTGCGCGCTTACGAATTGCGGAGTGAATTGCCGGGAGCGAATCAGCGGCTGCTTGACTATGCGAAGAATGGCGGAACGCTTGTGGTGCAATACGAGCGCGATTTTGCCTGGGATGGGAAGAATTACGCGCCGTATCCCGCAAAGATTGCCAACAAGCAGGGCGAGCCACTGCCGCGGATTACGGATGAAACGTCTCCGGTGAAATTTTTGAAGCCGGACGACCCGTTGTTGAACACACCAAACAAGATTACTCAAGACGATTTCAAAGGCTGGGTGCAGGAGCGCGGGCTCTATTTCTGGAGCGAATACGATTCGCACTACACGCCGCTGCTGGCGATGAACGATCCCGGCGAAAAAGACCTCAACGGCGCGCTGCTTTACACGAAGCTCGGCAAAGGGATGTATATTTACACGGGCATCGCGTTCTTCCGGCAACTGCCGGAAGGCGTGCCGGGCGCCTATCGCCTCTTTGTGAACCTGCTCAGCGCTTCTCGCTCGCACTGACGTAGACTTCTTGCGTCGAGATTTTCTTGCCAAGTATACGGAGCGCAGAAAGCGCGCGACCTCGTCTTCTGAAGGGGTGCGCAAGGGGGAGTTTCATGGCTGGATTCAACAAAGTCATTTTCAACGGCGAAAGCAAAACGGCGCAAAGAATCACCGCACTGATCGTGACGCTCGCCGTGGCGCTTTCTTTTGGGTTTGCTCCGGACGCGCACGCGCAAAACAAAAAGAAAAAGAATGCGCCTCAGCCAACGATTAACAACGACAGCGCGCATCCCGTGGTGCCGCTGACGGACGAGCAGCAGATAGACTACATGCTGAGCGAATACCTGGGTGCATGGCAGCTTGGCGACACGGAGAAGATGCACAAGGAATATTCGGATGATGTGTCCGTAGTAGGCGGCGGCTGGAATCCGCCGATTCTGGGCTGGACCAGCTACGTGGCGCTCTACCAGCAGCAGCGGTCGCACATGGAGCGCGTGCGAATGGACCGGATGAACACCTACGTGAAGGTGAACGGAACCACCGCATGGGTATGTTACCTGTGGGAATTCGAGGCGGTGGTGGATGGCGCCCAAACGCTAGCGCATGGGCAAACTACGCTTGTGCTTGTGAAAAAAGATACGCGATGGCTGATCGTGCACGATCACACTTCTGTTGTGGATTCGAAAAAGCAGGGGCAGCCTGCTGCGGCGCCCGCGGGGGCGCCAGCAAACACGCCAAGCCAGCCAAGCAAACCCCCAGCGCAATAAGGGCAGGAGGGCAGCTACAGAGGGCGGCTAGAAATTAGCTTTGAAGCCCTGATAGATCCAGATTCCCGCCGCGGATAAAAGAAGCACACCAGCAAGAACCCCGGTCGTCATGATAGGACGGGATAGAGTGTTGATGCGCGCGACGAGTTGCTGCTGTTCCTGAGCCATGTGCTGTCCAGCCGCGCCCAGAAAGATCTGATCGTCCTCGTGGCTCTCGAGCAGGCTCTTCCAGATGAGCAAGCCCAGGAATGCAGCGGTAACGACTCCACAGGCGATCAGTAGATACAAGACGGGCCCCTGAATAGATTCCATAATGACCTCCTACTGGAACCGATCCGCGGTGCACGCTGCCTGGAGAGGCCCAGGAAGCGGGCAAGGGGTGATACGGTGTCAATGGGCGGAGTATAGCACCAGGTATTAAAAAAGCTAGCAATTCGTATCAGCAAAACGAATGGTGGAGAACGGGCGGGGAGGGGCTGTGGGCGGGGTGAAAAATGGCAAAATCGCTGTAATTACGGGGTCCGCACAGGGGATTGGGCGCCGCGTGGCGGAGGTGTTTTCGGAGCAGGGATACGGACTGGGACTTGCCGATTTGCGGGAGCCTGCCGAAACAATTAGGGCAGTGGCGGCGAGCGGCGCTGAGATGATTTCGTTAGTTGGAGACGTTTCCAATGAAGCGACCGTGGATAAATTTGCGAGGAGCGTGCGGGACCGCTGGGGACGCGTGGATGTTCTGGTCAACAATGCGGGCATCAGTTTTATTGAGAATGCAGAGAAGATTCGTGCGGAGGATTTCCGTCGGGTGTTAGAAGTGAATCTCGTGGCGCCGTTTTTACTGGCGAAAGCGTTTGGCGCAGCGATGTTGGCGCAAGGTTCGGGCAGCATCGTGAATGTTGCATCGATTGCGGGATTGGTGGGCGTGGCGGATCGCGCAGCGTATAACTCTTCGAAGCACGGGTTGATTGGATTGACACGAACGTTGGCAGCGGAATGGGGCGGCCGCGGAGTGCGCGTGAATGCAGTGTGCCCAGGATGGGTGAAAACGGAGATGGACCACGCAGACCAGGCGGGCGGAAGTTATTCTGACGCAGATATTACCGGGCGTGTGCCGATGGGACGATTTGCTTCGCCGGAAGATATTGCGCGAGCGATCGTGTTTCTTGCGGATGAAACGCAGAGCGGATTTGTGAATGGTCACGCGCTCGTTGTGGATGGCGGCTGGACGGCGGACGGAAGCTGGGAGTCGCTACGACTGCGGCATCGTTGAATCTGTCAAAGATCACCAACGCCCCAGGCCGCCCCCAGCTAAAATCCAGAAAAAGAAGGAGTCGAACGAGGCGCATATAACCAAGAGCAAGCAGGCCGCCGGTAAAGAAATCCGGGCCGGGCCTTTACGAAGTGCAACCCAGCCCCCGATGAAGAGCGGAATAGCTCCACTCGGAATCACGACGAACCGTAGCAGATAAAGATAGGCTGAACCCAACTCCATCAACATAAACGGCAAGAACACACAGGGGACATCCAGCAGGACGACAAGAACAAGGAACATCTGGAGGCGATCCACTCCTCCACCCTCGTTCTCCCACCTTGAGGTGTAGAGTTGGAAGGCCGAGCAGACCAGTAGAGCCAGGACGGAGCCAACAACGACTATCACCGCCACCATAGATTTGCGTAGTTTCTCATGGAGAAGAAAACGATGCGGCAGATTCTGGTTTACGGCGATTCGTTGACTTGGGGAATTGTCCCCGATAGTCGAAACAGGTTTGCTTTTGATGAACGCTGGCCAGGAGTTCTCGAAAACAAGCTGAACGCATCCGGATTGCAGGTGCGTGTCATTGAAGATTGCCTGAACGGCCGGCGGACGGTTTGGGAGGATCCGTTCAAGCCGGGCCGAAACGGGTTGCACGGGCTTGCGCAACGCATTGAGATCAATTCGCCGCTATCGCTTGTCATTCTGATGCTTGGAACGAACGATTTTCAGTTCTCCCATCCATACAATGACGCATGGGCCGCAGCGCAAGGCGTGGCTACACTTGTCAACGAAATCAGAAAGGCGCCAATTGAACCTGGCATGACAATTCCGCCGATTCTGCTCGTTTGCCCGCCGCGGATTCGCTCTCCGAAAGGCAGCATGGCCGAAAAATTTCGCGGAGCAGAACAAAGATGCGTTGGCATCGCCGAGGCGTACAAGCAGATTGCGGCAAACCTCGGATGCCATTTCTTTGACGCGGGAACGATCACCACCTCCAGCAACGTGGATGGTGTGCATCTCGACGGCGATCAGCACTTGAAACTCGGAAATGCGCTCAGTGAAACCGTTAGCGCAATCCTCAAGAGCGCGTCTCGTTGACAAAGGCCGCGAGCGGCGGGCACAATAAAAATGCCTCGTTTGACGCTCTCAAACGCACCAACAACTGGTGAGCAGTGCCCGAATGGCGGAATTGGCAGACGCGCTAGCTTCAGGAGCTAGTTCTCGCAAGGGAGTGGAGGTTCGAGTCCTCTTTCGGGCACCAAAGATTCTCCCCCGCACTTGAAACATTCTTAATCGATTTAAAAATCGCGAAGAAGTGTTTATCCTGCTCGCGCACGATTGCGAGGAGATGAGATGCGGCTATTGCGGATTTTTTCGATTTTTCTGGTTTGTGCGAGTGTTGCGCTCGGCCAGCAGCAGTGGCCGGTGACTTCGATCGTAAATGAACCGACGATTGCCGGGCGCGCGGTGCAACTGGACGCGCAAGGTAAATTGCTGCCATGGCCGATGGCGGATGACACGGGATTTTCCTACTCCTCGCACTTCATGACGCAATGGACGATTCTCTGGGATCAATACAATCGCCAGCGCCTGCCGTATTTCTACTGCTGCTTCGATTTTGACCGCACGACATTCGAGATGTTTCCGGAATTGCATTGGGTGAACTCGACGGGATATTTGCGCGCGATGATGCAGGGATTTGTCGAGCGGCTTTACGCGTACACAGGCGATCCGCGAACGATCGAGATGCTGCAAAACTTCATGGACTACGAACTGGAAAACGGGCTGACTCCGGAAAGCTATTCCTGGGCCGGTGTGCCCTATCCTTCGGCCAATCCCGGCGCGAAGCGGTACACGGGATGGAGCCAGCACGGCGAAGATTTCGTCGAGCCGCACGTGGTCGGCGAAGACGGATACGCATACCTGCGGCTTTATGAGATGACCGGCAATACGAGATATTTGCGCGAAGCGATTCGCTGCGCGGAGATGCTGGCAAAACATTTCAAGCCGGGCGACGAAAAAAATTCGCCGTGGCCGTTCCGCTGTTTTGCTCGCGATGGTTCCCTTGAAGGTGGCAAAGGGATGAGCCCGTACACAGCGAATGTCGCCGAACCAATCATGCTCTTCGATGAACTGATTCGCCTGGAGCAGGGCGATGTGGTGACCTACAAACGGGTGCGCGAAGGCGCGTGGTCTTGGCTAATGAAATATCCGATGACGAACAACGTATGGGTCGGCTATTTCGAGGATGTCGGTCCTGGCATGGAAAACATGAACCAGGTGATTCCGCTCGAGCTGGCGCGATACGTGCTGTTGCACCCGGAGAAAGATCCGGACTGGCGTGAACATGCGCGGAAATTGATCGAATGGGTGAAAACGACGCCGAAGTGGCCGAAGTACATCGTGCACGGCGCGACGGTAACGACCGAGCAAGGCGATGGAAAATCGTTCTGCTGCAATCTGCCCAACCAATGTTGTGAGAGCCACACGTCGCGGCTCGCGGCCGTCGAAGCGTTTTATTACGCGAAGACGAGTGACGCAGCATACAAAGAAGCAGCCTACCGTTCCTATAACTGGGTGACGTATTTTCAGGGTCTGCCCGGCGGAGCGCATGCCCCGTACACCGATCAATGGTGGTTCACCGACGAATTTACGGATGGGCCACGTCGACTGATGGACGCATTATGGGCAGTACCAGAGTGGGCGCCTGCGGAAGAATCACATTTGCTCGGTGGCCTTTCGCCGGTGACAAAGATTTCCTACGAGCAAGGCTCAGTGGTGTACTCGACGTTTGATGCCGATGCAACGGAAGTGCTGCGGCTCGATTTCACGCCGGAATTCGTAACGGCTAACGGAAAACCGGTGACGAAGCGAATGGATCTTTCGCAAACTGGCTACACGTTCGATGAAAAGACGCACGTGATGCGTGTTCGCCACGAAAATGCACGAGACATTGCGATTCAAGGAACTAGCGGAAATGTGCCACCGAGAATTGTCACGTTCGACGATCCACATCTAACAGCGGGTACCGTACTGGATGGGTTTTATCCCACGGCGCCGATAGCGTGGGGCGATTCGCAATGGGTAATTGCTGTCCCCAGCGGAAAATTTGGCACGTTCCACCTTACGCTGAAGGATCCGGCTGCAGAGAACGCAAATATCTGGTTTTCTGTGCCGCAAATCTTTGCAGGCATTGACATTTTTAATGGCGCGCCGAACGACGCGATTGTGAACATCAGTTCGCCGGAGACGCGGGCCGTGAAAGTGACTCTGAAACCGGGCGAGCTGAAAAGAGTGCGCACCGGTTGGCGCGATCCGAGTTCACAAATCCTCTTCCAATTTCAACGTGGCGAAGGATTGCAATTCGACAATCTGGCGTGGATTCACAACTGAAGTGGGCCGCTTCCCGCCCAGGCGGACAAGCAGAAAGCGGCCCGACATCGAAAACAGCCAAACAACAGGTACTGCTACTTCTTCGTCGCTTCCGTGAGCACGGTCGTCGCAAGTTGCGTGAGTAACGGCGTCATCACGTCTTCGCCATCAGCTTTTGCTTTCGCTTGCAAAGTGTTTTGTGTTTTCGGAGTTTGCTGGCCAGGAGCCGTTAGCTGATATAGCACGGTCACATCGTCCTTCGATTTGATCTGCCCGTTGAACTGCCCCAGCTGACTCGCTGCAGCTTGCTGGGCCGCAACTGAAGCTGCCTGAGAGGCCATAGATCCGGCCATCGCGCCGGTCATGCCGCCGCCCATCATCGGGGCCATGCTTGCAATCGGCGCAGCCATCTTCATAAAGTTCCCGAAGCCGCCCTTCGCCGGTTTTTTGACGACTACACTTGAATAGAGCAAGTAATCGCACTGCTTTTGTTCGCCCTCCGCTTGAATCTGAATCGCAATGTGCGAATCAATCGCAGTGATCTCGACGGCTGGGCCACTCATCAACTGAATCATTGCGTTGCGAATGGGCGTGCCGTAATCCTGGCCTGCGCTCGTTCCCTGGCCGACCTGTGCATCCGGGGTGACGACGCCTATACGAATGTGGCCTGGCTGTTTCGGTCCGAGGGTCTGCGGCGCGGCGACGCGCTGGCTTGAGGGCTGATTTCCCATTCCGGGCATGCCCTGCATGTTCGGCATCGCCATTTGACCACCTTGGCCATAAAGTGCCGCAGCTTGCGCGTTAGCCTGTTGTCCCATAGCCATCATGGTTGACGGGCCAGTGATGGGATTAATCATCTGTGCAGCGCTGGGTCGATTTTCGCGAGAGTACTGGCTAGTTTGCGGTTGTTGACCGGCCGCCGCGTAATTCGCAGGAACGCCACGAAGCTCAGCCATGGTGGAAACTTGGCGATAGTCGGAAGGCACGTCAAAAAGTGCGGCGTCGAGCGCACCTTTTTGGATGTTGGTCACTTCCGTCGTAATCGTGTAAGGCTGCGCGTTTTCATTCTGGATCGTCATCGTTTCCTGGACGGCATAGCCGGGCTTGATCGAACCATTCTGCTTGTAGACGATTTTGTCCATACAGCCGCCGGTATCACCAGAGGAACTAGACACGGGCGAAAAGGATTGGCACGCGCCGGGAACGGTTTTTAGATCAATATACCAACCGTCAATTTCGTAGTTGGTTTTGTTCGTGGCACAAGCATTGGGCCCGGGTTCAGTCGCAATCGTGATTTTCAGATGGCGCGCGTTGTAGCCAAGAATCTGTTTTTTCTCGCCGGTGTCCTTCATTGTGGAACGGTAGGTGACTGTTCCGCCCGCAGTCGCCGTGGCTGCTGTGGAATCCTTTTTGTCCTTGGTGTCGGCGGTGTCATCTATGTCCGGGCGAACAAGGAAACTCTTCGTGCTGTCCTGAACGCTCAACGTACGGTGCAAATCGCATTGGCGGATATTGGTACTGACGAGCATGCCGTTCATTTGCATGCTGGAACGCTCGCGAGGGCCCTTCAAGAGCGACTGGGTACTAAACTCAGCCCCGTTTACCGTGACTTTCTTGGTGACCGTGAGATCGTCGGCGGGAGAAGCCGAGAGTTTGGGTACGAGGCCGCCGCAGAAAAGCACGACGGCGAACGATATGAGGGATTTTTTCATGGTGTCACCTCCACTGTGACCTGAGTGTCTGGCCGGTCTCGGGAGCTGCGCTGAGGAAGCGAGTGCTAGGACCGGGTCGAACGCTGTCACTAGGTATTGCGGAATGGAGGGAGAAAACGGCTCACACTGCGGGGAGAAATGAGGGAACGGAAGTCAGCTCTTCGCGGCGGACTTCTGCTTTCGCGTGGAAGCACGAACAACAAGGCGTGGCTCAAGATAAATAGGCTTGGGCATGATCGGCTGGTCCGCTTCGATGATTTGAAGAGCCAGCTTCGCTGCACGCTGGCCGATGCTTGCCGTTTGCTGGTCCACGCTAGTCAAGGGAACGCGCAGGAATTTGTTGTAAAGAAGATTGCCGCATCCAATGACGGAAACGTCTTCGGGGATGCGCAAGCCCGCATCCAGAATGGCGTTGATAGCCCCGTAGGCAGCGAGATCGTTGTAGCAGAAGATCCCGTCCGGCCGGGGATTCTGGCCCAGCAGTATTTGCGTAGCGTTATAGGCGGCGGCATCACCGATTTCTTCGGCGCGGTCCGTGCTCATGACGAGATCGGGGTCAAGCGCGATGTTGTTTTTGAGGAGGGCACGCTTATAGCCTTCCAGGCGACCGAGCAACGGGCTCAATGCAGGGCCTCCTATATGCGCAACCCGCCTGCAACCGGTGTCGATCAAGTGCTGCGTGGCCAGCGCTCCGACTTCTTCATCATTCACGCCCACGAAATGCGCTGCCAGGCCAACGAAACTGCGGTCTATCAAAATGTAGGGAATTCCAGCTTCTTCGATGCGGCGAAACATCTCGACGGTCCAATGCGTGGACGCGATGAGCAGCATATCCACGCGGCGCGTTATGAACTGTTCCACCGCCTGCCGTTCAATCTTTGGATCTTGCTCAGAGGAAGTGACGACCAGCGTGTAGCCGCTATTGCGCAACGATACCGAAACGCCACGAACGACTTCGGAAAAAAAGGAGTGAAGTAGATCGGGGATCACAAATCCAATCATGTTGGTGCGGCCTGTAACGAGAGCGCGGGCGGCCAGGTTGGGGCGGTAGTTCAGCTCCTGCACGCGTTTGAGGACACGCGCCTTGGTTTGCTCACTGATGTCGGAGTGATTGCGAAGGGCTTTGGAGACCGTGATGACCGAAACGCCGAGGTCTCGCGCGATGTCTTTTAAGGTGACACCCATAGCAGATTGTAGCATGCACTCTGTTGGATGAATGTGAACGGTGAACGTTTCACGCGAAACGAAAAGGGAGGCGAGCCAGGTCTTCTCGCCTCCCCATTCTTCCCCTTGCGGGGAACCCGATAAGCCTGACGGAGGGTGGCTTACCGGTCGTGTGTTGGCCTGCCGAGTGTAACCCGAAAAGGGCTAAAACAGTTGCGGTAAAAAGCGAGAAAAAGCCTACAATCCTTATGAAATCTTTATAACTTTCGATTAGCCTGAACCCCATGTCGCGAAGCTCATCGTTAAGTACAGATAACATCCTGCGTTTTCTACAAGTTAAACAAGATAGTGCCACGACTACAGACATCGCACAGGCGCTTCATTTGCCCAAATCGGAGCAAAAATCGCTCTTCAAGATGCTTTCCAAGCTGAAAAAGCGCAACTTGATCGTCGAGGTGGCGGCCGGGAAATACCGTTTGAAGTCCAGGAAGCCGCCCGCTGTGGAACATAAAGCGGGATCGAGACAAGGGCCGCACCAGGGCCAGCAGCGGAAAGCGAGTGGAGGTGGAATAAGCGGCCGACTGGTGCTGCACCAGGATGGATACGGATTTGTGATTCCAGACTCGCCGATTCCTAACATCGAAGGCGACGTTTTTATACCGCGGCACGCCACCGAAGATGCGATGCACGGAGACCACGTGCTCATCGAAATCAGTCGCCGGGGATTTTCGGACGCGGGGCAGCGGATCGAGGGGCGCATTGTGAAGGTGCTGGACCGCGCCCACCCGAGCGTGGTCGGTCTTTTTCGATATGGACCGCATGGAAATTCAGTGCTGCCGTATGACACGCGGATTCATCATCAGGTGGAAATCCCGCCTGGGCAGGAATTGACTCCCGCCCTAAGAAAAAAATTGGGGGTTGGTTCCGTTGAAGAAGCGGCGGATTGTGGGCGGAGACTTCCGCGATTGCCGGAGCTGGACGGAGCGGTAGTGAACGCAGAGCTTGTGCGCTATCCAAAGGGCGGACTCGCCCCCGTTGGAAAAGTGATTGAGATTCTGGGGAACCCGGGCGATCTCGGAGTGGATACCGAGATCGTGATTCGGAAACACCACTTGCCGCATGAATTTTCTAGCGAAGCCCTGAAAGATGCGTCGGAACGGGCGCTTCCGGTGAATGATGCGGATCGCGAGGGGCGGGAGGATTTTCGTTCCCTGCCAATCGTGACCATTGACGGCGAAACGGCGCGCGATTTTGACGATGCGGTCTACGTGGAAAAACGCGCGGACGGCGGCTGGCGCTTGCAGGTGCACATTGCAGACGTGGCGAATTACGTTCGAACGCTGACGGTGTTGGACAACGAAGCTCGACTGCGCGGGACTTCGGTCTATTTTCTGGATCGCGCGGTGCCCATGCTGCCGGAGGAACTTTCCAACGGAATTTGTTCGTTGAATCCGCACGAAGACCGGTTGGTAATGAGCGCTCTGATGGAATTCGACGCCGCAGGGCGTATGACGAGTTCCCGGATGGCATCCGGAGTGATTCGCTCCGCGGAACGGATGACGTACACGAACGTAAACAAAGTACTCGAAGGCGACGCGGAGATGAGCGCGCGGTACGCATTAATGGCGCCGCACTTCCGAAACATGAAAGAACTGGCGCTCCTGCTGAATGCGCGCCGAAATGAAAATGGTTCGATTGATTTTGACTTGCCCGAGCCGGTGATCGAATTTGACGACGACCAGAAAATGACCAACATCACGCGGAGCGAGCGAAACATCGCCCACCGCCTGATCGAAGAGTTCATGCTGGCGGCAAATCGAGCGGTTGCAGGCTATTTGCTGAAGCGTGGAATCGCTGCGCTCCATCGCGTCCACGAAAAACCAGACGCGAAAAAAGTGCTGGAGTTTGAGGAGCTGGCACGGGCGTTTGGGTATTCGCTGGGCGTGGAGAATTTGCACCAACGGGAAATCGCAGTGAAGCACGGGCTCGTTCCGGCGCCTGCTAAGCGCGGCCGACCGGATTCAGCCGGCCACGGGCGCGAACGAGAGATGCGCGTTACGCTGCCTGGTGCCGGCGAGCTGAGTATTACTCCGCAGCACTATCAGAAATTGTTGAGAAAACTTTCGGGAAAAACAGAGGAGCGAATCGTTTCTTACTTGATGTTGCGTTCGCTCAAGCAGGCGCGCTACGCGCCGGACTCGCTCGGGCATTTCGCGCTTGGATTCGAAGAATATGCGCATTTTACTTCGCCGATTCGCCGCTATCCGGATTTGATCGTGCATCGCGCGCTGAAATGGGCGCTGGCAAATCCGGGAGCGAGTCCACCGCCGGACCCTCATCCTGCAAAACAGGGGACAGCAGCACTCTATTCGCATCGAATTCTGGAAGAACTTGCAACCGAGACTTCCGACGCAGAGCGGCGTGCGGCAACGGCGGAACGTGAATTGCGCGATTGGAAGACAGCTCAATTCATGGAACAGCATCTTGGGGACGAATACGAGGGACTGATTATTTCCGTACAGAAGTACGGATGCTTCGTGGAGTTGATGGAAGTGTTCGTGGAAGGTTTGCTGCCGATTGCGGCGATTGAGGAAGCGGCCGGAGCGCGGTGCATGTATCGCGAACACGAGCATGCGATTGTGGCGCAGCAGAACTCACCACAGCGGCGCGGGCGTGGAGCGGTCACCCAAAAATCCAAGCAGCGGTCATGGAAATTAGGCGATCGAGTGCGTGTGCGTGCAGAGCGAATCGATCCGATGAGGCATCGTGTGGAATTCGCATTGATTGATTGAGCGAAAAGAAAAATTACTGGGGAACTTCGTCCGGGGATCGGAATGGCGCAAGGAGACGGCGCATAGAGCGACCGAGGAATGATGCTACACGCGCGAGCGGATACCAGAAATGGCTGTTTTGCGAGATACGCGCTATCAGAAGACCAAGTGCGAGTTGGCTCGGAGAATCCAAATCAATGCGTGTTCCATTGCGGTAAAGGCGAATCACCCTTCCCAATAGTTCGCCGTGCTTGAGCACACCATCGGAAGTCGGATGCGCATCGCCTTTGGCCGTAAGTTTTTCAGAATGCCACGGCCCGCTCTTTCTGACGATCCTATGCACGTACATATGGTTGTCGCGGCGATAGAGCGCGACGTCGCCAAAACGCACTCCGGAATCATCCGCGCGTCGAATCAGAGCAACATCTCCGGGCCGTACCCAGGGGAGCATGCTCGTGCCATGCACGCGCAGCGCGATGCGGCCATGCCTCGAAATCGCTTCGGCGATATTGCGCGCGTCTTCTTCGCGACGCTCGCCACTAACTCGCCGGCGGACGTTACGCCGGGAACTCTCCGAAATGGCAGCTCTTTTTTCGACGAGGTTCATGGCGTAAGCTGCACTTTCTGCGTTGTGTACAACTGGTCGTCCAAAGAAATCTGAATCGTCCATTCGCCAGTGCGCTGACGTTCCGTGATCCAGGTTCCGGCAACTGGAAAAATCTCCTCGGTATTTACGGAGCCAGCAGAACCGTCGGCAATGGCGAACGCTTGCGTTTTGGCTTCGTACAAACCGCCACCCGGTTCGATAATTTGCATCGTTTGTGTGTGAGTGCCGGGCGCAACGTTGATCCAGGAGACTTTGATGTTGATGTCGCGCGCGACATTCAGGCTGAACGAATTGCCGGTAGAGCACCCATTGGCGGTGTTGTTGCAAAGATCCATCAACGCAGCGGCAGGCGGCGGATTTCCTCCGCCCACAGGGACAGAACCCGCTTGAGCGCAACCCCACAAGGCAGCGGACGCTGCGAGTAGCGCAACGGCAAGAGCGGCGTGCATCGGCTTTGTGAAGTTCAGTTTCATATCGCTTCTAAAATGGAATTGAAAACGCGTATGCGCGCTGATCGTTCGTGGTTGTGGACGCATAAATCTGCATCGAAACCGTATCCAACGCGGGGTCTCCAACGACCGCCGGATAAAACGTGTTTACGATGACTTGCTTATTCAGAGCGCCGTTCGAAAGATTGAGCTCATCCAGAAAGCCATCGCCGGTGCCTACATAAACCTTGGCCAGCGAAAACGCAACAAGGGGCGCCGACGGCGAACTGATAGTCGGGCTGGTCCAAAGGCTTGTGAAAGTGTTTGTGGTCGGATTGTAACTGACCGCCTGCACCTTGGTCGCGGTGGAAATAATAATCGTGTATGGAGCAACGGATGTTGCGACGAAAGGGAAACCGCGGATTGCGCCATCGTTGGCATTGAAGGAGGCGACGGTGGAACCGGTCACGGCACCGCCCGTAACCGGATTGATAGCATAGAGAATGCTGTTGTTGTTTCCAACGAAGACAACGTCGTTGTTGTAGGAAAGTACCGGACTGCTGTCTATGTCAGCGCCGCCAAGATTTGTCTGGAAGAGAACGGCACCCGTATTCGGATTCAATTTCCATAGGTTGGGCTGAGTAGAACCGCCGTTACTGTGGCTGGTCACCCAAATTGCGTTATGCGTATAGTCCACGAGCGGCGTGGAACTGATCAAATCGAGCGCAGTGGTCGAACCAGTAGACCCAGTGTAAGTCCAGAGAACGGTCCCCGAATTTCCGTCCAAGCCAAAAATGCGGTTTGCCGTCGTGGTCGCGCCGTTGCGCGTGCCGACGACCACAAGATCGTCGGTGAGCGTATAGCTGCTGGTGGTGAACTTTTTTACGGCGACACCTGCTCCGCCTTGAAATGCATTCGTCGTCAAGCCGCCAGGCTCGGTGAGCCAGACGACCTGGCCCGTCGCCGTATCAATTGCATAAACATAGCCGTCCTGGCAGGCGACATATTCAATCTGCTTCCCGATGGATGCATCGGACGAGTCCAGAATGGGAGAGCGCCCGGTGATAATTCCTCCAAGGGAGACGTTCGAGTAGAGTCGCGCGCCAGTGCTGGAATTCAGGACAAAGATTTGACTGGTGTCCGAGCCGATATCGACCTGCGACCCAGGCGTAAGAGCGGGCGGTGCGAGCGTGCTGGAGTGCGTAGCGATCATCCATTGGGGTGCCTGCGTGCTACCCGCGACATTTGGAACTGCCCCCGCTTCCGCCGTATAAGTTGACCCACCATCGAGAGGCGCCGACAAGCCAGCAGGATTGCTGGAATAATTGTTCGCCGAATCGTAGGTGAAAACTTTGTAATAGTAGGCGGTTCCGTTCGCTGGAGCCCCGCACGTGTCGCTGGAGTTGTCCGTAAAGGACGTGGCGGTCGCCGATCCGACAAACACAACGGTGCCTTTTCCAACAGTGGAGCACAATGCGGAAGGCGCAGTGCCGTCTGCGGGAAAAGAGGCCTTGTCCACGGGAACGCCCGTCCGGCGAAGAATGACGACGCCCGAATACGCTTCGAGGAGGGTCGCGTTACTTAGAAGTGTTGGATTCGTCCACGTGAGAGCGATCGAGCCATTGCCTGGCACCGCTTTTAAGTTGCTGACATTTTGCAGGTACGTGACAGTAAGTTGCGGGCGGTTCGCGGGAGTTGCATCTTCGTTGGAACTGAAGGAAGTGGGAACGCTGGCGCCTGTTTCCGTGTTGTCCTTAACAAGCAGCCCGTAATTTGCCCCGCCGTTGTACCAGGCTTGTACGGCAGCCGTGACCGTGAATGCGAGGGTGGCGCTTCCGGATGTGACGCTCGCGCTGTTCGACGCGGAGCCGATACTCGCATTAAAATCGCCGCCGGCGGCGCCCCAAGCTGTCGAAGCGGAAGCCGCGTTCAGGCGATTGCTCCAACTGGCGCCGGTTTCATTCCAGAGACTGGTGACATAGTTTGCTCTATAGGTCCGCGTGCTTGACGGTGCTGAAACGACTCTCAGCGTGAGCGTGGCGGTTTTTACTCCAACGTTCGGCAAAACCGAGAGATCGAAGACGAAAAGGGCTCGGCGGACCGCGTTGCTGCCCGAGTTTTGAACGAGAAGCGGTGTGGTGCTGCCAAAATTGTTCGTGGCGTTCGATTGATCGAGGTACGTGTCACCACCACGCAATTGCGTGTTTCCATTCGTGCCTTTTTGAATGACGACTTGTTCGCGCGCAGACGCAACTGCACTCAGACTTGCGAACAGAAAAAGAAGCGCAAGAATCTTGAAGCTAGGCGATGAGAGCGTTGCGGCTCTCGATGCACGCGGCGCAAACATAAAATCCTTCTAATGTTTCTCGTTCCGAACTGGGACAAATGCCGAGAGAGTGTTCGGAATAGGGACTCAATTAGCTTGCTAGTAGGATGTTTGTTCCAATTTAGGTAAGTCAATGAACCGAAAGGTTGGAGTGTTCAAAACTACAGTTTCATTTCGGAATACTTGGCCTGGAAGATAAAATGATTCCCGTTTCGCCCGGTTTTCGCTGTCCTTACGACCGGCGCGGCGCAGCGTTGCACACACCGCCTTGACCCGGCAGTTTGCCGCAAGCCAGCGCCAGCGTCTCGTAAATCGGCTCCGACTGCACGCTAGGCTTCGCGTACGGTTTTTTTGTATCGCTCGAACCCGGCCCCCCCGGGTTGTCTTTTCTGTCTTCCGCCATAACGGCTTTCTTTCTCCTTTAATTCCGCTCGGCCTTTAACGCGCTCCCAGCATGGGGAGAGATGGGAACGGCGTTAAATTTCCGGGAAGATTCATCTCGCCAGGCGCTTCTTGGATTAACAACTCCAGCGATTTTTGCCTTTTGCTCGGCAAGCGAGCACGCGCGCTCGTAGGCACCGAGAAGATCGCCGCCCTCCATCCAGGCGAGGCCGGGACAACGTTCGCAATACGAACGAATTTCGCAGCGCGAGCAAATGGGCAATTCGCTTTCGCGCACGTTGCGAATGCGCTCAAGCGCGGGAGCATTGTTCCAAATCTTTTCGAAACTTTCGCTGCGCAAATTTCCAGCCGCCATCGGCAATTGCACGCAGGCATAAATATCGCCGTAAGGAGAAACGTAGCAACTGTTGTGACCGGCGCTGCAGGGCAAATCGTCGTAAGCAGAGCTTTCGATGCCGCTTGAAACGCTACTGCCCAGGATTGGAGAAGAAGTCCACTCTTCCGGAACATATCTTGTTCCGCAAGGTTGCAACGTAGGGTCTTGCAGAACGGGGAGCAGCGCTTCAGTCGAAACTCGGTGCTCGAGTGGCGCATTTGACCCATCCATCATCGGAGTGATCGTCATATCGAGCACGTATGGCACACCAAGTTTTTCTGCGAGCGCCATAACACCGCGATACGCCAGCAAATTCTGTTTCATCAGAGGGCACGCGAGCTTTACTTGGATCCCGCGTTCCTTGAGCAAAGGAATTGCCGCGAGACTTCGTTGCAATGAACCAGAAACTTTCGTGATCGCGTCGTGAATCGCCGCGTCGCTGCTGTAGACGCTGATCTGCACCCGGCGCACACCATGCTGCTGTAACATTTCCGCGCGCGCCGGCGTAATGAGCAGCGCATTCGTCTTGAGGCTCACGTCAAATTGCAGGCGCCGCGCTGCGATTAGCAATTCTTCCAAATCCTTGCGCAGAAAGATTTCGCCACCGCTAAAAGTCAAAAACAAAGCTCCGGCACTTGCGAGTTGTTCGAGCGCATCCACGCATTCGCTCGTGGTTAGTTCCCCGTGGTCCTCGTGGTCCAAATAGCAGTGCACGCAGCGCTCGTTGCAGCGATACGTCAAATCAAAATGCACACTCAAGGGGCGCCGCTTGCGCACGGTCCGCGCAATAAGTCGGTCCATCAGGGGTGTGGCTGCGATTTGGACTGCGCTGCTCAACGTCCTGAATCTCCTTGCTGTGATCCGGCAGGCAAAAGCAACTTGCGTGTGGACAACTCCTCGAGAAGAGAAATCGTGTCCGCCAGAGCGGTTTCCCGCGTCACTTCATATTGTTCGACGAGCAGGCTTGCCAAATCCTCGGCATTACGATGGCCGTCAATGTTGCGCCACACGAAGCTGCCCGTGTCGTTCAATTCGTGCATTACGCTCTCGCCGGGAGAAATGATCACCGTCTCCTCGTCAATCTCTCTCCACGCCAGCGTGGGATTTTTCTGCCAAACGCCGCTCGCCGCTACGTTCATGAGGGCAAGACCTCCCAAAAGGATCGATTCTTCTGGAATTCCAGGTTGTATCCGGCTACCTGTTCACTGGCTGCAACGAGGATTTGCAGCAGGCGATCGTTGTCGCCAAGCTGGGACGAGAAAAACAAAACGCAAGGAAGCATGGTCTTCAAAAGTTCGGAAGGGCGCAATGGTACGACCCGGTTAGCAGTCGCCTGCACCAGGCGAAAGATTCCCCCAAGCGGTGCACTGGTGTTTGTGCCATCCGCGCGAAATTCGCCCCAAAAAGGAGTGCCAAAAGCGTGCCATTCTCCGCCTACGTCCTTCAAAAGAGAGATTTCGTCGGTCAAGACCGTTCCGCGGGGACTGAGCGAAGCTACTGTACTCTTTCCCGCGCCGGACCTGCCGACGAAGACATAGGCTTTGCCGCTTTTCACAACCGTCGCCGCGTGAAGCAGGAATCCTTGCTGGGAAAGCAGCGCCCAACTGAGAAACATCCGAAGAAGCGAATCGAGCGCGTACTCATTGCGGACACCAGAAAAATAAGCGCCATCGGCGTCAGCAACGACGCGCGCACCTTCAAAATCGCAAGAAAAAGAATGCCGTTCTGGTGTTGGCGCAGGTTCTCGTTGAATCTTGATGGAAAACCGGTTCTCCTGCGGCGCATCAAATCCGCGATACCGCTTTGCAGCAGCGGATAACAGGGAGGAATCGTCTGAAGAAAGACGTAGCGGCAGACTTCCAATGAGGAGGTCTACGTGTGCGTGAACGCCGCTCCCAAGAATTGCGTGCGCTTGCCTCAACCTAATGCCTCGTACAAACCGCGACTCCGGCGCCAGTGCGGGGGACGCAGCGCCATTTGAGCCACACAGATAGCTATGAAGAAAGATTACTGTAATACTCGCATTTCTATGCGAGGGAAGTTAAAGAATTGTTGCTTACACGGCATCAAAAACCGCAGCCAAAGCTTATCTTTCGATTTCTGGTTACTTAACTATAAATAAACTGCCCGGCTCGGAGAGCGTTCAAGCACCTGTCCAGACTTTCCCGTCCACAATGACTTCCTGATTGGCTTCGTCAAAGGTGGCCCGCTGGCCGGTTTGTATCGCCGCAATGGTCATACAAAGTGCCACGGAGTGGTTGTAACCCGCTTCGATGTTTGCGTTGGGAGTCTTTCCATTGCGGACACACTCCATCCAGTTGCGCATGTTCGCGCTGGTTGCTTCATCCACGCCCGCGCGCGAACCAGTCTCGATTCCTGGCGAGCCTTCGATCAAATTGCGGTTCTGCAATTTGTTCCCTTTCATTCCCATCGTTTTGGCAAACCCTTCGTCGAGACCGCCCTCGCCACTGATGATATTTTTTTCAAGGTCAAGCGTGCCGGCGTTTGAGCGATAGAGCTCCTTCACATCACCCGCGGAATTGGTTTGCCGGGAAGAATAAACCACCTGAAAGCCCTTCGTCGGGTCGTTCAGCGGGCCGTAGTCAAAAACAGCAGTCAAGGTATCCCAGTTTTGCCTGCCGTCTTTCCATAGATAAATCCCGCCATTGGCAACCACGCTGCGCGGGCGCGGCAAATCCGTGAACCAATGCACCGTGTCAATTTGATGGACCATCCATTGATCGGGTATCCCGCTGGAGTACGGCCAGAACAAACGAAACTCGATGTACTTGCGAGGGTCGAAATCCACCATGGGACGATTGATCAGGAAACGCTTCCAGTCGGTATCCTCTTCTTTCAATGCGTTGACAAGCTGCGGCCGCCGCCAGCGTCCCGGCTGATTCACGTTCCACGTCATTTCAACGCCGACGATGTCGCCGAACTGCCCAGATTGGATGAACTCTTTCGCCCGCTGATAATTTTTCGCGCTGCGTCTTTGTGTTCCCACCTGCACGCAGCGGCCCGTCTGCCGCACGACTTTTCGAAATTCGCGCGCGTCCTCCATCGTATGCGCCGTGGGTTTCTCTACGTACGCGTCGAGATTATTTCGAACTGCTTCGATGCCGTGCTGTGCGTGCTGAAAATCTGCGGTAGCGATGATGACTGCATCAATGTCCTTGCGATCGTAGATCTCGTCGTTGTTATGGCAGATGGCCACGGCGTGGCCCGTACTTTCCACGATGTAAGTGACCCCTTCATCGCGGCGGCGTTTCCAAATATCCGAAAGCGCCACGATTTCAAACTGTTGTGAACCGGCGTGTTTTAGAAATGCAGGAAAGAGCGCATCCCGAAATCGTTCCGAATAACCGATAACTCCCGTGCGAACGCGATTGTTGGCGCCAACAATGCGGGTGTAGCTTGACGCCGGAAAAGCGCAAGCGCCTGCAGCCGCTGTACTGATTTTCAAAAACTCCCTGCGTGAAGTTTTTTGGGTCATGAGCTGAGCCTCACCCCCGTTATTTCAGAGCTCCCGCCTTGCGAAGCAAATCTTTGGTTCCAGCCATGCTCTGCCGGGATGATTCTTCCGGCGTCCCGCCGCCATTCCAATGCGTCTCGAGACTCATCGTGCCGCGGTAACCGTCTTTCATCAGCGCTTTGAATTGTTCAACGTACGCAATTTTGCCCTGGCCCATCGCGGCCCAGCCGAATTTCCCATCCGGCTTGCTGATGACATCCTTCAAGTGGACGTGGCCGATGCGGTCCTTTGGCAATTTTGAATACCCGTCAGGAAAAGGAACTTCACCATCGGCAGCGGCATTTCCCGGATCCCAATTGACCACGAAGTTCTTCGCGGGAACCGCTGCGAGCGTTCGCGCGGCTTGCGCTCCAGTTGCCGAGTTGCATTCATACTCATTTTCGAGGACGAGCACCGCATCCTTCTTTGCTGCTTTGGCTACAAAATCGCGTATCTTTGCGTCCATCGCATCGCGATATGGCTTGTCATCTTCGAGCTTCCAGAAGTCGAACATGCGGACTTTGTTGGTACCAAATGTTTTCGCAATCGCGATGCTCTTTTCGAGTACCTCGTCCTGTTGTTCGAACGTAAAGCTGGCGCTGTAAGCTGCGCCGGTCGGACTAAATTTCGACTTCGGAGCACCCGGCCAATCCACTTTGAAGAGCGGGCTCGCGATATCCGTGACTTTCAAATCGTATTTCGCGATAAGGCTTTTGGCTTCGGCAATCTCTTTCTCATCTAAATTGAGGATGTTCTTTTTCCAGAGTCCGCGCAGCTCAATGTAGCTAAGTCCAAATTCGTTCACGGCGACTTCGAGCGCATGGCCGAAGTCCTGTGAAATTTCGTCCGTGATGATGGAAAGCTGAAACACGCAATCCAGTTTAGGCACGCGCGCCGCGTTCGTCCATTTTGGTATCGCCATTGCACCCGCTGCCAGCCCCGCTTTCTTCAGCAATTCCCGTCGTTTCATTGGTCGTTTTCCTCGCGCACATTTTACATCCACTTTCGGAGCCCGCGCGGCATGTTATTCTAAAGAGTCGCAAGCCTGTTCCCGGCCCAGCAGTCCCCCGCCGTGCTGGTTTGTACGCAAAATAACGGCCCTTGCAGGCCCTCTGGAGAAAAACGACCGTGTCTTCCCTGGTTACCGCTCCCGCTTCAAAACGTGTCTTCAATTTCAACGCGGGGCCTGCTGCCCTCCCGCTCGCCGTGCTCGAACGCATCCGCGAGGAGCTGCTCGATTGGCGCGGCTCCGGAATGTCCGTGATGGAGATGAGCCATCGCTCGCCGGAATTTGAAAGCATCAACGCTGCTGCTGAAGCGGGTTTGAGAAAACACCTGGCGATTCCAGACGAATACGCTGTGATTTTCGTGCAAGGCGGCGGAAGCATGCAGTTCACCATGGCGCCGATGAATCTCTGCCTGCCAAACAAACCGGTGGATTTGATTCATACCGGCACCTGGACCGCGAAGGCGCTTGGCGAATTGAAAAAAGGAATCGCACATAAAATCGCAGGAACGACGGAGCCGGTGAAATTCACTCGCGTGCCGGGTCAAAGCGAACTTTCGCTCTCGTCCGACGCGTCCTACGTGCACATGTGCACGAACAACACGATTGAGGGCACGCAGTACCACACGATGCCGGAAACCGGCGAAGTCCCCCTCGTTGCGGACATGTCCTCTGACATTGCGTCACGATCGATTGACGTCAAGAAATTCGGCGTAATTTTTGCCGGGGCGCAGAAAAATCTTGGTCCTAGCGGCGCAACAGTCGTAATCATTCGCAAAGATTTGGCGGAGCGGGCGGACAAAAACTTGCCGACGCTTTTGCAATACCGCACGCACATCAAGGAAAAGTCGCTCTATCACACGCCGCCGACGTTCGCGATTTACATCATCGGCCTGGTCATGGAATGGATCGATTCCCTCGGCGGAATTTCAGCTGTACAAAAGCGCAACGAAGCAAAAGCAAAATTGCTTTACGACACGATCGACGGCAGCAACGGCTTCTTCAAATGCCCCGTTGAAAAAGATTCGCGTTCCCTGATGAATGTGGTCTTCCGCATCGCCGGAGGCGACGAAGCGGTTGAAAAAGATTTTGCAAAACAAGCCGAAGCGGCCGGTCTCGTTGGCACACCTGGTCACCGTTCCGTCGGCGGCATGCGCATCTCGCTCTACAACGCCGTCGAACCCGCCGCCGTCGAAGCCCTCACCAGCTTCATGCGCGAATTCCAGCGCAAGCGCGGATAAATATTTTTCTGCATCCACTGTTGAAATTTTTTGACCGTGGTCAGCGTAATTCTCATTGCTGTAGTTTTTTGGCGAACAGCATGAGGTTTCCATGACCCTTTACACACTCATTTTATTCATTCATCTAACTGGAGCTCTGACGCTTTTCTTGGCCTTTGGAATCGAGTGGGCCGCTATTTCGTTTCTTGGGCGGGCAACTACCCCAGTTGAGGCTCAAACGTGGTTGCGGCTCGGAAGGCTGGCGCCGCTCATCAATGGACCCGCTCTCCTGCTCGCGATTCTTTCCGGCGGTTATCTCGCCTCGTTGATCAGCGCATTCAAACAGGGCTGGATTCCGGCGTCGTTTGTCGGCATCGTCGTCGTGGCCGTGCTCGGAGGTGCGATCAACGCTCCGAAGATGCGGGCTATCCGTCTAGCGATTCCCGTTGGCGGAGAAAAACTCGCCGCTGCTCTCGGTAACAAGTTGCTCCCCGTTTCTGTGCGACTCCGCACGTTTGCGGCCCTCAGCATCGTCTTCATGATGGCCACGAAATTGCCGTTCGCGCGGTGCATGTTCGCCCTGCTCGGCGGCCTGATTCTCGGGCTGCTTTTTTGCATCCCGGTCTTTGCACGTAAAGCCCTCTGATTCTTCTTTTTGAAAAATCATCTGACAAAACAAAAGGAGCGCAGCTTCGGCATAAAGCTGCGCTCCTTGTTTTCTTCTCTTCGATCTTAAGCCAGGTCGAAGAGCAATACTTCCGCTTCATCGGCGCCAACAAGCTCTAGCGACTTCTCTTCAGAAATCTCCGCGCCGTCGCCCGTTTCGAGCTTCTTGCCATTCAACATCACGCTTCCGCGTGCCACTTGCACGTAAGCATGCCGTTCCGCCTTCAGCTCATGCTTCACCTTGTCTCCAGCTTCAAGCACAGCCGCATATAGATCGTTGTCCTGCCGGATCTTCACCGACCCGTCGCGCCCATCCGGCGAAACCAGCAGCCGCAGTTTCCCGCGCTTCTCTTCTTGTGAAAAATATTTCTGGTCGTACGCCGGCTTGTAGCCATTCTTATCCGGAAACATCCAGATCTGATACAGATGCACCGGCTCCGTCTGCGAAGCATTGAACTCGCTGTGCGCCACGCCCGTCCCCGCGCTCATGTACTGTACGTCGCCGGGCTTAATCGTCGAGCCATTGCCCATGCTGTCCTTGTGCGACAGTGCGCCTTCCAGAACGTACGTCACGATTTCCATGTCTCGGTGCGGATGCGTCGGAAAGCCTCCGCCGCCCGCGACGCGGTCATCGTTCATCACGCGCAGAGTGCGGAACTGCACGTGTTTCGGATCAAAGTATTCCGCAAAAGAAAACGTGAACCGCGTATCCAGCCAGCCATGATCGGCGCGCCCGCGCTCATTGCTCTTTCGAATCGTAATCATCTCCCACCTCCCTGGTTCACATCCAACTGACACACCCATTATACGTGTTATAACGACTATTGTCAAGAGGAATGTTTCACCGCTCTTAAGCCCTTCCCCTTCTTGCTTTTACATCACTTTCCGTTTTCCTCACCTGCCCCTTCCTCCTCTTCGCGCTCCCCTCTCCTTTGGTGTAAAGTGAAAGCTGGACCGAGGCTCATCATCTATGGATTCCGTCACTTCCACCGCAGAATCGAAAAAAGTCGGGGACACCGTAACCTCCCGCGAAACCATCTCCATCACCGACAATCGCACCGGCAAGTCCTACGAAATCCCCATCACCCACGGCACCATCCGCGCCATGGACCTCCGCCAGATCAAAGTCGACGCCAACGATTTCGGCATGATGAGCTACGACCCCGCCTTTAATAACACCGCCTCTTGCATCAGCCGCGTCTCTTATATTGATGGCGACAAAGGCATCCTCCGTTACCGCGGCTATCCCATCGAGGAGCTCGCCGAAAAAAGCACCTACCTTGAAACCGCATACCTTCTCCTTCACGGCGAACTTCCCACCGAAACGCAACTCAAGGATTGGACCTGGCACATCTCGCATCACACGTTCATCCATGAAAGCATCAAAAAATTTCTCGACGGCTTTCACTACGACGCCCACCCCATGGGCATGATGATCTCCACCATCGCCGCGCTTTCAACCTTCTATCACGACGCAAAAGACATCTTGAATCCCGAATCGCGTCAGAAACAAACGTTTCGCCTCATCGGCAAAATGCCGACGATCGCCGCGTTCGCCTATCGCCACACACTCGGCATGCCATTTGTTTATCCCGACAATGACCTCAGTTATCCCGGCAATTTCCTGAACATGCTCTTCCGCACCACGGAATCGCGTTATCGCCCGAATCCTACTCTCGAACGCGCGCTCGACGTTCTCTTCATCCTCCACGCCGATCACGAACAAAATTGTTCCGCCAACGTCATCCGCGGAGTCGGCAGCTCACACGTCGATCCCTACTCCGCCACGGCCGCCGCAATCGCTGCTCTCTACGGCCCGCTCCACGGTGGCGCCAACGAAGAAGTCGTACGCATGCTCCACGAAATCGGCTCAGTTGCCAAAGTTCCGGACTTCATTAAACGCGTCAAAGCCGGTGAAACCAAACTCATGGGCTTCGGCCACCGTATTTACAAGAATTACGACCCTCGTGCCCGCATCATCAAGCGCGTCGCATACGAAGTCTTCGAACTCATGGGCAAGAATCCGCTCCTCGAAATCGCGCTCGAGTGCGAACGCATCGCCCTCGAAGACGAATATTTCGTGAAGCGCAAACTTTATCCCAACGTCGATTTTTATACCGGCCTCATCTACCAGTCCATGGGATTCCCGATGACGATGTTCCCCGTTCTTTTCGCGATTCCACGGACGTCCGGCTGGCTCGCGCAGTGGCAGGAGATGCTGCTCGATCCGGAACAGAAAATCGCGCGGCCTCGCCAGATTTATCTTGGGTACGACACACGCAGTTACGTGCCGATGGATAAACGCAGTTAACGGCGAATAAGCTTCACCAAATTTTGCAAGATTTTGCGAACTTACTTTCGGTTCGCTGGGGCAAGCGCGGTCAGGGTTCGAAAGATTCACGTTAGCGAGGAAGCATGGCTCATGGCAACACGCCCATTCATCCGGGACCGAAGCGGCGCAGTCAGCGCGTTTTGATGCAGGTCCCCGTGCGGCTGCGCGGAAACGACGCTGCGGGTGCCCCGTTTGACGAAGAGACCGAAACACTCGCTATCAACGCGCATGGAGCGTTGGTGCTCCTGCAAGCGCGTCTGACCAGCGGCAGCAAAATTCATTTGCAGCACAAACGAACTTCTGAAGAACAGGAATGCCACGTCGTATTTCTCGGCCCCGTACGCGGCAACAAAGCCGAAATCGGTCTCGAATTTTCCGCGCCGCGTCCCCAATTCTGGCGCGTCGCATTCCCTCCCGAAGATTGGTCTCCTAAAAACCCTGAAGCGCGCACCAGCTCCCGCCCGCAAGACAAATAACAAATGCAAGCATCTAACGGTTGACGTTCGGGAGCCGAACCGTGCCAGCCGAAATTCCGCCCAAGTATTTTCTGAAAACCGCTCGCCTTGGTTTTCGCTTATGGTCTCTCGACGACATGCCGTTCGCTCGAGCGCTTTGGGGCAATGCGGAAGTCACAAAATTTTTCGGCGGACCTTTTCCCGAAAACGAAATTCGCGAACGGCTCGAGCGTGAGCTCACGCGCCTCGAAACCTACAGCTTCCAGTATTGGCCCATCCATTTGCTTGCCAATGGCGACCACGTCGGTTGCTGCGGTCTCCGCCCTTACCGGCCGGAAGAAGAAATCCCTGAATTAGGCTTTCATTTGCTGCCAAAATATTGGGGCCAAGGCCTGGCGATAGAGGCAGCTCGCGCAGTTATCGATCACGGATTCAACACGATTGGCGCAAAGAGTATTTCTGCGGGACATCACCCTGACAACGTCAATTCAAAAAAAGTGCTCGCAAAATTGGGATTCCAATACTCACACGATGAATTTTTCCCTGCCCTCGGAATGAATATCCCCTATTACCTGCTGCAGCCTCTTCAAAACCCTTCTTAGTGAAGATGAAAAAATCCGTCGTGTTTCTGCAAGCTCACCGGAACATTGAAGAGAGTCTGCAAGTTGGCTTCCGTTAGAACTGCGTCTTTCGCTCCATCAGCCAGGATTCGGCCCTCACGCAGCAAAATCACACGCTCAATCTCCGGAATAATTTCTGAAACATGGTGCGTCACCAACAGAATCGCCAATCCTGATTGAGCCAGCTCTCGCATCGTGTCCCGCAACTGAAATTGCGCCGCAATGTCCAGCGCGTTGCTCGGTTCATCGAAAAGCAGAGTCTTCGGATCGTGCACCAGCGCTCGTGCAATCAATGTTCGCTTCGCTTCTCCACTCGACATCTGCGCCACGCTACGATCCGCCAAATGTGCAATCCCGACCCTCGCCAGCACCGCCTCGCTTCGCCGCAAATGCTCCGGGTCAGGATGATGATGCGGAAAAATCCGTGTGCTGCTGAAAAACCCGCTCAACACCACATCCCGTCCGGTCGCATCCGTCGTGCAAGCCGCGAGCAGGTCCGGCGACACAATCCCCAGCAAATTCCTCAACTCAAATACGTCCCAGCGCTCCTTCCCGAGGATCGCCATCGACGAATTCTCGCGCGCAAGCGGATAGCACTCGCGCGTGATGGTTTTAATGAGCGTGGATTTGCCGCATCCGTTCGGCCCCAGAATACATATATGTTCTCTGGCCCCAACACGAAGCGTGATGTTGTCCAGGGCGGGACGATTTCCTCTAATAACGGTTACTCCATTCATTTCAATCAGCGGGGCGGACATAGATGAGAAGGCACTCTCCAGCGCCGCAAAGCGCCAAAGCATCTTAGCGGAGTACCGTTAATTCGAGAACGCTATGTCTCTTAAGCAACTTAAGTTATTGAGAGCAGATTAGTTAGGAGGCGAAAACCTGAGGAATCCGCCTCCCGGGGTGGGGTGTTACAAGACGTCGCCCTCAGCGGCCGCGCCACCCTGCCCTGCCAGGCAGGGGCGCCGCATCACTCGCGTTTTGCTTGACCGCATCGCGGTAAGAGACTTACCACCAAAGGGCCCGTCGTTAGCGTTATGTAGCACCACGAAATGCCGGTGTCAACGCTTATCTAGACGGGGAGTAGTCAGTTCGAATTTCTTGAATCGTAACACGATGGGCTGAAATTCTAACTGGCTACTCCCTAAGCCGTTACGTTCGGCGTGTAATGATCGAGTACGTGACGCACCAATTTGCCGAGAGCCGTCGGGCTATAGGGTTTTTGGAGATATTTCATCTCCGTGGTCGAGGCAGGAAATCCGGCGGCGTCCTGGCTATAGCCACTGGTGAAAATAACAGGCAAGCCCGGAAACCGCTGGAGCAGTTGGCCCGCCGTGGCCTGGCCACCCAGCTTGGGCATGACCACATCCAGAACAGCCAGCGCAGGTCGGTCTCTGTCGATTAGACGTATCGCTTCTTCGCCGTCCGCGGCACAGAGCACTCGATAGCCAAGATTCAGAAGAGTGTGACGCGCCATCTCACGGATCGATTCATGGTCTTCAGCGAGCAGGATTAACTCGGTCCCCCTGGGTTCCGGGCCGGCGGCAACAGAGTTGCGCACTTGCTTTGTCTGGGCCGCCCCGTCCGTCGTGGATGGCAGGTACACCCGAAACAATGTGCCTTGCTCAACTTCACTGTAGACATGCACAAATCCGCCGTGCTGTTTCACGATTCCGTAAACGGAGGCTAGTCCCATGCCCGTACCTTTGCCTGGCTCTTTGGTGGTGAAAAACGGTTCGAAGATTCTGTCGCGGGTCTCTGCATCCATCCCAACACCTGTATCGGAAACGGAAAGCACCGCATAGCGGCCCGGAACCACATGGGGGTAAAAGCGGCAATAAGCGTCATCGAGATCCACCATTTCCGTTTCTATCAGGAGCCGGCCACCCGTTGGCATGGCATCACGGGCGTTGAGGCACAAATTCATGATGACCTGCTCAATCTGAGTAGGGTCCGCCTTAATGGGCTCGACCGGAACGGGGAGAATTTTTAGCTCGATGTCTTTGCCAATAACGCGGTCCAGAAACGTCACAAGCCCATTTGCGACGACGTTCAGGTCAATCAGGCGGGGCTGCAGGACCTGGCGGCGCGCAAATGCCAGCAACTCCCTTGTGAGCGCGGCAGCTCTCTCTCCTTGTTCTCGAATTCGGCTGAACCGGTCCGCAATCTGAGGGTTTGCGCTGCTCTGGTCGTATCCAATTTCCGCCCAGCCCAGAATTGCGCCAACCACATTGTTGAAGTCGTGCGCTATGCCGCCGGCAAGCTGGCCGATCGCTTCAAATTTCTGCGCCTGAAGAAGTTGCCGTTCCATGGCGCGCAGTTCCGTGATGTCCTCTGCGATAAGTTCGAATTCAGGCTTTGCGTCGTTGCGCTTTAGCAACCGCAGTTGCAGGCGTACGCTGACGAATCCCCCGTCGGCGCGGCGCCATTCCGCTTCCGTGCCGCAAACGTGCCCCAGTTGCAGGCAGGATTGAAAGAGCTTCATGTGCTGTTCCGGAAACCGGAAAATGTCGCGGAATAAATGGAGTCCGTGAAATTGATGCATTGTCTCGCAGCCCAAAATGCGAAGAAGCGCGGGATTCGCATCCAGAAAATCTCCCTCTGCGTTCAGGCGACAGATCCCGTAGGTCGAGTTGTCCACTAAGTCGCGGTTTCTCTCTTCGGAAACTCGCAGGGCTTGCTCCGTGTTTCTGCGTTCCGTGATGTCTACCATCATCACGCAGGCTGCTCTTTTTCCCGCAATCGGAATGGGTAATGGAAAAAAACTGGCGAGGTAGTAGCGCATTTCGAAAGGCGAGACCGTGCGCCGGATCTGGCCTTCGATGTTCAAGACGGGTGTCCCAGTTTCAAAGACTTTCCGGTAGATCGCCTCGGATTCCTTCGCCGCCTCTGGCGCAAGTTCGTAAAGCGATTTGCCGATGTGCGCTTCTGCGGCAATTCCGTGATTGCGGGCCATCGCATCGTTTACGCGGAGAAACCTCAAATCCTCGTCGAATACCGCAAAACAAACCGGCGTCGTGCGATAGAGAAGGTCGAGCTCGGCAAATTGTTCGCGCGCGCGCGCTTCGCTTTCCGCCAGCGCGCTCATGGCAATTGCTGCGTCTTCTCTTAGCTTTTTTTCGAGAAGCGATCGCTTGAGAGCAACCGGAAGCCGCTCCAGGTGATTTTTTAAAACGTAATCGCTGATTCCTTGTTTGATACACTCCACCGCTGCCTCTTCGCCCAGCGTTCCCGTAATCAGGAGAAAAGGAATGTCTCGTCCGGAATCCCGCACGAAAGCGAAAGCATCAAGACCGGTCCAGTCCGGAAGGCGGTAATCGGAGAGAATCACATCGAAGGTGCCCTCGTGCAGCGCGCTCAGAAATTCCTCCCGATTCCTGGCCGTTCTGGGTTCAATCACAAAACCATTGCGTCTTAGTTCGTACAAAATCAGCTCGGCGTCATGCCTTTCATCCTCCAGGATCAGCGCTCGGAGAGACGCTACGGTGTCGGAGGCAGACGTTATCGCTAGGGCCTTGGTGCTCATCGTTTCACCTGGAATATTGAGACGCAGAAGTTACGGCACCCGGCGTACGATTCACTGTCAGCCAGTAAATACCGACCTGCTTCACCGCTTCCTGGAATCTGAATAGGTCCACCGGCTTCTGGACGTAGCTGTTGGCGCCAAGCCTGTAACACTCGGTTAAATCGCGTTCGTGATCGGAAGACGTCATCACGATGACGGGAATGCATCGGGTGCGTTCGTCGCCTTTTATGGCCTTTAATACGGCATGGCCGCTCACGCGGGGCAATTGAAGATCGAGCAGCACAACGCGCGGTTGAGGCGCGTTATTCCCCTCTGTATCCGCGTTGCGGGGAAAGAGCAAGTCGAGTGCTTCCGCCCCATCCCTCGCGTGAACGATCTTGTTCATCAATCCCTGCTTGCGCAACGAGCGCGTCGTTAGCTCCGCGTCCGCAGCGTCGTCAAAATCTCCATCTCAATTCCGTTCATGCATTCGCTCCTATTGCTTCTGCGTCGAGAGCCTTTCTGGTTCGGCTGACAGCTAGGGAGAAATAGAAAGTCGCGCCACAGTCCGGCGCGGATTCCGCCCAAACCCGGCCGCCGTGTTTTTGAATGATCCGCGACACGATTGCGAGTCCAATTCCCGTACCTTCGAATTCGTCCTGGCGGTGTAGCCGCTGGAATACGCCAAAGAGTTTGTCCGCGAAGTTCGGATCGAACCCTGCACCGTTGTCCTTAACGTAGACAATGACATCAGTTCCCTCACACCTGCTGCCGATTTCGATCACCGCCGGAGTCTTGTTTCGCGTGAATTTCAGCGCGTTCGAAATCAGGTTTGCAAATACTTGCCTGAGCAGGCCTGGGTCAGCTTCCACTCGCGGCAAAGGAGAAATTCGCCAGATGATCTGCCGGGTTTTTTCTTCCTCTTCATAGGCGGACTTAATCTCCTCCAGGAGTTCTCCCAGGGAAATCGTCTGGGACTTCACCTCCTGCCGCCCCAGCCGCGAAAGCTCCAATAAATCATCTACGAGCGCGGACATGTGCGCAGCCGCCATGCGTATCCGATGAAGGTAATTGCAGGCGTCTCGCGTAAGTTGCGGAGCGAACTCCTCCTCAAGAATCCGCGAAAAACCGTCCATGTGCCGAAGCGGCGCTCGCAGATCGTGGGAAACGGAATAGTTGAATGACTCGAGTTCGCGGTTCGACTCCTCCAGCTCTTGTGTGCGCCGCGCGACCCTCTCTTCTAGTTCCGCGTTGAGCCGCCTCATCGCGTCTTCCGCTTTGTTTCTCGCAAGAATTTGCGTGTGAAGGTCATCCATGGCGTGGCCCAACTCGGACCGTTGCTGGTCCAGTTGCGTGCCCATCAATTCCTGGGCGCGAATCAAACCGCCTTCGATTTTCGCGTGCGTGAGGATTTCTCTTTGAATGTAGTAACCCAGGAGAAGCAAGGAAGCACAGCCGAGAATTCCCGTGGCCAGTAAAAGACCGAGGGCCCACCGGCCGTTTTTTTCCACGTTCGCAGTGCGTTCGGCGAGCAAGCCTCGCTCAGTTCTTTCAAATTTGTCCAGCAGCTCGGGCAATTTACTTTCGGTGGGGAGAATCGGAGACGCGCTTTGAGGCTGGCCATTCCTCGCAGCCAGTTGGGCCTCCAGGACGGCCTGGTCCAACAGATCAATCTGTTCCCGAATAAGCGCACCAATGTTGCTTACCAATTCTTGCTGGTTTGGATTGTCTGCCGTGAGTGCGCGCAAACGCGCAATACTTGCATCAAGAATTGCCCGGTCGGCCTCATAACGGTCGAGCAAATCCGGTCGTCCCGAGGCGCGGTACAGCCAGATGTAGTTGTGCATTCTTGACCGGTAGAGGCGCACGGACGCAGCTTCCGCCAGAACCTCCTGCGTATGCGAGACCCATTGGTTTGTGAAACGTGTTTGAATCGCGCTGCGCGCTCCGGCGAAAACACCGACCAGAAGAATGAAAAGCAGGAAAGCCAGTCCTTCAATGAGTCGCCGCCGGAATTTGAGGGCGCGTTGCATCATGCCACTCCTCGCGGCAACTCAGAAGTTGGATCGGTAAGGACGAGCGATTGATCTTTTTCCATCGGCCAGTTCAGCAGCGGCTCTGCCACTTCGGAAAATGGACGGTCGAGCCGCGCGGACCAAAACGCGACGTCGATCTTCAGTTCGATCGCGCCCCACGGTTCACGCAAACGATTGAGAGCGGCGCGGCGCGTCTCCAGCCTCTGTCGAATAATTGCTACGCTTGGTTCGGCGGCATCGGCCGCGAGAACGACAAAATTGCCGCCGGAGTTCCGCGCAACCAGGTCCGTGCGGCGGAAACCTCCGTTGAGTAACTCCGCAATTTCCTTGATTGCAGTTTCCGCATTGGAAGGCCCAAATTCATTTTGCAGCGCGTTCAGGTTTTGAATAGAAACAGCGAGCAACACGAGCTGCCCGCCTGTCCTCTGGGCCGCCTGAACGTACTTCGCCGTAAGCGCGCGAAATCCGTCCGAGTTGTACAAACCCGTCGCCTGATCGCGAAGAAGATCCGCGAGGCCGGAAACGGTGTTTCTTTCGAGGGCCGTGCGAAGAACGCGCTCGATCGTTCTTGCGTCCGCCACGTCTTTCAAAAGAAAGTCGAGAGCGCCTTCGCGCAGGCTTTGCTCCGCGATCGGTTTTTCCGGAGTGGTTGCGAGTGTGATCAGCGGCAAACTTGGGGCGGCGCGATGAACGGCGCGAACCGTGGCTAGCGCGTCCTGGCCGGATGCGGAAAGGTCCAGAAATAGTACTTCCGGGCCAACTAGTTGTATGGTTGGTAAAAGAATCGAAATTGTGGAAACCATCGTGAGCTGCAACGAAGATTCCTCATCGGGAAAAAGCGAGCGCAGCATTTTGGAAACACACGGTGGATCGGACTCCGCGATCAGCACACGCAGTCTTTTGCCGTGATTGGCGGCGCTGTTTGCGATAAACGTCTGAAGTGCACCCATGGCCGTGCTCCAGCGTGCGACACAGGCGAATCGACGCGAACAAAGTGGACGATACGGAACGTCCACTATCGCCGCGCGCAAATTTCGACTGCGCTACATCGATTGACGAGACTGGAGAGGACAGTCCTCTGGACTGCTACTGGAAGGGTTCTCTTATTGTCGCGCGAGGATTTCGAGAGTCAAGAAGAGGTTCCTAATCGTTACCTATATTGTTGGAAGAGAATTGGGAAGAAGATGAGGATTGTCTAAGAATCAGCGCGATCGTTCCGGAAATTAACCCACCTGCAATGATGACTCCTTCCCAGACTAAACCGGCAGCGAGAACGAGCGCGCCCGGCGCGCCGAACGGAGCGAGGAGCGCGACAAGAGCTGCTTCGCGCACGCCCATTCCACCTTGCGTAAGCGGCAGAACTGCCGCGAGTTTTGCGAGCGGCCACGCGAAGAGCCATACACGCAAGGGCACTATTTCTGGGCTGAGTCCGCACGAAACCGCCAGCAGCGCCGTTAGCATCAGAAATGTGAACTGAACCAGCGTGCCGATTATCCATCCGGAGACCAGCACGCGCGGGCTCCCGCGTAGCGAACGCAACGCTTGCCAAATGCGGGCGAGCCTCCGGCGGAACTTTACCGACCGGCCCCCCAAGAGTTTCTTGCGCAAAACCACCAAAGTGACAATCAGCACTGCGGCAATTCCTACTACAGTCCAGAATACGCCGAGGGCAGTCGCTTCCAATTCCTCTGGTGCGGACTCCGGCAGCAGCAGAATCCCCGCGGCAACGAGCACGGCCTGCGCCGCAACATCCAGGAAGCGGTCGGCTAGATTCCCGGTGAGGACCGCAGCGGGGCGGGGACTTTTGCGCAGGCCAACCGCGAGCCGCACAACATCGCCTCCAACAATGGACGGAAGGAAGAGTGTGCCGAAGAGTCCACCGAAATAGCATTGCGCGCTGGTGGAGAGATCGAGTTGCGCGCCGGCGGCGTTGACGACCATTCGCCACTTCAACATGCCAACGGCGTGGGCGCACAGATACAGAATCACAACAAGGATGAAGCGCGTAGGTGGAACGCGAGCGACGGCCTGGCGCAATGTTGCGAATGGAAGAAAATGGAAAAGAACGGCGAGTACCAAAAGCGCTGCCACCCAACGCAATGCGGTGACGAACCACCCGCGGGCGCCGCTAGAGGGCTTGCGAGCGCCCTTCATGAACCGGATTTTTGTTGACGTGCGAGCAAGCCGGAGAATACCTCTTCCACTTTTTCTGCGAGAACGAAATCGAGATCGCTGATGCCTTTGACGCTGTGCGTGACGAGGTCGATGACGACTTTGTTCCACACGTTGAACCATTCGGGATGATGATTCATGGATTCGGCGATGAGCGCGACGCGCGTCATATTGCCGAACGCGGTGACGAAATCCTTGCACTCGAATTCGCGATGGAGCTTGCCGTTTTGAATCGTCCAGCCGGGGAGCTTCGTCATCAATTTAGAAATTTCATCGTCGGTGAGTTTGCGTGCTTGCATAGTGTTCCTCCCTGGATTGCCGGGATATTGTTTTGGGCGTCCTTCATTATGGTACGCAGGGAGCAGCCGCCGCAACGATGCGCCCTCGGAAAGACTGACAAAGACATCGGTGTTGCCTGCACCGTTGCCTGAGTGGGGCGAATCCTTTATCTTAGAAGATTCCTTTACATGAAAAATGCGCGGTGTGTGCCTGCACCGCCGAGGCGGAGAGTCCAAGTGAAAAAGAAAATACGAGCCATACAATACGGCGTCGGTCCCATCGGCGCTTCGATTGCAAAATTGCTGCGCGAAAAACAAGCCATTGAAATTATTGGAGCGATCGATACGGATCCGGCAAAAGTCGGACGTGATTTGGGAGAAGTGGTCGGCGCGAGCGATGCGCCGTGGGGAGTGAAAGTTTCCGCGGATGCGGCGGAAGTGCTGGGACAGGCGGCTGACGTGGTGATGCACACAACTTCTTCCTCGCTGCCGAAGGTGATGGACCAGTTGCTCGCTTGTCTCGAAGCGGAGTCGTGCGTGGTTTCGACATGCGAAGAGCTTTCCTATCCGTATCGCACGCATCCGGAACTTTCCACGAAATTGGATACGGCGGCGAAAGAGTGGGGCGTAGCGCTGGTCGGCACGGGAGTGAATCCGGGATTTGTAATGGACAAACTGGCGATTACGCTCGCGGCGGTTTCGCAGCGGATTGAACACGCGAAGGCGCTGCGGATCGTGGATGCGTCGAACCGGAGATTGCCGCTGCAGAAAAAGATTGGCGCGGGATTGAGCGTGGAAGAGTTCCGCTCGCGGGTGAAGGAAGGAACGATCAAGCACGTTGGTTTGCCGGAGTCTGTCGCGATGGTTGCGGACAGTTTGGGACTCGCGGTGGACGAAATCACCGAGACGATTGAGCCGAAAGTTGCGACTGAAAAAGTTGTGACGGAATTTCTTACGGTCGAGCCGGGACAAGCGGCGGGTGTGCATCAGATTGCTCGCGGTTTGAGCGGCGGCAAAGAGTTGATTTACATGGAGCTGCAGATGTACGTCGGTGCGAAGGATCCGGCCGATACGATTACTCTGACCGGGCATCCGAATATTTCGCTGACGATTCCGGGCGGTTCGCATGGAGACATTGCGACGGCGAGCGTGGCGGTCAATTCGATACCGGTGATACTGAGCTCTCCGGCGGGGTTGCGGACTTCGCGCGATTTGCCGATCGGATTCTTCGCTCCGACCGCAAAACCATGAAACTTCAAAACCGACCTGGGGTTTTTGGTTAGAAGTACCAATACTACTTCGCGGGATTTGCCGATCGGATTCTTTGCGCCAACGGCAAAACCATAAAACTTCAAAACCGACCAGGGGTTTTTGGTTAGAAGTACCAATACTACTTCGCGCGATCTGCCGATTGGCTTTTTCGCGCCGACGGCGAAGCCATAAAGCGACAGCTCGGTACCTCTCGTAAAGGGCACTCGAAGCAAGCAGACATCCTTCGTCGGATGCGAGAGAGGTCCCTCGACTCCCGATGGTCGCTCGGGACAAGCACCCAACGTCGGGTGCAAGAAAGATCCCTCGCTCAGAGGCAAAGGCAACGGCTCGGGACAAATATCCTTCATGAGATATTGGGTTAACCATAATCACCCACCCCCCACCCCCTGTTTTTGTAAGTGTTGAAAATAAAGGGACTTTAAGTCCAATGATTTGCAAGTGTTCATTCTGCAAGGGTTAGAGGCGTATTTTTTGTAAGTGTTCATTCTAAAGATGGTTAGCCGAAAATTCTGGAGAGCCGGAGAGGGAGGGTTAAGAGGAAAAGTGGGGTACAAACTTTCGAATGGAGTCAGGTTACACTCGTCAGAGTAGCATAGTAAATGTACTAAGTCAATAGATATTTCTTAAGTATTCTAATGGTTGAGCAGACGTGAAATGCAAGGAAAAGAACGAAGACAAGAGAACGGGTCTGAAAACCGGCCATGATGAAGCATGGATAGCGGTTTGTGGTTAGCGCGTTTATCGGCCGCGTGACAGCCGCGCTACGCCGCTCAGCGATTCCCAAACGCTGTGACGATACTAGCGGGCATCGACTAATATGAGTAGACAAAACGATATTTCAGAGTTGAGGCCACGTTTGAAACCGCAGACCAAGCTATCGCCGTCGATGACGCAGGCTCAATTCGAGAACGGCTATTGGTACGCAACCGAGATCAAGGAGTTTGCGAAAACAATCGGGATTCCGTCCGCCAGCAGGTTACGCAAGGACGAACTGGAAAAGGCGATCAGGGTCTTCCTTAAGACCGGCAAGATTGAGAGTCCGACCAAAAGGAACCTATCGACATTTGGAATCAGGGACGTCGAACAAGGGCTGAGCCTCAGTCTTCCCGTAGCGGTCTACACGAACGACAAGGAAACCAAGGATTTCCTTGAAAGAGAAGCCCAAAAACTTGTTCCTGGCCTGAAAAGGAAATCTGGCACGCGATATCGGCTCAATCGCTGGCGAGAAGAGCAACTGGTCAACGGCGTCAAGATCACCTACGGAGACCTGGTCAAGGAACACGTTCGGCTGAACCTGACTAAAGAGCCGTTCGCGCAGATCCCAATTGATTGCTACATCAACTTCATGAGCGACTTCCTCGCTGGAGAGAGAGGCGCCAAGCGGGAGCAGGCGCTGCGCGCTTGGAAGAAGCTGAAGAAGCTTGACGTACCCAAGAACTATCGTTCGTGGGTGAGGCTCAACTTGTCGAAACAGGCGTAACTTTCGACACCATGCGAGCGTAGACCGATCACGTAACGAGATTTGCCAGCCGGAAACTGGATAATACTCAAGAAACGCCGCATGCTTTGCGGATCGTAAATCCAGTTGGACGCGCAGTCTGTAAACCGCGGAAGTAGCAGCCACGGATTACGAACGGGAAGTCGGATTATCGGAACTGATCCACTGCCGAAGTGCGTCAATTAGAAAGCAAGGCACCGCCGACGAGAATGACTAGGATGAATGCGAGAAGGAGACGCAGCTTGCGCCATTGGCGCTGGCGGCGGTCGACTCGGTCGATGATTTCGTCTGCGGTTAGGAGCGGGGAAAGAAACACGGTTTAGTCCATCAAGCTTTCCGTTTTTTCACGACAGCCTCCTCGCAAGAAGCACGGGCCCAAAGACGGGCCACTACAGAAAAGATTTAGGGTTCCCGGCGATGGCCGGTTGAATGCCCACTTTGGGGCCGAACCTTGTATTTCAAGAGGCGATCGATGGAGCCTGCGGCTTTGAGCTGCTCGAAGCTCCACTCGAGGAGAACTTCGCCGACGTTGCCCAGCTTGCGCTTTTCGCAAGCGGCAAACATTTCGAGTTCGGTGCGCAGGGCTTGCCGAACCCGCAGACTGACTGGTGCCTTCCATTCGCCCATTGCCACCCCAAAACTTTCTAACACTAGACAATGCTACCATTAATAAATAAGGGTTCAACGGATTTTTGAACGGCGCTTATTTTCTGCCAATAACGCGGTGAGCTTTCTCTATGGCGGCCAGTGCCACAAAACTGCTTAGGCTTCTGGACTCAAGCTTCGCAGCTCGTTCAATCAGCTGGCGTTCCTCGATGGTGTAATAAGAAAACACCTTAGCTCGTAACGCTTTCTTGGCAGTGCGCCTGGAAGGAACCTTTTGGCTGCTATTGGGCACCGCAAGACAATGGTAGCACTCCTTACGAGCCTTTGAGAGCCACGATGAATTGAGGTATGGCCCTCGGAAAAGGATGCAAATGCAAGCTCGTCCTTTGCAAGAACCGTAAAGGATGTGCCATTGCGAAACTACTCGGACTTCGAGTACGCCACGCGCCGTTTTTGGTGAACCGTTTTCGAAAAAGTAGAACATGTCAGACATAAACTAATTCATAATAATTGGAGTGAGGTCCCACCATGAGTATTCAATCGTCAATTGAATGGACGGACGCTACTTGGAATCCGGTGCGGGGCTGCACGAAGATCAGTCCTGGGTGCAAGCATTGCTACGCCGAAGTATTCGCAGAGCGATTCCGGGGTGTCGCTGGCCATCCGTACGAACGCGGGTTTGATCTTAGGTTGGTGCCCGACAAGTTGGCGGAGCCACTGCGATGGACCAATTCAAGAATGATATTCGTTAATTCAATGAGTGATCTTTTTCACGACTCGGTCTCTGCGGACTACATAGAAAAAGTCGCAAAGGTTATGGCGATGGCGAACTGGCATACGTTCCAGGTTCTTACTAAGCGGTCGGTGCGTTTGAAGCGCCTTCTCAGTACTACGCTAAGGCCGTTCGCTCGCTTGCCTCACATTTGGTGGGGCGTGAGTGTTGAGGATCGAAAGTATGGCGTACCGCGAATTTCAGATCTTCGTTCTTCTCCAGCCTCAGTGAGGTTTCTGTCGGTGGAACCGCTGCTTGAAGACATTGGAAAACTCAACCTCGAAGGAATCTCTTGGGTGATAGTCGGCGGAGAAAGTGGCAGTAGAGCACGGCCTCTTAAAGAGGAATGGGTAGTCTCCGTCCGAGACCAGTGCAAAGCTGCCAAAGTGCCGTTCTTTTTTAAGCAATGGGGTGGTAGGCAAAAGAAAAAAGCTGGCCGCGCCTTGGAAGGCAAGACCTATGACGAATTCCCGAGGCACGTCCGAGCCAGCGTTCCCGATAAATCGATACGCGATAGCTATATTAGCAGTACGGATACGATGACACAGTTGGCTATACTCTGAGGATGGATCAGAGTTTCTATACAGATCGCGAACAAACAGCGGTTAAGCATCGGATTCTAGAACGGTACCTTTCGGCGTTTGTCCCCATTGTTGGCGCATGGGCTGCCGACATTTCCTACATTGACTGTCTAGCGGGACCTTGGCAGTCGATGGACCCACAATTTAGGGATACATCCTTCGGTACGGCGATTGACGTATTGAGGGCTACGGCCAGAGTCTTGTCTGATCGCGCCAGATACCCGCGGATGAGGTGCCTATTCGTCGAACGCGATGCGTCTGCATTCGCCAAGCTCAGCAAGTTCTGTGAGAGTGTTCGAGATATCCACGTGGTTCCAAAAAATTGGGATTTCGTCCAACATGTGAGCGATGTCGTGAATTTTGTGAAAGACGAGAGTGACTCTTTCCCCTTCATTTTCATTGACCCGAAAGGGTGGGAACAGCTGGACGCAAAAGTAATCGCGCCTATCCTCCGCCTGAACCCTGGCGAGGTGTTAGTTACGTTCATGACTTCTTGGATCGTTCGATTCTTGTCGGTTCCCGAGAAGCGATTTGACCGCATTTTCGGGAGCGACTTGCCTCGGCTCGTACAGCTACGTGGGGAGGAACAAGAGGAAGAATTAGTTAAGTGTTATTCGGACCTGATTCGAAGAGCGGGGAATTACAAATTTGTTTGCAGTCTACCGGTCATGAAGCCAAGTCAGGACGCGTTCCATTTCCATATGATTTATGGCACTCGCCATGTCAGAGGCGTGGAAGTATTTAAGGAGACAGAGAAAAGTGTCGTTCCGTTTATGCACGAAACCCGCGCCATGGCCCAGCACCGCAGGCGTTTCGAGAATTCCGGGCAATTTTCGCTTCTTGGACCGGACGCAGAATATAAAGAGAAGCGGTTTACACAATTTCGCCAACGAAAGCTCGCCGCGGCCAAAAAGCACTTGGAGGATATCCTTATGGCTTCCAAGGAAGTACTTTACGATGACGCTTGGGCAACGGCGATGCAGTATCCAACCATTATGGAAGAAGATCTCGGAGATTGGCTCAAGGAGTGGAAGCAGAGAGGGCTACTTGAGATCACAAATCAAGCTGCGGGTCGAAAACTGGCGAGGAAAGGGCAAAAACAGTTTCTAAGATGGCGCAAGAGTTAGATTTTTCGTTGGACAAGGAAGACTGAATTGAGTTGTTTGTTGCAAGAGCCTCGAGTTCATTCATTTGGCCACCCGCCAAAGGACGGGAGTCACGAGGATCGCAATGAGTGAGGCGGAAGAGTCGCGATCGGGGTTGAGGGCGCATCGTCCTGGATGCGAACTTTGTCACAGCAATGCTAGTTAGGCGTTATGGATACTAACCAATTGCTTCTGATGCGCGGCATGAAATTTGCCAAGTCTTGGCCACCAATTTCAACGCGCCCTTCATTCGCTATATTTTCTTCACTAGGCCATGGATCCCTTATTACGAGAGACGTGATGTACGGACCGTTGGCAGTTGGAATGTAGCTTGCAGCCGTAATCACAACGGCATGGCCGCTGTTCGGCCCCGACATAAAGGTCAGCAAAAATGGGTGGCGCTGGCTCAATTCGCGAATGAGAATTACCGGGGGTGGTGGTCCAGGCGCAGTCCAAGACCTGATCGTTACTCGCTGGCCATTTCTGGTAAAAGCCCACCCACTCAACGCGTTGCTGATGTCCCTGTCGCTTCCGGGGGCATCAATCAAGACTCCCTTGGTTCTGGCGACGACCATCTCCTGAGTGACATTGAGTCCGTACCACTGGAGAATCATCGAGGCTGACGCAGCCCAACACCACTCATCTTGTTTTTGACCAGCAGCCACAAAGTCAAAATTCTGTCTCAATATTCCAACGTACTGAGGTGTGGGTTGAGGGTATTGCGCGAAGCAGCAAGTGAACGAAGTAAAGAGAACCACAGCTAGGGCGAGTGAGCGTTTCATACAACTTACCTCCTTGCAAAAGTACAGGGAGTATTTCACGGGTTATATAACGGCGTCTATAATTATCGTATATATTAATTCTTCCTAATATTAAGGCTGCGCAATGAAGGCTGGACCCGAAGGGGCCCCATGTTCAAATGGGGCCGACTTGATCTTTGATATTTTCCAAATGTTCGATTCGTCTGGCGGAAGTGCATGGTTCGGTGGTGTTTTATGAATTGGCCGGGTGGCTGGTTGGGGAGTTTCGATGAAGAAGTCCTGCCTGACGAAATCGTTGGATTTGCCAGTGAGCGAAGAGAGGTCCCTCCACTTCGGTCGGGATGACAACGAAAGAGAAAAGGGGCACGCGCTGCAGCTCATTGCGTTCTTGGATGAGGGTTGCGTGCGATGGTGCCGCGCCTACGGCGCACGGTTGATTGGGCCGGCGAACCAGTGCTTACGCACTGGGCTAGCTACTGTCGCGCCTCCAACGCTGGGCAAACGGACGATCCGACTCCACCGAAAGAAAAGCAGATTCCTCACCTGCCAAAAAACGGCCGGTTCGGAATGACGGCGTGGATGAGGGGTAGCGAAGAGTAACGGCGAGGATGGAAAAGAAAAAGCAGAGCCCTCGCATTCGGTCGGGATGACAGCGCAAAAAGAAAAAGGCCCGCTTCGGAAAGCGGTTTTAGTAGGCGCGGCGTTTGGAGAGCGGTTCGAGGGGCTTGAGGGTGCGCCACTGTTCGATGAATTGGACGGCGGCGTCCACGAAGGCTTCGCTTACTCGACGGCCCTGCTCCGCGGAGGCATCACGCGTATCGCGTTCGCTCCAAACTCCGGTCCTGGTCATTTCGCGAGTTGAAGTATGTTTTCCAATGTCTTTTGGCTTGAGCGCTTCGGCGAGAAAGGCGTCTGTCGCGGCGTCGTCTCCTGCCACGACTTTCGGCAGCATTTTCTGAAGATGATCGGGCAGAGTGAGTTCATTCTTGCCGGCGTTGCTCATGTTGACGAGGGTGGGAAAGAGATAGAGACCATCGGAAGTTTCGCCAACGCCAGCGTGACGGTCAAATTTCGCGACTTTGTCCTGCTTCGGTTCCTGCTTTGGGTCGGGCGGCGGCATTTTGAAAAAAGGACCAGCCGCGTCATTGAGCTCGACGGCAATTCCTGGAGTTTCCTGATTAATGCGGTCGATGAGGTACCGCACGACGCCGCGGTTTCCCGCATGACTGGTGAGCAACAGAAATCGGCGAAAGCCGTGGTGGATGAGGCTCTGGACCGCTTCGAAATAGACGCGCTGCACGGTATCCGGGGAGAGCGTGATGGTGCCGGGAAACTCCATGTGGTACGGCGAGATTCCAGGAAGGAGAACGGGCGCGACCAACACGTTCGTTTTTTGCGCAATGAGTTTGGCCAATTCCTCGCCGGAGAAATAATCGGTACCGATGGGAAGTTGCGGGCCGTGCTGCTCGATTGCCGGGATGGGGATGATGACCATGTCCGATCGAGAGAGGAGGTCGTCGACTTCCGGCCAGGTCATGTGAGGGAGATAGTTTTTGATCTTGGGCGAGTGCCAGAGGGGATTTGATTGAGGGTGAGTTGGAGCGGAAACGAGCAAGGATAGAGATAAGACGAGCAGGAGGTTGCGCATGCCGGTTGCCCTCGTGAAGTGTAAACCGCGCCGAGAAAAGCGAGTCTATCTCAAACTGGGAGCAAAGTGCGGCGCACCTACGTGAAAGGGCTCGGGCGTATCTAAAAAGCCGACTAGTGGATCGGTGTTCTCGGGTAATTGGAGATAGGTTAATTGTGTTTTACGAATTGGCCGGGTTGGTTGGTTGTTGTAGAGAGTTTCGAGGAAGAGGTCCTGACTTACGGAGTCGTTGGATTTGCCGGTGAGCGAAGAGAGGTCCCCGTTCGACTCCGCTCAGGGCAGGCTCTCCACTCCGGTCGGGATGACAGAAAAAAAAGAAAGAGGCCGGGTGATCCTTTGTCGCTAGCGGTGAAAGGACTCGCTGAGGTCGAGCCACTGTGGGTTTTGTTTTTCGATTAGGGCTATTTTCTTTTCACGACGCCAGCGTTTGAGCTGTTTTTCACGGGCGATAGCGTCGCGTACGTCGGTGAACGGTTCGAAGTAGACAAGCTTGGTCGTGTTGTAAGTGTTAGAGAAACCGGACGCTCCTTTTTGCTTGTGTTGAATCGCGCGAACTTCGACGTCGTTCGTCACGCCGATGTAGAGGACGCCGGACGCACTGGCCATGATGTAAACGTGGTAGACCATGCGGGCGGATTCTGGCATGAATGAGACGCGGTCGGTATGGGGAAATCGAAGAGAGATCCCTTCACTACGCAGCCCGGCGTGCAAAAACCGCACGCAGGAGAAAGCCGGGCCGCTCCGGTCGGGATGACAAACAAAAAAAACGAAAGAGGGGCCAGTTGAGTTTTACGAATTGGCCGGGGTGGCCGGTTAGGAAGTTGTAGAGAGTTTCGATGAGGACGTATTGTTTCGTCGGGACGGTTGACGAGTGGAGAGGCGATGAAGAAAACGTTTCGAGCGAATTGGATTGCACTAGCGACTGTGGCGGTCGCGTTGGCAGGGGTGATGAGCGCGGGTGCTCAGGGGGACGCGGAGAAGCATTGGAAGGCGCAGTGGATTACGGCGGCGGGAGTGGCGGAGCGGGATCAAGCGGTGCTGCATTTTCGGAAGGCATTGGAGTTGAAGGAAGCTCCGGCGAAGTTTGTGGTGGATGTGAGTGCGGACAATCAGTTTATTTTGTATGTGAATGGGCGCGAGGCGGGACGAGGGCCGAGCCGCGGGGATTTGGCTCACTGGCGCTATGAAACGTACGACATTGCTCCGCTTCTTCACGCAGGGAAAAATACGCTGGCGGGGACCGTGTGGCATTTCGGAACGCATGCAGCGATCGCGCAGATGAGCGAGCGGACGGGATTCCTGCTGCATGGAGCGGGAGAAGCGGAGAGCGTGGCGGACACGAATGAGACCTGGCTTGTGGAAGAGGAAAAAGGAATCACGCCGCTGCAGCCGCGCGTGAATTGGTACTACGCGGCGGAGCCGGGGCTGCGGATTGATGGCGGAAAGTTTGATTGGGATGCGAATAGCAGTGACACGGAGAAGGAATCATTTCCTCAGAGGCTAAAGCCCAAATCTGAGGGCAGCGATGACGTCGGAGCTAAAGCTCCGACCCCCGCGAAGTGGACGAAGGCGGTGACACTTGGACGCGGGGCTCTGCGCGAGGAACGGGATGCTCCGAATAACTGGCAACTGGTGAGCGATCCGCTGCCGGCGATGGAGATGACGGAGGTGCCTTCGGGAAAGGTGGTTAGGGCGGAAGGAGTTGCGGCAAAGATTGGAGCGTCGCTGGAGGGTTTTGGGCTCGGAGTGCGGACAAAAGTAAGCGTGCTGATCGACAACGGCGAGTTAACGACGGGGTATCCGGCGCTGACAGTGCTCGGCGGGCGTGGCGCGAAGATTCGACTTACTTACGCAGAAGCGCTTTACGACGCGAAAGGAAATAAAGGAAATCGCAACGAGATTGTAAAGAGGCACATCGAGGGCGTTGTGGATGAATTCTTGCCCGGAGGCGGTGCAGCGAAGCGCGAATTTGTGCCATTGAGCTGGAGGACGTGGCGTTACCTGCAGATTGACGCCGAGACAACGGAAGCGCCGATGACCGTTGTGGGGCTGAAGACTTGGTTCAGCGCGTATCCGTTCGAAGAGAAGGGGTACTTTCATTCGAACGACAGTTCACTCGAACCGATCTGGAAAATTGGCTGGCGCACGGCGCGACTGGACGCGCACGACACTTATATGGATACGCCGTATTGGGAGCGGCTGCAGTACGTAGGCGACACGCGGATTCAGGCATTGATTTCGTACACGGTGGCGGGAGACGACCGGCTGGGGCGGCAAGCGATTGAAGCGTTCAACGATTCGCGCGTGACGGATGGGCTGACACAGAGCAGGTATCCTTCTTCGCTGCGGCAGATGATTCCGACGTTTTCGCTGATGTGGGTGGGGATGGTGCACGATTTCTGGATGTACCGCGGTGATGCGGAGTTTGTGCGGGAACAGATTCCGGGAACGCGGACGGCGCTCGATTGGTTTTTGCGGCGGCAACGGGCGGATGGACTGCTCGAGAAAATTCCGTGGTGGCCATTTGTGGATTGGGGCGCGGATTTTGTGGACGGCGTGCCGCCACAGGAGGAAGACGGCGGATCGGCGGTGATGACGCTGCAGTTTGTGGAAGCGCTGCGGTATGGAGCGGAGCTGGAGCGGGCGTTTGGAGATGCAAATCTTGCGAAGAATTACGAACGCGCGGCGGTGCGCGCAGGGAATGCGGTGCGAACACTTTGTTGGAACGACAAATACGGCTTACTGGCGGATACGCCAGCACAGAAGCACTTCAGCCAGCACGCGAATATTCTGGGGCTGTGGCTGGACGTGATTCCCGCAGCGCGGCAGAGAGAAGTGCTGACGAAAATTCTGTCGAAGAGCGACGAAGGATTTGCGTCAGAGGGAGAAGTGCCGGAGATGACGGAGGCGACGTACTACTTCCGTTTTTATCTGGCGCGAGCGGCGGAGCACGCAGGGATGGGCGACGAATACCTGAAATTGCTGGGGCCCTGGCGCACGATGGTTGCACTGGGATTGACCACGTGGGCGGAATCGCCGGAGCCGACACGATCGGATTCGCATGCGTGGAGCGCGCATCCGAATTTCGATTTGCTGCGCATCGTGGCGGGGATACGACCGACGAGCGCGGGATTTGAGACGGTCGCGATCGAGCCGCATTTGGGGAAGTTGGCGGAAGTGAAAGCCGGAATGCCAACTCCGCGAGGGATGATGGAAGTTGAATACAAACTTGCGGCAAAAGGAGTGGAAACGCGAGTGAAACTGCCTGCGGGAGTGAAAGGCGAATTGGTGTGGCGAGACAAAAAGTTTGCGGTGCACGAGGGGGAGCAAGTGGTCCTGTTGCCGTGAAAAGAGAGAGGTTACGGCGACGGATTAGTTGTGTTTTTACGAATTGGCTGCGGTAGTTGGTTAGGGAGTTGTAGAGAGTTTCGATGAAGGAGTCCTGGCTGAATGAGACGCGGTCGAAATGGCGAAATCGAAGAGAGATCCCTCCACTACGCAGCCCGGCGTGCAAAAACCGCACGCAGGAGAAAACCGGGCCGCTCCGGTCGGGATGACAGATTTATGTGTTAGCGCGAGGGAGGGAGGCGGGCTGCTCCGGTCGGGATGACAACACAAGAAAAGACCAGCCGGCTTCAGAAAGCCGGCCCTACAAGTCCTTACTAAACTGCATTTTCCCAGGGGGCAGCGGCGCGGATTTCTTGCTGGCGCGTTTGTTTTCGTACAACGCGTGGTCTGCACCTGAAAGAAGCTCGTCGGGATTTTCGCCTGGTTTGTACTCTTTCCAGCCTATGGACCATAGGATGGGGATTGTCTGCCCATTCCATTCCAATTGGAGGGGACCAAGCCTTGAAAGCACGAGCTGGAGCTGTTTGACGCTGCATTCAGGCAATACCAACAGGAATTCGTCGCCGCCCATTCTGGCGGCGAAATCAGCTGCGCGGATCGCATTGCCGATGTGAGTGGCGAATTTGCGCAGCACCATGTCTCCGGCCGGATGACCGTACTTGTCGTTGATCATTTTGAAGTTATTCAAATCAAAGACGACCACGGTTAGCGGGTGTCCCTTGCGAGAAGAGCGGGACACCTCGGCTGCAAGCCGCTGTTCGGCAAATCTGCGGTTGTACAGACCCGTCAATTGGTCCGCCATCGCCAGATTCCGCAAGACTTGTGAGTGATCCTGTTTGTCTGCAAGCTGGCGACGAAGGCGCCTGATCAGGGACTGCTGGTAGATTGCATAGAAGCCAAGCAGAGCCACCAGAACGACCAAGCCGAAGATTGCTTCGGCAAGCCTGATTCCCGACAACGCCATTTCTGCAATTGCCGAAGAAGGCTTGATGAGCAGAAAAAGCGCGGTTGCGAACAGCAGCAAAACAAAGATGCTTCCAAATACGGTCCACCAATGGAATCCTCCAGGTTCTGCCGGATCTGTTTTTGGCGGAAAGGACGGTTCAACCGGGGACAGGTTTGAGTGAGCCTCTTGTGTGCTCATCGAGAGTAAGCTCTTTGGAATGCGGTAATTCCGGACACTAATAGTCCTGGCTCAGTGGTACGCAGGTCCCATTGTCGGCTTCGTGTGACATTGTCACACTAATTACTGGATTATAGAAATGGTTTCGATATTCATTCTCGCGCTCTCAGCAGCGGCCTTGGTGAAGTTTGCGCTTCACCAGTGGAGGATGATCTGGCTTACGACGGCCAATCAGCCTCTTTCCGACTCGCTGCGTTCCGTTGCCGGTATCGAAACCGACTCCATCGGGGCACAGGATTTCGGCACGCTAATGAAGTTATGCGGCGAAGTCTCACCCAACCTCAAGCGAACCACTCCATGGTTACGCGAAGTTAAGGGTTACTACGTGGCGATGGGCATCCTTCAGAAGGTGCTTAAACCGATCCTGCGAAATTCCGCATGGGCTTCGGACGAGATGAGACTGTGCTCTCGTTTCGTTGCCGTAGTTATCGACCAGCATCTCTCAGTCGATTTTGAGCGTCGCGCAGCAGTCCGGTCTTCGTAACCAGCATCAACTTCAGATAAAAATAACTCCCCTTAGTCAGAAATAGACTAGTTGTGCTTTACGAATTGGCCGGGGTGGCCGGTCAGGGAGTTGTAGAGGGTTTCGACGAAGACGTCCTGGCTGACGAAGTCGCTGGACCATTTGGCCCATGGTGCGAGGATTTTTTCCTGCTTCATTTGATCGAGCGTTTTGTGCGCGTCGAGAGCTTTTTGCACGACGGCGCTCGTTTCCTTGAGCATTTTGACGTAGGCGCGGACGTCATCGAGATTGGAGAGGGCACCGTGGCCGGGGATTACTTTTACGTCGGCGGGAAGCTGGGCGGCGGCTTTTTCGACGCCGTCGATCATGCCTTGCACGCTGCCGCCGCTGGCGACATCAATAAACGGAAAACCGTAACGGACAAAATCATCGCCCATGTGCACAACATTGTTTTTCGGAAAGAAGATGATGGCGTCGCCGTCGGTGTGGCCGGCGGGAAAGTGCAGGGCGCGGATGTCTTCGCCGTTGAGATGGACGGTGACGTCATGCTCGAAGGTGATGATGGGGAGCGCGGCTTTTTCCGCGGGCTTTACCTCCATTTTCATTGACCCGCCGTTGCCGGCAGTGCCGCCGGAGGAGAGGCGTTTGCGGACATTATCCTGCGCGATGACGGTGGAGCCTGAGGTGGCGAAGGGGGCGTTTCCGCCGGCGTGGTCGCCATGATAGTGCGTGTTGATGACGAAGCGGACCGGCTTGTCCGTGATGCCGAGATTTTTTAGGGCGGCCTGGATTTTTTCGGCGAGCGGCGCGAACTCGTCGTCCACAATGACGATGCCGTCTTCCCCGACAGAGGCAGCGATGTTGCCGCCCTGGCCTTCGAGCATGTAGATGTTACCGGAGACTTTGGAGACTTTAATTTCGACTTTGGACCAGTCGGGTGTTTTTTCCTGTGCGGCGGCGAAGGTGCACAGAAGAGCTGCGGCCAAAACGGCGAAGATGGATGACGTGCGGATGATACGGTTCATGAGTGCCCTCCGAGGTGGGATGGAGAGTTTAGCAGAGGTGTCGCGCCTCCGGCGCTAGGCTGTCGTGTAGGATGAAGTTGCGGGGAGACAGATGGAAACGGCTTGGAGTCGTGCGCGAGGAGATAGGAGTTAAGGAAATTATGGAATGAGTAAAGGAGAAGAGCTGCGATTTGAAGTGGAGGGCACGGGGGAAGTGTCCGCGTTGTTGTTGCAGCCGGAGAAAGCGAAGTGGCTGATGGTGCTGGGGCATGGGGCCGGGGCAGGGATGCATCACCCGTTTATGAGCAAGCTAGCGGAGGAATTGGCGGGCGTAGGCGTGGCGACATTGCGGTATCAGTTTCCTTATATGGAGGAGCGACGGAAGGTTCCGGATAAGCCGGCGGTGCTGACTGCGACGGTGGTGGCCGCGGTGCGCGCGGCGACGAAAGCTGCTCCGGATTTGCCGCTGCTGGCGGGAGGGAAATCTATGGGAGGGCGGATGAGTTCGCAAGCGGCGGCCGAGCAGCCGCTCGAAGGAGTACGAGGGCTGGTGTTCTTTGGTTTCCCGCTGCATCCGCCGAAGAGACCCGGAACAAAGCGCGCGGAGCATCTGGCGCAAGTGAACGTGCCGATGCTGTTTCTGCAAGGGACGCGGGACGAGCTCGCGGATTTGAAATTGTTGAAGCCGATTTGCGCGAAGCTGGGGAAGCGGACGACATTGCACGTGATTGAAACAGCGGACCATTCGTTTCATGTGCTGAAGAAGTCTGGGCGGAGCGATGAAGAGGTGTTGCGCGAGCTGGCGGAAACGACGGCGGCGTGGGCGGAGGGAAAATAAGTTAAGGGAAAAGCGAGAAAAAGCAGATCCCTCACATTCGTTCGGGATGACAAAAGGAAGGAAATGAAAGAAAGGTGGACTAAAGTCCCGTCCCTGCACAGGCTACGGATTCGCGTCAGGCGGAGCTGGCAGAAGAGTGGGGAGCTTTTTCGAGAGAGGGGCGATCCCAATGAGCGAGCTGCGCGCCGGCTTCGTAGGTGGATTGGCAGAAATCGAGAAGGGCGGCGCAGGGGGATGGGGCTGTGCAGACTGCGTCATACATGAGGATGAATTCGTTTAGCTTCGGGTGATAAAAGGCGGCATTCGGGTGGACGCGGGAATCGCGAAAGCCGGGCGGCTCGGGAGCCATATAGGAATAGAAGGCTGGGCCTTCGAAGCCGCTGCCGGGCCAGAAGCCGACACTGCTGACTTCGTGGGAATAGGCTTCGCGCGTGATGAAATCGGCTCCGGGACGTTCGGGTGCGCGGCGTCCGGAAAAGCGGGTGACGGCCAGGTCGAAGCTGCCCCAGAAAAAGTGCACGGGACTAGATTTGCCGAGGAAGCGGGAGCGGAACTCCTGGAAAACGCGATCGACGGAGACGAGGATTTGCCAGAACCGGCGCACGGATTCGGGATCGTATGAAGCGTGAGTGTGGTCCTGGTCAAAGGGAATGGGATTGGGGATTTCCACGGGCATTTTCCAAATTTTGACGTCGATGTCTGCGGAATGCAGCAGGTCCATGAAGGCTTCATAAAAGTCCGCCACCGATCGGGCGAAAAGCGAAAGTGATTTGACCTGGCCGTCGCTCGTTTCCAAAACCAGCTTGTGATCGAGGAAATCGAAGCGCAGGTCGAAGGTGCGTTTGGCGAAAGGAATCGCGGAAGTGGTGAGGCCGCGCGGGTAAACATATAGAGGCACATTCCACCAGTGGTTTGCCTTGGGCGCGAGCGCGAGGCGAATTTTGCCGACGATTTGGGTCCACATGTGGAGCGTGGCGTAAGTATCTTGCCAAGAGGCGAGCGGAAGAGGCGGCCAGCAATCGGGCAGGTCGCTCATGGCGGTTTTGGGGGATTCATTCGAATGGGGCATGTAGGTGCTCCGGCAGGCGGGTCGGGGTCGCTTGAACGACAAGAGGATATCACGGCGCCGAAAGTCAGGGGCGCGTGGCACTAGCGAGAACGATTTGGAGAGGAAATGTTATGCGGCCGTCCTGGATATATTTTTGAAGACCGGTGAGGGCTTCGGCGCGAACTTCGGCTAATTTTTCGGGGGAGAGTTGAGCTAGCAATGGGCGGAAGGGGCGGCTCACTTCGGTGAACTGGGTCCAATATTCTTCGACGGGGAGTGGCCAGCGAGCGGGAACCGAGAGATGTTCTTCCTTGACGCTTTGAAAGCCAGCTAGTTGCAAAGCATTTTGAAAACGGCCGCGGACTCCGAACATGAACAGGCTGGGCGCGTCGGGATCCTGCTCCGGCGGCGTCACGTATTTCAACAGAACGTCAACCGTGGCTGTAGTGAAGGGCTGTTCGCGGACTCCCCAAACGATGAAGACAATTTTGCCGCCGGGCTTGAGGACGCGGCGACATTCTACGAGCGCTTTGTGGAGGTCTGGAAAAAACATGGCGCCGAAACGGCAAGTAACGAGGTTGAAGGTTGCGTCCGCAAATGGAAGGGATTCTGCTGCGGCTTCGCGAAATTCGATGTTGTGCAGATTTTGCCCGGCGGCGAGTTCGGCGGCGAGCGACATCATGTCCGGGCCGAGGTCGGTGGCGATGACACGGCCAAAGGGGCCGACTTTTGAGGCAATGCTGAGCGCGGGGTCGCCTACGCCGCTGGCCAGATCGAGAACGATTTGACCGGGCTGGATATTTGCTTCGTTGAGAAGAGCTTCGGTTGCTCCGCGCGTAAAGGCGGCGATTTCTTTATGCCATTTGCGCCAAGCGGCGACGGTTTCGTCGCGCGTCCAGTCAGATTTCAGTTGTTGGCGGAACTGTTCGATTTTTTCGGGGCTTGGAGCGGACGCGGTCATTGTTAAGATCCTAAAAACATTGTAGCGCGGAGGCCGATCTAAAGATTCGCCACTATATTGTTTTTATTTTTTCCAGAAGCGCATGATGCCGGCGTAGTCGAGGTCTTCGGTGGTGGAACCTTTGACGTAGTTATAGGTTTCGCGGGAGGCGGCGGTGGCAGGGAGAGCGACGCCGAGTTGGTTGGCGAGATCGAGCGCGAGGCTAAGGTCTTTGTGCATAAGGCGCAGCGGGAAGCTGGGCTTGAAGTCGCCGCTGAGCATGGAGGGCGCTTTGATGTCGAGAATGCCCGCGCGGGCCATAGAGGATTGCATGACTTCGACGAGTTTTTCTCCGGGGAGGCCGGCGTGCTGAACGAGCGCGAGCGCTTCGGCGAAGGCCTGGACTTCCACTGCGAGAAGAGAGTTCATGGCGAGCTTGATGGTTTGGCCGGCGCCGTTTGGGCCGAGATGGAAAAGCTTTTTGCCCATGGCGCTGAGGACAGGGCGCGCAGCTTCAAGCGTTGTGGCTTCGCCGCCGATCATGAAGACGAGTTCCCCTTTTTCGGCTCCCCAGGTGCCGCCGGTGACGGGGGCGTCGAGGAAGTGAATTCCGGCTGAGGTGGAGGCGGCAGCAATTCTTCGCGCGAGGGCTGGTGAGACGGTGCTGGAGTCGATGTAGATGCTGCCTTTTTTCAGCGCGGCGAATGCGGATTTTTCGGCGGAGTTCCAGAGGACTTCTTCGAGCGCGGGCGGATCGCTGACGATGGTGATGAGCACATCGGTGGCAGCGGCGACTTCGCGAGGAGATGCGGCGAGTTTGGCGCCTGCGGCGACAAGAGAATCGGCGCGCGAGGCGGTGCGGTTCCAAACGACGAGCGGAAAGCCTGCCTTGAGGAGATTGTGACTCATGGGAAGTCCCATGAGACCGAGACCGATGAATCCGACAGTGGGTTGCGACACGGCGACACCTCCTGCAGTAAAGAGAAAGATTCTAACGGAATTGAATGAATGATGCAGAAACAGGCAGGAATCGTAAAAAAGAGGCTTATGCCATTTTGGTGCGGTGGGTGAAGGGGAGGACAGCAGAGGCGCCGCCAACTCCGGCGGCGGCTGCGCTGGCTTTTGGTTCAGCTGACTCTTCGGAGGCTTCGGAAGCGGACTCAGGCGCGGAATTGGCCAGCACGGGCGTTAGTACCCCGGCGGATTCGGAAGGGAGTTCCTCAATGCGGATGATATAGGCGTAAGGAACTTCCCAGCGGAATGTCTTTTGCGTGCCGCGCTGATCGAAGCGCTGTTCGAGGAAAATCGACCGACCGGAATCCGCGACGAACATACCGGAAGCGGGCAGGCAGATATCCCCGGCTCGATAATGAACTTCGACTTTGCGCCCGAGGAAGGCTGAGTAGCGGGCCATGCAGCCAGTTTCCAAAGCCAAGGTACCGGGGTCAATAGTACGGATGATTATGCGATGTGGATGATGTGGAAAAATTTGCCTGGGATTGGTGATTAGCGAGGAGAAGCGAGGGAGAGATAGTCAGGGCGGTCGGAGACGAGTTTGTGGCGGAAGGATTTAAGGATTTCGGCGCGGTGAATAAGGAAGACGCCGGGCATGCGTTCGATATCGCCGTCTGGTGCACCAACCATGTGTCCGCGGGACCATGCGCTGAAGAAGCGTCCGATGCTGCGAGGATTTAAATACTGATGCCACTTGGCGCGGACGAGGCCGAAGGCTTCGTAGAGGCGGCCATCTGGATCGGCAAAGCGCGGAACGTCTTCGAAATGATGCGGAGCGAAGAATTTTTGGGCTCGGTCTTCGCTGGAGAGATGGACAAAGGCGAGGTGCGTGCCGAGCGACTCTATATTGGGGCGGATTTTTTCGATTTCGCAGACGGCTTCCCGGCAGAAGGTGCAACCGAAATGGCGGAGGAAAACGAGAAGGATTGGCTGCGTTTGCGAGAGGGCGGAGATGTCTTCGCCGGCTTGCGAGAGATAAGAGTGAACGAGTTCAGGGACAAGACGCGCGGACGCGGGCATGGTCTCTTCATCTTTGCTGATTTGTCGTGATGTGACAACGGCTTCGGGCACATCGCTCACACAATGAGTGAGCCGCCGCGAAATTCCAGGCATTGGAGAACGCGGGGCGATCGCCCTAGTGATGGGGTATTGAGAATGCCGCCGGCCCGGACATATGCACGATGCCGTAAGCCACGGCGGCACTGAGCAAAACCACTATGACGACGTTGCTGATTCGGCGAATGACGCGGCGCCGGCGTATGTAGTCACGTGGGAGTGAAGGAAAAATTCCCCAAGTGTAAGACGGACGAAACATGGTTTTCCTGTAGCGTTTGTGAGTCGGTTCGGACACCTGTTCCAACCCAAATGAGTGAAAAAGGTTGCGAACTGTGAGCCGAATAGACCAAAGAATGCCGTGCGGAGAAGGAGTGTCGTTAGAGACACGCACATTTGCGGACATGACAACCACCTCGAAACATAGCTAAAGGAACGCGGCTGGCGGGCGATCAGGCAGGACGCGGGTAGGTTGGGAAGGGGCCGCGGGGTCACAAATGCCTGATTCGTGTTCCCAATAAAAGTGTAGCAAAACTTGGCGGCGGAAATGAGCAAAATTCGAGGAATACAGGATTTTGCGGAGAAAGATTAGTTTCCGAGATATTAGTAAAGCTTGAGTACATTTTTGTTGTGGACGGTTGAATACTTTTCGATGAATTTTTTGATGCTTACCTTGCGGGCAGTATTTACGGAAGACATAAAGCGAATCATCCCCAAGATCGGACATTCGGGACCTCAGGGACGATCATAACGTCCAAGAACCCAGAAAATGCCTGAGTTTGGCCACGAAAGCCTTGAGCGGTGCCGACATGTTCCACCAGCCTTCGTACAAAAAAGTGCGGCATAACAATAACATCAGCCAGAAGATACAGCGGACGGCTTCCGCTCTTCCATGATTCCGAGAAGATTTCCTTCGGAGTCGCGAACCCACATCAGCCAGAGGTCGTGTCCGGGCATTCTGGCGATGACGTGGGGCTCCTGGTGGACGGCGACATTTTTCGCCTTCAGCGCAGATGAATGGTTAAGAATGTCTGTGCTGCGAAAATAGATGAATTGGTTCGGGCCCGCGCTTTGAGAGCTTTCGTTCGAATCGAGATAGAGGCGGACACCGCCGCAATCGAAAAAAGCCATGTTCGGAGCGCCGAAAAGGAACTTGAAGCCGAGGGCGTCACGGTAGAAGGCAGTGGCGCGGAAAATGTCGCGGACGCAGATGGCAAGCTGCAGGACACCAGAAATTTGAGGAACGGCATCGTTCATGGTAATCTCTCCTTGTAGCTAGGCTAATACTTAGCATAGCTAATTTATAGTCACGCTAAGGATAAGGCATGTCAAGCGATACTTCGCGGCGGGTGAAGACCGCGGATGCGCTGCATTCCGCCGCCATCCGCCTCCTGCGCCTGGTTCGGACGGAGGACGCACAAGCCGGCATCGGCCCAGCGCAGCTCTCCGCGCTTTCGGTGCTGGTGTTCCGTGGGGAGATGATGCTGAGCGAGCTTGCCTCGCTGGAGCAGGTGCGGCCGCCGACGATGAGCAGGATTGTGGACGGGCTGGTGCAGCGGAAGCTGGCGCAGCGAGCGAGCGCGCCCGGCGACCGAAGAGCCGTAAAGCTGACAGCAACGGCGGAAGGCCGAAAGCTATTGCTAGCGGGCAAGGCACGGCGAGTTCGGACGCTGGCGAAGCGGATGGAAGGATTCACAAAGGACGAGATGACCACGCTGCAGGTAGCGGCCGAATTGTTGGGAGAGCTTTGACCTTTATTGGTGAAGCGCTTGACATTTTCGCGCGTCAGAATATCGTGGGCGATTTGGTTGCAGGCAAAGCAGGGACTGAGGTGAGTGGATGAGCAAAGTGCGGATTGCGCTGGCGATCTTGTGCGTGGCGGCGCTGGCTGCGGCTGGCAAGGCGCAGCAAAAAATGGAGAGCAAGAGTTACGTGCTGAAAGCGGCGCGGATGTTTGATGGCAAGAGCAACAGTGTGACGTCGCCCGGCGTGGTGGTTGTGACGGACGGAAAGATTGCAGGTGCTGGTTCAGGCGCGGCGATTCCGGCCGGTGCAGAAACGATTGACCTGGGCGATGCGACGCTGCTGCCGGGATTTATTGATGCGCACACGCACTTGACCATGATGTACAGCGAAGACTACGCACGCGAAGCTTTGAACGGGCTGCGCAAGCCGATTCCGGAAATGGCGCTAGATGCGAGCGTAAATGCGCGCATAACGCTGATGGCCGGTTTCACAACGGTGCGGGACGTAGGTTCACGGGACTACCTGGACGCTGGATTGCGAAACGCAATCGAGCGCGGAGTTGTGCCCGGCCCACGCATGCTGGTTGCGGTTCACGCGATTGGCGCGACCGGCGGACATTGCGATGAAACAGGATATCGCGAAGGGGCACTCGGGCCCGAAACGGGACCGGAGGTTGGCGTCGTCAATGGAGCAGACGAAGCACGGCGCGCGGTACGACTGGCGCATAAGTATGGAGCGACCGTAATCAAGACCTGCGCGACAGGCGGCGTGCTTTCTTTGGCCGATGCCGTGGATACTCCGCAGTTGACACAAGCAGAGCTAGACGCGCTGGTGGACGAGGCGCATGCGTTGAAACTAAAAGCGGCTGCGCACGCTCATGGGAACGAGGGGGCGAAGCGCGCCGTGCTGGCCGGAATTGATTCAATCGAACATGGTTCGTTTCTTCAAGATGACACACTGCAATTGATGAAATCGAAGGGCACCTACTACGTGCCGACGCTAATGGCTGTGCAAGGACTTACCGAGCAGATCGCGAAAGGTGTTGCCATTCCTCCTGCGATTCGCGTGAAAGCGGATGCGGCGATTGCCTCGGTTCATAAGACTTTCGCGAAAGCAGTGACGATGGGCGTGAAGATTGGACTGGGAACGGACGCGGCGGTTTATCCACACGGACGAAATGCGGAAGAGTTCCATCAGATGGTAGATTTGGGAATGAAACCGATTGACGCACTGAAGGCAGGAACCTCCAACGATGCTGATTTGCTGGGGCTCGCAGACAAGATTGGGACGCTGGAGAGCGGAAAACTCGCGGACGTGGTGGCTGTGCCGGGCGATCCTTCACAAAATATCCGGCAGACGGAGCACGTTTTCTTTGTGATGAAAGAAGGAAAGATTTACAAGAACGAGCCAAACAAATAAGCGGGTACATAAGTAATGGCCGATTTGGCGCAGACAATCGCGGAAGGTTTGGCGGCGTACTACGAGATGGTGCAGGAGCAGGTGCATAAGTGGGCTGGACAACTGACGGCGGAGCAGATTTGGCGAAAGCCTTATCCGTATGGAAATAGCATTGGGCACTTGATTCTGCATTTGACCGGAAATCTGAACTACTACATCGGGGCACGAGTTGCCGAAACCGGTTACGTGCGAAATCGCGATTTGGAATTCACAGAGCCGAGACAGATTCCGAAAGAAGAGGTATTCGCTGCCTTCGATAAGACGATTGCGATGGTGGTGGAGACAATTCGAAAGCAGAAGCCGGAAGACTGGCTGAAGGAATACTCCGCGGAACGCGAGCCGGAAGCGAAAGAGCGCTTCAATATTTTCCTTCGATCCGCAGGGCACGCCTACCACCACGTCGGCCAAATTATCTATTTGGCGAGCGAACTGAAGAAGTGACAATCAGAACATGACAGAAGAAGGGTCTACAGCCGAAAGGCTGCGCAGCACTGAAGGCTTGCACGCGTGGCTCGGCGCCGGCTGCATTTCGCTTGTGACCGCGTTGGCGATTCTGGCTCCGTTTTTTTGGCTGGGAACGGCCTCAGGGCACGACATTCAATTCCATATTTCGTCGTGGATAGATACGGCGGGCCAGTGGAAAGAAGGGATTCTCTTTCCGCGGTGGACCGAGTGGGCGAACTACGGCTTCGGTGAACCGAGATTTATTTTCTATCCCCCACTTTCGTGGATACTGGGCGCGGCACTTGGCAGTCTGCTGCCGTGGACGTGGATTCCTCTGGTTTTCGTGTTTGTCGTGCAGACGTTTGCGGGAATTTCCGCGTTTGCGCTAGTTCGACGATTCGTTTCTTCTTATTGGGCGGGGTTACTTGGTGCGGCTGTCTACGCAGCGAACCCGTATGCGCTGTTGGTGATCTATCTTCGGAGCGACTACGCGGAACTTCTTGCTACTTCTTTTTATCCTCTGTTGTTGCTGGCGGCACTACGGCTCTGCGGCTTGCTGGAAAGTGAATTGCCGCGGCGAAAGAGTTTCGTTCAGTTTGCGGTGTTATTTGGGGCAGTGTGGCTTTCGAATGCCCCCGCGGGCGTGCTAGCGAGCTACGGATTAGGGCTGCTGTTTTGCTGGGCTGCTGTGGAGCAGCGAAAACTTCGGCCTGCGATTTGGGGAACCGGGGGATTATCGCTTGGTCTCGGGCTTGCCGCCTTTTACCTGATTCCCGCTGCGTACGAACAGCGTTGGGTGAATATTGCGGGTGCACTGGCTGAGGGTCTCACTCCTGCAGATAATTTCTTGTTTGCGGTAACAACGGATGCCGAACACGACGCGTTCAATCGAATTGCGTCGTACGTTGCCGTGCTCATCATTGGGATCATGTTCGCTTCGGTGATTATCCGAAGGCGACGAGATTCTGCAAATGCCGGAGAATATCCTTTGCGACGCACGTTTCGAGCAGTTTTCGTGCTCGCGATTGCAGCAGGACTGATGATGCTGCGACCAACAAGTCTATTGTGGAATTACTTGCCGAAATTGAGATTCGTACAATTTCCGTGGCGGTGGATGGCAATTCTTGCAGTAATCCTTTCCTTGTATGTAGCCGCAGCTGCGACACGTCGTTTGCTCGCGCTGTGGTGGATCGCTCTTGCGATGGTGCTGGCACTCACTGGCTCGTACCTCGTCCGGCATACCTGGTGGGATGCAGAGGACGTGAATTTCGTAAAAGCCGGCGTGGATAGCGGCGCCGGTTTTGAAGGCACAGATGAATACGATCCGCTCGGCGACGATCATACGGACATTCCGCAAAAACAGCCGGAAGCAAAGCTGATTTCGGAAGAGGAGATCGATCCTGCTCCGAAGTCGGAAGTCCGTGTAAACAAATGGACGGCAGAGGACCGGATCGTGCTTGTAAGAACCGAAAAGCCCGCAGTGATTCGACTACGATTGCTGCATCATCCGGCGTGGGTGGTGGCGGTGAACGGGAAAACAGTGAAAACCCGGCGTACAGTTTCCTACAACGCGATTCTGGTTCCCGTGCCAGCGGGAGACTCGTGGATCGAAGCAAAATTCACGAGAACCACAGATCGAACCATTGGTGATTGGGTGTCCGCGTTGGCCGTATTCACGACGATCTTTCTCGGATGGTATCCTCGACGCCGCCTATCGTGAGCCGTTCCGCATAGTTGTATTGAAAACACGTCAAAACAAAACGTTACCGTCTGAGTTGCAACGCTGTTGTAGAATTCGGTCAGAACTTCCAGGCAGCGTACATGCGTCCAACAAAACGGAAAGCTTTGTCGGCACTTTTGTTCGCCTTGGCAATTGGTTGCTCCGTTGCATTTGGCGCGGATGATCCGAAACCCAAGCCCGAAAATACGATTTCCGTTCATCTCGCTCAGGCAGTCAACCCTCAAAAATTTGCGCAACCATTTACGATCGCGATTTCGGACGTGATGGACCGCTCCGGGAATCCGCAACCGATGCTTGTATACAAGCCTAGAGGGGGAATTTTTACGGACAGGATGCCGACAGAGATTCTGCGCGAGGCTTTAGAAAATTCGCTGAAACCAGCGGGGTTACTCGCTTCCGACAAAGAGACTGCCGACTTGACTGCGAGGGTGTACGTCTTCAAGTTCGGGCTTGCGGCAAGTTCCGGAATGGATTTTTTTGGCAGCGTGGAATTTTCCGTGATGTTGAAAAACCCGAAGACCGGCGCAACCCAGGAAGTCCGCGCATCCGGTACGTCCATTGCGAACGTTGCTGTGCTGAAGAAAAACATTCAGAAGAACGTGCAGGAAAATCTGGAGACTGCGCTCGGCGATGCACTGACCAATTTCTTTCGCGGGGCTCAGCTGAGGGACGCAGTAAAGACTTTGATGAAAGCGCAAGAAAACCCCGCTACAGGAGCGGAACATCCAACGGACAAACCAGGCGCTTCGGCTACACAACCACAAAGTAAGTAAACAGCTGGCTGAGCGCGGGAGGGTGGACTCGATGCGAAAAATATGGCTTTGCATGCTGACGGCGCTGTTGTGCGGGGCTGGAACATTTGCGAAAGATTCCGAACAGTATTACAAGACCGCGGAAGTGAAGCACTACACGAAAATGGAAGGAATTGAGCTTTCCGACGCCTTTACGGACTATCTCTATGCCGAGTTGCGCGCAGAACTGACGAAAACGAAGATGTTTGGCCGAGTGGCGAGCGAGGGCGAGGTTGTAGACGACGCAGACGTGCCGTCTTCGATTGTGCTGAACGGCCAGCTGATTGAATTTAAGAAGGGGAATCTGGCAAAAGAAGTGATTATTGGATTCAGCTCCGGGTATCGGCGCCTGAAACTCGATACCGTGATTACAAACCGAAAAGATGGAGCGACACTCTTCACCCTTCACACGCAGGTCCGCACTCCACCGAACCGTACGGAACAATTGATGGCTAAGGCTGCCGCGCAAGAGATTGCCCATGAGCTCCGCGAGGAAATCAAGAAATCGCGTGAGAAAAAGTAGCCTCTGATTGGAGGCGGTTTGCAGGCTGCGATGCAAAAACAAAAGCCAACATCGATTTTGCGTTTGAGCCGTGCTTGGCTGCTGAGCGCGCTACTGGTTTTTTCGCTTTGCTCCACGCAATCGAAAGCAACACCGGTGCAGAAGATGAAGTTTGCCGGGTACGTCACGGCCAGGCCCAACGCGCAGACGGTCGAAATCCTTGACGATCAAATACATTTAGACAGCGGCACGAAACTCACGAGCGAGGAACCGGACGGAACGAGCAAGCCGGCAACTGAGTCCAGCCTGATTGTGGGAACGCTCATCGAAGCCGAAGGAATTTGGACGGCGAAACATCAATTTTCAGCTGAAAAGATAACCCTGGATCTGCGACAGAGCGCCAAACAGTTGCACGGTTCCGCGTATCTTCAGGAAGAGCCGCCGGAGACTCCGAAAATGGCGTCCCCGGGAGACGCGGAACTGAAAGCGGACGGCGAATGGCTCCTCTTAAGCGAGCGGACAAAACGATCCTGGGATCCCACAAAGATTCACGCCAAGGAAGGCGAACTCGCGGGAAGCCAGGTCAAGTACAACGGTGTGCGAGCCGACGGTGGAAAGATCGAAGCAAAAGATATTGAGCTTGAGGAAGCGGCGCCCGCGGATGCTTATAAATTGCCCCACAACCTGGAAGTAGTGCCTTCGAAAGATCCGCAGACTGGAATTCCAACACTTGAGTTCCGGCGCGGAAAAAAAATTGACGGACGACTGAAACTGTTTCCGGAAAATGCGGTTCAACAATATGTGAAGGATCTTGGCGTGGCTCTACTGCCACCGGCGGCGAGTTTGACCAAACGAAGCTTAGAGTTTCGTTTCTTTGTTGTGGAAGATCCGACCATAAACGCTGAGGCGCTCCCTGACGGGACGGTGATCGTCAATACAGGACTGCTCGCAGCTGTGGAAAATGAAGCGCAGCTTGCATTCGTGCTGAGCCATGAGACGGCTCATGTGTTGCAAGTGCATTACTGGCGTGAAGTGAGGGAAACGCGGCCGAAACGTGTTGGCCTCATCATCGCGGGGATTGCCGGAGCTTACTTTATCGGGGATATGGGAGTGTTCCTGGCGGAACTGGGAATGGTCTCTGTGATTAACGGGCACCAGCGAGAATTGGAGAATCAGGCCGATCGCCTGGGTATGCAGAACATCATCTTGCATGGATACGATCCGCGCGAGGCGCCGGCAATGTCGAAAATTTTTATTGAACGATATGGAAGTCGCTCGACAAGCAAGGTCTGGTCGAATCACGATTCCAGCGTGCTGCGCGGAAGCTATTTGACGATTCAGCTGGCACGGCAGTATCCGGCGAATCAATGGGAAAACTCGAAGCGCAACTCTAAAGCGTTCGAACAGATGAAGGAAGACCTCGGGCCGATCAAAATCCAGTGAAAGTTGGTAGCTCGCTTTAGCGCCGGTCAACGGTTGGGTGGCGGACGTCTTCGCCTTGCACGAGGTAGATGACGTCCTCCGCGATATTCGTGGCGTGGTCGCCGATGCGTTCCAGGTTCTTCGCTACGAGAATCAATTCGAATGCAGGGAAGACGACGCTGGAATCGCCCATCATGTAAGTAAGCAATTCGCGGAAAATCTGGTCTCGATAGTGATCCACTTTATCGTCACTGGCGAGAACTTTGCGCGCGAGCTCGACATCGCGGCGCACGACAGCATTTAGCGCGTCGCGGACCATTTCCTCAGCGACTTCGCTCATGCGGGGCAAATCCACATACGGCTTTACGCGCGGATGGCGGAGAATGCGTTGCGAACCCTGCGCGATGTTAACTGCTTGGTCTCCGATGCGTTCGAGATCGTTGTTGATGCGCGATACCGCAAGAACGAAGCGCAAATCCATGGCCATAAGCTGGTGCAGCGCGAGGAGCTGCACTACGCGGTCGTCAATTTCGATTTGCAGTTCGTTGATGGCGTCTTCTTCATCAAGGACGCGTTTGGCAAGCTGTTCATCCGAATCCAAAACGGCGTGAACGGCCTGGTGCACTGCTCGCTCTGCAAGACTGCCCATCCAAAGCAGGCGTTCTTTCAGTTCATTTAAATCCCGTTCGAAGTGGCGTTCCATTTACGACCTCATCCTCACACGATACAGGGGCAACAGAAAACAGTGCACGAAAGCGTTCGCAAACAACTCATCCAAAGCGGCCGGTGATGTACGCTTCCGTACGCGGATCGCTCGGCGTCGTAAACATTTGCGGCGTTGGGCTGAATTCAACGAGCTGGCCCATGAGTAAAAATGCGGTGTAATCGCTGACGCGCGCGGCCTGCTGCATGTTATGCGTAACGATAGCGATGGTGCAAAGATCCTTCAATTGAACTAGCAATTCTTCGATTTTCGCGGTGCTAATGGGATCGAGCGCAGAGCAAGGCTCGTCGAGAAGAAGGACTTCGGGTTCGACCGCCAAACCACGAGCGATGCAGAGGCGCTGCTGCTGGCCGCCGGAGAGTTCGTAAGCGGACTTATGAAGGTGGTCCTTCACTTCGTCCCAAAGCGCGGCGTGACGCAGGCTCTTTTCAACGGCTTCTGCAATGGGGAGTTTCGAGCCGTTAATTCTCAGCCCGTACGCCACGTTGTCAAAAATCGACTTCGGGAAGGGGTTCGGCCTTTGAAAAACCATGCCGACCCGGCGGCGCAGCAGTGTCACATCCTGTGAAAGGATGTTTTGTCCGTCGAGAAGGATTTCGCCCTGGAGACGCGTGCCGCGAACCGTTTCGTGCATCCGGTTAAAAGTTCGCAGCAGAGTGGACTTGCCGCAACCCGAAGGACCGATGAGCGCGGTGACCTTGCTGGTAGCGATGCCCAAATTGATGTCAAAGAGCGTCTGTTTCTGGCCATAGAAAAAATTAAGCTTGTTGATGTTCATCCGCATGCTCGCCGGGGTCGCTGCTTCGCGACCCGACGTTACGGTAGGTGGATTGACGTTTACTGACACGGCCGGCCTCACGGAAGCGTGCATGGTTTAGGACCTCGGAACTGCAGCGCCACGAGCCAAAATCACCCGCGCGAAGATATTTACGATCAGAATCAAGGCCAGCAGGACCAGACCGGCCGCCCACGCCTGACGATGCCAATCCTCGAACGCGGAAAGAGCGTAGGAATAAATCATAGCAGGTAAGGATGCCGTGGGCTGGTTCCACCCGGGGCTCCAATAGCGGTTGCCGAGCGCGGTAAAGAGCAGTGGCGCTGTCTCTCCCGCAACGCGGGCGAGAGCCAAAAGAATGGCGGTCATGATACCCCGATAGGCAGCAGGCACAACCACAGACATGATCGTCCTCCATCGGCTGGCACCAAGAGCCATGGAGCCTTCCCGGAGCGCACGCGGCACGGCGTGCAAAAATTCCTCAGTGCTGCGGAGTGTGATGGGAATCATCATGAAACCGAGCGCTAATCCCCCGGACCACGTCGAAAAATGTTTGAAGGGCAGGACTGCAATCGTATAAGCAAAGATTCCGATGACGATGGAAGGCACGCCGTTTAGCAAGTCCGCGGCAAAGCGGACGACGAAGGCAACGGAAGAGTTGCTGAATTCCGCCATGTAGATGCCGCCGAAGAATCCGATAGGAATGCCGATCAAAGATGCAAGGAGCAGAAGTTTTGCGCTGCCGACGATGGCGTTGGCCATGCCGCCGCCTGTCTCTCCAACCGGAGCGGGCAGCTTTGTAAAAAAATCCCAATTGATGGACGTCCCGCCATGATAGACGAGATACCCGAGGATGAAGAAAAGGGCGGAAACCGCAACGGCAGCGCAGACACCGGTAAGAGTCAGCATGAAATTGCTGACGAACTTGCGCCACCTGAGGCGCGGGTTCATACGTGCCCCATTCCGCTGCCCTTTTGCGTTGTGAGAACGAGGAGCAAGCGCGCGAACCCGTTGAGAAGGAAAGTAAACGCGAACAGGACAAGTCCAAGTTCAACAAGGGCGTGCAAATAAATGCCGGAGGCTTCCGGCAAGTCATTCGCAATGACGGCTGCGATCGAATAGCCGGGAGAAAGAAGAGACGCGCTGATCGTGGGAGTGTTGCCAATGACCATGGTGACGGCCATCGTCTCACCTAGCGCTCGCGCCAAGGCCAGAAAGATCGAGCCCATAATTCCGCTGCGCGCAAACGGCACGACGATTTTCCAGGTGGATTCCCAGCGCGTGGAACCGAGAGCAAGCGCCGCTTCACGCTGGTCGCGCGGAACAGACATTAAGACTTCACGCGAAACGGAAATGATGTAAGGGATGACCATGATCGCGAGAACGATCCCTGCGGTAAGAAACCCAATACCGAAAGGAGGGCCCTGGAAGAGCGGTAAAAAACCAAGTGTACCTTTCAGAGCCGGCTGCACGTACTCCCGCATTAACGGAACCACAATGAAGATTCCCAGCAAACCATAGATAACGCTAGGCACCGCGGCGAGGAGATCTATGAAGAATTGAAGCGTATCCGAAATCTTTTGTGGAGCAAGTTCAGCAAGAAAAATTGCCGCGCCGAGGCCGAATGGGACAGCCAGCAAGAGACCAATGGACGAGGTAACGAGCGTTCCGTATACGAAGGCGAGCGCTCCGAAATCGTCATTCGTAGGATCCCAAACTCGCTTGACAAAAAAACTCCAGCCGAACTTGGAGCGGGAGAGGCTTGAATCGTGCCAGAGTTGCAACACTATCAGAACAGTCAGGATGACAACTGACGCGGCGAACAAAAACGTAATGATGCGCGCAATCTCGTCCCCATTTCGAAGTCGAGAAAGAAACGAACGCGAGCCCGCTGTGGGGCCCGCGTTCGGAACCGTTGTTGTGGAAGTAGCCACTTTGATCTTTACTGAATCGCGTCTATGGCCTTCAACTCCTTGGCCACAACTTCCTTGGGCAGCTTCGCGTAGGACAATGCCTCCACATCTTTTTGTCCATCCGTGAGTGCCCACTTGAGGAAGCCCTTCATCGCGTCACGCTTCGCCGAATCCGAAAACTTGGCCGGAATCAGCAGCCAGGTAAAGCTGGAGATGGGATACGCCTTTTTGCCAGGAGCATTCGTAATGGAGACACGGAAGTCGTCCGGCATGGTCTTTGCTGCACCTGCGGCCGCCTCGCTAACCCCCGCGAGGTCCGCCTTCAAGAACTCGCCAGCAGAGTTCTTGACTGCTCCATAAGAGACATTGTTTGCCGACGCGTAGATCAGTTCCACATATCCAAAGGAGTTGGGGGTCTGTTTGATCAAACCAGTCACGCCTTCATTGCCCTTGCCGCCGAGTCCGACCGGCCAGGTTACAGAAGTGCCTTTGCTGACTTTGGTCTTCCATTCGTCGCTGACCTTGGACAGGTAGTCCGTGAACACGTAGGTTGTGCCGCTACCATCCGACCGGTGGACGACAACGATGTCGTTAGCGGGCAGGTTTACTCCCTTGTTCGGGCCCGCGATGGCAGGATCATTCCACTTGGTTATTTTGCCCAAAAATATTCCAGCGAGGGCTTCCGGGGTGAAGTTCAGACTCGCGCTGACACCTGGGATGTTGTAGGTCGGGACGACCGCGCCAAGGACCGTGGGAAAGTGAAGAATAGGGCTACCATGCTTGTCGCTGTATGCCTTGAGTTGTTCATCGCTCATTGGTCCGTCCGACGCGCCGAAATCAACAGTTCCGTCTGTTGTCTGCTTGATACCGGCTCCAGAACCGACCGACTGATAATTGATCTGAATGTTTCCGTTGGCCTTGTGATATTCGTCGAACCATTTTGAATAGATAGGATTCGGGAAAGATGCACCCGCCCCGTTAATCAGGAGTGCGTTCTGCGCCAGGACGATTCCGCCCAAAGCGAGAACAACCAGGAGCAATCCTGTAAGTCGTTTCATTAGATTTGTCTCCACACGAGATTTTTTGGTGATTGACCCTGAATAGTGTGGGTTCAAGTTGTTACAGCCGCGTTACAACTCATTCATAGTTGAATAAATCCCCAGAAGTGAAGCCGAAGGAGACCCTGAACTATCCTTATTATTTGCAAGCAGTTACGAACTTACTTGAGCGAGGGAGGAGAAGGGGATCGCTGCCAGGGGTGCGGCGATCCCCAAGGTAGGTTACTTCACAGAAGTTCAAGCGAGCGTAGTATCCCCGCTTATGTTCACGCCAGAATGAAGCTCAGGTGAATTCTCCGTTATGGGTGGCGCGTACTGTCCCACTTCCGATGCAGAGTCCGGGCTAATTACATGACCGCGGCCATGGCGCACGTCCAGGCCGCGCACCCAGAAAATGATGTCCTCGGCGATGTTTGTTGCATGGTCGGCGATGCGTTCCAAGTGCCGGGTTGCAAGAACGAACTGAAGGCCAGAACTGACGAGGGAAGCCTGCTGCGTCATGTTTTCCATCAATTTCTCGAAGATAGTGTCACGGTATTGGTCAACGACATCGTCGCTTTCCAGGACGAGTGCAGCCATATCCGCATTCCGGAAAATCAGGGCGCCGAGGCTTCTGCTGACCATGGAACGAACGGCCGCTGCCATCGGAGCCAACTCATCGGGAAGCTGCGCTCCCGGCATGTCGCGTAACGAGATCGTGCGCTGCGCCAGGTTCACAGCCAAATCGCCAATTCGCTCGAGATCGTTGGTGATTTTCAACGCGGATACGATTAATCGAAGCTCGTCATCGGTGTACGAGCCACGGCGCAGGAGGCGGACCGCATGCTCATCAATTACGATTTCCATTTCATTGATTCGCGGCTCAAGGAGAAAAACTTCGCTTGGGAGACAGGCGGTGCGGGGATTCTCCAGGCTTACGATAGCGTCGAGAGCGCGGTTCATCGCGCTTTCGACGGTGCGTGCCATCGAGATCAGATAATTCACCAGCGTGTCATAAAGAACAGTCTCGGTGAGCGACGGGGCGGCGGCCATTCGGTTCTCCTCGTGGGCTGGAGGTTTGCACACTCCTCCAGCTAACTGCCAAGTTAGCAGCCGCGCGTTACACAGAATTCAAACAGGGATGAATAACCAGAAACATTTTCAGTCGCCGCTGCGACCATTTGCTCCGCGGGACCGCGCAGGGGAACGCTCGGGGTCAAAAATAGGGACGGAGAAATGGAATTGGGAACCGTTGCCGACTTCGCTTTCGACCCAAAGCCGACCACCGTGCGCTTCCATCAGGTGTTTGGCAATGGAAAGCCCCAGTCCGGTCCCTCCCACTTCGCGCGAACGCGCAACATCTACTCGATAAAAACGTTCAAAGATGCGCGGCTGATCTGCTTGCGGAATGCCGATACCTGTATCAGCAACCGTGATCACCACCTCGGCATCTTTTGCCTCCGCAGTGACTGTGATCTGGCCGCCTGTGGGCGTGTACTGGATGGCGTTGTCCAAAAGGTTTTGCAGAACTTCGGTCAGCCGTCTGCGGTCCGCGGCAATGTCCGGAATATTCTTTGCCAAGTTGACGGAAAGGCGCATGTCCTTTTCAATGGCGCGCGGTTGAGAAGTTTCAATGCAGCTTGCGACGAGCTGTTCAACGGAAAGACGGCGAATTTCGAGCTCGAGGCGGTCGGCATCCATCTTTGAAAGCATCAGCAAATCTTCGGTTAAGCGGGCAAGTCTTCGAGAGTGCTCGACGATGATTCCCAGAAATCGGTCGCGATTCTGCGGGTCGTTCATCGCGCCGGCTAGCAAAGTTTCTGAAAAGCCTTGAATGGCGGTGAGCGGCGTTCGAAATTCGTGAGACACATTGGCCACGAAGTCGCGGCGTATGCGCTCAAGCTTGCGCAAATCCGTAATGTCATGCAGCACGACAACCGCGCCGTTGGCTTTAGCCGCATGTACAGCGGCTACGGTTGCAGCGAAGAAATGCTGGCGTAGTGTTCCTGTGACAATTTCGGATTCAACTCTGGGTTCTCCTGCAAGAACCTTGCGCACGGCTTCGATCAGCTCTGTTTGCCGAACCACTTCGACGAGGCCGCTCCCTGGCTGTGGCGGTACGCCCAAGCCGAGAATGGATGCGAAACTTGGGTTCGAAAAGAGCACGCGCTCGGCCGCGTTCACGACCGCGACCCCTTCCACCATGCTCCCCAGGATCGCCGAGGAGAGATTTCGTTCCTCAGTGAGCGTCCGAATGGATTGGTTCAGTCTTGAGGCGGTCTGATTCAATGAAGAACCGAGCGAGTCGAGCGCATCTCCCGAACCGCCAGCTGGCTCCGCGTGAAAATCGCCTTCTGCAACGCGCCTGGAAAATGCGGTCAGGCGGTCAATGCGATTTGTGAAGGTGCGGGATACCAGCAGAGTCACTCCACCGAGAATTGTGAGGATGAGGACCGATGCAAGCCCGAGATTTTTGCGAAATTCCCGGAGGACGGAAGTAACTGCCTCCAAAGGCATGGAAAATCGCAAGAGAACTGGCTGACCGGCAGCGGTTTGCTGCCGTACGGCGTAATAAATGAGATCTCGATTGATCGTTACGCTATGCCGAATGGAATGACCAACTCCTCCTGAGAGTGCATCTTGCACTTCAGGCCGGTCTGCGTGATTTTCCATTGTTTGTGGGTCCGACTGTGAGTCGGCAAGAACCAATCCTTGCGGAGTAATTACGGTCACGCGAACTCCGCTCGCCTGCATTTGTGCAATCCACGCACGCAAGCCGTCGATCTCTTCCGGTTTCACAGGAGGCAACGAGGAAAGAATGGGAGCGCGCGCTTGTGCGATACCCGCAATCGCTTTGAGCTGTTCGAGACCGGAGCGTTCGTAATCACGCCGCAAGGCCCGCTCCGCAGAAAAATCAAGGCCGACGAGCGCGACAAACAGCAGCGTCAGAACGGTAAGCGCGAGTTTCCAGAATAAATTAAGCCGCACGGGTCTCGAACAAGTAGCCCGCGCCTCGAACGGTCTTCAGATGAATGGGATTTTCCGGATCGGACTCGATTTTCTCGCGAAGCCGGCGAACGTAAACATCGACGCTGCGCGGAGTTACGAAGCGATCCGTGCCCCAGACGGCATCCAGAAGCTGGTCCCGCGTGAAAACGCGGTTCGGACGCGAAGCTAGATAATAAAGCAGCCGGAATTCAAGCGTACTGAGCGGTACGGGTTTGCCCGAGTGGCTCACGCGATAGGACGCCGGATCAATTGCCAGCCTGCCTACTTCAATCGTTCTCGGCGAATCGACGGGCGGCTCGGCTCGGCGCAGCAACGCTTTGACGCGTGCAATCAATTCGCGCGGGCTGAACGGTTTCGTGACGTAGTCGTCCGCGCCCATTTCAAGACCCACAACGCGGTCGGCTTCTTCTCCGCGCGCGGTGAGCATGAGTATGGGGAGGCGATTCATCGAATCATCCTTGCGAACTTCACGGCAAATATCCAAGCCTGAAAGTTTCGGAAGCATGAGGTCGAGCAGAAGCAAATCAGGCGGCGTTTTCTTCAAGGTACTCAAGCCAGTGGATCCATCGTGCGCGGAGCTGACTTGAAACCCTTCGTTCGCAAGGTTATAGCGGACAAGCTCGACGATATCGCGGTCGTCTTCGATAATCAGGATTCTTTTCATTTGAACCGCTTTGCGGTCACCCGGAAAATAATTCGGCCTGACCGCCTGCCGGCTTGTGGTCAGTGTATCGTAGGCATTCGAATTCCGGTAGGCAGTAGGAGTTCCGGTAGTGCCATGAATGTTTCGTAACACGATGGAAGTATTGCAAGCCTTGAGTAACAAGGGATTTACATGAATGTGAATGGATGATGAACAAACGTATGGAGAACAGGACGATTGTTTAAAGTCTGTTATTGGCCAGTTGTTGTTGTAAATGCCAGTGAAAGCAGTGTTTTCTGTTCAAGTTCGTGAGCTTTGGCAGAGCCGGTTGCCGGGCTCGCGCTGGCCGAGCGCTTCACGGAACGCAGACTTAGGCCGCGCGAGTGGGCGATTTGCGTTAACCGGGGCATGACGTAAAAGAATGCCCCCATGTTGCGGGGCTCTTCCTGGACCCAGACAATTTCGCGGGCGTTGGGATGAGCATCGAGCGCGGCGTTAATTTCTGGCCGCGGCAGCGGATATAGCTGATCGAGAAAGAGGATTGCCGTGTTCGTATCCTTGCGGCGACGGCGTTCGGCGCGCAATTCGTGGCCGACTTTTCCGCTGGCGATGAGGATGCGCTTGGCGTCGATGATCTCGCGGTCCGGAACAACTTGCAGGAATTTCGGCTGGGTGAAGTCTTCGATGGACGAGCTTGCATCCGGGTGACGCAGCATGCTTTTGGGCGTGAAGACAACGAGCGGCTTGCGCCATGGGCGGCGAGCTTGCCGGCGAAGCATGTGAAAGTATTGCGCGGCAGTTGATGGTTGGCAGACTTGAATGTTTTCTTCCGCAGCCAGCTGAAGATATCGCTCGAGGCGTGCACTGGAATGTTCCGGGCCTTGTCCTTCATAACCGTGAGGCAACAACATCACGACGCCTGACGGCAAGTCCCATTTATCTTCGCCCGCGCTGATAAACTGATCGATGATGACCTGCGCGCCGTTGGCAAAATCGCCGAATTGCGCTTCCCATAAAACGAGCGCTTCGGGAAAATCGCGGCTGAAGCCATATTCGAAGCCGAGACATCCTGCTTCGGAAAGTGAAGAGTTGTAAATCTCGCAAAATGGTTTGCTGGGAGACGCGTTGGCCAGTGCGGCTAGCGGAATGTGTTCCCACTCATTCACCGTATCAACCAAAACTGCATGACGCTGATTGAATGTTCCGCGTTGAGAATCTTGACCTGTGAGACGTAGCGGTGTGCCTTCCTGGAGAAGCGAGCCGAACGCGAGGGCTTCGGCGAAACCGTAGTCTACAGCACGTTTTCCGTGGCCCATTTCCGAGCGCTGCTCAAGCAGCTTTACGATTTTGGGATGAACGTGGAAACCTTCCGGGACGCGGACGAGAGCATCTGTAATCTGTCCTAGTGTCTCGAGGGAAAGTCCGGTCTCAACCTCGTATTCGGGCTTGAAAGCACCGCGATGAAACGCGGACCAATAATTCGGCAATTGACGAAGATGAGGAATTTTCTTGAGCTGGCCGGCTTTTACTTGTTCCGTTTCGTACTCGGCGCGCACGGTACCGATCGTTGCTGTTGGGTCGATGCCAGTACGCTCGGCGTAAATCTTCCATAGAGGCGCATGATTCTTGATGCGTTCGTAAAGCAGCGGCTGCGTGATTGTGGGATCGTCCACTTCGCTGTGGCCGTGGCGCCTGTAGCCGATGAGATCAACTACAACTTCGCTTCCGAACGTCGCACGATACTCGGCGGCCATGCGGCCAACGCGCACGACGGCGTCTGGATCCTCTGCGTTTACGTGAAACACGGGAATGTTCTGGCGTTTCGCAAGGTCCGCGGCAAAGCGCGAGGAATGCTCCTGAATTGGCCGCGTGGTGAAGCCGATTAAATTGTTCACGATGATGTGAATGCTGCCGCCGACAGTGTATGCATCGAGGTCGGCAAGATTCATCGTCTCCGCCCAAATACCCTGCCCGGCGAATGCGGCGTCGCCGTGCATGATGATGGGCACAACCTTGTTCGTTACATCGCGGTCGAAACCACCCTCGAAACGCGTGAGCTTTGCGCGCACGCGGCCCATTGCCACAGGGTCGACGGCTTCAAGATGGCTCGGATTCGAAACGAGATGAATTTCGATCTCTTTGCCGGACGTGGTGACGTAAACGCCGGTCGCACCGACGTGATACTTCACATCGCCTGCGCCAAGAACGCTGCGCGGGTCAACGTCTTCAAATCCCGCCACGACTTCATGCGGCGTCTTGCACGCCGTGTGAACCATCACGTTCAAGCGGCCGCGGTGGCTCATCGCCATCACGGATTCGACAGCGCCATATTCGCCGGCAGCATCGAGAATTGCGTCGAGCATGGGGATCAGGGACGTGTTGCCTTCAAGTGAAAATCGCTTGGTGCCGAGATAGCGAGCCTGCAGAACTTGTTCGAAAAGATCGGCGCGCACGAGGCGTTCCAGGATTTTCTGCTGATCCACAGGGGCAGGCTCTGCTTCCATACGATCCGCGATCCAACGGCGGCGCTCCGGCTGCGCGAGGTGCATGAAGTCAACGCCGATTGTGCCGCAATAATGACGGCGCGCTTCGTCGGCGATCTCTCCGGAAAATTCCAGATCCGGTGATTCGAGCGGTTTCAGGAATCCAAGAGGATCGAGGTTTGCCTGCAGGTATCCCCAACGGCGGAATGCTTCGAAAATTCGCTCGCGGTCCACTCCATTTGCGATTTTCTTTTGTGATTTTGCGGTTTTGGCGGCGCGTTCTGGTTCGAGCGTTGTCCTGTGTGCCATGGGGTCAGCCTTCCAATCCTTAATTTTGCCATAGAACGGGCGTGACCGCAGGCGAACACCAGTGGCGTTCCCGCCGCAACACGAAATAAGCAACTCGACGCAAGTTGGCCGAATCGGACAAGATTAAGACAATCAGCCGCGGAGGGGTTATGCCAGGTCCGCGTTTTTCGCTTCGCTCGTTTTGTATTCAGGCCGCATTCTGCGGTTTGGCTGTCTTGTTCTGCTGGAGTTGCAGCAGTGGCGGCGCCTCGACACAGCCTCCACCACCTCCTCCGCCACCAGCGACCTTTGAATTGGTGCAGGTCGCGAACGGTTTTTCCACTCCGCTCGATGTTCAACAACCGGATGACAACAGCGGCCGGCTCTTTGTGGTCGAACAGGGCGGACACATCCAAATTATTCAGAGCAATGGAACGCGCGCCGCGTCCCCATTTTTGGACGTGACCGGTCGGAGCGGATTCACTTCTGGCGGAGAAACGGGCTTGCTTGGCCTCGCCTTTCATCCGGACTATAAGAACAATCGCCGCTTTTTCGTCAATTACACGCGCAACAGCGGAGCCCAGTTGCAAAGCGTCATCGCGGAGTTTACGGCTTCTTCTTCCAACGCGAATTTCACTGATCCCACCACAGAGAACATTTTGTTCACTCTGGACCAGCCGTTTCCAAATCACAAAGGTGGTGGATTGGCGTTTGGCAAAGATGGTTTTCTTTACATTGGTTTTGGAGACGGCGGCAGCGCCGGAGATCCTCAAGGCAATGGACAAAATACAAATACGCTGCTTGGGAAAATTTTGCGCATTGATGTGGACTCCGCTCATTCGCCGGGATTGAATTATGCGATTCCTCCGGCTAATCCCCTGGTCGGACACGGTGGCCGCGGAGAGATTTGGCTGTATGGGCTGAGAAACCCTTTTCGTTTTTCATTTGATACCGTGACAGGCGATTTGTGGATTGGCGACGTCGGTCAGAGCAGCTTTGAGGAGATAGACCATCTCACTTCTACGCAAGGTGGAGCGAATCTCGGCTGGAACATTATGGAAGGCACGCACTGCTTTCTGCCAACGACGGGTTGTTCTATGGCTGGACTCACTTTGCCGGTCTTCGACTACGACCACAGTCAGGGCGATGACACCGTGATCGGCGGACACATTTATCGCGGGACAAAGATGCCTTCGCTTGTTGGCGCTTATGTCTTCGGAGACTTCATCAGCGGCCGCATGTGGACGCTTACACAAAGCGGCTCGACATTTACCCGCACTTCCTTATTTACCGTCGCGGCTAACGACGTTTCCGCAATCGGGGAAGACCAACTTGGTGAATTGTACGTGGCGCGCTATTCAGCGGGAGCCGTTTCGCGCATTCATCAGGTTGGGCAACCGTAGGCCTCACCTTCAAAATCTGGCCAATTTGGAGCTTTTTTGACTTTCGTTCCGGCGCAGACTTGGCGTCATGGCGAAAGTCATGACGGAATTCTCCATCCGAAAAGCCGATTTTGAAGACTTGGACGTAGCGTTTCGGATAGTCGAGGAGTATTACGAAGCAGCAACGGTCATTGCACGCGATACGAAGGAAAAATTTCGCGAACATTATTTTGGTGACCGCAGCGGAGTGTGGCTGGCTTCTGTGAAAGAAAATGTGGTTGGCTGTGTTGCCCTTCGCGAATTGCCTGAGCTGAGCCAAAGCGGAGAGATTAAACGCATGTATGTGCAACCTGCATATCGAAAACTGGGTATCGCGCAGGCGTTACTCAAAGAACTTGAACGGTTTGCAAGTCAAGCTGGCTATGAATGGCTTTATCTGGATTCTGCTCCCGGAATGGACGCCGCTGTGCGCTTCTATCAGCGCAATGACTATAATCCCTGCCCGCGGTACAACGACAATCCTCAAGCAACGATTTTTTTGTGTAAAGGGATCGCCTAAGCCGGTTTTTACAAATCAGAGACAATTTGCTGCAACTTGCGTGCGATATCTTCAGGTGCTGTCCCAGTTGGAAAAGAAATTGGCTCGCCGATGTGGACTGTGATTTCGCCGCGATGGGCAAGGCGGCGGCGCTCGCGCTTCATTCCCCAAACGCCATCCAAGCGCATGGGAATGACTGGTAGTTGAAGATTCTGCGCAAGCAACCCAATGCCTGATTGAAATGGCTCCATGAGTCCGTCTTCGGAATTGTTTACCTCACCTTCAGGGAAAATAAGAACGCTGTAGCCGCGGTCCACAGATTCTCCGGCGAATCGGAAGCTTTCGCGAAAACCTGAGAACTGCGGTAACGGAAAGACATTGAAGAGCGCGGTAACTAGGAAATAGCCGAATTGGTACGCCCAGCACTTTGCGAAAAACCATTCGCTTGGCGGCTTACGCATGCGCAACAGGGTTTCACCACCCATTGCGGTCGCAAGGCGATGGCGAAAACGCGCGGGAAGCGCCATGAGAATCAGGCCAACATCGGCGCGACGAGTAATGTGATTGGAAATCACGATTGCCGGGCCACTAATTTTTTTGAGGTGTTCCCGGCCAGCGACGCGTGGATGGCCCAGAATTTTAGTCGCTGGCCACACCAATGCGTAGTAAACCAGCAGCCGCATCCATCGGACCGGCTCGCGCTGCGTCCAGTGCGGATAGGAATAGTCAGATGGCCGCACTGAAGGTTGCTGCAACAATCTCTGCACATCCGCAACGGTTTTCGCTTCGGAAAATGAAGTTTCGTCGAGCTCCGCGTTGTACCGCTGCTCGATTGCGGACAATAATTCAACGCGATCCAGCGACGACAACGATTCGAGCGATCCTTCTGTTGGCAGCACAAAGGGTAGCCCGGCGAGAAAATCTGTTGCGGGCGACTCTTTTTTCGAAGGCTCTAGCAGCTCTGGAATCCGCGCGGCGATGAGAGCCAACCGCGGCTTGCCCGTGGAAGTTCGCGGAAAGTCCGCTTCTGGCCAAATCACCCAGCGATGCACACGTTGATAATCCGCAAGCAATCGGTTTGCGTGATCAACCGCGATTCCACACTCCCTTTCGGTTTGCACGACGGCGCGAGCCGAGTTGTCGTCGCGTTGCCGCGGTAAAAGTACCGCACAAGGCTCCGTGTCGCTGCCTCGTTTGACCGGGAGCACAACACAATCTCGTATTTGAGGAAAATCGCGGAGCTTGGCTTCAATGTCCTCGGGAAAAACGTTCAACCCCGCAGGCGTTACAATCACATTTTTCTTTCGACCCCGAAACCGCAAGTTTCCTTCCGCGTCCAGTTCACCCAGGTCACCGGTACGCAGCCACGCCGATTCTTTGTCCGTCCGCACTTCTCCGTCATCCCAATAGCCGGCGGAAACATTCTCGCCGCGCACCAGAATCTCTCCATCTTCCGCAAGTTTGAATTCGCGCCCGGGCAATACTTTTCCCACGCTCCCTTCCGCCGCGCGAAACGGATGATTCAAGCTGATTAGTGACGCCGTTTCCGTCATTCCATAACCCTGGACGACGGCAAACCCAAGCCGTTTGAAAAACAATTCTGTTTCGGAAGAAAGCGCCGCGCCTCCGCAAATGAACGCCCAGAATCTCCAGCCGAACATCCGATGAATCCGCCGAAAAATCCACGCTCGTTTCAGGAATGACTCATCCAGTGCGTCTTTTTTTGCTTGTTCTATCCACTCCCTCCAATTGTGTTGCTCGATCTCGCGCTCCACCGCGCCACGCAACGCGTCCAGCATTCTTGGCACAGCGATCAGCGCCGTGGCCCGCTCTTTCTTGATCGTGCGTAAGATTTCCAGTGGATTAGTGGAATTTTCGAACACGACTGTCGCGCCAAGCAGCGGAGGCACAAACAGCGTCATGAATTGGCCGAACACATGGCTCAGTGGCACCAGTGAAACAAATCGAAGCGGATGCAACCAGCGCTCATACTTCCTGTACTCTTCAATTCCTTTTTCAATCGGTTCGAGATTCGCCAGAAAGTTTCCGTGCGTCAATACCACACCGCGCGGCTCCGCCGTTGTACCCGATGTATAGAGAATTTCCGCAATCGCACTTCGTTGTGCAGCGCTCACCGAAACTTTTTCCGCACCAACGCGCACCGTCTTCAGCACCACCTCGGCCTCTTCCAGCAACAACGCGGGTATTTCTAACTCCACCTCCGCCAATCCGCGATCTCGCAAAATTAATTTCACTCCCGCATCACGAATCGTCTTCTGCACAAACTCGACGTTCGCGCCCGAATCCATCGGCACCGCAATCGCCTCGCACAACTGAATCGCCCAGAACCCCGCGATCCACTCCGCCGAATTCGCGCCCCACAAAAGCACGCGATCCCCTGCGCCAATCCCCCTTTCCGCCAACAACGCACTCCAAGCCAGCGCATTCGCGCGCACCTCCGCATATGTCCGCTTTTCCCGCCTGTATCCGCGCCTCTGCACGACAGCGGCATCCCCGCCAAATCGCGCGAAACGCTCCATCAAATTGACGAGATTCGCTCTTTTCATGGGTGAATCACGCTGATGGTACGCCAAAGTGACCCCATCGGTCCCAAGCCCAATTTCTGTTTCGCTTTGCATCGAGCAAGGATGTTGCAAACGTGGTGCCACGCAAAAATGTCGCCCTCAACCAACAAAATCACTCAACTTACGTCTTAAGATAGGCATGAATCGCATCCTGGTTATCGGCGGAACCGGCACAGTCGGCCGCCAGGTCGTTTTCCAATTGCTGGACCGCGGCGCATCGGTCCGCGTGTTGGCGCGCCACCCTGAGAAAGCGCAATTTCCTTCGCACGTCGAAATTGTTTCCGGCGACCTTACGCTTCCGGACACTCTCGATGGGTGACAGACAACGCGGCATCTTTCCTGACATAGCCAGCAACCTGCAAACCAATCTCCGTGCCACGAAAGAACACCCGCGTGCATCCCAAGAAAAGCCACTAACGGGAATTGCCAAGTTCTCGGTTACAATAGAGGAGCTGGGGAGCCTTTGGATTCCCCTATTCAATTTTAAGCCCAGGGGCAAAAATGCCGGTACCAGTTTCTCAGGCGTGGACAGTTGCAACCTATGTCCTTAAGCAAAAACTGAAAGGGCGGAAGCGCTATCCGTTCGTCCTCATGCTCGAGCCGCTTTTCCGCTGCAATCTCGCCTGCGCTGGCTGTGGAAAAATTCAGTATCCCGCACACATCCTCAAGCAGGAACTAACTCCCGAAGAATGTTTTAAAGCCGTCGACGAGTGCGGCACGCCGATGGTTTCCATTCCGGGCGGCGAACCGCTGATGCACTCGCAAATCGACAAGATCGTCGAAGGCTTGGTCGCGCGCAAGAAATACATCTATCTCTGTACCAATGCGCTTCTGCTAAAAGAAAAGCTGGACCTCTTCAAACCCAGCAAATATCTGACATTTTCTGTCCACGTAGACGGCGAGCGCGACCATCACGATTTTTCCGTTTGTCGTGAAGGCGGTTACGATCAGGCCATCGAAGGCATCCGCGAAGCGGTGAAGCGCGGCTTCCGCGTCACGACGAACACGACCCTTTTTGACGGTGCCGACCCCAAGAGCGTCCGCGCCTTCTTCGATGAAATGATGGACCTCGGCGTCGAAGGCATGATGCTTTCTCCAGGCTACTCTTACGAAAAAGCGCCGGATCAAAAGCACTTCCTCGGTAAAGCGCGCACCCGCCGCTTGTTCCGCGCGATTCTTTCCAATCGCAAGAAGTCTTGGCAGTTCAATCAGTCGCCGCTGTTTCTGGAAATGCTGATGGGCAAGCGCAACTACGCCTGCACACCTTGGGGCATGCCAACGTACAATATTTTCGGTTGGCAGAAGCCCTGCTACCTCTTGCAAGACGGCTATGCGGACACCTTTCAGGAATTGCTCGACGCTACGGAATGGCAGAATTACGGCACCGAGTCCGGAAATCCCAAGTGCGCCAATTGCATGGTTCACAGCGGCTACGAAGCCTCAGCAGTTGACCATACTTTCAGCGGTCTAGGCGGCCTCGTCCAAACCGTCAAGGCCATGTTCAATGCGAATTACGTCGATCCCGACGCCACAGCGCTCTTGAACGAACCAGTCAAGCCGGTCCATACGTTCAACCCGCTTGTCCAGATCGAATCCTCCAAAACGCAAATGGAAGAAACCCGCGCATGAGCATTCCGACTCACATGGACCCGCACGTCGAACCGGGCGCGGGCAAATTCGACCCCGATCAACTGGAAGTTGCGCCCGGCCGCCAGCGCGAAAGCGTCGAGGGTTGGATTCCTGAACTAGTCAGCGAAGCCGAATTGCGCGAAGCGCTCGAAAAAGCGTTCGACTACCGCGGTGACGTCACATTGACCAAGAAAGACGGTTCCAAGCTCGAAGGTTACATCTTTGATCGAGTGACGGGTTCAACGCTACAGTCCTCATTTATTAGAATTCTGCCGAAAGACTCCGGCAATCGGCAGAAGATCGCCTACTCTGAAATCGCAGCGCTGGCATTCTCGGGTCGCGACCCTGCCGCAGGCAAGAGTTGGGAAGCGTGGGTAAAGAAGTACTGGGAAAAAAAGGCTACGGGAGGCTCCGGAGCCAGCCTGCATCCCGACGCTCTTGAGTAACTCCGAAACGTCGCGCCATTAACTAACCTGCTTATTTTCATAGTCTTAGATAAATACCACTGTTAAGCTAATCGTGGACTTTTGCGCCCTCCTGTGCTACTCTTAAGTCCAGCATTTGTCACTCTTGTACTACCTTTTGATTCGTTTAAGAGGCTGCAAGATCAGGATTTGCGGCTTTTTGTCGGCAAGAGGATGTCACGGCACCTTCCCCGTACGCTGACCGCCAGTTGACGGAACCCGGAGCACGGACCAAGAGAGCAAAGCAATTTCAGGTTGGCCCGGTTTTGCCGGCGCCACGTACGAGGGGATCTTACGGTGAAGGAACAAGGCACAGTAAAGTGGTTTAACGCGTCAAAGGGTTTCGGCTTCATCCAGCGGCAAACCGGAGAAGATGTGTTCGTACACTTTTCCGCGATTACCATGGAAGGCTATAAGTCGTTGAACGAAGGCCAGGCAGTAGAGTTTGAAGTCAAGAAGGGCCCAAAGGGCTTGCAGGCAGAAAACGTAACAGCTCTCTAGTCTGTGCAAAGGCGGCTTGCGCAATGCGAGCCGCCATCCCTGAACAAGTTTCGAAACACAATTTTGCAGCTAGCGGCCAAGGAGGCAATTGTGCAAGTAATGCAGGAAGGTCAGACCATCAAGCACGACGTGTACGGGCTCGGAATTGTCACTTCATCCGACCAGGAACGTACTGCGGTAGATTTTGACGATCACGGTGCCAAGCTTTTCGTCACCAGCATTATGACCGCGGAACTCATCGGCGAAGCGCCTGCCGTCCCGCCCAAGACCAAACGCCGCCGCAAAGCCTCCACCGCAGCCAAAGCAATAAAGAAGGCAGCAGCCGCAGCAGCAAAAGCCTCCTAAAATTTCCAATTAGCTCTGATCAAAAAAGCCCCTGCGCGTCAAACGCTCAGGGGCTTTCGTTTTGGCCAACTGCTCGCTCTCCCGTTTTGAGTCCCACCTGTGATAGGGTTTCAGTCCATGAAGCGATTCATTCTGGTGCTCGGCATCCTCCTGATGCTCGCCGGCGTTATTGGTCTCGTTCATCCTCGCTTCACCTACAACAAGACCGAGGAAGTCGCAAAAGTCGGCCCGGTCCAGGCCAACATTACGCACGAAAAAACTATTGAAATGCCTCCGGCACTTTCGATCTTGCTGCTCGTGACCGGCATCGGCCTGACGATTTTCGGCGTCAGAGCAAAATCGTAACCACTTATTGACTGCCCTCCCTCTGCAATAATCCTCGCCGAGCATACAAAGTGCCCGCCGTTGACTTGTGCAGCGTTTCCCGCGATAAAGGAAGCAATAGGCCCTCTCAGAAATCGTCTCAAGAGCAGTCTTGGAGAAAGATATGAAATACCTGCTGCGTCCCTCCCTCGCGGCCCTGTCTGGCTTTTTGGTTTTGCTTGTTTGGTGCCATCCAGCGGTTGCGCAAACCACGCCTGGAATCTCCGATAAAGAAGTCACGATCGGATCGTGCTCCGCGTTGGAGGGTCCCTCTCAGTTTCTCGGCACGCAAACAGTCGCTGGAGCGCGTGCCTATTTTGAGTCCATCAACGAACAAGGCGGCGTTCACGGACGAAAGTTGCGGCTCGTTTCCTACGACGATAGCTACGACCCCGCGAAAGCGGAAGAATGCTTCAACCGCCTGCAGAAACAGGGCGTGTTCGCGCTCGGCTTTTTTGTCGGAACACCAACTGCCTTGAAGTATGTCCCGCTGGCTGAAACCAACAAGATTCCGTTGGTGGGTTTGTTTACAGGAGCGCAAGCGCTATACACGCCATTTCGCCATTGGGTAATCAACGTCCGTGCCGGTTATGCCGATGAAACGAAAGAGCAGATTGATGGTATGTGGAAGACGCTCGGCTACAAGAAAATAGGCGTTATCTATCCCGATGACGCGTTCGGCGCCGCAGTTCTGGACGGTGTGAAAACAGCGTTGAAAGACCACCAGTCGCAGCCTGTGGCAATGGGTTCTTATCCGCGTCAAACTTCGCAGGCAGACGCCGCGATTCAAACCGTGCGCGCAGCGCAGCCTGAAGCGGTGGTGATTGTAGGACCGGCGAATACGGTCGCTCCGATTATCAAGCTTGCTCATTCCAAAGGCTGGTCGCCTTTGTTTGTGACGGTTTCATTCGTTGGCACAGATGACTTGATCAAGCTGGCCGGTTCGGATGCAGAAGGCATGGTGATTACGCAGGTTGTCCCTCCCTACTATCTGACCGACCTGAAGACCGTCGCGCTGTATCGGCGCACGATGAGCAAATATGCGCCGAACGATCCGCCAAACTTTGTCAGCCTCGAAGGATTCGTGGACGCGATGGTGATGGTCGAAGGGTTGAAGCGCGCGGGAAAAGATCTTACGCGCGACGGACTCATCCGGGGAATAGAATCCATGCACGATTTCGAGATGGGGCTCGGCCCGCAATTGAAACTGGAATACTCGCCCCACGATCACAAGGGTTTCGACCATGTGATTCCCACAGTTGTACGTGGAGGCAGAGCCGTGCCGTTCACGGATTGGTCCACCGCCGCTCCGCACTAATTTCTAGTTTGTCATTCCGAGGATGGTTTTTGCCCGAGGACCGCTGCCCGTCCGAGCGGTTCTCGCGAGGAGAATCGGCTTTTTCTCTACTCCGCTGTAGGGGCACGATATATCGTGCCCTCTTGGCTGAACAATTCGCCTACTTGATGGCGCTTTCCGCCTGGTCGAAAGCGTGGTAGGAAGAACGAACCAGCGGCCCGGATTCCACATGTTTGAATCCCATACGCTCGCCGGCGATTTTGTATTCCGCAAATTCGTCGGGATGCACGTAACGCACGATGGGCAAATGCTCGCGCGTCGGCTGCAAATATTGGCCGAGTGTGAGAATGTCTGTGCCTTGATCGGCGAGTTCGTGCATCGTGGCCAGCACTTCGCTTTTCTCTTCACCGAGGCCCAGCATCAATCCCGTTTTTGTCGGCACGTCAGGATGAGTTTGCTTGGCGCGCTTCAAGAGTTCGAGAGAGCGCTCGTACACGGCGCCTTTGCGCACCTGACGATAAAGCCGCGGCACGGTTTCCGTATTGTGGTTGAGCACGTCCGGCTTGACCGCAAGAACCGCGTTGAGCGCGTCCCAATTCCCACGAAAATCCGGAATCAAGACTTCCACTTTGCAACCGGGGACGCGATTGCGAATTTCCTGAATCGTTCGCGCAAAAATCGCGGAGCCGCCGTCGGGCTGGTCATCACGATTGACGCTGGTGACTACGGCGTAACGCAAACCCATACGCGCAACGGCCTCAGCCACACGGAAAGGCTCGTCTTCATCCGGCGGGCCAACCGGTTTGCCGGAGGGCACGGCGCAAAAACCGCAGGCGCGGGTGCAAATGTCTCCTAGAATCATGAATGTCGCCGTGCCATGTTCCCAGCACTCGCCCATGTTCGGGCAGCGCGCACTTTCGCAGACCGTATGCAGGTCCAGCGTGCGCATCGTGCGCTTCAATTCCTGGTAGCGTTCCCCGCCAAAGAACTTCACACGAAGCCAATCCGGCCGAGGATGGACTTCCGGCGACGGTACCGGGGGAGGCTGGGGGTCGGAGATAATGTTAAAAGGAGAGGCCACAAGGTCGCTCTGAATTCTTAATTTTACGCCTCGTAAGGCATTAGCACAAATTGCACGGCTGATTTGTTTGGAAGTGGACGTCAGCATAAACCAGGCCGAAATCCACTTGTTCGGTAGGCGCGTTAATCAGGACACGGCTAGATGTGGTCTCTGCTTTAGGTTGAGATGGCAGGAAAATGGATATTCAACCTAAAGCAAAGGTACAGAACCAGAATCGCACCCAGTGTGGATAAAATGAGGCCGGCAGGATGATAGCGTTCATTTGTCGGGCGCGAAAACATGTGGGAAACGCCGCCGCCGATGACTGATCCGATGATGCCGAGCACGACCGTCCAAAAAAGCGTTATGTGCACGTGCATGACGTCTTTCGCGATAACCCCCGAAATGAGGCCAATAAGAAGATACCAGATCATGTGAAACATGCTTTTTCTCCATCCCTATTCCTTCAGAACGTCGTCGAATATTGGCCAGGACTTGCCAATCAACTGGCAATTCCCGATTCGAGCCCCTAGCTTTGCAGCCTAGAGAGTGTCAAGGGTCGGTACTGTTCACTTCTGTACAGTTTGCGGAATTTCACGAATCAGAGGCGGTAGCTTCCTGGGAAGGCCGTTCCCGGACGATGGGTGAGTTTCCGATTAACGCGTTAATCAGGCATTGGGTCCCCCGGTTGGTTGGACACGTGTTCCTAACAGGTGTCCGCAGAAAGTAGAAGAACTACGTTCAATAGCGTACAGCATTGAAGATTTCGGACCTCTATACTCACGCAAGCGTCGCAAGGTGAGTTCGACTTTGGAATCGTCGAATGTGCCATTGCGTCCGCCAAGAATCACACCCGAATTCAGATCGCAGAAATTCAGATTAGTTGACCTGATTGACTTCCCGCAGCCAAGGCATCATCAGGTAGAAAGAACTACAATGCGTCTTATTTTGTCCATTCGTGCGTTTTTGCTCGCGCTCGTACTGCTGGCCATCTCCGCGGCATCCTCTGCGCAGATCGGCATAGCGGTCTCGATTAGAATCGCCCCGCCCGAACTCCCTGTTTATGAGCAGCCTATCTGCCCTGAGGACGGCTACATCTGGACCCCAGGCTACTGGGCTTACGGTGACGATGACTATTATTGGGTTCCCGGAACCTGGGTCATGGCTCCCGAAGTCGGCTATCTTTGGACTCCCGGCTATTGGGGTAACGATGGCGATGACTACATCTTCCACGAAGGCTACTGGGGAACAGAAGTCGGTTTCTACGGCGGCATCAACTACGGCTACGGCTATTTCGGCCACGGCTACGAAGGCGGTCGCTGGGATAACGGCCACTTTGCTTACAATCAATCGGTCAGCCACATAGACGGCTCTCGCAATCACAATGTTTACAACACAAGAGGAGACGACAACAACCGGGGCAATCGCGTCAGCTTCAACGGAGGCAACGGCGGCGTGCAGGTGCGCGCCACAAGCCAGGAAGAAGCTGCCGGACGCGAGCGCCACATCGCTCCCGTCGCCGAGCAGACTCAGCATGTACAGTCTGCCCGCACCAACCCCGAGCTACGCGCCTCCGCGAATCGCGGCAAGCCTCCCATCGCTGCTACGGCCAAGCCCGGCGCATTCAAAGAAAGCGGCGCAGTTGCTGCCAGTGAAGGCGGAACGGTTCACGCCGCTCCGGCTCCTTCGTCGCACAACAATATTCGTCAGGCTTCCGAGACTCCCCGTCCTGCCACAGAAACCAATCCGCCGGCTACTGAAACGGCTCGTCCGGCTGCCGAGTCCACTCGCCCGAGCCCTTCTGTTCACGCTAAGGATCTGCCCCCGGCCGAACATGTCGCCGCTCCAAACACAGGCGACCCTAAACAGGACCAGAAATACCAGCAGCAACAACAAAAACTCCAGGCACAACAATCCAGTGAGCGCCAGAAACTCCAGTCAAAACAGGACCAGGATCATCAGCGCCTCCCGCAAATGCCGGCCAATGAACCGAAACAGCAACCGTTAGAGCAGAAGCATCAACAGCAGACCCAACAACTGGCGCAAAGACACACCCAGCAGCAACAACAATTGCAGCAACGCCAGCAACCAGCTCCGCACCAGGCTGCACCTAAACCAGCAGAAAAAGAAAAGCCTGCTGCATAGATCCCTGGAATACGCAGGGCGCACATGCGCATCGGCCCGTGGTAGGGCCAACTCCCGGTAAAGTCGCGTTACCGGACAAGTGCTTCTGATCCATTCCGCTTGTCCGGTAAACGCGTTTACTAAGACTCAGGGAGCCTGATTACTGAAATCAATCAGTCCGGGAAAGTTAACTCCGATAAATCGGGCTGTTCCACACAAGCTTGCTGGTGATGAATGCATAAGTGGCCATGACTAGCTTGCTTCCTATTAGCCGAGAAGCGTAGGTTGGTACTACGGTGGGCAATCAGTCGCTCAAAGGAACTCTATGGCGGACGAAAGACAAGCAAGACTCGAAGCACGGGCCAGAATCGATATCAGGAAGTTCTACGAGAAAGGCCAAATCACATTGAAAGATCATGCATCGGCTGTTGGATATCTGAGGGGGGTTTGGTTTGATCACCTCTCGGACATCGAGATCGAAGATTTCATTTGTAGGGAAATCAGAAAGCTGGAGCCTCCAGCAATCCAACCCGTCGAGTAGATTTCTGCGCCAGGAAAGCAAGAAGAACCAAACCGATGAGTAGCAACAGACGGCAGAAGTAGCCTCCAGTCAGGCCGCAACTCCCGATAAGTCTCCTTACCGGACAAATCAAATCGAGGATCGACACTTGCCGCGCAGCCGTCCTCGCTTATATCAACAGCCTCCTCCTCCGAACCCTACCCGCCATCGACTACGACCGCGCCAAAAACATCAAAGACCCTCGCGTCGGCAACGGTCAGTCGTCAGTAGCCACATCTCTGGACGATCTCCTCACCGACCTAGGCCCAACGAAAAAACCGTCGTGAAGCGAATGCTCACAAAAAAAATCGAAGACGAGCGGACTGAAGTCCCGGCCTTACACTTCGTCAGATGCCACAGGCGTACGATGGAAGAGCAGGATCAAAGGTCCAAGGACACGTAAACGAGCCCCTAACCATGAAGAGTCTCAACATTCGCGCGATTCGATCTTCTCTGTTTGGCATTCTTGCGATGGCGGCTTTGCTATTTCTTCCCGCTTGGACGCTTCACTATTGGCAGGCGTGGGTTCTTATGGCCATCTTTACGGTGGGATCGACCCTTACAACGATCTATCTCGCCATTAAAGATCCGAAGCTGCTTGAGCGGCGCATGAATCTGGGGCCAAGAGCGGAAAAAGAAAAGACGCAAAAAATCGCGGTATCTTTTGTGCTGTTGGGGTTCACCGCAGTATTGGCTTTCGCGGCGTTCGATCATCGCTTCGGGTGGTCTCCGGTGCCGCCGTACGTTTCCCTGGCGGGTGACGCTCTCGTCGCATTCGGGTTCCTGTTCACTTTCTTCGTGCTCAAAGAAAACTCCTATAGCGCATCCACGGTTCAGGTGGCTGAAGGTCAAACGGTGATTTCTACCGGCCCGTATGCTCTGGTGCGGCATCCGATGTATGCCGGAGCGCTCGTCATGACCGCAGGGATGCCGCTCGCTCTTGGATCCTGGTGGGGAGTGCTCGCAGGCGGCCTGATGATTCCGGCATTTGTATGGAGGCTTTGGGAAGAAGAGAAATTTCTGAAAAAGAATCTGGCGGGATATGCGGAATACACGCAGAAGGTGCGCTACAGGTTGGTGCCGTTTGTTTGGTAGATCGAAGAGAGATTTCTCTCTCCATGAACCGACCGATTCATCAGAATGAATCGGAAAAGCAAAAACGCCGGTTCATTCCGGTCGAAATGACAGAGGCCTTAGAAGAAAAAGAACGGGTCTGAAGCCCGCCACCACATGGGACGAAGGCGAATTTAGAGGGGGCTGCGGGAGGAGCGGACGAAATCGCGAAGGACGGTTACGTTGGGGCCGTACACACCGATGCGGCCTGCATCCACGGGAAGGCCGAGCATTTCGGCTTGTTCGAGATCCACGCCGGCATCATCGAGTTCGGAGAGACTAAATCCCTGCGCAGGCAGAACACGATTCAGTCCAGTGGGATACACGGGACGGGGCGGACGATGACGTCGCCACGGACGACGAGCTATCTCGTAGAACTGCTGCCAATCGCGTTTTTGCCAGGTCGTCATTGCCGTGAGTCTCTAACTCTTACTACGTTCCTTCTACCGCGTTGGATGCTCCAGGTACCAAAAAGGTTCATATGGCATCTGCGGCGCTACCGCGAAAGCGCGGCGAAACGAAAACGTCTCGCGGAGAAGATACGACATATCCCCCGCGGCGAACCATTTTCCTCGCCTACTGTTTCAAACACGTTACTGGGGTATTTGTTGCGCCGCGGGTGGACGGCACAAATGCAACAAACCAAGGCGCGCAAGCTGGGGACGCCCGAGACCGCGTTGCGACGAACGGGCTCCCGCGAAAGTGGCGCTATACTACGCAAGTTCGCCGTACGCGCCAAGCAAAAATGAATTCGTCCGCTCACATCGTCGTTCACTATCACGAGCTTTGGCTGAAGCTCGGAAACCGGCTTTTTTTTCTGCACCAGCTGCGCCGGGCAATGATGCGCGCGCTGGAAGGAATTCCCATTGTCCGAATCACACAGCCCGGCGATCGCTACCTGGTCGAACTGGAAGATGATTCGCAAACCGAAGAGGCGCTAGGGCGTCTTAAACTCGTCTTCGGAATTTCCCATCTGGCGGTGGCGCGGCGCGTGGATTGGAGCCACAGAAAATCGGAAGAGCTTCTTCCGCGCCTTTCCGAAACCGCTTGGGAAGAAATTCGCACAGAGACTTTTTCTACTTTCGCTGTTCGTGCCAAGCGCAGTGATAAGCGTTTCCCTCATAGTGGAATGTTTCTGGAGCGCGAGATCGGCGGAAAGTTATTCGACAAGCTCGAAGCCGATGGGCGCGTTGCAAAAGTGGACCTGAAGCATCCAGACCTGACGTGCCGGATTGAAGTGACGCGCGGCCCAATATTGGTTTACGCACGGCGCATCGCCGGGCCTGGTGGATTGCCGCCCAACACGGCCGGACGATTGACGTGCTTGCTTAGCGGTGGATTCGATTCGGCGGTGGCAGCGTACAAGATGATGAAGCGCGGCGCACATTTAAGTTTCGTTCATTTCTGGGGAGGTGGCGCTGCACCAGGCGAATCGTCCATTCATGTCGCGAGGCGGCTTTTGGAAAAGCTGGTTCCGTGGCAGGGCACGGCTAAACTCTACCTTGTGCCGTTCGAGCAATTGCAGCGTGAAATTGTCGCCCACGCCGATGAATCGTTCCGCACTCTGCTCTATCGCAGATTGATGCTGCGCATCGCGGAAAGACTTGCTCTTCGCGAAAAATCGAAGGGGCTTGTCACGGGGGACAGTCTCGGCCAAGTTGCGTCGCAAACTCTGCGCAACCTGCAAGCCGTCGGCTCGATTGCACGCTTGCCGCTCTATCGCCCTCTCGTCGGCGACGACAAACTGGAGATTCAGGATCTCGCCACGAAAATTGGCACTTACGATATCTCCGCCGAGCGTTTCCACGATTGCTGTCCGCTTTTTCAGCCGAAATCTCCGGCGTTATTCGCAACGAGCGAGCAGCTTGATTTTGCCGAGGCGCAATGCGACTCGCCCTCGCTGGCCGAGAGCGGTTTGCGATCCATAACTCTGGAACGATTCAGGTATAGGCAGGGAAACGTGGAAAGACACGAAGCCAGGCACAGACCTGCACCGCAGCACCTTTCAAAGGGGTAAACTGGGCGAACCGGGCGGTTCATTCCCACTGTCTCAAGAAGGCTTCGCTACCAACGATTCCCGCGGTCGCCTCGGTCTCCGCCGCGATCGCCGCCACGGTCTCCACCGCGGCCTCCGCCTCGCCCGCCGCCACCGCCATGACCACCGCGCCCACCGCCGTAGCCTCCGCCGCCACCACCACGGCCTCCGCCACCGCCGCCGCGTTCTGTCTGTGGCCGCGCTTCGTTCACCACCAAATTGCGTCCGCCGAAATTCTGGCCGTTTAAGGAATTCACGGCGCGGTCCGCTTCTTCGTCATTACCAATTTCAACGAAGGCGAAACCACGCGATTGTCCCGTAAAACGATCACGAATCAGATTCACTGCCGAGGGATTTACACCTGCCTGCGCGAAAAATTCGTGCAGGGTATCCTCCGTCGCGGAAAACGGAAGATTACCTACATAGAGCTTCTTCACTTACGGACTCCTTCTGCCCGGAACCCACTTGCGAGTCGCGGAGCGCGCTGAAGAAACAGCCTTTCATCTCGGGCAGTCGGGATACCGATCCACCGCGGTGCGGACCTTTGCTTCAGCGGTCAGTTGCATGGTCTCGGAAATTGACTGGTTTTGCAACGGAAATTGTCCGCAGCAAGGGCGGTTCGGAAGGCTGGGCGCGGCGGAGTGCGGAGCCTGGGCTTTGGTGTTAGGATGCGCACAAGTTGCCCCCACCGAGGCCTTGATGCGTGGAACCATGATGGATTTTCCGTTGACGCTGCCGCACGTTCTTGAGCGCAACGGCAAGCTTTTTTCGCGCGTCGAGATTGTTTCGCGCAGACCTGATCGTTCCATCGTTCGCTCCACTTACGGAGATTTCTATCGGCGGGCGCGCCAACTTGCGTCCGCTCTCACGGAACTTGGTTTGCAGTCCGGCGATCGCGTCGCTTCCATGATGTGGAATCATTCGGGCCATCTCGAAGCATTTTTCGGCGTGTCCTGCGCCGGCGGAATTCTTCATACGTTGAACCTTCGGCTGCATCCGCATGAAATCGCCACAATTGCACGGCACGCGGGAGATCGATTTCTACTGGTGGATGACGTTCTCCTGCCGGTGTTAGAGAAATTCAGAACTGATGCCCCATTCGAAAAAATCATTGTTGTTCCGTATGGTTGCTCCGCGGTTCCCGGCGATTTTCTCAACTACGATGAACTGCTCGCATCCGCTCCCGCCGCGTTCACTTATCCAAAGATTGATGAGAACGACGGGGCAGCGATGTGTTTCACGTCTGGCACGACCGGTTTTTCCAAAGGCGTGATCTATTCTCACCGCGCACTGGTTCTTCATTCGCTTGCGGAGGCGATGACCGACTCGTTCGGCATCAGTTACTTGGATACGGTTTTGCCGGTTGCGCCGATGTTTCATGCCAACGCCTGGGGCTTGCCATACACGTGCACGATGACAGGTGCGAGGCTGGTTCTTCCTGGTCCCAACGTGGATGCAGAGAGTGTTCTGGACTTGATGGTCCAAGAAAGGGTCACGATGGCGTGCGGTGTGCCAACGATATGGCTGGGCATACTGTATGCGTTGGAAACGAATCCGGGCCGTTGGAAATTCTCGTCACCGGTGAGAATTATTTGTGGCGGTACGGCGCCCCCGGAACGCCTAATTCGGGCGCTCGACAAGTATGGACTGCATATCCTTCATCTGTGGGGAATGACGGAAACCACTCCGCTGGCTACCGTTGGCCGGCTCAAGCAACACATGCAAGAGTGGCCGGAAGACAGGCAATATGAAGTCCGCGCAAAACAGGGCTGGCCCGCACCTCTTGTCGAATTGCGTGTGATGCGGCGCGAAGATTCTGCCTCCACAGATCCTGTTCCGGAAGGAATCGAATCACCGTGGGATGGCGTCACTCCCGGCGAGCTCGAAGTTCGCGGCCCGTGGGTCGCGGGTCACTACCACGATTCACCCGATCAGGCGCATCGCTGGACACCGGATGGTTGGTTTCGCACCGGAGACGTAGCAACGATTGATGAAGAGGGTTACGTAAAAATCGTGGACCGCGCAAAGGACCTTGTGAAGTCCGGCGGAGAATGGATTAGTTCGGTGGATTTGGAAAATTGTCTGATGGGGCATCCCGCAGTGAAAGAAGCTTGCGTCGTTGGCGTTCCTCATCCGAAGTGGCAGGAGCGGCCGCTGGCTGCGGTTGTGCTGAGAGAAGGCTGTGTGGCGACTCCTGAGGAACTGCGTCAATTTCTGGCTGGATGTTTTGCAAAATGGCAACTGCCCGATGCGATCGTTTTTGTGGAGACTATCCCTCGGACAAGCGTTGGAAAATTCAAGAAGATAGCGTTGCGCGAACAGTTTGCCAATTGGGAATGGAAATAAAGGGCGCATCAGGGAGACTGACTAGTATCTTAGTGGCTTGCTCTTCATTTTTGCGGAGTCTGGGCGGTCTGCAACTCGTGTGCGCGCGCAATCAATTTTTTGAGCTTGCCTTCAATCGAAGCATCACCGATGTGTTCCTCTTGCAGCACGCCGTCGGCATCCACCGTAAACGTATGCGGGATCGCCGTGACTCCGAACATTTTTGAAATCGGTCCGGTGAATCCGCCATCCCGGTACTGGGGCCAACTCATTTCGTGCTTGCCGATAAACTCTTTCCATGCCGGTTCGTTCGAATCCAAACTCACACTTAAAATCACCAGTGGCTCGTCCTTGAATTTTTTTGCCACTTGCTGAATGTGCGGCAGCGCCTCACGGCACGGTCCGCACCAAGTCGCCCAAAAATCGAGCAGCACCACTTTGCCCTGCAAGTCGTCCATGGAAATCTTTTGTCCATCCACTGTCGTCACGCTGAAGGGAGGAGCCATCCTGGCCCTCACAAGCTCAGGCCGGACGATATACCTCGTCGCTCGCTGCCGTTGCGGATCGTCCGCGCCCGTTGCCTTCACAAATTTTTCAAATTGAGCTTTCGCGGCGTCGTCCTGTCCCATACTCGCCAGTGCGATTCCATCGAGGTACATTGCATCCGGAAAATTCGAAGCCGCCGCAAGTGCTTTCGCCGCTTCGTCGTGCGCTCGCGAAAAAATCTCGTCCTTGTGCCTCTGTTTACCTTCATCCACCAGCACCACTGCATACTGATAGTGAGCGAGCGCCAGATCTCGCGGCTCTTTCGCATCCGCAATGATCTCCGTAGCTGCCAGCTCCGCCGTTTTCCACTCTCCGTACTGGATACCGTACTTCACCATTTGTTTCTCGCACGCCTTGCAGTGACCGCCATCCTGCTTGTCCGCTTTCTTGAAATCGTCCAAGGCAAATTCTGCCTTGTGTTCCTTTACCTCTTCCAAGGCTCTCTCGTAGGTCTTTTTCGCTTTTTCGTCCGTTGGTCCATCCGTTTTGTCCTGGGCCAAGACCGGGCACACAAAGATCGTAAGGACCAAACAGATCAGGCTGGGTCGCATGTTTGAGCCTCCTGGCGGAAGAGCTAGTGTAGTTTCGCCCTTATGGTAGTGCTAAAGCGGTAACAGTCAACTATCCCGGATAAGTGCCAGCCTGGATTGGAAGCACAGAACCACCGGCGTCCACGTTGAGCACGGCTCCTGTGACTTGCGTAGATTCGTCGCTCAGAAGATAGATTGTTGCGTAGGCTGCATCTTGCACGGTTTGCATTCGCCCGAGCGGCAGTTTTTTTCCTTCCCTATCGAGATCAGCCGCGTTGCGACCTTCTCCTTTTTGGATTGCGAGTTCGCCTTCGGTGGCGATCCATCCGGGGATGATGTAGTTGACGCGAATGCGATCTTTTGCGAGCGCACCGGCGAGGGTGCGGGTCATAGAAAGCATGCCGCCTTTTGCGGCAGCGTAGGCGACCAAATTGGGGAGGCCTTGTATGCCGCAGACGGAACCTATGTTGACGATGCTGCCGCCATTGGCTTTGCGGAGATGCGGGGTGGCAAGTTTGGACATGTAGAAGGCGCTTCGAAGATTGATGTTGAGAACTTTGTCCCAAAGTTCGGTGGTGGTTTCTTCCAGATGGGCGCGGGGAAACCAACCGGCGTTGTTGACGAGGCCGTTGAGTCGACCGAAATTCTTGATCGCGGCGTCCACAAGCGAACTGCACTTGGATTCGTCGGCAAGATCAGCGTATTGAAAAATCGCCTGTCCGCCTTCTCTCCGAATGGTTGTAGCGGCTTCTTCGCCGCGCTCCTTTTGAATGTCGCCGAGAACGACCTGGGCACCTTCAGCTGCGGCCATGCGTGCGCAGCCGAAGCCTATGCCTTGCGCTGCGCCGGTGACAATGACGACTTTTCCTTCGAGGCGTTTGCTCATTTGCGCGGCTCCCGCAAAGACGGAAGAGAGTTTACGCGCGTCGCGCCGTGATTTGCACGCGGTGTGTGCTTACGTGCGATAGGAGGCGTTGATGCGGACGTATTCGGCGGTGAAGTCGCAGGTCCAGTATTTCGCGGAAGCCGGGCCTGCATGAAGGTGCAAAACGATGGGAACGTGGTCGGCTAGGAGTTTGTTGCTGGCGGCACGTTCGTTGAAATCGAGGGGTTGGCCGCGTTTGAGGACTTTGATTCCGGCCATAGTGATTTCGACGAGGGATGGATCGAAATTAACGCCGGAGCGGCCTGCGGCGGCGAAGATGCGGCCCCAATTGGGGTCGCCTCCGGCGAAGGCGGTTTTGACGAGAGGTGAAGTGGCGATGGTTTCGGCAATTTTTTTTGCAGCGGATTCGGTTTTAGCGCCGCGGACTTCGATTTCGATTACGCGCTGCGCGCCTTCGCCATCGGCTACGATCTGCTGGGCGAGAGAACCACAAACACTTTCGAGCGCAGCGGTGAATTGCCGGTGCGCTTTGCTGCCGTTGGAGATGGCGGGCGCTCCGGCGGCGGCGTTGGCGAGGACGAGGAGTGTGTCGTTGGTGGAAGTGTCGCCGTCGACGCTGACGGAGTTGAAAGTGCGGCCCGTGACGTCGCGTAGAGTTCGCTGCAAGAGCGACGGAGAAATGTTGGCGTCGGTGGCGACGAAGGCGAGGGTGGTGGCCATGTTGGGATGAATCATGCCTGCGCCTTTGGCGCAGCCGATGAGGTGGATGCGTTTGCCGGACATGCGGAAAGAGGCGGAGGCGGTTTTGGGGCGCGTGTCCGTGGTGCATATGGCGAGAGAAAGTTCCGCGAAAGAGCGGGCGGAGGTGCGGCGATTGCGGGCGAGCATGGGGAGTGCGCGGAGAATTTTTTCGACGGGGAGCTGGACGCCGATGACTCCTGTTGAACAAACGAAGATTTCTTGAGGCGGGAGACCGAGGCGGCGAGAGGTTTCTTCTACGGTGCGCTGCGAGGCGAGATCGCCATGGGCTCCGGTGGCGCAATTTGCGTTGCCAGCGTTTACGACTACGGCGCGCATGTGGCCTTTGGATTCGATGAGATGTTTTTTGGAAAGAGTGACCGGTGCGGCGACGACTAGATTTTGGGTGAAGACGGCGGCGGCAGAGGCCGGGACGTCGCTAGAGAGGATGGCGAGATCTAGCGCGCCGGTTTTTTTGAGGCCGCAGGCAGTAGCGGCGAAGCGGAAACCTTTGGGGAGTGCGGCCTCGGAGGGAGCTTGGGTCACTGCACCGCTCCAATTCCGCGAATTTTCTTTTCGAGATCTGCGATGGCGGCACGAACCGAGTCCGGCGAAGTTCCGCCGGGGACTTTTTTCGCGGCGAGGGCGACTTCGACGTTGAGGCTCTTGGCGAAGTCCGCGCCGATTTCCGGAGCAATTTTTTGCAGCTCGGGGAGCGGTAGTTCGATCCAGTTCTTTCCTTGTCTTTCCGCTTCGCGAAGAATTTTTCCGACCAGATCGTGGGCCTGGCGGAATGGAATGCCTTTGCGGACGAGATAATCTGCGGCTTCAGTGGCCAGCAGCGATGGATTGCTTGCGAGGATGCGCAATTTTTCGTCGCGGAATTGCGTTGTACTGACGGCGCCTGTTGCAATGACGACCATGTCCGCGACTTGATCGTGTGCGGAAAAAAGGGCTTCCTTGTCTTCCTGCAAGTCTCGCTGGTAGCTCGTGGGCAAACCTTTCAGCGTTGTGAGCAATGAAATCAATGCGCCGGTGATGCGGCCGGTTTTTCCGCGGATGAGTTCCCAGCAGTCGGGATTTTTCTTTTGCGGCATGAGGCTGCTGCCGGTGGAGTATTCGTCGGGAAGAATGACGTAAGAAAATTCCTGCGAAGCAAAGAGAACGAAATCTTCCGCCAGGCGAGAGAGATGCGTGGCGATGCCAGAGAGCGCGAAGAGATAGTCGAGGGCGAAATCGCGGTCGCTGACGGCGTCGAGACTGTTTGCGGTGATTTTGGAAAAGCCGAGATCGCGGGCGATGGCTTCGCGGTTGATGGCAAAGGAATTTCCGGCAAGCGCGCCGGAACCCATGGGACAAGCGTCCGCGCTGGCTGCGGCGTTTTGGAGGCGCGTGATGTCGCGGGTGAACGCTTCTGCATGTGCGAGCAGAAAATGGGAAAGAAGAATTGGCTGGGCGTGTTGCATGTGCGTCATGCCGGCCATGGGGACGCCGAGTTTCTTTTTGGCTTGGGTGAGCAATGCGTTGATTAGAGCAAGGAGGCCGCGCTTGATTTCGGCTGCGGCGTCGATGACGAAAAGACGAAAATCGGTGGCGACGAGTTCGTTGCGGCTGCGGCCGGTGTGAAGTTTCCAGCCGAGGGGGCCGAGTTCTTCGACGAGGGCTTTTTCCACGAAGTGGTGGACGTCTTCGGCGTCGGCTCCGGTTTTTTCGAGCCACACGGAATCGATTTTTGCGCGTTCTTCGATTTTGTCGAGCGCGGTGAGGGTTTGTTTGACTTCGGCGGCGGAGAAGATGCCGATAGGTTCGAGGGCTTTTGCCCAGGCGCGGTCGACGGCAATTTCGTAGAGCAACAAGCGGCGATCGAACGCAAAGGAGCGCTGGAACGCATCGAAGCGCGCATTTGGTTCGCGCTCGAAGCGGCCGCCCCAGAGTCTGTCGTCTTTGCGTTCGGTCATCGTTGCCAAGTTTCACAAATCGAAGAGAGATTTCTCCCTTCGGTCGAAATGACAGACTTAGGAATTGCCGCCGGATTCCGCTTTAGCTTTGGGGCGGACGGTGATTGGGAGCGCGAAGAGATTGATGAAGCCTTCGGCGTCCTTTGGGTTGTAACGGCCCATGGTGAAGCTGGCAAGATCGGCGCGATAGAGCGAGAAGGGCGATTTGCGGCTGGTGACGTTGAGCGAACCCTTCCAGAGTTTTAGGCCGACGGAGCCGGTGACGCGCTCCTGCGAAACGTTGAAGAAACCGTCGAGAGCCTGGCGCTGCGTGGAAAACCAGACGCCGTTGTAAACAAGCTCGGCATAGCGTACGGAAAGCGATTGCTGGAGGTGCGCGGTTTCGCGGTCGACGGTGAGACGCTCGAGTTCGCGATGCGCGGTGACGAGGAGCGTGCCACCGGGAGTTTCGTACGCTCCGCGGGATTTCATGCCGACGAGGCGATTTTCTACGAGGTCGGTACGGCCGACGCCGTGACGCGCGGCGATTTCGTTGAGCGTGTTGAGAAGATCGACGGGACCGAGCTTTGTGCCGTTGATGGAGACGGGAGTTCCGGATTCAAAACCAATTTCGACTTCTTCGGCCTTGTCGGGAGCTTTTTCGGGCGAAACGGTCCACTGCCACATGGCTTCGCTTGGGGCGTTGGCGGGATCTTCGAGTTCGCCACCTTCGTGACTGAGGTGCCAGATGTTGCGGTCGCGGCTGTAGATGTTTTTTTTGCTTTGTTCGATGGGAACGTTGTGCTTTTCGGCGTAAGCGATGGCGTCTTCGCGGGAGTCGATGTCCCATTCGCGCCAGGGTGCAATGATCTGGACATTGGGCGCGATGGCTTTATAGGCGAGTTCGAAGCGGACCTGATCGTTGCCTTTGCCGGTGCAGCCGTGCGAAAGGCCGTCGGCGCCGAGTTTGAGCGCGATTTCGGCCTGACGTTTGGCGATGACGGGACGCGCCATGGAGGTGCCGAGCAAGTAAGTGTGTTCGTATACGGCGCCGGCGCGAAGCGTTGGCCAGATAAAATCGCGGACGAATTCTTCGCGGAGGTCTTCGATCGATGCGGAGGAAGCTCCGGTAGCGAGCGCTTTTTTGTACGCGGCCTGGAGATCTTCCTGCTGGCCCACGTCGCCGATCATGGCGATGACTTCGCAGCCATAAGTTTCCTTAAGCCAGGGAATGATGATGCTGGTATCGAGTCCGCCGGAGTAAGCGAGCACGACTTTTTTCGGTTTTGGAGCAGTTCTGTTCACAATTCCTCTTTCGTATTTGGAGATATGCGTAGTTTAGGACAACAAATGTTTCTTCTGCGTTTCAACCTTCGCGATTTTAGCGATAGAGCGTGTGCAAGATCGCTTTTTGGACGTACATGCGATTTTCCGATTGGTCAAGCACGACGGAGCGCGAGCCATCGAGAATTTCGTTGGTGACTTCGTAGCCGCGATGGGCTGGCAGGCAGTGCATGAAAATGGAATCGCGTCCGGCGAGCGCCATTAATTTGCGATTGACCTGGTACGGCTTGAAAACTTCGCTGCGGACTTTTTCTTCGGCTTCGAAGCCCATGCTGGTCCAAGAGTCGGTGTAGACGGCCTGGACGTCTTCGACGGCTTCGCGCGGGTCGGTGAAGAGTTCGATTTTGGCTTTGGTTTCCTTGGCGACGCGTTTGGAGTCGGCGGTGACGTCGGCATCTGGCGCGTAATTTTCCGGTGTGGCGATGCGCATATTCACGCCGAGGCGGGCGGCGAGATACATGAGCGAGTGACAGACGTTGTTGCCATCGCCGACATAAGCGAGCTTGAGGCCTTTGAGATTGCCGAATTTTTCTTCGAGTGTGAAGAAATCGGCGAGGGCCTGGCACGGATGAAATTTGTCGGAGAGCGCGTTGACGACGGGAATGTCCGTGGTGGCGGCCATTTCGTCAAGCACGCGCTGTTCGTAAACGCGGGCAACGATGCCCTGCACCCAGCGCTCGAGATTGCGCGCGACGTCGGCGATGGATTCGCGTTCGCCGAGACGGGCTTGCGTGTGATCGAGAAACACGACGTGGCCGCCCATGCTCTGAATGCCGACTTCAAACGTGACACGCGTGCGCAGCGACGGCTTTTCAAAAATCAGCGCAAGGAATTTTCCGCGCAGCGTGTCCGCGTAATTCGCGGGATTCGCCTTGATGTCTGTGGTGATGGCGAGGAGTTCTCGCGTGTGCGCCGGGCTCCATTCCGCTCCGGTGAGCAGATCGTTCGAGACCATAACAGGCGCTGCTAAAGTAGTTGTTGCCATTTCTTTTTCTTACCTCGCTGCGGACTTTGCCGCGTGCCGCGCCGTTTCCGTCGCAGCAATAGATTTAGAAACATGACCCAAGACTTCCTCGAAGACTCCGAGAAATTCGCGAACTTGTTTTGCGGTGATGATGAAGGCGGGGAGCAGGCGCAGCGTATATTCGTGCGTGCAGTTGATGAGCAGGCCGCGGTTCATGGCTTCGGTGACGAATGGCGTGCCGTCGACGGTGAGTTCGACACCGATCATGAGGCCTTCGCCGCGGACTTCCTTGATGAACGGATATTTCGAGGCGAGCTTTTCGATGCCTGCACGAATTTCGGCTCCGCGCGAGGCGGCGTTAGCGAGAACTTTCGTTTTTTCGAGAACTTTCAGAAATTCCAGGGCAACGGCGCAGATCATGGGGCCGCCGCCGAAAGTTGTGCCATGAACTCCGGGGCTGACGCGGGCGGCGACGGCTTCGGAAGCGAGGATGGCGCCGAGCGGCAGGCCGGCTGCGAGTGGCTTTGCCACTGCTACGATGTCCGGCTTTGAGGAAAACTTTTGATAGGCGAAGTAGCGGCCGGTGCGGCCGAGACCACACTGAATTTCGTCGGCGATGAGCAAAGTGTCGTGTTGCGACGTAAGTGCACGGGCGCGATTCCAGAAAGCTTCGCTGACGGGATGAATGCCGCCTTCGCCTTGAATCGTTTCGAGGATGACCGCGCAGACATTTTTGTCGAACTTGGATTCCAAGTCGGCGACGCTATTGAATTTGACGAAGTCTACACCCGGAACAACGGGGCCAAACGGCAAGCGATATTTTTCTGTGGCGGTGATGCTGACGGCGCCGAACGTGCGGCCGTGGAACGAATGTTCGAGCGCGAGAATTCGATGTTTTGGATTGGGCGCGGTGACTGGTGCGTCGGCGGGACGCGAGTAGAGGCGTGCGAGTTTTAGAGCGCCTTCGATTGCTTCGGTGCCACTGTTGGAGAAAAAGATGCGGTCCATGCCGGAGATCTCGGCCAGCTTCTTGGCGAGTGGACCTTGGAATTCGTTGTGAAAGAGATTGGAAAGGTGAATCGCGCGCGCAGATTCGCGGCGAATGACTTTGACGATATTGGGATGCGCATGGCCGAGACCGTTGACGGCGATGCCACCTAGAAAATCGATGTAGCGTTTTCCATTCGAGTCGAAAACGTAAGGGCCGCGGCCATGTGTAAAGACGAGCGGCTGGCGTTTGTAGGTAGGGAGAAGAAACTTCTCCGCATCCGCCAGGGCAGCAGGCGCGACCTTCTTGCGAATTGTGGCAGGACGCTTCATTTCGTTAAGCGGCAGAAAGCGCGGCGGAGTGCGGTTCTCGCATGATTCGCGTGCCGGGAATTGTATCGAAAGAATCGGAATTGGATTCAGCAGCGCGCATTGCCGCGAGGAGAGCGCTGGGTTCGGTGCCGCCGACGATGTGCACGCCTTTGACGCCGCCTTCGAGGGCGCGCTTAGCGGCTTCGAGCTTGAGAATCATGCCGCCGGAGACGGTACGGTTTTGAACGAGGGCTTCGATGTCGTCCAAGGCGATCGCTGAGAGAACTTTTTCGCCGTCCAGAACACCAGCCACATCTGTGAGATAGATGAGTTGGTCGGCGCCGAGATATTCCGCGCAAGCGGCTGCCATGTGATCGGCGTTGATGTTGTACAGCTCATTGTCCGGGCCAATGCCGAGGCACGCCGCCACGGGGACGAGATTGTTTTGCCAAAGAGATTCGATGAGCGGCGTATTCATCCCTGTGAGATAGCCGACAAAACCAAGACCACCGGCAACTTCGTTGTGAACGAGCGGTTCGGCGTGGAAGGCTTGCGCGTCCGCTGCAGAAATGCCCATGGCGGGCTGGCCTGCGGCGGAAATCGCAGCGGAAAGCTGCTTATTCAATAGGCCGGCGAAAACCATGACGGCGGCATCGCGCGTTTCGCGGTCGGTGACGCGGAGTCCATTGACAAATTTGCTTTCGATGCCGAGGCGCTTGAGCGTGGCAGTGAAAATGCGGCCGCCTCCGTGCACAACGAGAATTTCGTGGCCTTGTTTCGCAAGGTAAGCGATCTGCGCGGAGAGTTCGCGCACTACGGAATCGCTTTCCAGTAAAGCACCAGCGAATTTAATGACAAGTTTCATTGCAGTCCTGTGTTCTCCTCAAGTTTCAACAGATGATTAAAATTCTGAACAGCCTGGCCGGCAGCACCTTTGCCGAGATTATCGAGGCATGAGACGACGATAAGGCGGCGACCGGAACGATCTAGCGCGAAACCGATGTCCGCGAAATTCGTGTGAGCGACATGTTGGATTTCCGGGAGGGTTCCAGCTTTCCAGATGCGGACCATGGAACGGCCCGCGTAAGTCTTGCGATAAAGGGTTTCGATAGCTTCGGGTGTTTGCTGCTCTGAAAGAGTGACGTAAATCGTGGACAGAATACCGCGCGCGATGGGCAGAAGGTGTGTAGTGAAAGTGAGCTGTGATTCGGACAGGCCAGTGTGATCGAGGATTTCCGGCGTGTGGCGGTGAGAAAAGAGATTGTAGGCCTTGAAATTCTCGTCAAGCTCGGAAAAGTGGAGATCGCGGCGAAGCTCTTTACCTGCGCCAGTGGCGCCGGACTTGCAGTCGGCGACAACACCGGAGCTGGATTCGAGCAAGCCCGCTTGTACCAAGGGGCGAACGGCGAGAATAACGCTGGTTGCGTAGCAGCCGGGATTGGCGACGAGTTGAGCGCTCGCGAGTTCCCTGGAATAAAACTCTGGCAGACCGTAAACCGCCGAGTCTAGCCAAGCAGCATGAGGAGTGGACAGTTTGTACCAAGATTGAAAAACGCTCGCGTCGCGAAAACGGAACGCACCACTGAGGTCGATGACTTTAACGCCAGCTTCGAGAAGCTGCGGGGCAAGTTCGGCCGAAGCTTCATGGGGCGTTGCGAGCAAGGCGATTTTTGCTTTGGTGGCTAGAATATTTTCCAGAGATAGCTGGCGGACCGGCGCACTTCCTATTCCGCGGACCTGAGGAAAAAGTTCCGAGAGGCAGTGGGCGCCCTGGGTATCCCGCATGAAGAAGGTTGTAGCGGATCCGGCAGGATGGCGGAGCAAGAGCTTTGCCAACTCAAATCCGGTATATCCGGAGACACCTACGACGGCGATGGATTCAGGTGAGCTCATTTCAGCAGGGCTTCTATCTTTTGCTGGAGCGAGAGGCGAGTTTTCTTGTTTGAAGTGATGATGAGAACAGTGTCATCACCGGCGATAGTTCCGGCGATCTCAGGAAATTTCGAAGCGTCCACGGCGGCGGCAAGCGGCTGCGCGCCGCTAGGCGGCGTCTTGAGGACGAGAAGATTTTCCGCGGGGCGCACGTCGAGTAAAAACTCACGCAGGGCACGGGCAAGCGGGGGAAGGGGCGTAGCTTCTTCGCTCAAAGCCGTCGATTGCTTGTAACCCTCGGATGTCTTGACGAGTTTCAGCTCTTGCAGGTCACGCGAAAGCGTGGCCTGAGTCACGCGCAGGCGTTGCTGCGCGAGACGGCGGCGCAAATCGTCCTGGCTGGCGATACGTTCGCCGGAGACGAGCCGGAGTATTTGGCCATGACGAAAGGTTTTGCCAGCACTCATGAAAGTAAAATTATGCATTCGACTGTATAAAAATACAGCATAAATAAGACGGTGTCAAACTATTTTTGAAAAAGCGTACGGCGGGAGGAGCGTGCAGGTTTCGCAACAACGCTGAGGAGGAGACTGGATTTTCGGCGACGGGTAATGTTAGCTAGGAGTGTTACGCCCGCGTTACGATACGTGTACTGGTTATGCCCACCGCCTGCCAAATTACGGGATGCAAGAGCGCGACACCAACGGCGCTAGCCGAACAACAACTGTGCGTGCTGCATTACACGTTATCGATCGAAGGAAGTTGCGCGGAAATGCGGCGCGAAACGGCGATGGGAAACGCTCCGCATGAACGGTTGCGCGAGATCATGACTTTCCTGACGGAAAGCGGCGAGCGGCTGGCGCGCGTGGCGACGAGCGGAATGCCGCTGACCGACGATTTGAAGGCGCGGATTCTGAGTACATTTCTGACGCTGATGAATTTGCGTGAGAATCTGGACCGCGCTTCGATGCGCAGTTCAGTGGGACGTGGTGGCGGAGCCTATCGAGGCGGGTTGTAGGTCTTCCTTCGCAGTAGAAATCGGAAAATGCTGTTTTTGGCAAGAAACACCGAAACTTAGGAAAGCCAATGTAACTAAGTGTGTTCGAGCGCGCAGCGGAAAAGCTCAGGCTCCAATGAAGCGTGCGTAGAGAGAGCGCGCAACCGCCGGATCCGTTGAGCCCTTAAGGATGGCGCGGCCATCGGTGAAAACCGTCATTTCATAGGGCGGAACGCGAAAGCGAAGCAAAAACTCATTGTGGCGGACGGATTCAACGGACGAACTGAGGCGCGCACCTAGAGCCGCGAGATCGAGTGAACGCGAGCGCTCATGAATTTGTACGGAGTCCCGACCGCACATCGTTACGTGGGGCTGGGCATCACCTTCAAGGTAAGAAAATTCGTGGCGGGCGCAGGCGCGACAGTTTGTGTTGCGGGAAATCTCCACAGATTGAAAGCGCCCAGACCAGACGTCGCTGGAGATGAGGCGGCCATGGAGGGCGTCTTCTTTTCCAGCGAGGAGCTTTAGCGCTTCGACGGATTCAAGCGAGGCGATTAGTTGCACGATTGAGCCGAGTACGCCGACGGTGTCGCAAGTTTCTTCAATGCCGGCGGCTGAGTGATCACCTTCAAGCAGGCACGCCAAACAAGCGGTGAGAGCAGGGCGGACAGTCATGGTGACACCGTAACTACCGACCGCTGCGGCGTAAACCCAGGGGCAACCACTCTTCACAGAAAAATCATTGATAAGGAAGCGCGTTTCGAAATTGTCGGTGCCGTCCAGAATGATGTCGAAGCCCGAGCAGAGTTCTTCCGGGTTGTTCGACGTGAGATCGGCGACGATACCCTCTACCGAGATTGTGGAATTGATTGCGCGAAGTTTTCGCTGTGCAGCGATCGCTTTTGGAAGTGCGTTGCTTGCGTCGGATTCGTCAAAGAGCGTTTGGCGCTGAAGGTTGGAGGGTTCCACAAAGTCCCGGTCAAGAACGCGGAGACGACCGACTCCCGCACGGGCGAGAAGAGCGGCCGTGGAAGCGCCGATAGCTCCGCAACCGACAATGACCGCGCTAGACCGAGAAAGACGCTTTTGGCCCGTTTCGCCGATACCCGAGAACAGGACTTGCCGCGAATAGCGGTCGAATAAATAACCGTCCGGTGGAAGCGAGTTCAAGGGGTAAGCGGTCCTGTCCGCATGATGCTTACGTATTTATGATAGCGCCAAAGGGCGGCGGGCAGGCAACGCCCCTGTGCTACGCTTCGTCTGAGCGAATTGGGCGCATGAGAGTGACTTGGGCGAAGAGATTGAGAGGATTGGTGCTTGCGGCGTTCCTCGCGGGGGGAACTGCGCGGCATTGCGCGGCGCAACAGGTCACTGAGCCAGCTCTCGTGGGCGTGCGGATCGTGCGAGAAGACGGCAAGGTTTTGAAGGATGCGCCGGCAGGATTGCCGCTGGAGACGGGAAAACCGCTAGACCGCAGGCAAGTGGCGACGAGTCTGCGAACTCTTTATAAGACCGGCAACTATGCAAACCTTCGCGCTGTGACCATTCCGGTCGACGGCGGAGTGCGGCTGGACTTCGTGGTGGAAGAGAATCTTTATTTCAATCAAGTGATCCTGCGTGGGCTGATCGAGCCCCCCAGCGAAGCTTCTTCTGCTGCTGCGATGCAGATCCAGCTCGGCGATGTCTACCGAAAAGAAAAACTGGACGCGGCGATGGAACGGCTGCAGGCCATACTGCAAGAGGAGGGCCTCTACCAAGCGAAAATGACCGCGGAGACTGCAATCAATGAGGGCACTCACCAGATTGATGTGATTGTTCACGTTGTGCCGGGAGCAAGAGCGCGTGTTTCCGCCGTGCAATTGACAAACAGCACGGAATATCCGGATGCGCAAATTACTTCGCGCTTGAAGATGAAAGTGGGAACGCCCATTACGAATGCTCGCTTGCAGAAAGGGACTGCCAACATTCGTAAATTCCTGACAAAAAAGGGGCACTTGAGCGGAAGAGCGGCGGTACGGCGCGGTGAATACGATGCTTCGAAAAACAGTGTGCCGTTGACGGTAGATGTGACGGAAGGGCCACGCGTGAAAGTGGAAGTGGCCGGCGCGAAAATTTCAGGTGGTGAATTGAAGAGACTCCTGCCGGTTTATCAGGAGGGAGCCGTCGATACGGACTTACTGGAAGAAGGCAAGAAAAACATACGGGAACGGCTCGAACGACAGGGATATTTCGATGCTTCGGTGGAATACGCGACGACGACGCGAGACGTAAAAGAAAAAGGAAACGCGTGGCAAGGGACGGAAGAGCTGATTACGTATACGGTAGCGCGCGGCGACCGGCACAAATTGATCGGAATTGATATTACCGGAAACAAGTATTTCGATTTGGAGTTGTTACGGAGCAGGTTGAACGTTTATCAGGGTGCATTCGGATCGCGCGGAAAATTCAGCCGCCGCCTGCTCGAAGCGGACCGCGCTTCTATGGAAAGCCTGTACAAAACAAACGGTTTCCTGGAAGCGAAGGTAGAGGCAAACATTCTGGACAATTATCTCGGAAGAGAGGGAGACCTTTTTGTCCACTTCGTGGTGAACGAAGGAATTCAGACGCGAGTGGCATCGCTGATCATTGAAGGGAACCATGCGTTCTCGGACGAAGAACTTCAGGGCGTAGTTGGATCCTTGCCTGGGCAGCCGTACTCGGACGCGAACGTCGGAAGCGATCGCGCGAACATTTTGGCGCTCTACTACAACGAGGGTTACCCCGAGGCGACCTTGCGGCCGACCGCCGAGGATGTAGACGCAGCGGGCGATGTTGCAGCAGCGCAAGCGGCAGCTGAAAAGAGTGGAAACAAGAAATCGACGGTGGAATTTAAGGAAGTAAAGGTTACCTATCACATCGAAGAAGGACCGCAGACAAGAGTACGAAAAGTGTTGATCAGCGGATTCAACCACACACGGCCGGGCGTGATTCGAAGGCAGATTCAGGTGAAGGAAAACGCGCCGCTACGGCAAGGCCAGGTAGTTGATACTCAGCGACGATTGTACAACCTGGGGGTTTTTAACCGGGTGACGGTGGCTCCGCAAAACCCGAATGGGTCGGATCAGGACAAAGACGTTGTGACGCTCGTAGAAGAAGCAAAGCGGTACACGATCGCGTACGGCGGCGGATTCGAAGTGCAACGGCTGGCGAGCTCTTCCGATCCGACTGGCGGTGCGGTGGAAGCAGCACCTCGAGGAATTTTCGAAATCTCAAAGCTCAATTTGACTGGACGCGCTGATACGCTTTCCCTGAAATTGCGCGGCAGTACGCTGCAAGGGCGGGCGTTATTGGGCTATTCGTCGCCAAACACCTTTGCGAGTCCGAATTTTAGTTTTCAGGCGACGGCGTACACAGAAAAGACCAGAGACATCAACACATTTAACGAGACCCGGTACGAAGGATCGGTGCAACTAACACAACAGATTTCACCGCGAACAACAATTCTTTACCGCTACAGCTTTCGAAAGATTTTGGTGTCAGATTTAAAGATTTTGTCGGAGCAAATTCCACTGTTCCAGCAGCCCACGCTAGTTTCGCAATTCGGTATTTCGTGGGTGCGGGACACGCGGGACAATCCGGCGGACGCGACGAAGGGAACGTTGAACAGCGCGGACTTCGGGCTGGCGGATACATACTTTGGATCGAGCGCGAGTTTCACGCGATTTTTGTACCAGAACTCTTCGTACTATCCGATCAAGCGGCGGTTTAGTTTTGCGCGGTCGATCCGGTTTGGTGTGTTGAATCCGTATCGCGACACAGTGTCGCTGGCGTTCCCAGCACCTGATTGTTCGAACCCGCCGACGCCGGCGCTGCCGGCTTGCCCAACGGTGATCCCCCTTCCCGAACGGTTCTTTGCCGGAGGAGGAACCTCACTTAGAGGATTTGCGCTGAACCAAGCCGGACCGAGAGACAAAACAGGATTTCCGGTAGGTGGCCAAGCAATGCTGGTTCTGAATCAGGAATTCAGATTTCCGATGCGGCTGCCATATTTCGGAACGAGTCTGGGCGGAGCCCTGTTTTACGATGGCGGAAATGTGTACAGCCGAGCGAGCCGAATTTCATTTCGTACGTCGTTGCCAAAACCAACTTTTGATACGTCGGCGACGCCGCAGTGCCTGACGAATTGTTCAAATGAGCTGAATTATTTTGCGCACACGATCGGGCTTGGGCTGAGGTATGCAACGCCGGTTGGGCCGATCCGGATCGACATCGGGTACCAGTTGAACCGGCCATATTTTCAAGAGGCGATCCCGTGTCCGAGTGGAACGAATTCAACAACATGCCCGCCCGGATCGCTCGGGTTTCAATCGGCGCAACTACCCCGATTCCAGATCTTTTTCAATTTGGGGGCACCTTTCTGATGCGCGCAGCACTGAGATTCATGTGTTTATCTGTCTTCTTGCTGGGCGCAGCTTGGGTATATCCGGCGAGTGCGCAACAAGTGGTGGACCGCGTTGTTGCGCGTGTTGAGGATGACATTATTTTGCAGAGCGATGTCGATCAACTGGCGCGATATCAGGTTTTGGTGGATGGAAAATCTGAAAGCCAAGGGCAAATTTTGGACCGGCTGATCGATCAATGGATCGTGCGGAAAGAAGCGGAGGCATCGCGGTTTCCCTCCGCGTCCGACCTGGACATCGAGCGCGGAGTGCAGCGGCTGGAGCGGTCGTTTGCGAAGAAAGAAGATTTTGAAACGCAGCGGGAAAAAGCAGGTCTAACGGAAACCGACGTGAAGCAAATTGTTACCGCGCAAGCCTACTTAAGCAACTATCTCGATTCAAGATTTCGTCCAACTGTGCAAGTAGATGAGCAGGCGATCAAGGATTTTTACGACAACGCACTGATACCGAGAGCCAAAGCTCGCGGGCAGGAACCTCCGTCGTTTGATGCGGCGCGCGACGTGATTCAGGAGGTGTTGATTCAACGCGGGATCAACGAACAAGCCGACAAATGGCTGAAGGAAAGCCGCCCGCGTCTGAGCATTACAAAATTTTTGAGCGAAAGCGGCAAATGACACAGGAAACGCACCGCCGAAAATGGAGATGGCTGCGGCGCACCGCGTGGGCGCTGGGCATCAAACTCACGCTGATCGCGGCTGGAGTAATCATCTTTTTTGGGAGCGGCGCTGGAAATCCTTTCATGAAGAGGCTGTTGATCCGTCGGCTCAACGCCGCGACGGGCGGATCCGCGGAAGTGGAAGCCCTCTCAGTCGAGTGGCTTTCGCTGCGGGCAAAAATCAAAGGGCTTGTAATCCATGGAAAGGAACCAAAAGGGACGGAACCACTTTTCAGTGCAGAAGAGGTTGATGCCGGACTACGGATTGACTCGCTCTGGGGCCGGAAGGTCTCACTCAACGATTTGAAAGTAGCGCAACCGCACGTGCATATCCGTGTCGAGAAAGATGGCTCGACCAACGTGCCAGCACCGGCAACGCCAAAGCAGCAATCAGGGAAGCCGGTAAGCGAAACACTTTTCGATTTGAATGTGAAACGGGTGCGATTGCTCGATGGCTGGATTCTCTACAACGATGTGAAAACACCGCTTGCCATGGAGGGATCTGGCTTTCGGCTGACTCTGGACGCGGCGGGAAATGCTGCCAAGCCAGTCTACGTGGGTGCCCTGGATTGGCGAGAAGTACAGTTCGCAGCGAAGCGTTTTGTCCCCGTACCCGTGAATCTTTCGGCGAAATTTTCCGTGCAACGCGATGGTTTCACGATTGAACAAGCGCAAATCGGAGCTGGGCGTTCCAGAGCAGATTTACAAGCGGAACTGACAAATTACAGCGAGCCGAACTGGAAATTCAAATATCGCGCATGGATGGATCTGGCGGATTTTCGAAAGACATTCCGAGCGCCGCTGACGCCAACGGGAAAAGTGGATGTGAGAGGTGAAGGATCGTTGGACGCGGGGCTTGTTCAAGGTAATGGCAGCTTTGTCGGTTCGGAAATCAATTTGAACTATGAGGTTTTCCGAGATGCAGGAGTAGCAGCACGCGGAAGCTACAAGTTCGACAAAAATGGCCTGCAAGTTCCTGATTTTGTCGCGAATGCGTTTGGGGGAACGGTGAGCGGGCCAGTGACGATGAAGTTTGCGGGTCTGCAATTCCTGGCGAAGACGCACGTGCAGAATATTCGAATGGCGCAAGTTCTGCCATCGCTCGAGAGAATCAATTTCCCCGTAAACGAGCTGCATTGGGATTCCGTCATAACAGCGGATACGGTCGAATCGTGGACCGGCCCATTCGCACATTTTGAAATCTCCGGAACGATGGACCTAACTGCGCCAGGCGAGCTAGCAGCAAAACATGTACCCGTCACGGGAGGTGCGAGTTTTCGCTACCGCTACGATCAAGGATTACTGTCCCTTGATACGGCGGAATTTGAGACGCCGACAAGCAGAATTCATGCGACGGGCTCACTTGGAAAACGCAATTCGACGCTAGATATTCAATTCGAGACGGGAGCGCTGGAAGCGTATTCCGATTTCATTGAAGCGATTCGCGGCCCAAATGAAGATGGAACCAAAACTACATTGAGCGGAAGCGCGCGATGGGAGGGAAAACTTTCCGGACCGCTTGGAGGGCCAACTCTTACGGGACACGGACGCGGCGAAAAGGTGGCCTACAACGATTTGCATTTTGATTTAGTCGAAGCCGACCTGACGTATTCGCCATCGGAACTCTCGATTTCGAATGGGCATGCACGTCTGGGAGAAATACAGGCAGATATTGAAGGGTCCATGGATCTGGATCGCTGGCAATTTCGCCCAGAGAACGAGTGGACCGCGGAAGTGAACTTTGAAAAGGTGCCACTCGAAAGCTTTCAAGGATTTTTGAAGAAAGAATATCCAGTGGATGGTGAGTTGACCGGGCAGTTTCATGGTCGCGGCACGCGCGAAAATCCTTCTTTCAATGGGCTGTTCGATTTGGCGGATGGAAAAGCGTATGGAGTTACGTTCAGCCGCTTGCGCGGGCAGTTGAATGTAGCGCCGGACGAAGTACGGGTTTCGAATGCGGAATTGAGGCTGTTTGCGCCAGGGCAAGGCAAGGGCAGTGCAGGCATCGTGACAGGCAGCGCTGGCTATCATTTTTCTGATGGAAGTGTCTCGCTTGATTTGGTGGGTGCGGCATTGCCATTGGAGAATTTTGAAAAGCTGCAAAATCCGCGACTGCCCATAGGCGGGCAGATTACATTTCGTTTGAAGGCCTCCGGACCCGCGCGGACTCCGCAAGGAGAAGGAACGATGCGTATTGTGGATTTGCGTGTCGGCCAAGAAACGATTGGGAGCTTTGACGGAACACTGACATCGGATGGGCGCGAAGCAAAATTGGAATTGAGCTCAGCGATGACGGACGGGAGCATTTCTGGTGGGTACACCGTTGGCCTGACGCCGCCCTATCCGATACAGGGAAAAGCGAGTATTCGGAACATCAACCTCGATCCTTTCCTAGTGACCTACCTGCACTTGGGACATTTCAGCGGGCACGGAAGTGCGGAAGGAGAGATTGCTCTGACCGGTAATCTAAACCAGCCGGGCGCCATTGTGATGGACGCGAATTTTTCGAAATTAGTCTTTAACTATTCGAATGTACAACTGGAGAATGCCGGGCCGGTGCATTTTCGGGCTTCGACAGAAGAGATCAATATTGATCCGGTGACTTTCCAGGGAAAAGACACAAACTTCAAGATCGAAGGAAACGTACGATTTACGGGACGCCGCAATGTGTCCTTGAAATTGAATGGCGCGCTGGATTTGCGGCTGTTAAGCGGATTCGTGCCAAACCTGGATGCGCGAGGGCCCGCGCAAGTGAATGCTTTCTTTGAAGGAACTCTCGACCGGCCACGCATTACGGGGCGCGTGCATATAGACAGCGCCTCGGCCCGCGTGGCAGATTTTCCGACAGGACTCAGCGCCATCAAAGGGGATTTGGTTTTTGATGCGGCTCGGCTTTCCTTTGACAACCTGACAGCCGAGGCGGGCGGCGGCACTTTGACGCTGACCGGAAGCGTGAACTATGCGGACCAACCAATTCACTACGACATCACAGTGAGAACGGATCGGACGAGAATCCGGTATCCGGAAGGAATGAGCTGGCAGGTGGCGGGGAATTTGCGATTGTCTGGAACGCCGGAAGCCGGGCTGCTTTCCGGACGAGTGACGATTGACCGCGTAAATTTGTCAGGCGGGCTTGAAACGGCCGGGGCGCTGATATCCTCGCGAGAGAATGGCGGAGCAACTTCCAGCTTCCTGCAAAACCTGCAGTTCGATATTGAAGCGCTTTCCACACCTGATGCGCGAATGGAATGGCCAAACGCGGAGCTCGAAGCGGACGCGAACCTGCACGTTCGTGGAACGTGGGAGCATCCTATTTTGCTCGGGCACATTCATGTTTTGTCGGGTGATTTGTATTTTCACGGGAACCGCTACCGCGTGGCGCGTGGTGACTTGAATTTTGCACGGCCGTTGAACATCGACCCGGACATCAACATTGAAGCGACCACGACAATTCAGCAGTACGAAATCACCCTGAATTTCAGTGGACCGGCAAGCAAATTGAATTTGTCTTACCGGTCCGATCCACCCTTACCGGGGAACGACATCGTGACGCTGCTGACGCTGGGGCAGACAAGCTCGGAGGCAGAGTTGCGCGCGGGTGGAACGGGAGCGTCGCAAAGCCCGAGTTCCGGTGCGTCTGCACTGTTGTCCGAGGCGATTTCGAGTCAACTCGGCGGACGATTGGAACGATTATTCGGAATTACCAAGTTGCGCGTCGATCCCGGACTTGCCGGCGTGGGATCGACTGGATCGGAACAGAGCGCGGCGGCGCGCGTGACAGTCGAACAACAGGTTACCCGGAATTTGACGATTACCTATGTTTCGAACGTGAGCTCAACGCAACAGCAAGTGATTCAAGTGGAATACAACGTGAATCGAAATATTTCAATTGTTGCGTTGCGCGACCAGAACGGAACGTTCGGCATCGACTTCAAGATTAAGAAGCGGTTCCCCTAGAGAAATTACGGCTGCCGAGAATCAGCCTGTGCTGCCTGCTGATTCGAATTGCTCTGTTGCTGGCCCTGCTGCCAGCGGCGGCGCCCGGCAAAGGGGTGTTTTCCATTCGAATCAGAATTCTGCGCATGGAATTCCTGCCAGGCTTCTTTTGCAGCTTGATTGGAAATAGTGCGGTCCGCGAGTTGAATCTCCTTGGAAATTTTCGGCAGTTCTGCGGCGACCTTCTGGCCAAGCGGCGAACCGTAAAACTGAAGCAATCCCTTAATCTCCTCGTCGGTGTAATGCTTGTCGTAAATCACTACGAGCTGATCGGCAAGGGCGTCGGCGTCAAATTTCTTCTGGAACACCGCCAGATAGGAATTGATCGATTCCTGTGCTTTGTCGTCGTTTGGCGCCAGCGAAACAAGTTTCTGACGATATTGCTCCGTAGAATTATTGGCGGCTTCCTGAATCATGTCGCGCGCACCGATGAGTTCGAGCAAAGAGCGAATGTCGGAATCTTTTTGGGGATCGATTGACTTTGCTGGCGCGGGCTTCGCAGCCGCAGTTGCTTCCTGTTCCGCAGCTTGGACCGGGGCGTTCGAAGCTCCGTGAATTGCCACGAGAAATGTTCCGACATAGATAATGATGAGCGCGAAGATGGCTTTCATGACTTGCTTTCCTTTTCTACTGGCGGCTCCTTGTGCGGCCGCCACGAGATTCATTGTATGAAGGAGCAAAAAGAGAAACTGGAATGTCAAGGGACAGGAGTGCTCGCTCGGTGACTGTACGATTGGACAGGGAGTGAGTTGCGGCCGAACCTGCGTCTTTATATGTAGTGGATTTGAAGGATTGCGCTAGCAAACAAGACTAATAAAGTGCTCGCAGCGCGAGTTGGGGAAGGCACGCGACTCTGCTAGGATGCGACGCCATGACGGAAACGGTTCGAGCAGAAGAAACACCAGAAAGCAAGAATGCAGATGAGCTTGTCCGGCGCGAAGCGGGGCTGCAACATCAATTGAGTCCCGCGCAGGTAGCGATGATTGCGTTGGGGAGCACCATTGGCACTGGACTTTTTCTAACAAGCGCCATATCCGTGAAATTGGCTGGACCGGCGGTCGTTCTGAGCTTTGCAATTGGCGCCATAATTGCGCTCACTGTCATGTGGGCGCTGGCCGAAATGGCCGTCGAGCATCCTGCGGCAGGTTCGTTTGGATTGTATGCAGAGATGTATCTGCATCCCTGGGCCGGATTTGCCACGCGGTATACGTACTGGCTTTGTCTGGTTATTGTCATCGGAAGTGAGGTAGCCGCCACAAGTATTTATTGCAAGTTTTGGTTTCCAAATATTCCTTCGTGGCTTTGGATTTCGGGGTTTTCCGTGGCACTCGTCTATCTGAATACACTGAGTATCAAAAACTTCGGAACCATTGAATTCTGGTTTGCGATGATCAAGGTAGTTACCATTGCAGTTTTTCTGATTTTGGGAACGGCCCTCGTACTGGGGTTCGGATTTCCGAGAATTGGGACCGGAAATTTCACATCGCATGGGGGATTTTTCCCGAACGGATGGAAAGGCGTGGGATTGGGAGTGACGATGGCAATTTTCAGTTTTCTGGGGCTGGAAATTGTGGGCGTCAGTGCGGGGGAAGCGGCGGATCCGAAGACTGCAGTGCCGCGAGCGTTCCGGAGGACTCTGGCTTTTTTGGCGCTGTTTTATCTCGGCGGGCTGGCGCTCGTGGTAGCGATTGTGCCCTGGGAGCAAATAGGATTGGACAAAAGTCCGTTCGTAACGGTGTTCGAAAAGGTAGGAATTCCAGCGGCAAGCCACATCATGAATTTTGTGGTGCTGACCGCGGCGCTTTCCAGCGCGCTATGCAATTTGTATTTTACGGCGCGACTTCTTTTTTCACTTTCGCGGGGAAATTATGCTCCGGCATTGCTGGGAAAATTGGGCAAGCGCGGAATGCCGGTGGCGGCGGTGCTTGCGTCCAGCCTGGGAATGGCCGCTGCGATGGTTTTGAATCTGAAGTTCAAGGATTCGGCTTTTTTCTTTTTGATAGGAGTGGCTTTTTTTGGCGGGCCTTTCATCTGGTTGATGACGCTCGTAACCCACATGTGCTTTCGCCACAAAATGAAAGTTGAGAGAAGAGATTTTGTCCGGTTTGCACCTCCGGGCTACTGGAGCTCATTGGTTGGCTTAATAGCGCTAATTGGCGTGCTGATTTCGACATGGTGGGTGCCGGATTTCCATGTGACGCTGCTCGCGGGTCCGCCGTGGCTTGCATTCCTGACGCTGTGTTACTTTATCTGGCGCGAATACCAAAAGCGCAAATTAAGCGGCGGAATCGTGAAGAATGACTGACCTTCTTACATGGCGGACCGAGTTTCCGATACTCGAACGCACCACATACATGATCAGCAACTCGCTGGGTGCGATGCCGCGTGGAGTGTATTCGAATCTGCAATCATATGCGGACTCGTGGGCACAACGAGGCGTTCGCGCGTGGGAAGAAGGCTGGTGGGATATGGCGGTCGGCGTGGGCGACAAAATCGCACCGCTGATCGGCGCAGCAGCTGGAGAAATTTCTCTCCATCAAAATGTGACGCAGACGCAGGCGGTGATCACTTCGTGTTTTGATTTTCGTGGGCCGCGCAACAGAGTGGTGATGACGGAGCTGGAGTTTCCTTCGATTCAATATTTTTATCATGAACAACGGCGGCACGGCGCTCAGGTTGAATTGGTGCCGAGCACGGATTCGGTGCGGTTTGATTTGGACACGTTTCTAGCGGCGATTGATGAGAGAACGCTCCTCGTTCCAATTTCGTTGGTATTGTTTCGAAGCTCGTTCATCGTGAATGCAAAAGCAATCGTAGAGAAAGCGCATCGCGTTGGCGCGCGCGTAATTCTGGACGTGTTTCAAGGAACGGGAACAATTCCATTCCACGTACGCGAGCTGGGCGTTGATTTTGCAGTGGGTGGAGTATTGAAATGGCTCTGCGGCGGGCCGGGTGTTGCTTATCTATACGTGCGCGATGATTTGCGTGCTGAACTTAAGCCCGCACTTACAGGGTGGATCGCGCATCGGCGCCCGTTTGCTTTCGAAACGGGCCCGATCGACCCGCGCGAGGATTCGTTTCGATATTTGAACGGCACGCCGCACATTCCAGCTCTATATGCATGCCAACCTGGGCTGGATATTTTGAATCAGGTGGGGATTCGCGCGATTCGAGAAAAATCGGTTGAGATGACAACGCGGCTGCTTGAGGGAGCCAAGGCGCGGGGTTGGCGTGTGAACACGCCGGAGAATTCCGCGGAACGTGCGGGAACAGTCTCGGTAGAATGCCCTCACGCTGGAGAAGTGTGCCGCGAGCTTTTGGCAAGGGAAATTCTGGTGGACTACCGACCTCGAGCCGGTATCCGGCTTTCGCCGCATTTTTATAACACGCTGGACGAGTGCGATTTCGCGTTGGATCAAATTGAAGAGATACTCAAGACGCGCGCTTGGGAGACGCATGCGGCCGCGATGACGCCCGCCTGAGACTATGGAATCTCGCCCAGCGCTATCCATCATCGTTCCTTCCTATAACGAAGAGCTGCGGCTGCCGCCGTCGCTTGGGTTGATAGCTGATTACATCAGGAAATCCGGGCGACAGACGGAAGTTCTAGTTGTAGACGACGGCTCAACTGATCGCACTGCCGCTGTTGCTGAGACGTTTCGAGCACGCATACCGCTGCTGAGGGTTGTGCCGAACGGAGAAAATCGCGGCAAGGGATACAGCGTGCGACATGGGATGCAGGAAGCTTGCGCAGATATTGTGCTTTTTACGGATGCGGACCTTTCCGCGCCGATTGAAGAAGCAGACAAATTGATTGACGCTCTAAATGAATACGACGTTGCGATCGGCTCTCGAGCTCTGGACCGGAATTTAATCGCGGTGCACGAATCGGGTTTCCGGGAGTTCGCCGGAATCATTTTCAACAAAATAGTGCGAACTGTGTTGTGGCTGCCGTTTGTGGACACGCAATGTGGGTTCAAAGCGTTTCGCCGGGAGCGGTGCAAAATTATTTTTGAACAACAGCGAATTGAGCGGTTTGGCTTCGATCCAGAGCTACTGTATCTCGCGCGGCATCATGGGCTGAAAGCGGTCGAGATCCCGGTTCGATGGGCGCACTCGCCAGCGACGAAGGTGAACATGATGCGAGACAGCCTCCAGATGTTTCTGGACGTGTTTACAATCCGCTGGAATTCCCTTCTAGGCCGGTACCGGAAGCAGAAATAGACAAGGCAGTGGACTAACTTTACAATACAAAGTACTTGACAGCGCCTCCAATTCTTGGTAGCCTCAATTCATGGCCTTGAGCAATTTTTCGCGTGCGTCTCGGTCTAAGCCGATTCCCATCGATGCCCGGGCGGCCGACCATCTTCGTTACATCCGCGAAACGATGGAGAATGCAGCAGAATTCACGGCTGTACCCGGATGGGGCGGCGTGGCCATGGGGATTACCGCGTTAGCCGCGGCCTATTTCGCTTCGATTCAAACAACTCCGTCACGCTGGCTTCTCGTTTGGCTACTTGAAGCAGGCATAGCTGTGGCGATTGCCGCTCCAGCGGCTGCAACAAAAGCGCATCGCGCGAATGCGAAACTTTTCTCTGGGCCTGGTCGCAAATTTTTGTTGAGTTTTGCGCCGGCGATTGTTGCCGGTGGGTTGCTCACTTATGCGCTGGCTCACGCGGGGCTATATGCAACGCTGCCAGGCTTGTGGCTTTTGTTGTATGGAACATCAATTGTGACCGGCGGAGCATTTTCCGTCCGGGTTGTGCCGGTGATGGGGCTGTGCTTGATGCTGTTGGGAGCAGCGGCTCTTTTTGCTCCTTCACAATGGGGCGATGCGTTAATGGCGGCGGGGTTCGGCGGCGTGCAGATCGGTTTTGGAGCTTGGATCGCGCGGCGATTCGGCGGATAGTGGATTCTATGGCGAGATCTTCAACAGCAAAACAGGAACAGGCGCAGAGGGAAAAATCCACTGCGCTCAGCACAGTCCGCGGCAACACCCGCGAGGCCGTCTCGCCGGATCTGGATCGGCTGATTCACGAGCGAATCCGGCTGGGCATCGTGAGTGCATTGGCAGTGAACCGTTCTCTAACATTCAACGAGTTGAAAAACTTGCTGAAAACTACTGATGGTAACCTCAGCGTGCATGCTCGGAAATTAGAAGAAGCGGATTACATTGTGTGCACGAAATCGTTTGATGGGCGGCTACCGAAAACGGAATACCGCCTGACGGGAACAGGGCGAAAAGCGCTGGAGCGTTATTTGAATCACATGGAAGCGTTGATTCGCGCCACGCGCGAAGGCTGAAATTTTTTTGCCCATGTACTTTGTAATGTAAAGTAGTTTGCATCTTGGCGGCGGAGAAAGCAGTTCTTATGAGCGTTCAACAAGTTGTTCTGCAGCACATTCTTTCCACCGTGCCAGTTGTCCCGGCACAGTCTTTGCATGTTGCGATCATCACTGACGGAAACGGACGTTGGGCCACTTCACGGGGGTTGCCGCGCTCTGCAGGCCATCGTGCAGGCGCTGAAGCAGCGCGCAGCGTAATCCAGGCAGCGCCAAGACTTGGGATTCACACGCTGACGCTCTTCGCGCTTTCATCCGCAAACTGGAAGCGTCCAGCGCATGAGGTAAACGCGATCCTGCGCTTACTGCACGAGTATCTGCTTGCAGAGACGGCTCACTGCGTGGACGAAGGAGTTCGCCTGAGTGTAATCGGACGGCGCGACCGCATCCCAGCGACTTTGCGAGAGGCGATCGCCGATGCGGAAGCCCTGACCGCGAAAGGCAAGCAATTGCATCTGCGTTTGGCGATTGATTATTCCGCCCGTGAGGCGATCTATCAGGCGGCTTGCCGTTTTTACAAAGCAACACAACTCTCCCCGGAGACATTTTCGGATGTCTTATCGGAAGTCTTGCATGGCGGGTCGACGGAAGTGGACCTATTGATTCGAACCGGCGGAGAACAACGACTTTCCGATTTTCTTCTATGGGAGTGCGCGTTTGCCGAATTTGTTTTCATGCAAAAACGCTGGCCGGAATTCACGGTAGCTGACCTCGTTTCCGCCGTAAGGGAATTCCACCAGAGGGAACGAACGCGCGGCGGATTGCCCAACGAAGCTCCTCGGTGAAAGCATAGCCTCTAATTAACTCTAAACAAGTCACTTACCGATAGCCCAGGGAAAGAGCCTCAGCCTGACATTTCGGCATACTCCGTCGTCTATACCTTAGGAGCGAGGTATGGCAACAATGGGACTTGCGCTGCCCTGGGAGGCTAAAATCTCCAGCGAGGAGCGTGAGCGGGGGACGCGAGTGGCAGCAGCAGAAAACCCGGCGGGCGGTGTGACGCCGGCGACAAGCGGAGTTCATCCTGAAGATTTGGAGCTTGCGGCCGCCTGCCAGGCGGGTGAGTTGCACGGGTACGAGCGTCTCTACTCGCTGCACGGCAAGCGGATGAAAAGCATCGCGCGAAATTTGTTGGGAACCACGACAGACGCTGAAGACGCTGTCCAGGAAACATTTCTGAAAGTGCAGCGGAGCATCGGGACATTCCGTGGGCAATCGAGTTTTGTGACGTGGACGTTTCGGATCCTGATCAATACGTGCTACGACGCGCGTCGCAGCCGAATGCGAAAGAAGGAAGTTACGAACGAAGGCACGGAAGAATCGCCGATGCCGGAACCGCGTGCGCCGGGATCACACCCTTCCCTGAAACTGGCGCTGGAGCGGGCGCTGTCAAAGCTTACGAATCATCAACGCGAAGTTTTCCTGCTCTATGAAGTTGAGGGCTTTCGGCACGCTGAGATCGCAGGATTACTGGAAATCACGGAAACCGCTTCGAAGAACACTTTGTTTCAAGCGAAGAAAAATCTGCGGACGATGCTGGAACCTCCGCGAAGCCAGTCGGCGGAGGCACGGTGAACAAATATGAATGTGACTTGTATTGATCGCGAACGAATTCTGATGGACGGAAGCGCGGAAGAATGGTCAGCGCTGGAAGTGCACGCTGCGGCTTGTGCTGAGTGCAGCGAAGAAGTGCGGACTTGGAAGAGCATGTCCGCAGCAGCAAGCGAATTGCGGCAGGAATGGGAGACGCCGTATCTGTGGTTGAAGATTGAACACAAGCTTGCAGAACAGATGAAGGAAAAGCCATCGAGGATGCGCGCGTGGCTGAACTCGTTTGGCATAACTGGTTTCCATTGGCAGACGGTTGCGGCGTTGGCGCTGCTCATTGCGGTATCCGGTACTGCGACTTGGATGGTTGTGCATCGACGCGTAGAACCGGGCTCACCAGTATTTTTGAAGAACAGTGCCGTTAACGATGTGGAACGTGCGGAAGAGGCTTACCAAAAGGCAATCGACAAGCTGGATGCTCAAGCGCAGCTGCAACTGAAAGATCCGACAACGCCTCTGATGGCAAGTTATCGCGAAAAGCTTTTGGTGTTGGATAACGCTATTGCCGAATTGCGCGAAGAGGCTGGACAGAATCCCGCGAACGCGCATCTGCGACGCCAGTTGTTGGCCATGTACCAGGAAAAACAGGAAACGCTGCAAGAGGTTTTGGGGACAAAGCGATGACGGGGGAGACAGTGAATCAAAACTGGAGAGAGCGGATGTACGCGCTGGTTGCTGGGGCAGTATTTCTGCTTGTGACATCGGCAGCGCGTGCGGAGAGGAATCCAGAGGACCAGATTGAGAGGACTTTCGAAAAAACGGTGACCCTGACGGGCAGTCAAGGATTGAGCCTCGACAACCGGTTCGGGAGTGTGCACGTGTCCGGAGGCAGCGGCCATGAGGTAAAGATCAACGCGATAATCCGAGTACAAGGAAAATCCAAAGCGGACGCGCAAGAATTCTCTGACAAAATTCAGATTGACGTGCAACAGACAGGTGACGGCGCTCATGTGAGAACGATTTACCCGGATGACCACGCAAAGTATGTCCTCCGCATTCAGTGGAAAAAAACCTCGTATTCCGTGGACTACAATGTGACTGTGCCGGTGGATGCTCCGCTTTGGGTGAGAAATGATTTCGGAAATGTAGAGACATCCGGAGTACATGGCTGGGCTCGCATCGAAAATGGACATGGCACAATAGACGTGAAAGATGCCGGACAGACGAAAATCACGAATTCATTTGGGAAAATCGAGTTGAATAACGCGAATGGAAACTGCGTGATTGTGAATAACAACGGAGCGGTGGAGATTACAAACGTAAGGGGAACGCTTGACGTCAAAAACAGATTCGGAAGCATTATCGCAACACAGGTAGGGGCAACGACGATTTCCGGTGGCAACGGGACAGTAGAACTCACTAACGTGAGCGGAAGCGCGACTGTGACTAATTCATTTGGAAATGTCACGGCCAGAACCATCAGCGGAAATCTAACTGTTCACAACAGCAACGCGAAAGTGGAAGCATCGGACATCACAGGTAACGCGCAACTGGCGACGACCTTCGGAGAGATGGACGTGGAGCGGGTCGCTGGCTCTCTCGAGGTCGAGGACAACAACGGCCAGGTGAACGCACGTGAAATCCACGGTCCTGCCACCATCAAGACTTCTTTTGGGCGAATCCTGGCGACGAACCTTTACAAGGCGTCCAATCTGATCACCGGGAATGGGAACATTGACGTGAACAACGTCGAGGGAGACCTTTTTGCGAAGACAAGTTTCGGCTCCATGGACATCCGAACTGTAAGAGGCAACCTGACGGCTCAGGATTCGAATGGAGCCATCACAGCGAGTGGAGTCACCGGCGACGCAGGTGTGGGAACTTCGTTCGGCGGCATCTCGCTGAGCGGCATCGGCGGCAAAATCCGCGTGGACAATCAAAATGGCGCGATTGAGGTCACCTCTTCTTCGGAAACGTGCAAGGACATTTCGCTGAAGACCTCTTTCTCGCACCTAATCGTGCGTATCCCGCCGAACGGCGGCTACAAAGTCTCCGCGCGCACTTCGTTCGGCAAAATTTCCTCGGAGCTCCCCATCACCTCAATGGGAACAATTGGATCCGACGTTTTGAATGGCACAATTGGCAACGGCACGTGCATTCTGGATCTGGCGAACAGCAACGGCAGCATCGAGATCGCAAAGTCACGCTAAGCGCGGCGAGCGCGGTCCATGGCAAACGCCTTGCGTAGAACCCGCATGGCAGTTTCTGTCATCTCATATTTCGGCAATTCCTCTTCGGTGGCGTACGCGACATTCGTCGCATCGCCGCCAGCTTTTGCTTCGCCACTTATTTTTTCGCAGAGATAATCCACGATGACAAAGTGGAAGCGAGGGCGCTGCGAGGTATCCCGCGACTCAGGCGGCGAATAAGGGTTGATGCGCTCGAAGACTTCGATTAGGTCCAGCACTCGCACAGTGATACCGGTTTCTTCCAACAGCTCTCGCGCAACACCTTCCAGAATAGTTTCGCCAAGCTCAAGTGTTCCACCCGGAATAGACCATTGGCCAAGCAAAGGCTCCGAACCGCGTCGTATAAGCAATGCCTTGCTATTTTCGATAAGCACGCCGCCCACGCCTACAATCGGACGTTCAGGGTATTCGCGCGGAGAAACCATTTTGAGGAAAGATTGAACTCCTGGTTACGCAATGACGAACCGCAAAGGGGGTCTGGATTTGACTTGCCCTTGCGCGGTATATAATACGCTGAATGGTGGGGGACACGCGGAGCGTGACGCCCAACCGGGGAATCTCACTACGGAGGAAGTGGCCGTGATCCGCTGCCCTGACTGTGCTGCCGAACTTGATGTGGATGAAGACGAAGTGGAAGAGGGAGAGATCCTGAGCTGTCCGGAGTGCGAGGCGGAGATGGAAGTCACGCAGACACACCCCGTACATGTGAACGTCATTTCGGATGACGACGAAGTGGAAGAAGACGAAGAGAGTGAAGAAGAAGTCGCCGATGACGATGATGATGACGATGACGACGACGCGGATGACGAAGAAGAGGACGACGAAGAAGAGTAGTTTCGTCGATGGTCGAACCTTGGGCAGCGTCATTTCTTCAAAGACCATCTAATCAAATGGAGCCAGTCATGCGCGGCCAGCGGTGGATTCTCATCTTCGGCTTGGCGGTGCTTTTGTTGCCTGGGCTGGTTTCTGCGCGAACACAGCAACCTTCACCTTCCGCCCCTGCAGCTGCACCTCCACAAACAGAATCGTCGAGTGGGAAAAAATCCAGCCCGCGCCATCAGCATGATTTCTTGATCAAAGGAACTGTGTTTACGCAAGAAGGGTTAAGCTTTGCTGGAGCCCGAATTCGAATTCGCAAAGCGGGGGATAAATCTTTTCATTGGCAGAGTGAAGCCAATTCCCGTGGAGAGTTCGCGATTCGCGTGATCCAAGGCGCCAAATATGAGGTTGTGGTAAGCGCGAAGGGCTGCAGGGAGCAAATAAAGTCCGTGGACGCAACGGGAAGTGAGAGGATTGAGGACGTGGTGTTTCACATGGAACGCGAGGGGAGCAAGTCGTCATGAAACGCCGGACCTGGCTTGTGATGTTTGCTGTATTGCTTGTATTCGGCATTTCAACAAATGCGCAGGATTCAAAGAAAGAATCGCAGCTCCGCACCGTGCGTGGCGTAGTTGTGGACAAAGGCGAAACCCCTGTGCAAGCCGGCGTCGTGTTTTTGAAGAATTTGCGGACGAACCAGGTGCGCAGCTATATCGCGGATAACGAGGGGCTCTTTCGATTCAGTGGACTCGATCCGAATGCGGACTACGAAGTGCACGCGGAAAAAGACGGCGCAAAATCGCCCACCCGGCAAGTTTCCAGTTTCGATAATCGAAAAGAGATTGTGTTAACGCTGAAACTGGACAAAAAGAAGGATTAGGATTCAGCCACTTTTGGTACGAGAAACCGAACCGCCTCCGGAACTACTTCGATCTCGACAGGCGTAAGTCCGATTAATTCGCCGTCCGCTTGAAAAAATGCAGGGACTTCTGTTTCCAGACGCAATTTCCGAACTCGCATTGAAGACATGTGCGGCAGGTGCAGAGTGCCTTTGAGCACGAGCCGCGGCAGAGCGGCAACCAATTGACTGAAACGAAGTTCTTCAAGGAAAGAAAAATCCAGCAAGCCATCATTGATCCGTGCGGAAGGAGCGAGTTTGATGCCTGCACCGAACGTGGGTGTATTCAAAACGCTCGCCAAAATGAAACTCTTCCACGGAGTCTCTTCCGAAGTATCGGGAGTGACGCGAACACGCTGCGGTCTGTAACTGAAGTATGCGCGAACCGCGGATGCAACGTATCGCAGACGGCCTGGCCAGTTTTTGTAACGAGTTCCGGCCAATTTTGCTGATTCAGCGTCAAGACCGATTCCACCCCCGCCAAGGTAAAGACGTATGTGGCCGTCGCATGTGCGAACTCTCACTAGGTCTACAGCGAGAGGCAGTCCAGAGAGTGCGGCAGCAAGCGCGGCAAGCGGCTCGAGTGGCAGATTCAACGCTCTGGCGAAGTCATTCCCACCACCTGCAGGAATCACGCCAAGCAGAACATCGTGGCCATATGCAGCGTTAACCAGCCCCTGTAAAGTGCCATCGCCTCCGACTGCGAAGAGCAAGCGCGTACCCTGCTGGATCGCCTGCGCGGCTTGAAACTCCAATTCCTTTGAGCTCGAAGTTTCGCGAATATTTGCCAAAAGTCCATGAGAACGGAAGGCGATTTCGATGTGGGGAAGCAGTTTGCGGAACTTGCCGCGTCCGGAATGAGTATTTGCAAAAACGACCGCAGGGGAGCGAGAAACGATTTGGCTCGAAGCATCACTACTAGGTGAAGTAGTCATGAACGCGGCGCGTAGTCTGGCACACCAATTTAGGTGAGACAAGGCAGGCGGGAGGCACGAGAACGGTCAGAGAAGACGAGAAATCATGGTGCCGGCGGGGGGAATCGAACCCACGGCCTAGGGATTATGAGACCCTCGCTCTACCACTGAGCTACGCCGGCATAGGTGAGCCTTTAATGCTACGGATTCTGGCTCATACTCGTCAAGCCGCTCGGCTGAATCGTGTACGCCAAACTACGGTAATTTTGGTATGGCATCTGAAACGAGGTTTTGGTACTAAAACATTTGGTACCACCGTACCGTTGCTCATACAACGCTGCGGACACTAATCTCTCGTTGGTTGCAGAACAAGTAGTTCGCCGAGAGGCGAATTCGAGGCGAAACGGGCCAACCTTGTTCTGTGTACCGATTTGGCACAAGCTCGGCCGCCGAGCCGCTTGACATTAGTGTATTTGTAGATAGAGTACCTCCGGGTTGTTCACATCCCTCGGAGGCACTCAATGTCACGCAAACTCACGGTCATTCTCCTTGCCATGATGATTTTGGTGGGGGCTATGAGCTTGAAGACTGTGGTCACAGCGCACGATAACGGTGCAGTGATCATGGCGAATGGAAGCGCACCTGTTCCGCCAACGCCTTGGAAGAACGGTAGCGCTCCTGTACCGCCAACGCCCTGGAAGAACGGTAGTGCGCCGGTTCCCCCGACGCCCTGGAAGTAAGATCTAGTCCCCGCAGTTAGAAAGACTGAGGTTTCTGCGGACAGACCAGGGCGGCGTAGAACGGAAAACACGTGCCTGGTCTATTTGGATACATAGTTTGGTTGCTAGGCGCTCTCCTCGAGGCCGGCGTTGTGGTGTGCGCGATCAAGAAGAAAGCCCTCCGTCCTTATCTCTTCCTCAATTTGTATATGGCCAGCTCGCTCTTCGTAAATCTCGGCCGGTATAATATTCTTCAGCACTACGGTTTAAAATCCACCCAATACACGTATTTCTACTACTACTCGGATACGCTTCTGACGATTTTCCTTTATTTTGCGTTGACCAGCTTGTTTTCTCGCGTTTTCAGCGAAATGAATGCGGAACAGTACGTGAAGCTGGGAGCGGTTCTTCTCTTGGGTGGAACGGCGATCTTTTCGTATGCCGTAGTGCATCAGGCGGAAACGAAGCTAGTTTCCCGCTTCGTTGTGGAGCTTTCGCAGAATCTTTACTTCGTCGGATTGGTTCTGACCTACGTATTGTGGGCCGCAGTTTTGAAGTTACGAGAAACTAGGACGCGTCTGATCCAGTTGGTCCTGTCTTTGGGTGTTTACTTCAGTTTGCTCGCAGCCAACTACGCCCTTCGAAACCTCTATCCGTCCATGCTCTCGATCTTCCAGTTTCTGCCGCCGCTGGTGGGATGCTTCTTGCCCGCGGCCTGGGCGTATGCCTTCTGGCGCATTCCTGAAGACGCGCGTCTTGCTCCAGCGCGATTGGCGGTGATTCGATGATGGCCGCTTTTATTCTCGCGTGCTCGATTATCTTCTTGCTGCAGTTTTTTATTTCTTATTGCCGCTCTTTGATTGCGGCATCGGTGCGTGAGCCGCTATCCCAGGAAGTTCAGGAAGTGACGGGGATGAGCCGTCCGGCGACAGAGGAAGAGTTTGCACGAGTCGTGCAATTGCTTCAGCTTTGCCCTGAGCGGCCGGAAGAGCGCGGAGAAATTAGCCTGATTCGCACCTATTTCCGCATGCTGGGAATCATTCGGTCCACGATCGCTAAGGTAGTGCCTTCGCTGGAAAGATGGGCCTCGTCAGAGCGCGGACAGTGCACCCACTTCGTAGCTGTAGTGCTCGGCAGGAGAATTGCGTTCAGCCGTAACCTCTTTGCTCAGCAGATGAGTGGTTGAGCTGACGCCTGTCCGTAGCACCCCCCTATTCAATTCGAAACATCCCTGACCGATTCCTAATTTTCCAGCTCCGAGTAGTGTTATTCTATTTTTGGATCACTCCTTGCCGGAGTGCATGCGTCCGCAGCGCAAAACGCACCGGTGACAAAAACTTGCTTGCATTGTGGCGCCGTACTGCCCGCAAACGTACGAATCTGCAGCTTTTGTGAATCGACCCTATCTCCAGCCAACCCTGAGCTGAGCGGTGAAACCTATTCGCGTGCTTCAAGCTCGCGGTTAGGTGCTGCCGCAGGGCAGGCGTGGCGGAGCGAACTCTCTGAACGCCTCGCTTCGTATCGCGCGCGAAGAAAGAAATCCTCACCCAACGAAGACCAGTCCCAATTCACGTTCGAGCATGCAGAAGAGGCACCGTTCACCCCAACCAAAATAGCCATTGCCGAAGTTCAGGCCGAAGAAACGGCCGAGGAAGATTTCTCATTCACAATCGCGATCGGGCGATGCTCCCCGTCCAAACGCAAAGATGACGGGCAGATGTTTATTGACGTTTCCCTGCCTCCGGATCCTGCGCAGGAAGGCGATCCTGCAAACGTCCCAATAACTGCAGTCGAACAACGCACCGGGCTATATCCAGTCGCGTCCATGGACGAGCGCAGAATTGTGGCCCTCATTGACTGTGCTTGCCTCCTTTTTGCGTATGGAGGCTTCCTCACACTCTTCGGATCGCTTGGCGGACAGTTCACCTTCAGCAAAATGAGTGCGGCTGTTTATTGCATCGCTTTCGCAATCGTCTATTTGCAGTACTTCTCTCTGTTCACTGTATTTGGTGGAACAACTCCGGGAATGATGCTACGCGGATTGCAGGTTGTCGACTTTTCAGGTGAAGCACCTTCTCCGCGAAAACTGCTTTTGCGAGCCGCAGGCTACATGCTTTCCGCGGGAACATTTTTCCTCGGATTCCTCTGGTCAATGTGGGATGAGGACGAGCTAACCTGGCATGACCGGATTTCACACACCTACTTGAGTTCAGCGGAAAAACTGGGAGATTCAGAATTGGGCGGCGCGATTCACGGCCATTCCTAGTCCTTTTCGTTGCGCCGCAATCGGCGCAAGTCAATCACTTGTGCTCGTTTATTGGCGTACGAAAGGATGCAAACGCGCTCTTTTCGATTCTCTATAGTTGCGCCACAACCGCCGCAATACATAGCCCATCGCGAACAGCACCACGTAAATGAAGGAATGCATTCCGAAAGAAACCCAATCGCCGCTCTGAAGATCAAAATACATCTGGCGAAGCGAGAACACATTAAGCGCGGGCCCAAGCAAACTGTACAGGCCAAACGCACCAAGAAGAGCGACTACTCCAAGCAATACAAACAGTACGAAAACAGTTTTGAAAAAACCGGGAGCGGTGCGCAACTTTTTCTCAGCTTCCTGTTGGTCAGCCGCCTCCCCGAGCCAGCGATTGCCTAAGTGTGCCCGGAATTCCTGGAGAAAGCTGTCATCGGCAATCGGAATAGGTATCAGTTCGTGTTTCAAGTGTTTTCGTTCGTCGCGATAGCCGATGTGAATTATTGCCATTTGGCTGCGCATTTCTCTTACTTTTTCCATATCAACCGCCCCGCCAAGAAATTTGGAAGCCTTGGCTATATCAAGGTTCTCTTCCTCCAGTTCTTTTATTTTGGGTCGGACTAGCAGTGCGCCTTGAATCGAATCCCAGGCGAAAACTTTCTGTACGAGACCGCGCTGAGTGGAAATGCCATTCGAATCGACGTTTACAGAGAAGGAAAATGGACCGAGATCAATGTGAAATTGCGGGCTCATGGTTCGCGATAAGAATCGCTCTAGCGAACAGGATTGTAGTGCCCCAATGAATTGCGGTCGAGAAAATGGTTAGGCTTGCGAGCTCACTTCTTGACGGCCTCGTCCGACGCAATCTTTCCGTCGCGGATGAAAATGATGCGATGCGCGTTCTGCGCGATGTCGTGTTCGTGCGTGACGAGAATGATCGTATTCCCCTGGCTGTGCAGGTTCTTGAACAACGCCATGATTTCCTCGCCTGTTTTCGAATCGAGGTTTCCCGTCGGCTCGTCTGCAAGCACGATGGAAGGCGAATTTACCAGCGCGCGTGCAATCGCGACGCGTTGCCGCTGACCGCCTGAAAGTTCGTTTGGCTTGTGACTCATGCGGCTAGCGAGGTCCACGCGTTCCAACGCTTTTTTGGCCTTCTCAATGCGCTCTTCCGACGGCGTGCCGTTATAAATCAAAGGGAGCTCGACGTTGTGCAGTGCCGTCGCACGAGGCAAAAGATTGAATGTCTGAAACACGAATCCAATCTCTTTGTTGCGAATGTACGCGAGTTCGTCGTCGTCCAGTTCGCTGACAAGGCGGCCAGCGAGCCAATACTTGCCCGTACTGGGTGAATCAAGACATCCGATCAGGTTCATCAATGTCGATTTGCCGGAACCCGAAGGGCCCATAATCGCCACGTATTCGCCTTTGCGGATTTCGAGATCCACTCCGCTCAGGGCGTGCACTTGCTCGGCTCCCATTTCGTATACTTTGGTCAAGCCTTCGGTCTTAATGACTACACCCGAATCAACAAGCTCCTGGCTGTATGACTCCGTTGACATGGTCTCCACGGGCATGCTCTCTCCTAGCTTTGCTGATCGTCTGTTTTCTTCGGTGCGGAATTATCCACTTTTATCTGAGCGGAAGGTTTCAGTGTGCGCAGCGCCTTGTAGCTCCCAACGACAATTTCATCGCCCGCTTGCAAGCCCTTGGTCACCTCTATATCTGTGACGCCGGAAATTCCTGTGTCCACCGGACGAAATTCAGCCTTGTTTCCGTTCACGACGAATACTCCCTGCACTTCGTCCTTCTTGGGGTCACCTGGCGCCACAGGTGGAGGAGCAGCAAGCGACACGCTGGAGCCGCCACTTTTTTGATTTTTGGCATTCTTCGCAGCTTCATCCAAATCCTTGCGCGAACGAACAGCCAGCGCCTGAATCGGAATCGCGACTACGCTTTTCTTTTCCGCTGTTTTGATCTTTGCGGTCGTGGAAAGACCCGGCCGGAGGTTCTCTGGTGGCGTATCGAGCGTTACGACTACTTTGAAATCCTTCGCTTCCTGGGTGCTCGTAGTGGATTGCGTAGTCGCGAGACCGGAGCTACGCAGCACAGCTTGCGAACCGATTTCGGTCACCTTGCCGTGGAACGTCTTGCCGGGCACAGCGTCAATTGTTACGTCTGCATCCTGCCCCATACGCACATTCACAATGTCCGTTTCATCCACTTTCACTTCCGCCGTCACCACCGACATATCCGAGAGTGTCATGATGAAGCTGCCGGTCGCGTTCTGCATGCCCATTACGACATAGTCTCCTACGCGCTCCGGCAAATAGCTCACGATCCCATTGATCGGCGATGTGTACGTCGTCTTATGCAGGATGTCCTGTGTGTGCACCAGCACCGCACGGCCCTGATTTACCTGTGCTCGCGTCTGATCCAATTGCGCTTTTAGTGATTGCACGCGGGCTTTGGCCGATTCGACTGCAGCGACGGCCGCATCATAGGTCGTTTTCCGCTGATCGAAATCCTGTTTGGGAACCAAGCCATCTTTGTACAGGCCTTGCCCCCGGTCGTAATCGAGTTTGGCCTTCTCCAAATTGGCTTGTTGCGAGATCAAATCCGCCTGGGCCGCTTTATAGCTGGCTTCCGCAGCCTGCACGCCGGATTCTGCCGAATTGACTGCGGCTGACTGTGCTTGCACGTCGGCGTTCGCCTGCACATTCTCCTGCATGAGCAGCTTGTCACCTTTCTTCACATGGTCGCCTTCTTTGACAAATATCTCGGTGATTCTGCCGTATCCCTGTGCGCTTATGTTTGTATAGGTCGTCGGCTTGACTTCGCCCGACGCCGTCACGATCGAAACCAAGCTCTCCTGCTTGGCGACCTTAGCGGTCTGGACGGTAACCACGCCTTTATTGGCGGCGTTCACGCTGTACAACACGATCCCGGCGATGACGACCACGACGCCTCCGCCGATACATACCTTCTGCCACGTCTTCATTTCTGACCTTCCTCGCTTGCCGGCTATTGAGTTGAGGCTGGCTACTGCTTCTTTCTTGCGCCTGTCGACCGGGAGCCCAGCCAAGGACACCATTTTACTGCCTGGTCGCTCTACTTTTAGATACGGCTTAGAGACACGAAATGTTTCGCCTTTAGCGGACCGGTCTGCAGCAGCACCCGAGAGTTCCAGTACGCTACGCCCGATGCTGGGCCTTACCCAGCCTCCCAAGAGATTCGGCACCCATTCTAGAAACAAAACAGGCGAAAAGAAACCATTGGATTAGCCCGCCCGTGCCGGCTGCTGCCACGACCGACAGTTCTATTTGACGCAGAAAGAGGCCGTCGCGTCAGCCGAACAACATACGAAAACGCGCCAGTCTAATCCTAATTCTTGGGCAGGGCCAGATAAGTCGATCCCAAGGGTGTTAATTCCCCTGATTGGCCGAGGAGGCTGCTGAAGTGTGGATCTGGGTTTAGGCGGCCTGTAAACCAAGCGTAACGGAAAACGTCCACGCGAGATTCGCAGGTCGCCACCATCGCTGTCATTTGCTGTTCCTGTTCGTCTAGCGTGGTGATTTGGGCACCGTCGTTTTGGTTGTGCCAGTTGGCAAATTCTGTCACCCAGAATGATTTTCCGTATTTGCCGAGGCGATCCAACTGGTCATCCAAACCATAGTCATACCAATGAAAAGCCAGGTAGTCTATCTGCGGGTCGTGATTGTTGTTCGCTGCACGATAAGCAGCGTAAAAAGCATCAAGCCACTGCACAGGATCCTGATAGCCAGGCATAGTGCCCCAAGTAATTGCCGGGCCGACAATTTTGACGCCGGTCTGAGCTGAAATCGCCTCGTATTGCGGCCACAATTGCGCTGCCTGCTGAGGCGTCAAGTTTGCCTGGCTGGTCAAATTGGGTTCGTTCAACACCAAGATGTATTTAATCCCAAGGTTCGCCTTTAGGAAGGCAATTACGTTCGTCGAGCTAAAATTCCCATTCCAGAGCATCGGGTAAAAATCCATGTCGTACCGAGCCACGTAATCGGCCGGAACGCCAACATTAGGGCTTGGACTCCAGTTGTACCACCAGCTCACTCCTGGGGCTAAGGCAGCCAGATCGGCGGGAGATGCCAAATCGTACGCGACACCCCTTTTGGCGCTCTTTGAGGCGGCCGCCGGCGTCTGAGTAGTGCCATTGGATCCCGACGAGGATGAATTCGCAGCACCGCAGCCCGACAGGAAAGCGCCAAACACGAGAACACAGACCGCCATCAATTTATAAGATACAGATTTCATTGCAGTTATCGGATCGTCTCAATCACTATGCCCAACAGGCTAAGAACCCCGTCGCTGGTTGATTGTGTCGCGCCCGCAAGCGCACGTCAACCTGTCCGGGAGGACAGATTTGGGGAGAGTCTCTGTGCTCATCCGAGTTATTTCATCAAAATGTTCAATGCGTTCGATGCCGTTGTGGCCGAGGGGGAAGCCGTCTCCACATCGGCTGCTTATTCTTGTTTATCCGAAAGGAAGACCAAAGCATCGTCGAGCCTCGGGCATCAGGCATAGATCGTCACACTCGAAATAACGCCAGTTGGAATGAATCCGCTGGAAGAAATCTGTGAGGTGGAGTTTTGTGTCTCTGCAAGACTCCAACAAAAATCTGCGGCGCTCTGATTTGCACAAGATCATCTCATTTGCAGGCTAGAGTGCACCAAGAGTGCACCACAATTGGCAACTCCTACGTGCAAAATAGACGCGGCATCGAATGCCTGACTTTGAGGTCGACTCAAAACCGGTGCCTCCATGATGTCCTAAGCGTCCTGAATACGCTTCTGGTTCGCTCCGGGTAAGTCGGCATCTCCTCAGGAAATCAAGCACTGAAGAGATGCGCGTTTTAGCGGTACTGATTGGCACAACCTCTTAGACCCGGATGCCTGGTGCCCGATGCCGCGGTTCATTCAACTCATTCTGCACATGTTTAGGAATCGGATGGCTGCCACCTGGAGCGAAATGAGGTATAACCAATTGTGCTGTTGAGCATCACATATGGCGAAGGAGAGGGTATGTCGGTAAGAAGCGTCCAATTTACGGTTGCCGCGCACATTATGGCTGCCCTGGCTTACAAGCAGGGCGAGGAAATCTCCTCAGGGGCTCTGGCCGAGAGCGTGAATGCCGACGCCACGTTCGTTCGAAAGTCGCTTTCCAAGCTTTCGAAGGCGGGCTTGGTCGTGACAAAACGCGGAAAGGGCGGGGCCAGCGTGCTTGGGCGTTCTCCGCGAAAGATCACGCTGCTCGACATATACCGCGCCAGCGCCGCACCACCGGCGTTTGCGATTCATTCGTATCCGGTAGAAAGGAAGTGTCCGGTCAGCTGCCACCTCAAGGAATGTATGTCGGAGGTTCTTTCTCAAGCCCAGTACAGCTTCGAGAGATCGCTCGCGAAAATAACCGTGGCCGATTTGCTTGGTGAGATCCGGGAAAAGGCGCATTGACTTTTTTTGAGTTAAATTGTGCAGATTAAAAGAACAATATATCAGGAGAACTACGAAAATGCTGACGGGGACGGAACTGGCGTCGGACACGCGGGCGGACAACAAGGAGCACCGAATCAGTCGACGAATGTCGGCCAAGATTTGGGTTGCCGCAGGGCTAGCAGGGATAGTGTTTGTGGGTGCATGGCTCAAGTATTCGCCTAAGGCGAGTGGGAGTTCCGCCGGTGCTCCGCCTGTTGCACTTCCACAAGTTGTGGTGAGCAAGCCGCTGCTGCAAGACATCGATACGCGATTGGGCTTCCTTGGCCAATTCGCGGCGGTTTCGCAAGTCGAACTGCGCGCACAGGTAGGTGGCACACTCACTGGAATATTTTTCAAGGACGGGGACATCGTGCGGAAGGGTGACCTCCTTTTCACCATTGATCCTCGCCCCTACGAGATTACGCTCGCCGAGGCGACTGCCCAGCTCGATGTTGCGTCGGCTCGTTTGGAACTGGCTGACCGACAACTTGACCGTGCTAAGGACCTGGAGCAGAGCAACGCTGGAAGCGTGGAAAACGTGGACCAGCGCACATCCGATCAACGAGCAGGCCGCGCTGCGGTTGAAGACGCGAAAGCCCGGATACGTGATGCGCAGTTCGACCTTGACCATTGCCGGATTGCGGCGCCGTTCACAGGCCGCATGGGCACGCATCTCGTTTCGGTAGGCAATCTGATTGCTGGCAGTCGCACCGCGACGAGTCCGACGACGTTGCTCGCGACACTAGTGTCGCTTGATCCGATCTACCTTGACTTTGATATCAGCGAGTCCGATTTCCTCGCGTACTCCAAGTATCGCGGGCACCTCAAGGGAGCGCACGTCCAGAAGGTTGAGGTTGCGCTTGGCGACGACAATCAGTACACGCGAAGCGGCGTATTCGATTTCCTGGACAATGTCCTTGACCGTTCGAGCGGCACAATCCACGCCAGGGCAACAGTTGCAAATTCTAATCTGGTTTTGACTCCCGGCCTGTTCGCTCGTGTTCGACTGGTCGTTGCCCCTCCATCACCGACTCTCCTCGTGCCGGACAGCGCAGTGCTGCCTGACCAATCGCAACACATGGTTATGACGGTTTCGGCCGACGGCACGGTCGCGGCAAAGCGAGTGGAAGTAGGAGAGATTCGCGACGGTTTGCGAGTGATCCGGTCCGGGCTCGCACCGAGCGACCGAGTGATCGTTGGCGGTCTACTGCACGCCGCGCCCGGAACCAAAGTCGCCGCTAAGGACGGCACGATCCGTCATGACGGCGGTCGGGACTAAAGAGAGTCAAGAACATGCGCCTGACACATTTCTTTATCGAACGCCCCCGCTTCGCGACCGTACTAAGCGCTTTCGTTACGCTGCTCGGGCTGGGCGCGCTCGCGATTCTGCCAGTCGCACAGTACCCGGAAATCGTCCCGCCCACGGTGCAGATCACCACGGTGTATCCGGGGGCATCCGCTGATACGGTGTCGCGCACCGTGGCGACGCCGCTCGAACAGCAGATCAATGGCGTCGAGAACATGCTCTACATGAGCAGTCAGTCGACCGGAGACGGCAGGCTCACGATCACGGTTACCTTCCGCATCGGCACCGACTTGAACGTCGCACAGATGCTGACGCAAAACCGTGTCCAGGACGCTTTGCCACGGTTGCCGGAAGACGTGCAGCGTCTCGGTGTGCAAGTCAGGAAAGCGACGCCGACCATACTCCTGGCCATTCATGTCTACTCGCCGGATAGTTCGCGAGACAACCTGTATCTCTCAAACTACACAACCTTGCACGTCAAGGATATTCTCGCGCGCCTCGAAGGCGTCGGAGATGTGCAGTTCCAGGGCGGCCGCGAGTACGCCATGCGCATCTGGCTCGAACCGGACAAGGTTGCGGCGAACAGTCTCAACGGCAATGAGGTGCTCTCGGCGTTACGCGCCCAGAACCTGCAGGTTTCGGCTGGGATTCTGAATCAGCCGCCCGCTCCGGGGCACGAGGCTTATCAGATCAACGTTGAGGCACTCGGCAGGCTTTCCACACCCGAGCAATTCGGTGACATCGTCGTCAAATCCGATAAGCAGGGAAGGGTGACCCGGGTGCGCGACATCGGCCGCGTCGAGGTGGGTGCCGCTGATTATGGATCAACTGCATACATGGATCGCAGCGACGCTACGGCGCTCCTGATTTACGCCCAACCCGGCGCAAACTCGCTCGCGGTTGAACGAGAAGTCCTCTCGGCGATGAAAGACCTAGAGAAGGAGTTCCCCCAGGGCGTCGATTACAAAATCATTTACGATCCGACGACCTTCATCGCCAAATCGGTCCGAGAGGTCGTCATCACGATCTTCGTCGCCATCCTCCTCGTGCTCGGTGTCGTGTTCCTATTTCTGCAAAACTGGAGAGCCTCGATTATCCCGGTGATCGCCATTCCGGTCTCTCTCGTCGGGACGTTTGCGGTTCTCTATCCGCTTGGAATATCGCTGAACAACCTTTCACTTTTTGCGCTGGTTCTCGCGGTCGGCATCGTCGTCGATGACGCGATCGTCGTCGTCGAAAACGTCGAGCGCAACATGCGCTCCGGCATGTCGGCATCCGATGCCGCTCACAAGACGATGGACGAAGTCGGCGGAGCGCTGATTTCGATTGCGCTGACACTTTGTGCTGTTTTCGTTCCTTCCGCATTTCTCTCGGGAATATCCGGACTCTTCTTTCGGCAATTTGCCGTTACGATCGCCGCATCGACGGTCATCTCGTGCTTTGTCTCGCTGACCCTGAGCCCGGCTCTGTGTGCAGTGCTCTTCAAAGACCACGATCCACAAGGTGCTTCGTCCAATGGCCTGGTGGGTCGTTTTCTCCATTCGGGTTTTGCCTGGTTTAACCGTAGCTTCGAGAGTTTGTCGAATGGATATGGAAATCTGACGCGCCGTCTGGTGGCCGGAGTGGCTATCGTTCTCGTGATCTACGTCGCGCTGATCGGCGTTGCCGGGCTGGAGTTCTCACGAGCGCAAACGGGTTTCATTCCGGAGCAGGATCAGGGATACCTCATCACCATCATCCAGCTTCCTCCCGGAGCGACGCTCGCACGGACAGAGGAGGTTATGAAACAAGCGACCGAAATCATCCTCAATACGCGCGGCGTTGAACACGTTGCGCCCTTCGCGGGCCTCGATGCCACGACGTCGACGGTAGCGTCCAATTCCGGGACGATTTTTTCCGGCCTGCCCTCCCTCTACAACCACGAAATTCCTGGAGTCACGGCAAACACAGTATTGGCCGACCTCCGCGCACGCCTGTCGGTGATCAAGGATGCGCGCGTTCTGACCATCCCCCCTCCTCCTGTACAAGGCCTCGGGAGCGCCGGTGGTTTCAAGATGATGCTGGAGGACCGCGCTGGGCTTGGTTCGGAGGCTGTTGTGCGGGCGGCGAATGATTTGGTCGCTGCCGCGAACAAGGATCCACATTTCGCCGGGGCGTTTACGCTGTTTAACGCAGGGTCACCCTCCGTCTATGCGGACATCGATCGCGTGAAAGCGGAAAAGGTCGGAGTCACCCCGACCGACGTGTTTTCGACGCTGCAAGTCTATCTGGGCTCCCAATACGTCAACGATTTCAACTTACTGGGCAGAACGTACGAAGTGGTCGTGCAAGCCGACGGTCAATATAGACGCAACCAGCCGGACATCACGCGACTGAAAGTACGCAACACGTCCGGTGAAATGGTGCCGATTGGGACGGTGGCACAATTGAAGGACAACACGATCCCGTACCGAGTGCCGCGGTACGATCTTTTTCCGGCCGCCGAGGTCCAAGGCGTCGCTGGCCCGGGCGTCGCCTCTGGTACCGCGCTGCTCCGCATGGAGGAGCTTGCCCACCAGGTTCTCCCGCAAGGAATCGGGTTCGAGTGGACGGATCTCTCCTTCCAAGAGCAGCAACACGGAACCCCCACGCTCGTTGTCTTCGGCGCAGCCGCTCTGTTCGTGTTCCTCGTGCTCGTGGCGCAATACGAAAGTTGGAAGTTGCCGATGGCGATTGTTCTGATCGTGCCGATGTGCCTCCTCGCATCCGTAAGCGGTCTGCTCGCACGCGGGTTGCCGATCGACATTCTGGCGCAAATCGGTTTCGTGGTGCTTGTTGGTCTAGCCGCCAAAAACGCGATCCTGATTGTCGAATTTGCACGCCAGAAGGAAGAAGAGGGTGCAGCCGCCGGGGAGGCAGCTGTTCATGCCGCGCGTACACGCCTCCGCCCAATCTTGATGACATCCTTTGCGTTCATCCTGGGGGTTGCCCCGCTGGCGGTCGCGACGGGAGCAGGAGCCGAAATGCGCCGGTCACTGGGTACAGCTGTGCTGTTCGGAATGTTGGGCGTGACCGGCTTTGGTCTTCTTTTCACACCCGCCTTTTACACGTTCATCCGCAACTTCGGCCGTAACCGTAAGGAACGCTCAATGAGTCAAGCCGCGCTCAAAGCGACGACGGCGATTGTTCTTGCTCTCAGCCTATTTGCAGGTGGTTGTGCCGTGGGTCCACGCTATGTGAAGCCCACCACGAATCTCGCTCCATTTCATAATCTTGCCGGGGCCAGTGCGACGAAGTCGGAATTTTCGGCACCGCCTCTCGAAAGTTGGTGGACGGGCTTCAACGACCCGATGCTCGTGACGGTCGTGCAGCGCGCCCTGGACCAAAATCTCGATCTTGCCGCTAGCTTTGCGCGTGTCCGCCAGGCGCGAGCAGCGGCCGCAGCGGCGGGCGCGCAACTTTTGCCGACAGCCGATCTGGAGGCGACGGGTACGGCTGTGCATCAAAGCGTTGCGAGTCCACTTGGTTCCGTCGCGAATAGTTTTCCCGGTTACAGCCGCGATCAACGTGAGTACACAGTTGGAGCTGCGGCCAGTTGGGAAATCGATCTTTCTGGAGGGCTGCGCCGGGGCAAAGCTGCGGCTGCCGAAGAACTTCAGGCTGCGCAGGCCGAGCAGGTTGGAACTCGAATTACCGTCGCCGCCGAGGCGGCAGATGCCTACCTCCAGGTCAGGGAGTTTCAGGCGAGGCTTGTAGTGGCGCAGCAACTCATCGACACCGATACACATCTTCTGGAGTTGGTCGAAGTGCGTCGACGCGTGGGAGTCGCGGACGATCGGGAAGTTGCCCAAGCGGAAGCGCTTCTCAAGCAAGCCAGGTCGACGGTTCCCTCCTTGCGTGTGGCCCTTGAAGCCCAGCTGAACCGTCTCGACGTCCTCATGGGCGCTCAGCCGGGAACGTACGCCGAAGAGCTTTCCAAGCCAGGCGCAATTCCCGGAATCCCCGCAATCACCGGCACCGACCAGCCTCTGGATGTCCTGCGCCGCCGACCTGACATCATTGCAGCCGAGCGCCGGCTTGCCGCGTCGAACGAGCGAATAGGTGTTGCGATTTCGGACTACTACCCGAAGGTTTCGCTTTCCGGCGCGCTTGGTTTCGACAGCACCAACGAGGGCACTCTTTTTAACGGGAAGGCGTTTCAGCCCATTGGGACGGGAGCGCTGCGGTGGCGGCTTTTCGATTTTGGAAAGGTTGCCGCTGAGGTCGCGCAGTCGCGTGGCGCCTACGCCGAAGCGCTTGCCGGGTATCGGCAAGCCGCGTTGAGAGCCACCGAAGACGTAGAGAACGCGTTGATGGAACTTGCGCAGACACAGGTCCGCCTAGAGGAGTTGCAAGGTGAGGTCGCGTCTCTAACGCGCGCTCGCGATCTTTCGGAACGGGCCTACAAGGCCGGTGCAATTCCGCTGACCGACGTTCTTAATGCGGATAGTCAACTTCTCGTTGCACGGAACGATGTGGAGAGCACCCGAGCGGATGCGGCCCGCGCCGCCGTGCGCACCTTCCGCGCACTTGGCGGCGGGTGGGACGTACGCAGCAACCCATCCATCGCTGCGGTGAACTGAGGGAGCTGGAAGGGCAGAAACAAAAACCAACTATGGAAAGGCAATGACCAAGGAACATAGCTTCGTAGCCGGCGATTATTCTGATCGCGATCTCTACGTAAGTTCTCGAACTCGAGAGCGCGCCCTAAACTCGGCGATTATCCGGGCTGAGATCAGCGAAAGCTTCGAAGAGTATCTTGAGATCTTCGACGTCTTTTACGCGGACGATATCGAGGTAAGTAGCGCGACCGGGGAAGATCCGATTCGTGGGAAGGATAGAGTGCGCTCGCTTTTGGCCAGCTTCCTGGTTCCGCTTCACGTGATGTCCGAAATCGGTGGCCTTTCGATATCCATCCGACAGACCGCGATTCCTGGAGATGTTGCAGACGAGACACATTCCGCGTGGACGCTCGACCTGGTCGGGGTGTCGGGCAGGACCTGCACTGTGACCTGGCGGGCCCTCCGGAAATGGAACGGTTCGCGGGTGGTGTACGAGCATCACTATGACGAGCAGCAGAACGGGGGCCCTCTAACCTCCGATGACTTGAGTTTCAAAGCGGCGAACCTGCCGTAGTGTTGAGGAAATGAAGCTATGACAAACGAAGGCTCTTATGTGGCTCTCGGGCTGAAGGTATGGAACGGACAACTCGATCGGGCGGACAAACTTTTTGGAGGTCTCTCGTCCGAGGAGATCCTGCGGGAAATAGCGCCGGGCAGAAACAGGCTGCTTTACTTGTGGGGACATCTTACGGCGATACACGACGCGATGTTGCCGCTGTTAGCGCTCGGAGAGCGCCTTCATCCCGAGTTTGATGCCGCCTTCATCTCTAATCCCGACAAGTCCCAAGCCGCCATTCCGTCGCACGAACAAGTTCGCCAGGCATGGAAAACAGTAAACGGTGAATTGTGGAAGGGGTTTGAGAAAATGTCGTGGTCCGACTGGCTCCAGCGGCACACGGCCGTATCGGAAGAAGATTTTGCGAAAGATGCTTCGCGAAATCGCTTCGCCATCCTGCTGAGCCGTACCAACCATCTTTCCTATCACCTGGGCCAGGCGGCGCTCGCGCTTTAGTGATCGAGCATGAAACATTCGAGATTGAGAGTTCCAACTCAGCAAAAGCGGAGAAAATAATGTCCAATTGGCTCGAAGGCAAGATCGCTGTCATCACCGGCGGCACAGAAGGGATTGGATTTACGACGGCAAAGCTTTTCGTCAAAGAGGGTGCCTATGTCTTCATCACCGGCCGCCGCCGGAAGGAACTCGACGAAGCCCCGAAGGCAATTGGCAGCGACGTTTTTGGCGTTCAGGGAGATGTTGCCAAACTGGCTGACCTCGATCGCTTTTACGAGACGGTCGCTAAGGTGAAGAGGCGAATCGATAACCAACGGCACTGCAAGCGTGGCCTGCGTGCTGCGGCCGTGCAACTGGGGCGAACTTGGAAGTGCCGGGCCGTAGCGTGCGGTTATCCGCGCGCGGTTTGCGGCGTGATCAGCGTGGATCTGTGAAGCAGATACACCACGAAGAATTGGAGGACGGCGAAAAAGAGCGGCCCAGCGAATTTCCTCAGATCATGTTGAAACAGACCGATTCCGACATCCAGCAATTGGCTGCCGCCCGCGAGCGTGCCCAGGATCAGCAACGCAGAGGTCGCTCGCTTGTAGATTGCCGCCAATGTAAACAAGGCTAGCGGAATTATGCGCGCCGCCCCGTACATCGCCAATAGCAACGACGCCTCTGTTGGAATCGAGCCGGGAGGCACCACGACTTCCGGACGGAAGATCGCCGCGATGGTGAAGCCGGTCGCGACCAGGACATTGATTGCCGTGACTACCGAAGCCAGCCGAAACGTCTTTGTTGTTGTCATTGATTCCTCTCTCTGAGTGCACTCGTTATTGACATGAACGCCCTCTCGTTGGTTGTGATGTTCAGAGCGTAGCCCGTCGGCTCCCCTCAAAAAACATTGGCCCTGCGTTTAGTTGAATGGCGAAAGAGGTGACTAGACGCTCATTTCTTAGCGCCACCTTTTCCTTACTTCCCTGCGTCCCCCCTGCGGAATTCGATGCTGACTTCGTCCAGCCTCGTTTTCAATGCGCTGTCGAGTTTGCAATCCGCAGCGGCTAGGGTGTCGGTCAGCTGCTCGACGCGGCTTGCGCCAAGAATGACCGAAGTAATGGCAGGATTCGCCAGCACCCAAGCGACTGATAAGGTCGTGATTGCCGTTCCATGCTGTTTGGCGATTTCCTGAACCCTCGCAACTGTTTCAAACTCCCAGGATCGTATCCATAGCCCCAACCGTTTCGTCGATCGGGGTAACGGGGTCATCCACATGCAGTTGGTAAAGGTCAACGTAATCTGTATTTAGGCGGCTCAGGGAAGCGTCGATGGCGTCGAGTAGGTGTTTTCGTGAGCTGCCTGCATCCCAAGCGGCGGGCCCCATTTTTCCGCCGCCCTTTGTGGCGAGGATAAACCCTGCTCGCTTGTTGCTGAGCCAGCGGCCCGTAATGATTTCGGCACCACCTGCCTCCGCGCCAGAGGGATATACGTCAGCGGTATCGATGAAGTTAATCCCGGCCTCAGCCGCTTTATCGAGCATTCGATGCGCTTCTTTTTCATCCGTTTGCTTTCCGAATGTTCCTGTTCCGAGGATCATGCGAGAGACCGTTAGGCCGGACTTACCAAATTTCGTGAACTGCATCAGGACTCCTTACCGCTAGTGAGAAAAAGGCCGCTCTCGCCCAAAACCGATTAATGATGACATTCATCATCATTAATGATATCCTGTCATTATGTCAAGTGGTCTAGGAAGGAGCGTAACGATTGCGTTTAACTAAAGAACAGGCCGAACAAAATCGGCATCTCATTGTCGAAACTGCATCACGGATGTTCAGATTGCACGGCATGGAAAATGTCGCCGTCGCCGACATCATGAAGGAATCCGGCTTTACACATGGCGGATTCTACAACCACTTTAAATCCAAAGATGACTTGGCGGCTGAAGCTATTGCTTCTGCATTCGACGTTGTCGCATCTAATTTATCGGAAGAGCTTGCATCCGGAAAAAATCCAAAAGCGTCGCTTTCATCGTTCGTCGCGCGATATCTTAGTCCTTCGCATCGCGACACTAAATCCGGAGGATGCCCAGCATCAGCCTTGTCCCTCGATGCCGCGCGAAATGGAAAAACCGTTCAAACTGCTTTCGTCAAAGGCCTTGAAACTTACCTCGATATAATCGCCGCGCAAATGGGTGGAGACGAGCAGGAAGCAAGGCAACAAGCTATAGCTTTGTTTAGTAGCTTAGTGGGCGCAGTGATGCTGTCCCGTGCCGTGAAAAAAAGTGATCCGACACTTTCCGACGAACTACTCGGTTCAGCGCGGAAAATTGTAGAGCTGAAAAAGTGAAATATGCCGAGACAGAGCGGAATGGAGACAGGGAAGTTCCCAATCGCGGGGTAGGCAGACCGGAGGCCTATTGGACGGGAGTTCTGGAACGGGTCAAAAAGCAGAGCGAAGCTCGCCACTCGAAGGAGGGCGCCGTGGCTTGGTGTGAAGACCCGTTGAGTCGCGATGATTCGGCGATCGACGCGGATAAGGAACAACGGTTCCCGTTATTAAAATTGGAGCAATTGAACGATCAGCAGCGCCCGTTTGCGGATGAGATCCTGAAAGTCTCGAGCATCGGGATTTCGGGTCCCTTCAATATGATGTTGCGCAGCCCGGTCATGGGCCGGCGGATGTTTGCCATGCTCGATTACCTTCGTTTCAACACTTCCGTCCCGCGCAACCTGAATGAGTTTGCGATCCTTATCCAGGCGCGGCTGTGGACTTCGCAAGTGGCGTGGAACGCTCACTACCCGCTCGCGCTGAAGGCCGGGCTGCCGCAAGCGGTCGCCGATGATTTGAAGGTAGGAAAGCGCCCGGCGTCCATGCAACCGGACGAAGCCGCTGTGTACGATCTCTGCATGGACCTTGCGAAGGATCACGTCGTAAACGACGCCACATTCAAAAAAGCGCGCGAATTTTTCAGCGACCAGCAAATCGTCGATCTGATCACGGTCAGCGGCGTCTACATTGCCTTAGCCATGTTGAGCAATACGGCTGAGGACGCCACTCCTGGAGGCAAGACGCCGCCCCTGCAACCGCTCCCGGCGCGCTGAATTTTCCTCAAAACCAAAAGGAGTCCATCCATGGGAATACACATCAAATTGACTGCCAGCGACGGCCACAAGTTCGATGCCTATCGTGTCGATCCAGCGTGGACCGCGCGACCCCTAGCTTGGCGGCTGCTCCCGATGGCCCGGATACCCGTCCTTGGCATTCTCGCAGAGCCGCTTCGATGATTTCCTTTTCTTGAGTTGCCACCTTCTCCGAGAGATAAAGCTGGCTCCCAGCTTTCTTCTCAAGCGGCTGTTGAGAGAGCCAGCTTTCATCCACCGAGAAATTTGCCGTCTCACATACGATTACAGATCGTTCGATGACGTTCTGTAATTCGCGTATATTTCCGGGCCAAGGGTATGACTCAAGTAATCGGAGAGTCTTCTTGTCGACGGTCGTAATGTTCTTACCGGTTTTTCGCGCGTAGCGATCGATAAAGTATTCCACCAGCAGAAGAATGTCCTCTTTGCGTTCTCTCAGAGGAGGAATCTCAATCGGGAAGACATGCAGGCGATAAAACAAATCGTTGCGGAACGACCCAGCGCTGATGGCGGCCTGCAAGTCTCGGTTCGTGGCTGCGATCACCCGGACGTCAGCGCGTATTGGACGCGTCCCGCCGACACGTTCAAACTCATGCTCCTGCAAAACGCGCAGGAGCGCAATTTGGGTCTCGGATGGCAGTTCTCCGACTTCGTCCAGGAAGAGCGTACCGCCATTTGCTAATTCAAACCTGCCCAAGCGCTGCTGAGTCGCGCCCGTGAAGGCACCCTTCTCGTGCCCGAACAACTCCGAAGCGATAAGATCACGAGGGATTGCCGCACAGTTCACACTAACGAACGCGCGCGAGGTGCGATCAGATCGCCGGTGGATGGCCCGCGCAACCAGTTCTTTTCCCGTTCCCGTTTCGCCCGTGATCAGGACCGTAGAATCACTCGGTGCGACTTTGGAGATGAGTGAGAGAACACTTTTCAAAGCGGAAGATGTTCCAACGATCTCTTCAAACATCGAGGCTTTGTCGATTTCTTCACGCAGCGCGACGTTTTCTTGTTGCAGTTTCTCCTCAGCCCGTTTGCGGTCTTCAATATCGGTACTCGCGACATACCAGCGCATAACGCACCCTTGTCGATCTCGCAGCGGGTTGAAGCGGAAAAGGAACCATCGATACTTGCCATCGTCTCTGAGCAACCGCGCTTCGGTCTCGTGGGGAGACCCGCTTAAGAATTTGTTTTTCAGTTCGCCCATGAGGCGTTCCCTATCGTCTGGGTGGAAGATCGTGAATGGAACCTCGTCAGCCCGCCACTCTGTAAACGGACGCTCCCTCCACTCATCCAGGGCGAGTCCGTGATACTTGAGCGCCACCTCATTGGTATAAACAAGAGTCGCGTCGGCGGCCAGTACGTGAACGTGCTGCGGCGTGAGATCCAGCATCTGTCGAAGCTCTGCTTCCTGTTCCCGGATCTTTTCTTCGGCTCGTTTCAGAGCGACGTTTTCGTGGCGAAGCCTGTCTTCGGCCTGCATCCGGTCTTCGATATCGGTACCCGCAACATACCAGCGCATGATCTGTCCCTTGTCGTCGCGCACCGGATTGTAGCGAGCCAGAAACCAACGATAGCTTCCATCATGTTTGCGCAGCCGCAACTCCACGTCGTAACCAGAGCCGCTTTCCAAAGCACGTTCCCAACAAGCCTTTACCCTTTCGGAATCATCAGGGTGAATGTGAGTGCCAGTGCTGCTCTGCCGCCACTCATCAAGGCCAATGCCGAGGTAATCGAACACCACGCGATTGGCGTAAAGGCGTTCGCGGTTGGGACCGAATACCGAAACAAGCTGAGGCGTAAAGTCCAGCATTTGCCGGAGCTCCATTTCACTTCTGCGCAGTTCCTCCTCTGCTCGTTTACGTTCAGTGACGTCGATCACAGTACCTGTGAATTCGATGAGTTCGCCGGACGGGCTGAATACAGGATGACCAATGCTGTGAATGTCCCTGACGGCGGCATTCGGATGCACAATGCGATAAGTCACTTCTTCGTCCAACTTTTTGTGCTTGGCCCTCTTGGCAGATTCCCCGAACGCCCGTTGATCGTCGGGATGAATTCGTTGGATGAGTTGTTCCATCTGGGGCAAACCATCCCGTGGATCAAAACCCAGAACGCGATAGCATTCCTCCGACCAATACCTGACGTCGGTGTCGGGACTCCATGCCCAACTGCCGGTGTGGCTCAGCCTTTGCGCTTCCGCCAAGTACGCTTCACTGCTCCGGAGGGCTTTCTCGGCCGTCTTATGCTCGGTGATGTCGATCGCCGCACCCACAAACTCGCGATTGCCAGATGCATCCTGTAAAACGTGAGCTTTGGCGTGGACGTGCTTGACTCGCCCATCAGGCAGTAGCAAGCGATAGGCATGCTCGAAGTCCGTCGCTCCCGCAAGGGCGCGATTAGTTACGTCTTTGAAGTCGGCGCGGTCCTCGGGATGGACGCGCTGCACCACTGAATCTATTGTTGGCCTGACAGAGTCGTCGTACTCGAAGATACGGTAGGTTTCGTCTGACCAGACAACCTCTCCGGTATCAGGTCTCCATCCGAAGCTGCCTGTGCGACTAAGCCTTTGAGCTTCCGTCAGGTACGCTTCGCGCCGACGGAGCTCCTGAGTCAGGAGCTCGTGTTCCGTAACGTCTAAGGCGCTGCCGACGTACTTTTTCAGGCTTTGGTTGTCGGCAACAGCAACACCAACGCAACGAATGTACCGGACCTCACCGTCACGTCGCACGATGCGCTTGGTGGCGTCGAAGGGCGCAGCTTCCGCCAGGATTCCCTTAATCAGGTCTGCCATGGACTCGCGATCCTGTTGGTGGACCAAATCCAGGTATTCCTGAACACTAGGCGGTTTGCTGGCCGGGTTGAGTCCGTGAATTCGAAATAATTCGGGAGACCAATAGTAGAAACCGTCGGGATCTAAGGCCCAGCTTCCCATGTGCGCAAGACGCTGCCCTTCGCCAAGATAAAACTCGCTTCTTTGCAGCTCCTCGGCGTTGCGGCGCAAGAGTTCTTCCGCCGTTTTGCGCTCGTCAATATCCAGGCTCGATCCATACCACTTGACGATGTTGCCGTTTGCATCGCGAAGTGGCACTTTCCGATGGAACATCCAGCGGTATTCTCCATTCGCGCTGCGGACGCGAGTTTCGTACTCGAAGATTTCCCCAGTCGCGAGGCAGGCTCGCCACTTGGCCACAATCCCTTCAACGTCTTCGGGGTGAACGTAAGCGGTCCAATTCCAGCCGGACACTTTGTCCAAAGTGACGCCCAGGTATTCCAGCCAAGGTTTATTGAAGTAATCGAGATAACCGTCGGGCCTGGCTGTGTGAATCAACGCAGGAATCGAGTCGACCAGGAGTTGGGCATTCAAACGCTCCGATCCCGGTCCTGATGAGTCCATGGCGGGCATGATACACCCAGAAAATCCGCATTCGGCGGCCGGCCCCATTGTTGTACCTGAGTTTGGTTGAACGCGGTTGATCTCGGGATTCTCCATTGGCTTCCCTCCTTTCGGTCATGTGCGCCGATTGTGACGCTGCCGGAATCTTGTCGTCTTGAACAAACTTGGCGTGTTTGGAATGTTTCCGATGAATTGTGATCTGGGTCACAATTGGATGCGTCTCAGGGGCCGGGTTGAAGGATTCCGGAGAAACACTCCCGCATTGGTCAGCAACCTTAGCTCGCTAAGTTACTCTTTCACATTGGGTTACGTTGTACGGATAGGGTTCCCTTCCGACCAGCGGACCTGGCGCGGGGACATTCCAGCCCACCGCCGGAAGTGCCGCGCGAGATGGCTTTGGTCAGAAAAGCCAGTCGCCAAGGCTATTTCCGACAACGGAGCATGTGTCTTCCGCAGCATGTGTTCCACATGTTCCAAGCGTCGCCGCAACAGATACGTGTGCGGCGGCACCCCAAGTGACTGCTGGAATGCCCGTGCAAAATAGTCGGTGGAAAGCCCCGCCAGGGCGGCCAGTCCATCGAGGCGGATCTTTTCGTCGAGATGCCCCTCAATATAGTCGCAGACGCGGCGCGTCACAGCTGGTGACAACCCGCCACGGCTGGGTTCCGGTGCCGCGTCCAACAGCAAACTCCCTAAAGTACTAATTCTCGCCCTCGAGTGAACCACTGCTTCCGCCGAGCTGCGCGCGACCTTAGACCTGCTCAGAGGCGGCGTAAGCAATGCTGTCCACCAACCTCCGTCTCCGCGGGCACTCATCAGGCGTACTGAAATGTCCCGGTCGGCCGTGCGGCGGAAGAGTGATTGGTCAAGGGCGAAGGCAGCAGACAAAGGAATTCCGTCCGCCAGGCTTTTGTCGTTCAGAGCGAACAACTTCCGAGCGGCTTGGTCGCCGCCAATAATAGATTGCTGATCATCGATGGCAAGGAGCAGGGAGGATCCAGAATCGTCTGAAGGTGCTGCTGCCAATATCCAGCAATACTGAAAGTGCTTACGAAAGATGCGTTCTTCAATAGCTCGCGCGGAGACGACCACCGTCTGGAGCAGCAGGGGAAATGGTTGATCGTCAGACTGCTGGTGCACTTTGGAAACGTCTAGCACCCCCAGCAAACCTCCCTGGGGATCGAAGATCGGCGCGCCGGCGCAACTCAACCGCGTGTGACGGCTGCGAAAATGCCCGGCACAATGCACGAGAACCGGCCGTCGATCCGTGATACAGGTGCCGATACCGTTTGTGCCTTCGACCTGCTCCGACCAGACGCCGCCCAGCCATATACCCCAGTGCTTGAACTCGTGAGCCTTGCTCTCGTCGCCACGATGGTGGATGGCGACTCCATCGCTGTTGCACAGGAGAACTACGTAAGACTGCGGACGGACAATGGCATAGAGGCGGTCTATCTCTTCTTGGGCTTGGAGTAGGAAGCTACCCAGGGGTTCACGAGAGATCTTGAGCTCACGTTCTGTGAGCACATGGGGTACTGAGCTGTTGCGTGGGTCGACATGAAAGTCGAGCAGACACCTTCGCCAGGAATCGTCTATCGCTTCGGGTTGAAAGCTTTCGCTCGCGCCGTCAGCCACCAACTCAATGCGCTCCTCGTGTGACACACTCACGATGGAAGGGTCGGCACGCAGCTGAGCGAGTGTGTCCATTTACCTCCCAAATCTCCATGCGTCCCAAAATTGCCGCCCAGACCTTGAGCGCTGCCCCGAGCCTGATCAAATCGCGCGAGAGCAGATAAAGTACTCCAGCAGGGTGCACCATTCAACTACAGGCAAGAAAATGCGTCCGTGGATGTACGTAGCCTCGCATCGAGGAGAAGACCAGACACGGCGGAATCGATTCCAAGCGTTCCTTTCCCTGCACCGTAGAATCGAAAACCTTGCGAATTCGGTGCAGAAAGAAATCGGAAACGCTGTGTGATCAGCGATACCGCCAGAGATTACGCGAAGGTCTGCGCGGGCTTGCTACATCTGCGCAGCGTGCAAGAGCTCGGGGACTCAGTCGGGACCTCGACCTTATCGTCAAATCCTTGACGTGACATAGCTGCAAGAGGAATTCCTCATTCTAACTTACCGTCTCCTTTCTGTTGAAAACAAGACGGATTGTCGATTCTGACCCGCATGTTCGGCGTTGGACACGCAGTTGCTTTCCCTCATAGCGCCAATTTTCAAGTCGACATTTGAAAGGGGAATCCGAAATCGTATGGCTCAACAATCATCAAACAGCAATCGTCCGAAACTCAGCGAGAAGGGGCTCTTGACACCTGACAATTGCGTTGTGGCCCTGATCGATCATCAACCACAGATGCTATTCGGGGTCAGCAACTTCGATCGACAGTCTATTATCAACAGCACCGTGGCCTTCGGAAAAGCCACAAAGGTCTTCAATGTGCCTGTTGTCTTAAGCACGGTCGAGACGAAGTCTTTCAGCGGAAATATGTGGCCGCAGCTCCGCGCGGTATTTCCCGGCCAGGAGCCGATCGAGCGATCCTCAATGAACTCCTGGGATGACAAGAACTTCGTTGCGGCAATCGAGAAAACCGGCCGCAAGAAGATCGTTCTGGCCGGACTCTGGACAGAAGTGTGTGTTGCGTTTCCCGCGGTGCAGGCGATTCATGACGGCTACGAAGTCTATGTCGTGGAAGATTGCTGCGGCGATGTGAGCCAGCTTGCTCACGACAATGCGATGAAGCGCGTCATTCAAGCCGGCGCAAAGCCGGTCACCTCAATGCAGGTCATGCTCGAATGGCAACGCGATTGGGCTCAGAAGGGAACCTACGACGCTGTCATGGACATCGTGAGAACTCATCTCGGAGCCTATGGTATGGGGGTCGAATACGCTTACACCATGGTGCATGGTTTGCCAGCAACGAAGTTTGCCGAATATATGGTTCCAGCCGCCCTCGCAGCTCACAAGTAAAACATGAAGGGCGGAGCCTCCTCCGCCCTTCTCAATCCATTTGGAAAACTTGAAAGGGAAACCGCCGTGTCTGCTGAGCTCATATTGCACAACGCCAAGATCGCCACGAACGGGGTCCCCTCGTTTGTCGAAGCGATCGCCATAACGGCCGGAAAGATAGCTGCTGTCGGCAACGATGACGAGATTCTCCGTCTTCGCGGCCCGCACACGCACGTAATTGACGGGCGCCAGCGAACCGTCATCCCCGGCCTCAACGATTCACACATGCATCCGATCCGGGGCGGGCTCAACTACAACTTGGAATTGCGCTGGGACGGTGTCCCTTCCCTCGCGGATGCATTGCGGATGCTGAAAGAACAAGCTGCACGAACTCCCGCGCCGCAATGGGTCCGGGTGATAGGAGGCTGGACGGAATTCCAATTCGCCGAACGCCGGATGCCTACGCTCGATGAGATCAACGCAGTTGCCCCAGACACACCCGTGTTCATCATGCATTTGTATGACCGAGCCATATTGAACGCAGCGGCGTTGCGTGCGGTGGGCTATGACAAGAACGCTCCAGATTTCCCGGCTGGTGAGGTTCAGCGCGATCGCCACGGAAATCCCACGGGTCTTCTCATCGCCAACCCCAACGCCAACATTCTCTATTCCACGCTCGCAAAGGGACCAAAGCTCTCCCGCGAAGATCAACTCAATTCTTCGCGGCTCTTCTTCCGCGAGCTCAATCGCTTCGGCATCACCAGCGCGATCGACGCCGGAGGCGGATTTCAGAACTATCCCGACGACTATGGCGTAGTGAACGAACTGCATCGCAATGGCGAGCTGTCGATTCGCCTCGCATACAACCTCTTTACGCAGAAACCGAAACAGGAACTGGCTGACTTTCAGAGCTGGACCAAGATGACGAAGCCCGGCGAGGGCGACGACTTCTATCGAGTCAACGGCGCGGGTGAAATGTTGGCTTTCTCCGCCGCGGACTTCGAAGATTTTCTCGTGCCGCGCCCGGACATGCTCCCAGCAATGGAAAGCGAGCTGAAGGCGGTGATTCGCCATCTCGTGGAGAATCGCTGGCCGTTTCGCTTGCACGCTACCTACAACGAAACCATCGAGCGGGCACTCAATGTCTATGAAGAGGTGAACCGCGAGATTCCCTTCGACGGCCTGCATTGGTTCTTCGATCACTGCGAAACAATTTCCGACCGCAACATCGAGCGCGTCAGAGCGCTTGGCGGCGGCATCGCTGTGCAGAACCGCATGGCCTTCCAGGGAGAATATTTCGTCGCGCGGTACGGCTCACAACAAGCCAAACGCACGCCGCCGATACGACGCATGCTGGAAATGGGTGTTCCAGTGGGAGCCGGCACCGACGCAACCCGCGTTTCGAGCTACAACCCCTACCTTTCTCTGTACTGGCTTATCACCGGTAAGACCGTCGGGGGTCTCAGTCTTTATCCGCAAGAGAACCGATTGGATCGTGAGGAAGCGCTCAAGCTCTACACGATGGGGAGCAGCTGGTTTTCAACCGAAGACGGCAAAAAAGGAGCGATTGCTCCTGGCCAACTGGCAGACTTGGCGGTTCTCTCTGGCGACTATTTTTCCATTCCGGAAGAAGAGATCAAGCATTTGGAATCGATACTAACCATCGTCGGCGGGAAGATCGTTCACGCCAATGCAGAATTCCTTAACCTCGCGCCGCCTCCGCTGCCAGTGAGCCCAGGCTGGTCTCCTGTCAAAGAGTACGGAGGTTATGCCAAGCAGTCGAATCAAGTGGTTGGCGCGTCTCATTCCGCTTCTTGTTCGCATGTTACGGCATCAGCGCATGGCGGGATGCGATCGCACCTTCAAGTGCTGGGTGAATTTGGCCTATGGGGGTTGGGTTGCGACTGCTTTGCATTCTGATTCACGCGTGGCTGGAGGGATCCGAATGAAGGTGTTGTTTTTATCTTTCGTTGTTGGTCTCGGAGTGGGTGTGCTCTACGGACTTATCCGAGTGAAGAGTCCGGCGCCGCCCATCGTCGCTTTACTCGGCCTCTTGGGGATGGTGCTTGGCGAACAGTTCGGGGTTTGGATTCAGACGAAAAAGCTCGACGTTTCGCGCGCCGCATCCGTATGCCTCGTCGGTGAGCGCTACGATCGGCCGCATCCATCCGACACTCCTTAGCGCAGGCAGACACACGAATGTGTTTCGTGGGATTAGATGATCGGCAATTAGGAGAGACAAATGCGGTTGAACAGAATTCTCGCCGGAACATCAGTCGCGATACTTCTCACGATTGGGTTCGCGAGTGAATCCCGATACTTCAGCACATTTGCCCAAGGTGTCCAGACAACCAAAGCACCGGGCGTGGCGGTTGGACCGCAGTACGACACGGCGCATGTCTACGTTGCTCCACAGGACTTTGACCGTTTTGTTGCGAGCCTGATTGCCACGTTCGGCGGCACAACAACCAAGCAGGGCGTTTTCACCGTAACTCCGACACCCAGCACCACCATGTCGCAGCTGGTCATGACTCCTGTAGGTACGGTATCCGTGTTCGGATTCAAAACGCCGGTTCCGTATCCATTCGGGTTGGAGCGCACCGGCTATCTGGTCACTGATATGGACGCTGCGATCCGCACCGCCAAGGACACGGGCGCAGATGTCATAGTCGCTCCCTTCAACGATCCAATTGGCCGAGACGCGATCATTCAATGGCCGGGTGGCGTGAACACACAACTCTACTGGCATACCACCGCGCCATCTTATGCCCCGCTCCAAACTATTCCGGAGAATCGAGTCTATGTCTCGCAGGACCGCGTGGATGCATTTGTTTCCAGCTTTCTCGCGTTTTCTCACGGGAGTGTCGTCTCTGATGAACCGCGCGCACCGGGCGTCGAAATCGGAAGGCCCACGGAAACCTATCGACGACTGAGGATCGAATCGAAGTTCGGCAAGCTGACCGCGCTCGTTACCGACGGTCATCTTCCATATCCGTACGGCAGGGAGACGACCGGATATGAGGTGACGAATGTGACGGACACGCTCACTAAAGCCAAAGCCAGCGGCGTCGACGTGCTCGTACCTCCGTATAAGACCGACGAACGAGAAGCCGTTGTCGTGCAGTTCCCCGGAGGATACATCGCGGAAATCCACTCGGTATTAAAGAAATGAGAAGGGCAAACGACTTCTGACGATGATCCGCGAAGCGCAGTGCCTCACGTGGGATTGGACCGAAGACTTACATGCGAACGTTGATGATCCTAATGGTCGTGTCTCTCGCGATGCCGCCACTCTCGCGAGGGCAATCAGTTCCCACCGCTGAGTCTCCGGCACCGGCACGGATCTATCACTTACTCCGCGAGGACGATGACTGGAGTTTTCTCGCTGATCCGGCTAACCGGCAGGAGTTTTGGGATCCCATCAAATATATTCGTCTGCGCTCCGGTCGAAATGACTGGTTCCTATCCATCGGCGGCGAAGCCCGCGAGGTTTGGGAACAGATCGGAAACGACAACTGGGGCCAACAGCCGTTCATGAATGGCTATTTCAACGAACGGTACATGCTTTATTTCGACGTTCACTACGGCAAGCACGTTCGCTCGTTCGTGGAACTCAAAAGTGGTCTCAATTCTTATCGCATCGGCGGACCGAGACCGATCGACGAAAAAAAGCTCGATTTCCAAACAGCATTTTTCGAAGTCGGAACGGGAAATGAACGCAACTGGATCAAGTTCAGAGCCGGGAGACATGAGTTGGAGTATGGCTCTGGACGACTGATCGATGTTCGCGAAGGCCCCAATGTGCGCTTAAGCTTTGACGGGTTCAAGATAAAAGCCGGTGTCGGTTCTTGGCAGATTGACGGCTTCGCCGTGCGCCCAGACCTGGACAAGCCAGGATTTTTTGACAATGCACCCAATCACGCTGTCGGATTTTGGGGCGTATACGGCGTCCGACCTTTGACGAAGACCATCACGCTGGACACTTATTATCTTGGCCTCGATCGAAAAACTGCTGCATTCAACCGAGGTGCCGGCCACGAAGTGCGGCACAGCATCGGTGCACGTCTCTCTAGTCCAATCGCGCAAACGAAGCCCGGCTGGGATTTCGACGACGAGGCGCTTTGGCAATTCGGAACCTTCGGTTCCGCAAACATACGCGCCTGGACAGTGGCATCGGAAACCGGCTACCGGTTTCCGAACATCCCGCTCAAACCGCGATTCAGCGCTAAAGCTGACATCTCGAGCGGCGACGACCCGAGGACGAATACACTCGGTACGTTCAATCCATTGTTTCCGAAGGGCAATTATTTTGGCGTTCTCGCCACGGCTGGCCCCGGCCCCATCAACTTTATTGACGTACACCCTCGCGTTGAAGCGACGCTGCCGCACAGCGTGACTGCCTCCGTCGATTGGATCTTTCAATGGAGGGAGAGCCTGCGAGATGGAGTGTATTCCGTTCCTGGATTTCTGATCATTCCTGCAGGAAAGAGCAATGCGCGTTTCGTCGGGCACCGTCCGGGCACGGAAGTGCGCTGGCAGGCGAATCGCCATCTGTGGTTTCAAGCCGACTACGGAATCTTTTATGCGGGCAAGTTCGTGAAAGAAAGCCAACCAAGTCGCAACCTCAATTACTGGGCGCTCTGGACCGGTTACAAATTCTAGAGCATCTGCGTGACTCGACAGACGTGCTCTTGAAATGCAAGATGAATGCGGACGACAAGCCCATAGAGCGTTGGGATGTGTTGCAAGAAATCGGCGACCCGAAGAAGGCCCCATGCAAATGCCATGTTTCCAGAGGGAGGGCGACAATGAGCAATAACCAATATACTCGGTCGCTTAGTTGTTCATGACGAGCAGTCCAACCGCTGAAAGGACCATAGCGTACGCTCTGCTCGGAATGACGATGGTCACTGGCCTCGTTGACGCTGTCAGTTTCCTATCGCTCGGGCGCGTCTTCACGGCGAACATGACGGGGAATGTCGTGATTCTGGCGTTTGCGACAGTGCGCGTACCCGGACTGTCCATCACGCACTCGTCGACGGCGCTGTTGTCGTTTCTTGTAGGGGCGATACTTGGTGGACGGATCATGGCCCGAGCCGGCGTCGATTCACAGATTCGTTTCGCGGCACAAGCGTTCCTGCTGGAAGTCGTCTTTCTCCTTGCTGCGTCGTTGTGCGCCATCGGATACAGAAGCGACTTGCTGGAACATTCTTTTCAACCGTTTGCTCTCATCGCCCTCACGGCGCTCGCGATGGGCACACGGAATGCCGCTGTTCGCAAGCTCGCAATACCCGATCTGACGACAACGGTCCTGACACTAACGATCACGGGCATCGGCGCGGACTCTTCGATAGCGAACGGCGACAACCCGAGATTGGCGAGAAGGGTTACGTCGGTCGTCGCAATGTTTTTGGGTGCGGCGTTGGGTGCGGTCATCATACGTTACTCGATCTCAGCGGCCTTGTGGCTTGGGACAGCGATCTCCACTTTGTGCAGTGCGGCATTGTTTCGGACGTTCCGCACAGCCAATAAACTGTGACGGCGAGGGTCGCCTCTCGCTCAGGATTTCTACCTGACTCACAGACGAACCAAATACTTAGCGTTTCCGCTCTTACCTCGGGCGCCGCAGTAGGCCCCCCGGTTCAAATCCGGGCGCCCCGGCCAAATCACGTCTATTATTCCCCATCACTCAGTAGCGCATCCTTACCTACTGCTTGTGAACGGAGTCCAGATCAAGATTCAATTCCAGAACGTTCACGCGGGGCTCCCCGAGAAATCCCAGTTCCCTCCCCTTTGTATGTTTTCGGACAAGCGTGCGGATATCTTCCTGTTTCACGCCGCGTTCGCGCGCCACACGCGCTATCTGGAATTCAGCGCCGGCTGGTGAGATTTCAGGATCAAGGCCCGAACCCGACGTTGTCACCAAATCGATGGGAATCGCCGCGTTGGGATTTTCCGCCTGCAATTTCTGAACGTCCCCCTTTACTCGCTCCAACAGCGCTTTGTTGGTAGGGCCTAGATTCGATCCACTGCTGGCCGTAGCGTCATATCCCGTTCCCGCAAAAGACGGCCGCGAATGAAAATAGCCCGGTCCACTAAAGGATTGTCCAATGATTCTTGAACCGACAATCTTTCCGTTCTTTTGGATGAGCTGTCCGTTGGCTCGATCAGGAAAAAGCACTTGAGCAAGGCCCGTGATCGCGAGGGGATACAAAACTCCAAACATGACTGTCGTGACCAAAGTGAACCAGAGCGCGATCAGAAGATTCTTTTTCATATGTTCCTCAAACAACCCGAAGATACGTCAGCAATACGTCGATGAACTTGATTCCGATAAATGGCGCAATGATCCCGCCTACGCCGTAAATCAATAGGTTGCGCTGCAACAGAGCCGCCGCGCCCAATGGGCGATAGCGGACGCCGCGGAGCGCGAGCGGAATCAGAGCAATGATGATTAACGCGTTGAAAATTACCGCGGACAAAATTGCTGATTGCGGAGTATGAAGATGCATTACGTTCAGCACATTCAGTACTGGAAATGCTCCCGCGAACATCGCCGGAATAATGGCGAAGTATTTGGCCACATCGTTCGCGACGGAGAACGTCGTCAAGGCGCCTCGTGTGATAAGAAGTTGCTTTCCGATTTCAACGATTTCGATCAGCTTCGTAGGGTTGGAATCGAGATCCACCATGTTGCCAGCTTCTTTTGCGGCTTGTGTGCCGGTGTTCATGGCTACGCCAACGTCCGCCTGAGCGAGCGCGGGAGCGTCATTCGTACCGTCGCCGGTCATGGCAACAAGTTTCCCCTTTGCCTGTTCGCGCTTGATCAGGGCCATCTTGTCTTCGGGCTTCGCTTCGGCGAGGAAATCGTCCACGCCGGCTTGGCGTGCGATTGCTGCTGCCGTCAACGGGTTGTCGCCTGTGATCATCATCGTGCGAATTCCCATGGCGCGAAGATGGTCGAAGCGCTCTTTCATGCCTCCTTTGACGATGTCTGTCAGTGCAATTGCGCCAAGCACGCGGCCGTTCTCCGCAACTAGCAGCGGCGTTCCACCACCATTGGAAATTTCTCGGACGCAAACTTCCAGTTCGTTCGGAATGCTGTTGCCGCGGCCATTGCTGAGTCGACTGATCGCCTCCAACGCGCCTTTGCGGATTTCGCGGCCGTCGATGTCTACGCCAGACATTCTGGTTTGTGCCGAAAACGGAATGAACGTCGTGCCGTGCGAGGAGAGATCGCGTCCGCGGAGCTTGTAGCGTTCCTTCGCTAACACAACAATGGATCGGCCCTCCGGCGTTTCGTCAGCTAAAGAAGAAAGTTGCGCGGCATCGGCAAGATACGTTTCTTCGATGCCTGGCGCAGGAAAGAATTGAGTAGCCGCTCGGTTCCCGAGAGTAATCGTTCCCGTTTTGTCGAGCAGAAGCACATCGACGTCGCCTGACGCTTCCACGGCACGCCCCGACATCGCGATAACATTCCGCTGAATCATGCGGTCCATGCCGGCAATTCCAATAGCCGAGAGAAGCCCGCCAATCGTTGTCGGTATGAGGCACACAAGGAGTGAAACCAGGACGAAAACGTTCTGCGGAGCTCCGGAATAAACGGCAAACGGTTGCAACGTCACCACAGCCAGCAGAAAAATGATCGTGAGACCTGCCAGCAGGATGTTCAGTGCGATCTCGTTCGGTGTTTTCTGACGCGAAGCCCCTTCGACCAGCTTGATCATACGATCGAGAAAAGTCTCACCTGGGTTCGAAGTGATGCGTATCTTGATTTCATCGGAGAGAACACGCGTTCCGCCCGTAACTGCCGAACGATCTCCGCCGGATTCGCGGATGACCGGAGCGGACTCGCCAGTGATCGCGGATTCGTCAACCGAAGCAACGCCTTCGATCACTTCGCCATCTCCAGGAACGAACTCACAAGCCGCGACAACAACGATGTCCCCAGACCGCAGTTTCGAACTGACCACGGCTTCGATACTGCCGTCACTCAGCAAGCGATGTGCTTGCGTTTCCGCTCGCGCTTTGCGCAACGTGTCTGCCTGTGCTTTGCCGCGGCCTTCCGCCATGGCTTCGGCGAAGTTCGCAAAAAGGACCGTGAACCACAGCCAAAGTGTAATTTGCAGCCCAAAACCGAACTGTCCTGCGTGATGAAGGGCGTTCCATGCCAGTTGAATTGTGGTCACAACCGCGCCCACTTCCACGACAAACATCACCGGATTTTTGACCATCGTGCGCGGATCAAGTTTGCGAAAAGAATCGAGGATCGCCCGCGAAAGAATGGCGCTATCGGCGAGAGATTTTTTTCTGATTTGAGCGACCGGGTCCATAAATACCTCAGAAAGCCTTTCCTGCGTTCATCAGCAAGTGTTCGAGAATCGGCCCAAGACTTAGAGCCGGAAAAAATGTGAGAGCGCCAACGATCAAAATGGTAGACACCAGCAAGCCAGCAAACAGCCCACCGGTTACCGGAAATGTTCCGGCAGACTCTGGAACTATCTTCTTTTTCGCCAGGCTTCCGGCAATAGCGAGTACCGGAATGATCATGAAGAAGCGGCCGAGGAGTTGAGCGGCAGCCGTGGTCGTGTTGTACCACATGGTGTTCGCACTGATCCCGGCAAATGCCGAGCCATTGTTGCCCGTCGACGAAACGTATGCGTAGAGCACCTGCGACAACCCGTGCGGCCCGGGATTGGTTATGCCGGCGGTTCCGTACGGCTTAACCACCGAGATAGCGGAAAAAACCAGGATCGTGCACGTTAAAATCAATACGGCGAGCATGGCCATCTTGACGTCGTACGATTCAATTTTCTTGCCCAGATACTCGGGAGTTCTGCCAACCATTAACCCAGCAATGAAAACGGCAAGAACCACAAAAACGAAAATTCCGTAGAGGCCCGCGCCGACACCTCCGAAAACAACTTCACCCAGCATGATATTGATGAGAGGAATCATGCCTCCGAGCGGTGTGAACGAATCGTGCATGCCGTTCACCGCGCCACAGCTGGCGTCGGTTGTGACAGTGGCGAACAGCGTGGAGTTCGCGATACCGAACCTTACTTCTTTGCCTTCCATATTCCCGCCGGCTTGCAGTTCACTGGCGTGCTGGTCGGTACCGGCCAGGAGCGGATTGCCTCTGGCTTCCGCCCAATACGTGGCCGTCACACCGGCGAAAAACAAAAACGCCATCGCCGCCCAGACCGCCCAACCGTGACGCTGCGATCCGGTCATGCGGCCGAGCGTATAAGTCAGGCCCGATGGAATTGCAAAAATCAGGATCATTTCAAAAAAGTTCGACAGTGGCGTGGGATTTTCGAAGGGATGAGCACTGTTTGCATTGAAGAATCCGCCGCCATTGGTGCCGAACTCCTTGATCACTTCCTGTGAGGCAACCGGCCCTTGTGCAATCACTTGTTGGGTTACGGTTTGCGTTGTAGTTTTCCCATCCGGTCCGGTGACTTGTGCGGTGTACGGCTGAATCAGATCGACGGTTGTATACGGCTTGAGATTCTGCACGACTCCTTCAGATACCAGGAATAGTGAACCCACCAGGCATATGGGCAGTAATACCCAGAGAAGACAACGTGTTGTATCGACCCAGAAGTTTCCGAGTTTGTCCGTTTCTTTGCGCGCGATGCCGCGAATTACTACGATCGCGAGAACGATACCGACGGCGGCGGATACAAAGTTGTGATAAGCCAACCCTGCCATCTGGGTGAGGTAGCTCATCGTCGACTCGCCGCTGTACACCTGCCAGTTGGTGTTTGTGGTGAACGATGCCGCTGTGCCAAAGGCCAATCCCGGTTCAACGTTGGGAAATTTCTGCGGATTGAGCGGAAGCCATTTCTGAGTGCGCTCGATCAAATAAAGGACTGTCATCGATACACCGCTGAACAGAAGCATGGCAACCGCATACTCCGTCCAGCGCATCTCGCGATTTTCATCGACGCCAATCAACCGATAGACGAGTTTCTCGACGGGCCGAAACACCGGATCGAGAAATGTCTTTTCCCGGTTGAACACGCGTGTCATAAACACACCGAGCGGTTTCGTCACCAGCAGAATCACGAAAAGAAACAATCCAATTTGAAACCAGCCGTTCGCTGTCATGAACTAGAACTCCTCCGCTTTCAACAAGGCGTATAGCAAATAGCCAAAGAGAAGCGCGCAAATCACCAGTAATGCGGCATCACCTGCATGCATAGCTCACTCCTATTTCAAGCGTTCGCATCCGCGAACGTAGAAGATTCCAACTGTGAAAAACAGAACAGTCGCGGCGATAAAAATCACATCCAGCATGACTTTTCCCTCTTAACTTCTTTTCGTATTGCAGTTCTCAAAACTTCACAAGTATGGCGATGGTCGCCCGGTTTTCGCTCTTACGGAGATCGGGGAACCACGTGTTTGCCGGCGAGCCGTTGCAGGTCGAAAAGCCAGCCAAGCACACGAACCCACCTGGTGTTCCTGTATTGCCGCCCGGAGGCGTCACGCCACCCGAACCCGAGAAGTACGGTACGTTTGCTGCTCGGTGGTTGTACTCCCACCGGAAAGTAATGTATTGGCTTGGCATCCAATCAAACGTTCCAGACACGTCCCACGCTTTGTATGGGTCCCCAGGGTTCTCAGTAAAGTAGGGTGTTCCGGAGGTCGCAGTGGCTCCGTTGATTGGCGGTAGCAGAACCAAATAACGCCCGGGATTGTTGATTTGTCCGCCGCCGATAGTCAGACCGTACCTGTCGTTGTCGAACCACAAGCGGTTGTAGAACATATAGCCCAGAAAGCTCTGCTTCGGTCCCTTGGCAGATCCACCGGCACAACTAACGCCGCCGCCATGTTCACAGCCCATATCGCCGGTGAGCGAGAACGCAGCCTTATCCAGAAATCGTTCCGGATTGTCGTAGTATTTGATCTGAATACTGTCGTCGGTGTGATAGCGCACACGGCCCGGAGTGTTCAGCGCGTCTTCCCCCAACATGTACTGATTGCCGAGAACCGATAGCCATCCGTTTGGCCGCCATAGAACTTGCAAGCCGAATCCGGGCCGGTTGTTGAAACGTCCGTAAGACTGCCAACCATTTACAAACCAAGGCTCGATCTTCAAATGCTCGGTGGGAAATATTTGCACCCGCACACCATTGAAAAACCAGGGCGTGTTCGACGAAACGTAGGACGGTTGATAGGCCCAGTTGTCGAATTGGTAGTAACTGAACAATCCGACGTACGACATGAAGATGCCCGCGTCAACATTCACTCCATGCAGTGCGTTGAAGTGGTAGCCACCATATGCTTCTGAAATATATCGGTAAGCGTTGTCCAGATTCCATTGGCCGCGCGAGGGGCTGGCGTCGTTGCGCGGTGTCGTTTGTGAGTACAAACCAAACTGGGTCATTAGCCGGGCGCGTACATTGTCATAATGGAAATCGCCACCGACACCCAATTGGGTCACCTGCACTTCACTGGATCTGAAAACTTCGCTGGAGCCGCCTATCGTGTCGTCTTTCGGATGTGCGAAGTCGTAGACGTAGTCAACGTCCGCCCTGATTTCTGGCGTGAAGAATTTGGTATCCATCGGAGATTCTTTTGTGCGGGCGTTGCCGGTCAGCCACGTGAAATCTGCAAAAGCAAACGGCTCTGCCTTTTTTGGTTTGGCTGCACCCGATGCACTCTTTTCCGTCGCTGGTGGCTGGACGCCTCCGGCGGTCGCAACATTGGTGACGCCTGAAGAAGAGGCCGTGCCTGGCGCAACAGGAGCAACGCCGGCGGTTTCTGAAGAACCCGCAGAAGAACCGGCGCTCGCTGGTGAAGCCACGGCAGCCGCCGCAGCCGGTTGGGCTTTACCCTCAAGCTCGGCCATGCGTTTTTCGAGTTGCTCCACGCGATCCAGCAGCTGCCGCTCGCGCTCCGTCAATGGAGCAGGCGCATCAACCTTTACCGCTGCCGGCTTGGCTGGCGGCTGGTTCTTGCCATCGTCATCCGCAAACGCAGAAGCGCTAACCGCACTTCCGCAGAACACGCTAGCCAACATCAGCGACCCAAGTCTCTTCCACTTGAAAATGTCCATTCTTCTCTCCTAGCTTCTTTTGCCCGGTTCGAACGATCTCGCGATCCTCTCGTACGCGATTCGTTCGCGTTCGTACCAAGACTTCTGAATCCGCGACAGCTCCGTGATGGTGGGCACGCGGTGTGCCCCAAACTTAGAGCGATCACGCCTTTCCACTGCCCTCCGGAAATCAACGACACGTGAGCGTTTCTCCTCACGTTTCTTGTCCACTTTGTTATCAACTCCAGGACGAGTTTTCGCCTGACGCTTCGCGTCTCGCATCCATTTGAGTAGGACGAAAAGAAGGAAGATGCAGGCAAAAAAACAAATCGCTATTAAGACGATGAGAGCCATGACCCGGGGAGCGGAATGCCCGACGTACGCTTCATGGTGCAAATTCGACGAACTGGCCGTCCCACTCCGTAGACCAACATAGCGAAACGTCCGTCAGGAAGTCCTGAGCGATCCATAAAGAATTCATAAGAAGCCATTAGTAATACGACCCAAAACTAACCACTTAGCATGGCGGGAAAGGAAAAAGCTAGATTCCTTGTTCTGCGGATTGCGCCCGGTGAAGCATCCGGTTGCTAATCTCTGCGAACTCGGAAATCAACCCATTCGCATTTCTTCCAGCGAACGTCGCCGCATCTATTTCGGTAATCAACAAGGCGGCTATTGCCAAATCTCCACTGCATCCAAGGCAGGACTTCTGTGGGCTTCCGGGGAGCCCGACCAACTCGCTCTCGCGACCGCACACACTACAGTGACCGATCGACTCCTCGACATTCTCCAAGTTGTTTGACATGACTACACCTTTCTCGGCAGGCGACGGCGCCTTCTTCGAACTTTGGCAGACCGCAGAAGTCTGAAATGCGCTGCTGTCCGCAGGTCTCGCCGCGTAATCACTAAATCCTAAGAAATGGCACGTCAGAAAGTCCTGATGGAATAATTAGGGAATCGTAAGCAAAATTCACATCATGTCGGTTGAAGCGGTTGCGGATGAACGCGCTGGAATAAGACTCGACGACGCAGCCTTCCAGCGATGACCAAGGACCTTACGCCTCAAACACTTGGGCGTCCCGGACATTCAATCTTCGTTTCAATTTTTCGAACTAGTTGCAGTATGCGAAGCGGATCCGTCCGTCGTTTTCATGTAACGCCCTGCATAAGTTAAAAAAGTTGGCCAATTCGGGCCGGTTGTATGCCCACCTGTGTGTTGCCGAAACGCAACCTCGCCGTCAACCAGTGCAGTTTCGATAGGTGGAAATTCGGTCGTTCCAAGATCCTTCTTGCCGAGCAATTTGTATACCGGCCCCGCGCCGACTGCTCCGAGAAACATTCCCTTTCCATCTATCCACCCACCTTCGAGCTGCGGTGAGCCACTGCTGATGAACACAGGGCGCGGCGCACACAACGCAATCAACTCATGCGCGTCTATAGGTAGATCATTCGGTGTAAGCGGTCCAGCGTACTTCAAGAAATTTCCCGCCATCCAATGATATTCGTTGGCGGACGCAACATTTTCGACCTGCTCGCCAAATTTTCTGCGAAGAATTTTCGCGCCCCCTTCTCCGGACGACCCGATGAAACCAATTGCAAATCTTGAATCATAGGCCATGGCAACGAGCGCCGCTTTTCCATAGCGCGAGAGTCCCTCGATTCCCACCTGCTTCGCATCAACCGCTTTGTCCGTTTCAAAATAATCCAACGCGCGGCTCGCTCCCCAAGCCCAGGCGCGCAACGCGCCCCAGTCATCCAGCTTGCGCGGTTGCCCTCTATTGATTAGGCCAATGATTCCCTGCGTGAGACCTTCGCCGTTGTCGGCCTGAATGGTATTGGTGATGATCTGCGCGTACCCCCAACCTTTGGCCAAAACTTGGCGCTGCCAGCTCGGGCCGGTTCCGACAAAACTTGCCCACTGCTCCGGTGTCAGCCTTTGTTTCATCCTCTGAATGATTTCTGGACTGATGGAAAATTCAAGCATGACCGGCACTGGTCCGCGCGCGTTTGCCGGAGTAGTCAGCGTGAGTTGAATGTCGACCGTAATTTGTGGATACGCCGAATTGTCGGCGTGTCCCACAAGCGTTTTTGTAATTGCCGGCACGCCTTCCTTTTCCTCTTGCGTAGTCTCCTTCACTTCCCACTTTACGGTTGGCGTGTTCGCAGGAACACGGCCGTAAATTTCGCGGTCAAAAATTTCCACGATTTCCGGCCGACGCTTTTCCCACCATTCCTTCGCCGTTTTCACTTCTTTGCCGTTATTGAAACGGAGAGGATCCGGCAATGTGTATGGCGGCACTTTAGATTCGTCAACATTTGCTGCGTTGGGCGATTTGGGATTGCCGTCCGGCCCGCGGCGTAGTTCCTTGATGCCGAGTAAATCCATCAGCCGCTGATGATCCTGTTCGGACGTGAAATGTACTGGAGGCGGCAAAATGCTAGCGGGTTCTTGGCCAGCCGTTCCCAAAACGCAGAGCAAAAAGCAGATACCGAGCAACAGTGAGCGGGCACTTCGGTAGATTAGGTTACGCAAAATTATCCTCCAAAGCATAGGCCCCCCACCCCCCTTGTTTTTGTATGTGCAGATTCTAAAGAAGTTAGCAACGCAATCTCTGTAAGTGGTGAATACAAAGGAGTTGAAGTCCCTTTAGAATGAACACTTATAAAGGATGCGCGGATGTATTGAAAAGAAAAGAGTTGAGGGATGGGATTTGCGTAAGTGCGGAAAGCAAAGGGGTTAGGGGAAAAGTGCGGCGATTTCATAAAAGAGTATAGCACAGGAAAATTATCTAGTCAAGTAACAGTACTAATAAACAATCATTCGAATGCCTGTCTGTTTGCTCCCCTTTGTAAGTCTTTGTCGCGAGTTAATTCTCACTGCTTTCGAATTTTCCCGTCCGCGGCCATGCGATCCAGCCACTTCCGCGCCGTCGCAACGCCCTTGTCATTCGGATGATTTTTGATGAAAGCCCGGAGAGTTTCCGCCGAATCCTCAAATTTACCAACTGCGGTCTGCGTTTGCGCAAGCAACAACTCAACCGCTGGCTGTACTCCGTGCGATTGACTCAACGCCATCTGCGACTCTTTCAGCGCTCCGTCATATTGCTCTTGACGGTAAAGCGCGCTGGCCAGTGTCCAGTGCGTTTCCCAACTGACAGAATCCAACTGCAACGACTGCTGCAAAGGCGGAATCGCCAAGTCGTACTTGCCCTCATCCACAAAAGCCATCCCAAGCGCTGAGAATGCGTGCGCATTTTTTGGATCAATTTGCGTGGCTCTCTCTAACGCACCCTGCGCTTTCTCAAAATGCTTTTGCCTTAAATAGAGAACACCTTGCATATACAAAATGTCGGGGTGATTCGGCGCCAGTTTGGCGGCCTCATCGAGATGTTTTTCCGCCTGATCTAGCTTGTCTTCGTTCAGCGATTGCACGCCCTTGTCATAGGCTTCTTTGGCTTTGGGAGCAAGCACGGGACCGCCGCTACCTCCGGCAAGTTCGCTCGAACCCGAATCGCGCTGAAGATAGATTTCTTCTTCGTCATTGATTGCCATGGAAAGAGAAACTTCTTTTTGCGCCGACTTGTAGCCATTAGCTTCGACGGAAATCGTGTAGTCGCCCAGCGTGGTTAGCATGAAGAACGCGCGCCCTTTGGACGCCGCCGCTTGTCCCGCCAGCGCACCCATGTGATAGATCTTCACCGTCGCTGGAACTCCGATGACTTGGCCGGAATTGTCCTTGATCGTTACAGAAATTTCGGCGCGGTTGCCGCGAAATGCCGATTCATCGACCGAGCGATCCTGGCCGTGCAGTGTAGCTGGCAAAACAATGCTGCAAACCAAAACCAGCAGCAGAAACCTTGTAGACAAGGGAGCGGCGAAAGACCTCGCTGTGATTGTCGAAACGGGGACTCGAATTGTGTCTAGCAGCGAATTATTTTTTGCCATGATCGATTCAACCTCACTTCCGTGGCCCGAAAATCCGAACACGAGATCGCAAGCGAAAATTCTTACACCCGTTTATCCTACGGTCTGGGCGACGCTTTTCCGCCGGACATTTTTTCCGCGATATTTTCTTCTTCCTTCTTGTGCAGTTGCTGTACCCGGGCAAATTCCTTTTGCGCTGCTTCTCCCTGGCCCATCGCCTGATACAACCGGCCCAGCCGGTAATGCACTTCGGGTTGCTCCGGATCCAGTTTCTCGGCACGCTGCAGCGCCTCAAGCGCCTCCGGATATTTTTTCTGCTGCATCAGGATTACCCCCATATCCAGCTGCGCTACTGGAATATCCTGTCGCAAACCAATCGCTCGCTGCAGCAGAGGAAGCGCCTTCTCCGTATTCTCCCGCTTCAGCTCCACATCACCGAGATACGCCAGTGCTTGCGCGTTTTGCGGATCCACCGACAGCTCATTTTCAAGAGCCTGTGCCGCATCGTCATACCGCCGCATTTTCCAGTACAGATATCCCAACCCAAAATTCACGTTAGGTGCGCGCGGCTCTGCTTTGGCAGCCAGTTCAAACTCCGCAATCGCCTCCGGCGTCCTGCCCAATCCGTCGAGCGCTTCTCCCGTCAGCATATGCGCCGATGCCGAATCCGGATCGCGTTTCAAAATCCACGAAAATTCATTCAGCGCGCAGTCGTATTTTTTTGCGGATAAACAACTCTGTGCCAAGACATTGTGTAATTCCGAGTTCGATGGATCGGCTTTCGACGCCAGCTCAAGCTGTTTCACTGCGTCCGCAAACTGCCCAGCGCCGTAATAGCTTAGTCCAAGCAACGTACGTGCTTGCATGCTTTGCGGATTCTCCGCCAGCGCGGCGCGAAGCGGTGGAATGGCCGCCTGAAAGTTGTTGGACTTAAATTCCGCCAATCCAAGATTGAGCTGCACGCCTGGCAGCTTTGGATTGAGCGCAATTGCTTTTCGGTACGCCGATTCGGCTTCTCCGTACTCCTGCATCCTGGAAAGGACGAGTCCTAAACTGGCCCATGCAGCCGCATCTCGCGGATTGTTCTTCAGCACTTGGTGCCACATTTCCGCAGCTTCCGCCAGCTTCCCTTCCTGCTCTAATTTCTGCGCCGCGGCAGGGTCCGCCGTCTGCGCGTGAACACAAACAGAAACCATCGCAGCGAGAATCAGCAAAGCAGACAGTTTGTACCAAGCTCCGCAACCACGACGGAACCAAAAAGAAATGTCCAAGCGGGAAATCCCCAAATGAGTTCAGTCTGCAGCCTAGCCCGATTGGGCTAGACCTAAAGCCATTATGCTCCCAGTGAAAAAGGAAAGCCCCGCTCGCAGGGGTGTTTGCGAGCGGGGCCGTTACGCGCTTCTAGGAAACTCTAGAAGTAAATCTTCCCGCGGAGCTGAACCGTTCTCGGGTCGAAGGCGGAAGTGAATTGGCCGAAGTTGCTGGAGCCAAAATTGTTGCTGACTTGGTTGAACTGAGTGTGGTTCCACACATTGAAGGTCTCGAGACCTATTTCCAAACGACTGCCGCGAGACTCACTGAAGACGAAGCTCTTGAAGAGCGACAGGTTCCAGTTATCGCGACCTGGTCCACGGATAGCGTTGTGGCCGAGGTTGCCGAACGTTCCGACTGTCGGCAACCCAAAGGCCGATGGATCAAGGTACTGAATGGCTTGTTGGCAAGTCGCACAAGTAAGAACCGTCTGGGGATAGTTAATAGTGCCGACCAAATTCGGACGATTGGTCGCATTAGGGATTCCGTTGTTTGAGGAAGCGAGAACTAGCTTGGTGACGGGATCTTTTTGGTTAGCCATTCCGATGTTGATGGGAATGCCCGATTCGAGGGTCACAATTCCTGAAACCTGCCAACCACCAAGTGTTGTCTTCAACAAGTGGCTGGAACTGTTGCGAAATACCGGAATGTCGTAAATGAAGTTGACCACAGCATTATGCGTGCGGTCATACCCGCCTGGGCCCGAATCATATTTCCAGCCCAAGTACGGATTCGATGCGTTCTGCAGGTCCTGGCCGCCGTTGCTGCCGGTGCCCGGATCGATCGACTTCGAATACGTATAGAACGCCCGCAGGTAGAGGTCACGGCCGACTTGGGAATTCACGTCAAGCTGCAGACCATTGTAGTGCGAGTTGGCCTCATTGGTCGAAAGACGAACCGAGTGAAAGCCGGAAAAAGGTATCCCAGGCGCTGTTGAGTAGTTGGCGCCATTGATGATGTTAGCCAAGTCGGCCTGATCCGGTAGATTGTATTCGGTGTAATAGTTCTGGTAGCGGTTCGTATTGCCCACATAGGCGACAGAAAGAACCGTCTTGGAGCTTAGTGCGCGCTGCACACCAAGACTCCATTGATAGCTGGCGGGTTGTTTGTACTGGCTCCTATTCAGGCCAGTAATGTCTGCGGGATTAATCGGTAGATTTGCAGCCGTGTGTGCAACGCCATTGGACAAAGCGATGCTGGGATTGTTCATCTCGACGGGAACAGGGGTACTGACCTGCAGGCTAAAAGGAATATTCGGGCCTGCATTGTACATATCATTTCCCTGAATCCGCTCGTACATGATGCCGAATCCGCCGCGTACAACGGTTTTGCCTGAACCGGTAAGATCGTAAGCAAAGCCGATGCGCGGGCCGAAATTCGCCCAATGATTATCCACGAGCCCCTTTGGCACGCCATTTTTACCTGGAATACCGATGCCGTTCAAATAGAGCGGAACACCAGCAAGAATTGAATTGGGGCTGGTGCCAAGACCAGGGCTAGCCCCACCCGGGCAACCCGTGGCAGCAGTGTCTGTTGGTCCACAAATCGTCCCGTTACTATTGAATGTTGCCGTCAGCGTCGGATCATAGAGTGACTGGTAAAAATTCCCCATGCGGTCATTGGCTTCGTAGGTGTGTGGTACGCCATCCCAACGCAAACCAAGGTTAAGGGTCAAACGGCGAGTCGCGCGCCAGTTGTCCTGAATGTATGCCGCCCAGGAAACGTTGTTCCACAGGCCTTTGTCTTGAACCGCAAGTTCCTGGTATTGCTTGGCGTCACCGAGAAGGAAGTCGGCGAAGTCGCTGCCGGTGAACGAACCGTCAAATGTGAAGCCGCCCTGCGTCTGACCAAACAGATCCTGGACCTTCTTGTAGAGCGCCCAACTGCCGCCCATCTTGAGCTGGTGTTTTCCTTTGGTCCAGGACACGTCATCGCGGATCTGGTAGTCGTCGGCCTTGTTTCTCCAGGGCCAACTGGAGATTTCAAATTTGGCGCCGGTCGCACCGGTCAGGTCGATGTTTGGAATACGGCTGAGATTGTTCGGTCCTGTGAACAGTCTCGAATTGGTGCTGTCGTATCCAGTAGGAAGGGCCAAGCTGCCAAGTCCTGCTCCCGCGTTCGGAATGATGTTGATGCGGTTGCCGTTGTAATTGAACGCGACTTCGTTCAGCAAGGACGGGCTGATCGCGTACGTGGTGTGTACCACCGCGCTATAAGACGGATTGCCGAAGGTGTCGCCGACCGTCGGAATGTTTGCGCCGCTCCACTGGCTAATTGCATAGCCCTGTGAAACCTGCTCGGCGATGAAGTGCCCGAATACAGAAAACTTGCTGTTAAAGTTGTGGTCAATACGGACTACTTCTTCCTTCAAGTTAGTCGGCGTACTGACGGCACCTGTGAATTTATCACCCACAGATGTGGGCTTGGGAAAGATTCCCGCGGTCGCGAGCGCTTCCGCGTTCGTAGAAATCATGCAGGAAGGAATCTTGTTTTGGGGAAATGCCGAGCCCTGAACAACTCCCAACGGGGCAATGCCGCCGGGGCAATTGGCAAAGAGCACAGATGATGCAACCTGCGATGCGCTCGGAACGAAGATAGTCGTTGCACTTGAGCTGAAATCTCCGCCATACGTCGCTGGATCGGGGACAGGTTGGGAAGCGTTCGTGCTGCCCTGAATCAGCCTGCGCCATTCCATGTTATAGAAGAAGAAAGTCTTCTTCCTATCCGCATTGTAGAGCTTGCCGAGTGTAACGGGCCCACCAACGTTGAACCCAAATACGTTCAAACGCAATTTTGCAACTGGGTTTGGGCTTCCGTTCAGATTTTGTCCCGGGTTAAAGAAACCACGAGCATCGAACCCGTCGTTTCGATTGAACTCCCAGGCAGAAGCATGCAATGTGCTGGTTCCGGACTTCAGAACCATGGTCATAGTGGCCGCGGAAGAGAGCCCAAAGTCTGCACTGTAATTTGAGGTCAAAGCGCGGAATTCCGCGATTGCATCGGTGGAAGGCGCAATGCTCATGCCGCCCGCGCCGCCGCGGTCATCATTCTCTCCGCCATCCAACAAGTAGATGTTGTGGTTCTGACGTAGTCCATTGAATTCAACGTTCGAGTCGCCGCCAACAGGAGTGTTGACGAAACCGTTGATTTGACTGGATGCTCCTGGCGTCAACTGCGCCAGCTGATAAATGCTGCGTCCGTTTACAGCAAGCTGCGAAACTTGCTTGTCCGTAATCAGGTTGCTCACTTCACCCGAGTCGGCCTGAACCGCGATCGGGTTCGCTTCCACCGTCACCGTTTCCGATGCGGCACCCAGCGCCATCTGAAAATCGATACGAAGGCGATCGCCTACGGTTGCTACGACGTCTTTCTGCTCCACCGCCTTGAAACCATTTGCAGTGGCTTTGATGCTGTAGTGACCAATCGCCAGGTCCGGAACAACGTACTGACCGGAGTCGTTGGTTGTGATGGTTTTCACGGCGCCCGTTTCGGCGCTGGTGATAGTTATCGTTACACCTGCAACGACGCCGCCTGATTGGTCAGTGACCGTTCCGACAAGCGTTGCGCTCTGGCCGAACGTTGCCGCTGGCAGCGCAACGAGAACCAGAAGTAGTAGGAATAAGTACTTTAGATTTCTTACTTTCGAGGAATGAAACAGACCGGACGCGAGGTCCGAGACTCTTACCTGCATTCGTACACCCCCTACAAATTTGACTGAAGTTTTTGAAGCTAAAACCCACCCTGAAAAACCGTTAACGTTAACGGTTGCTAAGGTTGTATTGGTTTGGCGAATGCTTGTCAAGCGATTTTTTTCTTTGACTTTTCTTGGCCTGATCTGAACGAGACGAAGAATAACGAAATTCTACTGGGCTATATAGCAGCTCGTCCGATAGACGGCAGCCCATCGAGCTTCGAATCGCCCTGCCGCATCTCCCGGAACAGGTGCAAATTCGAAGACATCACAACTCCGGGGCTTAGGTACACTTTTGGGGGAAAAGGGGTCTTATTTGTGAGGTGATCGGCCATTAAGCGGACGGCAATCTGCCCCTGCCGGTGCGCCTGCTGGTAAATCGAAGCCGTAATCGTTCCCTTCTGCAGATACGGCGACATTTCCGCGAAGAGGTCGGTTGTAATCAATTTGACCTTACCCGCCATTCCCCGCTCTCCCAGCGCCCGGCATACAGGAAGGCAGTTCACCGTGTTGACGTAAATTCCTGCCAGAGTCGGCACGCGCTTCAACATATCCAGCGTTTTCTTAAAACTTTCCTCTTCGTCCTCGTGCCCTTCGATCACGCGAATGATTTTTCCGCCGCTGCAATGTTTCGGAAAAGTTTCGGCAAATCCGTCCGCTTTTTTCCTATGATCTTCCGCGCTCAACATGCCTGCGATGATCGCCACTTTTGAACCATGCGGCACGAGCTTCCCCATCAACTCGCCAGCAAGCGAGCCGTTCGTCCACGGCTCCACGCAAACAATGCTGGATCGGCGGCTCTCTGGCGCATCGGTTGATACGCAAACCACCTTGATTCCTTTTTCTTCAGCATCATCGATTAGTGGCTGAAGATCTTTCGGATTTCCCGCGGTCAAAATAATTCCATCGACGCCGGATGCCACAAGCTCCTTAAACGCGTCGGTATCGCCTTCACCGAGAACCTGCACCGGACGGTTCACAAATTGAAATCCCAGGTTCCCCGCGCGTCGCTCTTCATCCAGAATGCCGCTCCAAAGCTGATCGTAGAAAAAGTGAATCTCTCGCGGCACGCAAACTCCAATTTTTACATGCGCTTTTGCAGCTGACAGGGCACGCGCGGCAAGGTTCGGCGTGTATCCGACCTGCCGGGCAATTTGCAGAATCTTCTGCCGTGTTTCTTCATTGATGCCGGGGCGTCCATGAAGTGCGCGGTCCACCGTTCCGATGGACACATGAGCCATCTCGGCGATCAAATGAATGCCGCGTCTTTCCTTAGCCATTGCCGCGTTCCTTAAACACTTTTAAGTGCTTGTAGCTCACGAGCACTTGTTCTGCGAAGCCAATTCCACTGGCCGCTCTTCCACGCCGCGTGTAATCTTAACGGGAGTCTTCCTCAAGCGATAATGAAATGAATTTTCGCAATGCCAAGATACGCTCGTAAGCTGATTTTGTCTTTTGCTGTGCGCCCAAGCGCGATCTTCGTCTTTATGACGCTGTTCGCGATCATCGTCGCCGCCCAGGAGCCAAAACAACCCGCCGAGCAAAAGCCTCAAACGCCCGCCAGCATGGGAGTCGCCACTGGAGCAGCGCATCCCGCCATTAAAGACGCACAGTCCCGGCCCATCACTGCCGGCGGTTTCGTCGACAAAGGTCCAGTCGTTTTCATGGACATCACCAAACAAGCTGGCCTCGACAAATTCATCCATCGTTCAGGCACTCCTCAAAAGGCCACAATTCTCGAAACAATGGGCTCCGGCGTGGCTCTTCTCGACTACGACAACGACGGCTGGCTCGACATTTATATCCTGAACGGCTCTACGTTCGACGCCATGAAGGGCAAAGAGCCGCAGCCTCGCGCGATGCTTCTTCACAACAATCACGATGGAACATTCACGGACGTCACCGAAAAAGCCGGCGTCGCCAACGAGCGTTGGGGATTCGGTGTCGCCGTCGCCGATTTCGACAACGATGGCTGGCCGGACATTTACGTCGCCAACTACGGAAAAAATCGCCTGTATCACAATAATCACGACGGAACATTCACCGATATCGCAGAAAAAGCCGGAGTCACTCTCGGCGGCTGGTCTACTTCACCAACTTGGGGTGACTATGATCGCGATGGATTGCTGGATCTTTTCGTTCCCGGCTATGTGAAGTTCGACATCGACAACCCGCCGATCAACGGTCAGGGGAAAATCCCGCCAAATTTCTGCCAGTTTCGCGGGATCAACGTGATGTGCGGCCCACGTGGGCTTCCCGGCGAACAAGACCACCTGTTCCACAATAACGGCGACGGTACATTCACCGACGTAAGTGTAAAAGCGGGCGTTTCAAATCCGGCTGGCTACTATGGTCTAGCTTCCGTTTTTGTGGATGTTGATGATGACGGCTGGCTTGATCTCGCCGTGGCAAACGATTCTGTCCCTAACTATCTCTTCCGCAACAAACACGACGGCACATTCGAAGACATCAGTTACGCCTCCGGTTTCGCGCTTAGCGAAGATGGCCGCGAACAAGCGTCCATGGGCGTCGCCGTTGGCGACTACAATCGCGACGGCAAAGTCGATCTTTTCACGACGACATTTTCCGACGACTACAAAACGCTCTACCGCAACGACGGTGGCGGAAGTTTTACGGACGTCACCTATCAATCAGGCCTTGCCACTCCAACAATTCCCTTCCTTTCGTGGGCTACCGCCTTTCTTGATTACGACAACGACGGTCTTCTCGATCTCTTCATAGCCAACAGTCACGTCTATCCACAAGTAGACCAACAGGACTGGGGCACCACTTTCGCTGAACGTCCCCAACTTTTTCGAAATCTCGACGGCAAGAAATTTGAAGAAGTGCCGCCGGTCGTCGGCACAGGTCTAGCCGATGTCATCACCGCGCGCGGAGCGGCCTTCGGCGATCTTTTCAACGATGGCCGCATCGACGTGGTCATCAACAATCTCGACGGTCCTCCGACTCTTCTTCGCAATGTCGTCAAAAACGAAAATCACTGGCTCACGTTAAAACTCATTGGCGGCCCGAAAAGCCCGCGCGACGCCATCGGTGCGAAAGTCTTTCTCACGGCAGGCGGAATCCGCCAACGCATGGATGTCTTCAGCGGTGGTACCTATCAATCCAGCTCCGATCCGCGCGTTCACTTCGGACTTGGCAAAGCGACAAGAATTGACTCCATCGAAATCCACTGGCCCAGCAGCACCAAGCAAATGCTCGACGTCACTGTCCTCAATCAAACAAGCCTCAATCGCATCATCGCGGTCACGGAGGGGCAAAATCCTGTAATTCCTCAGACCACTACTGAATCGCCCGAAAAGAAACCGTAATTTTTCGTGCTAATTTTCGTCATGCAAAACTCGCACTTGACATGAGGGCGGGTGCGCAAAATATAGTTCGCACGCCAATTCTGTTCATCGGAGGCCGGCCATCAACCTTTTTCTTGGAATTGACGTTGGAACCAGCGGCACGCGCGCGCTTTTAATCGACGAAAGCGGCCGCGTCGTCGCATCCGGCACACACGAACATCAAGCTTTCGCTTCGCCGCAAGACGGCTGGGCTGAACAAGATCCGCTCGACTGGTGGCGCGCTTGCGGCGCTGCCGTTAAAAAATCCTTACGGCAAGCAAACGCGAAACCTGACGACGTCATCTGCATCGGCTTTTCCGGCCAAATGCACGGTGCAGTAATGTTGGACGAATCGGGCGACGTTATTCGTCCAGCGATAATCTGGTGCGATCAACGCACGGAAAAGCAATCGAAAGAACTCGAACAAACTTTCGGACTCTCGAGACTCATCCAGTTGACCTGCAATCCGCCACTTACCAATTTCACGCTGACAAAATTGCTTTGGGTTCGCGAAAACGAACCGCAAAATTTCGCTCGCATCCGCCATGTGATGCTGCCGAAGGATTATATTCGTTTCCGCCTCACTGGCGATCGCGCGATTGATATGGCCGACGCTTCCGGCACGCTGATGCTGGACGTCACAAATCGCCGTTGGTCAGCGGAAATCTTGAGCGGCGCGAAAATTCCTCTAGAATGGCTGCCGGCTCTCTACGAATCTCCCGACGTATGCGGAAAACTTTCAAAAGAAGGAGCCGAAGCCACGGGTCTGAAAATCGGCACACCCGTCGTTGCTGGCGCGGGCGATCAGGCCGCTGGCGCAGTCGGAATGGGCATCGTCCGCGCTGGAGTCGTCAGCGCAACCATCGGAACATCCGGCGTTGTTTTTGCGGCAACGGATCGCCCAGCACTCGACCCACAAGGCCGACTTCATACTTTTTGTCACGCAATTCCCGGCCGCTGGCACGTTATGGGCGTCACGCAAGCCGCCGGGCTTTCTCTCCGCTGGTTCCGCGACCAATTCGGCGCAGGCAAAGACGACGGCCGCGATCCCTATGACCGCCTCTCCGATGAAGCCGCAAGTGTACCCGCCGGGGCTGAAAATCTTTTCTGGGCGCCCTATCTCATGGGCGAACGTACGCCTCACCTCGATCCTAACGTTCGTGGTGCGCTCGTCGGCCTTTCTCCTTCGCACACTCGCGCACACGTCATCCGTGCGATTCAGGAAGGTGTCGCTTTCAGCCTCAAAGACACTTTTTCCATTTTTGAAGAGATGAAGGTTCCGGTTACGAAAATCCGTCTCGGCGGCGGAGGTGCGCGTTCAACTGTGTGGCGCCAGATTCAAGCCGACGTCTACGCGCACGAAGTGGAATTAGTGGAAGCCGAAGAGGGGGCTGCGTATGGTGCAGCCATTCTGGCCGGAGTCGGCGCTCGTCACTGGAATTCCGCGGATGAAGCCTGCGACGCCATCGTTCGCGTAGCAACTCGCGTAGCTCCACGCGCGGACTCTTCCCAACTCATGCAGAAAAATTATTCCGTATATCGCCGTATCTACCCGGCATTGCGCAGCATCAACACAACTGCTTCCCGATCATAAACGCGGAAATTTACGCAGTTTTCTTTGGCCGATAAACTACGCAATAAATCAGTCCCACGATTGCGAGCAATGCGCCCCACCACACAGGCGCGTGCGCGGAAAAAAGCACGACCGGATGCAGCGGAGGATGCTGCAATTCGTATAGCCCGGCACCGAATATCAGAACGCCATTCACCAGCAATGAAATCCCAATGAAAAACCAGATCGAAATCATCTTCGCTAGCCTCCGCTTGCCAGAACTACCTACCAGAAATAAATGTTCAGCCCGAAGAAAATCACTACAACTATGCCCGCCCAAAACAGCGGCTTCTGATAAATCGGCACTGCGCCAACCGAGGGAACCTCCGTTAGGCCATACACCAAGCCTTTGAGATTGCAGTTCGATGTGGGCTTGGTTACAAGGCTGACTGCCACCGTTATAAACACGCAAATCAAGAAGGACCAGAGCGCCTGGAACATATCTTGTGCAAGCGCTTTGGCGTTTGGTGACAATGCAACATAACGCAAAGCTGAAGGATCCACTTTTACCCACACCCACATGCCAATGGAGGACAGCGTTCCGCACAGCAATCCAAAGAAACCACCGCGGCGCGTCGCTCGCTTCCACAACATTCCCAAAACAACCGTGCCGAAAAGCGGCGCAATAAAGAAGCTGAACAGCGCCTGCACGTAATCCATGATGCTTGCAAATTGCATCACCAGGTACGCCGTTCCAACGCTGATCAATACACCGATCACCGTCGTCCAGCGACCCATACTGACGTAATGCTCGTCGCTGCCGTTGCTGTTGATCAGAGGTTTGTAAATGTCGTACGTCCACACTGTCGTGAACGCGCTCACATTTCCGGCCATGCCGGACATGAATCCCGCAATCAACGCGGTAATTCCCAGTCCAAGTAATCCGGGCCCACAATAACGCGCGAGCATCAACGGCAACACGTCGTTGTAACTGTGCGCTCCCGTTGCGGCCGCCATCGACTCCGGCACAAGCTTCGTGTCCAGCAAACCCAATCCGAGCAACCCGGGCAAAATCACGATCAGCGGAACCATCATCTTGAATCCGGCACCAATGATCGGCGCCATTTGGGCGCTTCGCAGGTCTTTTGCTGCAAGAATGCGCTGCACCACCAAAAAGTCCGTGGTCCAGTAACCCATCGAAATGACTGCCCCGAGGCCGAACACAATGCCCACCCAGTTAATGCCCATAGGGTTGTCGGTAAACGAACCCAATCCAGACCACAAGTGTACGTATTGTGCCGAAGCTCTTTGCGCTATCAGCACTTTCAAATTGCTCCAGCCTCCCGCTTCGTACAATCCGAGGATTGGAATCAGCAGTGCGCCGGCCCAAATCAAGAAAAACTGCAGCACTTCATTGAAAATTGCCGACCGCAAACCGCCCAGCGCAACATAAATCGCCACAGTAATCGACGATACCCAAATACTGAAATTGATGTCCCAGCCGAGAACAATCTGCATAACCTTCGCCATGGCAAACATGTTCACGCCGCTCATCAATACGGTCATCAACCCAAAAGAAACGGCCGACACTGCTCGTGCCGGTTCTCCGAATCGCAATTTCAAATATCCCGGCACCGAGTGCGTTTTCGAAATGTAGTAGAACGGCATCATCACCAGCGCGAGGAACAACATCGCGGGAATCGCGCCGACCCAATACCAGTGCGTCGCCAAAATTCCATATTGATAGGCCGAACCCGCCCAGCCCATCAATTCAAGCGCGCCAAGATTTGCCGAAAGAAAGCTCAGGCCAGCGACCCAGGCGGTCATGTCGCGTCCGGCCATGAAAAAGTCTTCACCGGTGTTCGCGCGGCCTTTCAGATAAAACCCGATCGCCAATACAAGCGCGAAATAAAACACGACGATCACCATGTCGACCGTCGACAGCCGCACCAGGTACTGCCCTTCAAATGCAGTAAATAGTGTCATCGCGTTCTATTCACCTCGCTCCGTCATGGCATTCCCCTGTTACTTCGCTTGCGCGCAGCATCACACAAATCTTTTCTGGATACGACCCGGTTTCAACAACGATTGCCGCATTGTATCCAAAACTGTTGCAAATTTTTCTATCGATTCACCACATTCAACGTTGTGGTAATCAGGTCCACGGAATTCCCCCCCGCCATCACTTCGAATGCCCCTGGTTCTACAACCCGCTTCATATCGCGATTAAGATAAGACAGTTCGTCAAACCCCAGCGTGAATTCGACAGTCCTGGTCTCGCCTGGATTCAAAGAAACGCGATGAAAACCGCGTAACTCTTTCACTGGCCGCGTCACCAAACTCACCATCTGATGAATGTAGAGCTGTGCGACTTCATCCCCCCGCGCAGATCCGGCATTGGTCACGTCCACGCTTACTTTCGTCTGGCCTTCCGTGCCAATTGTGTCTTGAGCGAGCCGCAAATTCGAATATTTGAACGTCGAGTAGCTCAGGCCCCAGCCAAACGGAAACAGTGGCAACACCGAACCGTCCACAAATCCGCGCTTCGCCGAAGGTTTTTGATAGTAGTAATCGGGAAGTTGTCCCACTGAACGCGGCACGGTAATGGGTAGTTTTCCGCCGGGATTGTAATCTCCAAACAAAACATCGGCCGCCGCTGCGCCGCCCTCTTGCCCTAGATACCATCCGTCCAGAATCGCCGGCACATTTTCCGCAATGTAGCTGATGGAATTCGGCCGCCCGTGCAAAAGCAGCACAACTGTCGGCTTCCCCGTCGCTACAACCTGCTTGGCCAATTCGTCCTGGTTGCCGAGCAAATCGAGGCTCTGCCGATCGCCTAAGTGATTCTTCGCCCAAGCCTCGCGTGAAGTCTGCTCGTTTTCGCCGAGCACCATAATCACCACATCCGCCTTTTTCGCAACGGCCAACGCGTCCGCGATTCGCTTGGCGTTTTTCACTGGATCGCCAAGCACGACACTATCCGCATCCCAATCCGGCTGCGTCTCCGTGATTTTGCAGCCTTCCGAAAACATCACGTCATTCGCAGAACCGAGCTTGTCCTTAATCGCTTGATAAATGCTAACACCGCGCCCAGGCTTATTGCTGTATCCACCCAAATGCAGTTCTCCAGCGTTCGGGCCTATCACGGCAATGTGCTTGTACTTCGTCTTATCCAGCGGCAACAAATTATTCTGATTCTTGAGCAGAACAATCGCTTCATGTGCAGCTTTCAAGGCAAGCGCTTGGTGCTCCGCCGAATTCGTAATTTTTTCCGCGTACGCCGGATCCGCAAATGGATCCTCAAACAATCCCGCCACAAATTTCGCTCGCAACACGTGCGCCGCGGCTCGGTCAATCATCGCTTCCGAAACTTTTCCCTCTTTCACCTGCTGCAGCAAACTCGGATATGCGCTAGCAAACGGCAACTCAATGTCAACGCCGGACTCAAGCGACAATTTCGCCGCCGCATCTGGCGTCGCGACGACGTGATGCACGCGGATCAACTCATCAATCCCGAAATAGTCTGATACCACCATCCCATTGAATCCCCATTCATGCCGCAGAATGTCATCGAGCAAATGCTTGTTGCTGTGCGATGGAATTCCGTCAATTTCGTTGTAGGAAGCCATCACCGTCTCCACGTGCCCTTGCATCACCGCCGCTTCGAAAGGTTTAAGAAAATACTCGCGGATCACTCGTTCCGAATAATTCCCCGTGCCGACGTTCGTCCCGCCCTCCGGCTGTCCGTGCACCGCAAAATGTTTCGCCGTCGCCATCACATGCGATTTATCAATCCACGATCCGTCTCCCTGGAATCCGTGAATTGCAGCCAATCCAATGTGCGTCACCAAATACGGATCTTCGCCATACGTTTCTTCCGTGCGCCCCCACCGTGGATCGCGCGCTAGATCCAACACCGGTGCCAGACATTCCTGAACTCCCCGCGCGCGCACTTCCGATGCAACCGAAGTGAAAACATCGTGAATCAATACCTCATCCCAAGTGGACGCCAGTCCAATCGCTGCCGGAAACGCAGTGCCCTTCGGCGCCGCATGTCCGTGCAAGCATTCTTCATGGAACATCACCGGAATTCCCAAGCGTGTATTCTCTTTCACCCACTTTTGAATCGCGTTCGTCAGCTCTGCCATTTCGCGCGGACCGCCATTGCCGCCGGGATTCTCACTCGGTCGCGAAACCTGCCCCAGCCCGAGCTTCAACGAAATCGCCGCCTTGTCTGGGAGAAACACGCCCTTCGTATCCACAAAGAAGGGCTGCGATTCGCGTACAAAACTCTTGTTCTCCCAGGCGCTGTCAATCTGTGCGAGTTTTTCTTCAAGCGTCATCCGTGCGAGTAAATCCGCAACACGCTGCTCCACCGAAAGTTTCGGATTCTTGTATGCTAGGTCATCCTGTGCGGGGGACCGACCGCACACGGTCATACAAATCACCAAAACTCCCATGATCCTCAGAAGCATCTTGCAAACCACTGCGCAGTCTCTCAAGCGGCAACCTCCCCATTTTCGCTGCCCTTGCTTTCGTCCGGGCGCGTGGTACTATACACGCCGTTAACGTTAACGGCAAAGAGTTTCATACTCATTCATTCGCGCCGCCGATTTTACCTATTTGCTTTTTTGCTCGATGCCCAAGGAGAACTAGATGAACGCTGGCCCGTTTCAACCGAAACCGGAGCATAAATTCACGTTCGGATTGTGGACAGTGGGTAACCGCGGCCGTGATCCGTTCGGAGATTTCGTTCGTCCCCCTATCTCCCCGGTAGACATCGCGGCTATGCTCGGCGAGATTGGCGCTTGGGGAGTAAATCTTCACGACAACGACCTGGTGCCCATCGACGCGACACCTTCCGAGCGCGAGGGCATCGTCCGTGAATTCAAACGAGCCTGCAAGGAAAACGGCATCGTTGTTCCGATGGCGACCGTGTCGCTTTTCTTTCATCCGGTTTTCCGCGACGGAGCCTTTACTGCAAACGATCCCGAAGTTCGCGCCTATGCCATTCAAAAGACTATGCGCGCCATGGACCTTGGCGCAGAACTCGGCGCAAAAACATTCGTCCTTTGGGGCGGGCGCGAAGGAGTCGAAACCGACGCCTGCCGCCGTGCTGACGAAGCCGTCAAACGCCTGCGCGAAGCCGTGAATTTTCTTTGCGAATACAACATCGAGCAGGGTTACAAATATCGCTTCGCTCTGGAATCGAAACCCAACGAACCGCGCGGCGACATCTACATGGCCACTACCGGCCACTACCTCGGTTTCATCCCCACGCTTGATCATCCTGAAATGGTTGGCGTCAATCCCGAAGTCGCGCACGAACAGATGGCTGGTCTCAATTTCATGCACGGCGTGGCGCAAGCTTGGGAAGCCGGCAAACTTTTTCACATCGATCTCAACGACCAAGCTCCGGGCCGCTACGATCAAGACTACCGCTTCGGTTCATCCAATCCGAAGTCTGCATTCTTCCTCGTAAAATTTCTCGAAGACGTCGGCTACGATAATCCGCGACACTTTGACGCACACGCGTATCGCACAGAAGACTACGAAGGCGTGAAAGATTTCGCCCGCGGCTGCATGCGTACCTATCTCATCCTCAAGGACAAAGCCGCTCTCTGGAACGCTGATAAGGAAATTCAAAGCATCTTGAAAGAAATCAACTCAGGCGGAAAAGACCTGCCAAAAACAAACAAATATTCCAAAGGCAACGCAAAAGCGCTTCTCAGCCACACTTTCGACAAAGAGTCTATGATGAAAAAACGCCTGCCCTACGAACGCCTCGACCAACTCACTATCGACATTCTTACAGGCACTCGTTAAGCAGCCGCTGAGGAAAGTCGTGAAACGTTGTGCCTTTACTATCTTTCTCGTCGCATTTCTTGCGGGATTCTTCCCGGCTACAACTCTGCGAGCTGAAACCGGAGCAGAAGCTTGGCTCCGTTACGCCCGACTCGACGAAAAGACGGCAGAGCGGTACAACAGTTTGCCGGCGACCGTCATCACGCTTGGCGATCCCAACTCCGTTCCCATGCGCTCCGCGCAATCGGAACTTTTGCGAGGAATTCATGGCATGTTGGGACGCATGCTTCGCATTGAACCTAATTTCCCGCAAGAACCTTCGATCATTCTTGGAACTCTCTCCGACGTACAAAAAATAGTTCCGCATCTAAACCCGTCCACAACTCTCGTTTCCGACGGTTTCTGGATGATCCGCACACGAGTTCACAGACAAAATTGCCTCATCATCACTGCTCCAAACGAGCGCGGCGTTCTCTATGGCGCTTTTGCTTTCACCAGAAAAATTTCGCTCGGAGAGCCTGTTGCAAATCTCGACGAAGTCCAGAATCCCTCCGCGCCCATCCGCTGGGTGGACCAATGGGACAATCTTGACGGCAGTATCGAGCGAGGCTACGCCGGCCGTTCGATCTTCTTCGACAACGGCAAAATCCTCGCAGGCAATCCTCGCATTGTTCAATACGCCCGCATCCTCGCTTCCGTCGGCATCAACGGCTGCACCATCAACAACGTCAACGCCGACCCACATCTCCTTGATGACGAAAGCCTTCCTCAGCTCGCCACCATCGCCGGCGCATTCAATCTCTGGGGCGTTCAACTCTCCATCTCGGTCGATCTCAGCAGTCCTAAAACTGTCGGTGGTCTTGACACCTTCGACCCGCTCGATCCAAAAGTCGCCGAATGGTGGCAAAAGAAAGCCGACCAAATTTACAAAATGATTCCCAACTTCGGAGGTTTTGTCGTCAAAGCCGATTCCGAAGGACGTCTCGGCCCTTCCGTCTACGGCCGCACCCCCGCCGACGCCGCCAACGTCATCGCCCGCGCTCTCAAATCGCACCACGGCGTCGTTTTTTATCGTGCCTTCGTTTACAACCATCATCTCGACTGGCGCGACCCGAAAAACGACCGCGCTAAGGCCGCTTACGATAATTTTCATCCGCTCGACGGTAAATTCGAAGACAACGTAATCATCCAGATCAAACACGGCCCCATCGACTTCCAGGCGCGTGAACCTGTCTCCCCATTGCTCGGCGCCCTGCAAAACACAAACGAAGCCATCGAGCTACAAGTCACGCAGGAATACACCGGCCAGCAACGCCATCTCTGCTTCCTGATTCCCATGTGGAAGGAGGTTCTTGATTTCGATTTGCACTCGAACGGCACAAGCTCGCCGGTCAAAGATCTGATCTCCGGAAAAACATTTCACCGCCCCACCGGTGGCTTCGTCGCTGTCGTCAACGCCGGCTCGGACGAAAACTGGCTCGGCCACCCGCTCGCTATGGCTAATCTCTATGGCTACGCCCGCCTCGCCTGGAATCCCAATCTTGCCGCGAGCGAAGTTGCAAGAGAATGGACGGTCCTTACCTTCGGTCGCGATCCCAAAGTTGTGCAGGCAACCCTAAAAATGTTGCTCACGTCATGGATCACCTACGAAAGTTACACCGGCCCGCTCGGCACGCAAACGCTCACTGACATTCTCGGCAGCCATTACGGCCCCGGCATCGAATCCTCAGAAGAAAATGGCTGGGGCCAATGGCACCGCGCTGACGGAGAAGGTGTCGGTATGGATCGCACCGTCGCCACCGGCACGGGCTACGTCGGCCAATACTCCGAACCAGTCGCAAAAATCTACGAATCGCTCTCCACGACTCCCGACGAGCTTCTCGTTTTCTTTCATCATGTTCCCTACACCCACGTTCTCCATTCCGGCAAAACCGTCATTCAGTACATCTACGATTCCCATTACGAAGGCGCAGCCCGTGCGGCGGGTTACGTCAAAATTTGGCAGATGCTGAAAGGGGACATTGACGACGAGCGTTACAACGCAGTCCTTGCTCGCCTTGAGTATCAAGCTGGGCATGCGATCGTTTGGCGCGATGCAATATGCCAGTATTTTTTCAGGCTTTCCAGTATTCCAGACAAGGAAGGCCGCGTTGGTCATTATCCCGGGCGCACCGAAGCAGAATCGATGCAGCTTTCTGGCTACACGGTAGTAGATGTGACGCCTCGGGAAAACGCCTCGGGTGGCAAAGCTGTTGAATGCCTCTCGCCACAAGGGTGTTCGGCGAAGTTCAAGTTCGAGGGCATTTCAAATATGTACAGAATCGACGTCCAATACTTCGATGTGAAAAACGGAAATGCAAAATATCGAGTCTTCGTCGGAGACAAACTTGTGGACGAGTGGATCGCAAACTTGCAGCTCCCCGCAATGAAAATCGGCGGCGATTCATCCGCACGCCACCGCACTCGGGAAATGCAAATCAATCATGGCGATGAGATTCACATTGAAGGAATTCCCGACCGGGATGACCACGCAGGGCTCGACTACGTCCAAATTTCCAGAGAAATACGACGCTAATTCACAAATAAGGAAACCGGAATCGCCTCTGCCATCGCCGCATATCCCGCAGGAGAAGGATGCAGGTGATCCCCCGAATCAAAAGCCGGCAACATCATTTCCGGATGCATAGGGTCGCGTACCACCTTGTCAAAATCAATCACGCCATCAAAGTGCGTTCGAATCCACGCATTCACCGCCTGCCGGTCCGCCTCATTCTTCGGATTCGGATGATAAAAACTCGAGCCCACAAACGGGCTCATCGTTCCGCCAATCACTCTAATTCCCTGTGCATGTGCCCGTGAAATAATCTGCTCATAAGCCCCAATCACGCGCCGCACTTCCGCTTCATGCTCCGCTTCCGACACTTCCTTCTCATGCGTCAGCATTCCCAGATCGTTTATGCCCTCCAACACAATCACGTACTGCGTGCCCGCTTGTGCCAACACATCATGATCAAATCGCGCCAGGGTATTCGCCGCTATCCCGTCAAGCAGCAGTCTGTTCCCACCAATCCCCTGATTCGCAACGCCAATTTTCTGCGTCGCAGCATTCGCTTGCAATCGCTTCGAAAAAACATCCGGCCAACGATCATTTTTGTCCGTCGTCGCGCCGTGGCCATCTGTAATCGAATCTCCCAGCATCACAATCGCAAATGCATCTGCCGCAGCAGCCACGTCCACTCCTGCAATAAAATACCAGCGCGTAATTTTCTTCGCATCCGGCAAGTCCTCCGCTGTCAAGGTGTTCCCCTTCGCCAAAAACGAAGTCGCGCGTGAACCTGGATGTCCCGTCTGCTCCTTCGCATCGGGATCCACGCGCAACGTAATCGCTAAATCCGAAAGCGCCGCTACTGGCAAATCCACTGCATCCGAAACATAGTCCGCGCCCGCAGGCACAATCACTTCAGGCTTTCCCGAAAATTGCAGTTCCTTGTCCGTCTTCAGCACTATCTTCGCCGAACCAGCCCCCATCGCGATCGCCATATGCACCGCTGTAAAATGTAGAGGCTCGATTCCATATCGATTCGACAGATGTACGCGCACCTGCATCCCGCCCAGCGACAAATGCACAATCTGCCGCAACGTCCCTTCACGCAGTTCGTTCGCTTTCAGCGCATCCTCATCGCTGGCCTCTTGTGGCGAAGTCGCCCAGGAAGCCACCCATCGTGTCTGCGCAAGGCTCACTCGCGCATCGACGCATGAAATGAGCAGCGCAATAGATAAAATGAATTTAGTTTTTTTCGGAATCATGGCGGGCAATTTACCACAAAGGTGGCGCCACACTGAAAAACCTGTCATTCCGCGGGCGTTCTTCGCCCGATGAATCTGCTTTTTTCTTACACTGGCTGAAATCGCTAAATTCTAATGCAGCTTCACGTATTCAAAATCCGTCGTCTGCGTATTAATTCCCCGCTCAGGAGGCGCAATCCACGCCGCCATCTTTCCGCGCTCAAACACGCCCTTCATCAAACTATGCACGTACGCGCGGTCGCCTTCCGTCGGCAGCCATTCAGTTTCACGCGCGGCAAACTCTTCTGCGCTAATCGGCCTACCGCTCAAATCCGTCGGGACATTCGCCCAACTCCCCACCGTCCGCCGAAATCTCGCGCTCGGCAAAAACATCCTGTGCGAATATCCGCTCTCTTCCAGCAATTTATTCCAGCGCGCCAATCCCTTTTCGCAATCGCGCACATAAGATTCGCGCACCACTTCGTTCATCGCGTTTCGCATCGCAATCTCTTCTTTCCGAATGCCGCCCTTCCCATCCGGCAATTCCAGCGTGTGAATCTGCGTCGCCGCCGAATGATCTTCGTACTTCTCCTCGTCCGGCCGGCCCTTCAATCCGTTCGCAAAATAGGAAGCTGCATTCGACGACGAATCTCCTCCGAACAAATCGAGTGACGAACTGAACCAAAAATTCAAATATTTCTGCACAGTAGGCAAATCAATCGCTCCTACCTTGCGCAGCGCTTCCGGATCATCCGTTCCCAACTCCTTCATCACTTCAATCGTCCGCTTGATCACTCGCCCGATTCCGGTGTCACCCACAAACATATGGTGTGCCTCTTCTGTCAGCATGAACCGGCAGGTGCGCGAAAGCGGATCGAAGCTCGATTCCGCGAGCGACTTCAGTTGGAATTTTCCGTCGCGGTCCGTGAAATACGTGAACATGTAAAAACTCAGCCAGTCGCTGATTGGCTCGTTAAACGTACTCAAGATTCGCGGCTTGTCCGCATCGCCCGAATGGCGTTCCAGCAATTCTTCGGCTTCTTCGCGCCCATCGCGTCCAAAATACGCGTGCAGCAAATAAACCATGGCCCACAAATGGCGCCCTTCTTCCACATTCACCTGAAACAAATTCCGCATGTCGTAAAGCGATGGCGCTGTGTGTCCCAGCAATCTCTGCTGCTCCACGGACGCCGGCTCCGTGTCACCCTGCGTCACAATCAATCGCCGCAGCGTTGAACGGTGCTCACCTGGCACCTGCTGCCATGCCGGTTGGCCGTAGTGATCCCCAAACCCAATTCGCCGGTCTGCCTCCTGCTGAGCCAGAAAAATTCCCCATCGATACTCCGGCATCTTGACGTAACCAAACGTTGCCCAGCCCTTCGTGTCTACGGAAATGGCCGTGCGCAAATAAATGTCGTTCGCATTGAAGTCACTCGGTCCCAGCCCATGCCACCAATTCAAAAACTCCGGTTGCCAATGCTCTAGCGCGCGTTGCAAAGTACGATTCGATCCAAGGTCCACATTATTGGGAATCCGGTCCTGATAATTTGAATCCATCAAACTCTCTCCCAATCAAATTTCGGTTTTGACCCTTTTCCAAAAACTTTCAGCGCGCCCTGTTCGCCGGTCGCGTTCGGTCTGATAAAAACCCAGTTTTGCCAGGCCGAAAGCCGCCCAAATATTTTCGTCAGCAAATTTTCATTTCCCGCAAACCGCAAACTCGCTTCCATCCCAGTCAACGCGTCCGGCGAAAGGCTCACACGCTCTTCAATCGCAATGCGAATCTCGTCTTCCCAATCCAAATCATCAGGAGCCACGGTCACCAATCCCACTTCCATCGCCGCTTCCGCATCAAGTTGCTGTCCGCACAATTTCTTCAACTCTTCTAGCTTCTGTGCAGCTCCGTGAAACCGCGCCGCCAACCGTCCAGCTCCATTCACCATCGGCAGCAAACCAAAATTCATTTCGCTCAGTGCAATCTTTGGCAGCGCCGATTCCTCCTCCGCAGCCGCCAACATGTAACTCCGGTCCGCCGCTAGCGCCAGCTCAAACAGCGTCCCAGCAAAGCACGATCCCGGCTCAATCATCGCGAACATGCTCCGCGAACTCACATCCAGCCGCGCAAACGTGCGTCGCAACATCCCGATCGTCTCGCGCACCAGCCAATCCTCGCGGTGTTGGAACATCAGCTCGTCACTTCCTAGCGTGGCCGCGCAGCTGCCTTCCGTCTTCAGCAAAAGCAGTCCAACTTCAGGCTCATTCGTCCGCAACATCAAAATCGCGTCATCCAACTCGCGAGCCATCGCCAGTGGCCACCACGCATTTCCTGCCGCATGAATCTCATCCACACTTTTCGGCTGAGCTCCGCGCGGCCCGCTTGTCTTCACGATCGCTGTCCGCGCCGCGCGATCAAGAGACACATCTACATGCTCGTAGTGATATCCCGCGTCATCAATCTTGCGCGCAAGCGGATTCAGCCGAATTCCCTTCACCTCCGCGCTTCTCTTCGATCCCACCGCCAATTTCTGAGCACGCTCGACCACCAACGCCCCAAATTTCGCCGGCATAGCAATCTCATCCACCAATCCCCACTGCTTCGCCCGTTCGCCCTTCACCCCATCCGCATTCGTGCAAAACAGATCGGCCAAATCCCGCCGCACTTTTCTCTTATCCACAACGCGCGTCAGCCCGCCCGTTCCCGGCAGCACACCAAGCAGCGGCGTCTCCGGCAAACTCACCGCGCTCGATCGGTCATCCACCAGCAAAATTTCATCGCAAGCCAGCGCCAACTCGTAGCCGCCGCCCGCCGTCGCCCCATTCAGTGCCGCCAGAAATTTCAATCCATCATTGCGGCTCGAATCTTCCATCCCATTCCGCGTCTCATTCGTGAACTTGCAAAAATTCACTTTCCATCCGTGCGACGACTGTCCCAGCATGTAAATGTTTGCGCCCGCGCAAAACATTCTTTCCTTCGCACTCGAAATAACCACGCACGCCACTTCCGGATGTTCAAACCGAATCCGCTGCAGCGCATCATGCAGCTCGATGTCCACACCGAGGTCGTACGAATTCAGCTTCAATTTGTATCCTGGGCGCAGCCCGGCGTCCTCATTCACATCCATTGAAAGCACCGCTACGCGCCCATCCACTCTCAGCTTCCAGTGCCGGTAACTTTCCGGCGCCGCGTCAAACAGAACTAACTGTTTTTCCATCAAGTCAGGCATAAACGTCGTTACTCTCTCCCGAAGCTCAACTCTTTAAGTGTACTATACCGCCTATCGCCAGTATCAATAAGCATTATATTGCACGTTAAGAAACGGGCTATTCCTTCCACTTCCATTGGATTTTCAATGTAGGGCCGCTTTCTGAAGCGGTCGTCTTTCGCGCGATTGGAAAAAGCCTGACACCCCTTCCTTCACCCTGCCTTCACCACCGCCGCCAATTCCGCCGCCACTTGCTTCACCGTCTTCCCACTCGTATTCACACTCGCATCCGCCTTCTCATAAAGTGGCTCTCGTCCCGCCAGAATCTTTCGCAAATCCGCCATCGCCCACTGACTTCCCGCCATCGGCCGCTTGTCACCCTGTGCAATCACGCGCTGCATGTGATCCTCTGGCCTCGCCTTCAGCCACACCGTGAAGCATGCACTCTTCAAACGCGAAAACGTTTCCGGTTCATTTACGATGCTTCCGCCTGTAGCCAGCACAAATCGCTCATTCGTCTCCAACACTCTCTCCAGCGCCTCCCGCTCCAATCGGTGAAATCCAGCAGGCCCATACAAATCAAACACCACGCTCAATTTCGACCCACTCTCCTGCTCAATCCTGCGATCCAATTCAATAAATGGTGCTTCCATCCGTTCCGCCAGCAGCGCCCCTAGAGTCGACTTCCCCGCACCGCGCAGTCCCACTAAGGCAATCCTCCCCCGCCGCTCCTCTTCACTCCGTGTACCAAATTTTTCGAGCAAGATTGCATGAGCCCGTCGCCGTTCCTCCGGTTTCAACTTTTCTAGCAGCGCCACTGTTCCCACGATCTCCGGCACATCTCCATTTTTCTCCTGTGCCAGCTTTTCAACACCCAAACCCAGAGCGTGTGCAATCCTTCGCAATCGAATAATCGAAATGTTTCCGTGTCCCGTTTCCAGTTGCGCCAGAAATCGCTCCGAAACATACGCAGCCTTCGCCAGCTCCTTACGCGTGACGTTTCGCCGTGAACGTTCCTGTCGCACCCGCTCCCCAAGCATCTTCAGGAAATCCGTCTCCGGCCGCGGCCCGCTCTGAACTTTGCTTCTCATTGCCTCTCCTGACCGGCAGTATAGTACATCTCCCTTTCCGCCGGCCGGCACTCTTCAAAAACAAAAGGGCCGGCGCAGTTCGCGCCGGCCCTTTTTCATTTCTGTTTTTGTCTTCGGCTACTGTTTAGAACGTGAAGCGGAAGCCAAACTCGCCCCAAACGGAACGAGCGTTGACAGTGCTGGTCGGATTGATGAAACCAATTGGATGGCCGAAAGTTGATGGGTCTCCGATATTGAGGCCGAAATCGTTGCCGTAGTTGGCGCGATTTGTAAGGTTAAACGCTTGGGCAACGATCTGCAGGTTATAGCGCTCGCGGAATTTGAAGTTCTTCGCCAAGCGCATGTCGAGTTCAAAGAAAGGATCGCCGCGGAGCGGATCGTATTTCGCAATTGTGCAGGCCTGGGCAACTCCGTTTATGCCGTAGAAGCAGTTCTGCGCGCCGGTGTTGTTGCCGGAAAAAGCAAGGTAGTTTGTCGGATCGGCCGTCGGAACGACCACAGCGAGCTGGGTACCGCCACCCGTGTTCAGCGTATTGCCGGAGTTGGTCAATTCGTAAGGACGCGCCGAACCGAACTGCAGAATCGGCGACAGCTGGAATCCCAGCGGAAGTTCCCACAGCCCGCTGACAGTTACGTGATGACGTTCGTCGTTGGTGGACGGACCCCATTCGTAGCTGGCGAATGGATTGGTAGCGAGCCTCGGATAGTCACGGAATGAAGTGCCCCCGGCATCGAAGGAATACGCCCAAGCGAGAGTATAGTTCGCATTCAGCGAAAAATGGTGAGTCAAACGCTGACGGTAGCTGAAATTGTATCCGTTGTACTGTGAACGTCCGATAGATTGTTCATCGCGGACGCTCGCAAGTTCAGGTTGCGTCGAGGCGGCGAAAGCCGGATCCAGAGGCCGGAAGCAGCACTGAGAACCACTAGGCCGCGTGGGGTCAGGGATCTTTTGGTCAATGTTCATGGTCTTGTTTTCATGCAGACCGAGAACATGCACGTACTCCACTTCGAAAACAGAGTTGCGCGTGAGAGCCCAGCTATAGCCGAGATTGAATTCCTCGGTCACCGGGTTGCGATAGTTCGGATCCATCAAGCGGCCAACGCTGCCAGGCAAGAGTTGCGATGAGGGAGCGGCAATCGTCGGCAAGGGGCTAACGCCGAATTGCCACTGCCCGAGATTCTGACCAGTGCCCGGAACCGGGTCACCGGGGGCACTGAGTGTAAATACCTGCTGGAAGATGGTCGGATTGGCCTGCTGTTCCATGAACAAGGGAATGTTCTGAAACGAGTTGCCAAAGTAGAGGCCGTAACCTCCGCGGATAACGTGCTTACCGCTCCCGGTCACATCATATGCAAAACCGATTCGAGGGCTAATGTTCTTGTTGTCGTTGCCCGGAATCTTGCTGACATATGGATTCGAGATGGGATTGTTGAGTGCGACTAACTCCTGGAAGGTGCGGCTTTTGGAAACGAGCGACGAGCCGAAGGTGTTGAAATCCTTATCCCAACGTACGCCCAGATTCAAGGTGAGACGAGGGGTAACCTTGTAGTCGTCCTGGAAATAGAGACCAAGTTGCTTGGTCGGGACAATAAAATACGGGTTCCCATTAGCGATCGTCATCCCAGTAACTGCCCCCGCAGTGGCGAACTGCTGCGGATAGAACGAAGGGCCGCACTTATTGGTGGGGTCGTCGACAGTTGCGAGAATGCAGCTCGGGTTCGCTTTGAAATCGATTTCCAGCGTCGAGCTGAATTTGAAGAATCCACCCTCGACTGGATTCCAGATGTAGTCCGCTCCAGCCTTGAGCGTATGCTTGCCGAAACTTTTCGAGATGTCGTCCTTAAACTGCCACTTGCGCTGGAACGACTGCTGCGGCACGTTGGTATTGGTACCGAAAGACGCAGAGGGGAAGGTAACCAACGGTTCGCTGATTTTGCTGTCGATCAGGTTATTCCAATACTGGAAGCCAAACGTAAATTGGTTTACGGCGTTGCGGGGAAGAATGCTGTTCAACGTAAAGTTTGCCAATTGAAGATGATTGACGGTGAAGTTTCCGTTGGTCAGGTCGCCGGTGCCGTCCGATTGGTCATTTAAGCTGTTATTAGCCTGCGAGGAATAACTGATATAAGCGGTGTTTCGGCTGTTGATGGTCCAGTCCATACGGCCGTTATAGCGCCACTCGTAAAATGGGCGAGGAATAACAGCGGCAGGCTGCGCAGCGAGTCCTGCGCCTTGAGCGAGCGTAAGCTGGTTAAACGCATTAATGGACTCTTGCAGGCCTTGGCTTTCACGTTCGCGCTCAATGGCAAAGAAACCAAAGAGTTTGTCTTTGACAAAGGGGCCACCGACGGAGCCGCCAAACTGTTGGCGGCTGTAATCAGGGTGGGACGATACTTGACCACCGTGACTGTCAGCCTGTTTTTCATCAGTATCCAGAGCAGAATCGCGAAAATATCCGAAAAGCGAGCCGTGGTAACTGTTGGTGCCTTGCTTGGTGATCATGTTGATGGCAGCGCCTTCAGAACGGCCATTTTCTGCGGAGAAGCGCTGGGTGCTGATCTGGAATTCCTGCACAGCCTCGAGAGGAAGTTGCATGACCGGGCCGCCAACGGTGTTGTCTTTGTTGTCCACGCCATTCACGGTCACGTTGACGTTGCGGCCGTTCTCGCCGTTCACGGAGAGGATCGCGTAGCGGTTCTTGGTGGGATCGTAGGAGTCCGTGGCTTTTACGCCGGGAGCGAGATAGGCCAGGTTGGCGACGTCGCGGCCAACCATCGGCAACTCTTCCACTTCCTTTGGCGTAATTTCCTGGCTCACGCTCGTCTTCGCAATGTCCACAATCGGCGTTTCACTGGTCACTTCGACCACCGTCGAAAGCGATCCCGGTTCCAGCGTCGCGTTCGCCGTCGTCGTCTGTCCCACCAGCAATTCCACGGTTTGCAAAACCGTCGTAAATCCCTGTTTCGTAATCTTCACCGTATACATGCCTGCGGAGAGCAGGTCGAACCGGTAATATCCCGTGTCGCTCGACATCGCAGTGCGCGCTGCTCCGGTCGCTTTGCTCGTAATGACCACTTCTGCCCCGCCGACCGCCCCTTGCGATTTGTCTACGACCGTGCCCTGAATCGTGGCGCTCGCCGTCGCCTGCGCGCTCACATTCGTCGCGCCAAACATGATCAACAGCGCCGCGACTACCACCCAACCGATTATTCGTTTCATCGTTACTCCCCTCCTAAAGTAAGTGCCCCTGAACGCCCTAGAAATGCAAACAATCCCAATGCCCAAAACTGAAAATGCCAAATCCAAAGGCACCCAGTTCCAAGGACCGTTGTTCCTCTAACCAAGCCGCTTTTTCTTAAGAATGAAGCCCGTCAATAAATCGAATCGCCGCCACTCGCGGGGCGAAACTGCTATCTCGCTTTGAGAATTTAGCAAGAATTTACATGAAAGCAATAACAATTTTATTCATTCGCACGATTTGTCCCACGCAATTCGGCAAAATTACACGATTTCTCGCTTGAAACCATCCACTCCATGCCAATCCTTGAACCCTCTGCTACTTACGCCTCGGTCCCTTGTCTCGTTTCTCTCAATTGACCGACGGCCTCATTCCGGGCAACATTTGCCGGAACTTCGAGTCTTTTTCATTTGCCGCATCATTGCTAAAATCTCCGCCGGAGAATCCGCTCGTGCCCAAATCAAAAGCAAACTCGCGTCCTGCCAAATCCAAATCGGCCAAGGGTCAGCTCACAGAAGCCCAAATCGCCGTCCACTGGAAAGAAGAAGAATATTTCTATCCCACGAAAGAATTCAAAGCGCAGGCCAATCTCGTCGACTCCGCCTTCATCAAGAAATTCTCCGAAAAGAATTTCCCGCAATGTTTTGACGCCTACGCCAATCTTCTCCACTGGGACAAAAAGTGGAAGAAAACGCTCGACACCTCCAATCCCCCTTTCTGGAAATGGTTCGTCGGCGGCAAACTTAACGCCTCCTACAACTGTGTCGACCGCCATCTCGCCGAACACAAAAACAAAGCCGCCTTCATCTTCGTCCCCGAACCCGAAAACGAACCCACGCAAGTCCTCACCTATCGCGAACTCTACATCCGCGTAAACGAAACCGCCGCTCTCCTCCGTGATTTCTGCGGCCTCAAAGCCGGCGACCGCGTCACCATTCACATGCCGATGATCCCCGAGCTTCCCGTCACCATGCTTGCCTGTGCGCGTCTCGGCGTCGTCCACTCCGTCGTCTTCGGCGGCTTTAGCGGCGAAGCCTGCGGCCTCCGCGCGGCAGACTCCGGCAGCCGCATTCTCATCTACGCAGACGGTTACTATCGCAACGGAAAATGGATCGATCACAAAGGCAACGCGGACATCGCCATCGAAACCGCGAAAAAAGAAGGTCAGCATATTGACAAGGTTCTCGTCTGGCGCCGTTACGCCGGCCATTCACGCACTGAATCGCCCATGGTCGCTGGCCGCGATTTCTTCGTCGAAGACGTTCTGAAAGATTTCCGCGGCAAAATCGTCGAGCCTGTCTCCCTCGACGCCGAAGCCCCGCTCTTCCTCATGTACACCAGCGGCACCACCGGCAAACCAAAAGGCTGCCAGCATCGCACCGGCGGCTATCTCGCCTACGCAGCCGGCACTTCAAAGTATTACCAGGATATTCACAACAGCGATGTCTACTGGTGCATGGCTGACATCGGCTGGATCACTGGCCACTCCTACATCGTCTACGGCCCACTTGCTCTCGCCGCCACAAGCGTTCTCTACGAAGGCGTCCCGCAATTTCCCGACGCAGCTCGCCCCTGGCGCATCGCTGAACGCCTGGGCGTAAACATCTTCCACACTTCTCCTACCGCCATTCGCATGCTCCGCAAGGCAGGCGCCGACGAGCCCAAAAAATACAACTACTCCTTCAAACACATGACCACCGTCGGCGAACCCATCGAACCCGATGTCTGGCGTTGGTACTACGAAGTCGTGGGTAAGAACAAGGCTGCGATTGTCGACACCTGGTGGCAAACCGAAACCGGCGGCTTTCTCATCACCACGAAGCCCGCGCTCGACCGTATGAAGCCCGGCAGCGCCGGCCCCGCCGCGCTCGGAATTTTTCCGGTAATCTGGGATGAAAACCGCAACGAAGTAAAAGCTGGCCAGCACGCCGCAGGCAACATCTGCATCCGCAATCCCTGGCCCGGCATCATGCAGACGATCTGGGGCGATCCCGACCGTTTCGTGAAGCAGTATTACGAAAAATATTGCAAGAATCCGAAAAGCAAAAAGTGGCAGGACTGGCCTTACTTCGCGGGCGACGGCGCCATGCTCTCAGCTGACGGCTACTATCGCATCCTCGGCCGCGTGGATGACGTCATCAATGTCGCCGGCCACCGCCTCGGCACAAAGGAAATCGAATCCGCCTGCCTCAGCGTTCCGGAAATCGCCGAAGCCGCCGTTGTCCCCGTCGTGGACGAAATCAAAGGCCGCGTCCCGGAAGTCTATATCTCCATCAAGCCCGGCCTGACGCCCAACAAGCAGATCATAGACAAAGTCATCCACGTCATCGAAACCATGATCGGCAAAATCGCGCGCCCGAAAAAAATTCACGTCGTGCCAGACATGCCCAAAACCCGTTCCGGCAAAATTATGCGCCGCGTTCTCGCCGCCATCTCCAATCGCATGCACACCGGAGACATCACCACGCTCGCCAATCCCGACATCGTCGAGCAAATCCGCGAACTCGTCCAGGGCCGCGAAGCCGTCGCTCTCAACGAAGGCCCCGAAGACATAAAACTCTTCGGAGAACAAAGTTAGTTCTTGTTCAAATAAGCAGCCAAATTCCCCTGCTGCAACCCTCGCAGCTCAATGCACGCATTCACGGAATCTTTCGCATTCTGCAGAATGCGTTGCGTTCCCTGCAGATTTTGTGCTGCGAAAAACGCCTGCGAATCGTCTCGCAATTTCGCGTCGCAGAATATTCCCGCCACGCTCGCAAACTGCACCGCATCCGGTCCATCCACCTTCTTCAAAATCGCAGGAAAATCCGCCTTAAAAAGTTCCCACGCCACGGTCTGCGTCGGCGGATTCCCAAGCGGTCCGACCACCGCAAACATATCCTGACTCTTCACCTGGGGACTCAACGCAAAATCGTAAGTCCGCTTCACCAGCGCTGGATCGGGAAACCCTCCCAGTGCTCCAAAGTACGAATAATATTCCTCTGGTGTCTTCGCCGTTTTCAAATGCTCTAGATATTTGTCGTAGAGTGCCGCATCTCCCCCGAGCGCCGCAGTCGCCAATGCGTTTGCCGCCAAGGCCGGTTCGACCGAGCCGGAGTCCTTCATATATTGCTCGGCAACGCTCCGTGACTTCTCCAGCAGCTTCGGCTCGTGCCCAACCTGAGAAAGCGTCGCGAACACATCCGCTCGCATCCCTCGCCGTTCGTCACCCTCTCCAGCCACGGGCTGATCTCCCAAATCCGCCGCAATGGGCTGCAGGAACTTTTGCACCCAAGCTTCAAACTTCGACCTGTCTTCGGAAGCGGCGATCATGTCATGAATCTCTCCTAGCCGTCCCATCATCACGCCAACCACTGGGCGCGATCGATCGCCCTTCATTTTTTCAAGCGTCGCAAGGTAATCCCCAATGCTGATGCGCCCCATTCTGACCAGCGTCCATTCGTCCCCCAGAAAGTGAATCCTCTCTCCGGGGCTGAACGAGCTTTCCAGTTCGTCGCTCATCTTTGCCAGAGTCCCCGCGTCGTAGCTCGACCGGAAGTATCCACGCCCGCTCGCATTGGCATACACCCAAGCCGCGCATCCTGGCAGTTCAACCGTCTGCTTCCGCTCTGTGAGCAACTTCTGCGTCACCTCTTTCGATCCCGCCGCACGCAAACTCACCGGAATCTGCCAGATCTCCTTCGATCCGGCTTTCATCTTCGCCGCGTCCGCAAAATATCTCTCCTGCGTCAGCGTTACTTGCGTCTTTCCCGCGTCGCACCGGCTCTGTACACTCACCAGCGGCGCCCCCGATTGTTCGGTAAACGACTTCATGATCTTGTCCACAGGTTTTCCGGACGTCGCCGTCACCTGATTCCAGAAATCTTCCGCCGTCGCATTTCCATAGGCATGCTTCTCAAGGTACGCATTCACTGCTTTCTGAAAGACTTCCGGCCCCACATACGCCTCAACCATCCGAAGCACTGACGCCGCTTTCCCGTATGCCACTCCGTCAAACAACGCCTGAATGTCGCCCGGAGTCTCTGCATTGGCCCGGATCGCTCGTACAGACGCAATTGCGTCGCTGCTCAGCGCTCCGCCAGTTTGCTGAATCTCTTGCTGTTCCTCATGCCATTCGGGCTTGGCCTCCTCCACGGGCTTCCACGCCATCCAAGTCGCAAATCCCTCGTTCAGCCAGATGTCGTCCCACCATTTCATCGTCACCAGGTCACCAAACCACTGGTGCGCCATCTCGTGCGCAAGCACATCCGCAACCGCTTGATGCGCATCCCCGGATGCCGTCTTGTCGTCGATCGTCAGCAGCGTCTCGCGATAGGTAATCGCCGCCACGTTCTCCATCGCTCCCGCCGCAAAATCCGGAAACGCAATGATGTCCAGCTTTTTGAAAGGATATTTCACCGAATAATATTTGTCGTAGTAGCGCAAAATGTCCTGCGCCGCTTCCAGCGCAAATCCCGTCAACTCCTTCTTTTCCGGCACCGCGCACACGCGAATCGGAATCCCATCCGCTCCGCCCTCGCGGCACACAAAATCCCCAACCATCATCGCCACGAGGTAAGTCGAAATCTTTGGTGTCTTCGTAAACTTGAGCGTGTGTTTGCCGTCTCCGGGCCCAGGTATATCCACTTCAATGTTTCCGTTGGAAATCGCCGTATCCCCCTTATCAATCACCAGGTTGATCTCAAAGGTGGCCTTGTACGCCGGCTCGTCAAATCCCGGGAACGCACGCCGGGCATCCGTCGCTTCAAACTGCGTCACCGCGTAGCGCCGCCGTTTCGTTTCACTCAAATAAAACCCGCGCAGCTTGTCGTTCAGTATTCCTATGTACTTGATTCGTATCTCCGCAGGCCCCGCCGGAATCTCTTTCCCCACGGTCAGAATCGCCATCTCTTTCGCCGCATCCAGCGAAACTTCGGCCTTCTGCGTTGCGCCGCCCGCGCTCACGCTCGCTTCTTGAAACTCAATCTCCGCCGAATTCAGTGTGATCGTCTTCGCCGGCTTCTCCAGCCGCACGCGGATCAGTTCCTCTCCGCCAAATGTTGCCTTCTCCAGATTCGGCGTAAATGTAATCTCATAATTCTCCGGCTTCACGTTCCCCGGCAGCTTCTGCGCTCCCGCTACCCACGCGAACGAACACGCTGCAGTTAGCAAAATCAAAGCTCTTTTCATCACTCCGCCTTTCGATACGCGCCGGGCATATCTCTCATCCTGCTCAACTGATTGGTTGGGGTGTCGGGCACACTTCCTTACCCGAATAGACGTTAGACGCGAAACTTGGATAGCTGGCAATGCCGTCTCGACTGCCCTCTACAGCTCATACGCCCCTGCAGTCATACGCTGGATTCGAAAAAAAGTTCAATCCTTCAACTGGGCAGCCGTACCCTCGCCCGCAGGCCTCCCAGGGGCGACTCTTCGAGCGTCACCGTGCCCTCGTAGAGTTGGACCAGGTCCCGAACGATAGCCAACCCCAGCCCCGAGCCCGGGGCGGCCTCATCAGCGCGCACCCAACGTTGCAGCACCTGTTCGCGCATCGAAGGTGGCAGGCCGGGCCCGTCGTCGTCCACAAACAGCACTACCGCCCCATTTTCCTCGAGCGACTGTATCTTTACTCTCGACTTCGCCCACTTGCAGGCGTTGTCCAGCAGATTGCCCAGTATCTCTTCCAGATCTTCTCGTTGGCCGCGAATGAAATGCTCGGGGGAGACATCTACTTCAATCGCAGTCCCGCGACCGGCATAGATCTTCTCCAGGGTTCGCGCTAGTCCTTCAACGGAAGCCAGCACAAGACAGCGTGCACCAGGCACTCTGCCCGGTGTCGCAGCCCGCGCTTGCGTCAGATGGTACTCAATCTGCCTGCGCATGCGATCCACTTGGCGGCCGATCTGGGACGCAATTTCAATCTGGCCCTCGACCTCGAACTGCTCTGCTTCCTGGCCAAGTACGGCAAGTGGCGTTTTCAATCCATGTGCCAAGTCGCCGGCCTTCGCTAGCGCCCGTTGCACGACTCGCTTGCGCTGCTCCAGTAGCGAGTTGAGGTCGTTCACCAGCGGCTGCACTTCCGTCGGATACGTTCCTTCAATCCTCTCGCCCGAACCGTCACGCAAACTCAATAGCTGCCGCCGCAAGCGGCCAAACGGTTCCAGTCCCGCTCGGAACTGCCAGATTCCCGCTGCTATGCTCAGTGCTGCAACAACAAAAAAAACTGCTACTCCCCACGGAGCCATGTAACGATGAAGTTGCCCGTGTATCGCAAGGAAAAAGACGTGCATCAGGGGAATCAGTCCGAACGTCCACAGGAATGTCCCCAAAATAATTCGTCCTCGAAACGAACGAAGCCAGGTCATCAATTCGCCTTCATGCGATATCCAAGGTTTCGCACGGTCTCAATAAACGCCGGCCCCAGTTTTTTCCGCAACCGGGCGATAAAAACTTCAACTGTATTCGAATCGCGATCGAAATCCTGGCTGTAAATATGTTCGGTGAGTTCGCTTTGCGAAACGATGCGTTGGCTGTGGTGCATGAGATAGGAGAGCACGCGAAATTCGTGGCTCGTTAATTTCACCTCCGCGCCTTCCAGCGTCACTTTGCCGGATCGCGGATCCAACACAAGCGCGCCGCAGCGAAGTTCCGGATTGCTTTGTCCACTCGACCGCCGGATAAGTGCGCGCAGTCTCGCCAGCAATTCCTCCATGCGGAACGGCTTTGCCATGTAATCGTCGGCGCCGCCGTCAATTCCCTGTACTTTTTCGTGCCAACTGCCTCTCGCGGTTAACACGAGAACCGGCATTCCCTGCCCTGCCTCGCGCCAGCGACGCAGCAGCGTCAACCCATCCACTTTCGGCAGCCCCAAATCGAGAACAACGGCGTCGTACCGCTCATCGTGGCCGAGAAGGTCCGCGCGCTCGCCGTCGGCCGCGTGATCCACGGCGTAACCCGCCCGGCTCAGCGCGGCCGTCAGTTGCTTCGCCAGCAACGCCTCGTCTTCCACAACAAGTACGCGCATCGTTCCCCTTCTCGGTTAAGGAGACGGGAGCCATGCTGAACGCTGCCTGAACAGCGCATTCAGAGGCCATTCAGACACAGCTCCATAGAGTGTCCACATGAATCGAACCGCAAGCCCTCAGCAACGGTAACTATACGCCTGCAAGGTTGCATCACGGTTCGAACACATGCGTATCGGAACTTTGCAAAAAAGAATAAGGAGGATTTCAATGGGAAAAATCTGTTGGACGGTAGCTTTTTCTCTTGTCGTCGGTCTCACTGCCGCGGTTGCACAGATGTCGCAAACCGGACATACCCACGCAAATGGTGCGGCACTCACCTATGCGGAACTCAAGAACACTGCTGCGGCGTTGGAACAGGCCAGACAAGCCACGGCAAAATACCAGGACATGCGTGTCGCTGAAGCCGACGGATATCAGCGCGTTGGCGGCGACATGCCCGGCATGGGCATTCACTACGTTCTCACTCTGGAACCAAGCCGCTTCGATATACAGAAGCCGCCCATACTGCTCTACGTGAAGGATCCTGCACAGCAGGATGGATACTCGCTCGCCGGCGTCGGTTATATGTGGGACGCGCCGGAAGGACCGGACGGCCAACCATTGAACCCGCCATTTCCGAAATCTCTGGCGCTATGGCATCGCCACGAAAACATCTGCGTTCTGCCGCATCTCGACAATCCGCACGGATTAACGGAAACCCAATGTCGCGAAAAGGGCGGTCATTTCATCGCCAAAACGCAATGGCTGGTTCATGCCTGGATTTGGAAAGACAATCCCAATGGGATATTCAGCCCGGAGAACCCCGCTTTGCGGTAATTCAGGAATTGCCTGGACCCGTAGAATTCCGGCTTAACGTTTACACAATGCTTGCACCGACGCCTGCACGTCCGGGTCGAATTGGGCGTCGGTGGAGCTTGCCGCGGAGCAGACTTGTGCCGCCGTCAGGCCAAGCGCGCCATGAAAATCTCCGCCATCGAGCTTTGCGCCATCCATCAAGGCATCCCGCAGCACGGTTGCGGTGAAAACAGCGCCACGAAGATCCGCTCCCCTCAAATCCGTGCCAAGAAAAATGGTGCCTTTCAGTTGTGCGCCGGAAAGCGTCGCTCCACCCAGCTTCGCTCCAGAGAAATCGGCCAATTCCAGATTGGAAAGAGAAAGCACTGCTTCCTGCATCTGCGTATCGCGCACGTCGGCCCGCGTCAAATCGGCGCGCAGCCATTTCGTCCTCTGCAGGTTCGCGCCATAGAGCGATGCGCTTTCTAGCTTTGCATTCGCGAAAGAAGCTTGTTCAAAGACAGCGTACGTGAAATCCGCTCCTTTTAGATTTGCTCCCGTCAGGTTTGCGGAAGTTCCATCTGCCGAAATCAGCACGGCCTTCTCAAGATTTGTGTGATCCAGAACCGCGTCCCGCATTTTTGCTTCGCGCAAATTGGAGCCGCGTAAATCCGATTCGGTTAGGTACGCTCCCACCAAATCGCCGCGCCATAATCTCGCATTCGGCAACGACGCCCGGTACGCCCGCGCATACCGCAAACTTCCCTCATTTAACTTCGCGCCATCTTCCGAGGCGGCCTCACCTTTGCTCCGTGGCAGCACGAGCGATGACTCGATCAAATCCGCGTAAGGCCTGTATCCAACAAACCGAAATCCTTCAGCCGCCCATCGGCGCGGGCTTGCGCTGAAATACCGATGCGAAGCTTCCGATTCCGCCGGCACTCCCCAAATCACGCCAAGGGAAAGCAGCAACAAAACAAGTCCAGCTGCAATCGGAATCCGCAGCGTCATGAAAGCGAGCTTCAAAATACTCCGCGAGCTCGGCCTCCGGATTTCTCCGGGTTTCACCACGCGGCTCACCACCGTGGGCAATCCCGTCGCAACGCTCACACTCAAAACAAAAAAGAACACGTGCAGCGCGGACCCGCGCAAATCTTGCCGTACCAGGTAGCGCATCCAGATCAGTGTGATCGTGGCTGGCACAACCCAGTACGCCAAAATCGTCGCAATCACATTTTCTAGCAGCGAGACAGGCGTCTTCGCTTCGCGCAGCCATCGGAAATGCCGCCGCACCAGCCCCATCAAATACCACGGCCCTTCGCGCTCAACGGTTTGTCCGTCTTGAAATACCGCCGGCAAGGACGCCATACTTCCCCAAACCCGCAAAAGCAGAAACTGAAACCGCACAAAGATCGTGAGCAGCGCGATTGGCGCAATCAAATAAAACGCGTTGATCGGCAGAAGATTCCCAAGCCGCCGGATGGGAATTGTGGAACCGTCCAGAATCAATCGCGCATCTGAAGTTGTCGCTACAACCAAACAGCAAATCGCGCTCACGCTCAGCATTAAAAAGTAAAACCAGCGCGCCGTTCTTGTCGCTTCCCAAACCGCTTTCGATCCATCAATCGACGAAATCGTTTCTGGCAGCATTGCGTCGTACAAATTCGCGCCGCCAAGTCTGCCCAGCCAAAGCCCTTCCGCGCCGTAGAGCGTCGCGCCCATTAAATTCGCGCCACGCAATTCCGCGCCAAGCAAATTCGCATTGCACAAATCTGCCTGCGCCAGCGAAGCGCCGCGCAAATTCGCCATCGAAAGATCCGCGTTGCGCAAGTTCGCGCGCTGTAAAATCGCGCCCTGTAAATTCACTCCGGTCAAATCGGCGTTTTCCAGATTCACGCCACTTAGATCCGCTTTCGTCCCCTCGTCCCCGCCGGATTCCACCCAAATTCTGTGCTGATCCAAAATCGCGGCCAGCTCCACCAAATCAATAAAGCTTCCCGGTTCATGAGTTGCCGCATCTGGGATCGGAACCGCCCGTGCCGTAGCTCCGGCATGGGCATCCTCAGCCTTCAAACGCGCAAGGAAAGAACTCTTTTTCGGAGTTGGAGCATCCGGGGAATCGGAAATAACAGCCTGCACCTGAGAAACAGCTGGAATGGAATTCAAATTATCACTTTCTGGCTTGGAATTACTGCACACTACAGAATTCTTCGCATTTTCGCCTTTTGTAGTTTCAGTTCTTGCCATTTCGTTTCTTGTGTTTTCGCTTTTTGCATTCTCGATTTTTGTGATTGGATGTTTCTCCGCAAGCGCAATCGCCGCACCACCATTTCCGCTCACAGACAATTCCGCCTGCGCCCTGCTTTGCAGGAGCGCAACTAATTCGTCTTTTGTCGCCATCCGCTCCGTACCCGGATCGAGCGACAATTTGCGCAGGGCGTCAAAATTGTTTTGCGCCGGAGAGTCCGGCATGGGCTTACCCTCAGAGAAATCTCGGAGACGCGGATATCCGCGAGCTCAGCTAGACAAAACGATGATGGCTGATAGGGGCGAAAATGTCGCCTGCCCTGAAGGACAGGCGGTGCGAGGAATGCAACCGCGGCCGGCAACGTGAATCGCGGCAAAACAGCGGCAAAACAGCAACGAAAAATTCGGCTGAAAAAATCTGACTGAAAAAAAAGAGCCGGGGCGCTCCGCTGAGGGGCCGAGGTACCCCGGCTTATCCTGCCCGCCTCCGCAGTGAGCGAGTAGGAAGACCGTCACTTCTAAATTCTCAAAAATCGCTGCGCGAAAAAATCTCTGACTACTGTCACAACAAAGATCAGTTGTCTTCGTCGCCGCGCAGAAATTCGTAGCGTTCGATTGCAGCCACGACGCCCACCGAAGAATCATCGCGCGGTTCGGTGCGTTGAACCCGGCCAAGGCAACGGACGCGAACGGGTCCGGCCAGAGTAATCTCGTTGGGAAGCGTCAGGAGGATTTCGACTGCTGAGCCTTCCTTAACATCCTTCGCAAGATAAAAGTAGACCCCGCGCGAGCTGACATCGCGGGATTCGGTGCTGGTTTCTCCAACAGCGGCCCCAGTAGTCCAACGAACGGTAAGGGGAAGCCGCATGGAGAAGCGCTGGGTTGTGCGGCGTTCAGAGCCGGTCAAGGGAAAACCTCCTCAAATTGAAGGGCCAGTGTAGCCGGGGTGGGGCCGAGGAACAATAGGACAAGAGGTACAAAAAGCAGACAAGAAAAGAAAGTACGGAGGTACTAGGAGAGAGAAGGACGAGTGACTGGCGGATAGCAAGCTGTGCTGCGCGCAGAGGGGTCCGCGTGCGGGTCGCTATTTGCCTGAGTTGGGGCAGGGATTGAGGCGAGTTCCAAAGTGGGAAGCGTTTGGGCATACCCCGGCTGTTTTTGTAAGAGTGGCAAATGCAGGACTTAGAGGAGGAAAAGCCGGGAAGAAAGAACGGAGAAAAGCGTTTGGCTTGAGATACCCATACTACGCCTGGGGCATTTCGCATGGTTATCAAAGGAAAGGGGTTACGGGAGGGGCAGTTTGGATGATTATCAAAACAAGGGAGATAGGAAAGCCTGGCGCGGGACGAACAGACGAGTTTAGGTTGGGCAAACACGAGACATGGTAGCACACTCTATTTACTTTGTCAATAGAGGTACTAGACTGTCAATTCGAATGGATTGTGAAAAAACAATTCGAAGCAGAAGGAAAATCAAACAGCCGAGCCCTAAAATCCAACCAATCCAAGAAAAGAGGTGCCCACCTTGGAAAACAAAAGCGCAAAGGGTAGGTCACTCAAGAGATTTCGGATTTGAGTGTACCGCTCGCCTCCCTGAACGTTGATTGGGTGACGAGCGCAATCAATGGACCGTTAATTAATAAAGCGAAGGGCGCGTAGAACCGCCCAGCAGTGACGTATTCATTGAAGCGATTGTATGAGTGCCTTCGTTGCCGCCCCACGAGAAAAGCAAATAGACTTGCGGAAAGCCGCCGGCACGAAGAGTGAGGCCGCTAGAGTAGCTGCGGATCCATGGATTTGAACCTAGATCACCGCGATTGAGGGCGACTTTACCTTCGTCGGCGGAGAGAGAGAAGCCGAGCGGTCCCCAGATGGAATGTTCGAAACTTTGACGCAGGAACATGACGTTTGGCGCGCGGAAGCGGTAATCCTGATAACTGGAGAGAGCAGGGCTACCGTTGATGTCGCCGCCACCGAGGGTCGGCTGGAAATAGAACGGAACTACATGGTCGCTTTGCGTGAAAGAGGTGGAGAGAAAGAAACGGAAGCTGAGACTGCCCTGCAAATCGCGCGAAATAGCCTTGCACGGAGTGCTGCCTTTCCCACTAATCTTTTCGCAATTTTGAATCTGCTCTGTTTTGACGAGCGAGCAACCGGGAAAATCGTTACCGCGATCGACGGCACACTCGTCGGGGCCGTTTGCGTCCCGCGGGACGTAAAAACGAGTAGTGGATTTGTAGAGCGCAAAGTCGTGGGAAAGATCGAGGTTAAATCTTTGGAACGAGTAGTGATTGTTGGAAGGCGAAAAAAATTGCTGGTAGGCCGCAGTGTAATTGAGATGAAGCAAATCGTTCCAAAAGATCGGACGCATACGGAAAGCTTCGCCGAGTTGCAGAAAGCCGGGCTGCGTGGAAAGGCCGGGGGCGGTGGTTTCATCGTAGAGTGCGCCGATTGTTGGACTCCCATTGCCGTTACTGGGGCGGATGTCTACAAAGCGGCCGTTGGCTTCGCCAAGTAACGAAACATTCCAGCGGGAGAAAACAGGCTTGACGACATTTGCGCCCAGGACGATTTCGCGCATACCGAAGTAGCTGCGGCCCGCGCCAGTGGTTGAAGGGCCGAGGCCAAAGAAAGTGACTTTGTTCAGCGAGATCGCCTGGGCGTAGAGATTGACGACGGTGTGTTCGGGCAATTCCGTGAGATTGGACTTAATTTTTGGCTTGCCGTGATGAACGATGATCGTGCCACTGGGAGTGTGAACAAATTTGAAATAGACACCGGCACGCCAGGAGCCGTTCGGAGTCGCAACGGCGTCCGCGTTCCAACTGGGGCGCCACGTTTCGGTCGGGCGGATGAAACCAACGTAGGCGAGGCCGGCACCGAATCCATTTTGCGGGGCGAGGCTGCCCATGGCGATATGGAGCGGATGGCCGGTAAAGAGGAGTTCTGCACAACCGCCGGCATTCTTGAAATTGAAGCTCCCGCAAGATTCTTTGAATTTGGAAAACTCCGAAGGATCGTCAACGGTATTTGTGTTTTGCGGCGATGGAGCTGCAGGAGTGGGACTAGTGGGAGCAGGATCCTGCGCCAGCGTAATACGCGAGAAAATGGACAGCAAGAAAAAAACTAGAACTCGAGCAATTTGATTTTTCACAGCTAGCGCTTCCCTTTTGTCTTTCTTGACTTCCGTACCGATTTTTTCGAGCGGGCTTTGGATTTCCTGGCTGGCTCAGCTTTTTTAGTGCGGTCATGAAGCTTTTTTGTCAGGTGATGGATGTAATCGCTGGCCTGCCGTTCGGTCTTGATGGAATGAACGTCGACGCGACTCTGATGCTGTTTGTGCAAATGGCGCTCAGCAATGCTTAGATGAAGAATCTGATTGTGGACCAAATCGGAAATGGGGCGGTCCGGGTTGTAAGCGCTGGGATGGGGTTTCGGAACTAGGATTACCTTTTTGTATTTTTTCATTTTCCTTTTTTCAGTTTTCGCTCACGTTTTCACTTCGAACCACGGGATATCGTCGTCATCGCGCAAATTGTCCCCGAGAAGATCCAGAAACGTCTGAGATTGTTTTTCGCGGTCGGTGCGTTTAGCATCGCCGTTCAGGAAATGGCTGGTCACGGTATTCGGAATGCAGGCATGTTCGAAAACGCGACCGTCCACAACGGTACCCTTGGGAATGTAAGGCGAAATTAAGATTGCCGGGACGCGGATGCCAAGACGATCAAAGGCAAAAGGCATACCCGTGCCGGTATCGCCTGTCTGGGCTGTAAAGCCGTCAACCCCTTGGCACGCTGGCGGGACGACGTGGTCGTAAGTACCGCCGTGCTCATCATAGACAACAAGCAGCGCCGTGCTTTGAAAAAGCGCGTCGTTCTCGCGAATTGCGTTGTAAACCATCGCGATAAAACGCTCGCCTTCCTGGACGTTGTGTGTGGGGTGCTGATCTGACGCGAGGATTTCGCCGCCGCCCGGACCAGGATGGTCGTTATAAGCAGGCTCGATAAAACTATAGTCAGGCAAATCGCCCGATTTGCAGTCTGCAATGAATTGACTAAACGTGCCGAAAACCTCCGGCTGGTGTTGCAGCAGATTGACGATTTCCATCGTCGAGCTTTTCTGGTCGTAGTAGTAGATTTTCGCCGTCTTGCCGGCGTCAACCATGCGGCCGTAAATGCTTTCGATATCTTTGCCGATGTAAAAAATATTCATGCCGACCTGACCGAAGGACGTACCGTAATGCGCGAAGGCGCGATTGCAGATGGTCGGACCGGGGATGGACGAAAACCAGTTGTTGAAGAGCGCGAACTCTGTGGCGAGTGTTGTGAGGACGGGAAGCTTTTCTGGCTTGAAGTAATACATGATTTGATGGGAGCGATTGACATCCTTGGTTTGCGTGAAATAGCTTTTGATGAATCCCTGCATGTTGGCAACGCGGCCGTTGCCCTGCTGTCCGCCAAAAATTTGAAGGTCCGTACCCGGAAAATGGTGATCAGGATCATCGTTTAGCTGATCCTGATAATCAGCAAGAGGCTGCACCTGAACGGGCTTTCCATTGGAGTCCGGGTTAGTTTCGTTGCCATTCAATCCGTTGATGGCCGGATTTGTCTTCTTTAGCGCTCCGAGCATGTGGTCGAACGAGCGATTCTCCATCATAAGAACAACAATATGCTTGAGCTTGTCCAAACCTACGGTCATGGGGACTCCTGTGGTATTTGAAGCTTGCTGGATAGTGATGAAGGTTGTAGCGACGTTACACATAGAAAGTGAAAAAGTGGAAGAAAGATGCCTTCAAAGAGGAGGAACCGAAGATGTCGTGCAGGGACCAGGACAAGCAGCGGATCGAGAATCCATCCGCTGCTTGTTGTCTAAGAATCACTGCAAACTAATCTGAATCGTGCCTTGGCGGACCAACTTACCGGTCTGAGCAGTGTAGTAGATCGAAGCAGTGCTGGTGACGGCTTTGTATGGCAACTCTCGCTTGTGACGGCAAATTGTGAGTTTCGCCAATATAGTGCGCCCAATACCAACGGCAGAACTATAATGGATTTCTGGCTGTGGACAACTGCGCGATCAGTATTTGACGACTGAATCGCGTTGCCCTGCGGGCACGTGGCCCAAAACTTCGCGGACCTTTGCCGCAAGCGAGGACGGCGTAAACGGTTTTTGAATGAAGAAAGTATTTGCGTCAAGTTCGCCGTGATGAAGAATCGCCTGGGGAGTGTAACCCGACATATACAGGATTTTCAGATCGGGACGGATGGCGGTTACCTGCTTACTGAGTTCACGACCTCCAATACCTGGCATGACGACGTCGGTAAGAAGCAGATCAATGTGAGCTTTGTGCGAGCGGCAGATCGAAACTGCGTCCTGTGGTGTTTCTGCAACCAAGACGGAATAGCCGGACGCGGAGAGAGCTTCGCTGGCGAGTTCACGGACTTGTTCGTCGTCTTCGGCTATAAGAATAGTTTCCGCTCCACGCAAGCTGAAAGCCGGGGATTGCTCCACCGAAAGCGGTTCGGCTGGTGCGTTCACCATCGGAAGATAAATCTTGAAGGATGTGCCACGGCCGGGTTCGCTGTAGACCCAAATATTCCCTCCGCTTTGTTTGATGATGCCGTACACCATGGAGAGACCGAGGCCGGTGCCCTTGCCCAATTCCTTGGTGGTGAAAAACGGTTCGAAGATTCGGGTGAGGTTTTCAGGCTCGATACCAGCGCCGGTGTCGCTGACGGCCAACAAAACATAGTGCCCCGTTTGAACGGTTTGATGACGCGTTGCGTAAGCTTCATCTAGAAAAATATTTGAGGTTTCTACCGTGAGCTTGCCGCCGTTGGGCATGGCATCGCGCGCATTGACGACCATGTTCATGATGACTTGCTCGACCTGAGAGCGGTCTGCGCGAACGGAACCGAGGTCGGATGCCAGGACAGTTCGCATTTCGATGTCTTCGTTGATCAAACGGCGCAGCATTTTTTCCAGATTTTGCACGAGCACGTTGAGGTTGAAAACTTTGGGCTGCAGGACCTGGCGGCGGCTGAAAGCGAGAAGCTGGCTGGTGAGCGAGGCGGCGCGCTCGGCTGCATCATCAATACGTTCGAGACCCCCGCGGAATTCGTGACCAGCGGCTCGATCGAGCAGAAGACGGCTATAGCCGCGAATAACGGTGAGCAGGTTATTGAAGTCGTGCGCAATGCCGCCGGCGAGGCGGCCGATGGCTTCCATTTTTTGCGCTTGGCGAAGTTGATGGCGAGATTCTTCGAGTTTAACCGTGCGTTCGGCGACCAATTCCCCGAGGTGTTCTTCATTTTGGCGAAGCATCTGCTCAATCCGCTGGCGCTGCACAATTTCGGCTTGCAGATCGAGTTGAACGCGATCCTGCCTTTGCTGGGCGATGACGAGGCGCAAACTGGAACCGGAAAACGAGATAGCGACAATGACGAGAGCGAACAAAGTTCGTTCCCGCGCGATATAGAGCGACAGTACAAGGACAAGGAAGCCAAAGAGAATTGGAAACAGCCTGTTCCCGGCGAGATCTCCAAACAGTCTGCGATTAGGGGCTTTTTCTATCTTTTCCTGGTCCCAGGTCCCTGCGATGACGATTGGGCAAACATTCAGAACCGTCCAGATGACTTCGTACCAGGAACCTGCCTGCAGAGTTGCGCCAAGGTAGTTGTAGTAAAAGTCGCCGAGACAAACGAGGACAAGGAAAACCCCAATGCGGCCAAAGAGCGCGCGCACTACGGGAGAGTTCGTCAAAGCGGACCGCAGCAGAAAGATGGCTGCCATGACGCCGTCGTACATCAAAGAGCCGACCCAGGTCTCATGCAGCCAACTGGAAGCGAAAGGCGATCCAGAAGCCTCATGGTTCGGCATATAGAGAAAGAAAAAATAGATGACGACCCAAAGGAGGACAATCTGTGTGAAATCCAGGATATGGATTGGATCAAAGCGGCGTGGCTCAAAATCCGGTTCGAGAAAGAGCATCAAGCTCACGGGAAAAAACCAAAACACGGAGACGAGAATGGAAAGGTCTTCGATGAACGGGAAAGGATGAGTGACCGCCACGTAAAAATTGAGGAATGCAGCAACACAAAAAAGCGAAATGCAAAAAGCGGTGACATACCAGAAATAACGGGCGAGATATGTGGACTGGCGAGCCGCCCGCAGCACAAGGAAGAGGCACAAAAAATTGAAAAGGAGGTCCCCCAAGTTTACAAGAGGCGGGCCGGGCATCTTTGTTCCCCAGGTGAAGATCACGGCCATTTGGGCAACAGAGAGCAACGCAACGGGCAGAATCCAGAAGTATCTGCCGAACGGCAAATGAAACGGCGCTGAGTCGACTGGCGAAACTGTTTGTTCCGGCGTCATGACCTTCCGAAACCAAAGATACCGATGCGGATACGGAAAATTAGGAGGCGTAATGCCACTTGCCGATCCTTGCTAGACCAAGTATATCGGCGCTTCTGATTGGTAGAGCCGTGGCGTAGCCGACCCTTTTCCTAGAAGATACCGTGCGTAGGGACAGGTGCAGATAAGTTAATTAGCAAACAATTGTAGATGCTGCGAAGCGGAATCGTTCAAGAAGCGTGATCGATCAAACGATGGTGGATGGCGTAGAGCGCGAGTTCGAGGCGGTCAGAAACGCCGAGTTTGTCGAAGATATTGTGCAGGTGATTTTTGACGGTTTGCTCAGAGATGAAGAGTTTTTCGCCGATTTCCTTGTTGCGAAAACCTTGCGCGACGAGCTGAACGATTTCCTTTTCGCGGTCGCTGAGAAGCGGCTTTTCCCTGCGTGGACCGGACTCGGACGATTTCGCAAACGCTTTCATGACTTCGGCAGTCATGCGATTGTCGAGCCAGATTTCACCGGCGTGAACGCGATGGATGCTCTTTACGAGAAGATCGGTGGCGGACTGTTTTAGAACGACGCCGCGAGCCCCGAGGCGCATTGCGCGGACTACATCGCGATCGTCTTCGGCGGCTGTCAACACGATAACCCGCGTGGGAATCGTATCGAAATTGACTTCTTCCAGGACGGCGAGGCCATCTTTTTCCGGCATGCGGAGGTCGAGCAGAAGAATATCGGGTTTAAGTTTGGCGAGCAGTTTGATGCATTCGGCGCCATTTTGAGCTTCGCCGACGATAGTGATGTCCTCATCTCCGTCGATGAGTTTGCGAAGGCCGTCGCGGAAAATCGCGTGGTCATCGGCCATGAGAATTCGAATTTGTGGTTTGGTCTTCGCCATAATTAGTCAGAATTTGCAACTTAGCCCGTGTTAGTTCAGGGTTTATAAGTACAAACCCCGAAATCTTTTTTCAGTTCAGGGTTTGTAAGTACAACCCCGAAATCTTTTTTCAGTTTAGGGTTTGTAAGTACAAACCCCGAACCCCTAACCGAGCGGAATTTCTATCGTTAGACGCGCTCCATGCCCCGGGTTCGACTCGACGGTCAGAACCCCGTTCACTGTTCGCGTGCGCTCCTTAATGGAAATGGGACCCAACCGCAGACGGTCTAATTCATCCCCGGTGAAGCGGCCCGCAAAGCTAAAACCTTCACCGTTGTCGTCCACGACTAAAAGAAGACGGCTGTCGTCCTGCGAAAGTTTTACCACGACATGGGTAGCCTTAGCATGCTTTTTTATGTTGTTGAGTGCTTCACGGTAAATCTGGAAGAGTTCGCGGCAGACGCGGTCGGGAGCGCGTAAATCGGCGGAATCGATGAGGAGATCGAGGGCAAGCGGCGATTCGTTGCGAAAACGCTCGGCGAAACCACGCATAAGATCAACCAGGTCGGCGGATTGGACGCGGACGGGGCGAAGGTCCGTAACGAAGCTGCGGAGTTCGGCAGATTCGTTTTTGACGGTCTGCTGGAGAGAGGTGAGGCCTCCTGAAAGCTGCTCCTGGCTGCCAGTGACTCGACGGCGGAGGACGTCGAGCTGAATTTCGATGCTGAGGAGAGTTTGGAGAATACCGTCATGAAGATCTCGGGAGATGCGGGAGCGCTCGGCTTCAATAGCACGGGCGCGAAGGTGGCGCAGGAGAAAAAGATTCTCGAGCGAAGGGCCGACGTGACGCGCCACACGTTCAAGCCAGCCAAGATCATCCTTCGTGTACGGCTTACCGTTGGCCTTGCCGTTGAGAAGAAAGATGCGACCGACGGGACGCTCGCCCTGATCGAACGCCACAGAGATGAAAGAGCGAACCGCGAATTGCTGCTGGGTTGGCCCGGGTAGGCGGGGAAGAATTTTCAGCATGTGCCCGTCGCGGCGATCCCAGCCAAAGCCCGCGCCCGGGCCCTCCAACGAATTCCAGCAAAGCGTTGCGTCGTAATCGTCGAGCAGAAAACCATCGGAACGCGCAAGCGGCAAGCTTTCCGGAACAAGGCGTTCACTCTCCCCCGATTTCAGGCGCCAGACGAAGATTCGTTCGAGGTCGGCATCGCGAAAGACGAGCAATGCCTCCGGGGAGCGGAAGTAGATGGCGAGTTCAGCGAGGAGCAGGCGGAGCGATTCGGCGAGGCCTTGATCCACCTGCATAGTCGCGGTGATATGGGAAAGGTATTCGTTTTGAGAGGCGAAATTGCGGCTGCGCTCGCCAAGAAAGGCGATGCCAGTACCGGCGGTGAAAGTAACCACCGTAGCGGCAAGCCAGGAGACAACGCGCATCCATTGAAGGTCTGTGCGAGCGGCAGAAACCAAAACGATGCTGAGAGAGAACAGCCCGGCGATGGGGAGAGCAACCTGGAAACCCCAGCGTGAACCAGCGGCGTAGCAAATGAACAAATACGGAAACCAGACCGGCACGGCGGCGGGGCAGACGTAGATAAAGAAAGAAAGAGCGAGCAAATCACAGACAAGAGGCAGGTGCCAATCGCGATCCTGAAGAAAATCTTCAATGAGGATAACCAGGATAGAGAGAATCAGGTAAGCGACAAGGAGCGAGACGGAGTGAGAAGATTCCGGCGATGGAGCGAGCTCGAAAACGGCAAGCAGCGCCAGAATGATGATGATCGGGCGCGCGAAAACGATTTGCCGCTCAAAGTGGCGGCGGTCGGATTCATGGGGGCTCATGCGCGGGGACGCAAATTCCGATAGTTAGTTTAGCAAGCGAAGAAGGAGCGAGACGGAAGACGTGAGGCAAAGTTTCCACTTTGCTAAGAGCTTTTTGGCGCTTGCGGCGTACTTTCGGGCAGGCGAACGGCATGGTAAACTCACAAAGAGTGGTGGGAGTAGCTCAGCTGGTAGAGCGTCGGTCTGTGGCACCGAATGTCGCGGGTTCAAATCCCGTCTCCCACCCCAAATCATCTTGCTATAGCCAGACCGTTCCCACCACTTGAGCCTGAGTTTTTGAAAGCGACTTTTGAAGCTCTGCCAGACCACTTTTGGTTCGTCCTCAGCTATTATGACAACCTCCGCGAACGGCCAATTTGAATGCCGGCGGATGGGAACCTCCATGGAAACTCCGAATAACAAGCTTCAACTTACCGCGCACCAGCAATACCTTAACGATCTGTGGGACGAGCACATTCGCGACGAATTCTTGGACAAAGACGCCAGCGCCACGATCGACACGATGGTGCCGGATGCCTACGTCAACCATATTCCCGTGTTAACGGGCGGCGTCGGAAGACAACAGCTGAAGGAATTCTATTCGAAGCACTTCATTCCAAAGATGCCTCCCGATACGGAGATTGTCCCAATCTCTCGCACGATTGGCGAGGAGCGGCTGGTCGACGAAATGATTTTCCGATTTACTCATACCATGGAAATGGATTGGATGTTGCCGGGAGTAGCACCCACGGGAAAGCGCGTCGAGTGTCCGCTGGTCGTAATTGTGCACTTTAGGGACGGAAAGCTGGCCAACGAGCACATCTATTGGGACCAAGCCTCGGTCCTGGTTCAGCTGGGATTGCTTGAGGCCGCCGGACTTCCCGTAGCCGGGGTAGAGGTTGCGGAGAAATTGGCAGACCCGACGCGCCCCTCGAATCGCCTGATCCGGCGCGCTCGCGCTGCGGAGGCCTGACTGAGTCCCAGGCGTGTCCGCTGGATTTAGGGTAACGTCCTCGCGTTGCGTGCATCCAACAAACACACGCGTTAGAGTCGCGGAGAAAGAAACTCCAAAGGTAGACCACGTATGGCGAAGCCCGTTCTGATGGCGGTAGATGACGACCCGGAAGTGCTGCGCGCGGTGGAGCGCGATTTACGCAACCGGTACGCGGAACACTATCGAATTGTGCGCGCAGGTTCCGGATCGGCTGCGCTGCAGGCGTTGCAGTCGTTGAAGAAGCGAAATGAGCCGGTGGGGCTTTTCTTAGTGGATCAGCGGATGCCGGAAATGAACGGCGTCGAATTCATTGCAAAGGCGATCGACATTTTTCCCGAGGCCCGGCGTGTGCTTTTGACCGCGTACGCGGACACCGACGCAGCGATCCAAGCGATTAACCACGCGAAAATTCATCACTATCTGCTAAAGCCATGGGATCCTCCGGAGCAGAATTTCTATCCAGTGCTCGATGATCTGCTGAGCGACTGGCAGGCAACTCACAAGCGAACGTTTGACGGCGTGCGCGTGCTCGGCCACCGCTGGTCGCCCCAGTCATACTGCGTTCGCGATTTTCTGGCGCGGAGCCAGGTGCCCTACCGGTTCTTTGACGTCGAAACCGCGGACCGCAATCCAGAGATTCAGAAGATGATTGATGAAAATGGCGGCGCGAACGCGAAGCTGCCAGTTGTGATCTTTACGGACGGGACTTCTCTTTCTGAGCCTTCCATCACGGACATTGCCGCGCGCCTGGGCCTGCGTACGCGTGCAGAGACCTCGTTCTACGATCTACTGATCGTCGGAGGCGGGCCGGCGGGACTTGGCGCCGCCGTATATGGCGCGTCGGAAGGTTTGCGTACGGTAATGATCGAAGGCGAAGCTCCCGGCGGTCAGGCTGGCATGAGTTCGAAGATTGAAAATTATCTCGGCTTCCCTGCCGGGCTAAGCGGCGCCGATCTGGCACGGCGCGCAGTCGCGCAAGCCAGAAAATTCGGCGTGGAAATTCTAGCGCCGCAGGAAGTGACGAAATTGCGGGTTGAAGGCGCATCAAAATTCGTGACGCTGCTCGATGGCACAGAAATCGGTGCGAAAGCGTTGGTGATTGCGACGGGAGTTTCCTACCGCAAGCTGGATGTACCCGGGATGGAACATGTACAAGGCGCTGGCGTTTATTACGGCGCCGCGATGACCGAGGCCGCGACGTGCAAGGGCGAAGACGTCTACATCGTCGGCGGAGCAAATTCCGCCGGCCAAGCTGCCATGTTTTTCTCACAGCATGCGCGGCGCGTCGTGATGCTCGTTCGTGGCAATTCGCTGGAAGCGGGAATGTCGCAATATCTCGTGGACCAGATTCGGGAAACAGAAAACATTCATGTGGAGTTGAACAGCCAGGTTATGGAAGTTTTTGGCGGCGAACGACTTGAAGCGATTTCCATCCGGTGTGCCACGAGCGGGGAAACGCAGAGAGTGCAGACCGGCCATTTGTTCGTCTTCATTGGCGCTGCGCCGCGGACGGATTGGCTATCAAATGTTTTGATGCGCGAGGAAAAAGGATTTATTTTGACTGGACCGGACTTGATGCCAGATGGAAAACGTCCAAAGGATTGGCCGCTGGACCGTGACCCGTGGCTGCTGGAAGCGTGCGTTCCCGGTGTGTTTGTTGCAGGTGATGTACGATATCGTTCGGTGAAGCGGGTGGCGTCCGGCGTTGGTGAAGGGGCAAATGCAGTGCAGTTCGTGCATCAGTATCTGAGCACGGTGTGAGATGGCAGAGACCGAAAAGACAACGCAGATAGAACATATTATCGGTGAAGTGAAGAAGTTCTCCGTGTTCGCCGATTTATCCGAAGAAGACCTGCACTGGCTGGCCGAACGTATGGAGGAAGTGTCCCTCAAAGCCGGGGAGATTTACGCAAGACCCGGCGATTCTGTGGACTACCTCACGCTGATGGTCGAAGGCGAGCTCCAAGTTTCGCAGATGACCACTCAGGGCTCACCTGTCTTTGTCGCTGTCGCTGGCGAAGTCACTGGAAGATTGCCATTCTCCCGGCTGAAGCAGTTCAAAGGCATCAGCCGCGCCGTGATGCACACGCGCATGATTCGTCTGCATCGGCAATATTTTCCGGAATTGGTCCAACGTATGCCGCTGCTGACCGAGCGGCTTGTGGGGCTGATGTCAGACCGCATCCGCGAAGTGACACGCACGGAAACGCAGCAAGAAAAGCTGATGGCGCTCGGCAAACTTTCCGCTGGTCTGGCGCATGAACTGAACAATCCTGCCGCTGCTGCCACGCGGGCCGCCCAGAATCTGATGGGCTCATTCCAGGAGATCCGCGAAGTCAGCCTGCGATTGCTCAAGCACTCTTCCACGGAAGAGCAGCGCAACGCGCTTTTTGAGTTTGAATTGAAAGCGGGAAAGAGTTACGCGGCGCAGGGGGGACCGGCTCTCGATCCACTTGAGCTAAGCGACCGTGAAGAACGCGTGACCGCCTGGCTGGAAAAACACAACGTAGCGGAATCATGGAAGATAGCGGCAACGCTTGCAGAAGGCTGCGTGGACGAACCTCAACTCGAGAAATTTGTAGAGAAGATCGGCCCCGAACTCCTCCCCGATGCCCTTCATCGCGTGGCAGCTATCATGGGTATGCTTGGCCTCATTCGAGAGATAGACAACAGCGCCAAACGAATCAGCGAACTCGTTGCCGCCGTGAAGCGGTATTCCTACATGGACCAAACGTCCCTTCAGGAAGTAGATTTGCGCGAGGACATTGATAACACATTGAAAATTTTCGGACATCGTTTGAAAACAGGAGTGACAATCGTCCGCAAGTACGATGAACAAGTTTCGAAAGTATGCGCTTATGGCGGTGAGTTGAATCAGGTCTGGACGAACCTGATCGATAATGCGATTGACTCCATGCAAGGCAAGGGTGAGTTGCGGGTCACAACTTGCAAAGAATTGGATTACGCCGTGGTCGAGATTGAAGACAACGGCCCTGGCATTCCCCAGAATATTCAGTCGCAAATTTTCGATCCATTTTTTACGACAAAGAGAGTCGGCGAAGGCACTGGGCTTGGCTTGGATACAGTTGCGCGCATCGTGCGCCGGCATCACGGATTTATCGAAGTTGAATCCGAACCCGGGAAAACGTGTTTCACCATCCGCCTTCCTTTCAAGCAGCCGGCAACGCAGACTGCGGAAAGCGAGAATGCTCCCGCATGAGCGAAACCTGCGAACACATCAAACAGGTGAAGAAAACGAAGCCGCATTCGAAGGGTTGCGAAGAGTGCCTGAAAATGGGCGACAGCTGGGTCCATTTGCGGTTGTGCCTGGAGTGCGGGCACGTGGGATGCTGCGATTCTTCGAAGAACAAACACGCTACAAAGCATTTTCACGCTTCGAAACATCCGGTTGTGCAATCACTGGAGCCGGGCGAACGATGGATGTGGTGCTACGTGGATGAACTGTTCGTAGACCCGTAAGTGCGGACGGACGGCCTGGTTCAATTCGTCGGCGAGGAACCCAGCCCGAATTCGCGGTGCAAAACGCGCAATGCAGTTTGCATTGATTTGTCATCCACCACAAAAGAGATGTTTGTTTCCGAAGAACCCTGCGCAATGGCAATGAGGTTCACTTTTTCCTGACCGAGCGCGTTAAACGTTTTTCCCGCCACACCGGGCGTGCCGCGCATGTTTTCCCCAACCACAGCCACAATCGCAACATTCGGATCCACGGTGATGTGATCCACGACCTCGTGGGCGAGATCCTGCGCGAATTCCTTTCGAAGAGCGTCGACCGTAGCGTGGGCGTGAGGCTTGGAGACAAGGAAACAGATGTCGTTTTGTGAAGAGGATTGAGAAATCAGAAGAACGTCGGCGCGGAGTTCCGCCGTCGTGGTGAAAGTGCGGCCGATCACATCCGGAACTCCAACGATGCCCGGACCGCCGAGGCTGATGAGCGCGACATCGCGAATCGCCGTCAGAGCTTTGACGCCTCCTCCAATGCTCTTCCCTTTTTGCGTGATTTTGGTGCCAAGTTTTTCCGGAGCAAAGCTGCTGCGAATCCAAACGGGAATTCCGTCAGGAAGCACTGGGCGCAGAGTCTTCGGGTGCAGCACTCTTGCTCCGAAATAGGCAAGTTCCGCGGCTTCGCGATAGGAGATTTCGGGAATCGTGCGCGCGTCGGGAACAAGACGAGGATCAGCGGTCAAGACGCCTTCCACGTCAGTCCAAATGATAATTTCGTCAGCGTTGAGCGCGGCACCGAGAATCGTGGCGGAATAATCAGAGCCGCCGCGGCCAAGAGTCGTGAGTTTTCCATCGTGCGTTGCGCCAATAAATCCGGTGACAACAGGAATTTCTCCAGCGACAAGCAATGGAGAGAGTTGGGAGGTACAGCGTTGCCGCGTTTCCTCAGCGCAGGGTTCGGCGCCACCGTGGTAAGAATCCGTGACAATCAGTTCAGTCGCCTCCATAGAACTGCTCTTTGTTTCCAGTTGACGCAGCGCCCCGGCAAACAATGGCGCGCAAAGCCTTTCGCCGAGACTGGAAATGACGTCTAATGTACGGGGCGTGAGTTCGCGCAGCATTGCCGTGCCGTCGTAGAGACGCTTGCCTTCCGAGAGAATTCCTTCCAGTTGGTGTTCGACCGAGGAACGTCCGGATTCGTCTGGGACCAAAGCTTCTAGCGCTGCGAAATGTTGCTGCCGCAGAGCCTCCACGAGTGTGTCGCCTGCCTCCGTGTTGCCTTCGCCGGCTCGTTTGGCTGCATCAATCAGGCGGTTCGTCACGCCACTCATTGCCGAAACGACGACGACAACGTTCATTTCTTTGGCGGCTGACGCGACAATTTGTGCGGCGCGCGCGATGCATGTGGCGTCGCCGACGGACGTGCCACCGAATTTCATGACTTGAAGCGGCTTTGTCATTTCTTCTCAGACCTATGTAATTCTCAATGATAACTTTGCAGCATTTCGGCCCGCAGGCAAACTTGTGCAAATGTGCTTCGCAGGTAGCAGGCTTCGGCTTTTGTAGCGTTCACAAGTTTGTCTATCATGTACGGATGACAAAACTTCAGTGTGAAGGCATTTTGTTCGATCTCGATGGCGTTCTGGTAGATTCAACACCCGCTGTGGCCCGCGTTTGGAGCTGGTGGGCAAAAAAGTACGGTTTTGATCCCGAAGAGACCGTTCACAAGGCTCATGGCCGGCCGAGCATTGCGACCATCCGCGAACTCCTGCCAAATGCGGATGTAGAAGAAGAAAACCGCGAAGTGGAGCGTCGTGAAATCGAGGACGTGGATGGAGTGGTGCCTCTGCCCGGCGCGCTGGAACTGCTGCAATCGCTGCCGTTGGACCGCTGGGCAATCGTAACTTCGTGCACGAAGAGGCTGGCGCACGTACGGATTCGCGTGGCGGGATTGCCGGAACCAAAATTTATCGTGACGTCGGATGACATCACTCGGGGCAAACCTGATCCGGAGCCGTATTTGAAGGGAGCTCAAACGCTTTCCCTGGCTGCGAAAGATTGTCTTGTGATCGAAGACGCGCCGGCGGGAATTCGTTCGGGAAAATCCTCGGGCGCGCGCGTTATCGCATTGCAGACGACGGAACGTGATGAACTCTTGCGCCGGGCCGGAGCGGATTTCATCGTGAAGGATTGTTCCGCGCTGAAGTTGGATTCGGCAGCTTCACTCGGCCAACTCGTACTCGAACTGCAAAACGCGCAGGCGGCCTTTCGCTAAATGATGTTCACAGCTAGAATCGTTGACCGCGAGGGTCAGGCAGCGATTCATTTCAGGAGAACGGCATGAAAAAGCTATCCCAGCTTGGGATGTTGGCGGCGATGTTTGCTTGCGCGTCGATGTGGCCCGCGCTATCACAAGGGCAGGACAAAGAAGAAAAAGGTGGAGATAAGGACAAAAAAGAGCAATCCGCTGACGCGGGAGAGAAGCCGAAAGAGGAAGTGTCCGTCACCGAGCATTCCATCAAGATTGGCGGACAAACGATTCCCTACAAAGCCACCGCACAAACGATTCTATTGAAAAATGAAAAGGGCGAACCCACTGCGCTTGTCTATTCGACCGCATACACGCGCAGCGATGTGAAAGATTCAAGCACGCGGCCGATTTCATTTTTGTATAACGGCGGACCGGGCTCATCTTCTCTTTGGTTGCACATGGGTTCATTTGGGCCTCGCCGTGTAGCTACGGTGAACGCAGGGATCACGCCTCCTGCGCCGTACAAGTTGCTTGAAAATCCGGAATGCTTACTCGATCGATCGGATCTCGTCTTCATTGATCCAGTTGGAACGGGTTTCAGCGGCGCTGTTGGAAAAGCGCAAAACAAAGACTTTTGGGGAGTGGATTCTGACGTCAAATCTCTTGCGCAATTCATCAAGATTTACATCACGCGCAACAACCGCTGGAACTCGCCAAAATTCCTGATTGGCGAAAGCTATGGCACGTTTCGCAACGCTGCTCTGACTAACTATTTGCAGGGCAATGACAACATCTATTTGAACGGCATTGTGATGATTTCCTCGGTGATCGATCTGGGAACCATCTCGTTCTATCCAGGGCAAGACCTCGCCTACATTCTGTATTTGCCGAGTTACGCGGCGACGGCGTGGTATCACAAAGTTTTAAAGGACCGGCCCGAAAATCTGACCGCATTTCTGGATGACGCGCGTGCATTCGCAAAGGGAGAATATGCGACAGCGTTGATGAAAGGCGACCAGATTAGCGCCGAAGAAAAAGCAGCGGTTGCAAAGAAGCTGGCACATTTCACCGGCTTGAGCGAAGACTACCTGATCAAAGCCAAACTGCGGGTCAGACTATTTCAATTCATGCAAGAACTGCAGCGTGATCGAGGCTTGACGACAGGTCGACTCGACGCGCGCTTTGCCGGCCCAACTTACAACTTGATCGGCGAGGCGGCTGACTACGACCCGCAGGAAACCGCCATTAGCGGCGCATTCGTGGGCGCATTTAACGCCTACTTGCACGAAGAATTGAAATTCGGGCAGGACAAGAATTATCAAGTCGCCGCAAATTTTGGTGAGCATCACTGGGATTGGAAACACGATAGTGACTTTGGATTTTTCCCCGGTTCACCGAGCGTGGTGCTGGATCTTGTGGCCGCAATGGTCGCGAATCCAAAGTTGAAAGTGGAAGTGGAGAACGGTTACTACGATCTGGCGACTCCGTTCATGGAGACGGAATACAGCATGGAGCACCTGGGAGTGTCCGAAGAGCTGCACAAGAACTTGAAGCTGAAATATTACGAAGCCGGCCACATGATGTACGTGCGCGACGAAGACCTCGCTAAACTTAAGGCCAATGTGGCGGCATTCATTGACAGTGCGTCGAAACCTTAGCGAAGCGAAAACGCATATGGGAACTACGGCGGCATGATCCTACCCGCAGTGATCACGCTTGTTTTTCTTCTTGCCGCCGCGCTGCTACCGCGCGCAATCGAGCGATTGTTCGGGTCTGTGGAACGTGCATTCGGAAACTTGAGCCGCCGTCCAGCTTTTGGGATGGCGGCTTTATTTTTTGGCGCTATTGCCATTCGCGTTTCGCTTTTGCAACTCTTGCCAGTTCCGACCCCAGGAATCCATGACGAATTCAGTTATTTATTGATGGGCGACACGTTCGCGCACGGACGGCTTGCCAATCCGACGCACCCGATGTGGCTGAGCTTTGAAACTTTTCACGAGAATTGGTTTCCTACCTATTCCTCAATGTACCCGCCGGCCCAAGGAGCTGCGCTTGCGCTGGGCCAATTGTTGGGATCGCCGTGGATTGGCGTACTGCTCAGCGCTGCGGCTATGTGCGCGGGGATTTATTGGATGCTCTGCGCGTGGATGCCTTCGCGATGGGCATTTCTCGGAGGCTCACTGGCTGCGCTCAAGCTCGGCTTCACAAGTTATTGGATGAACAGCTATTGGGGCGGGGCGATGGCTGCCTTGGGTGGGGCGCTTGTACTTGGCGCGCTGGCGAGACTCTTTAAACGTGAAAATCTGCGCGATGCCGTGCTGCTCGGAATTGGCATCGCGATTTTGGCGAACAGCAGGCCTTACGAAGGATTTGTGTTTTGCGTACCGGCTGCATTTCTTTTTCTTCGCTGGCTGTGGCAAAAGTCAAAAAGCGGAAACAGCAACGGAACTCCGTGGGCGAGTGTCATCGTGCCACTCAGCGCTGTGTTGATTCTGACTGTTGCGTTTATGGGCTACTACAATTGGCGGCTGACAGGAAATGCGCTGCTCTTTCCGCACACGTTGAATGTGAAGACCTATCACACGGCGCCCATGTTCGTGTGGCAAACGGCAAAACCGGAAAAACAATACAACAACGATCGTTTTGAAGAGTTTTACAACGTGTGGGAACGCGAGGAATACACGCGAAGCTGGAAAGGGCTGAAAGAAGTCTCGTTCACCAAGACGACACGGCTTGCGTCGTCGTTTTGGTGGCTCGGCCTGGCGCTTGCCTTGCCGGGACTTCCTTTTGCCCTTCGTGATCGCAAGTTTCGGACGTTGTGGGTGACTCTTGCTTTAGTCCTTGTCGCAGTCTACCTGGTGGTCTGGTCCAACGCACATTACGCCGCGCCGGCAACTTGCCTTTATTTTGCACTCATCGTGCAGTCCCTCCGCCATTTGCGAACTATGACCAGCTTCTCCTTTGCGTGGGGCAAGGCATTGGCGCGGACAGCGGTTGTGTTGCTTGTCGTGAATACCGGGATGGCCGCCGCGAATAAGGAATGTGATCCGATGTCTTGGACTTGTACCGGAGATCAAAGCCGAGTTCTCGTGTTGAAAAAGTTGCGAGCCGAACCGGGAAAACACCTGGTTATGGTTCGTTACAACGAAGACGATCTAAGCGTGCACGACGAATGGGTTTTTAATGGAGCTGACATTGATGGTTCCAAGATTCTTTGGGCACGGGAGCTCGATAAGGCCCAGAACGAGAAATTGTTTGCTTATTTCAAGGACCGCAAAGTCTGGCTTGCCACGACGGAGGATGGACATCTGATCTTTGTCCCCTATGAAGCTCCGAAAAGCGAATAGAAGATCCCTCAGCAATCTGAAAGCACGCTCTGTGTGCAATCAATTCTGTGGCGTTTGAACACAGCCATTCGCAAACGATGCCGACTCACTTCTGGCTTGCCCTACGATAAAAGAAGTTCGCACTAAGTTTTATGAACCCTGTCTACATCACATCGGGTCTCTATTTGGTCGCAGTTGCGATCTGTCTTCTGGCGCTGACTCGACGCGGAGGTTACGAACAAGCACTCGGGAAAATCGAAACTCGCTTCTCTCGGTTTGCGGCTCGCCCGCTTGCTTCTATGGCCGCACTTTTTCTCGGCGTATTTATTTTGCGAGTGGCGCTGCTGGCACTCCTGCCCGTTCCCACGCCGGAGTTCCACGATGAATTCAGCTTTCTCCTATTGGGTGACACAATCGCGCACGGCCGGCTGACCGATCCAACACCAGCGCTTTGGAAGAGCTTTGAAACCTTTCACGAAAACATGTACCCGACGTACTGTTCGAAATACGCTCCGGCGCAAGGATTTGTTTTGGCGCTTGGCGAAAAGCTTGGGAATCCTTGGATTGGCGTATTGCTCAGTTGCGCATTGATGGTCGCGCTTTTTCACTGGGCGCTGCGCGTGTGGATGCCGGCACGCTGGGCGTTTCTTACGGCGATTCTCGTTGGGCTGAAACTTGGCATAACCAGCTATTGGATGAATTCATTTTGGGGAGGCGCAGTACCCGCCCTTGCCGGTGCACTTGCTCTCGGCGGCCTGGGGCGAATCCTGAAGCGGCCTTCAACCGGTGGTGGTATAGCGCTTGGAGCAGGAATCGCGATCCTTGCCAACAGCAGGCCATATGAAGGCCTGATTTTTTCGATCCCTGTCGGCGCAGTTTTTCTTTGGTGGATGGCCGGAAAGGCAAAATCGGCGCCGCCGTGGCCCGTGCGTCTGCGCAAAGTTGTACTCCCCGCCACAATTCTTCTCGCTGCAGGCATCGCATTTGTCGGCTACTACAACTGGAGGACCACGGGAAGCGCACGTACCTTCGCCATGTCCCTGAATCAAAAATTTTACGACCCAAGCGCGATTTTCATTTGGGAAACTCCTGGTCCTCCTATGCCGCACTACAATCCTCAATTCGACGATTTTTACAATCGGTGGCAACGGAATATCTATGGGCACAATTGGACCGATTTAAAGAAGGTAGCCGGAAGAAAGGTCCGTCTATTCGCCCGGACCTACCTATGGTGGGATTTGCTGCTAATCGTACCGGCACTTTATTTCATCCTGTGGCGGCGAAAGCTCTATCCGTTATGGGCATCTCTCGCATTTACCTTTTTGGCTTTTTTCCTGATTGCATGGACGTTGCCGCATTATGTGGCGCCAGCGATATGCGTCGTCTTTGCGATTTTCGTCATAAGCATGAGGCATTTGCGTCTTTTCAAGCCGCGCGGATATGCGTTTGGATTGTTGCTTTCGCGGTTGGTAGTGCTTGGCTTGTTGCTTCAGACCGCGAATGCAGTAGTCACCGGCAACGAAGATCCACTCGGATTGGGCGGTGTTCGTATGGACGAACGAGTTGAAGCGATTCGCAAACTGGAGTCAATCCCGGGAAAGCATTTGGTTTTTGTGCGCTATGCAAAAGATCACAATGTCCATCACGAATGGGTGTTCAACGGGGCGGATATTGAAGGATCAAGGATCGTGTGGGCACGCGAACTGAACACGGAGCAAAATCAAAAATTAATCGAACACTTCCGCGACCGAAATGCGTGGTTCATTGAAGCCGACCGGTTCCTGTCGCCACCCCAACCGTACGCGCCGCCGAAGAATTAACGATCGCGCGCCCCGTAACCATTCGGATGAGCCTGATGCCAATCCCACGCAGTCTGGATGATGGATTCGAGCTTGTCGTACTTCGCTTTCCAGCCTAATTCCCTGCCAATCTTTTCAGAGCTCGCGACCAGCACGGGGGGATCACCTGGCCGGCGAGGCGATTCGACGGTTGGAATCGGATGCCCTGTGATTTTGCGCGCTGCTTCGATCACTTCGCGAACGCTGAAGCCGTTCCCATTGCCAAGATTGTAGGCGAGCGCTTCTCGATCCCTGAGCGCATCCAGAACGAGCAAATGCGCCATTGCAAGGTCGTAAATGTGAACGTAATCGCGGACGCAGGTGCCATCTGGTGTCGGATAATCCGAGCCAAAAACCGAAACGGATTGGCGCTTGCCCAGGGCGACTTGCAGAACAATTGGGATCAGGTGTGACTCCGGATCGTGATGCTCGCCATGGCCATCCCAGGCGCCGGCAACGTTGAAGAAACGCAGTGTCGCATAGCGAACACCATGAATCTGTTGAAACCAATGAAGCATAGCTTCAACTTGTAGCTTCGATTCGCCGTAAGGGTTCAGCGGCTTTTTTGGAGAAGACTCATCAATCAACTGTGTTTGCGGATCGCCGAATGTCGCGGCCGTTGAAGAAAAAACAAAGCGGGACACTTTGTTGGCAGCGCAGCACTCCAAAAGATTCAAGGAGTTCGTGACATTGTTGCGGAAATATTTTTCCGGAAGTTGCATGGACTCGCCGACGAGTGCCGATGCGGCGAAGTGCATGACTGCATCAAACTTACTTTCGCGAAAAAGCGTGGAAAGAGTTTCCCTGTCGGCGAGATCGGCAATGACGAACCGCGCTTTTCCCGGAACCGCTTCGCGGTGGCCTTGCGAGAGATTGTCGAGCGCGGTGACCTCGTGGCCGTGCTTCAGGAGAAGCCGAACGGCGGTTGCGCCGATGTAACCCGCGCCGCCGGTAATTAGCACTTTAATACCCATAGGATTTTTCGCCTCTCCCCAAAAGTCACCGGCAACTATCGCGGCAAATCGTAGTCGCCGATATATGTCCCGCGGCTGATTCCCAGCATGCTGAGGAAAAAAGAAGAAAAAATAATCTGCATTCCGAGAAATAGCCACATGGACCAAAACAAAACCCAGCGCACAGCTTGCAGCGGCCCGAAACCGCTCGAAGCCCATGCCCACGTTATCCAGGCACAGCCTGCGAATCCGGCCACCGCCAGTCCGCCGCCAACGAGCAACCCGGTTTCCAGCGTCACTCGCTTGAGCACGCGCTTCAGGGAAACAGTTCCACGGTCGAATCGTTCCGAGTAACTAAAAACTTTTGCAAATGCTCCAATGGAAATTATCTGCGCACCGAGCAGCGTGAAAATGACGCCAAAAATCATGGTGTGGACGTCCAAAATCACGCGCGGCGATACTCTGCGCGGACCCGGCAAAAGCCAGAAAACCAAAAATAGCCCGATCACACCCAGAAGAGTCCCGGGGAAAAGAAAAAGCCAGTTCGGCGCGTATAACAACATAAAACGCAAATGCCGCCAGCCGTCGCGGAAGCTGCGCAGATGCGGCGGGCGCCCACGCTTGTCTTTCCACAAGGTGATGGGAATTTCCGTAATTTTCGCGCCGAGTTGCGTCGCTTTGATCACGAATTCCGACGCAAACTCCATCCCAGTGCTGCGCAAATCCATCTTGCCGTAGACTGCGCGCGTGAACCCGCGCATACCGCAGTGCGAATCGCCAATGTTTGCATGGAACAAAACATTGAGCACGGCGCTCAAAACCGGATTCCCAATGTATTTGTGATGCCACGGCATTGCGCCCGGCTTGATTTCGCCGCGAAAACGGTTGCCCATCACAACGTCATAACCCTTGCGCCAGGCTTCGACGAAGCGAGGGACTTCAGTGAAGTCATAGCTATCGTCCGCGTCGCCCATGACGATAAACGCGCCGCGCGACGCAACGATTCCCGCTTGCAAAGCCGCGCCGTACCCTTTTTGTTCCGCGTGCACGACGCGCGCGCCGAGCTTTTGCACGAGTTCTATCGAACCGTCCGTCGAACCGTTATCCGCAACCACCACTTCTCCGCGCAAGTCCGCTGCCTGAAATGCCGACAGCGCTTTCTCCACGCAATACCCGATCGAGTTCGCCTCATTCAGGCACGGGATCACGACGGAAACTTCCAGTGGCGACTGCTCGTTTCCCACACTCGCTCCTTGCGTATTCTTTTCCGCAGTCCAGCGCTGCGGAACATAAAACTCTTCTTCCAGCTTGCAATTTTTGAAGCCGCCAGTATGATGACGGCTCTTAAGACTGTCCGAGAGTTCTATTGTCCACTACTGCCGACGCATCTTCCAGCGAGCCTAGCGCAACCGTGCACAACCGGGGACGGTTGCTGCAAGTGCTGGGTATGTGGTTTGGAATTGCAGCCGCAATCGGCAACACCATTGCCGCGGGGATTGTTCGCACTCCAGGTGACGTCGCTCAGCGGCTTCCGAGCGCCTGGCTTTTTCTCGGCGTTTGGATTCTTGGCGGCGCATATGCTCTCGTCGGCGCGTCCTCTATGGCGGAACTCGGTGCTCTGATTCCCCGCAGTGGCGGACAGTATAATTTCTCTCGGCGCGGTATCGGCGAGTACGCAGGTTTCCTTGTCGGCTGGAGCGACTGGCTCTCTACCTGCGGCACAAACGCCGCCGTCGCCATCGTCATCGGCGAATACAGTTTGGCCTTCGTCGGAGACTTTGACGAACACACTCGCAAAGTCTTTATCAAAAGCGTCGCGGTCTCCATCCTTCTGCTCTTCGCCTTTCTTCAGTGGCGTGGCGTTAAATGGGGCAGCGGCATACAGCTCGGTACGGCAGCGCTCAAAACCGGAGCGTTTGTGATTGTCGTTGTGGCGTGTTTTCTGTTTGGAGGAAATCTGCGCCATGCCGCGGCCGCATCCGCCATCCCGCTTCCTTCGCTCCACGCCGGCTGGCTCCTGGTCGCGGCCTTTCTCCTTTCGCTTCAGGCCGTGATTTATACGGTCGATGGCTGGGATGGAGTCATCTACTTTGGGGCGGAAGTGAAGAATCCTGGCCGCGACGTTCCCCGCGCCATTTTCGGTAGCGTCTTTTCCATCATGGGCATCTATCTTCTGCTGAACGCGGCGGTCCTCTACGTTCTGCCCATGGGCGAAATTGCGGGCAATAATTTTGCTTTAGGGGCCGCAGCAAATCGCGTCTTCGGCCACTTTGGCGATCCGGTCATTCGCATCATCATGATCATCTCGCTTCTCAGCTGCATCAACGCTTGCCAGATGTTCGCTGCGCGCACCCTTTTTGCGATGAGCAACGACCGCCTCTTTTTCAAACAAGCATCCCGCGTGAACAAAGGCGGCACGCCCGTGAGCGCGCTCCTGCTCAGTACCATTATTGGGATTATTTTTATTTTGGGATCTTTCGACACCGTGATTGCCATGCTGTCCTTTTTCTTCGTGGCCAATTACACGCTGTCCTACGCTTCGTTGTTTCGTTTGCGCAAACGGGAGCCGCATGTGCCAAGGCCGTACCGCGCGTGGGGTTATCCGTGGACCTCGGCAATTGCTCTGATTGCCTCGGCGGTATTTTTGGTCGCATCGCTCGGCATGGATTTCAAGAACGCCATTCAGCAGGGTCAATGGTGGCCACCGCCGCCGCCCATGCTGGCGTTCATCATTCTTTTGGTGAGCTATCCGCTTTATCGCGTGATGAAATGGGCTGCCGTCGTAACTGACAAATCTGCCGCGGAAACCTAGACGACTTTCTCCGCGATCGATTTCGCCTGCAGGAAGTGAAGCAAATAATCTTTCCCGCCCGTCTTCGAATCGGTTCCGGACATATTGAAGCCGCCAAAGGGGTGCGCTCCGACCATTGCGCCCGTACATTTCCGGTTCAGATAAAGATTGCCAACATGAAATACTTCTTCGGCTTTTTCCAACTTTGCTTTGTTCTTTGAGTAGACTGCGCCCGTCAAACCGAATTCCGTATCGTTCGCGATGCGAAGCGCGTCATCGAAATCCTTCGCTTTGATAACAGCGAGGACCGGCCCAAAAATCTCTTCCTGCGCGATTCGTGCTTTCGGATCTACGTCCGCAATAATTGTCGGCTGCACAAAATAGCCGTCGCCTTCCGCACGCCCTCCGCCCAGCACAACCTTCCCTTCCTTTTTCCCGACTTCGATGTAATTCAGAATTCCGTTCATTGCCGATTCGCTGACAACCGGCCCCATGTAGTTCGCCGGATTCTCGCTCGGCCCAACTGTCACCTTTTTCGTGCGCTCCACCAGCTTGTTCACAAAGGTGTCGTACACCTTCTCCGAAACAATCGCGCGCGAGCACGCCGAGCACTTCTGTCCCTGGTACCCAAACGCCGCCTGCGCTACGCCTTCCACAGCCGAATCTACGTCTGCCTCTTCGTCCACAATCGTCGCGTCCTTGCCACCCATCTCGAGCACGGCTCGCTTGATCCACAATTGCCCCGGCTGGCGCTTGCTGGTTGCTTCACTGATAAGCAGTCCTACTTCCTTCGAACCAGTAAACGCAACGAACCGCATCTTGGGATGCTTCACCAGCGCGTCGCCGGCAATCTCACCAAGTCCCGTGACAAATTGCAGCGCCTGCTTCGGAATCCCTGCTTCATACAAGATCTCCACCATCTTCGCCGCAATCACCGATGACTCTTCCGAAGGTTTTAGAACAACTGTATTGCCCGAGACTAAAGCTGCCGCCGTCATCCCTGTCGCGATCGCAGCAGGAAAATTCCAGGGCGGAATCGCCGCACCCGCGCCCAGCGGAATGTACACCATGAAATTCCGCTCGTTCTGATATGGCACCACTTTGTGCGGCCCGGCTAGTCGCAACATCTCTCGGCCGTAATATTCGAGGAAATCAATCGTCTCCGCAGTATCGGCATCGGCTTCCGCCCATGACTTGCCCACCTCATAGCAAATCAGTGCCGACGTTTCGAATTTTCGCTTACGAATGATATCCGCCGCGCGAAAAAGCATTTCTGCCCGCTTTTCCGCCGGTACCTTCTTCCACGTGTCGAAATACGCGTGCGCCGATTCCATCGCGTGACGCGCCTGTTCCACACTTGCGCTTTGCACAATGCCAATAACTTGCGCAGGATGCGACGGATTCGTGGACTTGATCTTCTCCGCAGTCGTCACTTTTTCGCCGTTGATGTACATCGGATACTCGCGGCCAAACTCCCCCGCCACTTTCTTCAACGCCGTTTCCATCGCCGCACGATTTTCCGGCTTCGAAAAATCAACAAACGGCTCATTGGTGAATTCCGGCTTCTGCAATTTCACTTCGGCGGTTGCCATGGCAAGCTTCTCCTCTGCGCGTGCAAACAATTTAGTCTACTGCGCGAGGAGAATCACAACAAGCCGCGCCGCAGCAAAAAAAAACACTCCTGAGGCTTCCATAAGCACTTAATCCCCTCCGGTATTACCAGCCAATTTCCCATTTGCTCGCTCGATAACCGCGTCGAGAACATGTTCCTTGCCAGCTTTTCGCCCTGCCCATACGGACAAAGCAAAACTGTCCTTTGGGCCGTTGTGCGCTCCTTCACGCATCCATAGAATCCCGCGCAACCGTAACCCAGCTCCTTGGCATTTTTCTTTGTCCGGCTCGCCCATCTCAAGCCGGAGTCCATCGCGAAGTGGCCTCGACGGAATCTGCAGTAAAGGAGCGCCCGCTGACGTCCCAGCGGACAACACCCTAATATGGAGGAAGCAAGACGCAGGTTGTCTCATCTATGGAACCGCATGGTGGCCCGGTCCACTGCGGTTCTTACCATCGTGCTGTTTTCGACGGCTATGGCTTTGGCCATGGCCGCGACCGACAACGGCAGACCACAGCAAAATCCACAATTCCATCCGACAAATCCCATTGCCATGCCGCTCGACGTTGTTGCGCAAACAACGGCGGCGCCAACAGAAGCCCCGACTGGTTTTGATGATCAACCAAATGGCCTCGTGGACAGCTCCACACATGGCATGGACGAAGGGGTATTTGCAGAAGTAGAAGACGCCGCCGCCGGACTCGGCCCGCTTTTCAACGCACAATCTTGCCGCGAGTGTCATCAGACGCCAGCGGTAGGAGGCGTAAGCCAGGTGACGGAACTGAGAGTCGGCTACGTTGACGGCCGCGGAAATTTCACCAACCCAAACATCAAAATTGGCGACGGAAGCGTAACGATTCTGAATCGTTCGCTCGTAAATGATCGCGCCATGTGCCCGAGCGCAAACTATCCGGACAACGAAGTTCAGGAACACGCGCCGGACCACGTGAATGTGCGGACACTTCGGACTTCACTCAACACGCTCGGCGACGGCTTCATCGAAGCAATCTCCAGCTCAACAATCATTGATATCGCTAACAGACAATGCAGGAACACAAATGGCGCAGTTTGCGGACAAGTGATTCAAGTTCCCGTGCTCGAAGCTCCTGGCCAGACGCGCGTCGCGCGCTTCGGCTGGAAGAATCAGCATGCCAGCTTGCTCTCTTTCTCCTCAGATGCGTACCTGAACGAAATGGGCGTGACCAACCGCCTCAACCCCACGGACCTAACGACGCTTTGCAAAACTACGACGGATCCGGAAGACCAGACCGGCGCGGACGGCCTCAACGACATCGATCACTTTGCGCGATTTATGCGCGCCTCGAAAGCTCCGGCTCGTGACACAAACCTCGCCAACACAGCAGACGCAGAAGCGGGCGCGCAGATTTTTGCGCAAATCGGCTGCGACACCTGCCACGTGAGCAGCATTGTGACGGCCCCAACCGGAACAGTCATCAACGGCGGCTCACTCGTTGTCCCAGATTCGCTGGGCAACAAAATCATCCATCCCTACAGCGACTTCCTGCTCCACAACGTAGGCACGGGAGACGGAATCGTTCAGAACGGCGGCCCGGCAACCGCGCAGAAAATGCGCACGCCGCCGCTTTGGGGTGTGCGTCTTCGCAGCCGCTTCTTGCACGACGGCCGCGCTTTGACGTTCACCGAAGCCATTCAAGCACACAGCAATGAAGCCGGCCACGCTGCACGCGGCTTCTTCAATCTCTCCGACCAGGAGAAGCAGCAGCTCTTAACCTTCTTGAAGTCGCTCTAGATTTCAGGAAAGAGTTGCATTCAAGCGCGGGCAGCCGTCGTCGAAAAATGTCGATTGCCCGCGCTTTCTTTTTGGAGTGCGGCGGCCCAACGTCCCATGTGGAGTAACGTTCCACCTATCCGTTTCTGCGTGTTTTATGCTACGAGTCCCGCCGTAGATTCCGCAAAAACCCGCGTGTGCAAATCCACATCCGCTTCCGTCGTCGCCGGACTCATCAGCGCCATATTGTGAAACGGCGTCAGCAGCACTCCGCGATTCAGTGCGTAAAGGTGCAGGAAACGCTCAAGTTCGAAATCGGCAACCGCAGCCGATTCTCCGCCATTCCGCGGCGGCTTCTTTGTAAAGTGATATTCTGCCCGCGCGCCGAGTTGAATCACGTTCCACGGCAACCCATGTTTACTGATCTCGCCCGCAACGCCATCATTGAACCGCTTTGCTAGCGGAATCATTTTCTCAAATGCGTTCGCCGTCAAAACCTTCTCCAGTGTCACGCGCATCGCCGCCAGCGAAAGCGCGTTCCCAGCCAACGTCCCACCGATTCCGCCAACATCGCAATCCTCAAGATGAATCCGCGCTGTAATCCGCTGCGCTACTTCTTCCGAAACTCCGTACGTTGATCCCGGAATCCCGCTCCCGATTGGCTTTCCAAACACTACAAAATCCGGCTCGAGCTTCCATTCACGCGTGCACCCGCCGGGCCCTGCGCAAATCGTGTGCGTCTCGTCCGCAATCAGCAACGTTCCATACCGCCGTGTGATTTCACGTGCCGCTTTCCAATATCCGTCATCCGGCAAGATAATTCCGACATTCGTCAGCGCCGGTTCGGCCAGCACCACCGCCACGTCGTGATATTTCAGCGCATCTTCCAACGCATTCAAATCGTTGAACTCAACCACCCGCGTTGTCTCCGCTGGATTCACCGGCGGCCCAATATTCCCCCGCCGCGGCCCAACCACTCCGTCATGAATCGTCGCAAACGATTCGTCCACCGTCCCGTGATAGCAATAGTTGTAGACAAGCACTTTCGAACGTTGTGTAGTCTCCCGTGCAATCCGAATCGCAAACCGGTTCGCGTCCGTTGCCGTCAGGGCAAATTGCCAGTACGGCAATCCAAATCGCCGCTTCAACTCTTCGCCGACCCACAGCGAATCCTCCGTAGGCAGCATCAATGTAATTCCGTCGCGCACGCGCTTCGCAATCGCATTCGCCACTACATCCGGCGAGTGCCCCGTCATCGACCCGGTATCGCCCAGACATAAATCCACATACTCATGCCCATCCACATCCCAAAAATGCGCGCCCTTCGCTCGTTCCACAAAAATCGGAAACGCGCCTGCCCACTTCTTCATCCAGTTCATCGGCACGCCACCGAGCAGCGAACTCTTCGCCCGCGCATAAAGCTCCGCCGATCGCGGATGCTCCGCGACAAACCGTTGCTCTTCTCTTTTGTGGAGTTCCTTCAGTTTCCCGCGATCAATCATCGTTACCGCAACTCGTGGATAATCTCTTTCGCCGCGTTCGCGCCGCTCGCGCCCGTCAATCCATTGCCAGGATGTGTCCCATTCCCGCACAAAAACAATCCGCGAATTGGCGTCTTGTACCGAGCCCAATCCAAAACCGGCCGCATGGTAAAAATCTGGTCCAGCGCCAGCTCGCCATGAAAAATATGTCCGCCTGTAAATCCGTACTCGCTCTCCAAATCCTTCGGCGTGATCACCTGTATGCCTTCCACCAGCGAAGGCAAATTCGGCGCATACTGCGCCAGTGTCTTGATTACGGTCTGCCCCAATTCCTTCCGCTGCGTCTCCCAATTCCCATTCTTCAATTTGTACGGCGCAAATTGTATGTACACCGACGCCACATGCTTCCCTTCCGGCGCCAGCGCCGGATCCAGAATCGTTGGAATCGTCATTTCCAACCACGGCGCTTTCGCGTACTCGCCGTACTTCGAAGCATCAAACGCTTTCTCCAGATAATCGATCTCCGGTCCAATATGAATTCGCCCTGACAGCGCCGCGCGGAGTCCATCCGGCCCCACTGCACCGGCCAGCGCCGGAAACGACGGCAAATCGCCCAGCGCCAGATTTACTTTCGCAACGGTTCCATTCATCCGAAAATTTTTCATCCGCATCGCAAATCGCGGGTCTAGCTGTGACGCATCCACCAAATTAAAAAATGTCCGCTTCGGATCTACGCCAGAAACCACGGCGTCCGCCGCAATCTCTTCGCCATCGGCGAGCACGACTCCGGCAACGGCTCCGCCCTTCATCCGGATCTGCTGCACTTCCGCGTTAGTGCGGATTTCCGCGCCCGCGCTTTTCGCGGCTTCCGCCAACGCGTAGGTAAATTTCCCCAGCCCGCCCCGCACAAACGCCGCCGACCCCACCGGGTTCGCATCCACAGCCGCGCGCAACAACAACACTGCCGTCGATCCCGCCGACCACGGCCCCAGAGCAGTTCCAAAAACCCCGCGAGCCGCAATCACCGCTCGAATCAATTCCGTCTCAAAAAACTCGGACGCAAAATCCGCCACTGCCATCGGCCCCCAGCGCAGCAAATCAAAAATCCTCTTCTTCCCCAGCTTCCGCACGCCACGCCCGGTCTTCAGCAGATTCCACAAATCTTCTGGAGTCGGTTTGTCAATCGCCGGCGGCGTGATCGAAGAAAGCTGCCCGAACACCCCAGCAATCTCTTCCAAGGCGCGCGCAAATTTCGGATAACTCGCGGCATCCTTCGCCGAAATCCGTGCAATCCCGCCCGCCGTCTTCGCAACATCGTCGTAAAAAAGAATCGCCCGCCCATCGGGAGCAGGCGCAAAAACGCGCGGGTCCGGACGCAAAATCTCGCAATCAAATTTTTCCACCTGCAAATCCTGTGCAACGTCAGCGCGCAGCGGACCTAACGTGTGCGCCAGGCTCGACACGCGAAATCCCGGATGAAACTCCTCCGTCACGGCGCCGCCGCCCACCATCTCGCGACGTTCCAGCACCACTGGCTTGAATCCGCCCTTCGCCAGATAAAACGCGGCGATCAGCGCATTATGCCCGCCGCCAACAAAAATCACTTTTTGTCCGAGGGGCATCGTCAGCTCGCCTTCTTCCATTCTTTCAAAATCACCTGGCTCGCAATTCGACCCGGAGCCGCCATAATCCCGCCGCCCGGATGAGTGGCCGATCCGCACATATAGAGATTGTCCACCGGCGTTTTGTAGTAGGCCCAGCCCGGCACCGGCCGCAAAAAGAAAAGCTGTTCGAGTGAGAGTTCACCCTGAAAAATATTTCCTTGCGTCAAACCAAATTCTCTTTCCAGGTCCAGCGGCGTCAGAACTTGCTTACCGACAATGATTTTCTTGATGTTCGGCATGTATTCGCTCAACGTATCAATCACGTTGTCGCCGAACGCATCGCGCTGATCGTCCCACGTTCCCTTGGCCAGTTTGTACGGCGCATACTGCACAAAACACGACAGCACATGCTTTCCCGGCGGCGCGACCGACGGATCGGTCAAGCTCGGGATCACCATGTCCACGTACGGGCGCCTCGAATAGTGCCCATACTTCGCGTCGTCGTAGCCGCGCTCCATGTATTCCACGCTCGGCGAAATCGAAATCGCCCCGCGCAGGTGAGGCCCATCGCCAGGCATGCTCTTCAATTCCGGCAGCGCGTCCAACGCTAGATTCACTTTTCCCGATGACCCGCGAAACTTGTATCTCTTCACATCCTCAAGAAATTCTGCTGGCAAATCTCGCGGCTCCATGAATTTCTCAAACGTCAAATGAGGATCCACGCTCGACGAAACCACATTCGCCGTAATCTCTTCCCCGCTTGTCAGCGCCACGCCTGATACGCGCCCGTTCTTCACAATAATTTTCGAGACCCCAGCCTTCGTCCGAATCTCAACTCCGGCTTCGCGCGCCGCTGCCGCAATCGCATTCGAAATCGCGCCCGTCCCGCCACGGCTGAATCCCCAGGAACGAAACGCCCCGTCAATCTCGCCCATGTAGTGATGCAGCAAAACGTAGGCAGTCCCCGGTGACCGAATCCCCAGAAATGTCCCGATAATTCCGGAAGCCGACATCGTCGCCTTCAACACGTCGGTCTCAAACCATTGATCCAGAAAATCCGCTGCGCTCATCGTCATGAGCTGCACCAGCGTGTAGCGCTCATCGCTTGATAAATCGCGGAATCTCTGCAGAAGGAAATGAAACTGTTTGAGATCTTTCGGCCTAAGAGTGGTGGGATCCGGCGGGATCATGCTCAGGATCGGCTTCACAAACCGGCACATCGGCGTCATCATCTTGGAAAATTCTTCGTACGCTTCGGCGTCAACTCGCGAATGCCGCCGAATCTCCCGCACCGTCCGTCCGTGTGAATTCATCCGCCACAAATAATCGCCGCTCGGCATCGGCGTGAACGTGCCATCCAACGGCAAAATCTCCAATCCATGTCTAGGTAAATCCAATTCACGAATAATTTCCGGCCTTAGTAGGGAAACAACATAGGAACATTCTGAGAAAAGAAACCCGGGAATAATCTCCTCGGTAACGGCCGCCCCGCCCAAAACATGCCGCCGTTCCAGAACCACCACCTTCTTCCCTGCTTTTGCCAAATACGCAGCATTGGTCAGTCCATTATGCCCGCCGCCGATTACAATCGCGTCGTAGTGCTGCGTCATTCGGAACTCTCCGTCAAAAAAAGAAATTCATTCTACTGGGCAACTCAGCCGGTAAGCAAATCTTGAAGTCGTGCAGGCACTCTATAAACCGCGGATCCGTCTTTTGAACGGCTGTCCGTCCGGCAATTGTCATTCCGAGCGAAGCGAGGAATTGGGGCAAGAACGTCGAAAAGGAGTGATTCGAATGATACTTCATTAGTACTGTTACTTGACTAGGTACCCGCTCTGTGTTATACTCGTCCATGAAATCGCAGCCCAACTCGCCTAACTCCTGCAGTTTCTGCAGTTACAAAATCCTCACCAATAACCCTCTTTCCTTTCAACACTTGTACAACCCTCTCGGATCTGTTCATTCTAAAAGCACTTCAACTCCTTTGTTTTCTGCAGTTACGGCTCCTCCCTTCCTAACTCCTTTAGAATGCGCACTTACAAAAAACAGGGGTAGGGGTGTTATGGTTAACCAACTTCCACTCACCTTGTTCTCAATCGCGCCTCCCCACTATAATTCCGCCACGCATTTACAACAGGAGCCTCCTTTGCCCGTCGGAACCGCTTTCCACGAACGCACTCTCGCCCTCTGCGAAAGCCTCAACTATCGCGAGTGGTCCGGTTATTACACCGTCAGCGTCTACGAGATGCACCACGAGCACGAATACAATGCCATCCGCAACTCCGCCGCGCTCATCGACATCTCTCCGCTGTACAAATATCGCGTCACCGGACGCGACGCCACGCGTCTCGTCAATCGAGTCATCACCCGCGACATCAACAAAGTCGCCGTCGACCAGGTCATCTACTGCTGCTGGTGCGATTCCGAAGGCAAAGTCATTGACGACGGCACCATCACTCGCCTCGGCGAAAACGAATATCGCTGGACCGCCGCCGATCCCAGTCTTCGCTGGTTTCAGCAAAACGCCCTCGGTCTCGACGTTCAGCTCGAAGATATTTCTGAAAAAGTTGCGGCACTCGCATTACAAGGTCCAACCTCTGGAAAACTGCTTCACGCCGTCGCCGACGCCAATATTGCCAACCTTAAATACTTCCGTGTCACCCACGGAAAAATTGCCGGAGTCCCCGTGGACATCTCCCGCACCGGCTACACCGGAGACCTCGGCTACGAAATCTGGGTTCCGTGGAACGATGCCATCAAAGTCTGGGACAAACTCATGACCATGGGCAAAATCTTCGACATTCATCCAGCAGGAATGATCGCGCTCGATATCGCTCGCATCGAAGCCGGACTTATCCTGATCGAAGTCGATTATCTCTCCAGCAAAAAGGCCCTCATCGATTCGCAGCGCTACACGCCTGCGGAAATCGGCCTCAGCAAATTGGTCGATTTGAAGAAAGAAAACTTCGTCGGCCGTGATGCGCTAGCCGCAGAAGCCAAGCGTGGAGCCGCACGAGCTCTGGTCGGACTCGAAATTGATTGGAACGAAGTCGAAGCCGTCTACGAAAAAATCGGCATGGCCCCGCAAGTCCCCAGCATGGCTTCCCGCGTCGCCGTCCCCGTCTATCGCGGCGGCCGCCAAATCGGCAAAGCCACTTCCACCACCTGGTCCCCAACCCTGAAAAAAATGATCGCCCTGGCCTGTGTTGATCGCCAGCACTCCGCCCTCGGCACCACGCTCCACATGGAAATGACCGTAGAAGCAGAACGCAAAACCGTCGCCGCCAAAGTCGCCCCCACTCCTTTCTTCAACCCACCTCGCAAAACCGCAGTGCCGGTGATCTGACATGAAGACGATGGTGACGCTCTTCCTTTCATTGTTGCTAGCCTCTTTGGCCACCTCACAAGCCGGCAGCGACGCGTCAAAACCGGCACCGGAGATGGAAAGACTAATAAAGATGTGGGCGGGACACTGGAGCACGGTGGAAATCTTTGAGCCGTCTGATGATATGCCGCAAGGCAAGCAAGACAAGGGCGCGGAAACGATGCGCCCAGGCCCCGGCGGCCTATCGCTGATCGGAGACTACGAATCGCATGGCGCTCCCTTCGGCCATCTCGTGGTCACATGGATTCCGCAAGAACGCGTTTACAGATCCTATTGGACCGATTCGACGCAGCCAGGAGTCTCGGTTTCCACCGGCCGATGGGAGGGAGACAAACTGGTATTTACTAGCGTGGATGAATCTACAGGAAAGAGACTGTTAGCCCGGGACACTTACTCGGATATCACTCCGACATCCTTCACCGACACACTCGAGTCGGGCCCGGTCGGCGGCCCCATGAAAAAAATCTTGACCGTCAAATACACCAAACAAGCCAACAACAAGGTTCTCCAGAAAGATCCATCAATTGGCGATGGCGAATTTTTCGGCATCAGCAAGAAGTTGGTCGAGTGCAGCGCGATCGAGGAATTTGCCGCGCACAAATACGGCGCGGATTTTTTGCGTGTTGTGAATGTCATCGAGAGGATTGGCATCGAGTAAAACTAGATCGGCATCTTTTCCGATAGCGACAGTCCCCTGCGAATCGAGATGACCAAGGAATTCAGCAGCATTCCTCGTCGCAGCCTGCAGAGCTTCCGCTGGCGTCAAGCCAGCTTTGACGAGCAGCGCCAGCTCTTCGTGCAGGCTGAATCCGGGAACAACGTAAGGTGCGGCGCTGTCGGTGCCAGCAAGAATTTTCACTCCGCCTTTTTGCATTTGTCCGACGAGTGCGAGTGATTTTTCGAGCATCGCAGCGCGCAAGGACAATTCCTCGGCGGAAATGTTTTTCATCTGCTGATCATAATTCTTGCGCCAGTTAGAAACGAATTTCGCTGGCACATATTCCGATCTCGGATCGTCCGGCAGATGGAAGTCGGGAGAAGGAAACGCATCGTTGCGAAGCAAAATCAACGTCGGCGTTTGCCAGGTTTGTTGCGACTTGAACTGCGCAATCAACTCCGCAGCCTTTTGTCCGGAGTATGTATCGAGCACTTCGCGCTGCCAGACAAGTTGTCGCGCTTTGGATTGCGCAGTCGTGGCTTTCTTCGCGAGCACGTGAAATTGCTTGCGCATCAAGTCGGGTTCGTTCGATGAGCACGCGCGTAGTTCGCATGTGAGATGTTCGATGGATCGCTGGCCCGCATCGGCAGCTTCAAACGCGGTGACGCGATCCGGAACGTGGCCGGAAAACGTAACGCGTTCAGCGCGGCAAGTTTGTGCGATTGCAAAATATGCATCGCGGGAAAGCATGGATTGCACCTTGATGAAGTCCACGCCCTTCTTCACGAGCGTGTGAACGTCATCCTTGGCTTGCTTGCGATTGTTCACAACGAGCGACGGCTGGAACGAAGGAGGATTGCCGTCAAGATACGGTCCGGCAAAAACAATATGCGGCCCGATTCTCTTCCCTTCGTCGATTTCCTCGCGAAGCGGAATCAGGTAATCGAGATAACCGCCCATATCGCGCACGGAAGTAATTCCGTTTGCGAGGAGCAACGGAAGAAAAAAATTGCGGCTGCCATTCGGTTCGCCGGCGCCGGTGAGATGCAAATGCATGTCATTTAAGCCGGGGATGAGAAATTTCCCGCGCGCGTCGAGAATTTTTGCACCGTCGGGAATGGAGACGGAATTCGCGGGACCTAGCGCGATGATTTTTTCTTTGTCGACCAAAACAGTTTGATCGGGCGCTGACGGGGCGCCGGTCATATCAATCACGGCGACATGAGCAATCGCGACAGCGGTGCTTTGCGGTTTCTTGCAGGCATTGAGCAAGCAACTCGCTGCAATCACGAGCAGGAAAAATGCAGCGAGCTGTTTGCGAATCAAATGAGCCTCATGGATTCAAGCGGTTGTATTTTTTCAAGACGGCGCGAAGTTTTTCGTGGTCAAGCGCGACAACCTTGTGGTTTTCGATTCCGGTCATCGTATCCGCCGCGACCATCGCGTTGACAATGGCTTCCTCGGTTGCCTGTACGGTGGCGGCAAAAATCGGATCTATTTTTTCATTGGGCAGCATTTTCAGGTCTACGGTTTTGTTTTGATTGCTTGCGCCCGAATTTGCCGTGGAAAACGCGATGAAAATATCCCCCGAGCCGTTCCCGGAAAGGCTTCCGGTGCGGCCAAGTCCGAGCGTGGCTCGATGCGCGAGCCGCTTCAGCTGATGCGACAGAAGCGGAGCATCCGTGGCGATGACGATGATGATGGAGCCGCGCTCATCGCCGCCAAATGACGCCTCAGAATACGCGGCTTGTTCCGGTATTTCTTTGCCGACGGGAACACCCGCGATGCGCAAGTTCGGACGGCGGCCGTAATTGCATTGCACAAGCACGCCGACAGTGTAGTTCGCGTCGCCGACTTTCACGACGCGCGAAGATGTGCCGATGCCGCCTTTGAATTCGTTGCAGATCATTCCCGTGCCGCCGCCGACGCTGCCTTCTTCGACCGAGCCGGAATGCGCGGAATCGATTGCGTGAAATGCGTGCTCTGGTTTTACGTGAAAGCCGTTGATGTCGTTGAGCCAGCCATCCCATGTTTCCGCGACAACGGGGAGGGACCACCAATCGTCGTCGGAGCCGAGCTTCTTGTGTTGCACAGTCCACTGAATAACGGCGTCGCGAACTACGCCGACGCTGTGCGTGTTCGTGATCATCACGGGGCCGACGAGAAATCCGGATTCTTCGACCCAAGTGGTGCCAGTCATTTCGCCGTTCCCATTTTGGGAATGCCATCCGGCGAAAACGGCATCATCAAAATTTCTGCCGCGCGGGAGAATGGCGGTGACTCCGGTGCGGATGGGGCCTTTGCCGACTTCGAGTTTTCCTCCGCCGGAAATGAGCGTAGTGTGGCCGACGAGAACTCCGGAGACGTCGGTGATGGCGTTGTTTGGGCCAGTGGCACCTTCAAATGGAACTCCGAGGTCGCGTGCTCGCGGTTTCGTCTGTGTTTTTTCCTGAGCTTGCGCGAAAAATGGACCAACGAAAACAGCGAGCAGGAACAAGAGAATGCGGGAATGATTGCGAATCGTTCGTTCTCCCAAGAATAGAGATATGAATGCAACTACTTTGTACGATGAGAATAGTCTATCTCAGCGAGATGGAAAAACCTGTTGCAAAGCAAAATCAAGCGCTTGGGAAATGAGTTGGGATTCTTCGGGCATGATTGTGAAGGGCGGGGCGAGAAGAATGTGATCGCCGCGGAGGCCATCTATGCAGCCTTGAGTGGGGTAGGTGAGGACATTTTTCTGGAGGGCGGCTTGGCGGATTTTTTCGGCGATGTTTTCTTCTTTGGAGAAGGGTTCGCGGGTGGATTTATTTTTTACGAATTCGATTCCGAGGAGGAGACCCAGGCCGCGGATTTCACCGACATTCGGGTGGGTTGTGAGCGGAGCGAGGGATTCTCGAAAAACTTTTGAACTGGATTCGACTCGGGCGAAAAGATTTTCTTTTTCAAGGAAATCAAGAACGGCGTTTCCAGCGGCAGTGGAAACAGGATGCGCCTGGTACGTAAATCCGTGCTGGAATGCGCCGGAGCCTTTTGCAAAAGCTTCAGCGACTTTTGAAGAAATGAGAACTGCGCCGAGTGGAGCGTAGCCGCTGGCGACCCCTTTGCCGACGAGGATGAGGTCAGGTTGGAGATCCCAATGCTGGACAGCGAATGGTTTTCCAGTACGACCCATGCCGGTCATGATTTCGTCGGCGATGAGGAGAATTCCATGACTGCGGCAGATTTCCGCGATGCGTTTTGCATAGCCGTCGGGAGGAACGGCTGCTCCGAGTGTTGCGCCGACCACAGGTTCGAAAATGAAGGCGGAGACGGTTTCGGCGTCGTTTGTAGAGAGAAAGGATTCGAGGTCTTCGGCGCGGGCGAGTTTGCAGCTGGGAAAAGTCTTGTCGAAGGGACAGTGATAGCAGAAGCAGGGTGCGATGTGGCCCCACTCCTGGAGGAGTGGTTGATAAGGAGCTCGGCGAGAGACATTGCCGCTGACGGACATGGCACCGAGTGTGCTGCCGTGATAGCTCTGGCGGCGAGAGACGACGCGGAATTTTTCTGGCGCGGCGGATTCGAGATGGAATTGGCGGGCGAGTTTGATGGCGGTTTCGGTGGCTTCAGAGCCGCCGGAGGTGAAGTAGACGCGGCCGTCGGCGAAATTTGCCGGGGCGAGAGTGAGGAGGCGGGCGGCGAGTTTTTCGGCAGAAGCGGAGTGGAATTGCGTAGGGTGGGCGAATGCGATTTGAGAGGCTTGGGCAGTCATGGCGTCGGCGACGGATTGGACGCCATGACCGATGCTGACGACTGCGGCTTGGCCAGAAGCATCGAGGTAGCGCTGGCCATCAGAAGAGATGACCCAGGAGCCTTCGCCTCGGACGGCAGTGGGGAAAGATTTTTTGAAGTTGCGGGGGAAGAGAGAAGAGTTTGCGGTCACGGGGAAATTGTAGCAAACGCTCAACGCGTTGGGAGCCTTCTGGTCCTGTCAAATAGATGGCAAAGCATTTTCCCGTTCAGTGTGAGTTTCAAACGAGTGTGGTAGGCTGGCGCGGAAAATTTTGGGATGCGTTTCGTCATAAGAGAAGAAGGTTGGAGAAGAGAATGAATCGAGCGATGCGGGCGGGAGTTTTGGTGGTGATGGGGGCGTTGGTTGCGTGCGCAGAGGCTGCGGCGCAGCAGGACGGGAAGGCTGTGAAGCTGGAAGTGGATTTGCGGGAGGCGGCACGGCGCGTTTATCACTCGAAAATGGAATTTGCGGTAACGCCGGGGCCTTTGACGCTGGTTTATCCGAAGTGGATTCCGGGAGAACATGCGCCGAACGGGCCGATTGTGGATGTGACGGGCGTGAAGTTTTTTGCGAATGGAAAAGAGGTGAGCTGGCGGCGGGATACAGTGGATATGTATGCGTTTGCGTGCGAAGTTCCCACGGGCACGGAAAAACTCGAAGTGACTTTGGATTATTTGCTGCCGACGGAGTCGGGGACGGCGGGAGTTGCGTCTTCTTCTGCACAGATTGCGGAGTTGCCGTGGAATCTGGTGGTGCTGTACCCGAAAGATACGAAATCGGATGACGTGAAATTTTCCGCGAAATTGAAAATTCCCGCGGGGTGGAAATTTGCGACGGCACTACCGGTCAGAAAAGAGACAAACGAAGGAATTGAGTTTGAAACGGTTTCTCTGACGACGCTGGTGGATTCGCCGGTGTTGGCGGGCGCGCACATGAATACGTACGACCTTACGCCCGGAAAAATACCTGCTCACAGATTGAATACGGCGGCGGACAGTGCGGCGATGGCAGAAGCTCCTCCGGAGCAAATCACGATTTTGAGGCAGCTAGTGGCGGAGACGGGCGCTCTCTTTGGCGCCCGACACTATCGCCACTACGATTTTTTGCTGGCGCTGACGGATCATTTGCAACCAAACGGGCTGGAACATCACGAATCGAGCGACAACCGCGTGCCGGAACGGACGCTGCACGATCTGGATTTGATGGAAACGCAGATGGATTTGCTGCCGCATGAATTTTTTCATTCGTGGAATGGAAAATTCCGACGGCCCGCGGGGCTGGCGACTTCAAATTATCAGGAGCCGATGCGTGATGAACTGCTGTGGATTTATGAGGGGCTTACGCAATACTACGGCGTGATTTTGGCAACTCGAAGCGGCGGATGGAAGACAGAGGGATTGCACGAGTATCTCGCTGCAACGTTCGCTGCATTGAATGACAGGCCGGGGCGGACGTGGCGCGATTTGGAGGATACAGCGATTTCGTCGCAACTTTTGTATACGGCGCGGACAGAGGGGAGTTCGTGGCGGCGTCCAGTGGATTACTACGAAGAGAGCGAATTGATCTGGCTGGATGCAGATACGCTGATTCGAGAAATGACGAAAGGCAAAAAATCGTTGGACGATTTCTGCCGGGCGTTTCATGGGGGGGAAGGCAGCGAGCCGCGGTTGGTTCCGTACACGTTGGATGATGTGGTCGCGACGTTGAATGGAATTGCAGCGAATGACTGGAAGAAATTTTTTGAAGAAAGAATTCATTCGCACGGGCCGGGTGCGCCGCTGGCTGGGCTGGAACGGAGTGGATGGAAGATTGTGTTCAATTCGACGATGAACGAGCATGCGAAATCCGAGGAAGAAGCGGGGCACGTGATTGATACAGAGTTTTCGCTGGGGTTCAGTGCGCACTATCCGGGCGGGGAGAATGCGGATGAAATCGCGGATGTGGTGATGGGATCTCCGGCGGCGAAAGCTGGATTGGCGGCAGGGATGAAACTTGTTGCGGTGAATGGGCGGAAGTGGACGCCGGATATTTTGCGGGAAGCGATTCGCGGGGCGAAGAGTGGGAAGGGACCGATTGAGTTGCTGGTGGAGAATGACGATTTTTATCAGACAGTGAAGATTGATTGGCATGAGGGGGAGAGGTATCCGCATCTGGAGGCGATTGCGGGGAAAACGGATGTGCTCGCGGAGATTGCCAAGGCGAAGGCGCCAGCAACCAGATAGGTTTGTTTGAAACCAAATTGGAAGGCGATTCCCTTCCCTTAAGAAAAATAAACGAAGAGTGATGAATAGAGGATGAATCGGCGCGTGGAACAAGTGCGCGTTAAGAAGAGTACGGAGTGAATTGAGATGCAGACGAATGCGAATATTGGGTGGATTCCCGCGGATGAGTATGGACGGGGACTGCCGAAGTTTACGGTGAATTTGTTGGTGCGGGACGTGGCGAAAGCGCTGCCGTTTTATAAGGACGTGTTGCAGGCCACGGTGCGTTATTCGGATGGGGATTTTGCTGCGCTAGCGATTGCGGGAACGGACTTTATGTTGCATGCGGATCATACATACGACAGGCATCCATTGTTTGCGCGCTTGCACGGAGTGAAAGTGCGCGGGGTTGGGGCGGAGATCCGGGTGATGGGGATCGATCCGGATGCGGCGGAGCAAAGAGCGAGGAAATTTGGCGCGGAGATTGTGCAGGAGGCGCGGGATTTTCCGCATGGATGGCGGGACGCGATGCTGGCGGATACAGATGGGTATGTTTGGGCGGTGGGAGTCCCGATTGGCGGTAAAAGCCAATAGGATGTTGTGGCGGCTCGGCTTGGAACCGAGTCCCAATCGTGACATTATTTTGGGCGTCAAATTGGGCTTGGCCAGTTCGTTCGTGAGGAATCCATGAAAACAATGCGGAAGATTTTTGGGGTTGCGGCGGTGTGCTGCGCGGTTGTGGTGGGGGTCAAAGCGCAAGAGGCGGCGAAGCATGCGATTACGTTTGACGATTTGATCAAGCTAAATCGCGTGGCGGAACCTGCGATTTCGCCAGATGGGAAATGGGTGGCGTACACGGTGGCGGTACCGGACCTAGAGGCGAATCGGAATGCGAGCAACATTTGGCTTGTGTCTGCCGCCGGTGGCGACGCGATTCAGTTGACGCAGAGCGGGAAGGATTCTTCGCCGGTGTGGTCGCCGGATGGAAAGACGATTGCGTTTATTTCGTCGCGGAGCGGGGATTCACAGGTGTATTTGCTTTCGATGGAAGGTGGCGAGGCGCATCCGTTGACGAAACTTTCGACGGGGGCGGATCTGGCGATCTGGTCGCCAGACGGGAAGTTGATTGCGTTTACGTCGGGCGTGTATCCGGAGTGCAAAGACGACGAGTGCAATAAGAAGAAGGATGAAGAGAAAGAAAAAAATAAAGTGAAAGCGCATGTGGCGGAGGCTCTGCTTTACCGGCACTGGACGCATTGGAATGAGGGGAAACGTTCACATTTGTTTGTGATTGCGGGGGATGGGAGCGGAACGGCGAAGGATTTGACGGAAGGCGCGAAGTACGACGTGCCTCCGGATCAGCGCGGCGAGGCGAACGACATTAATTTTTCGCCGGATTCGAAGGAGATTTGTTTTACGGCGGTGACGGACAAGGTCGAAGCGACCAGCACAAACGGAGATTTGTTTGTCGTGGCGGTGAGCGGCGGCGAGGCAAAGCGGATTACGACGCAGCCTGGATTTGACGGGAATCCCGTGTATTCGCCGGACGGAAAGTACATTGCGTATCACGCGCAGTTGACGGCAGGGTATGAGTCGGATCGCTGGCGCGTGATGCTGTACGACCGCGCGGCTGGCAAGAATGAAAATTTGACGGAAGCGTCGTTTGACCGGAGCGCGGCGAATCTGGCGTGGTCGCCGGACAGTTCGAAGATTTATTTCAGCGCGGAAAACGAAACGCTGGAGCCGATTTATGAAATGGCGCCGAAAGTCGGCGCGGTACCGAAGAAATTGATTGATGGATACAACGGCGCGGTTTCGATGAGCGGAGATGGAAAGACCTTCGCGTTTACGCGGACGAGTTTGACGATGCCGGCGGAAGTGTTTACCGCGGGGAGCGATGGGACTGGCTTGAAGCAATTGACGCATCAGAATGACGCGGCGCTGGCGAAGATCGAGTTGAATGCGCCGGAGACGTTCTGGTTTGAAGGTGCGGAAGGCACACGCGTGCAGGCGATGATGATCAAGCCGCCGAAATTCGATGCGACGAAAAAATATCCAATGATCGTGGTGCTGCACGGCGGGCCGCAGACGATGTTTGGGAATTCGTGGGGGTACCGCTGGAACCAGCAGGTGTTTTCGGGCGCGGGTTATGTGACGTTGATGATCAACCGGCGGGGATCGACCGGATACGGACAGAAATTCACGGATGAGATTACGAATGATTGGGGCGGGAAAGCGTATGTGGACGTGATGAAGGGTGTGGACGCGGCACTGGTGAAATATCCGTTTATTGATGGGAAGCGGATGGCGGCGGCTGGCGGGTCATATGGCGGGTACATGGCGGATTGGATCGCGACGCATACGGACCGGTTCAAGGCGATCGTAAGTCATGCAGGAATCTGGGACAAGAATTCAATGTATGCGACGGAAGAGTTGTGGTTTGAAGAGCACGACATGCAAGGAACGCCGTGGAGCGCACCGGAGAACTACAAGAAGTGGGCGCCGATGACGTATGCGACGGCTCTAGGGAAATTTAAAACGCCTACGCTGGTGATTGGCGGGGAGCGGGATTATCGGGTGCCGTACACGCAGTCGTTGGAATTTTTCAGCGCGTTGCAGAGGCAGGGAGTGCCGTCAAAGCTGGTGATTTTTCCGGATGAGGGACATTGGGTGTTGAAGCCACTGAATAGCCAGTTTTGGTATAAGACGTTTTTGGATTGGGTGGATAAGTACACCAAGTAATGAAAGTAAAGATGAAACGCGATGTGCGGTGTTCCGTGCTGCTTCGGGTTATATCGAAGAGAGGTTCCTCCACTCCGTGACCCGGCGCGCAAACACCGCGCGTAGGAAAAAGCCGGGTCACTACGGTCGGAATGACAGGTTGTTCAGTTGGGTGCTCTGCAAACGAATTTGGGATATGGCAGACACCGTCAGAGCGTCTGCAGAGCGCGGCGAAGGAAGTGGAAGAGTTTGGTGAGAAGGTAGACGCAGAGGATCAAGAGCAGAACGACAAGTACGATCGCGAGGATGGGGTGTGCGGTCGTGAACCAGGTGAGCCAGACGGCAAGAAGGTCTTCGCCGATGCTGAGCGCCCAATTAGAAAAAGGTTCGGGGACGGTGTTAGCGGCGGCGCGCGTGCTGGCTTTGGTGCCGTGTGCTGTGAGGGCGATTCCTCCAGCGAGGAGCGCGGCGAGCCAGCGCCATTCCGAGGCGATGCCTGCGGAGACGCCGAACGCGAGAACGGCCGCGGCAGGCGGTCGGATGAAGGTGTGGAGAAAATCCCAGACCGTGTCGAGGTAGGGGACTTTATCGGCGAGGAATTCGAGGATGTAGAGGCCGACGGCGAAACCGAGCACGATGGGATGCGCGAGGACGTGGAGTTTATCGGGGAGATGGATGACGTGGAAGCGTTCGAGAAAGCCGAGAGTGGCGACGGTAGCGTAGAGATTGAGGCCAGAAGAGAAGCCGGCGCCGAGGGCGAGAGAGATGGCTTGGAGGGGGTTCATCGCGTGAGTGGGTTAGTTTAACTGCGGCGGCGCCCGGGTACAAAAGGATTGCGAGAGAGGGAAAGCAGATTCCGGACCCAGCGAAGACGCTGGGTTCGGAATGACAAGACAAGGGTTAGGCGAGTTTGCCGGTTTTGGCTAGTTCGGCGTACCACTTGCCGGAATCTTTAATGGTGCGCTTTTGGGAGCGGAAATCGACGTAGACCATTCCGAAGCGCTGCGTGTAGCCTTCGGCCCATTCGAAATTATCGAGCAAGCTCCAGTGGTGATAGGCGCGAACGTTTGCGCCATCGGCGATAGCGCGCCCGAGCGCGCTGAGATAACCGCGCATGAATTCAATGCGGCGCTGATCGGGAACGTTGCCGTGTTCGTCCGGCGCGTCAAGGTAAGATGCGCCGTTTTCGGTGATCTCAATGGGCAGATTGTATTCCTTGCTGATGCGCAGGACGAGATCGTGGAAACTGTCCGGCCGGACTTCCCAAGCGAAATCGGTGAGCGGTCCATCGTGGCCGTCCCAGTTGCGAACGCCAGTGCCGTCGCCTCCCGCGGGAGCGGCTGCGACGATCTGGCGGCGGTAGTAGTTGATGCCGAGAAAATCGAGCGGAGCTTTGCAGAGTTCCATATCGCCGGACTTGACGCCCATCATGTCGAACGGAGCTTCCTTCAAAAACGCCTTTGGATATTCGCCCTTGAGCGCGGGATGAACGAACCAGACGTTGCCGAGGGCGTGAGCGCGATTAGCAGCCGCTTTGTCTTCGGCGCTGGAGGTGGCGGGTTCGCAATTGGCCATGCTGAAGGCAGTGCCAACCTGGAATTTGGGATTGATGGCTTTGAGCGCGCGGAAAGTCTGACCCTGGGCGATATTGACGACGTGTGTAGCCTTCATACAGTCGGCTTGGCTCTTGCGAGCGGGCGCGTGAATGCCCCAATCGTAGCCGAGGAACGTGAAGACCCACGGCTCATTGAAGATGCACCAATCGGTGATGCGGTCGCCGAGGGCTTTGGCGACGATTTGGGAGTAGTCCGTGAAGCGCGCGATGAGATCGCGGTTGGGCCAGCCGCCAGCGTCTTCGAGGGCTTGCGGGAGATCCCAATGATAGAGGGTGCAGATGGGACGGATTTTCGCTTCGAGAAGCGAATCGGTAACGCGTTTGTAGTAGTCGAGACCTTTTTGGTTGGCTGCGCCGGAACCGTTGGCCTGAATGCGCGGCCAGGAGACGGAGAAGCGGCAGCTCTGAAGATTGAGCTGCTTCATCATGGCGACGTCTTCTTTGTAGCGATGATAAGAATCGCAGGCGACGTCGCCGGTGTCGCCGCCTTTTACTTTGCCGACCGTGTGAGAAAAGCGATCCCAGATGGATTCGCCTTTGCCGTCTTCGTTCCAGGCGCCTTCGATTTGATAGGAAGCAGTGGCGGAGCCCCAGAGAAAATTTTTCGGGAATTGGAATGGTGTGAAAGTGTTGGAGGCAGGTTCGAGGAGATTGCCGAGGAAACGATGGCCGGTGGGATAGATGGAAAAGCCGGCGGCTGCGCCGAGAGTCGTACCGAGAAAGTCGCGCCGCGTAAACATGCCAGACTTCCAGTCGTTCATGACGAGCCTCCTGAAGCCAAATGTTATTGTTTTGGGGATTGAACGCTTTTTTGCGGAGTGAATAGTACATCAAGAAGGACAAGAACGGCACCGATGGTGATGGCGGAATCGGCTACGTTGAAGGCAGGGTAGCGGTAGGAGCCGAGCCAGACTTCGAAAAAGTCGGTGACGGCACCGTGGACGAGGCGGTCGGTGAGATTGCCTGCTGCGCCTCCGATGAGGAGAGCAAGACCGGCGAGGCTGCGCCAGGTGACAGATTTGCTGGTGATGAGCAGCCAGGCGAGGACGGCGATGAAGATGATCGAAAGCAAAATCAAACCAAAGTGCAGGAAGTGCGAGTGCACGTTGGCGAACATGCTGAAAGCGATGCCGGGATTTTTGCTGTGGACGAGGTAGACGAAATTGTGGATGAGTTCGTGAGTCCAGCCTTCGGTGGTGCGGGATTCGATAAGGGCTTTGGTTGCGCGGTCGGCGATGACGATGAGGAGTGTCAAAGCCAACCACCGAAGGCGCGAAGGAAAGATCATGCTGACGCGGCGCTCGACGATTCAATTTCGGCGAGGGCGGCGGAGCAGCGCTCGCAGATGGTTGGATAGCGGGAATTTTCGCCGACGTGGGTGGAGTAGTTCCAGCAGCGGTTACACTTGGCGCCGTCGGCCTTTTGCACTTCTACATGCCACGCGTTCGGAGTGTCGCTAGATACCGGTCCATCGAATGGCAGGACTTTCACTTGCGACACGATGAAGAGACCGGGGAGGCTGGCTTCATGCCTTTTGAGAAGTTCAAAGAGTTTATCCTTCGCGCGCAGAATAATTTTTGCTTCGAGTGCAGAATTGATGAGTTTCGAGTTCCGCGCCCGCTCTAAATCCTGAAGCACATCGTTGCGCATTACGAGTAGCCGGTCCCACTCTTCCCTTGTCTTTGCATCGAGCCCGGAATGCAATGCGGCTTCTTCGGGGAATAGTGCAATGTGAACGGATGACGCTTCGCCGGAAGATTTCGGCAGATACTTCCAGATTTCTTCTGCGGTGAAAACGAGAATGGGCGCGGCGAGACGAATTAGCGCGCTGGAGATTTTGTAGACGGCAGTTTGGGCGGAGCGGCGCGCGGGGTTGTTGGGCGCTTTGGTGTAAAGGCGATCTTTCAGGACGTCGAAGTAGAACGCGCTGAGATCCACGGTGCAGTAGTCGTGGATAGCGTGATAGACGCGGTGGAATTCATAGTTGGCGTACCACTCGCGGCATTTTTTCACGAGGTCGGCGGTGCGTTCGAGCATCCAGCGATCCATTTCTTCGAGCTGATCGTTGGGAAGCGAATTTTTGGAAGGATCGAAATCACTCAGATTACCCAAGGCGAAGCGAAAAGTATTACGGATTTTGCGATAGGCGTCGCTGAGCTGCGTCATGACGCGCTCGGACATTTTTACGTCGGCTTGATATTCGACGGAGGCGACCCAGAGGCGGAGCAGGTCGGCGCCCCACTTTTCGCAGATTTCGTTGGGCTCGATGGAGTTGCCGAGCGATTTGGACATCGGGCGGCCCTGCTCATCGAGAGTCCAGCCGTGCGTGACGACCCCTTTATATGGAGAACGATTCTTTACGCCGACAGCGACGAGAAGCGAACTGTGAAACCAGCCGCGATACTGGTCGGGGCCTTCGAGATAGACATCGGCAGGCCATTCGTCACCCTTGAGCACAGAGAGATTCGAGGAGCCAGAATCGAACCAGACGTCGAGAATGTCGTTTTCCTTGCGCCATTTTGATTCGCCGCAAGAGCATTTTGTGCCGGCGGGAAGAAGTTCTTCGGCGGAGTGCTTGTACCAGGCGTCAGCGCCTTCTTTTTTGAACCATTCGATGACGTTGCGGAGGGCTTTGAAATCTTCGAGGCGCTTGCCGCAGCCATCACAATAGAAAACGATGATAGGCGTGCCCCAGAAGCGCTGGCGCGAGACGCACCAGTCGGGGCGATGCTCGATCATTTCGTACATGCGGTCTTCGCCCCACGAGGGGATCCATTTCACGCCGTGGATTTGTTCGAGAGCCTTCTCGCGGAACGTCTTCGATTCTCCATTTCCCGTTGCATCCATTTTGATGAACCACTGTTCGGTGGCGCGGAAGATTACGGGATTGTGGCAACGCCAGCAGTGCGGATAGCTGTGTTTGTACGGATGATGACCGAGAAGCGCGCCATGATCGGCGAGGAGCTTGACGATGATGGGATTCGCTTTGAAAACGTCTTTGCCTTTGTATTCGGGCAGACCTTCTGTATAGACGCCGCGGTCGTCGAGCGGAGCGGCGGTTTCGAGATTGTATTTTTGGCCGGTATTGAAGTCGTCGACGCCATGGCCCGGAGCGGTGTGAACAATGCCGGTGCCTTGATCGAGCGTGACATAAGTTGCGAGAACACCGGGAACTTGTAACGGCAAGAACGGATGCTGAAATTTTGCGTGCTCGAAATGATGGCCCTTGAATTTTGCTAAGACGCGAGCTTCTTTGATTTCGCACTCCGCCTGCAATGCAGCGACACGATCTGCGGCAAGCAAAAACTTCCCTTTCTCGGTTTCGACGACGACATATTCGTAGTCGGGATGGAAAGCGAGCGCGCGGTTGTGCGGAATGGTCCAGGGAGTCGTAGTCCAGATGACAGCGGAAACATCGGAGCCGAGTTTTGCGGCGTCACCGGTTGCGCTGCTGACAAGAGCGAACTTCACCCAGATCGAAGGGCTGGAGTGGTCCTCGTATTCGACTTCGGCTTCGGCGAGCGCAGTTGAATCGTAAATGCACCAATAGACCGGCTTGCGGCCGCGATAGACGTAGCCCTTTTCGATGAAGTCGAGGAAGGCGTTGGCGATGGTGGCCTCGTATTCGTGGCTCATCGTGAGGTAGGGATCGTTCCAACGACCGAAAACGCCGAGGCGTTTGAAGTCGCGCTTGTGCTGCTCGACGTAACGCGTAGCAAATTCACGGCAGAGCCGACGGAATTCAGCGGGCGGGACTTTGCCTTTGCCGCCGAGCTCTTTTTCGACCTGGGTTTCGATAGGCAAGCCGTGGCAATCCCAGCCGGGGACGTACGGGGCGTAATGGCCCGCCATGGATTTGGTTTTGACGATGAGGTCTTTGAGGATTTTGTTGAGGCCCGTGCCGAGATGGATGGTGCCGGTAGGATAGGGCGGGCCATCGTGTAGAACAAAAAGCGGTTTTCCCTGACGCGCGGCGAGGATGGCTTCGTAGAGATTGGCGTCCTGCCAGGCAGCGAGCTGTTTTGGCTCGTTCTGAGGCAAGCTGGCTTTCATGGGAAAGTCAGTTTTGGGGAGATTGAGGGTCTTTTTCAGTTCGAGTGGTTCGGGCATATTGAGACGAGAGCGAATCCCCTTTACACAGTTGTTTTCCCGGTGACGTTTTCCCTCTAAATGGGGCGGGAAACATCGGTAGCAGGTCGGTTTGAATTTTTGACCATTGCGTCTAGGTCCAAACCGACAACCCACTATCGAAACATCGGAAAGCGGTGTAACTACGTATGTTACAATAAGGACTTGAGTGGTGTCAGCCGTCGCGAGCGTGCAACCAATCCCGGGCCCTTCGAATCGTACGGTTGAACACCCCAATGGGCGTTTGTGCGTCTAAATAGAAGGTGAAACAAGTGGCGGGATTCGACCTAAAGCTGGTTCCAAACGACGCGATTCCAAAGAAGAAGGTTGATGATGCCTCTTCGCCTGTGGCCGTTCCCGACAAGCTGGTGCCGAGATTTACGCGTCCTGTTTACCTGAGAGCTGAAGATTTTGGATTTTGGTCCAACCTGAAGCAATTCCTGTTTGAAAAGCCGGTTAAGTTCCGGAATGAAGCGCATTCAACTTTGATGCCCGAGGAGTATGGCGAAGGATTCTGGGGGAATTTTAAGGATTTCTTCAGTTCGAAGCCAGTGCCAAAGGGTTCGATCAAAGGACAACTTTCGAATCGCTGGGGAACGAGTTTCGGCGGGTTTGGCGACCGGATCAAAGAGCTTTTCTTTCCGACCAAGCAGGCACCGCTGCCATTTGAAGTCAAGCCGGTGAAGGTCAAGGAAATCTGGTCGAAAGATGAGAACTTTGGCTGGACACAGATAATTTCAATTGGCGTCCATGCAGTTGTCATCATGTTGATGGCCTTGCCGTTTATATTGCATTTTACGGACAATACGAAAGCTGTTGAAAAGACGAACGTCACACCGCTTGATATTTCGGACTACCTTGCAAAGCTGCCCGCGGGCGCTAATAAAGCTGGCGGCGGTGGCGGCGCAAACGATCATACGCTGACGCCAGTGAACAAGGGAAAGCTGCCGAAATTCAAGATGACGCAGTTCACGCCGCCGCAGGTGCGGCCGGTAAATCCCAATCCGAAGCTGGCGATGGATCCTTCCCTGCTTGGACCGCCGGATTTGAAAGTGGCGAACCCGAATATGCCGACGTTCGGCGATCCGAACGCCAATGGTGTGTCCGATTCGCTGGGTCATGGGAATGGGACGGGAATTGGAAGCGGCACGGGCGGCGGTCTTGGTCCTGGTGAAGGTGGCGGCACCGGCGGCGGCGCGTTTCGCGCGGGCGTGAATGGCGTAGGAGTTCCGACGTGCTACTACAAGCCGGACCCGCCGTACTCCGAAGAAGCACGGAAGGCGAAGTATCAGGGCATCGTGGTCGTGGAAGTGATTATCGAAACCGACGACCGCGTGACGAACGTTCGCGTGGCGAAGAGCCCCGGACTAGGATTGGATGAAAAGACGATTGAGACGGTGCGGACGTGGCGCTGCAAGGCGGCGACGGGTCCGGGCGGCAAGCCAGTGCGGACGTCGGTACCGATTGAAGTGAGTTTCCGGCTGTTCTAGCTTTTTCGTGACGGAAACTCTGAACTAAAATACAAGCAACCAATTTTCGATTTTGCGGCTCACAGATGGCAACGTGAGCCGCTTTTGTTTTTGGCGGACACGCGTCGGGGCCAAATCTGAATTGGACAAAGGGGCCGGGTCATGGGCGATTCCCTTTCGGTGCGTCAGCGGAAATCTTTCCAAAATACAAATGAAGAGAGTTGGTTGGAGCGGGTGAAGCAGAATGCGCGTGCGTTTTTTGAGCTGCGTGGGACGACTTCGCTCGCTCACGCAAGTGTGGGTGCGTTTGATTTGCTGAAGGAAAAGCCGGCGCCGGGAACAAGACGCAGGCAGGCGGCGTCTGTGTTGGTACACGTGGTAGCGATCGGAGTTGTGCTAGTGCTTGGGCGACAAGCAGTGGAGAAGCTTCCGCCAGTGAATGAGATTTTGACGAAGCGCGGACCGCTCCTCTCGTGGAAACCTGACGCTCCGCGCACGGAAAAACCCGGAGGCAAAGAGGGATCCGGTGGGTATTTGGGCGAGAAGCCGCCGACGTCAGGAGACTTTGCGGCGCGATCGCAGATGGTATTGCTGCATCCTCGCGTGCCAGATCAGCAAGAGCATATTTTACCTGTGGAGCCAAAGGTCTTCGATGCGAATGCGAACGATTTGCAGCATGTGCCCCAGATTGGTTTGCCCAGCATGAAAGATCGCAACGATTCGAATGGGCCAGGAAAGAATGGTGGAATGGGATTCAATGGACCTGGAAATTCGATGGGAAATGGCCTTGATGATGGCGAAGGGGAAAGCAATGAGAGTGGAACACCAAGGCATGGGACATATTCAGTGAAGTGCATCTATTGCCCAGATCCGGAATACACAGAAGAAGCGCGGAAAGCGAAAATGCAGGGAAGCGTGACGCTGGAAGTTTTTGTGAGGGCGGATGGGCGAGTCGGGCGCGTGAAAATTGTGAAAGGGATAGGGCTTGGGCTGGATGAGCGCGCGATGGATGCAGTGCGAGCGTGGAGATTCGAACCGGCACGTGACGCTTCGCGGAGGCCGATTGGGGAATGGGTGACGGTGGAGACGACGTACAGGCTATTTTGAGATGAAGCGGGCGCGATTTCTGCTTGCGACGATTGCTGCGAGCACGATTTGCTTCGTCAATGCGGTGGGGCAAGGCAGTTCCCGGAACGACAGCGGATCGCTACGAGAACAACAGTTGCGATTTCCGCGAGTGCGGACTGCTAAGCAAGAAAAAGATAGCGTTATGCACGCTATGGTCGAGGCGAAGGGACTTGCGTATCCCCCGCATGCGGTTCTGTTGCGAGCTTTCAAAAAAGAAGGCGTGCTGGAGCTTTGGGGAGCAGACGCTGAAGCCGGACCATACGTATTGTTGAAAACGTACGGGATTTGTGCGACGTCCGGCGTGCTGGGGCCAAAGCGGCGATTTGGCGATGAACAAGTGCCGGAAGGATTTTACGATCTCGATTTTTTCAATCCTCAGAGCAATTTCTTTTTAAGCATGCATATAAATTACCCGAATGCCGCAGACCGGATTTTGGGTTTTCGCCAAAATTTGGGAGGCACAATCTACCTGCACGGCAATTGCGCTTCGATCGGGTGTATTCCTATAACGGATGACGGAATCAAAGAAGTTTATTGGCTCGCGGTGCTCGTGCGCGATGGCGGAGCAAAGCATTTGCCGATTCAGGTTTTTCCTGCGCGAATGAGCGAACAAAATTTCCGCGAGCTGGCCAAGACGCACATGGGCCAAGCGGGCTTGGTCGCGTTCTGGACAAATTTGAAAGAAGGATTTGATTTGTTTGAAGCCAGCCATAGGCTTTGGACAGTGCGTGTAAATAAGGATGGCAGATACGAATTTCCTCGACAATAGGCCCACAGAAGTTGGCACAGATGCTGCTACGATGAAGCATATGAGAAAAATAAATAGCATTTTTGTGGTTGCGGCGTTTGCCTGCGCGGTTTTCGTGGCGGCTGTGGACGCACAAAGTCCCGCGGGCACGGGCGCATTGGAGTTCGCGGCATACGTAAGCCCGACGGCAGCGAAGCCGGAGCCTGTGCGGGACTTTACTTTTTACGTGCTGACGAAGAGTTTTGACGACATCAAGCACGAAATCGAATCTGCGAACGGCGCGCCGGACCGGGAGAAATTTATTGAAGGATTGAAGCTATCGCCGGAGTTGCGCGAGTGGCTGAAGGGGCATGACGTCATGGACCTGACGATGCCGGGAACGGACAAGCTGATTACGGCGGAGGACATTCTTCATGTGCCGGAATTTTTGCTGGCATATCAGCGATCGAACAGCGGAGGAGTTGCCCATGGAATTCCCAAACCGACTTATAAGGATTCTGACAAGGTGGACCACGCCGAGAAATATGAAAAGGACCGGCAAGATTATTTAAATGCGCTAAAGAAATACATACACGCGCATCCGGAGTCTGTAGCGGGAATGGAATTAGAAATGGATGGAATCAATCCGGCGAAAAAATGGTCTGAGGCACAAAATAGTTTCAAGAAGCGCGTGAACCAACAAGCACCCATGCTGGCTCAAACGAAGTATCTTGCGACAAAAGTTGATACGAATCTCGAAGGACTTGCGAGGATTGGGAAGCTGCCCTCGGGAAATTATTGGGTAAGCACGCTGGATTTGGAAGCAGGCGCGGGAGATTCGCGATTGAAATGGGATGTGCCGGTGACGATTCAGACCGGACAGACAACGCGAATTGAATTGACCAACTTGAACTCCACGGAAGCCGCGAAGTTAAAGTAATCGAAGCGCAGTAAGGCTTACACTAGAAGGCGGCGAAACGGTCCAGGCCCGATTCGTCGATGAGCAGTGGAATCTGCGCGGTAGAATCAGACGGAGCGATGAACTCACCCCTGCATTGGATTGAATTCAATATTTTTGTGTTGATTGCGGTTGCGTTGGACTTGGGTGTGTTTCACCGACGGCCGCATAAGATTTCGATTCGCGAAGCGCTACTTTGGAGCGGCGTCTGGATTGGGGCGGCGGTTGTATTTGCGGCAGGGGTGTATCACTTCTATGGAGCGCAGAAGGCGCTGGAATTTTCCACGGGTTACCTAATTGAAAAATCGCTAAGCGTAGATAATTTATTTGTATTTCTGGTTTTGTTTCGAACATTTGGGGTGCCGGCAGAATTCCAGCATCGCGTGTTGGCGTGGGGGATTTTGGGCGCGTTGATCATGCGCGGCTTGATGATCGCGGCGGGCGCAGAGCTAATCGAAACATTCTCCTGGACGATGTACGTTTTCGGGGCGTTTTTGATCGTGGCCGGAATCCACATGCTATTTGCGAGCGAAGGGCAAACGCATCCGGAAAAGAACTGGATTGTACGTTTTTTTGCGAAACACTTGCGGGTGACGAAAGCGTTTTCCGGCGAGCGATTTTTTGTGCGCGAGCGAGGTATGCTGTATGCGACGCCGCTATTTCTGGTTTTGCTGGTGGTCGAAGTAACGGATGTAACGTTCGCAGTGGATTCGATACCAGCGGTGTTCGGAATTACACGCGATGCGTTTGTGGTGTACACCTCGAATGTGTTCGCAATTTTGGGATTGCGGACGCTCTATTTTTTGCTGGCGGGCGTGCTGGACCGGCTGACGTATATCAAGTTTGGGCTGGCAGCAGTACTCGTTTTTGTGGGCGCGAAAATGTTGGTGGAGAAGTTCGTGCATATTTCCGTGCTCGTCTCACTTGGAATTGTGATCGGCATTCTGGCGGTTGCGACCGTCGCTTCCCTGCTTGCAAAGCCGAAAAAGATTGCATAAGAGAGCTTTCCTTTAGAATCAGCCCTTGAACACTATGGGACTGAAACAACAGATTGAAGCGCTGGCTTCGCACGATCCCGCAGCGAGGGACGCCGCTGCGGAGGAGATTTATATTGCCGGCGCTGTGTTGGCGCGGCGCGCGGCACGAGAATGGTTGAAAAACAACGATTTTGTATCCCTGGTTGGGATAGAACCGAAAATAACTGTTGGCATCGCCGTGCAACCGAAGACCTTCGAACAAATCTGGAAGGCGAACAGTAAACCACAGCTGGCAGACGTGCCACCGGATCAGGATGCTAAGGAATTCGAACTGCATTTCACAGGGATTTCGCTGGACGTGCTGACATCGAAAACGCCCGACGGGAATGGGGCAATCGCGCGCTATCTCGCGCGATTTGGAGACGGAATTCAGCAAGTGGAATTCCTTTGCAAGGACGTGGATCAAGCGACGAAGATTTTGCGTGAGAGATTTGGCGTGGCGGCGGTCTATCCAGAGACACGAGCGGGAGCGGATGGAACGCGGGTGAATTTTTTTCTGGTTACGACGCAGGAAAAAGAAAAGGTATTAATTGAGCTTTATGAAAGACCGGGCGCTTAGAGTCTCGGTGCGAATTTCCCAAAACAAATTAGGAAAGTAACTTCCAGGCGCGGAGCAGTTCTGCGACGGTCCAGGCTTGCGCGATGCAACCGCCGGGTGTATGCGGCGGTTCGGCGTCGTAGACTTCGGCGAGGGTGCCTAGACCGTAGGTTGTAATGGCTTGTACTTGGGGTTCGAGAAAGCGACGCGCTTCGGCCTTGTTTTGATAGACGCGGAAGTGGGCGATGGCGAAAGGGCCGAGCAACCAGCCCCACGCGGTTCCTTGGTGATAGGCGGCGTCGCGTTCGCGTGGGCTGCCGCGATAGTGAGTGGCGTAGCCGGGTTCGTGCGGACCGAGGCTACGAAGGCCAAACGGTGTGAGAAGTTCGCTGCGACAAATGTCTACAACAGCTTTTTGCTGTTCCGCCGTTAGCGGGCTGTTGGGCAATGAGACGGCAAGGATTTGGTTGGGGCGAAGGGAAAGGTCGCTTCCGATGCCAGGAGAATCGATTACGTCATAAAGGCAAGTACGATCGGCGTTCCAGAATTTTTGGAAGCTGGATTTTACAGTAGCGCTCAAGGCTTCGAAGCGGTTCGACGGCGACTTCAGAGTACGCGCGAACTGGGCCATGGATTCAACTGCGTTGATCCATAGGGCGTTGATTTCGACTGGTTTCCCAGTGCGAGGAGTGACGACCCAATCGCCGATTTTGGCGTCCATCCAGGTGAGTTGAATGCCTGGGCCACCGCCGTAAAGCAAGCCGTCCTCAGGATCGGCATGAATGTTGTAGCGCGTCCCGGAAACGTGAGCTTCTATCATTCCTGCAAGAATCGGAAAGAGTCTTTGGAGCGTTGCGAGATCGTGTGTCGCTTCGATGTATTGGCGAATGGCTTCGAAGTACCAAAGGCTGGCGTCGATTGTGTTGTATTCAGGCTTGCCGCCCGCGTCGGGAAAATTATTTGGTAGCATACCGCTGTCAACGAAATGTGAGAAGGCAAGCAGGATATCGCGGGCAAATTCGGAGCGGCCGGTTGCAAGAGCAAGGCCAGGTAGAGCGATCATCGTGTCACGGCCCCAATCGCCGAACCAATGGTATCCAGCGATGACGCTGTGGCCACCCGGATCACCGGGAATGGCACGCTTCACGATGAATTGATCTGCGGCAAGGGCAAGTTGCCCCAGACCGGCAGAGGAAAGCTCAGCGTTGGCCATGGAAAAAGAGTTTGAGAAGTTTTCGAGAAGGCCGGATTCGTAAGCCGTTTGTTCGGCGAGGGCACTGGAGCCATCAAGGAGCGTATTTTCTTCCGTCGTAAACACAAGAGTGAGAGATTTTCCTGGTTCGAGCGAAGCAGCGAATTGGGCGGCGAAGAGATGGTCTTCGCGATCGTCAAGGCCACGGTCGTGCTCGGCTCGAAAGAAACAATCGCGATACCAGGTATGCTGAGGCTCTAGAGCAGCTTCAATGCTTTGCAAGTAAAAAGGCGTAGCGCCATCGAAGGCGAGAATGCCAACGCCGTGTGGGGCGGCCACAATTTGCATACGCCAATCACCTGCACGCGTAGTGCTATGGAAGTCGCGGTAGTTAACGAGTGCTTTTGCGTAAAACTGAATTGGGGAAGCGGCATTGAGCAGGGTATAGCGAACATAGGTGGTGTTTTCACCCTGACGCATCCAGATTCGCTTTTCTAGGCGTGCATCGCCGAGCGCGTAAGTCCACGTGGGAACGGCGCCTTCGAGTCGAAAGCGTTCGATAGAGTGGAAACCCTGCGGGGCGATTGCACCGCTAACCCATTCGTGCGTGGCGAGTTCGTAGTTTATTCCGCCATACGAGATGATTTCGTCGAGCGCAGCAACGAGCTGCATCCGACCAATAGGTGGCTTCAGTGCAGCGAGAAGAATTCCGTGATAGCGGCGCGTGGGGCAACCCGCGATGGTTCCCGAAGCGTATCCGCCGATGCCGTTGGTGACGAGCCATTCGCGAGAGGATGCAGCAGCGAAGTCGTTACAGACGGCGCGGTCAAAGGCGATTGCGGATCTTGTAGTGGCGGCCACCGTGAGTCTAATTATTTTTTCTTCACTCACCGCTCTGCTCGATGAGTTTTGCGACCAGGCCGGTCCAGCCGGTCTGGTGGCTTGCACCGAGTCCGGCACCGTTGTCGCCATGAAAATATTCGTGGAAAAGTACAAGGTCGCGCCAGTGTGGATCGTTTTGGAATTGGTCGATCCCGCCAGCAACGGGGCGGCGCCCATCTTTGCCGCGCAAAAAGATGCGGCCGAGGCGCTTGGAAATTTCACGGGAAACTTGCCAGAGGTCGTTTTGATTGTCAGTCCGCGCGGGGCACGGGACTTTAAAATCCTCACCATAGTAGTGATGGAATTTCTGCAGCGATTCGATAAGCAGATAGTTCACCGGGAACCAGACGGGACCGCGCCAGTTCGAATTGCCGCCGAACAGACCGGTGGATGATTCCGCCGGTTCGTAGTCCACCTGATTAACATTGCCGTTTACATAGACTTCGTACGGATGATCGTTGTGGTAGCGAGAGAGAGCGCGAATACCGTGCTCGGAGAAGAACTCCGTTTCGTCCAGCATGCGGGACAGAATACGCTTCAGCTGCTTGCGATTGACGAGCGAGAGCAGGCGGCGCACGCCGCGAGCCGAACGCTGCGTCATTTCAATGTGTTCGGGCATGCCAGCGTGGTTGTCAATGAACCACTGCATGCGGCGCTTGAAACCTGGAAGGCGGTCAATGATTTCCGGCTCGAGCGTTTCGACGGCAAAGAGCGGGATCAAACCAACCATTGAGCGAACTTTTAGATAGTGCTCTTCCCCATTCGGAAGATGGAGTAGATCGTAATAGAAGCCGTCTTCCTCGTCCCAGAGAGAGACACCATCGGTGCCGAAATCGTTCATCGCGTGGGCAATGTGAACGAAATGTTCGAAAAACTTGCTGGCGACATCTTCGTAGGCCGGATCTTCTTTTGCGAGTTCCAAGGCTATGGCGAGCATGTTCAGGCAGTACATGCCCATCCAGCTGGTGCCGTCGGACTGTTCGAGATGACCGCCAGTGGGAAGAGGAGCGGAGCGGTCAAAGACTCCAATGTTATCGAGGCCGAGGAAGCCACCTTGGAAGATATTGGCGCCATCGGGATCCTTGCGGTTGACCCACCAGGTAAAATTCAAAAGCAGTTTGTGAAACACCTTTTCGAGAAAGGCGCGGTCTCCAACACCACGAACACGGCGTTCGATTTTGTAAACGCGCCATGCAGCCCATGCATGAACCGGCGGATTCACATCGCCAAGAGCCCATTCGTAGGCGGGGAGCTGGCCGTTCGGGTGCATGTACCATTCGCGGAGGAGAAGGATGAGTTGCTCCTTGGCGAAATCCGGATCAATTAGAGCAAGGGTGATGCAATGGAACGCGAGATCCCACGCGGCGTACCAGGGATATTCCCATTTGTCCGGCATGGAAATAATGTCGTCGTTGTAGAGATGCGTCCAGTCCTTGTTGCGGCCTTTTTTGCGCTCGGCAGGCGGCGTGGGGCCGGCGGGGTCGCCTTCGAGCCAGGTTTGCACATCGTAGTGATAAAACTGTTTTGACCACAACATTCCGGCGTATGACTGGCGCATGACGTTCTTTGCGTCGGCGGAGAGTTCAGAAGGGATACGCGACTCATAAAATTCGTCTGCATCCTTAATACGCGCCGCGAAAAGTGAATCAAAACCTTTCTCGAAATCGTTCGTGCCTGGAACTTCCGAAGCGCGATCGGCGTGACCGGGAGACGTAATAATGCCAACCATGCCGGAATCCGGGTCCATGCCGCTGAGGGGCTCGATGTCCGTAAGGCGCAGTTTGAGGGTGATCGACTCCCCGGCGCCAATAGTCATGGAATAGTGAGCGGCCATTTTTGTGCCGGTTTGCATCGAATTGATGGCGTCTTTGTTGCCACGAATGACGTATTCGTGGAAGGCATCTTTCACATAAGGAGTGCGGTTGCGCGAGTTGAAAAGGCGCGCGTTATTGGTTTCGTTTTCCGTGAAAAGCAATTCGGGCTGGCCGGCACACAAGAGCCAGCGTTTGCCGTATTGCCAATGCTGGAGTTCGGCGTTGAGGCTTCCTGGAATGTCCGTGGCTTTACGGACAATAGGCCGCCGAAGGTCTTTGCCCCAGGACCAAGTGTTGCGGAACCAAAGCATTGGCAGAAGATGAAGGGGTGCAGGTTCCGGACCACGATTGTGCGCCGTGATACGGATGAAGATGTCTTCGTCGTCGGCCTTTGCGTATTCAACGAAAACATCGAAATAGCGGTTTTCGTTAAACACACCAGTGTCGAGCAATTCGAATTCGGGCTGGGAACGTCCGCGACGCTTGTTTTCGTCAACGAGCCAGCCATACGGAAACTCGGCTTGCGGATATTTGTACAGAAATTTCATGTAGCTGTGGGTCGGTGTCGAGTCCAGATAGAAGTAGTATTCCTTCACATCCTCGCCGTGGTTGCCTTCGTTGCCCGTAAGACCGAAGATACGTTCCTTCAAAATAGGGTCGCGGCCATTCCATAGAGCGAGCGCGAAGCAAATCATTTGATGGCGGTCGCTTATGCCTGCAATGCCGTCTTCTCCCCAACGGTAAGCGCGGGAACGCGCGTGATCGTGTGGGAAGAATTCCCACGCAGTGCCACCCGGGCTGTAGTCTTCGCGAACAGTTCCCCATTGGCGCTCCGAGAGATATGGCCCCCAACGCTTCCAATAGCCTTTTCTGGTGCGATTGTCTTCCAGGCGGTGGTCTTCCGTCGTTTGAAGTCGGGGCATGGATAGGCCTCAAATTGAGCTAGTGCTGCCAGTCTGGCTGGAAGCGCTTTTTCTGGCAAGAACCCTCAAAAGCAAAGTTTCTTAAGGGAGGTTTGCCGTCAGGCAATCATGCTACAAGGATACGATGCGGCATCTCGAAGATTGTTTCGAAAAAAATAAATATTGGAAAGACAAGAGAAGGGCCCCGAATCAACGGGGCCCGTTTGGGGTTCACTTATTAAGTGTAGATGCAGCTGAGATCTAGGTGTTCGTCTGAACGACGACAGATTTGGCGATGTTCCTGCCGTCCGCATCAGTGCGATATTCAACGCTCACTGTAGCGCCTACTTTGATATCGCCTGTAATCTTTGTTTTGGTGTCCATCAAAAATTGCAAAGTGGACGAAGCGTCTCCTACCTTAACGTCAAGAGAGAAGCCGTCGTTCGAAACGGCGGAAACTTTGCCGGCGGCAGATTGATTGACTTTGGTTGCGCCCTGTTGAAGCTTCACTGACTGAACAGTCATTGGAAACGCGCCTGCCGAAAGCGTTGCGAGAGAAGCGGCAAACAGACCGATACGGACGAAAGAGATGCTCTTCATGGGACTGCCTCCTTCGGTTGTTTGCTGGGATATGAAATAAGGAGCATCCAGCGTGCCAAATCGCTTTGAATTTTTTCCGATGGGTCTGTGCTGCTGAAATTTAAGGAGTTAGCAGAAGAAGTGTCCGAGAAAAATGAGCTCTCTAGGAGCGCGGTGTGAAACTATTCACCAGTGCCAGTGAGATTTTTCATGGAGAAGTTCTAGGGAACGATAATTCCTTTACGGCACGAAATCCCTGATCGATAGCAACGTCGGTATAAGCAGTCGCGCCGGAATCTGAATTGGCAATTGTGATGCGGCCGTGGGGTTTGCGACCAATCTCGTGCGGCGCTTCGCCCTTTGGCCATTCGGGATCGAAAAGAGGATTGTATTCGTAGCCGTAGCCGTGCGGCCAGCGATTGACCGTGATGGCTTCGATGTCGCGAGATGGATCGAAGCCGCCTCCAGAGAGAGAACGCGCGAGTTGATCGCGAATGTTGCGTTCGAATGTTTCGAACGAGGTGATAAGAAGCTCCATGCGGCCTGCTTTGTGCTGTTCCCGCGCGGGAAGGCCGCGTTTGCATGGCGTGCGGCTCATGTGCAGGAGAATTGGTTCTTCTGGTGAGCGCGGGCTTTTGTAGTCACCGATATCGATGGGCCAGTTGAGACTCGCAGAATTCCAGTAAGCGCCAGGTGATTGGATGGAATGAATGCCAAGTTTTTTGAAGGCGGTCCAATTGCGCAGGCCGACGCTGGTGTAAACGAGCGGAACCTTGACGAGATAATGGAGCGCTTCTTTTTGTTTTTCAGGGAGGTCGGGGCAGAGATACGGAATGGTCATGTTCCAGCAAGCGAGGATGCAACCTTTGGTTTGTGCAGTGAAAACTTTGCCGTTTGTGGCGTAGGTGACTTCGACTCCCTGCGAAGATTTTGGGCCGTTCGTATTTTGTGCGCGAACGACTGTGCTGTTGAGCCGAATACGGATGGGATTTGCAGGTTTGTCGAGATGACCGTAAGCGACTTGTGTAGTGACAACATCTTCGGCTGAATAGCCGGGGACTGCATCTGGAATTAATTCGCGAACGAGGAGCCGAGCGATGGTGGCGTTGCCGTCCGGAAAATGAAAACGCGGCGAGCCGCCCGTCGCGTAGCCAGCAGCGGAGTAGCTCATGCGCGGAGCGGTGCCAGGGTCAAGTTTCATACCTTGAAAACCGGGAAGGCCAAGGGCCCAGCAGTCGAGCGCGGGTTCGGCGTCAATACCAACGCCCCATTCGCCGTTGGTACGCGTTTGATAGAAGGCGACGACTCCAGGATCTACTTTGGCGATGGTGAGAAGAAAATCTTTATAGCTGATGCGCGAGAGGCGATCTTTTTTCTCGGCCGAAGGGAGCCCGGGCAGATAGTCAGTGTCGGCAGTTTCGATGCGCAGAATGTCTTGTTTCACAGCGTCGGAGAGTGGAGCTTTCTTGAGAAACTCCGACCATTGCGCGTTTTTCGCGCGGGCGTTCTCGGATTCGCTCCATTCAGAAGGAAGATTTGTGACGAGACCATCTTCACCAAAAGTTGGCTTATCGAAAAAAATGCCAGAGCCGAGGCCCAAAGAAGAATAGAGGTCGTGGATAGGATATTTTTTCTCGAAGACAATGGGGTCGATACCAAGTTTGGCGATCAAACCAGCCGCTTCTTTGCTATAGGCGGTGGGGCTATCGATAAGCATCGTGCCGCCATTGAGGAGCTGCAATTTTCCACCTAGATGAAATTCATTGCGCTTGGCATGGCCGCCGAAGTCGTTATGATTTTCCAGGATGAGAATGCGTGCATTTTTACCGGCAAGTTCACGAAAGAAATACGCAGCGGACAGGCCGCTGATGCCACCGCCGACCACGATGAGATCGTACCGTTCACCAGTGTCGATCGGTTTACCGGCAGTTTGCCAGAACGTACCGTCACGCAAGCTGTGAGCGATTTCGAAGGAGCCTGGATGGCTACCGCGCAGGCCGGTCGTAACCGGCGGATTGTAGTCGGGGGCGTTCTGTTTTTCTTGCGGTGAAGACGATTGCGAAAGGCCAGGGCTAGGAAGCGCGGCCGAGCCGATGGTCATAGCCGCGCCGTTGAGAAAATCGCGGCGCGTGATTGCACGATCCATTCCTAATTCAAGATCGCGGGCGAGGTTTTTTTCTTCGTTGTCAGTGGGCATGTTGTCCGGTGGATTCAAGAGTGCAGCAGCTCTTGCACAGCGCGATGCGCTTGATCAATCGCAGTGTCCGTGTAGGCTGCCGCAGCGGCGTCAGAATTTGCGATGGCGATTCGGCCAAATCGTTTGCGGGCGATTTCACACGGGCTTTGGCCGACGGGCCATTCGGGATCAAAAAGATAGTTGTACTCGTAAGCATAGCCGTGAGGCCAGCGATTGACGGTGATAGCTTCAATGTCGCGCGCAGGGTCAAAGCCGCCACCACCCAGAACGCGGCCTAGTTGATCGCGGATATTGCGTTCGAAAGTTTCGAACGACGTAGAGAGCATTTCGGCACGGCCCACGCGGTGCTGATCGCGCTCAGACATACCGGGCATGCACGGAGTGCGGTCCATGCGAACGACAACAGGCTCATCTGGAGATTGCGGTGAATGAAACTCACCGATGTCTTGCGCAATTTCGAGAGCGACTTCGACGTGGTACATGCCGGGAGTGAAGACTTGATGGACGCCGAGATTGTGAAATGACTTCCAGTTGCGCAGCGCAACGGAAGTGTAAACGAGTGGAATTTTCACGCCATAGTGGAGCGCTTCTTTCTGTTTTTCCGGAAACTCGGGACAGAGATATGGAATCATCATGTTCCAGCAAGCCATAACGACAGATCTTGCGCGCGTCGAGTAAAGCTTGCCGTTGCGGAGGTAGGTGACGCCAACTTCTTTGGCAGACGCAGGATCGCCGTTGTGATGCGCGCCCACGACGATGGAGCTGAGACGGATTCGCAACGGAAAATCGCTGCGATCAAGCTGGGTGTAATCGAATCTTGCGGTGACGACGTCATCGGGCGCGCTTCCCGGGGCAACCGCAGGAATTAGTTTGCGGACCAGCATGCGCGCAATGCTCGCGTTGCCGTCCGGAAAATGATAGGTGTACGGCTCTTGAGGCGTAGCGAACCCGCGCGGCGTGTAACCCATGCGGGGGTGTGGACCGGGCTCTAGTTTGAGACCGTCAAAACCCGGAAGCAAAAGCGCCCAGCAATCGAGTGCGTTGACGGCGTCAATGCCAACGCCAAAAAGTCCGTGCGTTTGTGTCTGGAAGACGGGAACGACACGTGGATCGACTTTCGCAACATCGAGCAGGAATTTCTTGTAGCTTATCCGCGTGAGGCGATCTTTTTTTTCGGCGGAAGTGAGGCCAGGAAAATAGTCCTCTTTGGCCGTCTCGAGCCGAAGAAGATCGCGGCGGACTTCTGGGGGCAGCGGCATACTTTCGACAAGTTTGGCGGCGCCTTCCGGTTCAAGGTTGCCAAATTCTCCCAGAGAGCCGATAACAAGCTTGTCTGTACCGAAGGTTTCCTTATCGAAGAAAACGCCGCGCTTCAGGCCCTTGTATGTATCTCGTGCGTAGCACTTCTTTGCAAGTTCGGCAGGATGGATGCCGAGCTCGTCCATCAGGCCGCGAGCTACTTTGCTATAGGGAACGGGCGATTCGATGGCCCAAGTGCCGCCGTTGACAAGTAGCATTCGGCTGTCCGGACGCTCTCTCGGATGAAATTCATTGCGCTTGGCGTGGCCGCCAAAATCGTCGTGATTATCCAGAATGAGGATGCGCGCGTCGGGTTTTTGTGCTCGCCAAAAATAAGCGACAGCGAGGCCGCTGATTCCTCCGCCGACGATGATGAGATCGTAGGCTTCACCCGTGTCGGCTGGTTTGTCAGCGGACTTCCAGAAATTGCCGTCGCGCAACTTGTGTGCGTCTTCGAAAGAACCGGGATGGCTGCCGCGCAAACCCGTCAGAGTGGGCGGATAATAACCAGGTTTGTCTTGTGGGGCAATGTCCGAGCTCGATTCTGCCCAGGCAAGGCTCGGCAACAAGCTCTCCGCTGCGACAGATCCAGTACCGATGGCGACGCCGTTCAGGAAATCCCGCCGCGTAATCGTGCGGTCCATTCCGAGTTCACGATCGCGGTCTTTACTCATCGCTTGGCTCCGGAAAACAGGGGTTAGTGAGCGTCCTTCTTTGGCGCGGCGGAATAATGGAGGAAAACCACTTTCCATTGTCCACTCCGTTTGAAGAGAACGTCTGATTCCTGATTGTCTTCGTCGGTGATTTTTCCCTCTTTGACCTTTGTACGGACGTGAATCAGATAGCTCGCCACGGCTGTATCGCCGCTCGGTCCTATTTGCACGTGCATGTCGCTCAAAACTACTTTCTCAATCCGATTCCCTTCTCCAATGTAATCAATCCATTCCTTTTTGTAAGCGGGCAAATCGGTGCGGCCTTCCGGCAGATATTGCGTGAAGTCATCGGCATAAAAAGAGAAATACTTCGCGAGGTCGTTGGCCTCGTAGGCAGCATTGGCACGCTGTTCAAAGTCGCGAACCTCCTGCTCGGCGGACGCTGGTTGCGCATGGGATTTGGCCAGGATGAGCGCGGACGAGGCCATGATCATGAATGAGAACGAAATGACGGCTTTGCGATTCACAGGAACACCTCCAGCGTGGCAGCTACCTTACTATAAATCCGTAATGTTTGGACAGGGCGAGGCCAGAATATGTATTCAAGTCTTGGGATCCGGCAGCACTTTTTGCAACAATGATATGAAGCTCGATCAGCAAAGGCGAAACGCCGAAGTTCTCGAAGGGAATTGCGCTGAGAATTGTTAAGATCGATTAGCGAGTACGTTAGGCCAGAAATTTTGCAAGCGGTTGCCAATAGTTCGCTGCCCAGCCTTCCGCCAAATGCTGGCCGTCACCGATTGGAAAACCAGTATGGTCAAAAACGAGTTTGGTTGCATCGCCTTGTTCCACTAATTCAAATCTCGCAATAGAAAAAATACCTGGATTCCAGCTGCCCACGCGCCAAGCCTGAACAATACGCTCATTGGGGACAAGTTCGATTTGCCGCCCCAAAATATAACCGCCAAATAAGGCAAAGTAACCACCAGCCTCGCGGCTGATTTCGGCGGTTTTTGTGCCCAGGGACATTGCTTGCACAGCGCCACTGATGTCGATGACTTTCTGAAATTGTTCGGAGATGGTCAGTGCATCGTAAACGTGTTTGCGGCTGGCCTTAAAAACTGGTTCCTGATGAATCGCTTCGGCCGTATGAGAAACTTCACTGCCAGCATCCGGCCAGGCCCGTATACCGAGATTCATTCCGCCAATCGCTACAGCCGCGCCAGAAAGCAATCGCCTTCGGCTGTGCAAAAACTGTCCATGGTTGTTCATCTTTTTCCTCACGTTTACTAAAAGCGTTTAGGAGAATCCATATTGCCCTGCCATACAAACATGGCTCTAAAATATGTTCAAAATAATATTTTGGGTAGGAGCTATGCTGTTGCGACACTCCGTTTGCCAAGGTCTGCGAAGGAGGACTCTTTGCCCTACCCATCCGGCCACCGCGAAAAAGTTCGAAAGAAAATCATTGATAGCGCCCGAAGACTTTTCAACCAGTACGGGTTCGAGAGTGTTTCGATAGGCCAGATTATGGCCGACGCTGACCTGACACACGGCGGTTTCTACACCTATTTTGAAAGCAAAAGCGATTTGTACGCAGAAGTTCTGAACTGTTTTTTCACCGATCCGGAGTGGAAAAACTGCTGGGAAGGCGTGCATGTGGACTTGTCTTCGACCGATGTTGGCCCACAGGTTGTTCAGGCATATTTGTCGCGCCAGCATTACGAGGATGTCGAGAATTCGTGCCCTATGGTTGCCCTGCCGACGGACGTGGCGCGCAGCGGCGTAAACGCAAGACGTGCGTTTGAGACTGTATTCAGCGCGATGGTGAGCGTGCTGGAGCGCAGTCTGGCGGATAAGAAGAGGCCGCGACGGACAAAAGCGCAAGCTATCGCGGCGCTTTGCATCGGAGGAATGGTCATAGCGCGCACAATGGCGGATCGCGCGAGAGCGGATGAGCTGAGAAAAGCGTGCACTGCAATGGCATTTCAGCTTGGTGGTTGGAAGAATAAGGGAAAAAACGGCATTCGCTAAGGTTGATTGGAATGGAAAGAATTTGGCTGGGAGGCCTGGACTCGAACCAGGATACCCAGAGTCAGAGTCTGGTGTCCTACCAATTGGACGACCTCCCAGCCGATGGAGGCACAGCAACAAAAACGAATCGCAGCGGTTTCCCGATGATCGGGCCAGCCACGATTCATCTTTATTAGGTTAAACGGGAATGAAACATCCGTCAACCAAACCGGTATTCAACGGTCTTGTAAAGTCATTGGGAATTGCGGACCGGAATCATCTGGCCTTTTTTCATAGTGAATTCAGAATCGCCCCAAGTGACACGGTTTGAGGTAAAACTGGCGAGCCAAATGAAAAAGTGAATGGCATCGCGGACAGGAATGAGCCACCAGCGGCGGCGGACGGTTTCATCCTGAAGGACACCGACGCCGACCGACCAGGCTACCGTAAATCGCAGAATCAAGTGAGCTGCGATACAAGCGGCAGCGACAGCCTGCGTGCGAGCAAGAAGCCCAGCCAGGACTGCCCACGGCAGGCCATGCGTGAAAATCAGGCCGAGATAGGAAAGCGGACGGCAAAGACGCACGGTTCGCGCCCAACGCAATTGATGGTCCCAAAAACCACGAAAGGTTTGCGCGGGATACATTGTCGCGACTACTTCCGTCGAGAGTACAACTTCGCCGCCTCCTTCGGCTATGCGATGACCAAGTTCGTAGTCGTCGGCGAGCAAATGAGCAATTGGCTCGAAGCCCCCGATGCGCTGAACCCACGACTTCGTGGTAACGATGGAAGCGCCCAGTGCGAAATTGAGGCCTTCCATGCGCTCTGCGACGAGCACGCCCGCGGCAAAATCGCTAGCGGCGCCAAGAGCTTCCAGTTCTGGGAAAAAGCCGTGCTGCGCAACGCCACGATAGAGGCTGGTCATGGCGCCCGTTTCGTTATCTGCAAATGGAGCGACGACATTTCGCAAGTAGTCCGGGCCGACGCGGACGTCACCGTCCGTGATGGCGAGAATTTCGTGGCTGGCTTCGCGCGCCATAAGAGCGAGATTATTCACTTTGCGATTTTCGCCGAGGAAAGGCGCACCGGTCAGAAGACGAATCTTTCGTTCGGGATGCGCGGCGATGAGTTTTCGGATGAGCGGCACGGCCGGGTCAGATTCGTCGTTTGCGGCGAAGAGAATCTCAAAGTTTGCGTAGCTTTGGTTGCAGAAGCTGGCGAAGTTTTCTTCAGAACCGAAATCGACTCCGTGTACAGGCTTGAGCACGCTGACATGAGGCGCAAATTCGGAAGAACGTTCTTGCGCTGGCCGCCGGGAGAAACGAATCGCGGAGAGAATCGCGGCAACGTAGAAACCCAGTGAGGAGAGAAACATCAACCAGACAAAATAGTGAGCGATCACGGAGACCGCTCGTTCTACTTCGTGAGGATGGAGTTGGGCAAACATAATTTGCGAAAACTTCATTACCTGATAAGGGCTATTCACAGCTTAGCTGTTTACGGAGGTCTCGCGAAGAACTATGCGGCCGCCTTTGACCAACTGATAGCGCTTATCGCGCCAAACGGCGCGCTTGCTAAGATAACTGGCGCACCATACTGCAAAACCCAGCAGATCGCGGATCGGATAGAGCCAAGCGCGATTGCGTGCGACTGGATCGCGAACAACGCTCCACCCGATGGCCCAGGATTCAATCATACGATTCAAAATCGCTCCCAGGAAAAGCGAAAGACCCAAAATCCAATGGCCCGTTAAAGCACCGGCAAATAATCCAAGAATTCCGTACGGCATTGCGAAGATGAGCCCTGTTCCGAAGTGGCCTTTTGGGCGCGACCAGCGCGTGCCTTTCGCCCAACGGACCTGACGATCCCACATTCGTTTGAATGTCATAGGCGGAACAACGTGATCAATGATGTGCCGCGAAAGCACGACACTATACCCAGCTTTTTCGATGAAATTGCCGATGACGAAATCGTTGGAAAAATATTCCGCAGTCACACGATACCCGCCAATTTTGGCGACGGAATCTTTGCGCGTAACTATTGTGGGGCCAAGGCCAAACTTCATTCCTTCGAGCAAATTCGCCGTGACCACGCCAGCCGTCATTTCGATGGACATGCCGATCGCGTCCATGCCAGACCAGAAACTGCCTGCGTTTTTCCCGCGATAGAGACAGGTAAGCATTCCGACAGAGGGCTCAAGCATCGGCGGAACAACCTGAGAGAGGTAATCTGTGGCGACTTCGACATCGCTGTCGCTCGTGACGAGAATGTCGCAAGCCGCGGCTTCAGCCATGTGCATAAAGGAAAACGCTGGAGGATTGGGAAGATTAGGACGGCCCGTGACCAGAATGCGGCAAGGGATTTGCGGATGCCGTGCGGCCACTTCGCGAATGACGTCAAGCGCGGCGTCGTTTTCCTCGTCGGCCGCAAAAAGGATTTCGTAGTTCGGATAGTCCTGCACGAAAAAGCTTTCGATGTTTTCACGCAACCGCGTTTCAGCCCCGTGTACGGGCTTCAGAAGTGAAACAGGAGGCAGAGTTTTTGTTTGTGCCGCGAAGTGTTCTTGTTCACGAGCCTGGCGATGAAATTTTGCAGCACCGACGAGCGCAAGTACCAAAAAGACGGTCGAGGAAGTTGTCCCAATCACCGCTATGGCAAGAAGAACAAATCCAGCGTATTGAGCCCAGACAGCCATTCAGAATCCCTGCCGTGAAGTCTTTGCGCGGGTTGACGCAAGATGCAGATCAGATGGGTCGGCAGGCGAAACAAGAGATTGAAAATAAAGGACGACATCTTGCGGAAAATCCGAGATTACGTCATCGGCCCCCGCTGCAGATAGTTCCTCGAAACGCTCCGGCGAAGTGAAGCCTACACATTTCATTTCTCCTGCTACGGCCGCTTCAACACCCGCGACAGAGTCTTCCACAACCACAGAGCTTTGCGGTTCGACGGCAAGTTTTTTCGCTGTGAGAAGAAATATGTCCGGCGCAGGCTTGGCATTGCGAACCTCTTCGCCGGTAACAACGATTGGAAAATACTTGTGGAGGCCGAGATGTTCAAGCGACTCGATCGTGCGCTTACGTCCAGCGGAAGTAGCAATGGCGCAAGCGATTCCGGCCTCATGTAGTTGCGCAAGAACACGCGGAATGCCCGGCTTGGCCTGGAGCATCTTTGCGGACAACTCGTAGAGTTCATCTTTGCGACGGCCCCAATGCCGAATTTCCGAATCACTTAGCACGCCAAGATAATGTTTTAGAATTTCGCGGCGCGGATGGCCTGCGTACAGAAAATCGACATTGATCGTTTCGGGCTTGAGGCCAGCCTCTGCAAGAAGCGCCTTCCATGCCATCTCGTGAATCGGATGACTGTCGGCGACAACGCCGTCAAGATCGAAAATCACGGCTTTTAACATAGCGGAAAAGGAATTATGCCCCGTGAGCTATTCAGCATTTACCTGCGTCAAGCGCTGGCGGATCGCGCGGAAAATAGCGTGCGTCGCGCAAAGATGCGTGTCTTCGATGTGCTGCATATTGTCTGATGGGACGATGAAACAGAGGTCGGCGAGTGCTTTGACGCGGCCTCCTTCGAACCCAGTGAGAACCAGCGTATGAAGTCCTAGCTTGCGCGCTTCTTCCAGACCTTGCACAACATTCGGAGAATTGCCGCTGCCGGAAATCGCTAAAACCATGTCGCCGTGTTCGGCAAGGCCAGCGAGCTGTTCGGAAAAAATATCCTTGTAGGCCAAGTCGTTGGCAAGCGCTGTAAGCAGCGGGACATTGTCAGTGAGTGCAACTGTGCGGAGGCGCTTGCGTTTGGACGTGACAGTTCCCTTGCCAATATCGCAGGCAAAATGCGAAGCAAGCGCGGCGCTTCCTCCGTTGCCAAAAACGAAGAGCGTGCGGCCTTTTTCGTAATTTTCCCAGATGGCATCGGTCATTCGGTCGATGACGGAAAGGTCGAGGCGCGAAAACACTTCTTGCAAAGAAGCGAAATACTCTTTTGCTGCGACCGAAGAGCTAGACGCAATGGAAGCGCTTTTCATCTCTTTCAAGGGGAATCCCACGAACGGGATAGCCTCTAAAATTATATCGTGGGTACGGAGGAGCTACAACGCAAACTGCGTCAGAATTGAGGAAATTGCTTTTTCAGGCTGATGCGCCAACCGTAAGGATGGGATCGTTTCTGCCGTCATTGTGAAGGATTTGCGAACCTTCGGAAATGAGCGCGATGGACATTTCGCGTAGATTTTTCAGGGCCTCACGAACTTCTCTTTGTTTTTCCGCGCGGCAGCTTAGAAGCAGGAAGCCGCCCGCCCCTGCGCCGAGAAGTTTGCCGCCTTCGGCGCCGGCTTCGCGTGCGAGCTGATAATTTGATTCGACAACATTGTTAGAGATACCACTTGCGACGCCGCGTTTTAGCTGCCAACCACGATGAAGAATCTCACCGAAAGAGTTCAAATCGTTCTTTTCAAGCGAGGAACGGAGTTCGATTGCAAGCTCGACCATCTCCTCCACGAGGCGGAATTTTTCCTTGTCAGCCATATTGCGGGATTGTTCCGTCAGGATCGAAGAGGCTTCACGTTCCTGGCCAATGTAGAAAAGCATCAGGCGACGAGAAAGTGCGTCGCGCGTTTCGGCGCTGCATTTCAGTGCCTCGACGTCTACAGTTCCATTTTCATTGAAGCGGATGAAGTTAAGCCCACCAAATGCGGCAGCGTATTGGTCTTGTTTGCCGATGGGGGCTCTGACTCGCTCGATTTCAATTTCACACGCCGTGGACGCGAGTTCCGCAGCGCCTGGAGATTTTCCAGCGCGCGCGTACAGTGCATGCAACATTCCGACGGTAAACGCGCTACTCGAGCCCATGCCGGTACCAGCCGGTACGTCGGCGAAACTTGCTATTTCCATACCGCGCTCGATCCCAACCAGGCTCAAACATTCGCGAACGATCGGGTGCTCAATTTCTGCAACGCTCGAAACGTCTTCCGTACGCGAATATTTGATGCGAATTTTTTCGTGAAAATAGGGGTGAATGGCGATATACATCGCCTTGTCAATCGTGCAGCTGACAACCGCTCCGGCCTTGCGGCGATAAAATTCTGGTAAATCGCTGCCGCCACCGGCAAAGCTGACGCGAAATGGAGTTTTGGTTAAGATCATGAAAGCTTTTCTTCCAGCGCAGCGAGTCCGGCCGGGCTGCCCATATCGTAAAACGGTTCTGACGTAACCCAGGCGAACATTTCGCCATCTGCTATCAATCGCGGATAAATCTCTTCTTCTAACGAGCAGCGTTGCCCGCTCGGAAGCATCTTCAGTACTTTTTTGTCCAAAACGATTGCCCCAGCATCAATGTGCGTCAAGCCTTCCGGATCACGCTTACGATAGACCTCTACCCGGCCAACCTTGTCCACAAGCAGATTATTGGGGACATGATCCGCGGGTAGTGCAGAAAGATTCCCCATGGGCTTCTTGTAAGCCACGATTAGCGCGCTGCAGCGCAATATGGCGAACTGCAGGAGCAACGCGGAGTAGTCGATTGCAAGATACGTGTCGCCGTTCAAGAGGACAAACGCATTCTGCAGTTTTTCTTCGGCATTTTTCAACGCCCCACCTGTCCCAAGAGGCGTCGGCTCGTACGAGTAGGCAATGTGCAAATGGAATTTCGCTCCATCACCGAAATACTCTTCGATTCGTTCCCCAAGATACGCCACAAGGAGCAACGACCGATCTATTCCGCTCGCGTGAAGCAATTCCAATTGGTGCTCAAGAAACGGCTTACCCACGACCGAAATCATCGGCTTTGGAATGGTCTCCGTAACCGGCCGCATGCGTGTGCCGAGTCCGCCAGCTAAAATGACGGCCTGCGCGTTGGATACTGTACTGCGATCCGGGTTTTGTTTCAGTGGCAAGCCTCTATTCTTCCCTATTTTCAATATGGAAGTAAAAACCGCCAAATTCCAAGTCGATTGCGTGTATCTATGCCAGTGCCGCTGTTCGTGCATGATAAACTTTTCTTGCTTACGAAAACTACAAGTTCTGCACGCGTTGATTTCCTAGTGGAAGGTACGCTCTTTTGATGAACTCTGCCGGAAGCCGCCCGCGTTTCCTGTACTACATCCTAATATTTTTACTTTGGGCCGCGGTCTTCTTGCCAGGCACGTTCTTTCCTCCCCTGTTTGACGACGCAGATTCCGCCCACGCCGATGCTGGACGCGAGATTCTGACGCGACATGACTGGGTGACGCTTCATGAAAATGGCATTCGCTATCTTGAGAAGGCCCCTCTTCCCTACTGGGCCATGGCCACAAGTTTCAAGCTTTTCGGGGTAGACACCTGGTCGGCCCGATTGCCACAAGCGCTCAGCGTCCTTGCATTACTTTTCTTGTTAATCAAAATGGGAGAAGAGTTTTTCTCCTTCGAGGCAGGATTTTGGGCAGCAGTGGTCTGCGCAACATCATTTGGCCCTTATCTATTCACGCGCATCCTGATTCCAGACGTCTTCGTCGGCTTCTGGATCGGTCTGAGTCTCTATTTTTTCTTAAGAGGCTTTCTGGAAACCACGCCATCACGCGTCAATTGCTGGGGACTTGCTGCCGCCGTCGCACTAAACGTATTGACGAAGAGTTTGATCGGCCTGGTATTCCCGTGCGCAATTATCTTTCTATTTCTACTGGCGACTCGCAACCTCCGCCATCTTCTAAAAATGCGCCTGGTTTCCAGCACCATCGTTTTTCTGATTGTCGCCGTTCCATGGCACGCACTCGCTGCTATTTGTAACCCTGCGCGAGGTCAGTCAAAGGGTTTCCTATGGTTTTATTTCATGAACGAGCAGTTCCTGCGCTATCTCGGCAAGCGCTATCCCGTCGATTACGGCACCGTGCCACTTTATCTGTTTTGGGGATTGATGCTCGTTTGGCTGATGCCGTGGAGTGCATTCCTACCGCAAGCGCTGCTCAATATAAAGCTACGCCTCAACCCTGCTTCATCTCCGGATAGGGCTCGGGGGGCTGCGCTGCTTTTGTTCGCGATTTGGGCTGCCGTGATTCTCCTTTTCTTCAGCTTTTCAACGCGGCAGGAATACTACGTGGCGCCTGCGCTGCCAGCGTTGGCGCTTCTACTGGGTGCCTGGTTCGCAAATGAAGCAAATTCCGAAGCGAGCGGAATTCCGATCAAATCCGGCCGAATTTCTGCTGCAGCCCTGCTCGGCGTAGGTCTACTCATAGCAAGCGCGACGCTGGTGATCGTCATCTTTTCACATCCCGCGCCGCCCGGCGCCGGACTCGCGGATCTGCTCAACAAGAATCCGAATGCATACGTTCTCTCCCTCGGTCATTTTCTGGATCTCAGCGGAAGCGCCATGAGCCTGTTTCGCGGGCCTCTGATTGGGACCGCTTTGGCCTTTTTCCTTGGCACCGGGCTCAACTGGTTGTTTCGCCGCCGCGCACAGCCACGAGTCGCTAATTTCGCGCTCGCCATCATGATGTGCGTCTTTATTGAGTGCGCGCATGTAGCGCTGACAGTGTTCGAACCGGTGCTTGGATCGAAAGCACTCGCCACGGCCATCCAAAGCAAGTTTCAGCCGGGCGATGCGATTGTTTGCGACGGCGAGTACGCAAACGCGTCGTCAGTAAATTTTTACACAAAACAACAACTTCTTATTTTCAACGGCCGGATAAATGGCTTGTGGTATGGATCTTTGTTCCCGGATGCACCGCCGATTTTCCTGGACGACTCTCGTTTCGAGAATATGTGGAAAGGTTCCCAGCGAATCTACTTTATTGCGCAATCGGAAGAGCGGAGAGCTTTCTTGGAAAAACTCGGACCAGCTATCGAGGTGGCCAGGTCTGGCGGCAAATTCGTTTTTACAAACCACCCTTTGCCCTAAACCTGCCCAACAACTAGCGAAGTGGAATGCTATCGAGCGAAACCAGCGCAACGCCGATACAGACGAGAACTACGCCGGTCCAGCGTGCGGTATTCACATCTTCTTTCAAAATATATTTTGCGCCTAGCGTTCCCACAACATTGCTCAGCGCCGAAGCCGGAATGACGAAACTGATCGGCTGCCAGGAAAGCAGAATGAGCAGCGCGTAAAACGAAAACGCCATTAGCGGAATCCCGACCCAGAACCAGCCATTACAAACTGCGCGCCCAAGAAACTTGAGCAACTCCTTCGGACGCAAACGGGCCGGCTCGCCAGTAGCTTTCATGCCATAAGTCATGGCAATTTCGCCGCCCGTGCTGGTGCAAAGAAAGAGCGCAAGGAGCAAGAATGTGGAGGTCACGCCGTCACCTTTTGCGGTGCAACGACTTCGGTCGTTCGCGGCTTGGTCTGCCCGACTAGCATCACGCCAACGCAAATCAAGATCACGCCGAACCAGCGGCGCGGCGAAACGCTTTCATGCAAAAAAATGACTGCGAGAAAGGTGAGGATCGCATAGCCGAATGCGCCTGCGGGCATCACATAACTGTAGTCAGCCCAGCTGAGCACCGTCATGTAACAAATCATGAAGCCGATCAAAAAGAAAATGGCGAGCCAAATGGTAGGGTTAGTCACCGTCAAGCGGAATGCATGAGCCAGCCCGCTGCCGCTAAACTCAACCGCGCCGATACCCGTCATACCGCGCTTAAGCAACAGGTCACCGGTATTGGCGCACACAACCATAGCCAAGACCATGACCAGCGTCTTAATCCTGAGCCTGCTTTCGCGTCCCATCGCTTAGTTCGAGTTAGTCGTTCCCGGATGCCGAAGGCGTTTCCGGCACGCTGATCATGGGCTTCGGCGCATCACCACCCTGCCGAACCCACTTCCAGCGTTCCGCACGCAACTTCAAGAAGCTCGTTGCCTCATGATAAAGCCGCTTGCGCTCATGGCTGTCCCACAGGGCTTCGCGCACAATCCGCCACGCGACTCTCGGGCGGAAATAATATTCGTCATAGAAGCGGTTTACCGCGCCCATCATTTCCGTCTTGGAAAGATGCGGGTATTCGATGTGTGGCAGTTGGTGGCCCCCGTTGTCCGCAAGCGCTTCCACGCGCAGGAAGCCTTCCTTGGACATCTGGTCGTGCAACTCCGTGCCTGGCATCGCGTGAGCCAGCGAAACCTGAATCGTTTCGCAGTCGAGTTCCTTGGCAAAATCAATCGTCTTCTCAATGGTTTCCTTGGTTTCACCGGGCAAACCAATGATGAAGTCACCGTGGACCTTGATGCCGACCTTCTTGCAGTTCTTCATGAACTCGCGCGCCATCTCAATCGTCGCGCCCTTTTTAATGTTCTTCAGGATCTGTGGATCGCCGGATTCGAAGCCGACGATAAAGAGTCGCGCACCGCCATCGGCCATTGCCTTCAATTCCTCATACTTGCTGTGGCAACGCGCTGTGCAAGACCACTGAAACTTCAGCGGCTTGAATTTTTGACTCAGCTCGATCGCGCGGTCTTTGCGAATGTTAAATGTATCGTCGTCAAAGAAAATTTCCTTCATCTGAGGGAAATATTCGAGCGTCTTTTTTACTTCTGCGACGACATTATCTACTGAGCGCGTGCGCCACGCATGGCCGGAAATCGTCTGCGGCCACATGCAAAAGGTGCACATCGCTGGACAGCCACGCGTCGTATAAAACGAAACGAACGGGTGCAGCAAGAAAGGCACGTTGTAGCGCTCAATTTGCAAATCGCGTTTGTAGATGTCCGAAGCAAACGGCAGCGCATCAAGCTCTTCCGTATGGAGCTGCGGCCGCAGCGTGTTATGGACGATCTTGCCGTCCTTGCGATAGCTGGCGCCCGCAATCTGCTCGAGAGGCTTGCCATGAGCGTACTCGGCCACGGCATGGTCAAACTCGCCGCGCACGATGAAATCAATATCTTCGCTCGCCATCAAAGTTTCGTCCGGACGAATGTGTCCGTGCGGACCAACGAAAGCAATCTTGATCCCTGGATGCGCTTCTTTTATTTTGCGGATGAGCTTCAGGTCGCTGTGAAACCCGACCGTGGATGTATAAAGAACGAGAAACTCATAGGATTTGCTGATCTCAATCGTTTGCTGCCAATTCACCTTGTGCGGCGAAGCATCCAGCAGCCGGCTGCCAGGAATTAACCCGGCCGGATACGTCAGCCATACTGGGTACCAATAGGACTCAATCTCACGCGTCGCGGGCCACCGCGAACTTGCTCCACCGTCAAAATTCTCAAAACTCGGCGGATTCAACAGCAAAGTCTTCATAACATCAGACATTCTTCACCCTCAGTTCACTGCCAGTTAGTGAACTAAATTCCCTTGTGTCTATGGTTTACCCGGCTCTTCCCCGCCGGTCTTCTAACAACACCTTCCCACCATTCTAGTGTACCCGACTTGGTGATGCAGCCAAACCACAATTCGCGAATGTTGCGAACATTAATACGATGCCGCGGATCGTTTTGACGTTGTGGCTTTTCTGCAGCGCCAATATGAAAATCAAAACCGTGTATCGGAGTGCGCCGCTAGAAGACGCTCCCAGATTGATTCCACCCATTCCAGATGTTCGGGTTTCATGAGAACCGAACGTAGGCTCGTGATGGTTTCAGCTGGATCTGCCGTTGCAAAAGAAGTGTTGCGCCAAAAACGCAGCGGCAACTCGGCAACGGCAAGATGTAAATCGCGCTTGGCTGCCGCGCCGAAGACATTCCGGGAACGCGTAGAAGTTCTTTCCATATTTGGCTCTTCCGGCAAGAACACGACAATGTCGAGCTCCGGTTCGAACGCTGGCGCAAAACGTTGGTCTTGATCGAGCCGGGCATAAAGCTGAAGCGCAGCCTCTCTCCCCGTTTCGAGGCCTTTGGCAAATTCGCCGTCAGGTGTTAGCGGAAGAAGTTTCTGCGTTGCCCAGAGCGCAGCGGCAGCAGCACCCGGCCGCGAGCATTCGAGACTGATTTCTCCTAGATGCAATTCCGCGGAACTGAAATAAGTGTAGGGCGATTCATGTTTGTAGAGTTTGCCGACGGCAGGGTCACGAAAAAGAACGCAGCCGCAACCGTAGGGCTGCAAACCATGTTTGTGCGGATCGATTACAACAGAATCTGCGCGATCAATATTTGCGAACGATTGTTTCGCAGGAGCGGCCAAATTCGACGCGAGCTTGAAATATCCGCCATACGCGGCATCCACATGTATTCGAAATCCGTATCGGTCACGCAACGCAAGAATTTCACCAAGTGGATCCACCGAACCAGTCGCAGTTGTGCCCAGCGTCGCAACTACCGTGCCAACGTCGCCTTTTTTCACGCGGCTCTCGAGCGCTTCTAGGTCAATACGCCCGAGATTGTCACAGCGTATAGCCTCAAATCCCAGTTGCAGTACAGCGCTGATCCGTTTGTGAGTGTAGTGCGCCTGTTCGTTCGCGACGATTTTTTTCCTCGGGTGGATTTGGCCCGCGACCCAGAGTGCTTCCATATTGGCCATTGTGCCGCCACCGCAAAGATGGCCTAGAAATTCCCTCCAACCAAACATCGCGGCAATTTCAGCTACAGCGTCTTTTTCCATCGCCGAAGTCGCTCGCCCGCCATCGAGAGCGTGGTTGTTGGGATTGATATACATTGCAAGCATATAAGCCAGGCGCGCAATGGGATGCGGCGGTTTGAGCATCTGTCCGGCATAAAGCGGATGAAAATACGGGAAGTTATTTTGAAGTTTTTCGGCTGTCGCGAGCAAAACTTGGTTCATTTGCTCGATGTTCGCGGAACCATCCGCAAATTCAGGCAAGTTGTGAAAGCAGGAATCGAGCTTGGCCAGAGCCTGCGACAGCACACCTAAACTTTTCGTATCAAGCATTAGGATTCCGGAGGCGCAAGAACGCGCCTATTCGAGAACTTTGTCCAACTGTCCCGCAGTCCGAAGCAATTCCACTTGCGCTTGTTGCCGCTGAAAAGTGGCATCAAGATAGGCCATCCAGCGATCACTCTCTTCCAGCCTTGCACGCTCCACATCGCGTAAATTCGTTTTCCCTTCTTCGAATTGCGATTGCAATGCCCCAACACTTTGCTGCGCCAGCTGTAATTGCAAACGAGCTACTTCTTTCGCTGCATCCATCTCACGCAAACGCCGCGTCTTTCGTTTCACGTCGGCATTCACTTGATTTTTCTTGTTCTCCAGTGAGGCCTTTGCAACTTGCAGATTCACGTCGGCGAGCCCTACGGCTGCTCTGGTGCGAGCGCTGAAAATCGGCATCTGCACCTGTACGCCCGCGTTGAAATTATTTCTCTGGAACGTTCGAAAGAACTGGTCGTAATTGTTGAATTTCGCGAGCAGGCTATAAACACTCACGACTTCCAGCGTCGGCAAATAGCCGCCTTTTTCACCCTTATAGCGAAATTCCTTGGCGCGAACGTCTGATTGTGCCAGGCGGATATCCGTGTTGTTCTCCATCGCCATCGCGATCAGGTTTGCGCCTTCTTGTTCGGCGGCACCGGGAAGGTCGTCCGCGCTCAAATCAAACTGTTGCTCCGGAGCGAATCCAAGCTGATCCCGCAGATAAGTTTCGAGCTCGTCCTCGCGGCCCTCCAGTTGCAAAATCTTTTGCGTCACTTGCGCTTTTGTCAATTGAGAGCGCGTCACTTCCATGGGCAGTTCAAAACCCTCGTTTGCACGTTCTTGAGTCACACCCAGGATTTTCTCCGCACTGTCGTTTTCTTTTTTCAGAAGCTCAAGCGAATGTCTAACTTTCACCAATTCCAAATATCCAGTCGCCGTGCCTGCGATCACGGAATTGCGGGCATCTTCGAGAAGGATTTTTTGAGCTTTAGCCTGTTCTTGCTGTTCTTTTGCAGCTCCGCGCAATGGCATATTAAAAACTTGTTCAGTGTACGTGACGTTGAATACAGAGGGTGCGCGTCCGCCGGGAGTTTCCGGGATGCCATTGGTGTAGCCCGCTCCGGAGCCTACGTACAGGTTCGGCAGAAAGTCTGCCTTGCCGATCATCGCCGCGCGATCCGCGACAGACGACTGGATGCGTGCGACTTTAATGTCTTTGCTGTTTTGCAGCGCAAGTTCCAGCGTCCGCTTGAGCGTGAGCGAGACCGGAGGCGGAGTTTGCTGCGCCACGGCGCTTGCCGCAGCAAGTATTGCAATAACTGAAAGTATCGCCATTTTGCGGAATCGAAGCATTAGATTCAACCTCCGGGTAGTTGCCTGCAGCTTATTCATACCGCAACGATTCGATCGGTTGCAGCCTTGCAGCATTGTTTGCGGGCAGGTAGCCAAAAAACAATCCAGTCGTACAGGAAACCAAAAACGCGACTACAACGCTCATAGGTGAAATCGGTACGCGCAAATTGCCCGGCAAAAAGAGTTGCGCGGCTACCGGAACGGCCAAGCCGATCAGAATTCCCAACACTGCTCCGCCACCGCTGATCAGAAATGCCTCAATCAAAAATTGGTAAAGAATATCTCTTCGCGGAGCCCCGATCGCTTTTCGTATTCCGATTTCGCGTGTCCGCTCTTTTACGGTTACGAGCATGATATTCATGATGCCAATGCCGCTGATCAAGAGAGCGATGAACGCGATGACGATGAGCACAATCGTCAGCGCCAGCGAGATATTTTGCGCGGCAACGAGAATCGCGGTGAGTGTTTGCACGTTATATTCCGCTTCCGGAGGGTGCCGGCTTCGCAGCAGTATGCCCACTTGCTTCTGCACACGCGCGACTCCGTCCGAGTTCTCGGCTTGTACGTCCAGAACGCGTAGCACGTCAACGCCCGTGTAGGACTTCATCAATCCGAAGGGGACCAGCACGGACTCGGACTGGATGTCCGATAGTCCGAATGTCTCAACCCGTTCTTTGAAAACGCCAATTACCGTAAAAGTCAGTTCGCCCATGCGAACTTCATGTCCAATTGGATTTTCCCGCCCAAATAATTTCTCGGCGAGCTGCGGTGTGATGAGACAAACCTTTCCGCGGCTCTCCATGTCGGTGGAGTCGAGATAACGGCCCCGCAACACGATAAGCCTGCGAATGTCCTGGTAACCCGCGGTCACACCAATCAATGTGACCGGCCGAACGATCCCTTCTGCAACAACTGACATCTGCAGATCGCTCGTGCCCGCAACCTGCGCGACGCCGGGAATACTCCGCGCCACTTCCATATCCTGCAAAGTCAGCTCGTGGCTGAGTGGTTGCGCCTTGTCTGGCGATTTGACCACTTCCACCCAAACGAGGTTCGCGCCTACACTTTCAATTTGAGAAATGACAAATTTCTTGCTGGTGAGAGCAACAGTCACAACAAGCACAATCGATGCACTGCCGATGATTACGCCAAGTGAAGTGAGCGCTGCGCGAAGCTTGTTTGCGCGAAGCGCATCAATGGCAACCGAGAATGTCTCGTGAAGGTCCATGGTGATCTGTTACTGCTTCTTGATGCGCTTCAATGCTTCGGCGGCGTAACGATTTTTCGGCTCCAATTTCAAAGCAATTTCATATTCATGGATGGCGGAATCTTTCGCTTTTTGGCTTTCCGAAAGCCGTCCAAGCCAGTAATGCGCCATCGCCGGTGAAGGATAACTGTTCCGTCGAGGGACTTTACTCAGGTATTCGCGAATCGTCTGTTCTGCTTCGGTGAGCTTCTCTGCACGCAGAATGTGCGCGGCGGCAAGATAAAATGGGCCGCGTGGATCCTTGGGATCTAACTTTTCTCCAGCTTCTACGACCCTGAGAAGGCGGTCCGGCTGATCCCGCTTCATCGCGTAATCGCCAATGTCATAGACCAGATCCGCTGACTTCGGATTGCTCGCCAATGCTTTCGTAAATTCGGCGTCTGCTTCCGCAAAATCTTTCTTCTGTCGGCGGCAATTCCCTCGCGCGTAATGCCCTTCCGCAACATCCAGCGACGCGATTTTTTCAATTTCATTGGCGGCTTTATCGTCTCCACCGCCGGCAATTCCCGGGGCGCTGCAGTCAAACTCGATGAGCGCTTGCATCGCGGAAAAATTGCGTTCGTTCAGATCGACAGCCGTGGCGAATTCGCGGCGCGCTTTTTTTGCCAAAGAAAGTGCGGAGAACCACCCCGCGTGGTCGGCCTTCTCTCCGTACGTGCGGCCCAGCCATTCGTGATAGACGGAACTCTTGGGATCAATAGCAACGGCTTGCTCAGCGCTTGCAATCGCACGATCGCGTTCTTCCATTTCGTAAAAAGACTTCGCGAGGAGCAAATGAATTTCTGCGTTACCTGGTTCCGCCACACTGGCCGATTGCAGAATCTGAACCGCCTTTGCGTAGTCGCCTACCGTGTACGCACGAAGCGCAGCTTCAATCGCTTCGTTGGAGTTCATGCCGCTCGCGGCAAAAACGCCGGTACAAACAAACATCACTGCAACCAGCCAAATGACCTTGTTAATTCGCACTGGGACGGCCCAAATATTCCGAAGCATCGGGATTGATAACTTTCACCAGCATTCCATCACGCAGATCGAAATCTCCGGGGAGTGCAACCATCTCCCCAGCGCTTAGCCCTGCGATAACTTCATAGTTTGCAGCATCTGCGATTCCGATCACGATAGGACGCTTTTCCAGCGTATTCTTCCCCACGTTTAATCCGCCGTCCTTCACAACAAAAACAAAACGTTTTCCCGCCTCAGATTCCACTGCGGACCGGGGCACCGTGAGCACATTGTTTCGTTCACGCGCGCTGATCCGGACGTCCACGTTGATATTCGGCAACAACTCAAGCTTTTCGTTATTTACAGAGCAAAGCAGTTCTCCAACGCTGCGCGAGCCGCGCGGCACTACCTGTTTCGGAATTACTTCCGTCTTCCCGTCCCAACTCCGGTTTGGCAAAGCATCCCACGTGATGTGAACCGGTTCATTCGGCTCAAGACCGCCCAATTCCGGTTCATCAACAAAGGCCCGCACGCGAACCTTATGCAGGTCCGCCATCTCTGCCAGTAAGTCTCCAACCTTCACAAAGTCACCTTGCCGCACGGGAAGTGAGTACAGAGTCCCGTCCGCCGGAGCAGCGATTTTCCCATCGCGCACTTTCTCGAGGAGAGCCGCCACTTCGTTCTGAGCTTGTTGCACTTGCAAGTTGTACTTTCCCGCGTCGAGTTTTACCGCGCGGTCGAATTCATTTTTCACTGCAGTCAGCCGGTCAATTTCCGCTTGTGTCTTGGTCAATTCAAGTTCGTTCGCAGCCAACTCGTCTTTCGTCGCGGCCTGCTGTGCAACCAACCGCTGCAACGCGTCGTGATTGCGTTTTACACGATCTCGCTCGGCAATTGCTTTCGCCAAATCTCCTGATGCTTTTGCCGCGGCATCGGATCGTCCACCGCCTTGTGCCGCCCGCAAATCATCCTGGGCCTGCAGCAAACGCGCTTGTGCCTGAGCAAGCAGCGCTGCCGCGTCTTTCACGTCTAATTCAAGCAATAGTTGGCCTTTCTTGACTGCTTGCCCTTCCATCACATGAATTTTCTGCACAAAAGTGTCCAGCTGTGCGCGCATAACGTACGGCGAGATCGGCTCCACCTTGCCGTTGCTGGAAACCGAGGCGACCAGATTCTCGCGAACCGGTTTCACGGCCATAATCTTCGCGACAGGCTGCCGCCCGCTGATGCGAACAAGCAAATAGGCAACACCCGCTGCAAGCACCAGAAAAATCAGAATTCGATTGCGAAGTTTACGTTCCATACGCTGACTGATTTCGCCTCATGCCGTTCTGGCACACTTCACTCTGGAAACGCTCCTGGCGTTCTCCATCTTATTGGATTCTTTGCAAAGCTTGCTTGCCGCCCAGGGGGTTCCTATCCCAAACAGTCTACCAAGAGCCCTCGAACTTCCACTACAGAAAGCGCGGCTTATCTTGCCCGCTCTCAAAGAGATGCGACCTTTGTCTCGAAAGATGCAACCCGCGCATCGCTCCCAACTCAGACCGCGGTTACCTTCCATTTTATGTTGTAATCTTTCTGTACTTTTGGACGTACTACCATCAGAACGGTTGCGTTTACATCTCCAACGCTAGTGGCTCGTGTGAGGTTTCCCAGTGATTGAAGCCCGTGGTCTATCCAAACGATTTCAAGACAAAAAGCGCGGCGAAATTCGCGCCGTGGATAACGTAACTTTCACCGCCAAGCCCGGCCAAATCTACGGCTTGCTCGGCGCCAACGGCGCCGGCAAAACCACTACCCTGCGCATGCTCGCCACCATTCTCGAACCCACCGACGGCACCGCTATTGTAGATGGCTATGATGTCGTCGAATCCCCAGAAAAAGTCCGCGCTTCCGTCGGTTTTCTCTCAGGCGGCACCGCGCTTTATCCACGCCTTACCGCGCAGGAAATGGTCGAATATTTCGGCCGCCTGAACGGACTCGATGAAGCCACACTCAAACAGCGCGTAGATAACATCTTCAACCGGCTGGACATGAACGAATTTCGCGAGCGCCGCTGCGACAAGCTTTCCACCGGCATGAAGCAAAAAACTTCCATCGCCCGCACCCTCGTCCACGATCCACCAGTCATGATCTTCGATGAACCGACTTCCGGCCTCGATGTTATGACCGCGCGCACTATCATCGGCTTCATTCGCGAATGTCGCGACCGCGGCAAAACCGTCATCTTCTCGACGCACGTTATGACCGAAGTTGAAAAGCTTTGCGACACCGTCGGCATCATCCAATCGGGAAAGCTGCTCACTGAGGGCACTCTGGCGCAGTTGCGGGAAAAACACGGTGAGCAGGACCTCGAAGAAATCTTCGTCAAAGTCGTCGCACCTTTGTACGTTGAACCGGAGGCCAAGTAAATGTCGCTCCGCAATATTGGCATCGTCTACCGCAAGGAACTCCGCGAAGCGCTTCGCGACCGCCGCACCGTCATCGCCAGCGTTGTGATCCCGCTGATTTTGTTCCCTCTCTTGAGCGTAGGCTTTGGATCGCTTGTAGCCGGCATCGTCAATAAAACAGAAGAGGCTTCGCCCAAAGTGATGGTCGTCGGTGGAGAAGATTCTCCCGGTGTTCTCGCCGCGCTCAAAGCGACCCCGAAAGTGGAAATCGTCCCCGCCACTCCAAATTGGAAAGACCTCGTCATCGATAAGGAGATTCCCGTTGCGGTGGAGATTCCTCCGGGCTTCGACAAAAGCCTGACGGATCAAAAAAAGCTGGAAGTGACCATCTACAACTACTCCGGCGAACTAAAATCCGAAATCGCCGCGGGAAAAGTGGATAAATCGCTGAAAACTTATCGGGATGACGTGGTGAAAAATCGCGTCGTCGCGCAGAAATTGCCCGCCGAAATTCTTGCCCCGTTTGACGTAACACAGAAAAACATCGCGCCTCCGGAAAAATCCGGCGCGGCGCTCTTTTTCGGCGGTTTTATAGCCTACATCGTTGTCTTCCTCTGCTTTAACGGCGGAATGCATCCGGCGATCGACCTTACCGCTGGCGAAAAAGAGCGCGGCACCATGGAAACCATTCTCTCCAGCCCCATCTCGCGCGCCCATCTCGTCTTCGGAAAATTCATGCTCGTTCTAACAACGGCCCTCGCAACCGCGGCCCTTTCCGTCATTTCCATGGGGATCTCCTTTGCGCTTGTCAATGCTTTCCACACCCAAACAATCCAGGCTGGAAAAGAGGGTATGGAAATGCACATTGGTGTCGGCGCCGCGCTTTCCGTATTCATCATGGCCATTCCGCTCGCGGTTCTCTTTTCGTCCATTTTGTTGATGATCGCGTCGTTCGCCAAGACCTACAAAGAGGCTCAAACTTACATCGTGCCATTCATGTTTTTCGTAATCATTCCGGCAATCGCGGCGATGTTGCCCGGAGTGGACCTTAACGCGAAACTCGCCTTGGTCCCCATCCTCAATGTCAGCCTGCTTTGCAAGGAACTCGTCATCGGCACTTATCACTGGACTCTTATCGCCATCATTTTCATTTCCACTTGCGCCTATGCAGCCGTCGCACTATTTCTTGCTGTCAAAATGTTCCAGCGAGAATCTGTTCTGTTCCGCTCGTAAAACGAAGATACAGCGGAACTCTGTATGCATCACTTTCGTACCTTCTAGTGGATGAAGCGGCCCATTCGCATTCTCTTGATTCTTCTTCTCTTTCCGCCCGCACTTGCCGCAGTGGGCGGCTGGCTCTCCGGCCCCATGTTTCTCCACCCGATGAAGCGGGCGCTGACGGCTGATCTCATTCGTGACGCAGATGAAAGCTTCAAACACACGCGCGGCAAACGCGAAGACTTCGTCGTCAAAGCCCCCGACGGCGCCATTCTACGCGGCTGGAAAGTGCGCGCGGAAAAGCCCAACGGCTCCTGGGTTCTGCTCTTTCACGGCGTTTCCGACAACCGCATCGGCGTCGTCGGCCAATCTGAAGCTCTTCTCCAAAATGGTTACAGCGTCGTGATGATGGATTCGCGTGCGCATGGCGACAGTGGCGGCGACATCGCCACCTACGGTTGGTTCGAACGCAAAGACACAAGCGCGGTCATCGACGCACTCGAACTTTCGGAAAAACCGCAGCACCTGTTCGCGCTTGGCGAATCTATGGGCGCTGGCATCGCGCTGCAATCGGCTGGTGCCGACCCGCGCATCGAAGCCGTCGTCGCCGAAGCATCCTTCGCAAATTTGCAGGAAGCTGCCTACGATTACGCCGGTTTGCGCGAGTACCCCTGGCTTGGCAAAACTCTTTTCGCACCCGGCGCCTGGCTGATGGTCTATCGCGGAGAAAAACTCGCAGGCTTTCCCGGGGCAGAAGTTTCGCCGGAAAAAGCCGTCGCCGCGCGAACCTTTCCGATCCTGATCATCTGCGACAAAGAAGACCACGCCCTACCCTGCCGTCACAGCGAAATGATCGTGCGCACCGCACGTGGCCCCAAGGAATTGTGGCGCGTACCGCACGCCTATCACACAGCCGCACTCGGTTATGAGCCCGACGAATTCAGAAGGCGCGTTCTTGGATTTTTCGAACGCTGGCGGCAACAGCAACCGAAATCGTCAATGCGCTAGAGCGCCTTCAGCACCATCAAAATCCGGTCATCCTCATAAATGCCGCCATGCGCGTGTGCATTCACCGCTTCGAGCACGCCATCCAGAATTTCCTGCGGTGCCAACGCACGCAACCTTGAAACCAGCTCCGCTAGCCGCGGACGGCCGAACTCATTTCCACCGGAATCCATCGCTTCCGTAATTCCGTCCGTGCACGCAACCAACAAATCATCTTTGTCCAGAGCGAGCTCACCGCACAAATATTCCTGTTCGGGAAGGAGCCCGACGACCATTCCACCTTCCGTAAGCCACTCGCATGATCCATCCGCCCGAATTACCGCCGGCGGCACGTGTCCCGCGTTCACGTAGCGCAGCTTTCGCCCATTTTCGTCCAATGCAGCCAGAAACATGCTCAAATATTTCGTCCGTCGTCCGCCAGAACCAGCCACAAGCATTTTTTGATTGATCGTTGCCGGTAATTTTTCCAGCGGCCCAGGCTGGTCCGCCAGCGCATGCAGCGTGGCCTGAACATTCGCCATCACAAGCGCGGAAGCCGCGCCTTTCCCTTCTACGTCCGCCACAACGATCAACAGTCCGCCCTTTTCCTCCGGCGGTAAGCGCAAGAAATCGTAGTAATCGCCCCCGACCATTTGCGAGGCTCGGTGCGAAACCGCAATCTCAATCCCTGCAATTACCGGCGGAGCATCCGGCAGCAAACCCGCTTGAATCTCGCGCGCCAGTGAAAGATCCCGCTCCAGCTTCTCTTTTTCCACGCGCTCGCGGTGAAGCTGCGCCTTTTCCAGCGCAATTGCCACGTGCGCGCTCAACGCATCCAGAAATGCTTCGTCTTCACTTGTAAACGCCTCTTCTTTATTTAGAAGCTGCAGCACTCCGACGATATTCCCTGCTTCATTTCGAATCGGCAGGCAAAGCAATCGCTTCGTCGTAAATCCCAGCCGCCGGTCAACTTCCGGTTCGAATCGCGGATCTTCGTAAGCATTTTCCAGCCGCACTGATCGCCCGTTCTGCGCAACCCACCCTGCAATTCCGCGGTCCGCAGGCAAGCGAATTACTTGCTGCTCCAGCCCAAGTCCAACTAAGGACCAGATTTCATTCTTCTCGGCATCAACCAGAAAAACCGTCCCACGGCCCGCGCCAGTTTGGCGTGTGGCAATCTGCAAAATGATGTGAATCAGCTCGCCCAGATCCAGTGTCGAATTCAGTTTCTTTGTCGCTTCCACGATGCTGGAAAGTTCTTCCATCGTGCCGCGCCGCTCTGCCAGCGCCAAAGCAAGTGCCGCGAACCGCGCCAGAAGCGCCAGCTGCGATTGCAGCTCTTCTGAAAATGCACTCTGTCCATGCACTTCCAGGATTCTCATCCGAAAATCGTCGCTGCCGAGAGCTCCTGTCCAGACTGTATCTGGCACTTCACTTTTTCCCGCGGAAAACAGGCGTGCGGGGCGGTTAATCTCGGCGGGCACTGCTCCGATTTCTGCCCAGACGTTCGCTGAATCCTGCTCGACCTTCCACAGGCGCACACCCGCAACACCCGGTATCGCCATCGTGGCTCGCACCACACGCAATGCAAGCTCATCGGCTGGAATTCTGCCTTCCAATTGGCCGAGACTCTCCTCGAGCTCCGGAGGCACTCGCAATTGGACCGTTTTTTGCGGGGTGGGCTTCATGGCAACGCACCGTGGAACACGGTTGCGCCGCCTAGCCTAGCAAGAGTGAGCCGCTCTGAAAAGAGCCGAAACGAAGGTCATTTCGGCTGGGAAGAATTGCCTTGTGCGGTTTCCCATTCCTGGCTCAGCCGCCGCACGGTTTCTCGCAAACGCACTGCAAGCGCGGCGATCGTTTCCAGCCGCATCTGGCCGCCGAGCGGCATGCGTCCGTCGTCCTTGCGGCGAATCTCAGAAAGCAAAAGCTCTGCATTCCCGAGGATTCCCGTGAGCGGGTTGTTCAATTCGTGCCGGAGCAGTTGGCCGAAGTTTTCCATGGTGTGGCAGTTGAACGGTCTTTCAGATTCCCCTTTGGCGGCTAACACACTCTGTTCGACTTGTCGCGATTGTTTGAGCCTTCGTTCAACTAAATCCGCTGCCGCAGGAAAACTCGCTTCCGGAAGACCAATGTAATCCGCAGCTCCTGCCGCTACAAGTGCATCTAACTCCGCAGGCCGTGCCTCGTTTCCCAGCACAACAACTGGCGCGTAACCGGCAAGCGAGGAAACAACTGCGTCGAGCCGCAAATGCGTTCCATGGTCTCCTCCTGCATTCACAGCTGCCTCTTCGAGCAAAATCACCGATGGCGCTTCGTCTTCCACGACCAGCCTGGCCGCATCCACGCTGCTAACCATCGCCACGCGCAGCTTGGCTTCCCTTGATTGCAACTCGTGCCGCGTACGCGCGCACAGTGCTGCGTCGTCGCTGATTAACAAGACAGTTTGTTCCCGTATTCCCATTTTTCTATCCCGTTGTTGCTGAATTCTTCCTAAGTGGAGTTACTTGCCGAGAGCTGGATGCGCCCACCGGTTGCAGCACCTGATGCACCTTTTCGAGCAGCTCTTCCACGCGGAATGGCTTCGCTACGTGCGGCAATCGGTTCTTTTTCAGGAAGTCGTGTGTCTTTGCCCCAAGCACGTCTCCCGTGACAAAAAGAAATTTTTTCTGCAGCGACTTTTTCTCGGCAGTAAGCGACTCATATAGGCTCTGCCCGTCCAAATTCGGCATTTTCATGTCGCAGATGATCAGATCGAAACGCTCGCGTGCAATTCGTTGCCCTGCATTCCGTCCGTCCAGAAGGACTTCAACCTCGAACCCTTCGTCGCGCAAAACGTCGGAGATGAGTTGTGCGACCGTCGGTTCGTCTTCCACCACTAACACCCGTTGCGTGCCGGAAGCCTTTCTCGCGGTGCCGGCGCTAACCATCTCGTGTTGCAGGACATTCCCCGCAACGACGCTTCTTTGTGCGATTTGGTCCGGAACTTCCTTCTGTTCTGCAGGCGGAAGTTCCACCAGAAAAACGGCGCCGCTTCCGCGCGGGCTGTAAACGTGCACTTGCCCGCCATGTTCTCGGACAAGGCTCAAAACGATGGAAAGTCCCAGTCCTGTCCCGACACCGGCGGGCTTCGTCGTAAAAAATGGGTCGAAAATTCGCGCCATAATTCCTTCCGGTATGCCGGGGCCGGAATCGCTGACTTCCAGTAGAACTCGGTTGTCCTTTGTGCGCCCGGTGCGAACGCGGATTGTGCCGCCATGCCCTTGTGCTTCAATCGCCTGGCGCGCGTTTCCCATCAGATTGATCAATACCTGCTGCAACTGCCCGGAATCGCCCAGAACATTCGGCAAGCCGGAGGCGAGCGAGAGATCCACACGGATTCGCTCCGCCGCCAGACTAAAACGTTGCAACTCGATGGTTCGCTGAACGATTTGATTGAGCGAAACTACGCGGCGGTCAGGAGCCGTCTCTCGCGCGGCCAGCAGCATGCGCCGCAGAATCGCCCCGGCGCGCTCGGCTTCGCCAAAAATTTTCCTGATTTCTTCAATATTCGCGTCCGTATCCCCGCGCAGCAGCAGCCTTTGTGCGTAACCGAAAATGCTTGTCAACGGGTTGCTTAGTTCGTGCGCCACGCCACTAACCATCTGGCCGAGAGCCGCCATCCGTTCTGTCTGCAAGAGCTTCGCTTGGAACACACGCTGCGCGGTCAAATCTCTGTAGAGCTCGAGGCGTCCCAGCTTTTTGCCCTCTACATCCAGAATGGGACGCGACGCGCGTTCCAGAACGCGTGCAGCGGGGCGCACCAGGTGTATCTCCTCCCGTTCGCCGCCCTCTGAGTGCCGCGCTAATTCTTTCCAGTGCTGAGTGAACAGTTGCGGGTCCGCGCTTTGGTCGCGCAAGCGCTCGATCAAACTGTCAAGCGTCCTGTATTTTTCCACCTCCTCCGGAGCTAATCCGGCAAGTTGCGCGAAGCGCAGATTCATCAGGCGCACTTGCTCATGCCCATCAAAGAGAATCACACCCTGGTCGAGCCATTCCGCCAGGCTCAAAAGTTCCGCTTGGGAACGGCTCTCTTCGCTGGTGTGCGAAACATTGGCCGGAAGAAGCGTGATGGACTCAAATGACTCTCCCGCTTCATGCGAGCGCAGCTTCACTCGTGCGCCGCAATCGAGTTCCACCTCTGGTGATTCACCAGTAGCGGCATTGATCTTCTGCCTTCTTTGCCACGAAACAATTTTCTCTCTGTCCCTCACGCGGAAGAATTCGTGGAAGAGTTTCCCCGCGGGTAAAGGAGAGTCAGCAAGAGCCAGCTCTTCTCCCAACGCGGGAGGAAGGGAAAGAAGAAGAGCCCGAGCGGCCCGATTACTCTCCGAAATCGCGCCTTGAGGCCCAATCAGAACCACGGGATTGAGATTCGCCTCCAAAATTGCTTTTTCTCGTTTTGCCTTCCGGACGGATGCTTCCCGCCTCCATTTGGCGGATAAAACCGCAGCCGCGAGAGTTCCGCGGAATTCCAGTCGTTCCAGCGAGGCGAGAGAGGCATGCGCGGGCCGAAATCCCGCAAAAAGTGTCCCGCCTTCTATATGACCGGAGAGAGGCACCGCAATCACGCGCAACGCTTCCGCACCCGACGATGGCATGCGCACCTCGTTTCCCATCGTTCTCCCGCTCTGCACTGCCTGGCGCCAAAGTGCGTTCACTGGCTCGAGCCGGAGGATCTGCCGCACGGAAGACGCTCCCGCCTCGTTCACAATTTCGAGCGTCGGCCGCAAGCCTTCGGGGTCTTCAGATAATTCGCCTCCTTGCGCAACCACGGCGAAGAGTGCTCCGGGGTTGTGCGGACGCCCCGCCTGAGCCAGACAGCTCTCCAGAATTTCCTGGAGAAGAGCTTCTGGTTGCGATTGCTCCTGCAAGCCCGTAAGAATTCGTTTGCACAAAACAATGTCCGTGTGTCGCTCGCTGGCTACTCTCCGTTCGGTTTCAAGAGCGAGAGCCAGCGCTAGTTCCACCGCCACGCTTTGCATTCGTTCTTTCGGGAGCACACGTTGCGGTGCGTTGGTCCCGGCCATCAAGATTCCACGCAATTTTCCAGCGTGCTGCACGGGAACCCAGAGAGCAGCACGCAATCCAACCAGAGGTCCGACCAGCGGATCGGATGCTTCTTCTATTGAGGTGATTTCAATCGGCGTTCCCGAAAGCAGCCGCGCCAGTGGCAGGATACTTTGAGGCGCGAGCGTTCTCCACTCGCGAGGCGTGGAATCATTTTCTCCATCCCAGACCATGCCCCGAAACAAGCTCTCGCGCGATGCATTGTCGAGTAATGGTGCTTCGAGCCACACTCCGAATCGATCGGCGTCTCCGCTACGGACAAGCGCTGCCACTGCTTCCTCTATGAGTTCCTCATGAGATGCCCCTTGAAGCGCGGACTGCTGAAGGCCTTTTCCTCCTGCTGGCTCGTTTCTTTTCTTCCAAAACCGCATTGGCCGCCTTGCCTTCGGGCACCGAATCGTGTCCACAAGACACATTGCAGAATCATGCCCAAAGAAGCGACGCGAAAGGGTTTATAAATCATGTAGTTACGGAATACGTGCAGGTAGAAAGCATTCCATGTCGAGACTCAGAAAGGAGCGCGGTTCCATAGTGGGCTGAAATGTCTTCGAAGACATGGCCACGAATGGGCGCAACGCCGTAGTAACCTGCGAAAGCAGCAATGGCCTGAAGAGTCTGAAATGTCCGGCAGAACTCAGACGTCCTCGGGCTTTTGAAGGCGATACTGCTTCAGTTTTCGATAGAGAGTAGTCTTTCCGATGCCGAGCATTTGCGCAGCTCTTAGCTTGTCATCATTCGTTTCTCGCAGCATGCGCAGAATCGCCCTCCGTTCGAGTTCTTCCAACGGTAAGAGCTCGTCCCGTTGGGGAGCGCGGTCACTTATCGGATACTGCAAATTGCTAGGCAAGTCCGCTGAATGAATCAATGGACCCGAGCCCATGGCCACAGCCCGTTCGATACAATTTTCCAGCTCACGCACGTTTCCCGGCCAATCGTAGGCCATAAGCCTTTGCATCGTATCCGCTGAGATCGTTCGCACAGGTTCATCTACAGGCGAGTATTTTTCCAGAAATGCTGTGACGAGAAGCGGAATATCGGTTTTGCGGTCTCGTAGCGGAGGCAATTTTATCTGCACGACGTTTAAGCGGAAGTACAGATCTTGCCGGAATGCCCCCGTGCGAATCGCGCTTTCCAAATCCCGGTTCGTAGCAGCAATAATTCGTATGTTAATGCGCCGCCGTTCCGTAGAACCAACGGGTTTGATTTCCTTCTCTTGCAACGCACGAAGCAATCTTGCCTGCAAATCCGTCGGCATATCCCCGATTTCATCCAGGAAAACGGTTCCGCCGTTCCCGGCTTCCAGCAAGCCCATTTTGGATTGCATGGCTCCCGTAAACGCGCCTTTAACATAGCCAAAAAGCTCTGATTCGATCAGCGTTGGCACAAACGAAGAACAATCCACCGGAATAAATGGGCCGTCCCTGCGCGGTCCAAGCATATGCAGGCTGCGCGCGATCAATTCCTTCCCCGTGCCGCTCTCTCCGAGAACAAGTACCGGATATTCGTGCGCGCTGACTTTTTCTATGGTCTTGTAAACACGCTGCATTTTCGGCGACAAACCAATCAGTTTTCCAAATCCGGGTTGTCCATTGTTCAGCTGGTCGCGCAGCAAACGGTTCTCTTGCTGTAAATCTACCTCGTGGATCGCCTTCTCCAAGCGAGTGCGCAGCTCCTCGATGCGAAACGGCTTGGTTACATAGTCCAGCGCGCCCTGTTTGGTGGCTTCAATCGCAGAATCAATGCTCCCGTATTGCGTCAGCACGATGACCGCAATCTGTGGATGCAGTTCCCGCAACGTTTTCAATAGCTCCAACCCGTCGGTTTTTGGCAGCTTTAGATCGGTCAGCACGATATCAATGGCGGAAGTTTCCACTACCTCTAGCGCATCTTCCGCGGAGGGTACGGCTGTGGCGTTCAAACCGACTTGACCCGCAACCGCCACGCACAATTCGCGTGTTGTCGCTTCGTCGTCGACAACCAAAAGGTTCATCGCTACTGCTCCGCGTCTCGGCGCTTCTTCTACAACTGCGTGAGCCTTCATGGAATAGTCCTCGCAACCTATGTTGCAGGTGCTGTTCCATTTCAAAACAACACATCCATCCTATTCATACCTTAAGTAGTTATCTTACTAATTATCATACCAGGTACGAAGGACCAATTCCGCATTTGGAACCAACCGAGACGCTGCAAAGGACTTCTGTGGAAAACAAGTTTCATGGAATCAACGAATTACCATTTTAGGAAGGGAGACAGTCCCGTTTTGGAACTAATTCGCAGCCTGCGAGCCAGTTTTCATGAGAAAGAGCCCGTCCGTCTGCGCCCTGATCCAAACGCGACTATTCCCAATCGACACAACATCCAGGACTAGTCCCGCCCTTTCGGCTTCAAGCCACTCCCAGCTGCGGCCGTCATCGCGCGATTGATAGACTCCACCGGTCCTCATGGCAATCATCCAGAACTGATCGCTCATTGCGACGGGCCATGAAGCAGCTGCGGGAAGCCCGGATTGCAAAAGTTTCCATTCCTTCCCTCCCGCTCCAAACTCGTATTCGAATACTCCGTTGCGTGCTCCCATGATCAAGGCGTTGGATTCGTGATTCTCTACCCTTGCCCAAAGTAATTCGCCGGCATTCTGTGGCGTGCTTATCAGCTCCCAGGTCTTGCCTGCATTGGTGGATCTCGCAAGCCGATTCTGGGTGACTACAAATAATTCACCGTCCACATGGTTCGTCGCTAGGTCCGCAATCTTTTCGGAAAATTCCTTTTCAGCAATACGCTGCATCACCCCGCCGTGTGCTCCCCCCGTCCACAAACCCTCGTTCGTCGCAATAAAAATCTTTCCGCCAGTAGCTCGTATTACGGACACTTCCGGTCTAACTACCCGTTCCCGCATTCGCTTCGCCAGCGTCGCGCCTTTCTGGCCTCTCATCCGAATCGTTTCCTTGATCACAAATCGCAATTCCTTCCACTGACCAGTCTTTGCATCAAATTGACTCGCACCTCCGCCACGCAACGCCGCAAACCAGTCATCGCCGAAAGAAAATAGTGCCATCACACCTGCCGCCGGAGCTCCAAACGCCCGCCAGCTCTTGCCCTCATCCGCACTTTCAAGCAGTTCCTTGTTTCCTCCCTCGATCGCTGCCAACAGACGCTGCACGTTCGTGTCACTCACAGCAAACGTGCGCACAACTTGATGAGTGAAGCCAGTATTTCGCGCGGCAAAACTCTTCCCGCCATCGCTGCTCATCAACACGCCGTCCTCCGTACCCAACAGCAACTGTTGTTCTTTCCCTGAAAAGGCGATTGCATTCACAACAATGTCGCGCCCCGTCACCCGCGCCCAACTCTCCCCCGCGTCATCGGATCGCCACAGCCCTTCCGTCGTTCCCGCATACCAGACCGCCGCGTTCGCCGGATCTTGAGCAATTTCTTGCGTCCGCCTCGAAACATACGGAATTCCCTGCAGCTTCGTCCATTGCGCTCCGCCATTCTCGCTGCGATAAATTCCCGAACACGCGCTCGCAAAAATCCGTTCGGGCTGGCTTCTGTCCACAACCACACTCATAACATCCGAATCGTCAATCATTCCCGCAGCAATCGCTTTCCAGTTTTTCCCTCCATCCATCGTCTTCCAGGGCAAATGATAAGTTCCCGCGTAGATTACGTTGGCGTCGCGCGGATCAATCGCGATCGAATCCAGATTTTTGAGTTCTTCGTCACCAATGGGAGAAATCCGCATCCAGCTCGTTCCGGCATCGCTGGAAAGAAAAACTCCTGTTTTTGTCCCGGCAACGAAAATTTCCGGATTGCTTGCCGATTGTGCCAGTGCGCGTACTGCTTCTCCCTGCAATCCCGCGCCTTCCCAGGTCTTTCCGCCGTTTTCACTCCGGTACACTCCGCCGCCAGCGGCTGGATCCTGCGTCCACACCGCTGCATAAAGTCTTGTATTTTCTCGGATGTCTACAACAATCTTCTGCACAACTCCGTCCAGCCGCTTTCCCGCTCGCCCGCGCAACTCCCAATGCTCACCGCTGTCCTGCGATCCAAAAATATGCCCATCCGCTGTTCCCAGGAATATTTCGCCTTTTCCAGCCGCCGACAGCGAAATTGCGTCCCCGCCTTCCGGCCCGATCCGTTCCCACTTCTGCGCCCGGCAGTTCATCGCGAAGCTGCACAAGAGCCACGCAATCGCCACTGCACGAACACGCGTTTTCTTCAGGCAAGTCGTCTTCAAAACTTTTCCTCGCACAAAAAATTACGGGCTCTTCAGCTTTCACCGAAGAGCCCGCAACTTCTTTCTATCTCTTCACTGGCCGCTGGAAATCGGCCACTGTCTTTAGTACGTCGCGCCTTCCGGCACAATCACAAAGTCCACGTGCCGGTTCGCTTTTTCCTGTCCCTTTTCCTTGGACGCTTCGCCAGCGCGCGTCGAAATGCGCGCCGCGTCGATGCCCTTTTCGCCGAGGTACTTCTTCGCAAGGTCAGCACGAGTCTGCGCCAGCTTTGCAGCCTTCGGCTCCTTCGCATCCGCATACCCGACGATCACTAGCTTCGCAGTCGGATCGTTCTTCAACCGCAGCGCCACGTCGTCACCCACACGCTTGCACGCATTGTCAAACCGCGATGCGCCAACAGCGTTGTAGCCGCAATCGCCCACCTTGCTTGCCTGTGGTGGTGGCGGTGGCTGTTGCACGTCCACGTTCGTCGAAGATTCCGCCGTGCCGCCGCGTCCATCGTTCACGCCGCACTTCACCGTGTAGCTTCCCGGCTGCAGCCCCGTCGAATCAAACGTTGCCTTCGCGCCATCGCCGCTCACTTGCCCTGCGCTCGCGCTGTAGTTGTACGTCAGCGGGTCGCCATCAGGATCGCTGGCCGTCGAAGTAATTCCCGTCCGCTCACCCGGCATAATCGGGCTGCGATCCGTCGTGCACGAAATCGTCGGGTTCTGGTTCGGCTTCGGATCCACTTTCAAATCCGCCGAGCAGGTCGCCGACCCGCCCTTGCCGTCGTCCACTTTCGCGGTTGCCGTATAGGTGCCAACCGCCAGTCCGCTCGTGTTCCAGCGCGCATCTGCGCCGGTGCCTTCCACCGTTCCGCCTGTTGCCGAATAAGTGTAAGTCAAAGGATCGTTGTCCGGGTCGCTAGCGTTCACGTGCAGCGCAACTGCATCGCTCGAACCTGCATACACCGAACCCGGGCTAACCGAGCATGCCGCAACCGGCGGGTGATTCGCAGGAGGTGGCGCTGCCGGGAATCCCCAGCGCACTACCAGGCCCGAACCAAGCCGCAAACTGTTTTGTCGGCCACTCGACCCAACGCTTGTGCCGGTGAAATTCGTCATCAAATAATCAATCTGCGCAAACCGCCACGCAAAGTTCTTGTTGAACACGACGTCCACGCCGCCGCCGGTCGCCATCGCAAAGACCGATTGCGAATCCGCACCCGTCATCTCGATGCCGGAGTTTGCCGCTCCAAATAGAAACTCGGTGAACGGCACAAAGTGGTCGAACTTCCGCAGATTCAGGCGCGGACCTGCCATGATCGTCGTAAACGACCCATGCACCTGATTGTTGTTCACATTCCGCTGAAAATCGTATCCGCCAAATTCCGCCGTCAAGCCGAGGTACCGCATCACGTTGTAAGTGAACGACGCCGTTCCACCATTCGATCCAAACGAATTGAATGGATCCCCCGGCTGAAAATTCACATAGCTGTACCCGCCCGCAAGTTCGTATTTCGGCATCAACTGGCCAGGCGCTGTCGTGTCCTTGTCAGACGCCGGAGCAGGAAACGGAGTCAACCTCGGCTGTGCTGGAAGCGCCCACGGACTCCTCGAAACCGTCGTCGTCGCGCTCACCGCATTGGTCTTTGGCGCCGCCGCTACATTTGTGGACTCCTTCGAGTCCGCATCTTTCTCCTGGGCAACCGCTGGCAGACAGACACAAGCCCCCATCAACACTATTGCGAACCACTTACGCATTTTTCTTCCTCCATGAACTCTTGTTTGGTGAACCCCAATAATTTGCGCCGCTCCCGCACGCACCTTCCCTGTTTGGTGCATTTCCGGGGAATCTTCCAGCGTCTCGCGAGTCCGCAACCTCAGTCGCAGGCTGCTCGCAACTCTCTTTCGCAGACAATTCCGCGAAAGAAAACCACCCCGTCCACAAAGCGCGGTCCCAATAGCCTATTGCAGACCACGCGTTGCTCGCAAGCATTTCCTTATCGGCCAACGGTTGACAAAGAATTTATCTTGGGCACGTGCGCGCACTCCAACACATTCACCCAAACGTAGGATGTTTAGGAGACAATCGAGGTTCCAACTTTCTTTCTGCCCCTGAATCCTGATATTTTGAAGTTTCACAGGTGGAGACCATGTGCCGAAACATCAAGCCGCTTTTCAATTTCGATCCGCCCGTCACTCCCGACGAAGTCCGCGCCGCCTCGCTCCAATTCGTTCGCAAAATCTCCGGCTTCAATAAACCGTCGAAAGCCAACGAACAATCCTTCAACAACGCCATCGACGAAATCGCCACTGCTTCCATGCGCCTCCTCCACTCCCTCGAAACCACCGCCGAACCCCGCAACCGCGAAGACGAAGCCGCCAAAGCCAAAGCCCGAGCCGCCCTCCGCTTCGCTCGTCCAACCTAAATCTATACTGCCGCGCTTTTCTTGGGGACGCCTGGGGCGACGACCTACAAATCATTCAGCTAAGAAAAGTGCGCCGCGCCCTCGGTTTGCAAGGGCGGGGCTTGGGTCGATATTGATTTTGATTTGAGACTCGACGGGTGCCCCAGGCTCCGTTTCCAGAGCCCGGGTCTTGGGGTTGACTAGTGCCTGTCTCCATCTCCACGATGATCGTCTGACTTGTGCGGAACGCTAACAACACCGTGGATGGCCTGCGAGCCGAAGTGCCCAATCGCGGGACTGTTGTCAAGGAACTTCAAGGTCACATTCGAATTCTCGACCTCTGTTCCTCCGGTTACGCAGATCTGCAAAGTGGATGGCCCCTTAGCCTCAAACGGCGCAGGATTTCCGTTGCCGGTAATGCTGACAGGTCCGGTGACCATGAATCGTCCCGTTGTCGCAGGGCTATCCATTGGGCAGGCGTCCGTGTTGGTGCTGACGATCCCATCCGTCATTGTGATGTGGTGCGTATGCGGACTGCGTGCTGTCGGATTGTCAATATTGGGAGGATTGGGGGGAACGCCGCCGGGGTTTGCAGCAACCCACGAATCGGGGTGTTCCATCGTCATAACAGCTGAGAAATCGGCTTTACTGGAATCCCGATTCAGCTTCAATGTCCACTTGCCATGCATTTCCCAGGGGCCACCCACGCCTGTTGCGGCCGTATAGTCATTGAGAATGCCGCTGAACTCCTTTGGTGACGGAGCTTGCGCCTGAGCGCTGACTACTGCGGCCAGCCCCACTATCACTCCCGTTCGTACAACCCACGAAAGAACCTTGTTCTTCATCTAAATCCTCCAAACTTAAGATTTGCGTCTCAGTCGACCAAAGTTCGTCAGGCGCCCAACTCCTCAGGCGGTAGCTGACGTCGGCCCACGCGGGGAGCTCGTGACCAGGAACTGCACTTCGCCGATTTCATACTCGGGTCGCGCAGACACAATTAGGCGTCGTGGCGCATATCGTCAAACGGTAATGCGCCGAATTTCGGCCGTTCTCGACCGTTGCCGTCGAATGCCGTACTTTGCCGTGGTCTGGGCAAAGCGTACAATCGTGGCCCGTTAGGAGAACGCGATGGACGAGACATCCCCTGACCCTGTTCCACCCGTGAAGCGGTCCGTTGATCGTCTCGATTCCTGGAAGGAAATCGCCGCGTATCTCGACCGCGACGTGACAACCGTCCAGCGCTGGGAAAAACGGGAAGGGATGCCTGTTCACCGGCACCTGCATGACAGGATGGGCTCGGTCTACGCGTTTCGGGCAGAGCTGAACGATTGGGTGCGCAGCCGGAATCTCCAGGCCGCCTCGGATAACGACAGCAAAGCTCCCTCCCTAGATCCCTTTGCGCCGCCTCGGAGTTCCTCGATACTAACCTCTCTGACCAAATGGAGGTTCATATTGCCCCTGGCATCGGCTGGAGCTGTCCTGGCGCTTGGCGCAATCCTCTGGTTTCACAATACGGAATACTTCTGGCGAAACCCGATCGCGGACGCGCGGTTTCAGACAATCACGGACTTCGATGGAACCGAGCAGGCAGCTGCCGTGTCGCGGGACGGCCATTTCGTGGCGTTTCTCTCTGACCGGGACGGGCAGATGGATGTGTGGGTCACACAAATCGGATCGGGACAATTCCACAACTTGACGCACGGAAGCGCGCCGGAATTGGTGAATCCGTCCGTCCGCACGCTCGGTTTCTCTCCCGACGGCGCTCTGGTTACGTTTTGGGTCCGCAAGCAAAGTGGTTCGGCTTCGAGCGGCGCCGATATCGGCATCTGGGGGGTGCCAACGCTCGGAGGGCAGCCAAGTCCCTACCTAGAAGGGGCCGCGGAGTACGCCTGGTCACAGGATGGAACGCGACTCGTCTACCACACTCCCGGACCCGGAGATCCGCTCTTCGTTTCCGAGGGCAACCGGCGAGCAGAGGGGCAATCCATCTACACTGCGCCCGCAGGGTTGCACAGTCACTTTCCGTCGTGGTCGCCAGACGGCAGGTTTATTTATTTTGTGCAAGGTTCACTTCCAGACAAATTGGACATCTGGCGCATTGCCCCGACGGGCGGCAGCCCGGATCGGATCACGTCGCACAATGGACGCGTGAGTTACCCGGTGCTCTTGGATCAACGCACGCTGCTTTACCTGGCGAGCGACCCCGATGGCTCGGGGCCGTGGCTATACAGCATGGACGTCGGGCGTCGTAATGCCCACCGTCTGGGAGTTGGCTTGGGCAGATACACATCGCTGGCCGCTAGTGCTGATGGAAGGCGTCTGGTAGTCACAACGGCAGGTGCGAAACGAACTCTTTGGCGTTTACGAATCTCTGATTCGGCAACGGAACCGACTGCGGCGGATCGAATCTCGCTTACCACCGGCACGGGCTTCTCTCCACGGCTTGGCCCAAATTATCTTCTATATATTTCCGCCACCAGCACAAGCGAGAGTGTGTGGAAGGTTGCCAATGGAACGGGAATGGAGCTGTGGACTGGCCAAGGGGCGCAAATCTTTGGCGGCCCTGCAATCTCGCCCGATGGATTGAACATCGCCTTCTCAGTCCGGCAACACGGTCAGTCCCTTTTATATGCAATGCAAGCCGACGGTACGAACGCGCGAATTGTGACCGATAAGCTCGACCTGCAAGGCGCGCCAGCATGGGCACCAGACGGAAAATCGATAACCTCGGCTGCAGAAGATCGCGGCCTCACACATCTTTTGCAAATACCGCTCGACGGTCATGCCCCATCGGTCCTTGTGAAGGAATACGCGATCGATCCCACGTGGGCTCCCGATGGCGGATTCGTTGCCTATTCGGGTCCCGACATTGGCACGACGTTTACCGTAAAAGCGGTGACGCCCAAGGCCGTAACACATTCCATCCCAGCGCTGACGCTCACTCGCGGAGCGCGACACCTGGGCTTCCTGGCTGGAGGCTATACGCTCGTGCTCCTGCGGGGAGACATTCAACACAAAAACCTCTGGCTCGTCGACCTGAGCACTGGCACGGAGCGGCAGTTAACCAACCTCCCTCCCGATTTCGACGTTCGCGACTTCGACATCTCCCCAGATGGCCATGAAGTCATCCTCGAACGCCAGCAAGAGCGCTCCGACATCCTCCTCCTCGATCTCCCCCGACCGTGATCCAGGCGGGTGGCGCACTCGAAATCCAAGAACCTCCTGGGTGGCCTACTCTTTGCGCTTTCGTAGTTTGCAAAGAGCGGGCCTCTCTTCTCTTGCTTTTTCTTTTTGCCAATTCAAAGCCTTCGCAGGAAGAACAACTTTCGATTCGCTGATCAAGAGATGCATATGTTCCGGCATGATGACTTAACCCACCAACGCGAATCCATACCGTGCGCGAACTTCCCGGGTGCCCCATACGCGGGTTATGCATGTGGGGATTCTGACTTTGCTTTTCTGTCCATGCGGCATCGGAATCCCTCAGAGCCAGGAAGGACCCGCCCTCCAAGACCGAGGACGGGCACCCTACGCATCACTGTACCTTCTCTAGTCTTATGAAAATGGTATCCTCCCATCGTTTCGTGCATGGAGAAAACATTCAGAAGGAAATCCGGGCCACCCGCCAGCGGTGAAAAAGGGACATCCCTAGGAGGACTCTCTACAGGATGAATTTTCTGATTCTTGATGGCCCGCGAGGTCCACAACTACCCGACAACCTTGCTTATCGGGCATACCGAGGCACATCTCGGGCGCACCCCACTTATTGCAATGAGGCCCCAGAGCATCACGAAATAAACCAACTCTTTTTTTGGTTCATCGAGGAGGGCGGCGAGTTGGGCGTGGTTCGAGATATTCGGAAAGCGCAAAGATTCGCTGAGTTATGGAATGAGCGTTTGGAGGCCCCTGATCGCTTCGAGGTCGTTGAGGCTACCGACGGCGATTGTGCGCCAACCTCCCATGGGACGTTTCTCGGTTTCGACCTGTCCTCTGGATATAACAATTCCCTCCTCGCTTGGGGACTCAGATATTCCCCCGGTATCGCCACCCTGCCTGAACCCATTCAAGAGCTTTGCGGTCTCCTTAGTCGGCACTACGCTCCTCGGCTCAACGCTGCGGGGCTCTTCGATACACTAGAAGATGCTACCCTTTGCCTCGGATCAATGACTGCGCTACAAGATTTGTCTCCCAATTTGTTTGAAGGAGGAAATTTGAGAGATTTCCAACCAGTATGCCTATACAGCATTGGGTGACAAAAACCGATTTAGCTCGGAAAGCGGGTGGCCCATACAAATTCTGAATTTCGGTCCCGCTGTCACCAATCTAACAAGAAAACCATTGAACCAATTCCATCCAAATCACGCGGAGGGAAATGTGCGCGGCGCTCCATCTTCGGAGGCACATGTACATTTCGAGGTCAGGGTAAATGGCCAACTAGTTGACCCCGCAGAGTGGCTAAATCTCCCAACCGAACCAAAGTGACCAAACACATGAGAAGACTTACAGCTAAAGCTCTCCTATTTTTATTTTTCTTTGGCGCAGTCAAAGGCAATTCCCAACAAGTTGCACGCCACAATTGGCAACCAGCCACTTATCGCGGATTGCTAGTAGGGAAGAGCTCAATCGACGATGTTCGAAGAGTCCTTGGCAAGCCCAAACAGTTGACACGGGGAGAAGCATCTCGTGCCCCAATACTTATCTATTCCGTCGTAGATCCGATATCAGGAAGACTCGAAGTCTTGGTAGAAGACGGCAAACTGAAGATGTTGATGCTCTATCCAAAAGATCCACTCACGCAGAAAGAGGTCATTCGCCTTTTCGGCGAGACCTTTCAAATAACAAGGTATTCATTCGATGAATGTCTAAATCAGGGAGGCAATTTACCAGTGTACGAAGACCCTGACGGGCAGATCGAAGAGATGGAGTACCGGCAGCTTGGCATAGCGATTTCACTGTATGAGGGTGTGCCGCAGGAAATTCAGTACCTCGGCGGCCCGTTGGGGCCAACTCGTTCAAGGTGCGCAAAGCATTCCAAGGGAACCCGGGGACAGACGGGACGTTTTCTGATATTTTCTCCCGGTATGGCTAGACTGGCGGGTGGCGCACTCGAAATCCAAGAACCTCCTGGGTGGCCTACTCTTTGCGCTTTCGTACTTTGCAAAGGGTGGGGCACTCTTCGTCCTGACTTTCCCTCTCCATTCGAATTAACAATCGAGTCAATATAATCTTATTGACAACACAGACATTTTGCTCTATACTATTTCTCACGATTTCGCGACGGCTGGACCGTCGCTTTACCCCGAAGAAGTCTTAAGGGGCACCGCTCTTTCACAACCGAACATCCGATGAAGGACGTGAGTCCTGCCTGCCCCGCGCCTCTCGAGGGAGCGATTATTTATCCGGAGCGCAGTCGAGGGATCGGAAGCCGAAGGATCTTGCTTCACTGGCCGCTCTCTGAATCCCCGCATGAATATCAAAACACGCACTTTCAAACCCTTTGTTTTCAAACTCATGCGAATTACCTCCATTTTTGCACCAAAATAGGGCAAAACAACTCCTTCGTTTTCACATTCTTGCAAAACCCTCGTCTGCAAGCCCTTTATTCTCACATTCATGCAAAAACATGGGGGGTGGGGGGGCACTATGGCTGCCCGAGTATTCCTGCGAGGAGCTAACCACTCCGTTGTTGTCGTGAAAATGGCGTGAAATGGAGAGCAAAGGCGCTGCTGATCACGGCCGTGAACTTGTCGACTGTGAACCTTGACCGTCGGCGGGTAACACTGCGAAACCAGAGCCGAGGATTCCTTACTTCATTGCTTCCTTCTCAGCTCGGCAAATCCGGACAGCCCGGCCATTCGCTCCGCGCCACATTTCCTACATACTGCAAATCGTCAATCCCGATCTTGCTCGTATAAAAACCGTCGCAAGTCATATTTCGCAGGAACGCAAAAAACGCCACGCCCTGGCTCAGCGAAGCATCCTTCTTCGCATTCTTCCTGTACGCGATCAGGTCCAGCACTTCCTTCCGCTGCTCCGGCGTGCACTCCAGATACGTCTTCCCGTACTGGTCCACGCAGTGCATATCGAGCCACAGCAATCCGCCGCCCAGCGTCAACTGAAACTCCTCGTTCTCGCTGGTCAGCAAATCAATGAACTCCGGCGCGCCAGCTTCGATCGCTCCTCCCGATTTTTCATCTTTCGGAAGGATCGTGTCGCAAAGCGAATTCAGTGTTTCGTACTGATGCGCATCGAAATATTTCGGAGTGTATTTTCCCGCTGGAGCCGCGGCCTTCTCTTTGTGCACCATCTGGTGCGCATACTCCGCCGCCTTCGCCGGAATCACCTGCAGCACCGAGCCGCCTACGGCTCCCGCCGCCAGCGTTCTCAGCATGTCGCGTCGCGTTACTCCCCCGCCGCTCATCAGAGGCTCCCTTTCTTCGCTTCTTGGATCAAATACTCCGAAGCACGCCACGAAAGCGCCATGATCGTCAGCGTCGGATTTTTGTCAGGATTCGTCACCAGCGGCGCTCCATCCGTAACAAAAAGATTCTTCACGTCATGCGTCTGGCAATATCCGTTCAGCACGCTCGACTTTGCATCGTCTCCCATGCGCGCGGTGCCAACCTCATGAATAATTTTCCCGCCCGCCAGAATTCCAAAAGCATGCGGCCCTTCAATCGGCGTGCGCGTCTTGTACGTTCCGCCCATCGTCTCGACGATCGACCGGAACGTATCCTGCATGTCCTTCGCTTGGCGGATTTCGTATTCCGACCATTTGAAATGGAATCGCAGAACCGGAATTCCCCATTGATCCACTTTGTAAGGATCGATTTCGCAATACGTGTCCGGATTCGGAATCATTTCGCCGCGCCCGGAAAATCCAACCGTCGTTCCATAAACGTCGCGCGCCTGCTTTTTCAGACTCGCGCCGTACCCTTCGCGTTCATGGCACAACTCATGGAACATTCCCGCGCCAGGCATGTCGCGCCCGCCCCAGACTTCGATATGGTATCCGCGCGGAAAATCATTTTTGCGGTCGTATTTCCACCACGGCATATAAACGTGCATGCCGCCCGTTCCGTCGTGATTGTGCGGCGGCATTTTCGCGAGCGCGGGAATTTCTCCCCATCCGTCGCTGCCTACGGAATCCGTCAAATATCTTCCGACCGTTCCCGAAGAGTTTGCGATTCCATCGGGGAAAAGCGAAGACTTGGAATTCAAAAGCAGCCGCGCGGATTCGCACGCGCTTGCCGCAACAACAACTGCTTTTGCATAAACTCGCTTTTCGCTTTTCGTCGCTTTATCGACGTAAGAAACCGCTTCTGCTTTGCCGCTCTTTCCAACGATGATTTCGCGCGCCATCGCTCCCGTGATAAGCGTCAGTTTTCCGGTCGCCATCGCCGGCGGCAACAACACCTGGCTCGAACTGAAATTCGATGCGGTCGTGCAACCGCGCCCGCATTGTCCGCAGTAATGGCATGGCGGTCTGCCGTTATGCGCCTTCGTCAAAATCGCCAGGCGTCCGGGAATGCACGCAATGTTCAGCTTGTCGCAAGCCGTTTTGACAAGACGTTCGTGGCAACGCGGTTTTGGCGGCGGCAAAAAAACTCCGTTGGGCGCGCTGTCCACATTTTCCTGCGAACCGAAAACGCCGATGTACGATTCGACTTTGTCGTAATACGGAGCAATATCATCGTAGGAAATCGGCCAATCATCGCCGAGACCGTCCCGCGTCTTCGATCGAAAATCCACGGGAGCAAATCGCAGTGCAATTCTTCCCCAGTGATTTGTCCTTCCGCCGACGATTCGCGAACGGAACCACTGAAAATCCGAACCCGGCGCGGAAACGTATGGCTCGCCTTCGATTTGCCATGCGCCATTCGGCGCGAGGAATTCGCCGAAATTCTCTCCCGCTTTTCCTCCGACGCCTACCCCGCGATGCGGCAGCTCATACGGCCACATCAGCATTTTGTAGTCTTTCTCGGGATGAATTTGCGGACCAGCCTCCAGCATGACTACGTCCAGGCCGCCTTCGGTCAGGATTTTCGCAGCCATGCCTCCACCTGCTCCGGATCCGATAATGCAGACGTCGTACGTCTTCGGCGAGCGGTTCACCTGGGCCATGAATTTGTTCCTCAGTCTGGAGTTTGAACTACAGTTCGTTCCTTTTCATCTGCGAGACCGCATAATCGCACGCTCTCGCTGTCAACGCCATATAAGTTAAGGAGGGGTTTACGCACGAAGCGGACGTCATGCACGCACCGTCCGTCATGAAAAGATTTGGAATGTCGTGCACCTGGTTGTGCGCATTCAGCACGGAAGTCTTGGGATCGCGGCCCATACGCGCAGTTCCCATTTCGTGGATGCCCAGGCCCGGCGGCGACATCTCCGAAAACATGTTGATTTCGTGCGCACCGGATGCGGCAAGAATTTCCGCGCCTTGCATAGCAATGTCGAGTGACATCGCTTTTTCGTTGTCGCCCCATTTGCAGTCGATGGTGAGCGTCGGAATTCCCCACGCGTCGACTTTGTCCTTATTGATCGCTACGAAATTGGAGTGGTACGGCAGACATTCGCCGAAACCGGCAAGCGTCATGCGCCATGGCCCGGGCATTTTCAGCATATTTTTGAAGTCCACGCCAAACCCACTCATGAATCCGCCGCGGCCCCACCCGTCTCTGCTGCCGCCACCTTGATAGCCATAACCCCGAGCGAAATTCTTCTGCTTTGTTTTTTCATTCACGTTGCGGAAGCGCGGAACATAGATTCCATTTGGACGATTGCCGAAAGGCATCTTGTCTTCGTGGCCGGGCATGATGCCGCCGGCACCGCTGCCCATGTGATGATCCATCAAATTGTGGCCGAGTTCGCCGCTGGAATTGCCGAGTCCGTTTGGAAATTCCGAAGTAGCGGAGTTCAACATCAAGCGCGTGGATTCAAGCGTAGACGCACAGAGGAATATAATGCGCCCTTTGTACTCCATTGTTTCTTTGGTCTGAGCATCAATCACCTGAAGGCCGGTCGCGCGGCGCTTTGCGGAATCAAACATAACATTGCGCACGACGCTGTACGGACGAATCGTGAGTTTGCCGGTTTTCGCGGCGGCAGGCAGCGTGGAATTCAAGCTGCTGAAATACGATTGCGTGATGCAGCCGCGGTGGCAGACGCCGCAGTAATGGCAAGCAGCGCGGCCTTTGTGCACGCGAGTAAGCACGGCGGAGCGGCCAATGGTCATGATGCGATCATCAAAATGTTTCGCGAGGGCAGCACGGACATCCTGCTCCACGCAGGTCATTTCCATCGGCGGCAGGAATTTCCCGTCGGGAAGCTGCGGCAATCCTTCCGGCTGTCCGCTGATGCCCGCGAACTCTTCCACGTAGTCGTACCAAGGTGCGATGTCCGCATACCGAATCGGCCAATCCACGGCGACGCCCTCGCGGAGATTCGCTTCAAAATCGAGATCGCTCCAGCGATAGCTTTGGCGGCCCCAGGTGAGAGACTTGCCGCCGACTTGCCGGCCGCGAATCCAGCTGAATTTTGTGTCCGGAGCGTTCGTGTAGGGGTTTTCCTGATCGTTGACGAAAAATTTGTGTGAGTACTCGTCGCAAGCGTAGTAGCACTCGCGTTGGACGTATTGCGTTTGTTGCCGCTGGGGTCGCTCGTCCCATCCGCGATATTTCAGTTCCCAGACGGGGACGTGTTCGACGTAATCTTTTTCCGGGACGATCGTCCGACCCGCTTCCAGAATGAGAACGTTGAGCCCTTTTTCCGTCAGCTCTTTGGCCGCCCAGCCGCCCGTGATTCCCGATCCGACAATCAGCGCATCATAAGTATTCGTCGCCATCATTTTCTCCTGGGATTACGCCTGGCCGACGGGAGCACAACCATGCTGCGCGCCGGGAATAATTTGGAGTTTCAGTTCTTTTTCAAAGGCGACCTGCGAAGTGTAGTAGCCGTGGAGGGTGATGTTTTTGAAGACCACCCAGAAGGGACCCTTCATATGCGCATCCACTTCGGGGACAGTATTGCCGTGGCGCACGGGGCGCTGGCGATTGCCCATCAATACATCGTCAATCGCGCGCAACTGCGTTTCTTGTTGCTGGGGAGATGCATCTGTAAATTTTTTTCCGAAAAGATCATTGCTCTGCTTGTCGATGTCGGCGAGGCCATCGAGAAAGGCTTTTCTCTCTTCGGGGATGGCCCAATCGGTGAGAATCAAGTCAATGAATTCGTTGACGCGAGCGCCTTTCGCACCGGGAGTATCCGTCTCAGGAATGATGAGGTCAATCATCGCAACTACGGTTGCATTTTGATGCGCATCCAGCGTGCGCAACTTGTAGTCCGCGCCAGGCTGGGCCTGGCGAAGTAACGCAAAAATCTCGGGAGTCATCGCGGGCAGGACGGCCCCCGCGCCAATCAGCCGAAACAGTTCTCTTCGATGCATGGCCTCTCCTCCAAAAAAACTATTGTCCGAGAATTTCCTTGCGAATATTTTTCAGGACATACGCAGCACGCTCGACGCCGACTTCTCCCGAAAGAATCGGGTCTTCGTTTTCAATGCTGAGAATCCCTTCGTAATCGATGTCCATGTACGCCTGCAGCACCGACTTCCATAAAGACGCGCTGTGGCCATAACCGACAGCACGAAACGTGTCGGAAGCCTGGTCAAGGTCGTTTTTATCGAAGGCGAAATTCAGCACTCCATATTTCGCCAGGTTTTCGGGAAACAGAACCGTGTCCTTCATATGGGCGTGGAAAATCGCGCCTTCCTTGCCGAGGAAGTGAATGACCTCCACGGGATCGCAACCCTGCCAGAAGAGATGGCTCAAGTCGCAGTTCGCACCAATCTCTTCGCCAACAGCTTCGCGCAGTTTCAGCAGCGTGCGCGGATTGTATACGACGAAGTTAGGATGCATTTCAAATGCGAGGCGCTTGATTCCGTGCGAGCGCGCAAATTTGGCCGCGTCCTTCCAGTACGGGATGACTTTTTCTTTCCACTGCCACTGGAGCATTTCGTTGAATTCAGGGGGCCAGCGATAGGTGATCCAGTTCGGTTGCGTGTCCTGCGGAGTTCCACCGGGACAGCCGGAAAAGCCTACGATCACTTTCACTTCGAGCATTTCCGCGAGCTGGACGGTTTTGCGAAATGTGTCTGCGTCTTTTGAAGCGTGCTGTGTGTTCGGATGGACGGGATTTCCGTGGCAACTAAGAGTGGCGACACGAATATTCTTATCTTCAAATTTCTTCAGCCACGCTTTTGCCTTGCTCTTATCAGCGATCAAATCATCAAGCGGGCAGTGTTTGTTATTGGGATAGCCGCCGGTTCCGATTTCCATCGCTTCCAAACCGAGTGCACTTACTTTTTCGAGCATGGCGTCGAGCGAAAGATCGTCGTAGACAGGATCGAACACGCCAATGGGAATTTTCTTTTTCGCTCCCATGCTCGGTGTCCGCGAGGGTGGAGGAGGAAACACAGCACTATCCAGAGGCGCGTCTGAAGGGGATGAAGCTAACGCTGCTCCTGCCGGAACCGTTGCGGCGGCAAGCAAACCAGTGCCGGTTTTGGTCAAAAAATCTCTGCGCTTAATCGAACCGGGATTCGAACCAATGGGCATCAAGAACTCCTGAAGCAACGGGAATGAGAACTAAACAAACCAACCCGCGGCATTATACGCCCAGAGAGCCAGCGCACAAGTGCAGAAATGTCTTTAGAAAAACGATTGACTAAGCGGGAGATTCGACGTCAATTCCCGGGATGGCCAATCAGGCTAGTTTTGGGCGCAATTCCTTGAGATCAGGAATCGAAGACGGGGCCACTAAAGCGCGCTCGGGCAGCTCCTTGCCACCCTGTATATTTTGCAGGAGCATTTCGATTGCGAGCCCCGTATTCGGAGGCGAATAGACCGTGGCTGCAAGCAATCCGCTCCTCACCCACGCTTGCCCCGTTTTTGGCAATCCATCGCAACCCGTGAACGGGAGCTTCAGCCAGCGTTCGCGCTCTGATTCATTGATGAGTTCCTGGAATGCCTTGCGAGCGCCGATGGCCATCGAGTCGTCTTGCGCTCCAATCAAATCGATTGTGGCCTTTTGGGAAGTCGTCAGCTTCAGCCAAGAACGAACCGCCTTCTGAGAGCTTTCTTCCGTCCATTGCCCTTTGAGGGCGGTCACCTGAATGTTGTCGCGCTTCGTTTCCATCATGCCCGCCGTGCGATCCTTTGCAGCGGAATTCTCCGATGGACCCTGCACGTACAAGATTGCCCCGCCTTTTGGCAGCAAGGCGTTAAATTGCCTTCCTTGAATTCGTCCGATTTCCACGTGGTCCGCGCTGATGGTGAAGATAGGCGCTTTCTTCAGTAACCGTAATTCCGAAACATAAGGCGCTTCGCGATTCAGGACGGACCAGCCAATTCCGGCGTTAATCGCTGCGCGCGCAACCTGAGGCAGCGCCGTGGAACCAACGGGCTCAAACAGGATCGCATCAGGCCGTTCCTGCGGAGAAGATTGGATCGCTTGCAACAATTGCGTGCTCTGGGTAATCGCATCGTTTCCCGCGTAGATCACTTGCGCGGCAACACCCAGCCGGCGCGCCGCTTCTTCTGTCGCGCTCGCCTGCTCGATTTGATAATCGTTGTCGTCGTTGGTCAACGACACGAGAAAACGCAACTTCTTCATATGCCCTATCCTGCTTATTAGAACACTCGTTTCTACGATACGACGTTCGCTTTCGCCAGATGAAAATATATTGTCCGGCGTTTCATTCCAGTCATATCTGTACCACACGCAATGTCCCTATTTGAATAAGCCTTCCGCGCGTTTTGCGCCCACCGCGCCGATATAGGTCTCGACGCAGAATTGGCGTAACCTATTTGCTTACAAGGGATCCAGCAAAGCGATTTTTATGCTTGCAGAGCACAATGGCGAAAAAGACTGCCGCAAGGGCCTCGAAGCCGCGCGGCGCATCATCATTAAGCTCGGCACAAGCACGGTCACCGAGCCAAATGGAGAGCTTTGCGAAAAGCGCGTTCTACCCATCGTCCGCGGCATTTCCGAACTTCTTCGTGAAGGCCGCCAAGTCGTCCTCGTCACTTCGGGAGCTGTGGGACTCGGCCGATGGCTGCTCGGTTTGCACACGGCGCGGCTTAAAGACATGGCCGTAAAACAGGCTTGCGCGGCAGCCGGCCAGGGGCTGCTGATGGCTGCCTACAAGAGGATGTTCGAAGAGCATTCGGTGAAAGTCGCGCAAGTTTTGCTGACGGAAGAAGATTTCAGCAACTGGCGGCGCTATTCGAATTTACGACGGACGATGGAAAAGCTCATTGGTTTCGGCGTACTCCCAATCGTCAATGAAAATGACACCGTTTCCACGGCTGAGCTGGAAGAAAAAGGCGAAGGACGTAAAGCGGCGTTCAGCGACAATGACCGGCTCGCGGCACTCGCCATGAGCGGACTCGAAGCCGACGCGCTGGTTCTTCTCACCAATGTCCCCGGATTATTGCGAAGCAAAGGCGGGGCCACAGAGACTCTGAGCTACGTTGAACAGATTGGTCCGGAATTTCGGTCGATTGCGGCTGGACCTTCCCTCGGCGGGCGAGGCGGGATGTCCACAAAACTGGAAGCCGCGGAAATTGCCATGAACTGCGGCGGTACAGCGGTCATTGCCGACGGTAACGATCCGTCAACTCTCAAAAAGGTGTTCGCGGGAGAGAAACACGGTACCGTTTTTGCGCCTGGTGCACGCATGAAGGGCAAGCGCCGGTGGATCGCATTTGCGGCAGGAGTTTCCGGCCGGATCGTCGTGGACGGCGGTGCGCATCGAGCCATCACAGCCAGGAAAGCTAGCCTGCTCAGCAGCGGCGTGGTACGCGTAGAAAAACAATTTGGGGCGATGGACGTGGTCAGCATTGTGGATGTCGATGGGCGGGAATTTGCGCGCGGAATTGCCAACTGCGCAAGTGCAGACGCTTTCGCGCAAAACGACGCCAAGAAAGAAAACTCCGGCCAAAATAAAAATCTTGTGGTTTTTACGCGCGACAATATCGTGCTGCTTGAGGCGGCGCCATGAGTAACGCTCCCGCCAGCGCCGCGAATTTTTCTGTCCGTTACCAGGCTCGGGCTGCGCGTGTTGCTGCTCGCAAGCTTGCGTTGTTATCAAACGGTGTTCGCAACTCTGTTTTGCTTGCCGTCGCAAAACGCACCGAACAAAACGTCGCGCGCATTCTTCAGGCAAACGCCGAAGACTGCCGCGCCGCCGAAGAACTCGTCCGCAGCGGAAAAATGTCGTCCGCAGCATTCGCGCGTTTGCGTGTTTCCGAAAAAACGATTGCAGAGATGATCACACGGCTCGGAGAAGTAGCGCGGCTCGAGGATCCAATCGGCAAGCGCCTCTCCACGACGGAACTCGACGACGACTTAATGCTTTATAAGGAGAGCTGCCCGCTAGGCGTTGTGGCTGTGGTTTTCGAGTCGCGTCCAGACGTCGTTCCACAAGTTTCGGCGTTGACGTTCAAATCCGGCAACGCCGTACTGCTAAAAGGTGGTGCAGAAGCCGCGCGAACGAATGAAGTTCTTGTGGAATTTTGGCGCGAGACGCTGCGCGAATTTCCAGGTGTACCGGAAGCCGCGGTTACGCTGCTACAGTCGCGCGCGGACGTGATGGAATTACTGCAATTGAAGCGCGAAGTGGATTTGATCGTGCCGCGCGGCGGGCGGGAATTTGTCGAATATATTTCCGAGCACAGCAAAGTGCCGGTGCTCGGCCACGGCGAAGGAATTTGCCACGTTTATGTAGACAGCGCCGCCGATCTTGCAAAAGCGGAAGCGATTACGCTCGATGCGAAAACGCAATATCCAGCCGCGTGCAATTCGGCGGAAACGCTTCTCGTTCACGCCCACGTAGCTGCTGATTTTCTTCCTCGCATCGTGGCACAACTGAAAACTGCAGGTGTTGCGCTTCGCGGATGCGAACGCACGCGTGCGATTCTGCAGCAGGCGGACATCAAACCGGCAAACGAGGCTGATTGGTCTACCGAATATTCGGATTTGATTCTTGCGATCCGCGTCGTGGATTCGCTCGATGCTGCGCTAGATCACATTGCGGAATTCGGAAGCAGCCATACGGAGTCCATCGTGACGGAAGACGCTTTGGCGGCGGAACGGTTCCTGAATGAAGTGGACGCCGCCGGCGTTTATCACAATGTTTCGACGCGGTTCGCCGACGGATACCGCTACGGGCTCGGTTCCGAAGTCGGCATCAGCAACAGCAAGCTGCACGCGCGGGGACCGATGGGGATGGAAGGACTTACGACTTATAAATACAAACTCATCGGCAACGGACATACCGTAGCCGCTTACGCACGCGGCGAGCGAACGTTGCGCTCACGCAAGCTGGAAAAATAATCGCCGCAAAAACACGTCGGCGAACCCGTTTCCAAATTACTTAAGACAACGGGTTCGCTTCTGTGTGTTCTATCCCTCGAACACCTTATTTCCCGTGCAGCGCTTCCTGCACTTCAACTTTCACTCGCATCCACGGGTGAATGCAGCATTGAAAATAATGGTCGCCCTTTGAAAGGCTCGGAACCTGGAGCTGGCTGCCCTGCAGAATGCGGGTTCGTGCCACGGCGATGTTCTTGAAACCGTTCTCGCACTCGGAAACCGTCGGTTCTCCGGCATTCAGCTCCGGAATGAAGCCGCCGCCGAAATGCTTGACCTCTGTGAACGTATGCGGTTCGCCGCCCTGATCCACCACCAGGATCGGAGTGCCTTTCTTGATGCGGAGTGTGTCGGGTTCGAAATCCCAATTGGGATCCGGAGTGCCATTTGCGGCTTTTGCGAAGAGATCCGTCAGAGTTGTGAACGCGCCGAGCGTAACGTTCTTGCAAAAGTCAGGGCCGAGTGCTGCGTTGAAAGTGGCTGGATCACATTCGTCGAGCGCGACGATTTGTACTGACGCCGGAGGAGCATCCTGTTCTTCTGTCTTGTTGTTCTGAGCGCTTCCCTTCGTTGGACAAAATAGCAGCCCAGCGAACAGTAGCGCACCGTACCACTTCAGACTTCGTCTTTTTGTTTCAGAATAGCGACTAATGTTCATTTCCATTCTCCTGAGATTCATTGAATTTCGCTTTGCTGCAGACGTGCTTTTAGCTGGGAGAGCATGGTTCGAAACAATGTTGGAGCCGTCGTCACGTCTGCTCGCAGGAACTCACATTCCTGCCATCGAAATTGCACTCGGTATGCCAACGAGGCGATTCGGCTTAGTCTTTTGGTTTCAGCAACTTTATGCAGGAGGGAGCGACGATCCGACTAACGACTTCTCGTAACTTTCGAAATTTCGCGTGACGAAGTCGCGAGTCCGCGAGTGAATTTACATTCGCGCATGAAATGCACCGGCGGAAAAAACAGCAAGGCGATCGAAATGGATTGCGTAAGGAAGTGGCGCGCTCGGGGCGATTCGAACGCCCGACCTTGTGCTTCGGAGGCACACGCTCTATCCAGCTGAGCTACGAGCGCGCGGTGTAATTTCTATTCTAGCGTGAATTCCCAGCCCATGCTCCGAATTCCTGCGGGATCCGAATGCACTATTCAGCCTTTGGCGCGGTCGCGAATCTGGTGCGCCAGCTTTTCGATCTCTTCGGTCTTTTTCAGCATTGTCATGGACAAAACCGTGGTGGCGTCGGTTTTTTCCACTTCGTCTTTCAACTCCGTCGCCAGTTGAAAAAGCCTTTCAATGTTTTTCTTCATATCTTTCTGGTTCTGCTCCAATACGGCCTTCACGCGTTTTGATTCGAGCCCTGGATCGGCGTTTGGGTCACCGCTCGCTGACGTTTTCGATGGATCTCGCTGCGAAACATCCTGCCCTTTCGCAAGCCATGCGCCCAGCGTGGCCATCCCGGCCGCGCCGGCCAAAAATTTCAGTACATCTCTCCGTGTTCCGTCCATCTGGCTCTCCTCAGCATTCGTTCTTCACACTTCGGGGGAACCCGCAAGCGCATTGCCGCCCTCAATGTTATACTCACCCTGCAAATTGCCTATGTCCAGCGTTGTCAACTTCCTGTCTGGCATCACACTTTACACGGCGCTTCATCTTCTCGGCATTGTCCTTATCGCGCTGCTGGTAAATCGCTTCCTGAAAGTTCTTACAAAGCTCATCATCAAACCCGCTTCGGGCCAGTCGCGCGGGGCGCAAGTTCGTGAGCAACAAACTCGCACACTTGCGGGCGTTCTTTATAGTGCGGTCAGCAAAGTCGTCTGGGTCATTGCGCTACTCACTGCGCTCGACCTCTTCGGCATCAATCCAACGCCGGCGCTCACACTTGCGGGACTCGCGAGCGTGGCTGTAGGCTTCGGCGCGCAAAATCTTGTGCGCGACGTCATCACCGGTTTTTACATCGTCCTAGAAGACCAATACTCGGTGGGCGACACGATTCAATTCGGTGACTCGACCGGCCGCGTGGAACAACTCACGCTGCGCCGCACCGTGATTCGCGACGCACGCGGTGCTCTCGTCACCATCTCCAACGGCGACATTCGCACCGTGGCGAACTTGAGCCGGGATTGGTCGCAAACGTTTGTCGATGTTGCGCTCGCTCCCGAAGTTGCGCTCGATCAGCCGCTCGCCGCGCTCGAAGCCGCGTGCGCTGAACTTCGCTCCGATTCCGCATGGTCACAAGCGCTCGTGGACGGGCCGCGCATTCTCGGCGTGCAATCACTTGACCGCAGCGCCACGCTCGTTCGACTGCAAGCGCGCACCGCGCCAACGCGGCAGGACGAAGTTGCTCGGGAACTCCGCCGCCGGATTCACTTGGAGCTACAGCGGCGCGGTATACCGGTTTCCAGCGTCCAGCGCATCGAACTGATGGGAGCAACCGAACTTGCCGCGGAAGCCCACAGTTCGCTCGCCGGAAACGAACGATGAGGCAGGGGCAAGGAGCGAGTCCATGTCAAACGTAACGTATGAAGAAGTGAATTTGATGTTGCGTCTCTACGACATGCGACGCGAACCGCGAATCCGCCAAGCTCGCAACTGGTTCGTGGACTATTTTCATCCTGCCAGCGTGGACGAAATGACTCAGAAATATCCGCCGGGAACCGATGAATATACGAACATTCGAATGGTCATTAGTTACTGGGAAATGGTAGCCAGCATTGTGAACCGCGGGTTGATCAACGATGAGTTGTTTTTCGAAAGCAATGGCGAAATTTGGGTTGTGTGGGACCGCATTCGGAATGTAGTTCCCACTTGGCGCGCGGCGTTCAAGAATCCTACCGTATTTTGCAACATGGAAACGGTTTGCAAACGCTTTGAAGCGTGGCGCGAAAAGCGCGCTCCGGGTTCGAACAACGCTATGCGGCAGATGATGGAACAGACGCGTCCGAAGGAATAACCCACGCGCGGCATTTCAAGTCATGCAATCGTCAGCTGGCCCGCCGTATGAACGTGATCGAATCCGTTTGGACGCGAAATAATCACCCGATTTCTTCCGTCGCCTTTCGCCTGGTATAGACCTTCATCCGCTTTTCGAATCAAAGCCTCCGCGTCCAACCCTGGCCATTCTCCGCTATTTGCCACTCCCATGCTGAGCGTCAACGGTATCTTGGCTTCGCCGGTGATTACGGGTTCTAGCTCGAGTTTGTGTCGGATGTGTTCCGCCCGATCGCAACCGCTTTTCGCATCGCACGAGGGCAATACAACCAGAAATTCCTCTCCGCCATAGCGGCTTACCGCATCGTAGTTGCGCACGGAATCCGTAAGATGTTTCGCCACTTTTCGCAGAGCCGCATCGCCAGCGGCGTGGCCAAATGTGTCGTTGACCTGTTTGAAATGGTCGATATCGCCGAGCAGAATGGTTACGCTTCCCTGGTGTTGTTGCCTCTTTCCACGCTGTAATTCCCTTTGCAGGAGTTCCAGAATCACGCCGCGATTCCACAAGCCTGTAAGCGTATCGTGCGTCGCTCGATAACGCATCTCTTCCCGCGCTTGCACGAGAGTGTCCTCCAGACTCAGGATTCGTTCGCCTGTGCGTAGCCGCGCTCTGAGTTCTTGAGGGTTGAAAGGCTTTGTCAGGTAATCGTCCGCACCGGCATCGAGCCCCGCGATGACATCTTCTTTCGCTTGCCGTGACGTGAGCAAAATCATGTGCACGTATTGCTGGCCTCGCCTTACGCGCACCATCCTGACTACTCCGGGGCCGTCCACCCCGGGCATCATCCAATCGAGCAAAGCCATTCGCGGGCCTTCCGGCTCGCAAAGAGCTGACGCAGCCGCGCTGCCATCCTCAACCGCTATCACGTCATATCCGGAGCGCTCCAGAGTGCTTTTCAGCATCCGGCGCGACAACGAGTCATCGTCGGCAATCAAAATCTTCATTTTCATTTCTGAGCTCCGGCAAGAAGCCCTTCGAGTTCTCCCATGAGCCCTGCTGTTTCCTTTTCAAATTTCGCAAGTGAAGGCGCCAGATCAGCGTCTTTTCCGCCTTTCGCCAATTGCTCGATTTCGCTGGCCACTTCCGCGGCCTGCGCCGCGGCGAAATTCGAGAGCATTCCTTTCAACGCATGGGCCGCCTCCGCCACCTGTACGGTGTTCTTGTTTTCAATCGCCGATCGGAGAGTTTTCTCGTACCGTGGAAAGTCTTCCCGGAAAATACCGGCAAGCTCGCGAAGCAGTTCCCAATCGTTTTCCACGCGTGTGAGCAATTCCTGCACATCCACTGCAAGGTGCTTGCTCGGGGAATTCATGTTTTCCAGAGTGTTAGCCATAGTTTCGTCGTCCTTACCTTTCTCAGTGAGTCTGTTTATTTCGCTTCGGAGCATCTCCACGCGGATTGGTTTGGACACATATCCGTCCATTCCGCCCTCCAGGCACTTCTCCTGGTCGCCTTTCATCGCGTGCGCGGTCATCGCAAGGATCGGCGTTCGTTTTCCTCTTTTTTCCTCCTGCTCGCGAATTTTCTTGGTTGCTTCCATTCCGCCCATCACAGGCATCTGCACATCCATGAGCACCAGATCGAATTCTTCGGCTGCCGAAAATTCCACTGCTTCTCGCCCATTCACAGCAAGCTTCACCTCGTGGCCCAGCTTTTCGAGCAATCGCAGCGCGAGTTTCTGATTAACCAAGTTATCTTCCACCAGCAGTAGCCGCAGTTTTCTGCCTTCGAGCTTGTCCTCGCTTCCCTGTTTTTCTTTTTTTCCAGTGGCGGTTTCGAGCAGTTGAGAGATCGCGTCGTACAGTTCGGAGCGCCGGATTGGCTTGTTCAGCTTTCTGCCAATTTTCAGCTCTGGCGGGAGTACTTGAGCGTTCATGGCAAAACTGGAGGAAAGAATCATGATCGCGGTCTGTTCGACCGGAGCCAGTTCCCGCAGTTTGGCCGCAACCTGATAGCCGTCCATCCATGGCATGTTCATGTCGAGCAACACGAGTGGATAAGGCTCTCCGCGCTGGATGCTCTTCTCGTACTCTTCAATCGCTCCAACTCCATCCGGAGTTAGCACGGAGCGCATGCCCCACTTTCCAAGAAGTTTCTGCAGCAAGTGCCGGTTCACTTCGTTGTCGTCCACAACCAGAACTGATTTGCCTTTCAGCTCTGTCAGCTCTCGCAATCCTTTGGATTCCGCTTTACCTTCTTCAAACGCGAGGGAGAAGTGGAATTTGCTTCCTTTGCCCGGCGCGCTGTCCAAACCGATTTCGCCACCCATCAATCGCACCAGCCGGGCGGAGATGGATAGCCCCAAACCGGTTCCCCCGAATTCTCTTGTTGTGGAAGAGTCTGCTTGCGAGAACGCTTCAAAAATCTGGCGATGCTTTTCCGCTGGAATCCCAATTCCAGTGTCCGACACAACAAACCGAATGGTGACCTTGTTCTCCACCGTATCCTGCAACTCAGCCCAGACGGCCACTTCTCCCTCTTTGGTGAACTTGATGGCATTCCCGACAAGATTTATCAGGATTTGCCGCAGTCTCGTCGAATCGCCCCTTAGTGCATCGGGAATTTTTCCTTCGGTCGTCCACGTCAAGTCCAGGCCCTTTTTCATAGCGCGCAAGCCTAACGGGCCTAACGCCTCTTCAATGCAGTCTTCGAGCGAGAATGTTGTCTCCTCAAGCTCCAGTTTCCCTGCCTCAATCTTCGAAAAATCCAGAATGTCGTTGATGATCCCAAGCAAAGCCTCGGCAGAGGAACGAACCATTCCCAGATATTCCCGCTGCTCTGGCTGGAGTTCCGTGTCCAGGGCGAGTTCCGTCATACCCAAGATCCCGTTCATCGGCGTGCGGATTTCATGGCTCATGTTGGCGAGGAATTCGCTTTTGGCCTGGTTCGCGGCTTCTGCGGCTTCCTTCGCGGATCGCAATTTTTCTTCCGCATGATGGCGTTCCGTCACATCCTGAATCACTACGACGTAGCCGCGCTTTCCGCCTTTTTGCTGAAATCCGCGCGCAACGGTGTCCACCCAGACAACCGCCTTGTCTTTTTTCAAATAGCGATAGTTCATGGCGTAATCTTTTTTGTGCGCGATTGCCAGATTGCGAACGTTCTGCAATTCTTCCAGATCTTCTGGATGAATAATCGGCATCCACGCATTTCCCATCGCTTCCGCTTCGGTCAATCCGGTCATCCGCAAATACTGTTCGTTTACGTAGGTGAACTTCCCAGCCTCATCCAGCAACACGATCCCTACCGGCGCCACTGCACTGAGTGTCCGAAATCGTTCTTCACTCCTCTTCAATTCCTCGTCGCGTTTTACCCGCTCCGTCACATCCTGAACAATTCCAACGTAGCCGCCCGAATTATTACCTTGGCCCAGAGTCGGTCGCGCGACGGTCTCAACCCAGACTGTTTGTCCCTGGCGGTCAACATAACGGTAGCTTCCGCGGAATTCCTTTCCGCGTTCACACGTTTCTTTCCAGCGGGCCAAAATCAGATCTTTATCATCGGGATGCAGCACCTGCTGCCAACCCCAATCTGCCCCTTCTTCTGCCGTCATACCTGTCATCGCCTGCCACTTTTCATTCAAATACAAAACCTTTCCTTCGGCGTCGGAGCGGAAAATCCCAACCGGTGCGGCGGCGGTCAGCGTACGGAACATCTCTTCGCTCTGGCGCAATGCCTTTTGCGCGTTCACGCGATCACTAATGTCCTGGTACAACGCGAATTGCCCTCGCAAAACACCATTCACCACAAACGGCACGCCGTACGCCTCGACGTCCACCATCAGGCCGCTCTTGTGCCTGCGGGCAATCGTTTGATGAACGGTGCTTCCGCTCAACACTTGCCGCGTCAAGTCATTGGCCTGCGCTCGCAATTCATCCGGCGAAAGCAAATCATCAATCGATTTCCCCTGCATCTCTTTCATTGAATAGCCGAACAACTCCTGAAAGGCGGCGTTGCTCATCTCGATTGTGCCTTCGGCATTTTCCGCAACGATTCCGATGGGGCATGCCTCGAGCAGTGTCGTCAGATACGAGGACTGCTCTCGCAGTTGTTCTTCACTCTGTCGCAAGGATTGTTCCGCTCTGCGTTTTTCCGCTATCTCCTGCTCTAGTTCCGTAGTGCGCGCGGTCACTCGCAATTCAAGCGTGTCTCTCGATTCCACAAGAGCCTGCTCGCTCCTTTGGATTTCACTGAGCATGTGGTTAAAATCCACTGCGAGTTGGCGCAATTCACTTCCCCCGAGCAATGGAGCTCGCAGCCCATATTCCTTCGCAATGGCAATCGTCCGCGTTAGCGCCGCAAGAGTTTCGATTGGCCGGGTGATGGAACGCACGAGGAAGGTCGTAAGTAGATACACGAACATCAACATACCTACTGCTACTAACGCCGTAAGCTCTTCAAAATGCGAAATTCTCTCGTGAAGATCGATCAGGTCGGCTTCAAGGTAGAGCGAACCGAGCCGTTTTCCATCCAATAGAACTGGGGAGGTCAGTTGCAGAACGTCTTCTCCCCAGAAGTCACCATCGCTAACATGTTCGGGAACCCGAAATTGTTTCGCGTCTGGCCGGGCGTACAATGCAAAGATCTTCCCGTTGCTGGTGAAAAGCACGCCACCGCGAATCCTCGGCCGTGTCTTTAGCGCTTCTAAGACTTTTTCCGCACTATCCGGATCGTCAAACGCCAGCGATGCGGCAATGTTTGTTCCGATCAAGTCCGCAGATAACTCAAGTTCTTTGTTTTTCTGAAGCTTCGCGGCGTGAATATCGAAGACCAGATACCCTGCGCTGCCCGCTACGAGGCCGACGCCAGTAGTAACCATCGTCAGCAGCAAGATTCGCTGGCGAAGTGAGAGCGCCCTTGTTTTACGTTCGCTTTGCATCCTATCCTTTGTCCGTCGCCGCGTGATTCACGACGCGCCGCGCAAGCGCCAGCAAACGCGAACTCATTTTCAGACGTGCGGCCTGCACCGCTTCCAGGTTCACTTCAAAACCGGGCGTACTGCCGTCCATCAGCAGACTGACCATTCCGCCAGCGTCCAGAAAACCCGGTGTCTCTCCCACGGTCAGTCCTCTGCCCGTTCGCGCAGCGTCCAGCACCTTGGCGTAGCGTTTTTCTTCCGATCGGCTGACAAAAATAATCTGGCAACTTCCCAGTTCCGCTTCCTTGTGAATCCATTTAACTTCGCTGTGCTTTCCGTTCACCGTCACGTCTCGCGTAAATTCCGCCAGCGAAGTGCCGAATGAATAGGTTCCAAAGACGCACCACCGAAACGTCCCTGCGACGGTGGTGGGCGAGTCTGCCGGCCAATCCACGAAGCTTGCCGACTTCGCCAGAAAATTTGCCTTCCACGCATATTCGCTGGAGGTCGAATCCTGCGTTGCTTCCAAAGGAAGAACGGCGCCGAGTACCAGCACTCCGGCACACACTATCGCTACCAAGCGATTCTTCGGGCCTTCCCGGTGCAAGACTGGATTCGCTGCGGACACAGCTCCCCCATGGAAGCTCAACGCAACTCCTGCACCACTTCTTGTTTTTAATTGTTATGTATCGCGTTGAAAAAAAATAACTTGCGGTGATTTAATGCGAGGAGTTTGCAGGAACATTTCCCGCAAAGGGACAACCTTCAAAATGCGGGTTCAATTCGGGACACTGAGCCATGCACTTGCCATCGCGCGAGCTCTACCGTGTATCAGTTATTCAAGTTTCCGATGGGAAGCCTTAGGATAACTCAGCTCACATCACTTATTTTCGGAGGGAACTATGGCCATATTTTTTTGGAGGCGCGGGTGGGAATCGAACCCACGCATAAAGGTTTTGCAGACCTCTCCCTTACCACTTGGGTACCGCGCCATCCACTGAAAATTATAGCCAAATTGACGAAGACTGTCAGCCGCACCGGTTGCGCATTTTCTACTTCTTCACAGTCGTCGTGATTTTTGCTTCCCGCAAGAACCGCGCCGCCTCTTCCGGCGGTGTCGGGTTAATGTAAAACCCCGTTCCCCATTCGAAGCCCGCGACTTTCGTCAGCTTGGGGATAATCTCCATGTGCCAATGATAGTGATCGTTGATTTCTTCCCCGATCGGCGAAGTATGAATCATGAAGTTGTACGCCGGTCTATCCAATGCCGCGTCCATCCGCATCAAAGCGTCCTTCAACATCCGAGCGAGACTAGCGTACATCGTGCTTTGATTGTTTTCGTACGACGATCCATGCACCTTTGGCAGCAGCCACATTTCAAACGGAAACCGTGAAGCGTAGGGTGTCATTGTAATGAAATGTTCGTTTTCTCCGACTACTCGTTCGCCCGTATCCATCTCTTGCCGGATGATGTCGCAGAAAATGCAACGCTCTTTTTCGTCGTAGTAGTGCCAGGAGCTGTCCACTTCTTCGCGCACGCGCCTAGGCACGATAGGCAATGCAATTAGTTGCGAATGAGGATGATCCAGCGTCGCGCCAGCCGATTCGCCGTGGTTTTTGAAAATCAGAACGTAGCGGAAGCGCTTATCGTTCTTCAAATCCAGCATCCTGTCGCGATAAGCCCACAAAACATCTTCCAGTGCACGCTCGGGAATCGTTGCCAGAGTTGCCGCGTGATCCGGTGCTTCAATAATTACTTCGTGCGCGCCAACGCCGTTCATCTTGTCGAACAAGCCTTCGCCTTCGCGGTCAAGTTCCCCTTCAATTTTCAACGCCGGAAATTTGTTGGGCACCACGCGAATGGACCACCCCGGCGAATTTGCCCCGCCGCCATTGCGCCCATACACAAGCAATTCATTGGCAGTCTTCGATTCATGCCCGGGGCAAAACGGGCAGTTTTTTGGATCTCCTGCAATCACTTCGTCGCGCAGAAAATCCATCGGACGTTTTCCACGGTCCGTGGAAATAATCACCCAGCGCCCAGTGATCGGATCTTTCCTTAACTCCGGCAACTCATCCTCCTAAACGTTTCGCCAAGGGCAACAATCATTCCGTGGCAGGGGAGCATTGTACCGCGACTTGTTCTGCACAAGCACTGTGCGGGGTTGCCACGCCCATCCTATTCGCCTTCGACCAGGCTGTTCCAGTTACTCAACAGGGTGAGCGGCCTGGTATTCTCGTCAGCCGCAACATCGAGGAGAAACTTTTTCCCGTCTATAGCAACGTCGTAGTTAATCATACCGGAGCGAAAAATTCGCAAGGCTGGATGATAGGCGAAGAGCCGCTCGGGCGAGCCAACTTCGAGGCTTTCTCCTTTTTCCGTGATTCGCACCGCCATCATCTCGTTTCTGTTGCTCACAAAATAGAGTTCCTTGCCGTCTCGCCTCCACCTCGGCCAACGCCCGCCTTCCGTGGACACTTGCCACTTTCCTCCACCACCTTTGAACGGCACCACAATGACCTGTGGACCGGTCACCGAAGATACAAGCGCCATCCATTTTCCGTCCGGTGAGAATTGTCCGCTCGATTGCAGGTCCGGCGATACACTCGTTATGCCAAATGCGTGAGTTGGCTCCTTCCCTTCCAAATCCACAACCCAAATTTGCGAAGCGCCATTCACAAATCGCTCGCAGAGTAGATACCTGCCGTCAGGCGACCAATCCGTGGGTGAGTTGATGTCCGAAGTCTCTTCCAAAACTTTGGGTGCGCCCGATCCGCTGGACGTCTTCACGTTTAACGTGAAGCGCTTTCCCGGTTGTCCCAAACTATAAGCGAATCGTGTCTCGTCCGGGGACCATACGGCTTCCGAAACAGACAAGTTTTCAAATGTGAGGCGCGTTTTTTGTTGCCCGGAAGGATCCAGTCTCCAAATATCCGCGCCTGGATCGCCCATTGCCGCCAGGAGCTGTTTGCCACTTTTCGACAATCGAGGTCCGAACAGAATATCCGTCTCGCTCACGAAGTTTAGGTGTTTGCCGTTGCGGTCCACCCATTCGAGTCTCGATTTGCCCGATGCCGTCCCCGTTTGGTAGAGCAGCGTGTCTGCGTTCGAAACAGTGAACGTCGAGTGCCAAACTCCAATGTCGGTCACGAGACCTTCTGCGATTGTGGCTGTATTCCCGGTGAGCACCAATTTTCGCAAATCGAGCGTCTGCGCCATGAGTTTCGAATCGTGAACATAAAGGAGTTTTCCGGAAGCAAATTGGGCACCTACCGAGGTACTAACCAGGAGGCGGTTCATTTTCCCATCGAGCGACGCGATGAAAACTCCGTTCTGTTCGCCGAGAGGCTTCACGTGATTCGCAGCCATATAGAGGAAATGTTGTCCGTCCGGAAGAAAAAATGGCCAACGGTGGGTCGAGTGCAGATTTACGTCCAGGTGCGTTACGGGCTTCGGTGTTCCTCCTGTAGCCGGAATCTGGTAAATGATGTCTCGCGTCGTGGGCGTAAACAAAATAATTCCGCTGCTTCCCCAAGCCCCTCCGCGCGGGTTCGAGGCATCGCACAGAGTCTTTGTCGCTCCAGTGCCGATTTCCATGGTTCTCAATTTGCCGTCGCCGAAAAATCCGATGCTTTTGCTGTCCGGTGCCCAGAACGGATAAACTTCATTTTTCCCTTTGGACAACTCGCGCTCAGTTCCGTCGCGGAGTGACCGGTACCAAATCGCCCCTCCAGCTCCGAAAATAACACCGGTTCCGTCCGGCGCAAGTGCTGGTGGAATCCCAAGGTCGCCTTCAATTTCGAAATAGGTCCCTTGTGGTGGTGTGAGGGACGAAAACACAGGCGGCTTCGGCGCATTTTTGTGCAGCAACAAGGCGCCAATCGCGACAGCAAGCAACAATGCCAATCCCGCCAGAGCGCGCGGAATCCAAGGATTTCTCCAGCCCGTGGCAGCCGCGATTCTATTTGCTTCTTCTGCCCCACCGCTCGCAATCTGCTGAATTTCCATTTTCAAATCGAATGCAGACTGCCACCTTTCGTCAGGATCTTTCATCAGGCAGCGCCGGACAACGCGGTCCAGCGACTTCGGACACACCGGCATCAATTCCAGAATCGATCGCGGATCCCGCTCTAGAATCGCTGCAATGACGCTCGCTTGCGATTGTCCACCAAACGCGCGCTGCCCCGTCAGCATTTCGTAGAGCACGGCGCCAAACGCGAAGATGTCGGAGCGTGCATCTGCCATTTTCCCTTCCAGTTGCTCCGGTGACATGTAGGGATAGGTGCCGAGAATTGTTCCAGCGGCAGTATCGCTGCCCACAGTCGTTGGCGATCCTCTCTGCGTGCTGTCTGGCTCCGCCTGCAAAAGTGTTCGATCTTTGGCCAAACCAAAATCCAGGATCTTCGCGCCTTGCTTTGTGATGAAAATATTGCCTGGCTTCAAATCACGATGAATAATTTCCGCGCGGTGCGCCTTAGAAAGCGCATCTGCAATCTGCTCCGCATACTTCAGCGCCGCGTCGAGAGGCAACGCTCCCCGCTTGACGCGCTGCTCAAGCGTTTCTCCTTCCAGATACTCCATCACCAGAAAATGTGTTGTACCTTCATCGCCGACGTCAAACAGCGTGCAAATGTTCGGATGATTCAGTCTGGAAACCGCGCGAGCCTCGCGCTCGAATCGCTCCCGCAACTGGAGATTTTCCGCCATCGCAGCGGGCAGTACTTTCACGGCGACATCACGGCCGAGTCGTGTATCGCGTGCGCGATACACTTCGCCCATTCCGCCCGCGCCAATCGGCGCAAGAATTTCGTAAGGGCCTAGTTTTGTTCCGGAGACCAATGGCATGTGCCGGGGGATTATACCCTCTCGGGTTGCATTCGCGGCAGCTTCGCGCACTCAACTTATCGCAGCGCTTTCACCACAGCTCCAAAAAATGCGGGATCATCCACAACAGTAGACCCTGTTGGCTTGGGACGCGCGCTCAAAACTACAATCACAACCTTTTCTTTCCGATTGATGTACATGTGCTGCCCAAAGATTCCTCGCGCTTCAAACGCTCCATCATGGACTGGATCGCCTTTCGGAAAAGCCCACCACAAGTAGCCATAGTCAACACGCTTGCCGCCAATCTCTTTTCCGCTGCCCGCTTCGTCAAACCAGCCAGGCGGCACGATGCGCTTTCCATCGATCACGCCATCTGCTTGCACCAACAGGCCGATTCGTCCAAAATCCCGCAGCGTCGCCGCCAATCCTCCTCCGCCCCATCCCATGCCGTTCGGCGATTCGAGCTGCCACTTCGCTTGAGATTCCATGCCCCATGGCGCCCAAATTTTTTCCGCTAAATATTTCGCCAGAGATTTGTGAGTGGCGCCCTCCAGAACAGCACCAGCGATAAACGTTTCTCCCGTATTGTAATTCCAGATTGTTCCCGGCGCCCCGACTTTGGGGAGCGCGCTCATAAACGACAAAACGGTTCCGGGCTTCTGCTGCAGCTGAATCTCCAAAAGTTTGCGGCGGTCCGATTTTGGGTCGGTATATGTCTCATCCCACTTCACACCCGAGGCCATCTGAATCACGTTGCGCACGCTGACGCCTTCGTATCCTCCGCCCTTCAAGGCAGGAACATACTTCGCCACGGGATCGTCCAAGCTCGCGATCGAACCATCCTGCAGGGCTGCGCCAATCAAAGTCGAAGTCGCCGACTTCGCCATCGAATATGAGGGCCAGTGGGTCTCCGGCTTGATACCAAGTTCGTAATCTTCCAGCACGATTTCGCCATTCTTCAAAATCAGAAGTCCGGCTACGCGATTCAGGGCAAGATAATCGAACAAATCGTACTTCTTCCCGCCCGCTTCAAATTGCACATTCTTCAGCGCCGTCTTCCCCTTCGGCAGTTCGCGCGCTTTCGCCCCGCGCTCCACCGCCCGCATCGGAAACAGCTCCTCGCTCCGCGAAAACGTCCGCACCTCCAAATCCGGTGCCATCGCCCCATCAAACACTTGTCGAGGTGTCGCAATCTCCTTCTCTTGCGCCGAGGTTCGACGCGCAACACAGCCAAAAACCAACAGCACACAGGCAAAAACCCTGGTTTTTCTCCGCTTGTTCATTTCGTTATGACTTTCTCCTGTTGAGGTGCCGTGAAGCATACCGCGCTCCGCTGCTGGTCCGAAGCAATTCCCTCGATATCTGCGCTCTTGGATCGTATTATTCGGGACTCATCGCGTGAAACGAAAGCTCTCTACTCCTCACTAATTCACAGTTGCCCAACTCCCTCCTCTCTCGCTGAGTTTCTCTCCCGGCAGCTTCTGCGCCCTGTCTAGGGCATTCGGAGGTAAATTCATGTCTTCTCAGCTCAATCGGCGCAATTTTTGTGTAACGGCCGGCGCCGCCTCGCTGGCTCTTCTGGCTCAGTCTTCTTTCCTGGCGGAACCCTCAGCCGCTTCCTCTCTTTTTGTACGTCGCAACGTCGGCGGCATGAACGCGTATGACCCGGTCATTGTCGCCTACCGAAAAGCGGTTGCAACCATGCGAGCTTTGCCGGCAACAGATCCTCGTAGTTGGTCCTATCAAGCCGCTATTCATGGCACTTTCACCACTCCCCCGCAAACTGCATGGAACACCTGCCAGCACGGCGACTATTTCTTTTGGTCCTGGCACCGCATGTATCTCTATTGGTTCGAGCGAATCTGCCGCAGAATGGCCTGCGACGACTGTTTCGCACTGCCCTATTGGGACTACAACAATCCGGCCCAGCGCCAACTTCCTCCCATGTTCCGTGATACGTCAAGCGATCTCTACGTTGCCCAACGCGACCCCAACATGAACAGTGGAGCCGGCTCTCTTCCTGCATGGGCTGTGGACTACTCCGCCGGACTCTCGCAAATTAATTTCACGAGTGCGAGCAGTTCGTTTGAAGGCTTGCCACACAATCAAGTCCACGTGCTTGTTGGAGGCCCTGGAGCGTGCGCGAATGGCTGGATGGGTTGTGTCCCAACGGCTGCTCAGGATCCCGTCTTTTTCCTGCACCACTGCAACATGGACCGGCTCTGGAATCTCTGGCTGGCCCAGGGTGGTCGCATTGATCCTATCTTTGACAACGTCTGGAAGAATACGAAGTACACTTTTTTTGACGAAGAAGGCGCGCAGCTTGAAATGAGCGGTTGCGAAATCCTTCGCGCCGCCCAACAACTCCATTACGTCTACGAGGGCGAGCCGCCCCAAGTAAACGATTTTTGTTTTCCCATTATCAAATGGCCTCCCATTATTTTCGAAAAGGAAGTAGTTCTTCGTCTCCCTGTGCCGGAAATTCGGTTAGAGCAGGAGCCGGTCACTGTCCCCGTCGATTGGAAAGAAGCAAAGCAGAAGCTTAGCTCTCTTGCCGAAAGAAAAGACGCGACACTCTTCCTCGAACTTGAAAGGGTGGAAGCGGAACGCCAGCCCGGGGTTTCATGGCAAGTGTACTTCGGTCCGGCAATCAGCGGCGAACCGTCTGAGGACAGTCCATTTCTGGTCGGCGCCATGGCCCTTTTCGGTCAGGGAATCCATGGGGAATCGCATGACAAAGAAAAATTTGAGCCTGCAAAGTTCGCGTTTCCAATTAATCGCGCGCTCGTCGCAGGCCTCAAAGCGAATCAGGAGCGCTGGACCATCATGTTTTTTCCGCGCGGCGTTTTGATCGATGGAAAACCGTCACGTCCCAAGGTCGAATCGCCTGTGAGAATCGGTTCCGTCTCGATCACGATGGAAACGCATAAACCCGGGCAGGAGAAATAGTCCCGACAAACCTTCGTCTACTCTCTGCGCAATTGTGGGCTGAAGGCGTCCTTGTGGAGACGGACTTCCGGCGGGCTGCCGGGGATGTTGTCGATGGCGAGGACGTCGAAGCGGAGGGGGACATCTTTGACGTGGCGCTCCAGGAGAAAGCGCTGTGCAGTGCGGGCTACAACGTGTTGCTTTTGCGCGGTCACGCTTAGCTCAGGCAGCGCACTCAGGCGCTCGCCAACTGTTCTAGTGCGCACTTCCACGAACGCAAGCGTCTCGCTGTCATAGCCGATCAGGTCGAGTTCACCCCTTGCGCCGCCGCGCGGTGTGTAATTGCGAGCCACAAACACGTAACCGAGCTTCCTTAAATACCAATAGGCGTACGTTTCGCCGCGAACTCCAGTGCGTTGCTTTCGCGTGCGGTTCGCCGCATCAATGACTTTACTCTCATCGCGCAACCCATTCCGCGACTTCCAGCGAACCACGTAATATGCCAGGGCAGAAAATACCGGCACGGAATTACTCCTCCGTTAGCTTCCGCACTATAGAACACAACCGTCGCAGCGGCCACTATTTCTTGGCGGTCGTAGTTTTTTCCCGCGTTCTCTGTGTACTCGGTGCTCTCCGTATAAAAGCCCTTTAATGCAGGGAGGATTCCCGCATCAATTATTCCTATTGCTGCAACTCCACCTCTACCCGCCGCATGATCTGCCTCGGCGTCGCCGGGCCGCACTGCGTCAATGCCGCATCTGTGCACTCCCGGTGAATTGCCGTCACCGGATTCTCCATCGCGACGTGCAGGATTTTTCCATCTTCCAGGCTCACCTTCAGTTCCACGGTAAATGTCTCTTTGCCAACCTCTGCTGCGTACTTCTCGCCATTCTTTGACACTTCCACCCAGTTGTTAGGCGTGTCGGCAACCTTCGCTTTCATCCATTCTGTGGAAAGCCTTACTTTCGGCTCTTTCGGCGGAACGTGTTTCGCCACTAGTTTTGCCGTCTTCGTCGCGGCATCCATTTCCGCCAGCGTGAAATCGAAATCGATCGAGTCTTCTCCCAGAATCACATGGCCCCCATCGGCCCAAGAATTCGGCCCGCCCACCGGCACATAAAGATGGTCTCCGGCTTTCGACAGATTTCCGGCCTTAATCGCGAGCCATAAATCACTGTAGAACGTCATCATGTCCGCCATCGGCCCAACTAACATCGGCGAAACTTTGCTGAAATCTGGAAGCTTCATTGCATACGCTGGGTCCAGCGACAACTCCTGTCGGAAATTGGCGCTCTCCGGCGGCAGTGGCAGCGGGTGTCCGGCGGAAACCATGTTCGACCAGGCAAATTGTTCTTCCCACGCTCCCTCCTTGTTTTTTCCGACCGTTCCAATTGCATCTATCTCATATTCCCAAGCATCGTTCTTTGCTTTCATGTGGTACTTCATCGTCTCGCCCATCTTGTACTGCCGGTGAATTCCGCCTCCGGCCACCTGTGCCGGCCCAGCCGTATCGGGTTTACTTGCATTCGTTCCTGCAATCACCAACAACGCTTGCAAAAATATGGCTACGATCTTCATCACGACCTCGCCTCCAATCCCTCGCAAAAAAATTGCATCTCATGCTGCAAAACCATTTCTGTCCCGCGAAATGGCGGCCCTTCAACCGCCCACAATCCGGTCAATCCCAGGTGGATCGTCTTGAAAATCGGAATGAGCAGCGCAATCTGTACGTCTTTGCGCAACTTTCCGCTCTCCTGCAGCCTCCGGAAAAGCGCCTCCAGAGGCGGATCAATCGCTTTCTGCATCTCAACCGCGTACTGCATGAACTGCGGCCCCCGCAGGAACATTTGTCCAAGAAAAACACGGACAAATTCGACATGCTTTCGCTTCAACTGGAATTGGTAGCGAATGAACTCCGTCAGGATTTCCGCGAGGCTTTTATCTTTCACGATGGCAAGCTTGCGAACCTTTTCCTGGATCTTCGGCTCCAGCGCCGCCATGTACCCCACGACGATGTCTTCCTTGGTCTCGAAGTAGTTGTAGATCGTCCCCTTCCCGATGTCCGCCATGTCCGCAATGTGATCTACGGTAACGTTCGCCATTCCGTGACGGGCAAAGAGCCGAATGGCGGTCTCAATGATTCGTGTCCGTATTTCTTCTTTCTTGCGTTCCCTTCGCGGTTTTTCCTTTCTGACCACAGTCATATATGACTATAGTCATCATCGGGAGAACATCAGTCAAGTAGTTTTTTCACCCCAAAACCGAAGGGCCCGGAGAGTTGTTCTCCGGGCCCTTCGGTGCAGCTCACTTTCTTGGCTGCTAGATCTTCTTTTCTGCTTCGCGAATGCATTCTTCCAGGGTGCGGACCGCAAAGTCCGCCTGCTCTTCGTCAATGATGAGCGGCGGGGAGAGGCGCAGTGAATTTTCTCCAGCGCCGAGAATCAGCAGGCCCTTGTGGAACGCCATGTCCACGATCGCGTTGCGTAAGTCGGCTGCACGTTCCTTGGTCCGTTGATCGCGGACGATTTCGATGCCGATCATTAAACCGCGTCCGCGAACGTCGCCGACGATTTTGAATTTCTTCGTCCAGTCGGCAGTTTTCGCAAAGATGTAGTCGCCGAGTTTCTTCGCGTTCGCCATCAGCCCGCCTTCGAGCAGGTCGAGCGTAGCAATCGCAGCCGCGAGGCAAACGGGATTCCCTCCGAACGTCGTCCCGTGAGCCCCGGGCTTCCAGCTCATTACACTCGAACGCGCGATGATTGCGCCGAGCGGCATCCCACTGGCAATTCCCTTCGCGCTGCAAAGAATGTCTGGCTCGATGCCGGCATATTCGTGCGCCCACATTTTCCCCGTGCGGCCTATGCCGGATTGCACTTCATCGCAAATCAGCATGATTCCGTGCTGCCGGCATATACGCTGCAATTCCTGAAGGAAAAACTTTGGCGCGGGAACGTAACCGCCTTCGCCCTGAATCGGCTCGATAATAATTCCGGCGACTTCCGAAGGATCGAAGAGCCGCTTGAAAATCTGATTTTCTAATTGCTCCAGAATTTCTTCGCCGCAAGTTTCCGGTCCGTGACCAAGCGCACAGCGATACGCGTAAGGATACGGAATGTGTTCGACGCCGCTGAGCAGTGCGCCGAAATTCTTGCGCTGCGTGGACTTCGACGCCGTCAGTGAAAGCGAACCCATGGTGCGGCCATGGAAGCAGCCGTAGAATGCGATCATTTTGTCGCGCTTTGTGGCGTAGCGCGCGAGTTTTACTGCGCCCTCCACGGCTTCCGTTCCGGAGTTGCAGAAGAAAACTTTCTTCTCTTCCGAGCCACCTACGGTTTTTCCGAGCCGCTCCGCGAGATACGGCAAGCTCTCGTAATAAAAATCGGTTCCCGACATGTGAATCAATTCAGCAGCCTGCTTCTGAATAGCATCCACGACTTTAGGGTGGCAGTGTCCCGTCGAACAGACAGCAATTCCTGCGGCAAAATCCAAGAACACGTTTCCGTCGACATCTTCGACCATCGCTCCGCGGCCAGACTTGGCGACCAGCGGATAATCACGCGTAAAAGAGGGCGACATGAATTTGGCGTCGCGCTCAACGATATTTTTTGCTTTCGGCCCGGGCAGAGTGGTGATGAGCCGGGGCGTTTTGGTTTCCGTTGCGGTAATCATGAATCCTCCAAATTGTTGATTGGTCAGCGGTTATTGTGGTGTAAGGACCGCAGGGCAGACTTTTTTCGCGCTCAGGCGGACGTATCCCCTTTGCGCTCTGCCAGTTGGAGGGTTATTAATCTACGCCGTAGAGGTTCGGACGTACTTCGGCGGGAGAGGAGAAGCCAATTGGGCAGTAGTGAATCGTCATTTGCGTTTCCAGCGGACGCTGCCGTCCCGCGAATCTTCAAGAATTATACCATGGTCTGCAAGCTCTTTGCGGATGCGATCGCTGGCGGTGAAGTCGCGTCGGGCGCGGGCCGCGTTGCGATCGGCGATGAGTTTTTCGATTTCGGCGTCGCCGAGTGCACCTTCGCCAGAGCCGAAACCGAGCGCTTTGAGCTTGGCTGCGTCGTCGTCCTGGATGACGGCGAAGACGCGATCGAAGTCAGCGAGAAATTTTTGAGCCGGGGCGACTTCGTCCTGTTTGAATTCACCCTTGTCCATGGCGATGTTGGCTTCGCGGACAAAATCGTACATGGCGGCCAGAGCGACGGCGGTGTTCAGATCGTCGGAGAGGCCGGCGTCGAAATCGTTTGCGGCTTTGGCGATGCGCTTGGCCATGGCGGAATTGCTGCCTACCGGAAATTTTCCCTCTTTGAGGCGATCGGCAAAAGTGCGGAGGCGTTCAACGGAGCTCGCCGCTTGCTGCAAACCGTCGAAAGTGAAATTAAGTTTGCCGCGATACGGAACGCTCGAAAGCGCGAAACGCAATGAGGATGGCTTGTAGCCTTTCTCAAAAAGGTCGCGTAGTGTGAAAAAATTCCCTTCCGACTTGGACATCTTCTCGCCTTCAACGAGAAGATGTTCAGCATGCAGCCAGTAGCGCGCGAACGTTTTTCCTGTGGCGCCTTCGCTCTGTGCAATTTCGTTTTCGTGGTGCGGAAAAGCGAGGTCAATTCCGCCGGTATGAATGTCCAGTGTTTCGCCGAGATACTTCATAGCCATCGCGGAGCATTCGATGTGCCAGCCCGGACGGCCTGCGCCGATTTCCGTTTCCCAGAAATGTTCACCTGGCTTAGGTGCTTTCCAGAGGGCAAAATCTCGCGCACTTTCTTTTTCGTAGCGGTCATTGTCCACGCGGGCACCAGCCTGGATTCCAGTCAAATCCACTTTGGAAAGCTTTCCATACTGCGGAAATTTGGCAATGCGATAGTAGATCGAACCTTCGCTATCGTAAGTGAACGATTTTTTCTGCAGGCGTTCGATGAGCTGCACCATTTCCGGAATGTGGTCCGTGGCGCGAATCCAATGCTCGGGCGATTCCACATTCAGCGTTTTGCAATCGTCGAAAAAAGCCTGTGCGAATTTCGCCGTGTATTCACGAATGCCGACTTTTTGCGCGGCAGCATTGGCGATGATGCGGTCATCCACGTCCGTAAGATTCATGACATGGTGCATTTTGAAGCCGCGCAGCTTCAAAAAGCGGCGAAGAATGTCCTGGAAAATGAAGGTGCGGAAATTTCCGATGTGCGCGTAGTCGTAGACAGTCGGCCCGCAGGTATACATCTTCACTTCGCCAGGGGTTTGAGGAACGAAAGGCTCGGTCTTGCCGCTATACGTATTGTGGAGTCGAATCTCGTTCATGCGTCGTTTGTCGCGTCTAAATAGCTGAAAGCAAGCTGTTGATTGTAGCCGAGGCGTGCAAAGCGGAGCAAACCAAATGGAATCGCGCTGTGCTTCGCAACGCGATTGACGCCGATGCGTTGCATGATTAAAGTCCTTGCGGGGAAACCGCGGAGGTACTGGCGATGAAGCAGAAAATTGGGATTGCAGGACTGGCAATCTTCCTTGTGGCGAGCGCTTCGCTGAACGGGCAAGAAAAGAAAACGACGGAAGAAAGCAATCTGCTGGTACCAGAAGATTTTCTGAAGCTGCGCGGCGTACAAGATCCGCAATTTTCGCCCGATGGAACACGAGTGGCATTTGTCGCGACCGATCCACTGACCGGCCAGCACCGGACGCGGCACATTTGGATGTACGACCTGAAAAGCAAATCAGCCTGGCAATTCACCTATTCGGAAAAATCGGAGAGTACGCCGCGCTGGTCGCCAGATGGAAAGCAATTGGCGTTTCTTTCTAACCGCGGCGAGGAGCAGCAGATATATCTCATGCGAGTGAACGGCGGCGAAGCGGCTGAATTGACCAAAGGCAAGGGTGGCGTTGAAAATTTTGCCTGGGCGCCGGATGGGAAACAGATCGCGTTTTTGTCCCCGGATGCGAAAACGGAAGAACAGGAAAAGAAGGAAAAAGACAAAGACGATTCGCATGTAGCGGACAAAGATGAGCGCCGCCCGCGGTTGCGCATTCTGGATTTGGCGACCAAAGAAGAACGCGCGCTGACGAAACCGAATTGGGAGATCAAAGAGCTGCAATGGTCGCCGCAAGGAAAATTCCTCACCGTGGTCGCGACGGATAAGCCGGAATCAGATAGCGAGACCGATCGAATATTTCTAGTGAATGCGGCGGACGGGGCGATGAAGCAAATGCTGGCGCCACGGGGCGGATTTGGGAACATCCAGATCGCGGCGACGGGAACTGCCGTTGCGTTCCGCGGGTGCCGGGAAGACGGGCCAAATGCTCACGATTTGATGCTGCTGCGCGTTGGCGAATCGGCCGCACAGAATTTGTCCGGCGCAAACCTTGACCGCTTCGTGCAAGATTTCCGCTGGCTGCCCGATGGACGCATTTTGTTGAGTGTGCTCGACGGGTTTCGCTTCCATTTTGCGATTTACAACGAAGACGGAAGCCGCAGCGATTTTCCTGCACTTGTAACCAACCCGCGCCAGTTCGCAGTGAGCACAAATGGAAGCGTGGCATTTACCGGTGAAACGACGACCGAAGCGCAGGAGCTTTGGATTTGGAACCGGAAAGATGCGCCGGAACAGGTGACACATCTGAACGACAAGTGGGCGAAACACGCGTTGGCAAAGCCTGACATCTATAAATACAAATCGTTTGATGGATTGGAAGTCGAAGCGGCACTGCTGAAGCCGGCGGATTGGGACGGAAAGACGAAGTTGCCGTTGATTGCTTACGTGCATGGCGGTCCGACGGGCGCCTGGATCGATTCAGTGGATGCGTGGTCACAATTGCTTGCGGCTCGCGGATTCGCCGTGTTTATGCCGAATATTCGCGGCTCGCTCGGCTACGGCCACAAATTCATTGAAATGAATCGAGCAGATTGGGGTGGAGCGGATTTTAAAGATGTGATGGCGGGAGTGCACGATCTCGTGAGCCGTGGGATTGCCGATCCGAATCGGCTGGGAATTGCGGGGTGGTCGTACGGCGGATATATGAGCGAGTGGGCGATAACGCAAACGAATGAATTCAAGGGCGCGGTCAGCGGCGCAGGAATGGCGAATCTGATTTCGGAATTCGGCACAGAGCAAGGGCCTGCATACGACGAATGGTTCTGGGGCGTACCGTACGAAAAACCCGAGGGATTTTTGAATCATTCCCCTTTTCTGTTTTTGAAGAAGGCGAAAACCCCGACGCTGATTTTGCAAGGCGAAAACGATCCAGTTGATCCAGTCGGGCAGAGCGAAGAACTTTATCGCGGGTTGAAGCGGTACGGCGTCGTGGCAGACCTGGTTTTGTATCCGCGCGAGCCGCACGGATTTCAGGAAGCCAAGCACCGGGTTGACGTACAGAAACGCATGGTTGCCTGGCTGGAAAAGTATGTGAAAAACGCTGGCTCGCAAACCGCAAGCAACGGTCAATAATTAGATAGCCGAAACTTCCGTATTTCCATGAAGCGGCCAATTTCCGAGAGGAAACCGCGCTTGCTTGCTCAGGAAAAGTCCGTCGAAGAATTGACGCGCGCGTATCGCGTTTTGAATGTGCCGACGTCCGCTTCGGTACTAGCGATTAAGTCCAATTATAGGAAGTTGATCAAGCGGTGGCATCCTGACCGACCTGCGACAGGCACCGCAACGGCGGCCGAGGCATCGTTCATGACGAAGCTGATCAACGAAGCTTATGCGCTGATTGAGAATGCACCGCTGCGGTATTACTCAGGAACAGGAACTTCGAAAACTGCCGAAAAGAAACATGTGGGACCCAAACCACGAAACATAAATGAAGTGGATTTGTCGAAGATGTTCTTCAATGAAAAGCGGATTGAATATGCGGTGCGAATTACTTGTGGAGCGATTTCGGGAGCGTTTGTGGGATTGGCGTTTTCTTTAGACTTTTTTCGCGAAGATCTTGAGATCGTTGCAGGGATCGCGTTGTGTGCGATCGGATTTGCGGCGGGAGCAGTGAAGTATGGAGATAGATTTTGGAGGGCAGCGTTTGGGAATTGGTGGATGTGGGAGTAGCGCGAATGAGCTTACGGGCATCAAAAATTCGCGCGTAATTCGAGGGCCAAATGTCGAACCAATGGGATCCGAGGCAATATGACGCGAAGCATGCGTTTGTGTATGAGAAGGCGAAAGGATTGGTGGACCTTCTGAAGCCGCTTCACGGCGAGCGGATTCTTGACCTCGGCTGCGGAACGGGCGTGTTGACCGCGGAAATCGCGTCGAGGGGCGCAGAGATATTGGGAATTGACCGCTCGGAAGAGATGGTGGCTCAGGCGAAGAGCAAGTTCCCCGCCCTAAAGTTTGAAGTTATGGACGCAACGCAATTGAATTTTGATAGCGAGTTTAACGCCGTGTTTTCAAATGCAGTGCTGCATTGGATTCCTGAAGCCGAGAAGGTGGTTAGCGGAATTGCCCGCGCGTTGAAACCAGGCGGAAGATTTGTGTCGGAATTCGGTGGCAAAGGAAACATACAAACGCTAGTGAAAGCATTCCATGACGCTTTTACGACGATGGGAATTCGAGAACCGGAAGGTGTGAGTCCGTGGTTCTATCCGGGTATCGCCGAGTACTCGGTGCTTCTGGAAAAACACGGGCTGGAAGTACGGGAGGCATCGCTCTTTCAACGGCCCACTGTGTTGGAAGACGGTACCAGAGGATTGGAAAACTGGATTCGCGTGTTTCGCCAGACTTACGTTGAAAAGCTGGGAGAAGCGACGACAACGAAGTGGATCCACGAAGTCGAGCGGCAGTGCCGCCCGAAGCTATTCCATGACGGAGACTGGGTTTTAGACTATCGGAGATTGCGAATTACCGCTTTCAAGGCTCAATAGCCTTTTTTCGATTCTGGCCAAGTTCAATTTATGTCAATGTCCGTTGCCGTTCGACCAACCGGCGGGCAAAGGCGAGATGATGCTACGCCGCAAAATCTTTTGCCTCATCATCTCGTGGTCTGCAACCGACAATAGCTCACTCAAAGAGACAGGGTTCCCGGGATCAAAACCAGCAACACCAACACTCAGAGAGAGCTGGTAGGGAGCAAGAACGTCACGGTTCATAAGATCCATCGAGGATTTGAAACGGCTCAATATGCTCTCTCGCGAATCATCGGTATTCGCCTGGGCCAAGACGGCGAACTCATCGCCTCCAATGCGCGCGATGATGTCCGATTCGCGGAAAGTCATCTTCAGAACTTCACCGCAAGCAACCAGAAGCGCATCCCCTTGAACGTGGCCACAACTGTCATTCACCATTTTGAGGCCATCTACGTCAGCAAAAAAGAGCAGTAACGGCTGGGCCGTTCGAAGCGCCAGCCGCATGTTATGCATTCCCAGAAGTAGAAAGCCGCGCCGGTTATAGAGGCCAGTCATATCATCGGTCAGCGCCATGGTACGGAGCTGATGCAGGACCTTCCAGCGCAGGAAAACGGAATGCGCAACTTCAATCAGCAGGTCGCGAAACTTGAGTAGATCTTCATCACTGGAATCGGGGGATTGGGAGAACGACTCGACCCTGGCAAGCAGGCTGCTGAGTTCGTCGTTTTCTTCTTCGAATGCATCACCCATGAAATCGTCCGCGAATAAATCACCAGAGGACGACCAAAGTGAAGCGGCAGCGGAGAGAGCCGCCGCTCGCCTCTCCGAACCAGCGGCATTGTACGGATCAGGAAAGCCATCATTCCCAGCAGTCGGGTAAGCCAATCTAGTCATATCGTTTTTTTTCCTCACGCAGCGCCGGGGCGGCCAATCCAGATGACTTATGTACAGGCGAGTTCGTTCGGTGGCCACCCGAGTATTGGAACGCCCCCAGCGTTGCTCACGATGAGAATAGCAAAGCAGAAATTCGATTAAATCGGGTTGTTGGTGGAATTGCCGCTACGGCAAGAACTGATTTAACGGTCAGGTAAAAACCTTAATTGCCGATACTATGGCTGAACCAAACCACGACGAATTGCATAGCGCACGAGCCCCGCGGTTTCATGAATGTCCAATTTCTGCATCAATCTGGAACGATGAGTTTCCGCGGTCTTCACACTGATGAAGAGAAGCGAGGCGACATCCCGGGTGGATTTGCCCTCTGCAATCAACTGCAAGACCTGGCGCTCGCGAAGGGTGAGCGTATCTGTTTTATTGTCGGTTCGGGATTTGTACGCCGTCAGTACGGCGCCGGAGATGCCGGGGCTGATGTACACCTTCCCGTCAGACACCTGTTGAATAGCGTGGACAAGGTCGCTCGATGCCTGCGATTTGAGGACGTAACCAGAGACGCTGGCCTCCAAGGCATCGGCGATGTACATGTCTTCAGTGTGTTGCGTTAGAAGAATGACCTTGGTGTCCGGCCACACCTTTTTGATTTCCCGAGCGGCGTTTAAGCCGTTCTGAGAAGGCATGCTGATATCCATGACGACGATATCCGGAGCAAGAGCGCGAACCTGGTCAAGAGCCTCTAGACCATCGGACGCTTCCCCGACGACGGAAAAACCTTCACGCTCAAGCAAGGAGCGAAGTCCTTGACGAACCAGAGCGTGATCATCCACGAGAAGAATGCGAATGGGCATGCTTCACCTCCATAGAGTTCCTGGGTACATGCAGAGTGAGGCAAGTTCCCCGTCCGGAGGAGGATTCCAGCACGAGAGTCCCACCTATAGCGTTGATGCGTTCCTTCATGCTGGTGAGGCCGAGACCTCTTCGCTGGCCCGCCTCTTGAGCATGATCGGGATTGAAACCGATTCCATCGTCTTGCACTTTGCAAACGAAAAAATTCGGCTCTTGAAAGAGTTCGATGGAGGCAGAAGAGGCACGCGCGTGTTTAACGACGTTGTTAAGCGCTTCCTGAAGGATGCGATAAAGCGCAATTTCCGCGGCAGGCGGCAGACGATCGGCCACATCGGCGGAGATTTGGATCGGGAGAGCTGCACGCTTGGAGACTGCTCCTGCGAGAAAGCGAATTGCGGGAATCAGCCCGAGATCGTCAAGGATAGTGGGGCGTAGTTCGTGGGAATACTGGCGGAGCTGAGCTTCGACTTGTTTGAGCAACATGTTTACATTTTCAAATTCCGCTTTATGTTCGGCCGAAGAGTGCCGGGCCAGGTTGGAAAGTGCCAAATGAACGGCGACGAGAAGCTGGCCCGCCTCATCATGGACTGCGTAGGCAATTCTTTTGATTTCTTCTTCAAGCATTTCGTTCATTTTACGAAGAGCGGACACGGCATCGCGGAAACCTCGGTTGGCCATTTCGTAGGGAGAAAGAACTTCGGCCAGGAATTCAGCGGCCAGGGAATCGAGCCGATCAATATTGCCACGGCCACGCTTCTTGCGAAGAAAGTGAAGATAAGACTCCTGGTGCCCGATAGCAATTTCGACCAGGCTGATACCGCGCGCCGTGCAATCGCGGCCAAGCTCGTAAGCTTGACGAAGGGCAGCTTCCTCCGGATGAAGCAAATAATCGGTCAACGCGTCCGAATACAACTCGGAAAAAGTAGGAGCGTGTTTTTGCCGTGTGGCAGAGCCAGATTTCATTTGGAATTTCCCATAAAGCGTGCAACGAAGACGAGTGCGTCGTCACTGCCTTTGCAATGTTTGGCAAGAATCCTATCCGCCGACCTCTGGGGGGACTCATGAAGAAAGAGATCGTTCGAAAAATCGCTCCGAACACCATCCGTCGCAAAAGCAAGAGTGTCTCCAGGTAAGAGAGGAAGAGTCGCGGTTTGCAAGATGGGGAGTTGGGAGCCGACAACACCGGGACGGAGGAGGAGAGTTTCGTTGTGAAGATGGTTTGTTTTACCGGACCGTATGAGCACGCCTTGCACGTTGCCCACGCCAAGCCACGTCAAAGTTCCTTGCCGGAAATCGATGGAAGCGAGGCTGAAAACGACACCGCGCGTAGCACGAAGAGCATCATGGCATCTTTGTACGAGAGAAACCAATTGATCGTCGGCAAAGGACTTGAGAATGGCCGCAGCGGCTTGAGCGGCAGCCGCTGCGCTCTTGCCATGGCCGATGCCATCGATTGCAGCCAGAAGGGTGCTATCCGCACTACATTGGGATACGGACAGATCTCCGGACTCGATCTGATCGCCGGAGGCGAACGATGCGATGCCGAGTTCGACGGGGTCTACTCTTCTTGCTGGTCTTGACGCCATTTCGTGACCTTGACAACCGTGCCCTGGCCGATCGCAGATGCAATTTGAAATTCATCGACAAGTCTTCTCACACCTGGCAGGCCGAGGCCCAAACTGCCAGAAGTGGAAAAGCCGTCGCGAAGGGCAAGGCGAATATCGGGAATGCCGGGTCCATTGTCGGAAGCAATAATCAAAATACCTTTGCGGCGCGATTCCCGGAGAGTTTGCAAAATAATCTCACCCTTTTTTGCATACGAAACGATATTACGCGCCAATTCAGAAATTGCGGTAGCGATCAAGGTGCTATCCACCGCGGAAAAACCTGCATCCGCAGCCAGAGATCTGCCCTTTTGACGTGCTAGGACGATGTCTTGATCTGAGTTGATGGGCACGCGAATTTCCCCGACTTGCACTGCCACACTCTCTCAATTGATGTTCTTAAATTTTTGGTTCAAATACGCAAGCCCTTCTTCTAGATCAAGAGCTGTTCCAACACCTTCCAGCGTTAAACCTAGTTGAACCATCGCAAATGCAACCTCCGGTTGAATGCCAACGATGACGGTTTCCGCACCCCGCAAACGGATCATCAGGGCGATTTCTCGAAGCGTGCGTGATGCGAAGGAATCCATTACGTCCATGGCCGTGACGTCCACAATGACCGCGCGAGAACGGAAACGGACCACGCGTTGCACGAGTGCGAGACGGAGGTGTTCGAGATCCGCATCAGAAAGGGCGGCCTGAATCGTGGCGATCAGGAACTCGCCCTGCTTAAGAATGGGAACTTCCAAATGTACCTTCTTCCAGACGGCCTATCGCGGATCAGATACAGGCACGACTTTGTATCCCAAGAGTTTTTCGGCTTGTTCAATGCCGCCTTGCAAATCACCGACGGTGTTCATCTTTCCGAGGTCAACACCGATGGTGACGAGGGTCTGCGCGATTTCTGGGGAGAGACCGGTAACGATTACGGTCGCGCCAAGGAGGCGCGAGGCTTCGACCGTTTGGACCAGGTGGTTGGCGACGGTAACGTCCATCGCGGCTACACCGGTGATGTCGATGACGACGACTTTCGCACGGTTAGTTCGAATGCCGCGGAGCAACTGTTCGGTCAACTGGCGGGCGCGCTGGGGATCGATGACTCCGATGATCGGGAGAATGAGCAATCGTTCACGGACCTGCAAGACCGGCGTGGACAATTCGCGAATTGCCTCTTGCTGTTGGCGGATAACGCGTTCGCGCTCTTGAACGAAACCGACAGCAACGGTGTTAGCGATGCGGTTCGCGGCAGGCTCATAGGCGTCGAGGATGCGATTCAGTTTTTCGGAATCGGCCTGGTACTTGGCGAAAAGAGAGCGGGCAAGAACGTCGCGGAGGAGGAGAACAATTCCGATGACTTCGTGCGTTTCGACACCGCGAGGAATAATTCTTTCGGAAAGATTTCGGGCATAGGCCTGCAACGCTTCGAAGGTTCCGGTTTCCAAAGCTTCCACATAGCTGTCGTAAACCGATGTGGCTTCCGCGAAAATCTCTTCCTTCGTCATCGCGGTCAGAAGCCGTGTTTCGGAAATTCTACGTAGCCATTCTTCACGCAGGTGAGTCCGGTTTTGCCTGAGGTGCGCTACAAGCTCGCGCAACAACTCGGGCGGCGCTTCATTGCGCGGCAATTCCGGATAGTTAGGCTCTTTTGAACCCGCTCCGCGAGGGGGGCTTTCACGTTTCGCCATGAACACACTCTCCTATAGCCCAAACATGGTGGGAAGTCTGTCTCTATCAAGCTGCCCTATTAAAGATGGAATAGCATGTTGAACTTTACCTACTCAATCAAGTAAAGCCTCCCTTGCGGTATCGGGTAAATACCCTACATTGACGCAAGGCTTAATCCCTCTCCAGGGGAAGAGACCTTGCGGTGACAGGGAGAGGGCCACAATAGGTTGAGTAGGTCTTTACAGAGCAAGCGTGTAGTGATACATTTTCTTCCCGTACCGCCATCCATGCGCCAGGCGGCTGGGCCTCTGACTGAGAACCTGCCAAACGTGTGTCCCTTCAACGATTTAGAGTTGAAGCGGACGTCCAACCGGAACCCGGTTGGAATGTTGCGAATAGACACCTCCAACTGGGGAATACTGAGTCGTCTCTCTTCGCGCGACGTGTGTCTGGCCCCTTGCTGCGTATGGAAGCCGTGAGGAGACCAAAGGGGATACCTTGCTGAAGCTAAGAAAAGTCGAAATTACGGGGTTCAAATCGTTCTGCGAGCGGACGGTGGTGACGTTTAGCGGAATGGGAACGACGTGCATCGTCGGGCCGAATGGCTGCGGAAAGTCCAACGTGGTGGACGCGATTTCCTGGGTACTGGGCGAGCAGAGCCACAAGAGTCTCCGCGCGGGGCGCATGAGCGACTGCATTTTCAACGGCACAGTGAAGCGGCCCCCGATGGGGTTGGCAGAAGTGACGATCACTATGGAAGATCCGGAACTGGCCGAAGCGGCGCGATTTGTGATGGAAAGCGCGGAGAAAAACGAAGAGGGCGGGATTGGGGCAGATAGCATTGAAACGACCGAGATAGCTTTGGCTCCCAATGAAGAGATTATTTCGCTGACAGAGCCATCCGCGGGCGAATCCATTCCGGAAGTGGAAGCGGTTCCGGTGGAAGAGGCTGCGACTGAAGGTCCGGCATTTTTGAAGGGGAAAAAGAAAAAGAAGGCGGAGAAACCGGAGTTAGTGACGAAGCCTGGCGAAGTTGTGGTGAGCCGGCGGTTATATCGGAGCGGGCAGAGCGAATACCTGATTAACGGACGCGTAGCTCGCTTGCGCGACATTCAGGAGATGTTCATGGGCGTCGGGCTTGGGCCAGATTCGTACGCCATCATCGAACAGGGCCGCATCGGGCAAATCCTTTCCACAAAGCCGATGGAACGCCGGGCGATTATTGAAGAAGCGGCTGGTGTGACGAAGTTCAAGACGAAGAAGAGGCTGGCCGAAGCAAAACTCGAATCCTCAAAATTGAACCTTGCACGTGTGAACGACATCGTGGTGGAAGTCGAAAAACAGCTTGGCTCGCTGAAGCGGCAGGCAGCGAAAGCGCGGAGATACGCAGAAATTCGCGAGCAAATACGCGGGATCGTGCGCCAGATGCTGGCGGGCAAAGCGCGCGAAACGGAAGCAGATGCAGCGCGGATTTCGAAGCAGCTCGAAGAATTTGCGGCGGCGGAGCTGCAGCATGCGATGGCGATCCAGCAGCAGGAGGGCGAACAAGATCGGCTGAATCAGCGCGTGTACGAACTGGATACGGAAATCCGCCAAAACCAGAACCAATTGAATCTGACGGCGCTCGAAGCGGATCGCGCGGAGAACCGCATTGCATTCAATTCACAGCGCGGGGAAGAGTTAACCGCACGGCGCGGGCAGTTGAGCACGGATTTAAATCAAGTGAGCGCACAGACAAGCGAATGGCAGACACGGAGCGCTTCGCAGCAGCAGACCGTCGCGATGTTGAAAGAAGAGGCGACCGGGTTGACGACGCGGGTGGAAGAACTTTCAACTCGGGCGCAAACTCGCGCGACGCAAATTAGCGAAGCGGAATCGCGAATCAAAACGTTGCGCATGACTGCGGCCCAAGCTGGAGATAGTTTGCTGCGCCTGCACGGCGAGCAAAAGCAGGCGGAAGAGGCTCTGGTGCATCAGAGCGAAGCGCTGCGGAGGCGCGAAGCAAGCGAGCACGAACTGCTCGAGAGTTCAATCGGTGTACGCGGACAGGCAGAAGATGCGGCGCATGAATTGGAAGCAGCGAGCATGCAATTGAATGGGCTGAAGAAACAGGCTGGCGAGCTGCAGGCCAAGATGATGAGTTTGCGTACGGAGCGCGAGGCTTCGACAAAACAGGCAGAGGTGTTGCGCGATTCGCTGGCAGGAGTGCGGGCACGCCATACGACGTTGACACGGATTTTGAATGATCGCTCGTACACGGCGGACGCAGTGCAGAAACTCTTTGCCGCGAATGAACGCGGTGGCGGACAGGATTTCCGCGCAGTGGGCGTGCTGGCAGATTATGCGGAAGTGCCGGAAGAGCACGAAGGTGCAATCGAACAATACCTGCGCGATGAATTGGAATACGTTGTGGTCGAAACGTTTGATCATGCACGCGCGGGAGTATCGCTCTTGCGGGAAGAAGTGGGTGGACGCGCGACATTCTTCGTAGATTCGACAAAGAACATGAAGGTGGACGAATACGAGCCGATTGTTCCCTTCCGCATGGAAGACGGCGTCGTTTCGCGTATGGACAAGTTGGTGGAGTTCCGCGATCCACTCGGCGCTGCTGCAAAACAATTCTTACCGAGACTGCGCGCCGCTTATTTGACCGAGAGCATGGCAGCGGCGGAAAGACTTGCGAAAGAAAACGCGCAGTATGCATTTGTGACGCCGGATGGGACCTGCTATCAGGGACGGATGGTGACGGGCGGACGGCCGGATGAAGCAGGGCCGCTCGGCATGAAACGTGAGTTGCGCGCGCTGGACGCGGAAGTGATTCATCTCGAAGCGCAAATGGACGAGATGCAGGCGGAGATGGAGCGAATTGCGGCATCGCTGCAGGAAACAGAACAGAGCATTGATGGCGTGGCGGCAAAACAGCGCGAGGCGGAGCGCGAAGTAATCGGCGCGACGCACAAGCATCAGCAGACCCAGAGCGAATTGGCACGGCTTGGCCTGGAATTGACGGTCTGCCAGAGCGAGCTTTCAAGGCTGCGGCAGGAAGTTGCGGCGGTCGAACAACGCGCGATGATGGCGAAGAGCCAACACGCAACAGCGGCAGCGACTCGCGCGGAAGCGGAAACCGAGAGTACGCGACTGACCGCGGAATTGGCGGAGTTGCGCGGGTCCATTCAGACCGACCAGGATGAATTGGCGGCGGGTCGCGCGGAACTCGCTGCTCGCAATGAGCGGCTGAATGCAGCGGAAGCGCTGGCAGCAAGGCTAGCGGAAGAACGTGCGGAACTCGAACGGCGCGAAGCGGCCTTACGTCAGCAGGAAACTTCAATCTCCACTGAAACGGAAACGTTGACTGCGCAAAGCGAAGAGCTCTCGCGACAGCTCGAAGGATTGAGGACCGAAAAGGATCGGCTTGCGACGCGCCAGCAGGAACTTGAGCAGGAATGGGAAGCGGCGCGGACGCGGCTCACGCAAATGGAAGACCATCTACGCCTCGGACGGCAATCGCTGCAGGAGATGCGCGAGCAGCGCAGTCATTCAGAAGTCGAGCGCGCGAAGAACGAGAGCGATTGGCAGCATTTGCGAGAGACCTGCATGAGCGAAGTGAACGCGCAACCGGAAGACTTGATTGCAAGCGAGACGGCGTTCATGAGCGGCGAAGAGCTTACGCTGGCTGAAGCGAACTACCGCGAAATGAAGCAGCGTATCGAGAATATGGGCGCGGTGAACATGATGGCGCTCGAAGAGTTCAATGAGTGCGAACAACGGTTCACCTTCTTGACCCGCGAACGCGACGACCTCCTGCAATCCATCACCGACACGCAGCAGGCAATTGCTGAACTCGACCTGATTTCAAAGGAAAAATTCGAGCAAGCATTCAATGCCATCAACGCAAACTTCTCAACGGCGTTCCACACGATTTTTGGCGGCGGCATGGCGGAAATGCGCTTAACCGAACTGGATAGCAGCGGCGACGCAGGGATCGACGTAGTCGCTTCGCCTCCAGGAAAGAAATTGCAGAATGTATTGCTGCTCTCCGGTGGTGAGAAGGCTATGACGGCTTTGGCCCTGCTGATTGCGATCTTCCGCCATCAGCCGAGCCCGTTCTGTATCCTTGACGAAGTCGACGCGCCCCTAGATGAAGCGAACGTCGGCCGCTTCACGCGACTGATTGGCGAGATGAGCGCGCAAACGCAGTTCATCGTCGTAACCCACAACCGCAAGACTATGGAAACCGGCAGCGTGCTATACGGCGTGACGATGCAGGAGCCGGGCGTGTCCAAGATCGTTAGCGTGCGCTGGGAAGGCGACGAAGCGCCAGAGGCGAAGAAGACAAGGACCGCAGCAGCGTAAAAAACAGCCGTCAATTTTTCAATTTCAGGAAACAGGGCGCATCAATGCGCCCTTCTTTTTTTTCGACAAATTTGCACAGATCAATTCTCCACGACGGCTTGGCGACGACGGTTCGGTGCGCTAGAATGCTCGAACTCAGTCGAGGGGATTTTTTCTCTGTGCCGTCTGTGCCTGCAATGAAAACTTTACGGGAAACCCAGTTCGCCGGATTGACGCCGAGCGCGCGCGGGAAGGTGCGCGACATCTACGATTTGGGCGCCAAACTGCTGATTGTGGCGACGGACCGGCTGTCTGCATTCGACGTCGTGATGCCGACGCCGATTCCAGACAAGGGCAAGGTGCTGACGCAGCTTTCGCTCTTTTGGTTCAATTTGCTGAAACCTGTGATTCCGAATCACGTGTTGAGTGCGACGGAATTCCCTTCCCCATTTGCCGAATACACCGAGGAACTGGCGGGACGCTCTATGGTAGTGAAGAAAACGCAGCCGCTGCCGATTGAATGCGTCGTTCGCGGATACGTGAGCGGTTCCGGCTGGAAGGATTACAAAGCGACAGGCGCGATTTGCGGGATTCCTCTGCCGGCAGGATTAGTGGAATCGGATAAGTTACCAGAGCCGATCTTTACTCCTGCAACGAAGGCTACGAGCGGTCATGATGAGAATATTTCGTTTGAGCGCGCTGCAAGCATGATAGGCAAGGAGTTGGCCGAGAAAGTACGCTCAGTAAGCATTCAAATCTACAAACGAGCCGCGGAATATGCGGCGCCGCGCGGAATCTTGCTTGCGGATACAAAATTCGAATTTGGATTGCTGAATGGCGAGTTGATTTGGATTGACGAAGCACTAACGCCGGACTCTTCGCGCTTCTGGCCCGCTGCGCAGTACAAGCCGGGCGGCGCACAGCCATCCTTTGACAAACAGTTTGTGCGTGATTATCTGGAGCAGATCAAGTGGCCCAAAACCCCGCCGGGCCCGGAGCTGCCCGCAGAGGTGGTTGCTTCAACGCGTGCAAAGTACCGGGAAGCATACCGGATTCTGACCAGCCACGAATTGGATTAAGAAGACTTTTGACTGGCCCGAATGGGCCAATGCGGAGCGTGCAATTGTGAGAGATCAACTCGAAGGGCTGGTCATGCAGATGGTGGACCGTGGAATTTTGTTCGATGAGGCGGTCGGCGAATTCGAAAAGCGTTTCATCAAGAGCGTGCTGGATCGTGCAGAGGGAAATCAGTGCCGCGCTGCGAAAATTTTGGGCATTCATAGGAATACGCTAAGCAGAAAGATCGGGGAGTATAAGCTGGACCACAACCGAAAAGCGCGGCGATAGTTCTCCGCAAAGCAAAAGGGCTCTCTGATTCCAATCAGAGAGCCCTTTCAGTCTGTGAAGAAGGTTCTTGTTTAGCTTGGCTTTTTCGGCGCGGGTTTGCGAACTGGCGGTTTCTTAGGCGCCGGCTTCTCTTTTTCCTTGGGCAGATCTTCCGCGTTCACCTTGGCCTTGTCCCAGTGCAACATGAAAGCGGGATCCGGATCGTACGATTCGAGCGTTCCGGTGAATCGCGGCGCACTGTCTTTTTCCAGTTTCCCCGCCTCTGGCTGGCCAACAATCTTGACTTCCATGTTCGCCGTGGTCGCTGCGTCAAATTCGGCCTGGCTCGTAACGAACGCCAGCTTCAACACGACTGGATCGGCGTCGGTTGCCCCCGGCGTCACTTCAATCAATTTGCCAGGCACATCGGGAAATTCGAGGCCGCAAGAAGCGAACCAAGTCACTTTAGCCTTGTCGCCGCCAGCCTTCAGGTCCGCGATAACCGACGCAATCGTCATGTCCTTGCGTGCAGCATCGAGATCGGCTGAACTCAAAAGCTTATAGCTTTCCGGACGATCCGCAGAACTGCCCGCAAGTTGCAGAAGTTCATTGAACTCGGAGTCGGAAAGCGCATCGCACACAGTGCCGCCCTGATAGGCAAGGATGAGCTTTTTCAAATAAGGCGTGAGCTGTTTTTTCTGTGCATCCGTAGCGGACTTGGATGTGATGGCCTTGGCGATGTGCCAGAACCCATCCATCTGCTGCGGCGGGTTCATCGCCAGGTCTGCCTTCCCCATATTGTAGTGAGTAACCGGCTCATCCGGATTCAAGGCGAGAATGGCCTTGTAAAAAGCCATCGCTCCTGCGGAGTCCTTGAGCAGAACAGAAGCCTGAGCGCCAGTGTTATTGAAAAAGATGATGTACGGCAGCTTAGACTTTGCGAAGTCGGCGTCGGAAACGTTGTCCGGCTTTTTGATTTCGTCCATGGTCTTGAGAGCCTTCGCGGCCGCGTCGCGGGCAGCGGCGGCGCCTGCTGTCTGGTCCGCAGCGGGCAGAGCCGTCCAGGCACCCAAGCGAACGTTGTAGGCCTGCAACCGAGTCGGTGCATCTATTTTGTCGCCAAGAGCAACCAGTTTATCGGCGTTTTCAATTACTTTGGCGTAGTTCTTCTGCGTGCCATAGGCTTGGTAGTAGAGCGGATAAACATAGATCAGCAATGCGGAGTTCGGATATTTGGAAACAAAATCGTCGAGGCACTTAATCTGCGAAGCCGGAACTTTGTCGTCGGCGCAAGCCTTGTACGAGTTGTACTCCGCCATCGTGTACGGCTGCTTGCTAGCCCCTTGGTCCTGGCCGCCCGGCGCAGCAGCTGCCTGCGCATAAGCGCCCGAAGCGCTGCCAAGAACAAGACACAGGGCCGCTAAGACCGCCAACCCTGTCAATCGTCGTGTTGCGTTCATTCCGATTCTCCTCGCTAAGGAACCTGGAAGATTAGACTCCGTTGCGCCGCGGAAAGAGTCCAGCGGAACAACAAATTTATGTACAAAATTCTAGTAGTTCGTCGCCCTGGAAAGCTTTGGGATTATAAGAAAATGCGCGGCGCAATCGCAAGCCGTAACGTTGTAACCATTTGTGCAAATCGTTGCCACAAAACCTGTGCGGTTCGGAAGCGCCTTCGAGTGATGCCATTGTCTCGCCTTCAAGCAGCCCAGCCGATGGGGACGGCTTTTGCCACTCGCGTGTCTGATGAATATGATGAGTCTGGCACAAAAAAAGTGGCCCGGGAAAGAAGAATTCTCATGGCGAGCATAAGCGAAACAAATGGTACGAACGGAACAGTACGTAAAGACCTTACGGGAAAAACCGCCCTAGTTACAGGAGGCGGCCGCGGAATCGGCCGAGCCATTGCATTGAAGCTGGCGAGCCTCGGAGCAGGCGTCGCTATTTGCGGTCGGGACGAAGCAAAGCTTACACAAACCGAAAGAGAGTTGCGTGCACAAGGAGTGAAAGCAGCCGCATTGCGCGCTGACGTGACACGTGCGAGCGAGGTTGCCAAGTTAATCGAGCAAGTGGTTGCCGCCTTTGGCCAGATTCATCTTCTTGTGAACAACGCAGGCATGGGCCTGTTCGGATCTGTTCACGAGAAAAGCGAAGAAGAGTGGGATCGCTTGATGAACACGAATTTGAAAAGTGTGTTCCTGGTTTCCCGCGCGGTGATTCCCGGGATGATCCGGCAAGGCGGCGGAGACATCATCAATATCAGTTCCCTCGCGGGAAAAAACGTATTTGCAGGAGGCGGAATCTACTGCGCCTCAAAGTGGGGCCTCCAAGGGTTAAGCGGTTGCATGGCGGAAGACCTGCGCGAGCACGGAATTCGAGTGAGCACAGTGTGCCCGGGAAGCGTGGCTACTGAATTTTCCGGCCGTGGTCCAAAGGACGCGGCAAAAGTGCTTAAGGCGGAAGACGTGGCGCATGCGGTGGCCATGATTGCGACGCAAGGCGATCAAAGTTTTCTGAGTGAGGTGCACTTGAGACCCCTCAAAAAAGCCTAAATTTTCCTCTTGACAATAGTCGTTATCACGACTATATTGCGGGGCATGAGTTCACCTCCCAAAGCGAACCGTCAGCAACCGCCGCTCGAGGACCAGATATTTATCGCAGTCATGAAGGCTGCCGACTATCTGGGCCAACAGGCGGAACAACTGCTCAAATCGCATGGGCTAACAGGAACGCAATACAACGTACTTAGAATCTTGCGCGGCGCAGGGCAGGACGGCCTTCCCTGCAGGAGCGTGGGTGATCGGATGATTTCGCACGATCCGGACATGACGCGTTTACTCGACCGAATGGAAAAGCGTGGCTTGATTACTCGCGAGCGGCAAAAGGACGACCGTCGGGTAGTAAAGACGCGCATAACCGCACAAGGCATGGAAATGTTGAAAAGGCTGGATCAACCCGTGCGCGAAATGCACAAACAACAGTTCCAGCACATGAACGCTACAAAACTCAAGCAGCTTGCGGATTTGCTCGGCGAATGCCAAAAACCCGCATCGAAGGGACCCTCGGAAGCATCTTAAGTTTTGGCTAAAAACGAAAAAGGAGAAGGCATATGCGCGAGACAATTCGGAAGTTTGCAACGGCACTAGCTTTGACAGCAGTCATGGCGACACAAGCCCCGGCGGCAACCACGACTTGGCAGATCGATCCGGCACATACAGCGGCACAGTTCGCAGTAAAGCACCTGATGATTTCGACGGTGCGCGGTGAGTTCAAAAACGTAACGGGAACGGTGAAATGGGATGACGCAGACATAACCAAGTCCACGGTTGACGTGACGATCGACGCGAAGACGGTGAACACAGGCGAACCGAACCGCGATCAGGATCTGAAGAGCGAAAAATTTTTCGACGTGGAAAAGTTTCCGACCATGACGTTCAAATCGAAAAAAGTGGAATCTGCCGGAACGGGAAAACTTAAGGTGACGGGAGACCTCACAATTCACGGCGTGACGAAGGAAGTTGTGCTGAATGTGGAAGGACCGACACAAGCGGTGAAGGACCCCTGGGGCAACACGCGAGCAGCTGTGAGTGCAACGACGCAGGTGAACCGCCAGGACTACGGCGTGAAGTGGAACGCGAATATGGACGGCGGCGGTGTGGTGGTCGGAGACACGGTAAATATCACGATTGATCTGGAGATGGTAAAGCAGGCCGCGAAGTAAGCGGTCTGCTCTTCCTTGGAGAGAGCGACGATGAGCAATCCGGCACCTGTGGAATACCCCGTTCAGGAATTGATCAAGAACCGTTGGAGCCCGCGCGCATTCAGCGACAAGCCAGTTTCACCCGAAGTTCTGCAAAGCCTGTTCGAGGCCGCGCGCTGGGCGCCTTCGAGTAACAACGAGCAGCCATGGGCGTACATCGTCGCTACCAAGGACGACACCGAAAATTTCGAGAAATCACTCGGCACTCTGATTGAGTTCAACGCCAACTGGGCGAAGAGAGCGTCGGTGCTTGTGATTGCCGTGGCAGAGTTGGCGTTTGCAAAAAACAACGCCGCGAACCGCAATGCCCAATATGACGTTGGAGCGGCCAGTTTGCAGCTCGCACTCGAAGCGACAGCTCGCGGACTGGTTGTCCACCAAATGGCTGGGTTCGACCCGGAAACAGCGAAAGAGGCTTACAACATTCCGCAGGGCTGGGAACCCATTGCTGCGATGGCAATTGGTTATCCGGGCGATGCATCTTCTCTGCCCGAGCCGTATCAAACTAGAGAGAAAGCTCCCCGCACCCGCAAACGGATTCGTGAATTTGTCATGAGCGGCCAGTGGGGGCATACTGCTGAATTCGTGAAGTAGGCAGATTTGGGTCAGGGCGGACGATGGCTGGGGAACAGCTCGGGAGTATGCACGGGACATTGGAATTTTTGTTGCGGCATGGGTATATAGTGCTTCCGGGCATGGTTTTTGCCGAACAGGTCGGTTTGCCCTTGCCTGCCACTCCTTTCCTGCTGGCTGCCGGAGCCCTTGCCGGTCGCGGTCACCTGAGTTTCTGGTTTTGCCTTCTCCTTTCTGCTGCCTCCGCTGTAATTGCGGACGGCCTCTGGTACCAATTGGGGCGCAAAAAAGGGATCCGCGTTCTTCAATTCCTCTGCCGCATCTCGCTGGAGCCCGATTCCTGCGTACGCCGCACAGAAGGCGTATTTGCAAAGCAAGGTGCGCGCTCCCTCCTCGTTGCGAAATTTGTTCCGGGGTTGAGCACCGCGGCGCCACCGCTTGCCGGAATTTTCCACATGCGCGGGCGGAAATTTCTACTGTGGGATTTTCTTGGCTCGTTTCTATGGGCGGGCGCGTTTCTACTCCTTGGCTATATCTTCAGCGGACAAATCGAAGTCATCGCGGAACGTGCGGCGTCACTCGGCAGTGGACTGCTGGTGCTGATTGTCGGCGCGCTGGCTGGCTACATCACCTGGAAGTTCATTGGACGGCAAAGATTCCTGCATGAGCTACGCATTGGCCGCATCACTCCGGGAGAGCTGAAAGAAAAAATCGACTCAGGCGAAGAACTTGTAATCGTAGACCTGCGCCACTCTCTGGATTTTGAAGCCGACCCGGAAACAATCCCGGGCGCGTTTCGCATGGACGTGAAGGAATTGGAGGAAAAACACGACCGGTTGCCGCCGGATCGCGAAGTCATCCTCTACTGTACTTGACCAAACGAAGCTACCAGCGCCCGTGTGGCGCTGCTCCTTAGAAAACAAGGCGTTAAGCGAATTCGGCCACTCGAAGGCGGTCTGGACGGTTGGCGTGAAGCGGGATTTGCACTAGAAGCCGCCGTGTCCATCGAAGAGACACACAACAGCGGACTAACCCAGATTAAAACGTAGAGAAACTCATCATTGATCGGATTGGCTAAAGCCGCGGCAGCACGATGCCGGCCTGCGCTTGGTATTTCCCTTTTTTGTCCTTGTAACTGACTTCGCAGTCTTCATCGGAAACGAAGAAAAGAACCTGGCAAAGCCCTTCGTTTGCGTAAATTTTTGCAGGCAGCGGCGTGGTGTTGCTGATTTCGAGTGTGACGAAACCTTCCCATTCCGGTTCGAACGGCGTGACGTTCACGATGATGCCGCAACGCGCGTAGGTGGATTTGCCAAGACAAATCGTCAGCACGTTGCGAGGGATTCGAAAATATTCGATCGAGCGTGCAAGCGCAAATGAGTTCGGCGGCACGATGCAAACGTCGCCTTTGTATGCTACGAGAGAGCGCGCATCGAAATGCTTAGGATCGACGATCGTCGTGTTCACGTTGGTGAAAATCTGAAATTCATCGGCGACGCGGATGTCGTAGCCGTAGGACGACACTCCATAGCTGATGACGCCTTCGCGGACCTGCCGATCCGTGAACGGCTCGATCATTTTGTGTTCCAGCGCCATTTTGCGAATCCAACGATCCGGCTTGACCGACATCCATGCCTCCGATTTACGCGATAAGTTGAATGGTGCAAAAAAGTTTGCGTGCAAAAAACCTGTACGAAGAGACAGTCAGTGTATTGCAGGGCGTTGCGTCTTGACAACCCGCGGCAGTGCCTCTAGCATCGGGCGACAGTAGATGCGGAGGATTGCGTGATTAAGCTGGACATTGTGAACGCGGTGTTGGTGCAACTCGAAGGCACCGGCGTCAGCCGCGTGAAAGCGGAACAAGCAGTGGAGACCGTGTTTGAATCGCTGAAGAACGCCATGGGGCGTGGCCAGCGAATCGAACTGCGGCGATTTGGCGTGTTCAGCGTGCGCCCGCGCAAGACGGGAATTGGACGCAATCCACGCACCGGCGAAGAAGTGAATATCCCTCCTGGAAAAGCTGTCCGTTTCAAGCCAGGCAAAGAACTGCAAGGCCTGGAAGGCCAGTAGAACGCGTTGCGAACACAGAGCGCCCGATTTTCGAATTTCTCTGCCAAATTTTTCTAAGTAAGCTTATGATGCCCGGCGCCGCGGGATTCCTCAGACCGCGGTACCTCGGGAGCAAATGACCACTCTTGTCCGCACGATTCGGCTGCGAGACCTTCTCTATCTTTTTGTTGGCTCCGTAATTGGCTCGGGGATTTTTATCGCGCCAGGTCTGATCCTGCGTCAGGTACACGGCTCCGTCGGGCTGTCTTTGCTTGTGTGGATCGTCGGAGGCGTGCTTTCGCTGCTTGGCGCGCTCACATACGCGGAGCTTGCCGCGGCGAATCCCGAAGCAGGTGGACTGTATTGTTACATTCGTGACGGATTTGGCGCGCTGCCCGCGTTTTTATACGGCTGGTGCCTTTTCGTTGTGATCGCGAGTGGAACGATCGCTGCGCTGGCTCGTGCCTTCACTAAATATTTGAATGAAATTGTGCAACTCTCGCCGTGGCAAGCTAACGCTGCTTCCATCCTGATGATCGCTGTTGTAACCGCCGTGAACGTATGGGGTACACGCGAGAGCTCCAATCTGCAAAATGTTACGACGGCAATCAAGGCCGGACTGGTGGTCGTGCTCAGCGCCGCGTTATTTTCCGTAGGGCACCACGGTGCGGACATGTTATCCGCTGTGAAAACGGACCTTCACGGTTTCTCACTGCTATCCAGTTTCGGCCTGGCGATGATCGCAGCACTCTGGGCTTACGAAGGATGGCAGTTCGGAACATACAGCGCAGGAGAAGTAGTTGAGCCGGAGCGCGCGTTCCCAAAGGCATTCTTGCTCGGCTCCTTGTTGTTTATTGGGCTCTACCTGATTGCAGTATTCGCTTATCTCGTTGCAATTGGGCCGACGGCTGCTGCTGCAACGGATGCAATCGCCGCGACTGCCGCGAAAGCGGTTTTGGGCGAATGGGCCGGAAAATTCGTCGCGGCAACGATTCTCATTTCTGTATTCAGTTCCACGAACAGCGTGATCCTGACAGCTCCCCGCGTCTTTTACGCGATGGCGAAGGACGAAGTATTTTTCAAGAAGCTGGCAGAAGTGCATCCAAAGTTTCACACGCCGGCTGCTGCGGTGATTTCACTGGGCGTGCTTGCTGCAATACTCACGCAAGCTGGAAAATTCTCGGAGCTTGTTGAAGGTGTGATCTTTGTCGGTTGGATTTTCTACGGCCTGGCCGGAGCGGCAATCTTCCCGTTGCGTCGCAAATACGCAAATCGCGCGTTTCCCTATCGCGTACCCGGCTATCCGTGGACGCCAATAATTTTTGTTCTTGCCGCCGTCGCGATTGTTGGCAACGCGATCTATCGCGCAACAATCGACCCCACCCAATTCAGACACGTGCTGGCCGCACTGGCATTGCTCGCCGCCGGAGTGCCTGTCTATTTCTTCTGGCGCTGGCGCAAACGCACGGCATAGTGCCGGGCTAAAGCAGCGAAATTGGATCCACATCAGCGAGAATTGCAGTCTGAGGAATCTCCTTCGAATCGCAGAAAGACAACGCCCCGGAAAGCAAACGAGTGAGTTTTGCTCTGCTTTTTGATTTCAGTAGGAACTGAAAACGGTGTTCGCGCTTTAGACGCGCGAGCGGCGCAGCAGCGGGGCCGAGGACACGAACTCCTTCACCGTTGTGCGGGGTGAAATACTCCGAGAGCCGCCGCGACCAAAGAATTGCCCTCTCGAGGCTGGTGTCGCGGATGATTACATTCGCAAGCGAAGCAAACGGTGGATAGGCCATAACGCGGCGGAAATGCAGCTCGCGTTCGAAGAAAGCTGCATAGTCCTGCTTCACCGCATCTTGGATCGCGTAGTGTTCCGGATAGTAGGTTTGAATCAGAACGCGGCCGGGAAGATCGCCGCGACCAGCGCGCCCTGCAACCTGTGTGAGTAGTTGAAAGGTGCGCTCTGCGGCTCGGAAGTCCGGCATGCTAAGCGACGCATCCGCGCTTATAACTCCTACCAGTGTAACGCGATGAAAATCGTGCCCCTTGGCCAACATTTGCGTGCCCACAAGAATATCCAGTGCGCCGCCGGCAAATGCACCGAGGGTTTCTTGAAACTGGCGCTTGGTGCGCGCCGTATCGCGATCTAATCGCGCAATTCTGGCGCCTGGAAATTCTTTTCGTAAGCGCTCTTCAAGATGTTCCGAACCCTCTCCAAAAAAATAGACATACTGCGACTGGCACTTCGGGCATTGCTTTGGAATTTGCTGAATCGAGCCGCAGTAGTGGCACTCAAGCCGGTTGCGGCTCTTGTGGTGCGTCATCGAAATGCTGCAATTCACGCATTGCACTGATGCACCACAGCTCCTGCATAAAACAGACCACGAATACCCGCGGCGATTGATGAGAATCAGCGCCTGCGTACCGTTCGCCAGGCATTCCTGAATGCCAGCATGCAGCGCCGAGGAAATCGGGCTGGTTTTGTGCGTCTGCTGAAATTCATCCCGAAGGCTGACGATCTCCACCGAAGGCAAGGGCCGCGACGCCACACGCGACGCAATCGTGAGCAACTCATACTTCCCCTCGCGGGCGTGATGATAGGTCTCCAGGGATGGCGTTGCGGATCCAAGCAGCGCTAACGCGTTTTCCATTTTTGCACGAACGGTCGCAACGTCTCGCCCGTGATAGCGAGGTGTCTCTTCTTGCTTGTAACTGGACTCTTGTTCCTCATCCACGATGATGAGTCCAAGATTTTCGAGCGGCGCAAACACAGCCGAGCGAGTACCTACTACCACCCGCGCTTCTCCATGACGCACGCGCCACCATTCGCGGGCACGTTCCACGTCGCTCAACGCAGAGTGCAAAACAACCACGCCTTCGAATTGTGCGCCAAACCAAGCGCGGCATTGGCGGCCAACCCAAAGCGTCAGCGCAATCTCAGGAACAAGCACAATTGCGGTCTTCCCGCGAGCGAGCGTATCTTGCACTGCGCGCAAATAAACTTCGGTCTTCCCACTTCCCGTTACGCCGTGCAGCAACTGAACCCCAAACTCTCCCAATTCGAATCGTGCACGAATCTGACCAAACGCAGATTCCTGCGCCGGATTCAGCGTGTGTGCGGGCGGCTCATAACCCGAATCGAAAGGATCCTCCGCAGGGTCTAGCGGCTCTTCCCAGGAAGTCAGCACGCCCTCGCGAATCAGTCGCTCAATTAGCGAACGCGAAACGCGCGCTAGCCTCAAAAGCTGCGGCATCGGCAAAGGGCCGCGCTCGGTTTCCAGCAGCGCACGCAAACGTTCCAGCTTTTCCGTTTCCCCCGGTTTTCCAGTACCTTCGCCCTTCCAGGCGATGATTCTTTGTGTTTTGCGTTTGCGGCCCTTTACCGTTTCACGAATTTCGACCAAACCGCGCCGCTGCAATCGCTGCAACAAGTCCGCAGAGATATCGAGTTTCACTGCAGCCGCAAGCGAAAGCGCCTTCCCTTTCTTGAACAATTCGGCTAGAGCACGCGATTCCCCTCCGCCGCTTCCGGCTAAGAGAAAATTCCGGCCCTGCTCCTCTGCAAGCACGCGCCCGGCAGTAGTCAGAGCGACTTCACGGCGCGAAGCAAGTTCGGTAAGTGGCGGCAGCATCGAGCGAAACACTTCTCCGATTGGCGCGAGATAATAGTTTGCGATCCACTGACCGAGTTCGAGAAGTTTCGGAGTAAGCGCCGGAATCAGATCAATAATGCGAGTAATGTCGCGCAGCTTCGTGCCATCAGGCGCCTTTTCCAGCACTTCAATCACAACACCAACGAGGTTTTTTTTTCGAAAAGGCACTAGCACGCGACAGCCAGGCTGCACCGAGGCGCGCAGCGTTTCAGGAATCGAGTAAGTAAAAGTCGTGCGCAGCGGAACCGCCAGCGCTACATTGCAAAACGAAGCGGACATTTCGTTGGTTAGTGTACCAGCAGAGCCAAAACTCACCGGCTGATGAGAAAAATGCCAGCGAAGGTCGCAACGATGCCAAGCCATTGCAGGCGGCTCACACGTTCGCGAAGCAGCACGGCTGCCAGAATTACAGTGACCGCTCCGTAAAGCGAGGAAAGTACAGTGATGATCGAGACCTGTTCCATTTGCATCCCTCGGTTACTCAGAGCAAATGCACCTGTATCGAGAAAGCCCATGACCGTGGGCTGCCAATTGGACGCGCCCAGCGACTTGAAAACTTGAATTCGCTTGAGATGCAGCGCAGAGAGTGACACAAGCGATCCAGTCATGCGAATGAGCCACAGAGAGGCGTAAGGTCCAGTGGTTGCGATAATGCGGAGTCCAAGAATCCAAAAGAGAGCGCCGAAAGCAATTGCGGCAAACAATGCCCAGGCAATCCCGCGTTTCGCGCTCTTCGAAGCCTCATCCGAACCCGCTTCGCCGCGCGCAACTAAGATGACACCAAGGAGCGTCACCGCAACACCGCAAACGCGTAGGATTGTCAGACGTTCGCCGGAAAACGTCGATAGAAGTAACGTGAGCACGGGATAGCTTGCAGAAAGCGGCGCGACTACAGCAACCTTCCCAACTTCAAGACATCGATAGAACGAAAACATCGCGACCGTGTTGCACCCGCCGGCAAGAAAACCCCATGCCCAGGGACGCCAGCCGGAGCCATCGAATAAATGTCCCCAAGAATGAGTAGAGATGAGATAGACCGTGAGCAGAAGAAAGCCCCAGGTCTGCATGTAAAACAAAGAGCGAAGCGTGCCGATACGCCTCGTAACAAATCGCGCCAAAAAATCCGAACTGCCCCAGGCCAGCGCCGTGGCCAAGCCAAGGAAAATTCCCATAAATTTTTACGAGGGCTTACGCTTCACGGTGAGGCCAAGTTCAGCCATGACTTTTTGCAGGTCTTTCCAGACGTCGCTTTTTGCCGCCGGATTGCGTAAGAGATATGCCGGATGATAGGTCACCATTAATTTTCTGCCGCGGAATTCCAGCCACTCTCCGCGAAATTGAGAAATTCCTCGTTCCGTTTGCAGAATTGTCTTCGCAGCCGTGGCACCCAGGCAAACGACCACTTTCGGCGCGATTGTGTCGATCTGGCGAAACAAAAACGGCGAGCATTCCGCAACTTCGTCCTTTTCCGGCTGGCGATTTTGTGGGGGCCGGCACTTCACGACGTTGCAGATATAAACGTCCTTGCGCTGCAAGCCCATCGCTTCGATCATCTGCGTGAGAAGTTTTCCTGCCCTGCCAACAAATGGCAAGCCCTGCGCGTCTTCGTCCGCTCCCGGCCCTTCGCCGACAAATACCAGCTGCGCCTTCGGATTGCCATCGCCAAAAACAATGCTATGCCGCGTTTTGTGCAGTTTGCACCGCTTGCAGTCGCCGAGGTCTTCCCGAATCTTCAGCAGCGTGTCGTTTTCGATCTTGCTCGTCACTTCAAAAAGGGAAGGCCCAGAATCCACGTGTGGCAATTCAAGCTTGCGTGAAGGCGCAGGAGCAGCAGACGGCACGGGCTTCGACTCTTTTTTCGGCAAACTCGGCTCCTCAACGGCTTGAGTAAATTCCCGCGCAGCTCGGGCCATTTGTTGTTGTGAGGGCCCAATGCCGCCACGATCTCGGTAGAATTGCCCAACGCCTATGTCTTCGTAAAAACTCAGCCGGTCAGAAAGTTTTTGTTTGAGGGATTCGGGCAGGCTCTCGGGCATGATTCGCTTCAGTCGGAATGTTGTGCCGCAGCGCGCAGTACGCTTCGCAGGCGAACAATTTCATCCAGAATGCGCTCCGCGACCTCGCGCTTGGTCATTTTCGGAAGCGGCAAGTCTCGGCCGTCGCGGGCCAGAAGTGTTACAACGTTAGTATCCAAATCAAATCCCGCGCCTTCCGCGGTGACATCATTCGCAACGATCAAATCCGCATTCTTTGCGGAAAGTTTCTTTCGTGCGTTTTCCGCGACGTGATCCGTTTCCGCTGCGAAGCCTACTACCAGGCGCGAACCTTTCTCCGCTGCAACGTCCGCAAGAATATCAGGATTCGGCTCAAGCCGGACCGCTAGCGGCTCTTTTGACCGTTTGATTTTTTGCGAGAGCTGTTCCGTAGGACGATAATCCGCCACTGCAGCCGCAAAAATTCCCACCGATGCCTCAGAAAAATGTTGGCGCACGGCCCGATGCATTTCGAGTGCGGTTCGAACGCTTACTCGTTCTACGTCCGCAGGCGCATCCAGAGACGTCGGCCCCGAAATCAGCACCACACGCGCTCCACGCCGCGCCGCGGCTTCTGCAACAGCGTATCCCATTTTTCCAGACGACCTATTCGTGATGTATCGCACCGGATCAATGTCTTCACAAGTCGGGCCTGCCGTTACGAGCACCGTCTCCCCGCTAAAATCGCGTTGCACCTTCAGCACTTCCCGCACCGCGGCAACAATGGCTTCTTGCCCTGCAAGCCGCCCAGGACCAGTCATCCCGCACGCAAGATAGCCTTCGTCCGGCTGCACGATGTGAACGCCGCGCGCGCGCAGCATCTCCAGATTTTCCTGCGTCGCCGGATGGTTCCACATATTTACGTTCATCGCCGGCGCCAGCACTACGGGTGCAGTCGACGCGAGATGCAGCGTGCTCAAGAAATCGTCAGCAATACCGCGCGCAAATTTCGCAATCACGTCCGCAGTCGCAGGCGCAACAAGCAGCAAATCCGTCCGCTGCGCAACGGCAATATGCTCAATCGCACTTTCCAGATTCGCTTCGCCGCCGGATTCAGCGAAAAGATCCGCAATTACTTTTTGTCCGGAAAGCGCTGCAAAAGTGAGGGGCGTTACAAACTCGCGCGCAGATCGCGTCATCACAACCTGTACGGTGAAACCGTCCTGCTGCAGACGACGCACCAATTCCGCGGCTTTGTAGGCTGCAACTCCGCCGGTAACGCCAAGCGTGATGCGCATGGGAGGCTCCGCGGCGCGCTACTTTCGCCGCTTATTGCCATCCTTGTCTTCTTCCGTGTTCGTACCGGGGTTGAATTCGTATTCGATCAGCCCGTAATCAATTTCTTCGCAAGCCACGCGCGTATATTTCAACGTGCGCGGATTTTCCACCAGCGGCGGTGCGCCTGCCATCAATTGGCGAGCGCGGCGTGCCGCTAGGACTACATAGGCAAACTGACTTTCGGGGGCTTTTGTCTGCACGGTCATTGTCAATCTTTCCCTCCAAATGACGCCAGAAGATTTTCTACCAGCGCGCGGCGCCGTACACTGGAGCATCGCAGCGCGGTTACAATTGCTTCAACTTCGCGACTCGCTTTTTCAACATCTTCATTCACAACACAAAAATCGTAATATTTGCCGAATGCTTGAATCTCATCACGCGCCCTCGCCAGACGCCGCGCAATTTCTTCGTCTGAATCCTGCCCCCGGCTGCGTAACCGGCGCTCCAATTCTGCACGCGACGGCGGCAAAATGAAAATCGCTATGGACTCCGGCAACTTCTCTTTTACCTGAGCCGCACCCTGAACATCAATCTCCAGAACGAGGTCGAGGCCTTTCGCACGAGATTCCTCGAGCCATTTCTTCGGCGTTCCGTACGAGTGCTTGCCAAAAACTCTCGCGTACTCCAGAAATTCACCGCGGGCAGCCATGGCATCGAACTCAGCTTCTGTGACGAAATCATAGCACTTCCCGCTGGACTCGGTCGCGCGGCGCGGCCTGGTAGTACATGATCGCGAAGCCATCGTCCCTGGCATTTGTAAAACGCGTTGCACCAAAGTCGATTTTCCCGAGCCAGACGGCCCGGAAACAATCAAAACCATTGGACCGCTTCCGTGTCCCGCGTTCATTCGATGTTTTGTACCTGTTCTCGCAGTTTTTCAATCTCCGCTTTGATTTCCAGGCTCAATCCGGTAATCGCCAGCGCATCGTTTTCCACACCGGGCGTTTTGGAAAGCATCGTGTTCGCTTCGCGGTGCATTTCCTGAAGCAAAAAATCAAGTTTCTTTCCAAGTTCACCAGCGCCATCCAGCAATTTCCCGAATTGCAGCAAATGGCTGCGCAAACGGTCGAGCTCTTCGCTGATGTCGCTCCGTTCAGCTAGTATCGCGGCCTCCTGCGCAATACGCGCCGGATCAATCGTCGTGCTTCCGAGCAAATCTTTCAAACGCGCATCCAGCCTTCGGGCAAACGCCGGCCGCAAAGTCGCCGCGTGCACGCTCACCTGATCCACAAGCTCGCGAATCCGGGCCAGCCGCCCGCGCAAATCGTCCACAAGATGGCGCCCCTCGGCACGGCGCATTTCATCCAATTTGCCGAGCGCTTCTAGAAGACATCCATCCAGGGTCCGTCCAAGCTGCTCCTGCTCCTCTTCACTTTCCGGAACAACCGGCGCCAGCCCCCCGATCACGCCGGGAAGTCGCAACAACGCGACTACATCCAGCTCCGCAGTGACCGAAGTTTGCAATCTCAAATCGTCCGCCGCTTTCAAATACGCCTGTACAAGATCGCGATTCACGTGCATCGGCGTCGCTGCACCCGGTTCGACGCCTACGTGCACGTCCACATGCCCGCGATGAATGCGGTCCCGCACAACCTGGCGCAAACGCAACTCGTACAAATCGAACCCTTCCGGCAAGCGCAGCTTCAAATCCAAAAACCGGTGATTGACACTCTTGATGCTGACTCGAATCGCCCAGCCATTCACTTCGCCGCGCGCTTGCGCGTAGCCCGTCATGGACAAACATTCCGGCTTCCTTGCGGTAGCTGCTGTGCTTCGGTTGCTCATGTTGATCCCCCCGTTGATGGCCGGATGGCCGACGCGGACGGTGCGGGGGCCAGCATCTCGTCGTCCGCAAATTGCAAATCATGAAGCCGGGCATAAGTACCGCCACGTGCAAGAAGTTCGGCGTGGGTTCCGCTCTCGCGGATCTGCCCGTCCTCGAGAACAAGGATTTTATCCGCGCGGCGAATCGTTGCCAAGCGGTGAGCGATGACAAACGTCGTGCGCCCTACCATCAGGTTTGCCAATGCCTTCTGAACGAACATTTCGGATTCGGCATCCAGTTCCGAAGTCGCTTCATCGAGAATCAAGATTGGAGAATCCTTAAGAATCGCGCGTGCTATTGCAATGCGCTGCCGTTGTCCGCCGCTCAGCCGCGTGCCGCGTTCGCCGATGATGGTGTCGTAGCCCGAAGGGAGCTCTTGGATAAAATCATGCGCCAGTGCTGCCTGCGCGGCGGAAGTCACGCGTTCCTTCGAAACTCCGGCCAATCCGTAGCAGATATTGTTCCAAACCGTGTCGTGAAACAGGATGTTTTCCTGCGTCACAATTGCGATCTGCGCACGCAAAGAACGCAACCGCACTTCGCGAATATCCGTTCCGTCTACAAGAATGCTTCCCGACGTCACGTCATAGAAGCGTGGCAACAGATTCACCAGAGTTGTCTTCCCCGCGCCGCTACTGCCGACCAGTGCCACAACTTCGCCCTTTCTCGCCGTGAAAGAAACACTCCGAAGCACGGGATTCGATTCATAGGAAAATTCCACGTTGTGAAAATCCACATCAGTCGAAAATGGAGGCAAATCTCGCGCGCCCGGGACGTCGTGTTCCTCTTGTATGTGGTCCAGATAGGCGAACACTTGCGTCGTTGCACCCTGCGCCTGTTCAAACTGTTGGTAGACTGCCCCGATACGCTTCACCGGCTCATACGACTTGAACAGCGCGTACACAAATGCAATGAACATGCCCGTTGTCAGCACGCCTGCTTGAATCCGTCCGCGCGCATACAAAAGAAGAAGTCCGATCACGATCGGCTGCAACATATCCATCAACGGGGATGTCGCCACTTGCGCGCGCACCCATCGCATCGTTTCTCGCAAAAGCCGCCGCGAAGCGCCGCGAAACTTTGCGATTTCAAAATCCTCCATCCCAAACGCTTTTACGATGCGATTCCCGCCAACTGTCTCCTGCAAAATCTGTGTCAGCTCGCCTAGCCGCGTCTGGCTGCTCTCCACAGAGCGTCGGATTTTCCTTCCCAGCTTACCGATTGGCCAAACGATGATTGGCAACAGTACCGCGCAAGCCAGGGTCATTTTCCAATCGAGGTAAAGCAAAATTGCCAAATACACCGGGAACAGAAAAGCCTGTCGAAAGAGTTCTGCCAAATATTCGGAAATAGCCAGCCGCGCGCGTTCGACGTCATTGATTACCGCCGAAAAGATCCTCCCAGCGGATTGTTCCTGAAAGAACGCAATCGGTTGCCGGATAATCCGCGCGTAAACCGCATTCCTCAAATCAGTGATGGAACGATGCCCAATGTATTGAATCAGCGAAACGCCCGCAAATTCGCAAAGCGATTTCACTCCGTACAGAATCAGCAGCGAAAGGACCACAACCGTCCAGACGTTGTGAATGGAATGCGGAAACAGGTGATTGATGTAAATCGGAGTGCCACTGACAGGAACCCGGAAAAGCAAAATATTGGAATCCGAACTGGCGGGATTGAGCACTCGATCGAATACCGGAGCGATCAACAACGCTACCGCGCCCTCGGCAATCGCTACTATCGCTAACAGCGCAACTCCAACCACCATGCCAACCCAATACGGTCGCACGTAGCCGAGAAGCCGCTTCAATTGTGGTGAAAAAAACGAGGCCACGCTCGAGAATCCCCCGGACTGAGCACTTGGTACGCTATTCGTCCGCGACGCAGTGTGTCAAGTTTGCGCGGGCGTCGTTTTACTTCTCAATGTCGCGGTGCGTTACCTTCGTCGAATAACCACACTTCTTCAGCGCTTTCTGCAACGCTTCGGCGAGCATCACCGAACGGTGCTTTCCGCCCGTGCAACCAAAGGAAATCGTCAAATAACTCTTTCCTTCGGAAATGTAGTGCGGAATCAAATATGTAAGCATGCTTTCTATTCTGCGAAGGAACTGGCCAGTCTGTGGATAGGAAAGAATAAACCGCCGAACTTTAGCGTCTTTCCCCGTGAAGCGCCGCAGCCGTGGCACAAAATGCGGATTCGGCAAAAATCGTACGTCGAACACCAGGTCGCTGTCGCTCGGCAGACCGTACTTGTATCCAAAACTTACCAGCGACACCAGAAGCGGGCGCTTGTCTGCACTCTTGAATCGCTCCGTAATAAAGTGCCGCAGCTCGTGAACATTGAACTGCGTGGTATCTATCGTAACGTCCGCCAGTTTGCGGATTGGTTCCATCAGATCGCGCTCGTGACGCAAGCTCTCTCTTACCGAAAGCGCCTTGCCCAACGGATGCGGCCGTCGCGTCTCGCTATACCGCCGCAACAGCGCATCATCACCGGCTTCAATGTAAACCAGCGTGATTGGATGATCCTTCCGCAAATGCTTCAACAGCGGCGGCAACTTCTCGAGTTGTGAGCCCTCGCGCGCATCCACTAACAGTGCGGCTCGCGCAAAATCCGCTTCACCTGCCGCGTGAAGCTCCGCAAAAATAGGAATCAATTCGACTGGGAGATTGTCCACGCAATAAAAACCCATGTCTTCGAAAGCGCGGAGGACTGTACTTTTTCCGGAACCAGAAAGCCCGGTCAGAATGACCAGTTGCCGTGTTTCGCGGGTGGAACGCGGCTTCACGGTTAGAGGCGGCTCAACTCTTCACCCGCCGCTGATGCGTGCTGGGGATACGCATGTCTTCGCGATATTTTGCAACCGTGCGCCGTGTAACTCGTATGCCCGCGTCTTCGAGCTTCTTCGCAATCTGATCGTCCGTCAGTGGTCGCGTGGCATCTTCTTCATCAATCATTTTCTTCACGAGCCGCTTCAGCGTCAGCAGCGACATCCCGCCGCCCTCGGGTCCGTTTACCGCTTCGCTAAAAAACGATCGCAGCTCAAGCACTCCCTGTGAAGTGTGGGCATATTTGCTCGCCACAGCCCGGCTCACGGTGGAAGGATGCACGCCCACTTCTTCCGCGACTTCCTTAATCATCATCGGCTTCAGCGCATCCGGCCCGTGGTCGAGAAACTCCCCCTGCCGCGCAATAATGCTCTGGCAAACGCGAAGAATCGTATGCTTGCGCTGCTCGATGTTTTTCAAAAGTTGAATCGCCGCAGTAAACCGCTCTTTCACGTAATTTCGAACATCGCGATCCGCTGCATCTCGTGCTAGCAATCGCCGGTACGTTGGGCTCAAGCGCAACTGCGGCATGTCGTCTTCATTCAGAAAGACCTGCCAAAGCCCATCCACCTTGCGAAAATAGACATCCGGCTCAACCAGCCGCGGCTCTGTCTTGTTGTAGCGCAGCCCAGGCCGTGGATCGAGCTTCTTGATCACATCCAGCGCACGCTTCACCACTTCAATCGGGCGGTTCAGCGCACGCGCCACTTCCTTCAACTGGTTCGCTTGCACCTGCTTCAAGTGTTCTGAAACAATCTGCTGCGCTAGAGTGTTCTGTGGATCAAATGCTTTCAGCTGCAGCAATAAACACTCGCGCAAGTCCCGCGCGCCAACGCCAATAGGATCGAAGTCCTGTACCACGGCAATCGCATCGTCTAGATCATCCTGCGTATATTTTCCGCTCTGGCCAAGCTCTTCGATCGACGCCGTCAAATACCCGTTCTCATCCAGATTCCCGATAATGCTTTCCACCAGCTCGCGTACGCTCTCCGAACAGATCGTCACACTGAGCTGCCAGTTCAGATGCTCCGTCAGTCCCGCAGGCGAGGAAAGAAACTTTTCGAACGAAGGCCGTTCGGTTACTTCACGTTCCTGCGATTGGCCGCCGTCGCCGCCCGTATCCAAATATTGATTAAAAAACGTCCCGACATCGAACTCATCAAATGGATTCGACTCCGGCTTGTCCGGAACCTTTTCCGTCTCGTTTCGGATAAAATTTTCGTCGCTGTAATTGTCTGTTGCGGTGGGTTCTTCGCTCTGCTCTTCCAGAACCGGATTCTCAATCATCTCCTGATTGATCATCTCGCGCAGTTCCAGCCGGTTCAGCGCCAGTACGCTGACCATCTGCACCAGGCCGGGCGTCAGAATCTGCTTCTGCGCCACTTTCAAGTTGAGTTTTAGTCCCTGCCAGGCCATGGTCTTTAGCGGTCTTTCTGTCAGCGCCTTTAGTTCAAACGGAAATGGTCGCCGAGGTACACGCGCCGCACTTCCGGATCGTTGCTCAGCTCCTCGGGTCTACCCTTCCTGAAGATTTTTCCACCTCTCAGGATGTACGCGCGGTCCGTTACGGTCAAGGTTTCTCGAACGTTGTGGTCCGTGATCAGAACTCCTATGCCGGACTTTGCAAGGTCACGAATGATCTCCTGCAGGTCCTTCACGGTCAGCGGATCTATGCCCGAAAAAGGCTCATCCAGTAAAACAAATGACGGCTGCAGCGTCAGCGAACGCGCAATCTCCAGCCGCCGGCGTTCTCCGCCGGAAAGCATGTACGCCTTGCTGGTCCGCACGGTTTCGAGACCCAATTGCACGAGCAGCTCCTCTAAACGGTCGCGCTGCTGCTCTGGAGTGAGAGGGAGAGTTTCCAGGACGGCAAGTAGATTTTCTTCACTAGTCAGTTGACGAAAAACTGATGGTTCCTGTGGTAAATAACTGATCCCGCTCCGCGCCCTCAGATACATGGGCAAGTCAGTGATTTCGTCGCCGTTTAGGAGAACTCGGCCGGAATCGGGTCGGGCAAGACCCACAATGATGTAAAAAGTAGTGGTCTTTCCGGCCCCGTTGGGTCCCAAGAGCCCAACAACTTCCCCTTGTCCAATCTCCAACTCGACGTTATCAACAACTTTGCGACCGCGGTACGACTTGCTCAGTTCGACGGCTTGGAGCTTCAGCATACCTCGCCAGAATGGAACGCCGAAGCAGTCCAGTTATTTCTCAACCCGGTGCTTCGTCAACGTACGCGAACCATTTTCAGAATCGACGATGATCGTAGCATCCGCTAAAAAGAAGGTCAATTGGCGTCCCGTCGTCGTGCCTTCGGACGCGTCAAAAATTGTCGGCGTTCCGCCCGTCATTACGAATTTTCCGTCAGCTGCAGAGTATTCGCCACGGTCGGCTGTGGCTCGCCGCTGCCCCTGCTCGACCGTCACTCCACCCGTCCCTACGGCTCGGCTGATCTGTTGCGCTCCAACAGCACTGCCATTCGCGGAATTGGCTCGCGTAAAGTAAATCTCCATGGCCGCGCTATGAATTTTCTGATCCGTGGATTGTACCGTCACGTCCTTTTCCAGATGCGCGCGATTCTCTTTATCCCAATAAGTCAAATTGCTTGCAAAAATGTACCAGAGCTGCGGTGCTTTTTTTGTGGGAGCGGCGGTAGTGGTGGTGGTCGTTGTTGCAACTACCGGCGTTGGCGTTTGCAGAAAAACCGCTCGAACATTTCCTGTCGCATTCAATGTCCGAGCGTCCCGCTGTAACTCGATCAAGTCCGCTTCCATCGTCGATTCGCCCTGCCATAATCGCGCATGTCCCTTATACAGAGCACGTCCCGTCTTCGAATTCCCTTGCAACGTATCTGACGTAATATTCGCAGGTGCCGCACCAATCTGCACCGCTCCGGGCTTCCCGGCATAGTCCGTCGAACGTACGTTCCCTTCGGCAAAAATCTCCCCGGAATCCTGATGAAACGTGATTTTCGCGGCGTGCGTTTCCGTGGTCGCGTCTCGAACTTGCGCATGTCCCGTAAGGTACGCGGACTGCGCCACCCTCACGAACAATGCATCGTCCGACTGCGCAACCTTTTCCGCGTCCTTCAATCGCACATCCCCGTGCAATTCCATCTGCGACCAGCCGCCACTCGCCTCCAGTTGCGCGGCGCCAAACTTCCCCGTCGCCGTCTGTGTTCCCTTCCCCTGAGCGTTCTTCTCCACACGGACGCTACCTGTAGCTTGTAAAAGCTTCGCTTTCCCCGCATCGCCAAAATCCAAATGCAACCGGTCCGCCTGCAGTTTTGTCTGCTCACCCGCCGCAGCAGCCTTTGAAGCTCCGTTCGTCCAAATAACCGTGCCCGGCGCCAGCGTCTCCGCTAACAGCGGCCGCGATTTCTCTTGCAGAGTCGCCCCGGCAAAAGTCATGTGCACCACTTCCGACTGCAAATCCCGCGAATCGCCGCTCTTCTTATAAATCGTATGTACTTTCGCTGCGCCTTTCAGCGCAATCTCTTTGGCACGCCCGCTCGCCGGCCAAAATTCCACGTTTGCTTCGTTCGAAGCCAACTCATCTTTCTCATCGACTCCATCCGATGAACCGGTCACGTTCCCTTGCGCCGCAATTCCCGCTACTTTGCCTTCCGCCGTCAGCGTCCCGATCATCGTGTCCGAATTCATCACGCGCGTGCCTTTTTGATCCTGCGAATGCAATTCCGGACGGATCCCTGCGCCACCTGCACTTGCCACAATTTTTCTGGCCCGAAAATTCTCATCCAGTTCTATCGCAACGCTCCCGGCCTTCAACTGGCTCCCCGCAGTCGTAGCCTCTGCCGGCCCTGCCAGATACATCGCGTGCGAATCGCGGTCAAATTCAAGCCGCGTCCCGCGAATCTGCACTGGCTCGGCATGAGTTTTCTTTCCCGGTTTCGAAGGAGTCGGCGTCAAACTGAAGCGGACGTCATGCAGCAGTTGCAATTGCCCCTCGTTCGAGTGGTACTCAACGCCCTTCGCTTCTCCCGTCCCATTCGGCAAACGAAACGTAATCGGTTCCGAGGTCTTGGCAATTCCGGTCGTGCGTTCGAACGTAACGCCCTTCGTTTCCACGTGCACAATCCGCGAAGCAGACAATTCTGGGCGGTCTTTCAGCACTTTCGCATCGGCAGCACTCATCAGATCCATCTGCACCAGGCCACTGCAATCGATGTTTTCTGGATTTTTTGTGTAGCGGCAGGTTTGTGTGTGCAGGATGTCGTTGCGATCCTGATTCTTCCCCAGAACGGTTATTTTCACGTCTTCCAGCAAGCTGGCCGATTGCCCTTTAAAATCCGTGGAATGCGATGCTTCCACCGTATAAATCGTCAGATTGCCTTCGACCTTCGAAAAGGAAATCCCGCTCAGTTGCCGATCGACGTATGCAGGCGCAGGAGGAGGAGCATTTTTCTTGGCAGTATGACGTTGCCATCCGCGTGCCAAATAGACGGCTGCCGTCACCCCGGCCAAACAAAGCGCCACGGCTGCGGACCATCGCGCGTACTTCGCCGCTTCACTTCTTCGCATGGATTCAGTTAAACAAAATTCGCAACGACTGTATAGGAGGTCGGGCTTCAGCCCCTGAAGAAAGCAATTAAATTCAGTTTGTTGAATTCATCGCGCAGGTTTGGGTTCCGCTACCCTGCGGTTTCCGCACTCGCCGCTGGAGTTTCAGGCAGTTCCGGCAGGATTCCAATATTCGCGGCAGCCACGCTGTCGCGATTCGTATTCTTCACCAGGTACATCGCTTCATCAGCTAGGTGCAGCAAGCCTTCTTTCGTTCGCGAATCTACAGGGTAAGCGGCCACCCCCATACTCGCCGTCAACTTGAGGTTCAAGCCATCCGAAGCGAGCCATTCCGTTTCCCGAATCAATTTGTGCAAACGCCGCGCCACGTTCAATGCGTTATCCTTCGAAGTCTGCGGCAGCAGCAACACGAACTCATCGCCCCCATATCGAAACGCAAAATCAATCAGCCGGCAATGTTCTTTCAAAGCATTGCCGATATCCGCGAGCAAACGCGAGCCAACCAGGTGCCCCTGCGTGTCATTCACCTGCTTAAAGTGATCTAGATCGATAAAAATCAACGAAAACTCATAGTTGTAACGCTGTGACCGGTAAATCTCGGTCTCCAGAATCACGCTCATATGCCGCGCGTTGTAAAGTGACGTGCAATCGTCCGTAATCGTCAGCTCGTGAATCCGCTTTACGTGCCGCGCATTTTCCAGTGCAATCGCCGCAAAGTCAGAAAGCGCTTCCAGCAGCTTCAAATCGCGCGGATCGAATCCGTCCGGCCCGATGCAATTGATCAACTCAATGACGCCCAGGCACGTATCGCGAAACCGTACCGGAACTGCCACGATGGATTGCGTCTCTGTTTTTGTCTTTTCGTCTACTTTTGAAAAAAATCGCGTATCTTTCGAAGTATCCGGCACAACCACGGTCTCTCCGTGTTGCGCCACCCACCCAGCAATTCCTTGTCCCATCTTCACGCGCACATCTTTCAGCGCCTGCGAAGCTTTTCCTACCGCCAGCTCAAAATAAAGTTCCTGTTTCGCTTCATCGAGCAGCAGCAACGACCAGTTGTCCGGCCGCAAAAACTCGTCGATCTTCTCCATGATCGTCCGCAGCACTTGATCGAGCTGCAGCGACGACGTCAGCGCCTTTCCCAGCTCCTGAAACACCGCCACTTCGCCTGCCTGGCGGCGGTCTTCTGGTAGGCCGGGATTGCGTCGGCGCTCTACTTCCGGAAACTGCTTTGTTTCCTCCACGCGACTGGTCCTTGGCTCCAAGTGTTCTTGAAGTGTGCCTGCTCTTGAACACACTTCCCCTGTAATGGATTCGGCCAATTACACGAATCTGCGCCAGTATAGGCCTCTGCGGAAATAGCGTGCAACTTGCGTGTGGTACAGGCGTTCCCATCTTGCCATCGCCTTCATCCTCGCCTTCAACCCCGGAAATTCTTTCGGCCTCTACCTGCCCATGTACCAGTTCAAGGCCAGGTGAGTATTTCTTAATCCGGCCCATCGCTTGCTCTACATCATGCTGCCGCCCCTAAAGTCGGCCGCCTTCTGGCCGATATGTACTAGGTTGGAGTGTCTCATTTTGGATTCGCCCCAGACCAAATCGTTCAAATCCGGCAATCTTCGCCGCAGTCAGCGGCTTCTCTTGACCGTCCATGTCGTTGTCTCCGGGAAGCAGGCATCTGGCGCTTCCTTCGCGGAGGAGACCGTAACGCAGGTCGTCAACGCACATGGGGCGCTCGTACTCTTGAAGCAAATGGTTTCGGTTGGCGACCGTTTGCGCCTAAGAAACGTAAAGACGGGGGACGAAATAAGTTGCAGTGTCGTTGACATCGGTGAACTTCAGGAGCGCAAATCGGGCATAGGCATCGAGTTCGATCAGCCCTCTCCTCGCTTCTGGCGCATCTCTTTCCCGCCCGATGACTGGACTCCTAAGAGTGCCGAAGCCAAACGGTACTCCGGCGAACGTCGCCCCGCAGCAAAATAGTCCTGCCAGAATTGCATTTTCTTCCGGTAATGGGTCCGTTTGAATTTGTTGAATCGTGACACAACCGGTCGCAAATTCAACGGACCCACTACCTCTCTTCCACTTTGTTTGACAGCCTCTTTCTCCCCACCTATAGTGCCTCGCAGGGATCCCACGCCGTCTTCCCTCACGCAACGCGGAAATACGGAACGATGGTGCCCGATTCATTCGGCATCGCTGTAAACTCTTTGTCTGTTCGATCGCGTTCGGCAAAGCGGTCGAAGATTGTGCGAGGACGGTTTTCACTGCATGGCGAAAGGTACTTTTGGGGAACGCCTTAAGCGCGAACGCGAACTGCGTGAAGTGACGCTCAAAGAAGTTTCCGCCGCGACGCGTATTAGCCCCCGGTTTCTTGAAGCGCTCGAAAACGAAGACTGGCCAAAGCTCCCTGGCGGCGTCTTTGGCCGCGGCTTTGTACGTACGATCGCGCGTTATCTCGGCCTCAGCGAAGAGAGTCTTCTCGCCGAATATGACATGGCACGCGGCGAAGGTGCTGTTCCAGCCGTTTCAAAACCGGAAGAACGCATCCCGTCTCCTCCCAAATGGATTCCTGTAGTCGCTGTTTTGGCAATCCTGCTGGTCCTCGCGGGACTCGTCGTGGGAACGATCTACGGCTGGCGAAAATACAAGGCGCACAAGCTCGCAAAGCAAACCACAAAATTTGAATTGCTGCCTGCTCCCCAGTCGATTGCCGCTCCAAAGCCTGCGGTGCGGACGAACAATTTGGTTCAAACACCTGCTGGTCCTTCATCAGTTCCGCTTCAACTTTCTGTTTCAACTTCCGCCGCCACGCGAGTGCGAGTCGTAGCCGACGGCCGAGTCGTTCTGGACGCCGAACTCGCTGCAGGAGAAAACCGCCTTTTTACCGCTTCGGACCAGTTCGAAGTCTCCGCCGCGGACTCCGCGGCAGTGTTGCTGGAATTGAACGGCAAGATGATGGCGCCGCTCGGCACGCCCCGCTCCTCCGGTAGAATGATCCTTAGCGCTAAGGATCTCAGGCAGGTATCCGGTGGAGTCACTCAACCCTGAAGTTGTAGACGAGCTGAAGCATAGCCGCGCCACCCGCGAGCGAAAATTAGCGGTGTGCTCCGGCGGTGCGCATCTTAGCGCAGCGGACCGCGCCGAAGTCTTAACCGTCCTCGCAAGCGATGCGGACGAAATGGTCGCACTCCGCGCCCAGGAAGCCCTTCTCTCCATTCCACACGAGGCTTTTGTCGAAGCCTTGAAACGTCCGGAAGCGCTTCCCTCCGTTTTTACGTACGCCTCAAAAAATCTTGCCGACAAGCCCGGTATTGGCGAAACCCTCGTCCAAAACAAAAATTGTCCCGCCGCGCTTCTCGTTCCCGTCGTTCAACATCTATCCGCTCTCGGAATTCAAGCACTCCTCGACGATCTCAGCCGTGTCAGCGATTCACTCGCACTTGCCACCGCGCTGGAGCACTCCTCTTCCGTCACCGCCGACCAAAAAAACATCCTGCACGAAATGCATGGCGGCACAGCCGACGAAGCCCATCTCGCCGAAGCGGCCGCCGAAGCAGAACCCGATGTGCAGCGCCGCCAAACGCTCTTGCAGCAAATTGCCAAAATGACCGTCGCGCAGCGCGTCCAATTTGCCGTGAAAGGAGGCTCCGAAGCGCGCCGCACACTAATCCGCGACACCAACAAAGTCGTGCAGCGCGCTGTGCTTCAATCGCCCCGCCTGACAGACCAGGAAGTCGAAGCCTTCGCTGCCATGGCTAATCTGACTGACGAAATCCTTCGCCTCATCGCGGCCAACCGCATCTTCCGTAAAAACTACGTCGTCGTTCGCAACCTGGTCAACAATCCCAAATTGCCACTCGACGTCTCGCTTCATCTTCTTCCCATGATTAACGCCGTCGACCTGAAAAAACTCACCATGAACAAGAACGTCCCCGAAACCTTGCGCACTACCGCTCTAAAACTTCAACGCCAGCGCGCCGAATCTAAAAAGTAAAATTTCTCCGCGTCCAATAGCTCCGAAGAGTTGTTCTTATCTTCCCTCGCCTCTATCATCTCTTCATGCCAATCTCGTTCCGATTGCCCCGCACTTTTGTCATTGCCGCGCTCTTCATCTCGTTCCTGGACGGCAACTCAGTCGTTGCCTCGCCGCCGTTGCCTCCAACAGATCCTTGGAACCAGGAACAGACCGTAACGCCCGCTGACTTCGCAAAAGAAATCCAGCGGAAATACGACCCATCACCAAAAATCATCTACGTCGGAGTTCACACACTCTACGCGGGAGCTCATATTCCTGGCGCGGTCTTTCACGGTCCGGGTTCCACCGAACAGGGCATTGCCGACCTCAAGAAATTTGCCGCAACTCTTCCGAAAGATTCGAACGTCCTTATCTATTGCGGCTGCTGCCCGCTTGACCGCTGCCCAAACCTCCGCCCCGCCTTTTCCGCCTTACGCGACATGGGCTTTACACATCTCCGTGTTCTGATTCTCCCAACCAGCTTCGCAGCTGATTGGATCGAAAAGGGCTATCCCATCGAAAAAGGCTCTTGAACTGGTAGTGGGTCAGTTTGAATTTTTTGTTCGCGACGCAATAAGTCAAACTGACTCAACTTTTTTTGAATTAGTGCACTTGTGAAAGCAACGAAACCTGTTCTAGCATTTTTACTTTCAAAGGAGACACCATGCCTCGCCGTTCTTCAGCAATTTTTGCGGTGACAACACTCTTTGCCTTGCCGCTTTTCTTGAGTGCACTTCCTGCACCGCCCCACGTTCCAGCCGATGGCAAAGACGTCGTTCTCAAAGCCGCCGACATCACCTCTAAAATCTTCCCGGAAACCGTTTTCTTCCGCGGCCAATCCGCTCCCGTTCAGATGCGCAACACCGGCGGCGTCCATTTTGCCGACGACCTCTACATGCTCGCCGGCATGGTCGACAATTCCGGCTACTCTTCTGGCATTCGCCAAAAGTATCAGGCTTACTTGCTCACCGAAGTCACACTCCAAATCGGCGGCCAAACGGTCAAGCCTGGCGCTTATGGCTTCGGCTTTCTTGAAGGAAACAAATTCGTCCTGCTTGATCTCGGCGCAAACGATCTCTTCCAGGTTGCTTCTCAGCGCGATGCCGAACTCAAACGTCCAACTCCATTCCAAATCATGGCCGCCCAGGAAACCGGCAAATACCGCCTCTACATGGGCCGCGAGTTCGTTGAATTTAGCCGCAGCAAATAATTTTCTCTGACATTTCTCTCAAGGGGCAATTCTAGATGCTTCGTGCACTCACCTCCGCGCTGTCTGTTTTTGCAGTCTCTTTTGTCGTATTTCCGGCATCCGCGCAAATGCCGCCGCAATCTCACTTCGACGGAAAGTCCTGGTGGGAACACGTCAAAGTTCTCGCCGATGACAACATGGAGGGCCGCGAGACCGGCAGCGATGGCCTGCGTCGCGCGCAAGCCTATGTGGTTGATCAGCTCAAGAAAAACGGAATCGAACCCGCCGGTACTGACGGCTTCTACCAACCCATCAAACTCATTCAGCGCCAGGTCAACGAAAACGATTCCAGCGCGGCGCTGCTCATCGACGCCAAGCCTCAAACTCTCGTTCCCGGCGACGACATTCTATTCTCCAGCCGCTGCAACACCGGTGAAAAGCCAATCGCCGCGCCGCTCGTTTTCGTGGGCTATGGCTTGAAAGTCCCCGAAAAAAACTTAGATGACCTTACTGGTCAAGACCTCTCCGGTAAAATCGCCGTTTTCATCTCTGGCTCGCCTTCGGATGTCCCCTCCGCGCTCGCCTCCCACTACAGCACATTTGCAGAACGCTGGAAGTCTCTCCGCGCCGCCGGAGCTATTGGCACGATCACCATCCTCAACCCCGCCTCGATGGATATCCCTTGGTCCCGCATCGCTCTGAATCGCCTCCATCCCTCCATGGACCTCGCTGACGCCGAATTCAACGAATCCGAAGGACTAAAGCTCGCGCTCACGTTCAACCCCGCGCAGGCAGAAAAACTCTTCCTCGGCAGCGGTCACACGTTCTCCGAACTCGCCGCCCTCGCCAAAGATCGCAAACCTCTTCCCCGTTTTGCACTTCCTGCAAGCGTTCAAGCACATGTTTCAATTCAATCCAGCGAAGTCCAATCTGCCAATCTCGTCGCTAAACTCGCGGGCACCGACCCCTCCTTAAAAAACGAATTCGTCGTCCTCTCCGCGCATCTCGATCATCTCGGTATCGGTGAGCCTATCAACGGCGATCGCATTTACAACGGCGCCATGGACGACGGCTCTGGCTGTGCCCTTCTCCTTGACGTCGCCGCCAGCCTTAAATCGCATCCCGAGAAATTAAGCCGTTCACTCCTCTTCGTGTTCGTCACCGGCGAAGAAAAAGGGCTCCTCGGCTCGCGCTATTTCGCCACGCATCCAACCGTCGCGCCAAAATCCATCGTCGCTGACGCTAACGTCGACATGTTCCTTCCCATCGTCCCGCTTAAATTTCTCGAAGTGAAAGGCCTCGAGGAATCCGACCTCGGCGATCGCGCCGCAGCCGTCGCCGCTTCTCTCGGAGTCAAAGCCATTCCCGACCAGGAGCCTCTCCGCAATCGTTTCATCCGCAGCGATCAATACAGCTTCATCGTTCAGGGCATTCCCTCCGTCAAAATGGACGTCGGCTTTCTTCTCGGTTCACCCGAACAAAAAATCTTCAAGGACTGGCTCACCAACCGCTACCACGCACCGTCCGACGACCTCGATCAGCCGAAAGATCTCTCTGCCGCCGCTCTCTATGAAGAAATCATTCGCCGCCTGCTCGTTGACACAGCAAACAATCCTTCGCGTCCGCAGTGGAAACCAAATTCGTTTTTCCGTCGTTATGTAACCAACTGAATTTCAGCAGGTGAGCTGTCATGGCCGTGAACTCCGTCGAATCCATCCGCAAACTCTGTCTCGGCTTCCCGCACGCAACCGAACAGGTGCAATGGGGCTACGACCTCGTCTTCAAAGTCGGCGGCAAGATGTTCGCTATCACTCCGCTCGAACCCGCCCCCGTCTTCCTCACATTCAAAGCCGACGACGAATCCTTCGCCGAGCTTACGGAGCGCCCGAACATTATCCCTGCCCCCTATCTCGCACGTGCCAAGTGGGTTGCGCTTGAAAACAGCGACGCCGTCTCTCCGCAGGAACTCGCCGCGTTCCTGCGCACCTCATACGACCTCGTCCTCGCTAAGCTCCCCAGGAAAACGCGCGAATCGCTTGCCAGCACGAAACCCAAACGCAAACCACTCCCGCGTAAGCAAAAATCGCGTCGCCGCAAATAAAAAACCGGCTCGATCTCTCGAACCGGCGTCTCACTATCTTCAAACCGTTTTGGTCTAAGCAGTTATCTGCTTCTGCGATGCAAGTTTCCTCAGCGGTTTTTGACCAGGCATCGGGAAAGTCATATGCCAGAAATTTGTCTCCGCCGTCAAAAACTCCACGCCAATATAAGTCTTTCCGTCGCGCTTTCTCTGCACCGAAACCACCCGCGCATCCACTTTGCGATTGCTGTTCTCATTCACCAGGTGCAGAACCTGCCCCACAAGCACAACCTCGTTAAACTCCATCATCGCGCCATGTTGATTGATCGATTGCGATTGCGTGTGCACGCAGAACTTTGAACCTTCATCCGACTCGCCATGCACGGCCAGCGGCACGGTCAAATTGACTCGCAGTGTGCGCCGGCGCTCTTTGCAGCGAAAATGAAGTAGCGACATGGGGACCGTCAACGCTCCAACTTAAATTCTTAACTTCCAGGAGAGACTGCTCCAGCGGGGCCGCGCTGTGTTCGGGGAGCTGTGCCGAATGAATTCGGCACGAGAGTTCCACCTCTAGACTGCCCTACAGAAGCAGGCTGCCTCTGCACAGTCACGATTCTCACTATTGTCCCTGAGTAGGACAATAGCTGAACCGTACCAGAAAAAGCCCAACTAGTAACGCAGTACGCTAGTACTTTGGGACAGGTTCGTCAACAGGAACTTTCGCTTTCTCTACGAAACCACCCCTGCACTGCAAATTTACAGCTTTTTCCCTTCGCATTTACATTGGCTTTAGTACAACGCTGCTCTTCCCGTGAGGCATCCCACGTCCTGAAAGCGAACATTCAGGTACCCGCCCGCCCTTCCTCCAGCCTTTTTGCTTTCTGCGCATTTCCATTCCATCCGAGGAGCTGTCCATGAAGCGCGGTTTGCTTTTTCTCCTGTTTGCTGTTGGTATCGCCCCGTCCTCCTTCGCTCAAAAGGGCGAAGGAACTGACCACATTCAGATCGGCGCCTACGCCGACTATTTTCATCTTTCCCAAACTGACACCGATTTTGCCGGGCTTGGCGGCCGTGTCGGTTTCACCGCCTACAAAAACCTTAAGCTCGAAGCCGAAATGAGCTACGACTTCAACAAGGTCTTCACCGAAGGCTTCACCGACAATTCCACGGTTCCACCAACCGTCTCAATCGCGCGCTCCAACATCCGAGCTCTTCACGGAATGTTCGGCCCTAAGCTCGAGCTTGGCCATTACAGTTTTCACCCTTTCATCACAGTAAAGGGCGGCGGCAATACGTTCTTTTTCGACAATCGTCCTGCCACTGTCGGCACGTTCGCAAGCACCGTGGACAATCTTCGGACGCGTAACATCAACGCCGTTCTTTATCCCGGTGGCGGCCTCGAAGGGTATATCGGCCCCATCGGCTTGCGGCTCGACGTTGGCGACGAAATCTATTTTGGCGGTGGCACGCACCATAATCTGCGCGTCGCCTTCGGCCCGTACATTCGTTTCTAAATTCTTATTATTTGTGCTGACGCTTTTTGCATGCGGGGCGCGTCGCTTTATCGTTACAGGAAGACGCGCCCTGTCTAGCCAGTGGGTCAGTTTGAATTTTCTTGACCTTGACACAATGGGTCAAAAATTCAAACAGACCCAACTACTGCCCTTTGGTACAGGTTTCTTTTTCTCCCTACTGTCCTCCACCGTGCAACTTTTTCCCCTGTTTCCGGGTTCAAATAAGTGTGTTGGAAAAGGGCCGAACTACGTGCGTGCCATTTTCAAACTATCGGTGTGTCTCCTCCTCGCGCTGGCCGCGTTGGCTCCAGCAGCCCGCGCCGATGTTGCTGTTTTGCTCGAAGAACCCTATAGCGTGGACGGCACTCTAGCCGGCACAGGCCACGCTGCCGTCTATCTCTCCAACATTTGCGCAGAATCGCCAACACAACTTCGCCGCTGCAATCCTGGCGAACCCGGCATCGTTCTCTCGCGCTATCACCACATTGCTGGATACGACTGGATCGCCGTTCCCGTCGTTGCCTATCTCTACGCCGTCGAAAAGCCTGAAGAAATTCCTCTTTTCGCCGATCCAAAACTGGTCTGGTTCTTGCGCAATCAATATCGCCGCAAACATTTCGCGTCTTTCGTGCCGGATCCTCTTCCGTCCGACCCCAACGCCGGTGACTGGTATCAACTCGTCGGCTCAGCCTATGACCGCACACTCTATGGCTTTCAGCTCCCGACTTCTCAGGAAGACGATGATCGCTTCATCGAAAAATTCAATACCGGCAGAAACAAACAAGCCTACAGGCTCGTCACCGACAACTGCGCCGACTTCGTTCACGACGTCGTCACTTTCTACTATCCCGATTCCGTCTGGCGCAGCAAACTCGGCGATCTCGGCGTCATGACACCCAAGCAAGCCGCTAAATCTCTCGTCCAGTTCAGCAAACGCGCTGCGAAACAGGACCCGCAGCTTCAGCTCACTCGCTTTTTTGTCCCCCAAGTTCCTGGCACCGTGAAGCGCAGCAAACCGGTTCACGGCCTTGTGGACGGCGTCTTCCACGCAAAAAAGTATTTCGTTCCGCTCGCAGTTTTCCAGCCGTTTGTCGCTGGCGGTGTCGCTACTGCTTATTTCTTCGGCGGCCGTTTCGATCCAGCCCATGGCGCAGCCATGTGGACGCCTGACGGCCTTCTCGATCAACCTCTCTCGAAAGACGAGCGTCGTGTTTGGGAACGCGAGCTTCAGGCCATCGTAAAATCAGACCCATCGCTCAAGCCCGCTGTCTCAAAAGCCGGCTGGCAGCCGCTTCAATCCGCTTCTGAGTTTCATTTGGACGCGCATAATCGGCCCGTCCTGCAGCTAACATCCAGCGAGAACACCGCAAACATCGGCGCCACTCGCTCCAACATCCTCGAATCCTCAAATGCCCAGAACGAAGCTCGTCTGCTTCTCGTCGCTCGTCTCAAAGAAGAACTCCGCGGTGGCCGCACCAAGAAATCCTCCGACCGACTCATCCGCGCCGACTTCGATCTCCTCCAGCAAACCCGCATTCCCCCTGCATCCCTCTCCGCCTCCTCCGGCGCCAACTAACCTCGTTTCGCTGTGCGTTTGTGCCCAGGCGTTGTCATTCCGGCGGCGCCTTTTGCCGTCGGAATATGCTTTTCTTGGTTTTCCATGGTTTTGCCAGGTGCGCGAGCGTTTTGCGCACGTACGTAGTGGGTCAGTTTGAATTTTTTGGCTCGTGACACAATAAGTTAAAAATTCAAACTGACCCATTGTCCGCCCGTAATAGGTCTTGACTTTTGTTAGCTTCTATGCTACTGTACGCATTGGGTATTCCTACCTCTAGCCGCTCCTCAGCTGCAAAATTCTAAAATTAGGACATCTATGAAAACCAGCAAAACTCTTGCTGTTCTCTGCCAATTCCCTTTTGCTGACGGCCGCTCCTGTCGCATGCCTCGCGCCCATAATCACGAATATCTCTGTATCTTTCACGCAGACCGCGAACGCCGCCTCCTCGACCAGCAAGTTCTCGACGCTGAGCTCGCCGCCGACCTCCTTGGCCCAGCAGGAGAACTCCGCTCCACCACCGACGTCAACGCCTTCATCACCCGCCTCACCAAACACGCCGTCGCCGGTCGCATCCCTCCCAAACTCTTTCACTCCCTCATCTACTCCGCTTCGCTCCTCCTCCAAACCCTCCCCGGCGTCAGCAATGACGTCCGCATCGCGCTCGGCTTCGACCACTGGCAAGCCGAACTCCGCCGTATCTATTCCGTTCGCTCTAAACCTACAACCTAGCGGCGGTACTACGAAACCCAGCAAAGCGCGCTCAAAGCACAAAATCTTCGCCGTAACTGCCTTTAGAATGAACACTTACAAAAAAAGGGGGGAGGGGGTGTTATGGTTAACCAGATACATCTAGCCTGTCTAGCTATGCAATCCCTACTCTCCTACTTCAAAGGTTCCCGGCATCAAATGGTTTTGGAAAGAGTGCCTTCATCGGAATAATTTCCGTCTTTCCTTTCAGGTTGGAAAGAATCACCGGCACGTCGCCGCAGAACTCCCAAATGAGCTGCCGGCACGCGCCACACGGTGACGTCAGCGAATCCGTATCCGTCACTACCGCAATCGCGTCAAACCCGCGTTCGCCTTCGCTGATCGCTTTGAAAATCGCCACTCGCTCGGCGCAAACCGTCAGCCCGTACGTCGCGTTTTCCACATTGCAGCCGCCAAAAATCCGTCCCGACGTCGCGCGTAGCGCCGCGCCAACGCGAAAATTCGAGTACGCCGCATGCGCATTCTCCCGCGACTGTTTTGCAGCAGCAATCAACGCATCATATTCGCTCAAGCAATCGCCTCCGCAATTCTGGGTATCACCGCCTTTAGCAAGGCAATGAAATCGTTCTTCACGCGCGCGCCAACTTCAAAAACTTCTTCCGCAGTCAGCGCGTTGCCTGTCACTCCGGCCGCCATGTTCGTCACACAGGAAATTCCCAGCACGCGAATCCCAGCGTGCCGCGCTGCCAAAACTTCCGGCACCGTGGACATCCCCACCAGGTCCGCACCCAACGTACGAAACGAATGAATTTCTGCCGGTGTCTCGTAATTCGGCCCGCTCAGCCCCAGATAAACGCCTTCATGCAAATTCTGTTTCAACCTCTTCCCTGCGTCCGCAACAAACTTGCGGAACTCGGGATCGTAAGCCTGCGTCATATCCGGAAAGCGTACGCCAAATCGGTCGTCGTTCGGCCCAATCAGCGGATTTACGCCTTGAAGATTAATGTGGTCGCGTATCGCAACCAGCGCGCCCGCAGAGTAATTCAGATTCACTCCGCCCGCAGCATTGGTCAAGATCACCGCCTTCACGCCCATGCGCGCAAACACGCGTACCGGAAACACGACTTGCTGCGGTGTGTATCCCTCATAGAGATGCACGCGCCCCTGCATACCGGCGACTTCCACTCCGTCAACTTTTCCAAGCACCAGTTGCCCTGCATGTCCGATAGCAGTCGATTGTGGAAAATGCGGAATCTTCGCGTAAGGAATCTTCTTCGCGCCGGCAAATTCATCGGCAAATGCGCCGAGTCCCGAGCCAAGCACCAACGCAATCCTCGGCCGCAGCTTCGTCTGTTTGTGAATGAATTTCGCGGCTGCAGAAGCACGTTCAAATTCACCGGCAGATTTTCTGGAACTGCTCTTTCTTGCGCTCACATCAAGAGTCCTACAATCGAAGCCGACATCAAATTTGCCATCGTTCCGGCCAGCATTGCGCGAATGCCAAGCCGCGCCAGATCGCCGCGTCGCTCCGGAGCCAGCGCCCCTATGCCGCCAATCTGGATTCCGATGGAACTAAAGTTCGCAAAACCGCACAGAGCAAACGTCGCAATCGTAAAAGTCCGCGGAGAAAGCGTGTCGCGAATCGTGCCAAGTTGCGTAAAAGCTACAAGCTCATTCAACGCCATGCGTGTGCCCAGCAAATTGCCAACCGCCATGGACTCGTTCCTCGGAATCCCTATGAGCCATGCCACCGGAGCAAAGATCCATCCAAAAACAGTTTGCAAACTCTCGGGAAACCAGGCCATATGCGGCCAGTTGTGGATGCCTCCCATGACCGCATTCAGCAACGCCATCAAAGCAATAAAAGTAATCAGCATTGCCGCCACGTTCAGCGCCAGATGAAGCCCGTCTCCCGTGCCTCGGGAAATCGCGCCGATAAAATTCGGCTCCTTCTCCATCTCGGGCATTTCCACTTTGCCCGCCGTCAGCGGCACTTCAGTTTCAGGAACAATCATCTTCGCCATCAACAGTGTACCGGGAGCCGTCATGATCACTGCCGTTAGCAAATGTTCCGCCTTCGCGCCGAAAGACATATACGCGGCCATCATGCCGCCCGATACGTGAGCCATGCCGCTGCACATTACCGTCATCAATTCCGATTTCGTCATCTTTGGCAAAAATGGACGGATCGTCAGAGGCGCCTCCGTTTGGCCCATGAAAATGCTCGCGGCAACATTCAGCGATTCCGCGCCGCTTGCACCCATCACGCGTTGCATAATCCACGCCGCAATACGAATGATGATCTGCATCACCCCAATGTGATAGAGCAGCGCAAAAAGTGCGGCAATGAAAATAATTGTGGGAAGCACTTGGAACGCAAAACTGAAACCGAGCGACGAAGGTTTGTTGCCGATTTCACCGAAAACAAATCTGGAACCGACTACGGCATAGCTCAGCAGAATCTCCACTTTGTGACCGCACCACTGAAAAATATCGCGGCCGACGGGAACTTTCAGAACGAAAACACCTAACCCAAGTTGAAGCCCGACGCCCCATAGGACAGTTTTAAGTTTGATCGCTTTCCGATTGGAAGATAGTGCAAACGCGAGGCCAAGCATCGCAAGAATGCCCAGGATGCCAACGAATCTGCCCATGCGGGCTCCTCTCAAAAAAACCGCGGACTAGACTCCAACCATGCGGCGGACCAATTGCTTTTCCGGAACTTTTGTCTCGCTGAACGCGAACGCTTCGGCAATTCGTGATTTTGCTTCGTCAAGCTTGGTGTCGGAATTGTAATGGATCGTCACGAGCGGTTCGCCTTTTTCCACGCGATCACCGATGCGCTTGTGAAACTCCAGCCCAACACCGTGATCGATCTTGTCTTCCTTGGTCTCGCGGCCGCCGCCCAGCATCGCCAGAGCAATTCCAAATTCCATGCAGTTCGTCGCAGCAACAAAACCGGATGAAGCGCTAACAACGTCGAACTTGGAGCGCGCGGCGGGAAGAATGGAGTAGTTGTCAATCACGCGCTCGTCGCCACCCTGCAATCGGATTCCCACCCGGAATTTTTCTAGCGCCTGTCCGCTGGCTACCATCGTTTCCGCGAGCCTGCGGCCCTCTTCAACAGATGGAGTCCGTTCGCCGAGATAAAACATCCAGGCGGAAAGTTCCAGGCTCAAATCACGCAAATCTTTTGGACCGCGGCCCTTCAACACTTCAATACTCTCGATCACTTCGTTCGAGTGACCCGCCAGCTTTCCGAGGGGCTGATCCATATCTGTAATCAGCGCAACCGCTTTCTTCCCCATTCGCTTCGCGGTATCCACCATCACTTCCGCAAGCCGCACCGCATCTTCTTCCTTCTGCATAAATGCGCCGGAGCCCGTCTTCACGTCGAGCACGAGCGCGTCAATTCCTTCCGCCATTTTCTTGCTCATGATGGATGCGCAAATCAGTCCGATGTTTTCGACTGTGGAAGTGGCATCGCGCAACGCGTAAATCTTCTTGTCCGCGGGAGCAATCTCCGCCGTCTGTCCGATTAGACCCATTCCGCATTCGCCGAGCACGCGGCGAAATTCCTTCAGAGTAAGCGCGGTATTGAACCCCGGAATGGATTCGAGCTTGTCGAGCGTGCCGCCGGTGTGGCCGAGCCCGCGTCCGCTGATCATCGGAACGTTGAGGCCGCCCGCGGCAACGATGGGCGCGAGAATTAGGGAAGTCTTGTCGCCGACGCCGCCGGTGGAATGTTTGTCCACTTTTTTTCCAGGAAGATCGGAAAGATTTACGACTTCGCCGGAATAAAGCATCGCTTCGGTAAGCGAAGCGAGTTCGGAGCGATTGAGTCCGCGAATCCACGCTGCCATCAGCCATGCGGACATCTGATAATCGGGAATCTCTCCGCGCGTGTAGCCGGAGATCAGGAAATTAATCTCTTCTCGAGAGTGTTCCCCGGAGTCGCGTTTTTTTCGGATCAGGTCAACGGCGCGCATGCGTGCGTGAGCGGAGAGGAGCGTAACATCCGCTTAACGCAGCGTCAACGCGACTTCCGATCGCTTTATCGCTGGCGGCGAGGACTAGTCTGCAAAGCGGCGGATGCTGTAAGAAATTGGCAGGCCGACTACGATCATGTGCACGACGAAACCCAGAATGAGGTCTTTGAGTTCGTATGGACCTCTGGCGTGAAGCGCGGAGAGCGGCAGGACGATGAGATTCATTACGTTCTCGACCGCCATGCCAAAGAACAGGCCGCAGACAATCCAGTTGGTTCGGAGGAACGGCCACTTGCGGCTTGCTCCGTAGTAGATCGCTGCCGCCGAACAAGCGGTGAAATAGTGGAGGACGAGACCCAAAGTGTAGATGCCCCCACCGCCGCTGTGAATTACTTGCGGACCCAGAAGTCCGGCGGCGATCACTTTAGGAATGCCCCAACCGAATAGGATGCAGGCTTGCAAGATGTCCAGGGTTCCCGCTGAGAGCCCCCCGATGGCGATTGCCAAAGCGCCGCTCCGATTCCCTGCCGCTAAAGTTGCTGAATTTTCCATAATCCGACGGCCTCCCCTCGCCGTCTAAATTCTTGCGATTTAGAATGCGTGCACAAGATAGGCTGGACCAGAATCGGAAGTCCTGAATTCGGTCTGAAACACTCTGAATTCTTCTGAAAGGCGTTCGGTCTGCGGGCGGCTATGGAACAGACTTCCACGACAGAACTTCGGATTGGTGACTGGCGGGTGTGCCCGAAGTCGGGCGAGATTTCCCGGGACGGCAAAACCTTCAAACTGGAAGTCCGGACGATGCGGCTGCTGGTCTGCCTTGCGGAACGCGCCGGCGAGGTTGTGAGTATTGAAGAGTTGCTGAATCAGGTCTGGTCGGACGTCATTGTCACTCAAGATTCCGTCTATCAGGCAGTCACGACACTGCGCCGTTTGCTCGGCGACGATCCGAAGCAACCGAGATACATCGAGACAATTCCGCGGCTCGGTTATCGAATGGTGGCGCAAGTGAGTCCGTGGATTGAGCCGGCAGTCTCGACGGAAGTGAATGTCGCCCACGGCAACCGCGGCGTGAATGCTCGTCTCGTTTGGGCAATCGGCGGATTGATTGCGCTCGCCCTGATTGCCGCGTTTCTCGTTCGCGGCAGAGTCGCGGGACACCCTGCTCCTGCGTCCAACACTGTTATCGCTTCGCCAGAAAGGTCAATTGCCGTGCTTCCCTTCCTCGACCTGACAGAAGGAATGAAAGAAGAAGAATTTGCGGATGGCATGACCGAGGAGTTGATCGACAAGCTCAGCAAAATTCCCGGCGTTCGTGTGCCGCCGCCAACATCGTCGTTTTTTTACAAGGATAAACATGTATCCGTCAGCGAAGTTGCGAAAGCGCTTGGCGTCACTTACATACTCGACGGAAGCACTCGAAAATCCGGGAACAGGCTCCGCGTTGCGGCGCGACTTGTGCGCGCTGATACTGCATATGTTCTGTGGTCAGAAACTTACGACCGGCCTTGGGACGACAGTTTGAAGATTCAGGACGATATCGCCGGTGAAGTCACCAAAGCGCTAAAAGCATCGATTGGTGCTGGTCCGCGACCGGAAAGCTAAGGCCATCGGAGCGGAAGTTCGTGGTTGTTGTAATTGCGGGACACATAGCTGCGCGCTAGACTGGCGTAGTGTATTTTGAATGGGATCCGGGCAAGGCCGAGAAAAATCGTCGAAAGCATCGAGTTTCATTTCATGAGGCGGCGACGGTTTTCGGGGATCCACTGGCGGTAACGTTTGGCGATCCGGATCATTCGGAATCGGAGCAGCGTTTCATCACAATTGGAATGTCAGGCGCTGACCGGGTCTTGTTGGTCGCACACGCAGACCGCGGAGACAAGATTCGCATTATAAGCGCACGAAAAGCCACGCAGAACGAGCGGCGAAATTATGAAGAAAAAGAGTAGTAAAAAAAACCGAAGCGATGAGTTACGGCGAGAGTACGATTTCTCCAAGCTGAAAGGGAGCACGCGGGGCAAATATACCGCTCGCTATCGAGCAGGAACGAATCTTGTGCTCCTCCCTCCTGATGTCGCTGAACACTTCCCCGACGAAAAAGCTGTCAGCAGCGCATTGCGCAAGTTAATTCAACAAACGAAGGGAACGCTACGCCGCGCGCGCTGATCCTGTGTGACGAATAAAAACAAAGTCACAAACCGCACTCCTAAAACCGAAGGGTGCGGCACCCGGCGCAGTACGCGGCTAGTGTAAAATCCCTCTGGAGTCAGTCTTACGCCAGACGACAGGAAAACCCGCCAGCAGCGCAGAGCCGAAGCGAGAGAAGCAGCCAAACTTCTTTTGCAGACAGGCAGGCCAAAGGGAGCATTTAGATTGGATTACACCCTGGGTTTCATTGGGGTGGCTATAGCAATAATTCTTGTCGTTGCTCCACCCAAAACGCAGGCAGAGATAATCTTCTGGTTGATAGTCATGTTCGTGGCGCTTGTTTACCCTGCGCTCCATGTAGTTCGCATGGTCCTGCAAACCAGATTGCAGTGGGTTCAGGCTCCCGCCGCGATCATTCTGGTAGCCGCACTAGCCTCTGCTATAGGTTATCGCGTTTGGCCGCCGATACGTCGCCATGCGTTAAGTGAAAAGGAGCGTGCTTTATTTGAGAAGCCACTATCTGAGCAGAAGGAAACACGTGAGGAAATACAGATCATCTGCACTCAAGGAGACGAGCCCGCTTGCGTTTACGCGGCTCAGTTCGTGAATTTCTTTAGAGAAGCGGGATGGAAAGTCCGGAGTAACCGTGCAGAGCCCGTTCGGATGAATAATCCAACTGCGGGAATAGTTCTGTTTAAGCGCGGAGAAGGGAAACTCGATCCAGATAATTGGCGCTCAGGGCTCTGGAGCGCCTTAACGCCAAGCCTAATTGACGTGCGGCAAGCATTTGTGAACATCGGAATAGAACCGGAGTCTGCTACTAACCCTGAACTACCGGAAGGTATAGTTTCTGTCTATTTCGGTTTGGAGAAAGAAAACGAAAATGCGCCGACTGATCTGACAAGAACAATGAAGAAATTGGGAAATCAGTGGCGTGGAGGACCAGTTCCACCTTTGAAATGAGCAACTGGCAGGGAGACTCTTCTCAGGGGCTGAAGCCCAAGAATTAGAAGCGCTTTCGGCACGGCTAAAGCCGCGGCCCTACACAAGACAAGGACGGCCACGTGAAGTCGCCTCTACAAGTTATTGAGAGATTTTTCCGCGCAAGATAGTGATCGAGGCTTTGGGCAGAGTGAAGATGGTTTGGGAGTTGGCGTCGATCGTTGTGGCTGCGGGCGGTCGGTTGGGATCGGGGTGGCTGTTGGGGCCGTCGTTGATCCAGACGTATTGATCGGAGCCGAAACTGATCCAGGAAGTTGTTCCTGAAAAGGAAGAGGGGCGTTTTTCTTTTGCGTTTTCGAAGGAGACTCGGACGGTGTGGGGATTGTTTTCGTCGCGATTGACGAGCATTAGGGACCAATTTCCGTCGGGGCGGTGAACGGCGTAGGTGGTGACCAGGAGATTTCCGTCGGCGTCTTTGATGTCGGTCGATGCGGGAAACATCTGATGAACCCCGCTGCGATGCAAAACCCATTCGAGATTGATCATTCGGGCTGCGTAGTAAGGAGAAGTGTAGCCTTTGATTTCGTAATTTTCATTGGAGACGAAATTGGACCAGGACGACCAGCCGAGGCAGGTGTTTTGCACTCCCTGCGGTTGAATGGGCGAGTGATAGAACGCGGCGCCGCCGCCTTCGAAAAAGGAACCGACGTTATCGGCGAGCCAGAGCGCAGCAAAGATCGTGGTCATCGGGCCTGTGAGCTGCCAGGAGAGATGATTTTCCGTGACCATCTGCGGGACTTCTTTGGGAACACCGTCATCACGCCAGATTTGTATGATGCCTTTCATGAGTTGGGGTTCGCGGTAGAGATCTTTCCAGGTGATGGTGCACGGCTCGAAGGGATAGTGCTCGTAGGAGACGAAAGAAAGGTCGGCTAGATGGCCATGATCTTTTAAGTAGCTTACGAAGCGGCCCATCCAGGAGATGCGGCCTTTTGAATCCGGCCAGAGTGTGATGTCCTTGTTCACGCCTTCAAAAACTGGACCGCCGAGTTTTAGTTTTGGATCTACTTTGTGGATTGCATTGGCCCATTGGATGTAGAGCGCGGCGTAATCTTCCGGCATGGCGTGTTTGCCGTCGGGTTCCTCGCCCATTTCGACGTAGCTGATGGGGTAGCCGCGCTTTTCGACGTAGGCGATTTGCGCGGCTGCGTCGTCGGGCGTGCCGTAGAGCATGGTGACGGGAATCATCGCGGGAAGATTATTGGTTAGACCACTCGTGAAGAAGAGATCGAAGCCGGTGTGCTGATAATCGCCGCCGTCGCGGACGTCTTCGGCGGAGTGCCAGGGATCAATGGAGGAAGCGGTATAGGCGTTGGGGCGTTCGGCAGGGTCTTTTGTTGCGGCGGTGAATTTGCCGGAAGCGTCAATGGCGCCGATTTCGATTTGCTGCATGGCGTAGCCGACGCAATTGCGAATGTCATTGGAATCGTGCTCGTCGCAGGTGTTGGAAGATTCGGTCATCAGGACGCGGACGAAGCGTGTGGAAATTGGCGCGCTCGCAAGAGTGAGCGTGGCCGTACCACCCTGCGCGTTCGCGATTTTTCCGGAATCAAAACTTTTCCACTCGCCTTTGGGGCCGCCGTCGAAATCGAGCGCGTTTGTGCCGATCCAATATTCGACTTGATAGGTTTTTGCGTAGGGTGAGGCCCATTGGATGCGGGCGGCGCTGATTGATTTTTCGGATTGGAGATCTACGATGATCCACTGCGGATGGAGCGCGTCCGATTCACCCGTGAATTTGCCGGTGAGGTAGGGATTGCTTTTCCAGTAGGAAAGATTCGGACCCTGCACGGGACGGTCACCGCTCGTGGCGAATCCGCGATGCGGAAGAGCGTAAGAAAGAATGTAGCGGATGGGCGATTTGAGTTCGGTGCTTCCGGTGAAGTATCCGCTTTCGTGTGCGGCGTCACTCCAGGCACCGGCGGGATTCCAATGCCAGGCGGCCATGCGGAGTTCGGAATTGTTGCGATAGGTGATTGGTCCCCAGCCAGCGGAGAGAGATTCCTGGACGATGTGCGGCGTGTGGACGCGGTCGATGTCACGGCGGGAGAGGACGTCGAGGGAGGAGCCGAGAGCGGAGTCGGGGTCGAAGGAATTGATTTGGTGGGCGGGAGTGATGTCGACGTGGACGGTGGCCTCGGGGGATTGGGCGAGGGCAACGATGGCGAATGCTGGCCAGAGCGCCATGAGGGCAAATCGCTTAGCGGACATGAGAGCCTCCAGATTCGGGCGGCATCTTAGCATCATTCATTCGATTTAAATAAGGGGAATGAGAGAGCCGTGATAAGAATGAAATTTGTAGTCACATCTTCAATCGAAGAGAGGTTTCATCGCGCAAAGAACGCGATGAAAGGAAGTTCTCCACTCCATGAACCGACCGATTCCTCAGAAGGAATCGGCAAAGCAAAATCGTCGGTCCATTTCGGTCGAAATGACCGGTGTTTTGCTTGGTTACTCGGTGGTTGAGATCGTAGGAGAGCAGCCGAGAGTGGCTACGCTAAGGGGTGAGCCAGGAGTCGCGGTGCTCGCGAACGAAATCGTCGTCGTTGAGATGAGGATAGGCGGCGTAGACTCGAGAGACTTCTTCGCCTTGGCCTGGACTGAGAGTTTCGTTGGGGTCGAGGCACCAAATTCCTTCGAGCAAACCCTGACGGCGGAGAATTTCGTGCAGGCCGGCGATGCAGCCGGAGAAATTATTGGCGGCGTCGAAGAAGGCGGCGTTGGAATCCGTGACTTCAACACTTTTTCGAAGAAGTTCTGGCGGAAGGCCGCCGTTAGCGTGAACCACTGCGTGACATTCCTCGAGAAGTTCTACGGCTTTGCGGGTCCAGACGGACCAGTGGCCGAGAAGGCCGCCGACGATGCGGCGTTCGATCTTTTTTCCATTGGAGTCGAAGGCGTAGGGAGTGACTAGGTCCATGACGATGTTGTCGTCGTTGCCGGTGTAGAGGGCAATGTCTCGGCCGGCTCCGGCGACGGCGCGCACGACATCAAGAGTCTGGTAGCGATTGAAAGGAGCGATTTTGATAGCGATGACGTTTTCGATTTCGGAGAACTTTTTCCAGAAGTTGTGGGAGAGAATGCGGCCGCCGACTGCCGGCTGTAGATAGAAACCGACGATGGGGATGATTTGTGCGACGGCCCGGGAGTGAGCGAGCAGCATTTCGTCACTGGCTTCTTTTAGGGCGGCGAGGCTTAGGAGACCGGCGTGATAGCCGAGGTCAGCGAGGAGAGTGGCTTCGCGAGTGGCTTGCGGAGTGTCTCCGCAGATTCCGCCGATGCGGAGAAGCGGAACGGGGCGATTGCGATCGGCGCGATCCATTTCTTCGGCTGCGAGTTTTAGAACAGGTTCGAAGAGGCCGATGTGCTGATCGCGGATGGCGAATTGTGTGGTGTGAACTCCGACAGCAAGACCTCCAGAGCCTGCGGCGATGTAATAACGAGTGAGTGCTTTTTGGCGGCGTTCGTCGAGCCGGCGATTGGCATTGAGGGCGAGGGGGTGCGCGGGGATGACAGTGCCGCGGGTAAGGAGTTGGAGGAGCTTGGGATCGATTTTGACAGCCATGATTTTCTCTATGAAGTTACGATTGAGCCCCGATTCCTCGCTTCGCTCGGAATGACGCGTGCTCAGAAGTCTTCTAAAAGCGGCCAGCGCGATTTTCGAAGTGCGTTGGCTTGGCTAGCGTTTCGCCGCCGCGCTCGATCCAGTCAACGATCCAGGTCGCCATTTGCTCGTATGAAACTAGCGGCTTGTCGAAAAGCTGGAATGCTTTTTGCGCGTTGCTGAGGAGCGCGTCGGGAGCTTCCATACCTTCGAACTGAACGGATTTGCCGAATCGCTTGGCGAAATCTTCGGCGACGCTGCGGACGCTGAGGACTTCGGGACCAGCGATGTTGATGACGAAAGGCGGGGAGGCAGCGTGAAGCAGCGATTGCAAGCTCATGTTGTTGGCGTCGGCTTGCCAGATGGCGTTGAGATAGCCCATGGAAAGAGAGACGGGTTGGCCAACATGGACGCGTTGCGCGATGTCCACGAGGACGCCGTAGCGAAGCTCGGTGGCGTAGTTGAGGCGAAGGATGGAGGTTTTGATATTTGCGGCGCGGCTGAAATGTTCGAAGATGCGTTCGCGCCCGAGACAACTGATGGCGTATTCGCCGATGGGGATGAGTTCATCGGTTTCCAGGGAACCGCCGCGAGCGACTGGGGAAAGACCGTAGACGTTGCCGGTGGAGAATGCGGCGATGCGGCTGTTGCGAAAACGATCGGCGACGAGGCCGGGGAGAAACGAGTTCATGGCCCAGGTGAGAGATTGCTGGCCCGTGGTGCCGAATTTCATTCCGGCCATATAAACAATGTTTGGGGCGCTGGGGAGTTTGGCGAGAACAGCGGAATCGAGAAGGTCGCAACTGATGGTTTCGATGCCCCATGACTGGAGTTTTTCCGGCAGGCGGGGAGAGGAAAAGCGCGAGACGGCGATGATTCGGCGGGGAGTTCCGGCGGCGTCGGAAGCGCGTTTGGCCATGCGGGCGAGCGTGGGGCCCATTTTTCCGCCGGCGCCGAGAATGAGAATGTCGCCGGGAAGCGAGGCGAGTGCGCGGACGGTAGATTCGCCGGGCTCGCTGAGCGCGAGTTCGAGTGCGGTGACGTCGGCTATGGAATTTTCACTCTGCGAAAGCACGCGCGGTCTCCGACAAAGAAAATCCGGCGGCGGAATTGTACTTGAAGGGCAGAAGAAACATTAGCGGCAAATGCAGGATTACTGCAGAATCTTTGCCGGAAACGTTTGATTTTTCCAGATTCTAAAAAGTGCGAAGGCGAACGAGAATTCATGCAACTGCGTGCGATGACGGAAAACGATATTGCGGCGGGAATGCGGCTGAAAGAGCTGGCGGGTTGGAATCAGACGGAGGCTGATTGGAAAAGATTTCTGGGTGCGGATCGTGAGGGATGTTTTGTTGCCGAAGTTGACGAAACAGTTTGCGGGACCGCTGCGACGATTCGCTATCAGGGAAGATTTGCGTGGGTAGGAATGGTGCTGGTTGATCCGGACTATCGCGGACGCGGAATTGGAACGCGGCTACTGGAGAGATGTATTGAGCATCTCGATTCCATTAACGTGCCATGCATTAAGTTGGATGCGACGCCGCTAGGCAAACCGATTTATGAAAAGTTGGGATTTGTGAGTGAGTATGAACTTGAGAGATGGACGCTGAAGCGGACGGTCAGGAATTCGCTACAGCAAAAGCCAATAGAAAATGACGAGCCAATGCCTGCACCTCTGCTAGAACACGTTTTGAAGGCGGATCGCGAAGCGTTTGGCGCGGACCGAAGTGTGATACTGCGATCTGTAAACCATGAAGCACCGCTTTTCACCGATGGTGTTTGGAACGCGGGTGGGATGGAAGGGTATGCATTCGGTAGGCGCGGTTCGTTTGCGGATCATCTTGGGCCGTGGATTGCGAAAGATGAGGAGGCGGCAGCAAGAATGCTGGACCGGTTTCTTGCTCAGTCTACGCGGGAAACGATTGTGACCGATTGCAGCAAGGCGAATCCATTTGCGAGAAAACTGCTGCAGGAGCGGGGATTCGAGTATTCGCGGCCGCTCGCGAGAATGTTTCGCGGGCGAAATGATTTTCCCGGGCGACCGGAACTGGTTTGTTCGATTCTGGGGCCGGAGTTTGGATAAGATGCGACGTTTTTTTTCGAGATGGAAGGGTGAATGAGCACACTGCCGATATTGCGATTGGGAACAGTGAAGAATGTTGGGAGATTTCAGGAGCATGTGCACTCGCTGGGATTGACGATTCCGTGCGACGGCGAGTTTGCGACTGGAGCGGATTCGCCGCTACGCGCGCCGCTGGAGCGCGGCGGGATCAAGATTGGGAACCGGATTGCGGTGCAGCCGATGGAGGGATGGGACGGGACTGCGGAGGGGAAACCGAGCGAACATACGTTTGAACGGTGGCGAAAATTTGGGCGAAGCGGCGGGAAATTGATTTGGGGCGGCGAGGCGGTTGCGGTTTCGCATGAAGGGCGTGCGAATCCGAATCAGCTGGTGATTGGCGGGCATACGAAAAAAGATTTGGGGAAGTTGCGCGCGACGTTGATTGAAGAGCATGTTCGTACGACGGGTTCGCGCGAGGGATTGGTGGTTGGGCTGCAGTTGACGCACTCGGGGCGATATTGCCGGCCGAACCGTCACGATAAACCGGAGCCGAAGATTCTTTACCATCATCCGATTCTGGACCGGAAATTGGGATTGCCGAGCGACTATCCAGTGCTGACGGACGGTGAGATTGAAGGGATCCTTGAACAATTTCACAGTGCGGCAAAAATCGCGGAGGAGTTGGGATTCGATTTTATCGACATCAAGCATTGCCACGGATATCTGGGGCACGAATTTCTTAGCGCACACACGCGGGAAGGAAAGTTCGGCGGGACTCTGGACAATCGCACGCGGTTTTTGAGGGAGATTGTGCACACGGTCCGCGTGATTGCGCCCAAGCTGGCAATTGGGGTGCGGCTTTCTGCGTTCGACACGGTAGGCTACAAGCCGGATCCGTCGAAATCGGCGAATGGAAAATTGGGACCGGGAATCCCGGAAGAGTACGCTCACCTGATTCCTTATCGCTGGGGATTTGGTGTTAACCCGGAGAATCCGACACAACCGGACTTGACAGAGACGATTCAGTTTCTAACTCTGCTGGAGGATTTGCGGATTTCTCTCGTGAATCTGACTGCTGGGAGTCCTTACTACAATCCGCATATTCAGCGGCCGGCGCTGTATCCGCCTTCGGATGGGTATCAACCAGCGGAGGATCCGCTGATCAGCGTGGCGCGGCAGATGAATGTGACGCGGGAATTGAAAGTGCGGTTTCCAAAGCTGATCGTTGTGGGCACGGCTTACAGTTACCTGCAGGATTTTTTGCCTAATGTGGCGCAGGCGGCTGTGCGAGAAGGATGGGTGGATCTGGTTGGGATGGGGAGAATGATTTTGACTTATCCGGAGCTGTTGCATGACGCGAGTGAAGGGAAAGTTTTGGAACACAAGCGGGTTTGCAGAACGTTCAGCGATTGCACGACGGCGCCGCGGAAGGGATTGCCGTCGGGATGCTATCCGCTGGATCCGTATTACAAGAATTCGGAGCTTGCCGCGAAGCTGAAAGTGATGAAGGCGAAACAATGAAAATAGAAACTGTGGTGGGGCGGCAGAAGTTGAGAAGAAAAGTTGAAGGAATTGCAGCGGCGCTTTTACCGTTTGAGGTGGACGGACAAATTGCGGTGGAGGCATTTCAAAATCATTTGCGTGCGACGCAGCAGACTGGATTGATAAACGCGGTGAATATGGATACGGGTTATGTGAATTTCTTGAGTGAGAGGGAAAAGCTGGAAGTGTTGGGCTGGGCTCGCGAGGCGCTGGGAAAAAACGTACCGTTTGTGGGTGGCGCTTATATTGAAGGGCAAGAGGGCGATGTTGTAGCGCTTTATCGCAAGCAGATGGATGCGATTGTGGCGCACGGTGGGATTCCGATTTTGTTTCAGACGAGCCGGTTGCACGGGAAGAGTTCAGCGGAGAAGGCGGCGATTTACCAGGAAGTGAGCCACGGATATTCGCACGTGCTGGCGTTTGAGTTGGGAAAAATGTTCGCTCCAAATGGAGAGATTTTTGAAGAGGAGATGATTCGGCGGCTGATGGAGATTCCAGAAGTTAAAGGGATGAAGCATTCTTCGTTGGACAGACTGACCGAGTTGCAGCGGCTTGGGCTGCGCGATGCGGTTCGGCCGGAGTTTCGGATTTATACGGGGAATGATCTAGGCATCAACATGATTGAGTACGGCTCGGATTATTTGCTGGGGCTGGCGACGTTTGCGCCGGAGAAATTTGCGGAACGCGACCGGCTGTGGGAGGCGGGCGATCCCGCGTATTACGCGCTTTCGGATGCGCTGCAGTACTTGGGGAATGTGGCGTTTCGCGATCCCGTTCCCGCGTACAAGCATTCCGCCTCAACGTTCCTGTGCCTTACAGGAAGAATCCCGAGCGATCTGACGCATCCAAAAAACACCAAGCGGCCAGAGTGGGAAGCAAGGATCCTTCAAGATTGCGCGAAGCGATTGGGAATGGAAGCAAATCCGCGGTCGAGTGCGACGGCACATTCATGACGAATAAGTTGAAAACTGCGGAAAACAATTCGGGAAAAGTGTTTTACGGATGGTGGGTGGTTGGGGCGGCGTTTCTGAATTTGTTTTTTGTTGTGGGAATTATTTTTTACGGGTTTCCCGTTTTTTACGCGTCGTTTGTGGAATCGCTGGGATTTACTCGGGCGCAAGTAACGCAAGGATTTCTTCTGGGATTTTTGTCGGCGGGATTGCCGTTTGGGTTGCTGGCGGGAGCGGTGATTGACCGAATCGGAGCGCGCTGGGTGACCGTTGCGGGCGCGGCGTTTGTGGGAATTTCGCTGTTGCTGATGTCGCGGATGACGAAGCTGTGGCAGTACGAAGCGCTGTGCGTGCTGGAAGTGCTGGGGTATGTGTTCGCGGGGCCGCTGACGAATCAGGTCCTGGTGGCGAAATGGTTTCGCGCTCGGCGCGGGCGGGCTATGGGAATTGCGTATTTGGGATTGGGCGCGGGAGGAGTGGTGGCGCCGTTGCTGGTGAATTATTTGATCCGCACGCATGGGTGGCGGAACGCGCTGGAAATTATTGCGGTGCTCCTGATGGCGGTGCTGTTCCCTGTGGGAATTTGGGTCACGCGGTCCACGCCGGAAGAGAGTGGACTCGTGCCGGATGGTTTGGCTGTGGAGTCGAATGGAGCGAGCGCGATCGTGGCAAATTCGAGCGGGGTTGCAGAAGCGGTGCAGACGAAGAACTTCTGGCTGATTGTGTTGGGCTCGACGCTAGCGATTGGGGCGATTGGCGCGGTGATTCAACATTTTATTTTGTATTTGAAGGACCAGGGGTATTCGGCGGCAGTAGCGGCGCGGTTTTCGACGGGATTGCTGGCGGCGAGTCTGGCGGGGAGAGTTTTGGTTGGATACGCCGTGGATCGGGTGCGGAAGAAGGACGCGATGGCGCTTTTTTATTTTTTAATTGGCGCATCGGTGCTGCTGCTGGGAGTGGCGAAGGAGCCGGCGGCGGCGTGGACATTTGCCATTATTTTTGGGTTTTCGATGGGGGCAGATTACATGCTGGTGCCGCTGGTGACGGCGGAAAGTTTTGGCACGGCGTCACTGGGAAAATTGCTGGCGCTCATTATCATGGGGTATTCGCTGGGCCAATGGGGATTCCCGTGGATTGTGGGAAGAATTTTTGACGCGCGGCACAGTTACGAGCTGGCGTGGAGATTGGTTGCAATTGCGGGGATGTTGGGCGGGCTGGCGATTTATGGGGTGTCGGCGAGGCGGGAAACAGGCAGCTAGACAAAAAATCGGATGTTGGCCTCACTTAAGCCCTCGACACGTCCGCAATCGAAGAGAGGTTTCACCGCGCAAAGAACGCGCGATGAGAGGAAGTTCTCCACTCTGTGGGCCGGCGTGCAAACACCGCACGCAAGAGAAGCCGGCCCGATCTGGTCGAAATGACACGCATTAGAATTTGGGTAACTACTCAGTGGGGCGGGGCGTCGTCGGCTTCGAAGGAGGCGAGTTGTACTTCCCAGGCGAGGCTTGGGGATTGCAAGAGGCGGACGCAGCGGTTCCAGCGGAGGATGGCGTCGTCATTGTGGGGCGGGCGGATTTTTTCCGCTTCGCCAAAACAGTCCAGTGCACGCTCGAAAAGCGGAAGCAGCGTGTGCGGAGATTGGCCTGCGCACAGTTGGGCTTTGGCACGGCGTTCATAGAGAATGCCGGTGTAATAGAGGCGTTCGTAGTTGTCGGCGAGTTTTTGGAAGGTTTCTTCGGCTTCCCGGTAGCGATCGGAAACGCCGCCCATGAATTGATCGGTGATGGCAAGGCCGAGCAGGCGCAGAGCGAGTTGTTGCTTTGGCTCGATGGCAAGAATGTCTCGGCAGATGGATTCGGATTCTTCGGGTTCGTTGAGATAGCGGTAGAGTTCGGCTTTAGCCAGAGCTTCGGCGATTCCGGCGTGAGAGATGGATTTAAGTTGGTAATTCATGAGGCCCTCCTCAATCAGTGGCTATACTCCCACCAATCGCCCGACTATGCCAAAATATCGCATGCTGAGACCATTTCTAGTCCTTCTCCTAGCCATCTCTCTAAGTACGGCGGCCGCCGGTCAATCCGCGGATCCGAAGGGTGATAAGGCCGCCATTGACAAGACCAGCGAAGCTGTTCGCGCGGCATTTGCCCGGGGAGATGTTCCGGCAATCTTGTCCTACCATCATCCCGATGTCACCAAGGCGCTCGCCTACGACAAGTATCTAGTTGGACGCGGCGCCCTTGAGGCCGACCTGCGCTCCACATTTGAAAACTACACTCTGGAATTTTTGCAGAACGATGTCGAGCTATTGAGCATTCACGGCGACATCGCCACGGAGCAGATTCTTTTCTCGGTCAAAGGTACGCCTAAGAGAGGTGGTGCTCCTTTCTTGTTCAAAGGCCGCACCATGCTCATCCTGGTGCGCTACGACAAGAGCCCTACTGGCTGGGTAACGTTGCGTGAAATCGTGCAGCCCGCGCCTGAAGGAAAATAAGACCACTGAAACCTGTTGCATAGCGAGCACTGCGCTACTGCGAACCGACGATTTTGCGAAAGAGCATGGTAATCGGGTCGTAGAACTCGTCAACGATGCGCTCTTTGAGCGGGATGATGGCGTTGTCGGTGATGTGGATTTCCTCGGGGCCAACTCTCGTGCAACATTTGGTGATGTTGCAGTAGCCGAGGCCCATTTCGTTTTTCAGCAGGGCTGTGCGGGAGACGCCGTCGAGGGGATGCATTTCGAGGCCGGCGGTGCGGACGAAGAAGCGCGGGCCGGCGAAGGATTCATGTTTGCCGTGATCGCGGAGAACGTGGCAGACATCCTGGCAGAGAAAACATTCGATGCATTTGCGGAATTCCTGGACGCGATCGATGTCGTGCTGATCCATCTTCCATTCGACGCCGGGCTTCGGTTTGAAGGCGGGGATTCTCTTGTTGATCTTGTAATTCCAGGAGACGTCGGTGACGAGATCTTTGATGACGGGAAAGGCTCTTAACGGCGAGACGGTGATGGGCTCGTCGAGCGGGAGAGAGTCCATGCGCGTTTTGCAGGTCAGACGTGGGCGACCATTGACTTCTGCGGAGCAGGAGCCGCATTTGGCGGCTTTGCAATTCCAGCGGACGGCGAGGTCTGGAGATTGATGAGCCTGAATGGAATGGAGCGCGTCGAGGACGACCATACCAGGAGCGAGCGGGACTTTGTAGTCGACGGTTTGGCCGCCGTCTTTGTCGCCGCGGAAGACGCGAAGGATTGCGTCGGGCATGAAGTCTCCTTGTACTCAACGGGGCTGAAGCCCCTCAACTACACAAAAAAGCACCGGTCTGAAAACCGGCCACTACAAAACCAGGAGAAAATCTGGCGACTTAAAGTCGCCGCTACAAACCCAGTCTGTGCGTGGTGTGCACATTATTTCTTCTCCTCAAGCAACTGTTTCAATTCCCCGGGCATTTCCGGGACTGGGCGCTCGAGCAGCGTCATTTGGCCATTTTGATTGGCGATGATGTTGTTCTTTTTTTCCCAGACAGGGTCGTAATTCGGGAAATCTATGCGGCTGTGGGCACCGCGGCTTTCTTTGCGGGCGAGGGCGCAGCGGGCGACGGCTTCGGAAATAAGAAGCATGTTTTTCAGATCGCGCGTCAAGTGCCAGCCGGGATTGAACATGCGGGAGCCGTCAATGCGAAGTTTGGCGAGACGCGGCTTTAGAGCGTCGAGTTGGACTAGAGCTTTTTTGAGATCTTCTTCGTTGCGGAAAATTCCAACGAGAGCGCCCATTGTTTCCTGTAGATCGTGGTGAATGGGGTATGGGAATTCACCGTCGGCACGTTCGAATGGCGCGAGCATTTCGCGCTCGGCATCGGCGAGCTGAGAAGCATCGACGTTTGGCACGGAAGATTTGGCCGCAAATTCGGCGGCGGCTTTTCCGGCGCGCCGGCCGAAGACGAGAAGATCGGAGAGCGAATTTCCTCCGAGGCGATTTGCGCCATGGAGGCCGGCGGCGGCTTCCCCTGCGGCGTAGAGGCCGGGGACGGTGGATGCGGCGGTTTCGGCTTCAACGCGGATGCCGCCCATCATGTAATGGCATGTTGGGCCGACTTCCATTGGACCTTTGGTAATGTCCACGTCGGCAAGTTCCTTGAACTGGTGATACATGCTTGGAAGTTTTTTCTTCACGTAGTCAGCGGGCTTGTGAGAGATGTCGAGATAAGCGCCGCCGTGTTCGGTGCCGCGGCCTTCTTTGACTTCGGTGTAGATGGAGCGGGCGACGACATCGCGCGTGGAAAGCTCCATGCGCTTGGGATCGTATTTTTCCATGAAGCGTTCGCCGAGTTTGTTGCGAAGGATTCCGCCTTCGCCGCGTACGGCTTCGGTAACGAGAATTCCCTGCACTCCAGGCGGCCAAACCATTCCAGTGGGATGAAACTGGACAAATTCCATGTCCATGAGTTCCGCGCCGGCTTCGTAAGCGAGAGCCATGCCGTCGGCGGTGTATTCCCAAGAGTTTGAGGTGACGCGCCAGGCTTTGCCGATGCCGCCAGTTGCGATGACGACGGATTTTGCTTTGAAGGCGACAAAGCGGCCTTGTTCACGCCAGTAGCCGAAAGCGCCGGCGACGCGGTCGCCGTCCTTGAGGAGGCGCGTGACGGTACACTCCATGAAAACGTCGATGCCGAGTTCGACTCCGCGATCTTGCAAAGTGCGAATGAGTTCGAGACCGGTGCGATCGCCCACGTGGCAGAGGCGTTTGAAGGTGTGGCCGCCGAAAGCGCGCTGGAGAATGTCGCCGGTGGGAGTGCGGTCGAAGAGCGCGCCCCATTGTTCGAGTTCGCGGACGCGGTCTGGCGCTTCCTGTGCGTGAAGCTGAGCCATGCGCCAATTATTGAGAAATTTTCCGCCGCGCATGGTGTCGCCGAAATGAGTGCGCCAGTCATCGGCTTTATCCACGTTGCCCATGGCTGCGGCGATGCCGCCTTCGGCCATTACGGTGTGCGCTTTGCCGAGAAGTGATTTGCAGACGAGGCCGACACGCGCCCCTTGAGCGAGTGCTTCGAGTGCAGCGCGAAGTCCCGCGCCGCCTGCGCCGATGATCAAAACATCATGTTCGTGGGTTTCGTAATTTGCGGTCACAGGAGTCGGAGATCCTTGAAAGCGCCGGAAGCGAGCATCCGGATGTAGAAATCGGTGGCGCCCACGGAAACGAGGCTGGACCAGGCGAAAATCATGTGGCGTTCATTCAGGAGGCTGAGAAAACTCCAGGCGGAGTGACGAGGCATGCCGAATGTGGCGCAAGAGAAGCAGTCGAGTTTGCCGCCGACGATGTGCCGGAGCGAATGGCAGGAAAATGTGTAAGCGGTGAGGAGGACAACGTTGACGAGCATGATCATGGAACCAAGACCTATGCCGAATTTGCCGTCGAAGAAGAAGGCGCGAATAGCGTCATACCAGAGGAAGCAGATAAAGATGATTGCGAGGTAAAGAAAGTAGCGATGGATGTTTTGCAGGACGAAAGGAAAACGAGTTTCGCCGCTATAGTTTTTGCGGAAGCCCGGTTCACCGACAGTGCACGCAGGGGGATCGAGAAAGAAAGCGCGGTAGTAGGCTTTGCGATAGTAGTAGCACGTGGTACGGAAACCGAGCGGCGCGCCGAGGATGAGAAGCGCTGGGGAAAACTTCCACCAACTAAACGAGAGCAGCGGCGAATAAAACGGGGAGAGGTAAGGTCCCCATTCATAGAACTTGCCTTCGAAGGCGCGAAGCGTGGCATAGATGCCAAAACCGCCGAAGAGAATGATGACGGGAAGAAGCTCGAGCCACCAGGAATCGCGGCGCTGCGTTTCGCCAAATTGCGTGGTACGACTGGGAGCAGGAGACGACGCCATTATTTCACCGTCCTATCGCGCACTAGGTTAATCGGGATAGCGTATTTTGCAAGAGAGAATTTGGATTGGTGAGAATGCCTTCTTATTCACAAGAAACAGCGAGCTCATTGGGGCGGTGATATACTGCCGCGGCAAGTTGGGTAAAGAAGAGACAGCCATACCTAAGAATCACTGATGGAAACCTACGACCTACTCGTGATTGGTTCTGGCCCCGCGGGACAGCGGGCTGCCATTCAAGCCGCAAAATTTGGCAAGAAAGTTGCGCTCATCGAAAAGATGGAAGTGGTGGGGGGCGTGGCGATCAATACCGGCACAATTCCCAGCAAGACGATGCGCGAGGCCGTACTGCATCTTTCTGGTTTTTACTGGCAGAGCATTTACGGCGTGAATTACCGCGTGAAAGAGCAGATCACGATGGCGGATCTGTCCTTCCGCGCACAGCATGTGATCAAGACGGAAATTGATGTGACACGGGCGCAGCTTTCGAGGAATGGAATTGAAGTGCTGAATGGCGTGGCGAGTTTTGTGGGACCAAACCACATCAAGGTTGTGAGCACGCGCGGCCAATCGGAGTATCAAGCGGAAAATATCATCATTGCGACGGGTACGAAGCCTGCGATGTCGCCGCTGGTGCCGTTCAACAACAGGACGATTATCAACAGCGATCAAGTGCTGCAGATGCCGGAGATCCCGAAGACGCTGATTGTGGTAGGCGGCGGCGTGATCGGCGTGGAATATACGTGTATGTTTGCGACGCTAGGCGTGCGCGTAGCGCTGATTGAAAAGCGGCCGCGGCTTCTGGAATTTGCCGATGCGGAGATGGTGGAGGCACTGTCTTATCATTTGCGCGACCGGCGCGTGACAATGCGCCTGAATGAAGAAGTGGAGAGCGTGGAAGAGCTTCCAGACTGCACAGTTGTGGCAAATTTGAAGAGCAAGAAAAAAGTGAATGGCGATGCTTTGCTTTACGCGGTTGGGCGGCAAGGGAATGTGGACGAATTGAATTTGGCGGCGGCGGGGCTCGAAGCCGATTCGCGCGGAAGGATTAAAGTGGACGCGGACTATCGGACCGCGCAGCCGCATATTTTTGCTGTCGGTGACGTGATCGGATTTCCGAGTTTAGGTTCGGTTTCGATGGAGCAGGGTCGGATTGCGGCGGCGAATGCAGTGGGAATCAAAATTCATTCGAATCCGGCGCATTATCCGTATGGCATTTACACAATTCCGGAGATTTCGTTCATCGGACAGACGGAAGACCAACTGACGGATGCGGGCGTGCCGTATGAAATCGGGATCGCATATTTTCGGGAAATAGCGCGCGGCCAGATTCGCGGCGATACGACAGGACGCCTGAAATTGATCTTCAGCCCTGATACGAAAGAGCTGCTGGGAGTGCATATTATCGGAGAAGGCGCATCGGAACTTTTGCACATTGGACAAGCGGTGCTGGCGCTGAAGGGCACGGTGGAATATTTCGTGGACACCGTATTCAACTATCCGACGCTAGCGGAGTGTTATAAGGCAGCGGCGTTCAACGGTTTGAATAAGCTGGCGAATGTGTAGTCATGGGTGACGGGGCCGGGCAGCGGATGGAAGGCGAGTTATGGGGAAGTTAGTAGGCGTCCATGTAGTACAGAGGATTTCGGCCGGGTTGGTGGAAAACAACCGGGTGGTTGGCGGAGTGCGCTCATTTCCTGAAAAGGGCGCGACGCATGATGCTTTGCTTTCGATGCCGGCGGACGACATTGCGCTGGCAATTGCAATACAGGTAAAAACAATTGCGAAGGGCGAAAAGCTGGAAGCGGTGGGCATCGGATTTCCGGGATTCATTCGCAATGGTGTGGCGGAGGAATCGCCGAATTTGCAGCAGATGAAAGGATTTCATCTGCAGAATGCAGTAGAGGCAGCGCTCGCGAAAGATGGGACGAAAATTCCCGTGGGCGTTTTTAATGACGCGGATGCGACGGCGGCGGGAATTGCGGCGACTCGAGGCGTACTGCACAAACTGAATCGCGTGTGGGCGATTGGAAACGGCGTGGGATACGGACGTTTTCCGTGGACCGAGGGTGTTTGGGAAGGCGGCCATTCCGTGGTGACTCTGGATCCAAAAGAGCGATTCTGTGGGTGTGGGGGCGTGGGTCACCTTGAAGGGTTCCTAGGCTACAGGTCTATGAGGCTGCGATTCCTGGATATGGAGCCGGAAGAGGTTTTTGCCAATGCGAAAGCGGGTGATGCTCGGTGTGCAGAGTTTGTAGTGTTATGCCACCGTGCGCTGGCGGCGGCTTCTGCGACATCCATTCATATGGCAGGGCCTGGACCGTTTTATTTGACGGGACCGAACGCGGGATTTCTTGATGTGGGCTTGTTGGACCGATTTGTGCATGAAATGGTGAAGATGAGTCCACTACAGGGGAGCAGATTCGAATTGATTCCGGAGAACGATGAACTCGGAGTCATCGGAGCCGCAGTGAATGCCGAACGGGCTGTACGCGGACACTGATTCCGCAGGGATTTCCAAACGCGATTCCAATAAAATTTGCTGATTTACCTGCCCGGCAGCTGCGTTTCCTGCTGGGCAACGACGCGCCAGCCGCGTGGCGTATTGATATAGAGGCGGAGGACGCGGAATTGGCGGTTGAACTGGTGGCCCTGATTGGAGCCGCGCTCGGTGCGAAGGCTTGAGACGGAAGCTACGTCGCGATAAATTTTTACTTGAATATCGGTGCAACGAACGAATTCATAGGTGTTGGGGGAAGTCTGGATGAGATTGATCTGCTTAGCTTTGTTGATGACCTCGCCATAGTAAGTGGTGCCGGTAAAATCGTCGCTAAACACGGTGTTGTAGATAGTGGAGTTGTTGAGCTGAATGGCGTGGGCGAAGCCCTGCTCGAGATTGGAGATGGCCTGGCGATCGGCTTCCTGGTTGGGTTTCGGCTCGTCGTCGTATTGCGCCAGCGCTGGGGAAGCCATCGCAAAAAGGATAAAAGCGATCCAAATGAGTCTTTTCATTGCAGCCGCCGCCTGAGCATAGATTACGGGAATGTTACTTCCCCATGTCTTTAGAATAGAGCGTTCGAGGGAGAGCGTTGCATCGTAGTGCGATGCAAATGACGGAAATGCAAACCCCGGCGGCATAGTGCAACATCTGCTAGACTCATGGCCCTGCTGTGAGAGGCTTCATTTCTGACCTGAGAGAGAAAAAAATGCAAAACAAAACGCAAGAAGTGTCACGGCGCAGTTTTCTGGCGCAGACGTCCTACTTGAGCGCGATGTACGCGGCGGCAAGCATGATTCCGCTGCGGGCGCTGGCGGAGAATCTTGTGCAGGATCCGCGAATTTCGGCGACACCGATTGTGGACAAAGGATTCGCGTCGGTGCGTAAGATCGGCAACGGTCTGTACGCGACGATTTCGGATACGTTGAAGGGCCCGCAGACGATGTGCAACGGCGGGTTCGTTGTGGGCAAGGATGGCGCGATAGCGATTGAAGGATTTGTGAGCGCAGCGGGCGCAGCGTTTCAACTGGAGACGTTGCATTCTGTTACGCAAGTGCCCATCAAAGGCGCTTTGGATACGCATTATCACTTCGATCACTCCATGGGTAATGCAGTGTATGGGGCACACGGAATTCCACTGTGGGCACATGCGGCGACAGCGAAGAGAATTTACGACAGTTACGGGCCGTGGCAATGGATGGACAAGGCCGCGGTGACAGCGCCACTGGAAAAGCAGCTTACAGCAGCAAAATCAGACGTGGCGAAGAAGCATTTGCAAGGCGATCTGGCGACGATTGGAAACGTCTATGACCTGGTGAATGCTTCGCAGTTGGCGTTGCCAAATCATTCGTTTGATCCAGCGAAGGGACCGCACAAGATGGACTTGGGTGGACTGGCAGTGGTGATTGAACACTATCCGGGACACTCGGGAACGGACATGATCGTGCGAGTGCCGGAACAGAATGTGGTGTACACGGGGGATCTGCTTTTCAATGGCTACTTCCCTATTACATTTGACGAGCAGGCGACGATTTCGGGATGGCGCGCAACGCTGAAGACCTTTGCATCGTGGGACAAGGATACCTTGTTCGTGCCGGGGCACGGCCAGCTTTGCGGGCAGGAAGCGATTGCGATGTTCCGCTCGACGTTTGACGACATCGAAGAACAGGCGATGAAGTTGTACAAGGCCGGCGTACCGATGGAAGAGGCGCAGCACCAGTATGTCGTGCCCGAGAAGTTTTCGAAGTTGTCGACGTTTACCTGGGGATTTTCAATCGGACCGACGATTCAAAAAATGTACAAGGAATGGGACGCAAAGAAGTAAGTATCGGAAGAGCTGCGAATTGAAAAGCGGCCGGAGATTTCCTTCCGGCGCTTTTCGTTTTAAGCCAAAACAATGTTCAGAGTGACGGGCGTTGCGGAGCGGAGTTTGGGTCGCGCTGGGAGAGTTCCAGGGCGACTTTGCGCATCTCTTCGTGGATGAGGCCGTTGGTAGCGAGGACAACAGGGCCGCCGAGAGCATAGGGCGCGTCGTGAAAATCGGTGATTTTTCCGCCCGCTTCTTCGACAAGGATAACACCAGCGGCTGTGTCCCAGCGCTTGAGGCCGAATTCCCAGAAGCCATCGAAGCGGCCCGCGGCGACGCTGGCGAGATCGAGAGCGGCAGAGCCGTCACGGCGTACGCCGTGCGAGCGGAGGGTGAAATCATAATAGTAATGAATGTTGGGGCTGGACTGACGCTTGTGCACGGGAAAACCAGTGCAAAGAAGGCTGGTGGAAAGCGTCTGAACTTTTGAGACGCTGATTTTCTTTCCGTTGAGTGTGGCGCCTTCGCCGCGAGCGGCAGCGAAAAGTTCTTCGTAAATCGGATTGTAGACGACGCCGGCGAGGACTTGATCGCGATGCGCGAGCGCGATGGAAACGCTGAAGCAGGGATAACCGTGGGCGAAATTTGTGGTGCCGTCAAGGGGATCGACGTGCCAGCGAAATTCGGCGTCGCGGTCATTGCCCAAACCTTCTTCCGCGGCGATGGCGTGACTAGGAAAATATTTTGAGAGGCGATCGACGATAGCCTGTTCGCTGCGCTTGTCGGCTTGCGTGACGAGGTCGACGTCACCTTTGTATTTGATTTCGGGAGGGCACGCGTACTCTTCGCGGAGAATCTTGCCAGCTTCGCGGGCAGTTTCGACGGCGACTTCGAAATAGGTTTTCAGATTGTCAGGCAGATGTAGCTCCCACCAACAGAGTTTCAAACCAATAGTTTAGCATCCACGGGCATGTGGCGAAGTTCTCGAAATCACGTGCAAGAATCCGTTTTGTGCGTGAGTGATATAGTACGCAGCCGAATAGGTGGTTCGATTTGCTGGAGGACAGGATGCTGGACCGGCGGGATTTTCTGAGGAAATGCACGGGAATGGGATTTGCGGGGACGCTGTTGCCTGGAGCGTTGTGGGCGCAAGCGCAAGCTGAGGGCGCGAAGAAAATCACGAAAGAGATGATTGATAGCGCGGCTGCGATTGCGGACGTGCCGATTTCGGAAGAATACAAAGAGATGATGCTGGAGAACCTGAACGATCAGGCGAGTGGCTACGAAGAGATTTATAAGCTGCGTATGCCGAACTCGGTGGCGCCTGCGCTGAATTTCGATCCAGTGACGACCGGTACAAAGTTCGAAACAACGAAACGGCCGATGCGCATGTCAGCTGCAAAACTGCCGAAGGAGTTCGATGATTTCGGAAAAGCGGGCAACCGGCCAAATTACGAGGCGCTGGCGTTCGCAAGCGTGAGAGAGTTGGCGGAGCTGATGCGGGCGAAAAGGATTTCGTCTCTGGCGCTAACGCAAATGTATTTGGCGCGGCTGAAGAAGTACGATCCTGCGCTGAAATTTGTAGTGACGCTGACAGAAGAGCGGGCATTGGCTCAGGCAAAAAAAGCGGATGAAGAGATTGCGGCTGGAAAATACCGCGGGCCGTTGCACGGGATTCCTTGGGGCGCGAAGGACTTACTCGCCACGAAGGGCTACAAGACCACGTGGGGCGCGGGTGGATTCGAAACACAGATGATTGATGAAGATGCGACCGTGGTGAAGCGGTTGGATGACGCGGGGGCAGTGCTTGTAGCGAAATTGACGCTCGGTGCGCTAGCGCAGGGTGATGTATGGTTCGGCGGGGTGACGCGAAATCCGTGGAATACGAAGCAGGGATCAAGTGGTTCGTCGGCAGGGCCCGCTTCGGCGACGGCAGCCGGATGTGTGGCATTCAGCATCGGGTCGGAGACACTAGGTTCGATTTCGTCGCCGTCGACGCGGTGCGGGTGCACGGGATTGCGGCCGAGTTTCGGATTGGTGCCACGAACAGGAGCAATGGCGCTTTCGTGGAGCATGGATAAATTGGGGCCGATTTGCAGAAGCGTGGAAGATTGCGCACTGGTGCTCAATGCGATCTATGGGAAGGATGGCGAAGATCGAACAGTGCAGCCAGCGGAATTCAATTGGGACGCGACTCTAGATTGGCGGAAATTGCGCGTCGGGTATTTGAAAGCGGCTTTCGAGCCACCGAAGGAACAGCAGCCGGAAGCAGCGAAAGAAGAGCCGGCGAAAACTCCAGAAGAGCAGAAGAAACGCGATGAGCAGAAAAAACGGCGTGAACTTGCGCAAGCGCGCGCGAAATACGACCGGAAATTTCTCGAAGCAACGTTGACGAAACTAGGCGAAATGGGAGTGAAGGTGATTCCTGTGGAGTTGCCGAAGTTTCCGTATGGTGCAATGACTTCGATGCTGACTGCAGAATCGGCGGCGGCATTTGATGAATTAACGCGAACGGGGCGCGACAAATTGCTGACCTCACAAAAAGACTACGATTGGCCGAACACGTTTCGATCGGCCCGATTCATTCCCGCTGTGGAATACATTCAAGCGGCCCGGGCGCGGACATTGTTGATGGAAGCGATGGCCAAAGTGTTCGAGGAATTCGATGTGATTGTGACCCCATCAAGCGGCCCACAATTGACATGCACGAATTTGACAGGACATCCTGCTTTGATTTTGCCGAATGGATTTCGCGGAGAGGATGCGCCGAATCCACCGTCGGAAGATCCTAGCGATTTTGCAAACTCAGGTGGACCGGGGACACCGACGAGTTTGACATTTTTAGGGAAATTGTACGGAGAGGCTGCGTTGCTGGCATTTGCGCAGGCATATCAGGAAGCAACGGGGTTTCATTTGCGACATCCGAGTTTGGCGACGGCGTGATGGCGCAAAAGAAGATGCCACGCTAGAGGGACAGTGCACAAAAGGAGAGGATTCTATTCGCGGCCCGTGTAGTAGTTTTTGCGGTGGCGGACTTTGTAGTCACCGAGGACGCTGATTTGGATGTTGCGGAGCGAGTCGGCGGGGCCGCGCGGATTGGGATAGTATGCGAGGCGATACTGAGTGCGAAGCTCGCGATCAATCTGGTCGAAAACGATTCCTAAGTCGTCGGCGCTGTCCGGGAAAAACATGGCGCCGCCCGTCGTTTCGGTGATGGTCTGCAGCGCATGTTCACCGGCTGTGTTGCGGCCACCTTCATTTTTTATCGAGCGAATCAGAATGGTGTAGAGAAGCGTCTCCGAACGGACCGCGGCTTTTCGGGCAGCTTCGAAATCGGCTCGGCTCGTAGTTTCGCCGCCATCCGTAACCAGAATAATGACGTGACGACGTTCGCCCTTTTGGCCAGCGAGACTTTTCGAGCCAAGAACAATCGCATCGTAAATGGAAGTTCCCGCACCGGGCGGAATACGCTTGACCGCGTCCTGAAGCGCCGAAACCTTGTCGGAAAAATCGGCGACGCGCGTGACATTTTCATCAAAACCGAATACGGCGAGGTGGTCGCCAGGCCGAACTACCTGCTGGATGAAATGAGCGGCGGCGGCGCGTTCGTTGGGCATTTGAATCTGAGCGCTGAGGCTGGCGTCAATCATGAGCGCCAAGTCGAGCGGCTGCTGCGTTTCTCGTTCAAAGATTTCGATTTTTTGGGGATTGCCTTCTTCGGAGACCTGGAAGGCCTCCACGGGCAGATCTGGCGAAGGGCGATTGTTTTCGTCGAGAACGCTGACGAGGACGTTGACGAGATTGACTTTGACGCGAATTGTCGTGCGGCCCTGAACGGGATCATCACTGGCGGTAACTTCGTCGTCGGGCTTGCCAGATTTTTCGGTGGCAGGCTTAGTTTTTTGCGCCCATGGAGGGCGGTTTGGGTTCTCCTGCGGAGCACCGGCGAACGGCAAGCTGGCGGCAGTCAGACAGAATGCGATGGCGGCGCGCAGGGGTGTGTGCGTCATTGAGGATTAAGATGCAGGTTTCGCCGCGGGAGTAGCCGCAGGCACGGGGGGCAATTCGCCATCGGCCCAGACGGCGCCGTCTTCGAAATACTCCTTTTTCCAAATGGGAACCGTTTTCTTGAGCGTGTCTATAGCGTGGCGGCAGGCTTCGAATGCGGCTTTGCGATGGGGCGAGCTCACTGCGATAAAGACGCTGGTTTCTCCGATTTCGAGACGGCCGAGACGGTGAGCGATGGCGACGCCGTCAATGGCGAAAAGCGTGTGGAGAGACGCTGCGATTTCGCGCATTTTCTCGAGGGCCATGGATTCGTAGGCTTCGTATTCGAGATAGAGCGTTCTGCGGCCGTGAGAGTGATTGCGGACGCAGCCGTCAAAAGTCACTACGGCGCCATCTTCGGCTTGGCGGACGTGGCGGATGAGCGCGTCGGCTGCGATTGGATCGCGGACTAGGAGGACGAGGTCATCGTGTGGGGAGAGGGACATGACTTGAGTTAGCCGCCGCTCACAGGGGGTAGGAAAGCGACTTCGTCGCCAGGTTCGAGAACGGTAGTCCACGGAGCGAATTCCTGATTGCGCGATGCGACGACGGAGGAACGGAAAGAGGCGAGCGCAGGCGCTTCGTGCGCGAAGCGATCGAACAGGTCGGCGATGGTTGCGCCGGAGCGAAGATCAACGGATTGCTCGGCGCCGCCGATGATTTCCTTAAGTTTACCGAAAAATAGGACGCGGGTTTGCATAGCGTGGCTTCCTCTTCATTCTAACGCGAAGCGCGAAGGAAAAGTTGCGGTGGGGCTTGACCGACACGGTGGCGGGCCGTAGCGTCCTAAACATGAAGATTCTAGTGACTGGTTCGACGGGATTGGTTGGAAAGGCGCTTGTTTCAGCGCTGGCGAAGGAAGGCCATTCCGTTTGCAGATTGGTGCGGCCGGGAACGAATGCGAACGACGATGCGGGTGGATTTAATGTGGCGTGGAATCCGGTGACGGGAGAGTTGGGTGGCGCGGCGGTTGGCCCGGATGCTGTGGTGAATCTGGCGGGGGCACCGATTGGCAATGGCAGGTGGACTCTGAAGCGAAAAGAAGAATTGCGCGCGAGCCGAGTGAACACGACGCGGGCTCTGATCGAAGCGATTGGACGAATGAATGCAAAGCCGGCGGTGTTTGTTTCGGCATCGGCGATTGGATATTACGGAAATCGTGGCGATGAAGAATTGAGCGAAGAGAGCGTAGCTGGCGACGGATTTCTCGCGGAGATTGCGAAGGAGTGGGAAGCAGAGGCGTTGAAGGCGGAAGCTTGGCGGACGCGCGTAGTGCTGGCACGATTTGGAATTATTTTGGCGAAAGATGGCGGAGGTTTGCCGAAGATGGTGACGCCGTTCCGATTAGGATTGGGCGGGAGACTGGGAAGCGGGAAGCAGTGGATGTCCTGGATTGCACTGGAAGACGTGGTGGGAATTTTGAAGCTATGCCTGGAGCGAACGCCGATTCAGGGGGCGGTGGACTTTGCACCAATATCAGGCGCTATCAATGTGGTCTCGCCGCAACCAGTGACGAATGCGGAGTTCACGAAAACATTGGCGAGGGCGTTGCATAGGCCGGCGATTTTTCCTGCGCCGTCATTTGCGCTGCGGCTGGCGCTGGGGCGGGAAATGGCAGACGCGCTGCTCATGGCGAGCCAGCGCGTCGTACCGAGGAAATTGCAGCAAGCAGGCTATGCGTTTCAGTTTCCGAGACTTGCTTCCGCTTTAACAGAGGCCCTCTAACGGAAATGAGATCCTATTTAAGAACCGAAATGGAGACTTCGAGCTTCACGATTCGCCCGCTCAGCGGATCCGTCGCCAGGTTTGTCTCCAGAGATTGGCCGTCTTTAAGAATAGGAGTCAGCTCGGCTCTGTACTGACGAATAATTGGCTGCGAAAACTGCGCGGCGTGCCCTTCTGTTGGAGGAACTTTTTCGATGGGAACAGATACGGCACCCTCGACCCAAGACCTTTCCAAGTTGAGATGAATACGATACTGCCCAGGGCCAGTGCTCTCCGCCCAACCGTCGATGTTTGTGCCGACGTCCACGTACGTCATGGAGCCGTGGTCGCTGCCCGTATAAACGGGAACCCTGTTTCCGATGCGAATCTTGGCTTCAGGTCGGTCGTCTCGCGTCCTTGTGGTAATCAGCAAAGAATACGGCAAGCTCTTCAGTTTTTTGTCGCCTTCATATTCCGTAAAAACCACCTGCACCTTTAGAGACGCCAGGGAAAACCGATAGTCGTCATCGTGCCGCTCGGTGTTCTGCGGCTTGTCCTGAGCGGTCAGGTTCGGAACGCAGGTAATGAGACAGAGCGCTGCAATTCCCGCCAGCAATTGTTTTTTCATTTCGTCTCCTTCAAGAGTGAATCTCCAATCCAAAAAAACTAGAACTCGTGACGGCTTCCCTCTTCGCCTTTCAGCGGAAGAACTTTAAGGCTTGCAATCTCCACGGGCGGAAGCGGGGCTAGATCCCTGGGAGCTTCGGGAACCGGGAGAATGGCAGTGGAATATTTCGAGGGCACTGCCTTTTCGCCGGCCAGGAATTTTGCGAAGGCATCGCGCTCTTCGCCGGGAACCAGTACTTCGGCGGTAAGCGAGGGTGGCATGTCGCTTGGAATTGACCGAGGAGACTCTGCACTGTTCGGTCGCCGCGGACCAATACGCATAACAGGAGGCGCGGATAGATTCGACTCAATCGGCCGGGGCGAAGCGAGCGTCGGAGCCTGAGCCCCAGCACTCTTGTTGGGAGTGGGCACTTCGTGATGCTTGAGTTGAAGAGTAACCGCCACGACTAACGCGCATGCGGCTAGGGCGCCTGCAAAAATCCATTTGTGAAAAGTAGATTGTTGCGGATGTTCGTTGTTGAGCGCGACGTGAACGCGGGGAATGAGAGTTGTTGGAACGTCCGTGTTTGCGATAGCACGAACGTCCGCATCGATTGAGGCGAATAGCGATTCTTCTTCGGCGAAGGTGGCGCGGCAGCCATCGCACGAGGCAAGATGTTCGCGCAAAGCAGGCAGCATTTTGCCACCCGCCGCAGCGTCCACTAGCGATTGGTTGTAGGCTTCACAAAACATCTGAGTTTCTCCGCGAGCTGTTTACGTGCAAAAAAGATTCGAGACTTCACTGTGCCGACCGGGACCGAAAGCAACGAGGCGACTTCTTCGAGCGTGTGGCCCTCCATTGCTGAGAGCAGAAGCGCGAGGCGCAGTTTTTCCGGTAACTCAACCATGGCGCGCTCGAGTTGGCACTGAAATTCGCGTGAACCTTGCAAATTTGCAGGACGCGAGCGCTCTTGTTCCCGCATCCATTCGGCTTCGCGCAGCTCGCGGCGCTTTGCGGAACGCAGACGATCAAGCGCCAGGCGGAAAGTAATTCGCACTAGCCACGCGCGAAAGCGACTGCGGTCCCGAAGCCGCGCGTATTTGCGAAACGCGCGGATGAGCGCTTCCTGGGCAACGTCTTCCGCGTCGGCGTCATTCTTGAGGACGCCACGCGCGACCCGATAAGCGAGCGCGCCGGAATCCGCAAGGCGCTCTTCAAATTCCCTGCGCACGGCGAAGCGTTCCGCTTCGCGCGTCCACTCCTCGTTTCCAAGCTTGGGGGCCGTGCTTCCCGGCTCGATCAGGATCAGCTCCTGCATTCCGCGCCTTCTGCGGTATCTGCGAAAACCTTCGCGAACCGCGTATATCAGCCAGACGCCGTGGTGCAGCGAATGGTTCAGACGACTGGAAGAAGTAATGAAATAAGTACGCAATGAAGTAAAGAGAAAAGCAGGTGAGCGAGGTTCCGGTTTGAAACTTGGAGATTGTGAATTCGTTCTGAAATGGGACTCGTCCATTGAGAATTTTTATGGCAAGAGAGATTGCAAAACAATCCTGTCATCCCCGGAATCTTGTAACTAGTTGTAAATAGACTGGTTAACTAGAGTGAGTATTTGTTGTTAGTGACGAGTTAATCGGGTGGCCCTTCGTCTGCTTTTCGCTATGGTGTGCGACCCCTTCAGCAAATTCACGGGCTGCTCTCCTGTTGCCTCGGAGTCGTGCTTCCCATCGCGGTGGACGTTTGCTTCGAGGGCTGCGGAGGGGGAGGCCGAGCCCCTGGTCCACCTCTGCCGCCACCTCCCTCCATGGTTGTGACGGTGACACCGGGATCGATCACGGTGCTGCTGGGGAACACGCAAAGCTTCACAGCTGAAGTTACGAACACGATGAATATGAACGTTTCCTGGAGCGTGAACGGGATTCCAGGCGGCAACAGTGCGGTAGGTACGATTTCCGCAAACGGCGTCTACATAGCTCCCGCGGATTTGCCGGCGAGTCCATCGGTGAAAATCACGGCGACGAGCGCAGTCGACACGACAAAATCGGGTTCAGCACAAATTATTTTGTCGAGTGATGTTGCGATTTCGTTAGCGCCGGGAACAGCGAATGTGGAACTAGGCGCGGCGCAAAAGCTGCAAGCATCGCTGACGAGCAGCAGCCATCCCGACGGAACAATTTTATGGAGCTTGAGCGGAGCCGCGTGCCCCACGGCATGCGGAAGTGTGGACCAGAACGGAAACTACACTGCTCCTCAAATTCTTCCATTCTCGTCGGCCGTTGTTGTGAAAGCGCAGAGCGCTGCTGATTCCTCTAAATTCGCGACAGCGCCGTTGAACATCACCAGCAGCTTCGCGCTACAGATTGCAGCACCCGGAAGCGTTGCGACGAATAACTCGGTGACCGTCGTCGCAACGCTAACTCCGGTTCCCAAATCGAATCCAAGCGAGAGTTTGAGTTGGAGCCTATCGGGCAGCGGTTGCAGCGGGAGCTCCTGCGGAACGCTGGCAACGACGACGACACAATTCGACGCGAACAACGTCCAAGTTTCTTCTGCAAACTATTTGGCGCCTGCAAGCGCTCCTACTCCGAATACGGTGACGATTACGGTGACGCCTGCCGCAGACCCAAGCAAGAAAGCACAAGTAACGATTGCGATACAACAGAGTGCAAGCATCAGTCTCTCGCCAATCACGGCAACCGCCGCGGCAAATCATCGCGTAATGCTGGCGGCACGGATTTCTGGCGCGTCAAATACGAGTTTGAATTGGTCTGTGAATGGCGTTGCCGGAGGAAATGCGACAGTTGGGCAGATTTGCGCAGCCGGATCAAATCCTTGCCAAATCGTGACGGGAGGAACTGCAGCGCAAGTGGACTACGTCGCGCCGGGCGCGATTCCGTCAACGAACCCTGTGACGGTCCTTGCGAAGAGCGCCGCGGATTCAACACTTCAAGGTTCGTCGCAAATCACAATCATCAATCACGTGATAGTGAGTGTGTTACCGGCGAGCGTGACGATTGCTCCTCTCGCAGTGCAAGGATTTACGGCGAGCGTGCTCGGCACGAACAATCAGTCTGTGACGTGGCAAGTGCAAGGCGCCGGTTGCACGAGCGGAGGTGCGTGCGGTGTAGTGACCAACGCGGGAACTTACACAGCGCCTCCAGCGGCGCCGGCTCCGAACGCAATCCAAGTGCTCGCTATCAGCGCGGATGACGCTTCGCAGTCAGGCATAGCTAATGTCTCGATCTCTACGGGCGCGAACATCTTGACGCTACATCCGGCAAGCGTTTATGCAGGTGAAGCGAATGGCTTTACTTTACGAGTGGATGGAAGTGGATTCGTCGCGAATGCCAGCGGTACAGGCTCGATGCTACTGATTGGTGGTACGGCGCGTATAACGACCTGTTCCACCGCGAATGAATGCACGGCGGCAATTACGCCTACTGACACGCAAACCGCGGGAAATGTCACCGTTCAAATCCAAAATCCCGACGGAAAAAAATCCAACAGCGTTTTGCTGGTAGTTGTCGCGCTCGATGAATCGTCCGATACAATCACGCTCACGACAAACACGCCCGCAGTGACCGGCAAAGACATCATCGTAGTAGACCCGACCACAGCAGGAGTTTCACAACCTGGCAGTGACGTTGACCTGAACATTGCTGCCTTGGGTGCGTTCAGTTCAGCGAATAATTCCTGCACGTTAGCGGGCAACCCTCTGCCACTAATTCGTCCAGCAAACGGTGCAGGAACTACTGAAATATGCATATTTTCACAAAGCGGGCTGGACACGAGCATGACCTACACAATCTCAGGAACAGGAGACGTTTCTGTGATTGCAAAACAGCCAGCAGGGTTGGGAATTATCCATCTGACGCTGCAGGTGCAATCCGCAGCGCAACCCGGCGCGCGAACATTTTTCATCCAAAACGCAAACCTGGACAAGACCGCAGCCAGCGGCGTTCTTGAGGTGCAATGAAATGAGTTACGCAGTTCGCAGAAAATTGCTCTGGACACTTTTCCTGATCGGACTCGCTTCACTCGCCGTTGCAACGCAGGCAACGACGTTCGCCCGGTTGAGTTTCAACGAATTAGCGCAGCGCGCAACGGCAATTGCTCGCGTGCGCTGCCTCAATTCGACCAGCCTTTGGCGAAACGGAGAAATTTGGACGGAGACGGAATTCGAAGTAATAGAGCGCAACAAAGGTACTGCCCCCGGGATTTTGCGCATTTCCCTCCCCGGCGGCAAGGTGTCGCACATTCAATCTCGTGTAGACGGAGTGCCCGGCTTTCGCATCGGAGAAGAGGCTTACCTTTTTCTTTGGAATGCTCCGGGCAGAGAAAGTTATGTGCTTGGTTGGACGCAAGGAACTTTCCGGATTTCGCGCGATCCTCAAACTGGCCTCGAGCGCGTGACGCAGGATTCGGCCGCTACGCCACTCTTCGATCCTGTGGCGCGGCAGTTCCAGCATGGCGGAGTTCGCAATCTGCCATTGGCAATTTTTCAATTGAAATTAAAGCGGGCATTGGAAAAAGCGGATCAGTGAACAAGAAGGGCGAATCATGAAAACATTTGTTCGTTCTGCGAGTTCTATTTTTCTCTCGGGTTTGCTGCTATTCGCAAGCGTGCGCAGCGCTGCAGGATATGCGTTCAACGAAACGGTTCCCGATGTGCGACTCCCTGCATCGACTTCCGGCGGTTCCGCTTGTCCAGTGCCCTCGCGGCAGTCCACCGCTGCGGGCAGCATTTCGCTTCGCTGGAGCATGTCTCTCTCGATGAGCCCGGTGACGATCTTGACGCAAGATCAAACACCGAATGGGCGACTCAATGAAATTGAGCAAGTGATTCAACAATCGCTTGGAGTCTGGACGGGCGTCTCGGGCACAACGTTGAAACCAAATTCGCTGGCACCGTTGGTGCGCGTCACTCCAGCGACTTCCTGTGGAACGGACGGACTGAACTCGATCTGCTTCGATCAGCCCGACATGGCTTTCACACCCGGAGTGCTCGCGTTCACACGTGTTGTTACCGCAGATCACATCGGCGAGCAGCTCGCAAATGGAACGGCTTCGAATTCACCCGGCCAGATTCTGGACGCAGACATTTTCTTCAATCCTGTCGATTCCAACGTAACTTTTTCCGCGCCTGCGGTGCTGAGCGCCAATCCGAAATCGTACGATTTGGAATCCATCCTGACGCACGAGCTAGGACATTTTCTTGGCTTCAGCCATTCGGCCATCTGGAGCGCAATGATGTATCCGTACGCACCTGCTCCGGGCACGTTCAGCGGAGTTCGACCAACAGGGCAAGTGCCCGACGCGCCGCTTGCGGACGACGATCGCACGGGCTTGCGCGTGCTTTATCCTGATGCGGCTGACACGGTTCATATCGGATCGATTCAGGGAAAGATTGTTCCGGCGAACCCGCTTTCTTTGCCAGCGAGTCCTCCGGGCGTGACCGGACTTTTTGCCACGCACGTTGTTGCGATGGACGCAGCAAGCGGCGCGGTTGTGGCCGGAACCCTGGGTGGATGGAGCTGCACCGTACCGGGTCCGCCACAATTTGACGGGAGTTACCTGATTCAGGCTTTGCCGATCGGTCACAGCTACCAGATTTACGCTGAATCACTAAACGGAGCGGTCGATCCTTCGCAAGTCAGCAACGCGTTGATGACGCTATGCCGCAATCCCACCACAGATGCGAGCTGGCCACCGTTTTCCAGTTGCGTCGTGCCAGTCCCGGACACGAGCTTCACACTTCGGATCCGTCCGTCGCCTTGAGAGTTCCGTGAAGAACCTGACAAAAAAAAACGAAAGCCCCGGCATCGCAGGGGCTTTCGCATATTGATTTTTGTTAGCTGGTCTTACTGGTTCGGCAGCAGGAGCTGCGTGAAACCAGTGGTGTTGACGTCGCGGAAAAGCGGTGTGCGCGGCGGCAACAGAGTCGGCTGCAAGAACTCAACGTCAAAGTTGTAACCGCGCGTCGGCGGGCTATACACCGTGGTGCAGCATTTGAAAATGCTATTCGCCTGGCGGCTGTAGTACATGCTGATGATGGAGCCTTTGTAGTTCAGCGTTTGTCCGCCCCAGTTTTCGATGTAGCGGAGGAAGTTATGCACGCCGCCGTCGGTTCCGAAGTCCTGGGACACGGTGTATCCGCTGGGCTGGGTAAACGAGATATTTTTCCCGCCCATGATCGCCGTTCGATAGTAGGTCGTGACAGCGTTCCGATTACCCATATTGAATGTAGTCGAAAAGGAGTTGACATCGTTCCAATTGTTCGAGAGCAGCGTAACTGCATCTCCCAAAACGGATGCAGCAACGTGTGGGTCATTGAATACGTTGCCTGTGCAAGAGCCGGGGCAATTGAAGTCGCCTTGAATGTAGACCGGATTTTCCGCGGCAACGCTAATTCCGCAGGCAACTGCACCTGGGCATGTGCCGAGGGCACTGAGGTCGCTACCATTCACGAGCTTGACGGCGCGACGGAAGAAGAAGTTCGGGTTCTGCCGCGCTTCGTTGGCGTGGACAACGTATGCCATAGGCCAGATCGCATTAGCTGAAGGAGCAGAACAGGTCGAATACTGCCCAAACGCGAATATCGCGCTAGCACCGTAAAGGCTGGCTTGGGTCACGGTACCGTACTGACCGTTACCCAGTGTTGTCGGGTTAATTGTCGAACCCGAACCGCCTGCTGCCATGGTGTGGGTAGGATCTTGTCCGTAAGTATAGGGAGCAGTGCCTAGCCCATCGATGTCTTCTCCCGTATCGAGCGTTCCGTTCAAACATCCGGGAGTGCTTGCGGGGTTCACGATGTCCTGGAATCCATATTCTCCGGTCTCGGTATTCGAGGGCGAGTTCGGAGGCCAAGCGGCAGTCATTGCGGAGGGCGTATAGTTGCCGCGCCGATCGGAAACATAGACAGTGTAGTCATTGGGCGCAGTGTTCGAATCGTACGATTGATGTCCCGACCCGGCAAGCGTGCCGGCAAGGTACTTGGTCAGGTTTTTCATGTCGATTTCGACATAATTCATGACGCCGCCGGGGCTCACCATAGTGCTGTAATTCACGGCATTGTAAGTGGTGGCGCCAGAAGTCGCGCCGGCAAGGGATCCGGTCGGATTTACGTCTCGCAGAGTGCCCTCGCGAGTGTCAAATAGCGCGTTTGGCCAATAATCTGTCGGATTCGTTGGATAGACTTGGGACGCCGGCGTTGCATTGTTCGCAACACCACAGGCGTTTGTTGAAGCCCAGTTTGATGGGTTGTCTCGAACGCGTTCCAAACGAATGATGGCGTTCGGGTGAACGTCCTGGCAAGTTGCGGCACCGATCTGCGCCGTCGGCAAAGCCAAGAGTGGTGGGTTCTGGCCAGTCGACGAAAAACCAGGGTTGACCTGCGAAGTCGCAGTCGTGCTCGCAGGGTAAGCATCGTTGACCGGGCCGTTCAAACCCCCGTATGTGTTGATGTTTCTTCCCGCGTAACCGTAAGCCAGAACTTCAACGGTTACGTCTTTCCAGGTGCCACAGGGACTTCCGTATGCAGTCTGAACTTCAATCTTCAGAAAACCCCTGATCAGAGGGAATCCTGAATTGGCGGAGAAATTGCCAACACCGGTAAATGGATTTGCCGTGCCAGCCGTCGGATTCTCTACCCAATAACCGTTGTGGTCGTTGATGGTGTAGGCCGTTCTGCCTTGCACTGCGCCAGAGGCCGCAAGGGGAACTGGAGGCGTATTAAGGCCAGCGGCGTTGTGAGTGTTCATTGCGGTGTAAAGAGCGTTCGCCGGACCCGTAGCCGGCCAATTTGCGATTGGAGCGGCGATCTTGGACAAATCGAAGGGTTGGACAGAGCCGTCGATGCAAGGCAAATTCATGATGTCGTTCGAATTGTCCGACAGTAGAACCTTAAAGCTGGCTTGCGCGAAGTAGCGCAGGTTCGTGATACCGGCGCTCTCTCCAGCGACGGGACGGCGAATCAAATCCACCGGCTGCGTGGTGCCATTGCCGAGAATAACGATGCCAAGATTCAGCGGCGTCGCACCGGTTGAACCGCTGCGCAAATTGCCTGCGTAGTTGGTCGAACCGAGGGAAACGCTATTCCAGACCGGGTTTGCGCCCGAACCGATTGTGCCGACCAAGCTGCCTTCCGTATAAGCAAGTGGCCGATAGGAAGAAGTGCCCGGAGACGTCGTAATGTTCACGGAACCGTTGTAGGAACCTGTCGTCGTAGGAAAGCCGTTCGAAAGGTTGGTGCGAATCACGTTCTTGACGGCAGTCACGCGGTCAGACATGGTGAGCGAATTTCCCGACGCCAGGAACAAATTTCCGTTCGTGTGCGTGCGGCCACCGAAACTGAACACAGGACCAGGGAAAAAGCTAAGATCGGCATCGGAAAAAATTCCGAACTGGAACATTGGAATGCCGACGGTCTGCGTGGTGCGTTGCAATTTGACCTCGGCGCCATCGGCCGTGCGCGCGTTGACAAGCAAAGTGTAGGGAGTGGCGAGTGCGGTCATGCCCTGATAAGGACCAGACTTGATGGTTGCGTTGCTTGCTGTCGGGTTGCCGGGAAAGCCGGGATAGGTAATGGAATAACCGCTTGAGCCGTCACCCCTGAGATAGTTAATTCCAGAGATCGAGGGAGGCGTAGTTGCAATAGCCTGAACCTGAGTGCCCGACGGCGAATAGTTGGTGTCGAACAGGTTTCCAAGATCGGCGGTCATCTTCTCCATGCCGGCTTCGGCACCGTAGAACGCGCGACCGTAGTCGTTGTTCGCGCCGTTCAGCTTTTGGCTGGAGTTCACCAGCACGATAAAGCCGACGAGCATGCTGGACATCAGCAGAAGCAGGAGTACTGTCGTCAGCAAAGCGATACCGCTTTGTTTGGGCGAACGTGTAGTAGAGGCTTTCATTTTCATAGCTCCTCTTAGTTATACCGATTGCGATAGGCCATGCTGCGAAGGCTGATCTGAGTCGACAAATTCACACGGGTGTAGCGTTTGCGCTGTTGGTCGTAGTAGTTCGAACGAGCGCCAAGAAAAACGTTGACGGACCGGATCTGGTTTTCCGAAAGCCCGCTGGGGACGCCCACTTGATTCGAGGGATTGGTGACGCCGTCCACATAGTTGTATGTGAACTGCATGTTTTCCAGCGTTTCGCCGACCGCGAGTTGCGCCAGCGGCGTGGGATCAAAATTGACGCGCCGGACTAGCCGGACGTGCTGTGGATCGGTGATGTTGTCAAGGTAATAGCTGATCATCCAGATGCGGGTCGCCGTGGTCGGGGGATAGGTTCCGTTCGGATTGCCGCTGGTATCCGTATTCTGAAGCTGCTTGATCGTGCCCTGCGGATCCGTTCGTCCGTTTAGATTGAACGCGTCGCCGGAGGCAAAGTTTACGGTCTGGCCGGAGACAGACGTGACTGTCTGGATTGCATTTCCCTTGGCATTGCTAAACATGATCAAGTCGCCTGCGTTGATCGTCACGGCATTTGCTCCCGTGCCCAACGGCTGGCAATTTACGCTCGAATCAAAAGTTACTGAATTGCCGGACGCAGTGATGGAACCGCCAGGGCAAGCCGTGCTATTGACTGCGTCGTTGTCCAGAGCGAGCGCATTATCCGCATAAAGCACGGTGATGACGTCCGTGAAGCTATTCGGATTGGATGGATTGCCAGAAGTTGCGTCCGGAGCAGTGATGAGCGGCCCCAAAGCCGAACCTGGCTCGATGGCGGGCAAAACAAAGTTGCAAACAGGAAACGTCAAGCTGCCCGTAAGCGTCGGCCGGTTTGGCGGAAGAGTGGTGTTGCACGTGTTCGCTGAATTAGGCGTATTCGGAATAGGAATACCACCTGTCGGAATTCCAGTGCCGGCCAGGATCAGATCCTGCTGGATCAGGTTCAATCCAGCGCGAAGGTTGTCGTTCATGTCCGCGCTGTAAGAAACGCCGCGCTGTGTGTTCGCTGCGTCCTTGAAAGCAAGCAGCGTCGCCCCAAGAATCACCGTGGTGACTCCGATGGAGACCAATAGTTCGATCAAGGAAAAGCCGGCCTGTTTTATTTTCTTTTGTGTGTTCATCAGTGCCTCAGGCAAATGCCGAAATGTAGCAAACCAAAACAAAGGTGCGAGCCTTGTTGGCGACGGTGTAGTTGATAGTGACCGTGATTTGTCGCAGATTGGGTTCGCCGCTGACATCCTGAAACTGGATCGTTCTTGTCATCCAGGGATTCAAATTGATGCTTGCGTCGTCCGCGGTGCCGAGAATTCCGTCCGGTCCCGGACCAGTGATTACGCTGTCGGGGTTGGTAGTGTCATCATCGGCAGTGCCAACCAGGCCGTCGGGGCCGGGCGCGAGCAGCGGCTGCGGGCCGGGGAGAAACACACCCGTCGTGGTGCCGTTCGTGTTGTTGATCTGCGACCAAGTGAGAAGCTGCGTATCGCGCGACGTGAAAATCGTTTCGACAGCCTCTTCCGCCTTCTTCTCTGCAATGTAGTCAATCTGCGTTGTATTCGCGTAGAACAAGCCTTGCGAATAAACCGCGGCAAGCGATAGGACACCAAAGGAAAGGATGACGATGGAAATCATCGCTTCGATCAGTGTGAAGCCGCGTTGACGAGAAGTTTTGCGACGCCCTGCCATATTCCTCTCCTTATTCCCGCCAGCCGGTCGGGTTTTGAGTACTCACGCCGGCCCAGTAGTAGGTGCGAACGCGGCCCGTGCTGCCCAAAATCGTGACGGCTCGCGAGCTGTTTGGATTGCCGCTCATGCCCACAAAAACCGTTCCGTTGATTGGCGCGTTCCCTGACATGAAAGCGCCCGTGGTCGAGAAAAACATTGTGGATGGGCCGTTGCTAACGCCTCCGATGTAAACCGGAGAGCCGTTGCCAAAACCCATGGGTGTGTCACCTTGGCCAGGCTGCACGATGAAATTTGTGTTTGGCGGCAGAGGAACGGTCACTGCGGCCGGAAGAGACTCGGTGATGGCGCCATTCGCCATTTCGACATAGCTAATATGAGGTGCGAAGTCAGGTGCGGCTACAGAAGTGCTAAATGTGACTTGCACGTTGTGACGGCGAGAAATGGCAAGTTGGCGAGCGCCGCGAAGTTGAGAATTCACTACGTTCGCGGCTGCGTCCGCTCGAGAGGTGCTTAACAATTGCTGGATCGAAATCACCGACGTCGCTACAAGAATGCTGATAATGGCAATGACGACCAGCGCTTCAAGTAACGAGAATCCTCGCTGGCGGGCTTTGGTTTTGCGATCCATTCGTGACTCCGTCATAGAAACTCCACTTCCGGGCATAGGAAAGTGCAAGTGAGGCACCAAGCGACGCTTGACACTAAGATTATTATTTTCAGTTATTTACGGTATTAGGACGGGTTTAGGACTAGAACCATTCATTTGAATTGTAACAAAATGTTACAGTTTTGGCGCGGGGCTCCCGTCTGGAGCCCAATCATATTGAGGCTCAAGCAAATCTTCTCAGCACAACGGACCGATTAGATCTGCCCTCTTCGCTAGTGTTTCTCCAGGCCGAAAAGGCACAATTGGTAGGCAGGGCCAAATGTATCCTCGTTTCAGCATTTTGCTCGTAATGCTTGCTCTTCTTTGTCCGCTATCACTGCGTGCGCAACGGGAACGCGGCGAGTTGCGCCTTGAAGTCCGCGACTCGCAGGGCGCAGCCGTAACAGGTGGAGGCAAACTTGTCAGCGAACTCAATCAGGTCCAACGTGAATTCAAGGTCAGTCCGGAGGGGCGCAGCACGGTGCAGGGACTTCCCTTCGGGCGCTATCATTTGAGTTTTCAGGCACAGGGTTTCGCAGAGTGGTCGGGCATGGTGGAGGTTCGATCGGAAGTTCCACTTTCCCTGATCATCACGCTGGGCGTCGCGCCGGTTAGCACTCAGATCCAGGTCTCGGACTCTGCAACACTCGTTGATCCTTCACGGACTGGAGTCACTTACGCTGTCGGAAAAAGCGCAATCGAAGAGCAAATTCCCGCACAAGCGGGTCGTACGCTCACGGACCTCGTGAATGGCCAGCCAGGCTGGATTTATGAAGCGAACGGCGTGCTTCATCCGCGTGGCTCGGAATATGATGTTCAATTTGTTTTTGATGGCCTGCCACTGACACAAAACCGTTCGCCCGCGTTCGCACCGGCACTCGATCCCGACGACGTGGAATCCATGCGAGTTTTGACGGCAGGCTTCCCCGCCGAGTACGGACGCAAACTCGGAGGCGTTATCGAAGTAACGACGGAAAGAAACACGCCTGCCGGTTTCCACGGCGACTTCAATATTGACGGAGGCAGCTTTTCTTCCATAAACGGCTCAGCGCAAGTTTCTTATGCGCGCGGCAAAGACCGCTTCTCTTTCGCCGGCCAGGGATTTCACACAGATCGCTATCTTGATCCACCGGTATTGCAGAATTTTACGAATCAAGCAAATGCGAACGGATTTTCCGCTTCCTATGAGCGGGACTTCACGGAACGCGATCGCCTTCGCATCAGCGTTTCGCACAATACGGTACGCTACCTGGTTCCTAATGAGTTGATTCAGCAGGATGCGCTGCAGCGGCAAGACGTTTCGAATACGGAGACTTCGGGGCAAGTCTTTTATCAGCACATTATTTCGACGAATCTGCTTTTCAGTGCTTCGGCAAGCGTTCGCGATTCGAGCGCCGCGCTTTCTTCGAACTCCCTTTCCACACCCGTCATCGTTTCGCAAGACCGGGGCTATCGCGAGGGCTATATTCGCGCCGACGTCACCGGACATCGCGGCCATCACGATTGGAAGGCCGGCGCGGACAGTATCGTAAATCCGGTTCACGAGGCGCTCGCATATCACATCACTGATCCGGCACAATTTGAGGACGGCACACTACTTGACTTCACGTTTTCCTACCACCGGACGTGGGACATCGAACAATCGCTCTACTTCCAGGACTCCTATCACCGCGGCAATTGGAACGTCAGCCTAGGCCTTCGCTTTGATCACTACAAATTAGCCGTGAACGAAAACGCTGTTAGCCCGCGTTTTGGCATTTCGTACTTCATCCCAGGCTCGAACTTGCTCCTGCATGGTTCGTACGACCGTGTCTTCCAGACACCGGCCGTTGAAAATCTCCTTCTCGCCAGCTCTCCGGACCTGGACATCGTGAGCGATGAAGTATTGCGCCTTCCCGTTCGCCCTGCCCGCGCGAATTATTACGAAGGCGGTCTAACGAAAGCGGTTGCTGGGAAACTTCGCATTGAGGCAAATGTCTTCCGCCGCGACTTTCACAATTATTCCGATGACGACGTGCTGCTCGATACGGGTGTGAGCTTCCCGATTGCGTTCGCAAAGGCGCGAATTTTTGGCGAAGAGATCAGCCTGCAGGTTCCGAACTGGTGGCGGTTTTCAGGATTTGTAAGTTATGCAAATCAGTCTGGCATTGGGCAGGGGCCGGTGACGGGCGGGCTTTTTATCGGTGACGACGCCTCAAGCGCATTTACGGATACCTCACGTTTTGCCGTTTCGCAGGACCAGCGCAACACGCTTCGCTCGCGCGTGCGTTTTCAATCTTCAAAACGTACCTGGCTCGCGATCAGTGGCGAATACGGCAGCGGCCTCCCCGTAGAATTTGGGGGCGCGGATAAGGATTTCCTACTCACTCAATACGGCCCGGCAATCATCGGAAAAGTGAATTTTGACAAGGGCCGTGCCGGACCGAATTTCTCGTTGGGAGCTGCCGCGGGTTGGGATGTCTACCGGAAAGAGCAGCGTTCCGTCTCGCTACAGATTCAAGGCACCAATCTGACCGATCGCGTGAACGTTATCAACTTCGCCAGCCTTTTTTCTGGCACAGCTGTAGCCGCTCCTCGAAGTGTGGCCGCGCGGCTGCGCGTTTCCTTCTAAACTGCGTTTCAATCCGGTCTAAGCTACCGGCGGCGGGTGTTGCTGAGCAGGCGAAGCACCTGCAGGTAAAGCCAAATAAGACCGACCATTAGACCGAAGGCGCCGTACCACTCCATATATTTTGGCGCGCCGGCCTGAGCTGCTCGCTCGATCATGTCGAAATCAATGATCAAATTCAGAGCGGCGATGATAACGATAAAGATGCTGATGCCAATGGCCAGTGGCGTCCCGTTGGAGAGCACAGAAATCTGCGAATGAAAGAACGAAACCATGATGAGGTTTACCAGATAGACTAGGCAGATGCCGCCCGTCGCAATCACCACGCCGAGGACGAACTTTGGCGTCGCCTTGATGATTCGGAACGTATACGCCAGCAGCATGACGGCCATTACGCCAAACGTAAGACTGATCGCTTGCATCGCGATGCCTGGATATTTTTGCTCAAAGAAATAGGTAATGCCGCCGAGAAAAAGCCCCTTGAGGAGTGCATAAATCGGAGAGGTAAGAGGCGACCAGTTCTTCTTGAAAATCGTGAGCAGCGCTACTGCAAATCCGCCGATGGCGCCGCCGAATGTCCAGGGTAGAGCGGCTTCCGGTTCCGGCGAATGGCTCAAACCCCAAGTCCATGCGGCCCCGACCACTACACAAAGCAAAAGAATCCCGGCCTTGTTGACGGTACCCTGGATGGTCATCGTCTGGGCAGTTGCGATTTCGCCGGTAAACGCACTTTCCTTCAAAATCGGGTTGTTCGAACGCAAAGGATTCGGCATAGGGCCACCTTCGGGAATGCAAAAGCTTTGGTACCGCTAACGGGAATCGAACCCGTATTTTAGCCTTGAAAGGGCTACGTGCTAACCGTTGCACCATAGCGGCACTGTGTTGCGGGGTTGCTACTCTTCTAGAATACGGGAAATTTCTCGTAGCGACAAGTTGCGGCGCGCGGCAAATTTATGCGCCGAATTGGCGCAAATGATGGTCGGCGTGAAGGTAGCCGAGCCGCATAACTTGCGAATACGACATCGGTCCGAGCCCCGGATGCCTCCACTGATAACTCTGGGGAATCTGTGCAAATCGCTCCAGCATTGCGTACAGCCCGCCAACGTCTTTTGCGAATTCCGATGGTGAAGTCCAACCGCCCGCAACTTGATCTATAGCTGGCAGCGTCGGAACTTTTCCGCGGGGCCATGGCACGGGCGCATAGAGCGCAAATGTTCGAATCATCGTCTTCACGATGGCCGGTCCTGGAACCGGCTCAGCGGGAATCTCCCCCAGGTAAAGCCGGTAGCCGTCCGCAAGATGGCAAATCATTTGATGAGCAGACATCTTGCCCCATTGGCGTGGGCTGTCTGGCCGAACGTTCTGAATGCGTTGCAACAATTCCTGTTTATGTTCGGGATTGCGGAGCGACTTCATGAAGGATTATTTGCGGTCTTGAAATTCTTCGTTCCAGGCCATTTGAATGGCTTCGAGCTTTGCCTCGTTGGACTTTGCCGGATCGCCGGAGAAGCCATCGAGTTCCGTAATCCATTTGTGCATGTCCGTAAAACGCACAGTGAACGGATCGGTGTCCGGAAATTTATCGGTCAACGCGATGGCTATATCTTCGAAATTATCCCAATCGAATGTGTGCGGCATATTCTTCCCGGATGATTCTAGTGGTCCAATTCCTTCGCGTAATTCTTGTTCCACTCCGGAATTTCGACGACGATGTCCGTCGTTCCGTCCGGCACTGTCTGGCAACCCAGCCGCGACTTCGGCGTGATTCCCGGCGCTTCGTCGAGTTCATCCAGTTCCGCGTCCGTTGCTTCGTTGCAGGACTCCAGCCCTTCGCGCACGATGACGTGGCATGTTGAGCACGCGCAAACTCCACCACATGCATGGTCCAAGCCGGCTTTCAGAGCTTCGGAAAAATCAAGGATGCTTCCCGGCAAGCCATTGTGCCCATAGGGAATTTTCGCCGGATCCACTTCAATAGTTTTGCCGCTCGGCAAAAACGTGACTTTGAATTTCTTCGTTGCCGGCGTGTACTTTGTCTCTTCAATATAAGGATTCGTGCCGCCCATGCTTAGCCTCTCTAGTTTCGCCTGAACTAAACTTCACCTACGCTCTTGCCCTTCAGTGCAGTAGAAATTGCACTGTTCATCACAATTTCAGCCAAATTCATCGTCGCGTGATTCAATTCGTCGATTCTTTTGCGAATGAGCTTGTAATCATTCTCCGCTACTGATTCTTTCAAGGCTGCGACCGCGCCGTCAATCTTGGCGCGCTCTTCGGTAGGAACCGCATTTGCCTGCTCGCCTGCGAGCGCCTTGGACGTTGCGATCAGAATGCTTTCGGCTTCAGTACGGGCTTCAATCACCTGCCGTTCGGCAAAATCCTGCTCCGCGTATTCGATCGACTCTTCGAGCATGCGTTCGATTTCTGCGTCGTTAAGGCCGTAGCTTGGCCGTACTTCGATTTGCTGTTGTTCGCCGGTGCGGACGTCTTTCGCAGCAACTTGCAGAATTCCATTCGCATCAATCAGAAACTTCACTTCAATGCGCGGCAATCCTGCGGGAGCCGGCGGGACTTTTAGAGTGAATCGCGCGAGTGATCGGCAATCCTTCGCGAGTTCGCGTTCGCCTTGAAGCACGTGAATGTCAATTCCTGTCTGGTTGTCCACTCCGGTCGTGTACATCTCCTGCGCGCTCGCGGGAATCGGCGAATTCCGAGGAATGATTTTGCCCACCGCGCCGCCGTACGTTTCAATCCCAAGCGAGAGCGGCGTCACATCCAGCAGCAGCATGTTGCTTACGCCGCGGTCCAGAATATTCGCTTGCACGGCCGCGCCGAGCGCCACAACTTCGTCGGGATTCAATTCCGTGTGCGGCGCGCGGCCGAAAAATTCCTGCACCGTGCGGCGAATGAGCGGCGTGCGCGTTGTTCCGCCAACCAACACGACTTCATCCATCTGTTCGGGTTTCAATTCCTTGTCGGCAAGTGCGCGCTTCACCGGAGTTATCGTGCAGTCCACAACGGGGCGAATCAACGCGTCCAGCATTCCGCGCGTGAATTCAAACTCAAATGTTTTGCCATTCGGCAACGGAAAGTGAAGAGTTGCCGACTCTTTTTCTGAAAGCTGATGTTTCAGCGCAATCAATTCTTTGCGAAGTTCCTGGGCAATTTCGCCGTGCGGCGAAAAATCAATTTCATCGTGCTGCAGAATCTGCTCGTGAACGAAAGCTTGCAGCAAATTGTCAATGTCGTCGCCGCCTAGATGCGTGTCGCCGTTCACGGAAAGAACCTGATAGATGTCACCGTCGTCCGTGGAAATCAATTTGAGTATGGAGATATCGAACGTTCCGCCACCGAGATCATAGACCGCGACCAAACCGCGCTGTTTTTCATGCAGCCCGTAAGCGAGTGAAGCTGCTGTCGGTTCGTTGACCAGCCGCAAAACTTCCAGCCCGGCCAATTTCCCCGCGTCCTTTGTAGCCTGGCGCTGTGCGTCATTAAAATAAGCGGGCACAGTGATTACGGCACGATCCACCGGTTCTCCGAAATGCGCTTCCGCCCAATTTTTCAGCTCGCGCAATATGAATGAAGAGATTTCCGGCGCCGTAAATTTTTTTTCGCCAAGCTGCACGCGAATCACGTTTTTACTTGCCACATCCACGCGAAACGGAAACAGCTTTAGTTCATCCTGAATATCCGAAACGCCGCGCCCCATCAGGCGTTTCACCGAATAAATCGTGCGTTCTGGTTGCGTCAGTAAGCGCTTGCGCGCTGGTTCCCCAACAATGATATTTCCGTCAGGGTCCAAGCTAACGACGGACGGGCAAAGCGTGCTGCCATACGGTCCGGGAATACACTTCGGCTGTCCCGTTTGTGCGTCCATGTACGCAACCAGGCTGTTCGTCGTCCCAAGATCGATTCCGACCGTCCGTCCCATCTTCTCTTATGCCTCTGCCAATTCTTTGGCCACGCTCACAACCAAATTTCGTATATACGACCGGCGATTCAGATGCTCGTTCAGCCGCGCCATGATTTTCTTGCGTGCCGCGTCATCGGCTCCCGCATCCACTGCGGCATCCCAGTCTCTTGCAGTCGCTTGCATCTCGGTGTCAACTTCGGCCAGCTTTTGTCCAAAATTCGCCTCTGCGGCCTGCAATCTCGCCTTCATTCCGTCCAGCTCCAAGCCCGCCGATTTCGCCTCGCGCAATTCATCGAGCGACTCGTTCAACTCAAAAACCTCTTCCAGTAATTCCGGTGGTGCCTGCTGTTTCTTCTCGCCTTCCTTGCGTTCGCCTTCGATCTCCAATAAATACTCCACGCGAGCAACAGGATCTTTCAGCGTGCGATAGGCATCATTCAATTCTGAGCTGCGTTTGAGCGAAAGCTCTTGCTCTTCCTCGCTCGCATTCACAAAATTATCCGGATGCAGCTTCCAGCTCAACTGCAGGAATTTCTGCTCAAGCGATCCCATTTCAATCCACAATTTGCGCGGAAATCCGAACACTGAGAAGTAATCCGTCGCAGGCGCGCTGCTTTTTACTGGTGCCGTCATTTTCCCCGTCAAAACCGCCTACGCTCAAAACAAAAATGGCTGGCGCAATTTGCGGCCAGCCATCCCAATCACGATCTTGGCATTTATGCCGTAAACGAGCTGCCGCAGCCGCAGTTCCGCTCCGCATTCGGGTTCTGAAAGACGAATCCCTGCCGCATCAGCGTCTCTTCGTATTCGAGCGTCGTTCCGTTCAAATATAAAAAGCTCTTCGGATCGACAAAAATCCGCGCGCCAAATTCCTCGAAGATTTTGTCGCGGTCGCGCGCCTGCGTATCCAGCCGCATCGCGTACGAAAGCCCGGAGCAACCGCCGCCCTGTACGCCCACGCGCAATCCGCCCACATCCGGAGACACACCATCTTTTTCGAGTAACTGGCGAATCTTCTTCGCCGCCTTCTCGGTCAGGTGAATCTTCGGCGTAGCTGGAGTTACGGTTTCCGTGGACATGCTTCTGAGACCCTTCTCGAAAAATTCTCTCGCCGTTTTAGTGCGAGGCTTTTTCCGAAACCGGCACTTCCACGCCGTGCTTTTTCTTCCAATCGCCGATGGCCGCCTTGATGGCGTCTTCAGCGAGCACGGAGCAGTGGATCTTCACTGGCGGCAGCGAAAGCTCGCGGACAATGTCCGTATTCTTGATCGCCAGCGCCTCATCCACCGTCTTGCCTTTCACCCATTCGGTCGCAAGCGAAGAGCTTGCAATCGCGGAGCCGCAGCCAAAGGTCTTGAACTTCGCCTCTTCGATTACCCGTGTCTCCGGATTGATCTTCATTTGCAGCTTCATCACGTCGCCGCACTCCGGCGCGCCGACGAGACCGGTCCCGACGTTGGGATCTTCCTTCGACAGGCTTCCGACGTTGCGGGGATTGTTGTAGTGGTCTACAACCTTGTCGCTATATGCCATGAACCGCTCCTCCGCGACTGCCTGCGCAGCCGCGTTGAACTCTTAACAGAAATTAATTGCTTCGCGCCAGGTTTCCGATACTGACGAAACCCGCGTTGCGCAACACTTTTTCCGAGATGGAAACGTTCGGCACCCATGCCGAGCGGCCCATCGTCAGTTGCCGCAGCACATCCTTGATGTACTCTGCGCCAATTCCCAAAACTTTCAGGAACGCGCGCACTTCCTGCAGGTGATTAAACGCACGCTCACCCGCCGGCCTGGCATCGTCGCCCTCCGCATACGGCACAAACGCAACGCGAAACGCTGCGCCCGTTCCTGCGATGGAACGATGAACTCGAATTGTTCCCTCACTCACACTCACGCTTGCCATTTCTCTCTTTACCTTTCTGCTGGGTAGCTTCTTACCCTTACCTTAGATGCAGGTCCGCCTTATGCGGTCTGCCACTTCACCTTGGAAATATCTATGCCCTCTTTAGCCATTTCATAAAGAGGGGAAAGCTCTCTCAGCTTGCTGACGACCTGAACCATCTTGTCGATGACGTAGTCTACTTCCTCTTCCGTGTTGAACCGCCCCAAACCAAAGCGGATAGAGGTATGCGCCAAATCCTCGCCAACTCCAAGAGCCTTAAGGACATAGCTCGGTTCCAGAGTGGCTGAAGTACAAGCCGAACCGCTCGAAACCGCGATGTCATTGATGCCCATGAGCAACGATTCGCCTTCGACATACGCGAAACTCATATTGAGGTTATTCGGGAGGCGATGCTCCATCGAGCCGTTGATGAATACCTCGTCCAGTTTGGCTTCGAGGCCCTTGCGAAGCCGCTCGCGCAACGCCATGAGCCTTGCACCCTCTTGCGCCATTTCCTGCTGCGCCACTTCACAAGCCTTGCCAAGCCCAACGATGCCCGTGACGTTCAGCGTGCCGGAGCGCATGCCGCGCTCATGCCCACCGCCATCAATCACAGCGGAAAGCTGCACACGAGGGTTGCGACGCCGTACGTAAAGCGCACCTACGCCCTTCGGCCCGTAAATCTTGTGCGCGCTGATCGCCAGAAGGTCAATGTTGTCCTTCTGTACGTCCACCGGAATCTTGCCCACGGCCTGCACGCCATCCACGGCAAAGATGATTCCGTGCTCCTTGGCGATCTTGCCGATTTCCTGGATCGGATTGATCACGCCAATCTCATTGTTGGCGTACATAATCGTGATCAAAATCGTCGTCGGCTTGATCGCCTTGCGCACATCTTCCGGATCAACACGACCGTCTCTCTGCACCGGCAAATAAGTCACTTCATAACCGTATTTTTCCAGGCGTTTGCAAGTGTCCAGCACCGCTTTGTGCTCGATGGCCTGCGTAATGATGTGGTTGCCCTTTTCGCGGTACATTTCCGCGACGCCCTTGATCATCAGGTTGTCGCTTTCGGTCGCGCCACTCGTGAAAATAATCTCTTTCGGAGTCGCGCCAATCAGCGAGGCCACTTGCCCACGTGCATTTTCCACGGCTTCTTCGCCGGCCCAGCCGAATGAATGGTTGCGGCTTGCCGCATTGCCGAACTTGTCGCCGAAATAGGGCAGCATCGCGTCCAGAACGCGCGGATCCACCGGCGTTGTTGCGTGATTATCGAAATAAATTGGCAGCTTCACACTCATAACTTCCCCCTAAGCCTTCAGTGCCACTAGCGCCTGTTCTTGCGGCTCTTCGCTCATCTGCGCAATCGTCACTGTGCCCAGCACGTTCAAAATACTGTCGTTTACCCTGCGCAACGGCTCCCGCACCGAACACTTGGATGTCGCATCGCAATTCCCGTGACTTGTGACACACGAAGTAATCAATACAGGCCCGTCAATCGCCGTAATCACTTCCAGCGCGCTGATCTGGTCCGGTGTTTTCGAGAGCTGATATCCCCCGCTCGAACCGTGCTTGGCCGCCACCAGGTTCTGCCGCGCCAACTTTTGCAGAACTTTCGCCATCAACGTCGTTGAAATTCCGTATTCGTCTGCGATTTCGTTCGCGCTGCATGCATGCTGTTCGCGGTGCATGGCCAAATGTTTTACTGCAATGAGGCCGTAGTCGGCCTTCTTAGAAAGCTTGAACATCTACTTGCGTGCCCCCAGGCAAAAACTCATATACGACTGATTCAGTCGCGTATGGGATTCTATACGCAAACACCGCCGCTGTCAAACCACTCCAAAGGTACTTTTTCCACAAACCCAATGTTTACAATACTTTATATTGGAACGAGAGGAGCAATTGTCTCTACTAATTTCCATCAAGCGGCTCTAAATTGCAGGGAACGGACAATTCACCGTTTCCAATGGAAACAGTGAGCCAAAGTCTTGACCTCAGTCATCTTCAAATCGGAGACTAATTGTTGGAGACCATCTCAATGATCATTTCCCGGCCTTTTCAGAGCCTGCTTACTTGGCTCTATTTCGCGTCAATTTTGTTCTTCGCACCTTGCTCACTGCCGGCCCAGGAACCTGAAAAAAACACTACGCCAACGTCCGCCGTTCAACAAACACCTCCGCCCGTCGAAGCGAAACCATATGTTCTGGTTGGAGCAGGCGATATTGCCAGTTGTAAAGTTCTTGAAGGCGCGCAACAAACCGCTAGGCTCATTGAACAAATTCCGGGCGAAGTGTTTGCGGCAGGTGATCTGGCCTATGAAAGAGGTACCGCTCAAGAATTCAAGGATTGCTACGACAAAACCTGGGGCAAGTTTAAGAATCGCACGCACCCATCACCAGGCAATCACGAGTTCGGTTCGAAAGAAGGCTCAGCCTATTTCGACTATTGGGGAGCGCAAGCTGGTCCCCGTGGCAGGGGTTACTACAGTTTTGATCTCGGTGCGTGGCACATTATCTCGCTAAACACGAACTGTAGCGCCCTAGGCGCCAATGGTTGTGGCGCAAGCTCAGAAGAGGAGCTGTGGCTGAAGCAAGATCTTGCCGCTCACACAAATTCGTGCATTATCGCGTACGGGCACCATGCCCTTTACAGCAGTGGCGTTTTTAAAAGCCATGCGCTCCACCCGGAACTGCGCGCCTTCTGGCAGGACCTCTACAATGCCCATGCGGATTTAATGCTGGTGGGTCACGAGCATTCTTACGAACGATTCGCTCCACAGGATCCCAACGGCAATGCCGACCCGAAAAACGGAATCCGAGAAATTGTTGTAGGAACTGGAGGTCGAAGTCACGATCCGCTCGGCTTCCCCATTGCGAATAGCGAAAAACGTAACGCGGAAAGCTTCGGCGTTCTAAAACTCACGCTTTGGCCGGGACGATACACATGGGAGTTCATTCCCACAGACGCGGTTAATGGTTTCCGTGATTCAGGCGTTGGCGTTTGTCACAACGTCGCGCCTGTAGATTAATTCTTCGCCGCGCACGCGCCGCCATTCGATGCGACATCAACGAGTTTCTGTATCGTTGGCGCTGGAATCAGTAACAACTGCGCTTTCCCCTTGCTCGCATCCGCAATCTTCGCTGTAGCTTGTGCCTTCGCGTCATCGCTCAAGGGCGTACCCTTTGTGATTGCGTCAAGAGCCACCAATCCAATTCCGGCAACCGCGCTCAAATCCTGCGAATTCGCGGCGACCTCATTTACAAATGATGACTTATGTGCCAAAGATTGCAACGCCGCATCATTACCCTGCCATTTCATTAGCCACATTCGTAACTGGATGGAACCTGCCGTGTCTTTGCACGATCCGTTCACAAACGCGGTCACCGCGTTGTCAAAATGCCGCGCCACATCGCTATCCGGAGAAGCCGCGTCTACAACTCGGTTAAGCGGCGTTGCGCTACTTGCGTGGTACGTTGCCGTCTGCTCGCGTGTGTAGTCTTTCACCGGTTCAAGCACATCCACGAGCGTCTCCAGCGCCGCAAATTCTTCCGGTGTTGCCGCGCCTGCAATTCGCTGTAGCATTTTTCTGCAGTAGCTCTTGTGCGTCAGCCCAACCCATTCCAGCTTCTCGCTGACAACTTCCAATCGCGCATACATCGAATTCACGTCCGTCACAGATTGTGGCGACCAGTATCTTTCCGCAATCGCGGCCGTCCTCGGCCAGATGCGTGAATCGATATTTTCCCAGTTCACATATTCCGACCACATCGTCGCCTCGCCGCCGAGCACTCTCTTCTGCTCCTCAGGAGAAAGTGCCCCTGCATCGCCACTCAGAGGGTCAACGGCGTAGTGCCGCGCAGCGCTCCACATCAAATCAATGTAGTAGCCATTCGAAAGAATTCCTTGATAGCCCTGCTTCGCAGCAGCCGCCAGCGATTTCGAGCCGCGCCACGAATGAATCACAATGTCTTTCGGCGCGCCGGGCACAAAAATTTCATCCCACCCAATCGTGGCCTTTCCATGCTTGTTCACAAGCTTCTGCACGCGCCCGCTGAAATACGCCTGCAACTCTTCATTCGTCGTGAAATTGTGTCCTTTCTTGAATTCCTGAATCTTCGGATTCGCATCCCACGCCTTCCCATTCACTTCGTCGCCGCCAATATGGAAATAGTGATCGGGAAACAGCTTCGCCATCTCTCCGATGAATGTATCGAGAAACTTGTAGATCTTCTCGTTGGTAGGATCCATCGCGGGATCCATGACTCCCCACTTTTGTTCCACGCTGAACGGCCCCGGCGTGCTCGCAAGTTCCGGATACCCTACCAGCCATGACGTGCTGTGACCCGGCATGTCAAATTCCGGCACAACGCGCATGCCACGGTCTCTCGCGTACGCGATCACATCGCGAATTTCGTCTTGCGTGTAGTACATCCCTTCGGAACCATCGCCAACCAGTTTCGGAAATTTCTTGCTTTCCGCCCGGAACCCCTGGTTGTCTGAAATGTGCCAGTGAAAAACGTTCAGCTTCACCGCTTCCATTCCGTCCAAATTGCGCTTCAGCACATCGAGTGGCGTGAAATGCCGGCTCGAATCAATCATCAGCCCGCGCCACGCAAATCGCGGCTGGTCCTTGATGCTCACCGCAGGCACAGCAAACCCATCCGGCGAAACGTCCACGAGCTGCAAAAATGTCTGCAAGCCGCGCAAAACGCCCAGCGGGTTCGCCGCATTCAGCTTCGCGCCCTGCGGCGTCACTTCCAGGGTGTAAGACTCGTCTTCACCAAGCTCTTGAATTTCCTTGCTCGCCTTGTCCGCGTGCACGACCAGCGTTGCTCTCGCTGCCTCGCCGGCCTTTTTCGCAAACAGAACTCCCGTTTGCCGGTGCATCCGTTCCATGAAGCGCTGGCCCGCCCGGTCCAAGCGCGATTCCGTGTAACCAGTAAATGTCACTCGAAAAGATTCATCGATTTTCAGCGCACCGCTTCCGTTTTGCACGTTTGCAGGCCACGGCATCAGGTTCAAGATTGGCGCACTCTGCGTTTTCGCATTCGCCCCACCTAGCAAGCTCAACATCAAAATCATCGAAACTCTTCTCCAGATAGCGCGCAGTTGCATGATGAATCCAAACCTCCGAAGGGCGGTAACAGAAGTTGCTCAATTTACTGCTATGTAGCGGCAAACCAAAGGATAGTGGCACACTTGGAGCGCGTTGCGAAGCGAATTCCTGCACCGTCCATTTCGGACTGGTTTCGTGCCATTTTCTTGCAAGTTTGCGGCACGCTTCCGCATCGCCGTGAGTTAAAATTCAAACGTTGCCGTCAAGCAAATGAAAACCTCCATCGCCATCTATCCGGGCTCGTTCGACCCCGTCACTAACGGACACCTCGACCTCATCGAGCGCGGCGAAAAAATGTTTGATCTCCTTATCGTCGCAGTCCTGCAAAACGCAGAGAAAAAACCACTCTTTAGCGTGAACGAACGCGTCGAAATGCTTCGCGAAGTCACAAGGCAGTGGTCCGACGTTGAAGTGGACGTTTTCGACGGACTTCTCGTGGACTATGCACGCAAACGCAACGCTGGCGTAATTCTGCGCGGCATTCGTGCAGTAAGCGACTACGAATACGAATTGCAGATGGCACTAATGAACCGAAAACTAGAAGGCCGCCTTGAAACCGTTTTCATGCTGCCGGGCCTGACGTACAGCTATCTCAGCTCGAAATTGGTGCGCGAAATTGCTCAGCTTGGCGCGCCGCTGAAGGGGCTCGTGCCGCCGGTTGTCGAAGAACGCATCAAGGCAAAGGTTTCGCAAACTATTTTATAGCGGCGTGGTTCGCAACACCTCAGGTAAATCCAGCCGCCGCTACTTAGGAGAAGAAGTGCAACTCACGGACCGTATCAACCGCATACAAATCTCGCCGACCGCCGCCGTCATCGCCGCTGCGGATCAGCTCAAGGCCAAGGGAGTAGATATCGCCGACTTCGGCCCTGGCGAGCCGGACTTTCCGACGCCGGATCACATCAAGCAAGCCGCAATCAAAGCGATCCACGAGAACAAAACGAAATACACTGCCACGCCCGGCGTCATGCCCCTTCGCGAAGCGATCTGCGCATGGCACAAACGAGAACTTGGCTCCAGCTACGAGCCAAAAGAATGCGTCACCAATGTCGGCGGCAAACATTCGATTTTCAATGTCATCAGCGTACTCGTTCAGGCAGGCGACGAAGTCATTGTCCCTGCGCCGTACTGGGTCAGCTATCCGGACATCATCAAGTACACCGGAGCGACGCCGGTCGTCGTCGAAACGCGCGCGGAAGACGGTTTTGCCGTTCGCGCTGCCGACGTCGCCAAAGCCATTACGCCAAAAACGAAACTGCTTATCCTCGATTCGCCCAGCAACCCTACCGGCGGCGTCACGCCTCCGGACGAGTGCGCAAAGCTCCTTGACCTCTGCAAAAAGAACAACATCTGGCTCATGGGCGACGAGTGCTATTCGCATTTCACCTACGGGAACAACAAACCGTTCTCCGTTGCGAGTCTGCCCGACTCAAAGAATCACGTCATCATCATCGGTTCGATGTCCAAGACTTTTGCTATGACTGGCTGGCGCCTCGGCTACACGCTGGCGCCGGCTGAGCTGATCACGGCGACAGTGAAATTGCAGAGCCAGTCTACTTCGAATCCGACTTCCATCGCGCAATATGCAGCGCTCGCAGCAATGACCGGCCCGATGGACAGCGTCCCCGCAATGCTCGCAGAATACGCCCGCCGCCGCCGCCGAATCGTCGACGGCCTCAACGCCATTCCCGGAATCACCTGCGGCGAACCCGGCGGAGCCTTCTATGTTTTCCCGAACGTCTCTGCGCGCCTCGGTGCCGGACCAAACGCACTCGCAAAGGATTGCTCGGAGCTTGCAACACTGCTCCTCGAAAAAGCGCACGTCGCGCTCGTGCCCGGAGCCGCTTTCGGCGCCCCTGGCTATTTGCGCCTTTCGTATGCGACTTCTATCGAGCGCATTGAGGAAGGCCTTCGCCGCATCGAAAAATTCTTCTCGCGCGCCGCTGCAGCTTGATGCGGGCCACGCAACTTGGGCCTTCAAACTTTCCGAGGGGCCTTTTCCGTGTGTCATCCTGAGTCTCGGCCAATTTTGTCGGGACGAAGGACTTCAGCACAAAGAACCTTGCAATAACTTGTAACCAGGCTCGATTTATTTAGACGCGAACTTCATGAATCCAGAACCATTTCGCATCGAACCCACGTTCAGTCCGCGCCTCTGGGGCTCGCGTTCTCTCGCGCCGCTCTTTCCTGAGAAAACAGATCTCACCGAACCCATCGGTGAAGCCTGGCTCACTGACGTCAACTGCCGCATCGCCACAGGTTCCTTTTCGGGAATCTCCCTGAAAGACGCTTGGCGCGAAATGTCCGCCGAATGGCGCGGCACCATCTTCGCTCAACCTGGCGATTTTCCCTTGCTCGTTAAGTTTATTTTCCCGACCGACAAACTCTCCATCCAGGTTCATCCAGACGACGAGTACGCCGCCGCACACGAACAGGCAGCCGGCGGTCGCGGCAAAACAGAGACTTGGCACATTGTCTCTGCAGATCCAAACGCATCTCTTCTGCTGGGTCTAAAGCCCGGCACTACAAAAGAGAAATTTCTCGCCGCGCTTGGAAATCACACGCTCGAGGAACTCTTCCAGCGCCACGCAGTCGCGGCCGGCGATACGTTTTTCATCCCTGCGAAAACACAGCACACTATCGGCGCAAACATGGTCGTGTTCGAAGTCCAGGAATACTCCGATCTCACCTACCGCGTTTACGATTACGGCCGCGTCGATCCATCGGGTAAACCTCGCGAACTACACATCGAAAAAGCCATCGCCGTCACAGATTTCGATAGCAAACAGATCGAAAAAGTTCCTCGAGTCACGCTCCCCACTCAACGCGGCACTCGTTCGCTGCTCACCGCGTGCCCCTATTTCGCGATGGAACGCGCCGAATACGCAGGACTCTGCGACTGCTCCACAAGCAAAATGCGTTTCGAAATACTCGTTGTGCTGCACGGCAAAGGCCAAATTCGCTGGACCGGAGGCGAAGCCAACTACTCGACCGGCGAGTGCTGGTTCATCCCAGCCAATCTGGACGCCTTCGTCATCCAACCCCTCCACGAATCCTCCATCATCCGCACCTATGTACCCGATCTCGCCGCTTCAAAAAAAAGCTGGCAAGATGCGGGGATTTCTTCCGACGTTCTTTCTCGCACCGTTTTTGGCTGAGCGTTTACCTTCCAGCTTGCTGGTCTCCGACCCCAATCTGTTTTTTTCTGTGCTCTCTGTGTCCTCTGTGCTCTCTGTGTTAAATTCGTTCCTCTCGTATGCTCACCGAAAAACTGACAATCCACGCCATTATCCTCGCCGGAGGCCGCGGCACGCGCTTCTGGCCGCGTAGCCGCACACGTACTCCCAAGCAGTTGCTCAACATCGTCGGCAAGCAAACGATGCTCGAACAAACCGTCGCACGGTTGCGCCCACTCATCTCGCCCGACCGCATCTGGAGCGTCACCAACGCCGAGCAAACCGCCGCACTCAAAAAACAGTTACCCGCCGCATCACGCAAACGCGTCCTGACCGAACCAATCGGCCGCAACACGGCCGCAGCCATTGCCCTCGCCGCAATTCACGTTCGCCACGCCGCCAAAGGCGACGCCCTCATGGCCGTCCTTCCCTCGGATCAGTTCATCGCGCAGCCCGAAAAATATCGCAGCATTGTCGCTGCAGCTCTCGACATCGCGCGCGAACCTGGCCGCATGGTCGTCCTCGGCATTCCGCCAACACGCCCTGAAACCGGCTTCGGCTATGTCGAACGCATGGGTGAACCTATCAACGCTGGCGAGTTCTCCGCCTTCGCCGTTCGTCGCTTCACGGAAAAGCCCGCGCTCCCCGTCGCACAGGAATACGTCGCCAGCGGCAATTACCAATGGAACGCCGGCATGTTCTTCTGGCGCGTCTCAACATTTCTCGACAATCTTCAGCGCCATCTCGCGCAAACCCACGCCGAGCTCGAAAAACTAGCCGAATCCATTGGTGTTCGCTCTTACGAGAAAAAGCTCCGCGCTATCTATCCCAAACTCGAAAACATTTCCGTGGACTACGCCATCCTCGAACGCGCCACGCAGCAATCCGGGCCACCGCAAGTATTCGTCATCCCCGCCGAAATTGGCTGGAGCGACATCGGCTCCTGGGCCGCCGTCTACGAACTCCTAGCCAAACAACCAAATGAAAATGTCTTCGCCGGCCCCGGCCACGCACTCGACGCTTCAGGTAATTTTCTCTATAGCCCCTCCAAATTCATCGCCGCCATCGGCGTTAACGACCTCGTCGTCGTCGAAACTCCCGATGCCCTTCTCATTTGCCCCCGCGGGCGCGCCCAGGACGTCGCCAAAATCGTTAAACACCTCGAAGAGCAAAAACGCAAAGACCTCTTGTAGTGGCCGATCTTTAGATCGGCTGTGCACCGCGTCCAATCTGGCCACCATCCAATCCGGCTGTTTCCCCCGCCGCCGCTTCGCTTATACTAATTTTCCATGTCCTCGATTAAGTTTGGCACTGACGGTTGGCGCGGCATCATCGCCGAAGATTTCACGTTCGCGAACGCGCGCATCGTCGCGCAAGCCATCTCTCGCTACGTCGTTCGCGGCGAAGACGCCCGCAAAGGCGTTATCGTCGGGTATGATCACCGCTACAGCGCAGATCACGTCGCGCGCATCGTCGCCGAAGTCGTCAGCTCCAGCGGTACGCCTGTCTGGCTCTGTGACAAGCCCTGCCCCACTCCCGCGGTTTCTCAACTCGTTCGCCAGCGCGCCGCAGCTGGAGGCATCGTCATCACCGCGAGCCACAATCCCTACTGCTGGAACGGCATCAAATACAAAGCCAGCTATGGCAGCAGCGCTCTTCCGTCTATCGTGGCGCAAATCGAAAGCGAACTCGCATTCGTTCAATCAAGCGACATCCCGCCTCTTCCCCCACAAAAAAATCTAATCCAGCCGCTCGAACCTCGAGCGCCTTATCTCGACACGATCGAGAAACTCGTCGATTGGGACCGCATTCGCAAAGCCAATTTCCGTTTCGTCTTCGACGCCATGTACGGCTCCGCAGCCGGCCTTCTCCCCGAGCTCTTTCGTCGCAATGGCGTCCATTGCGACGAAATTCGTGGCGTGCGTGACCCGCGCTTCGGCGGTATTCATCCCGAACCCATCGAACCACACATCCGCGCGCTTCAGGATGCGGTCATCGCCGGAAAATATGACGCAGGCCTTGCCGCCGATGGTGACGGTGACCGGATTGGCGCCGTCGATCGTGACGGTGCCTTCGTGAATCCGCATCAAATTTTCTCTCTTCTCGTCTGGCACCTCGCCGGCATGCGAAATCTCCCCGGCGACATCGCAAAAACTTTTTCGGTCACCAAACTCATCGACAAGCTTGCTGCAAAGCTCAATCGCAAGCTCCACGAAGTTCCCATCGGCTTCAAATACATTTGCGAACTCATGCTCGAGCAAGACATTCTCATCGGCGGCGAAGAAAGCGGCGGCATCGGCTTCAGCCTTTACCTTCCGGAGCGCGACGCGACAGTTTCCGCGCTCTTCCTCGTTGAGCTCATGGCATGGCACGGCAAATCCCTCGGTGAACTCATCGCCGCGCTACACGCCGAATTCGGCGAATATCACTATGGTCGAGTCGACCTCGACGTAAAGCCCGGCCAAAAGGAAAAAGCCATCACCTATTTTTCTGGCGAAAAATGCAAAGAGCTACTCAACTTGCCCGTTACGCGCCGAGAAAACCTCGACGGAATAAAAATTTATCTCGGCGATATTGGCTGGGTCATGGTTCGCGCTTCCGGCACGGAAAACCTTCTTCGCGTCTACTCGGAAACCGATAAATTGCAAACCACGCGTAACGTTCTTGCCGCTGTAACCGAACTCGTTCACAATCTCTGAGGAGTTTCCATGAGTACCATCAATCTAGAGCAAAAATTTGCCACCTTTTCTGATCACTGGAGCCCCAAAATTCTGGGCGAAATTAACGACTTCCACGTCAAGGCCGCGAAGCTCAAAGGCGAATTTGTCTGGCATCATCACGATTTGGAAGATGAACTTTTCTTTGTCGTCAAAGGCGCGCTGCGCATGAAGTTTCGCGATCGCGAAGAAATCGTCCGACCTGGCGAATTCATCATCGTCCCCCACGGCGTCGAGCACCTGCCCGCTGCTGATGAGGAAACTCACATTCTCTTGCTCGAACCGAAATCCACTCTGAATACCGGCAACATCTCTAACGAAAGGACTGTCGCCCAGCTCGAGCACATTTGATTCGTCAAAAGTTTGCGAAATTCGAGTGGTTGTCATTCCGAGCGCAGCAACAAATGTGCTTTTCTCTGGCGCCGGCTCGAACGTAAACTTCCGCTCAGCAAGCAGGAAGAGCTATGGAACATCGTTACTACACACTTGACGTCTTCACTACCAATCGTTTCGAAGGCAATCCGCTTGCCGTCTTCACTGACGGTGACGGCCTCTCGAGCGATCAAATGCAAGCCATTGCTCGCGAAATGAATCTCGCGGAAACCGTCTTCGTGCAAAAACCGACGGACGACCGCGCCCTCGCCCGCCTCCGCATTTTCACGGCCCATCAGGAGCTGAATCTCGCCGGCCATCCTGTCGTCGGCACTTGGTTTCTTCTCGCCGAACTTGGCGTCGTCCCCGCGCAAGAAGGCGGCGTTCACGTCATGCAACAAACCGGCGCAGGAATTCTCCCCGTCGAAATTCGTTTTAAGGACGGCCGCCCCAATCGCGTCACCATGACGCAGACCGAAGCCGCCTTCAAACCCGTCAAAATCAAAAAGGCAGCTCTGGCCAAGGCGCTCGGCCTCGCGCCGAAAGAACTCGATTCACATCTCGAACCTGAATGCGTTTCCACCGGTATCTTTAATCTGATGGTCCCGCTGAAAAATCGCGCTGCTCTCGCCAAAATTGAAATGAACATGACCGAACTCCGCCGCCTCACCGGAAAAAGCGCAACGATGGCTTACTGCTTCGCACTCTCTGGTAACGGAAAGGCTTTCACACGCGGCATGCTTCCCTGGGAACTCTGCGAAGACGCGGCTACCGGCTCCGCTGCCGGTTCGCTCGGCGCGTACCTCGTTAAACATGGAAAACTCTCAGCTGGCCACACGCTCAGCATTCTTCAAGGCGTCGAAATGGGTCGCCCCAGCCAAATCGAAGTCGAAATCTCCACCAAGGGCAAAAAGCTAATCCCGCGTGTCAGCGGCGCCGCCGTCCGTGTTTTTGAAGGCACTTTTCTTCTCTAATCTGTTCTAATCATTCGCCCTGTTTTTCTTTCGCTCTCGTTACCCAGGTTGGCGAACGCTTTAAAGCAAAAAGCCGCCCGGATTCCAGGCGGCTCCTTGCAGTTGTCTTGTTAAATCTTCTTATTTGTGGTGCCGATCGTGGCGCAAGTCGGCGCGATCCTTGTGCAAATCCTTCTTGTCCTTGTTGATGTCTTTTTGGTCCTTGTTCCGGTCTTTGCGGTCGCTATGCAGATCTTTCTTGTCGTTATGCAAGTCCTTCGCGTCCTGATTCCGGTCATTCCGGTCTTGATTCAGGTCGCGCACATCTTTGTTTCGGTCGGAGCGGTCCTCATTCAAATCCCGCTTGTCATGATTGATGTCCCGTTGATCGCGGTTGCGGTCCATGCGGTCTTGGTGCAAATCCTTGCGGTCTGTCTGCGCCTCGGTGCTGTTTGCACCGTATTTTACATCATCGCGAGCCAAGTCCTTCTTGTCGTGATTGATGTCTCTTTGATCCACGTTGCGATCTGTCCGATCGTGATTCAGGTCCTTCTTGTCGGTCCGAATGTCCTTATTGTCTTGATGAATATCCTGTTTATCGTTGCGGATATCGCGATTGTCCTGCCGGATGTCCTTTTTGTCGCTGCGAACGTCGCGTTTATCCTGATTGATGTCCCGCTGGTCCGCATTCCGGTCCGCGCGATCGCGATTCAAATCCTTCTTGTCGTTTCGAATATCCTTCTTATCTTGCTGGATATCCTGTTGCTGAGGCGTTGGGGCTGGAGTCTGCGCCGATGCGCCCGCTGAAACCAGTCCCGCGAACGCAGCTGTTAAAGTGATACGTCGAAACACACTAGTACCGTTCATGTTTGTCTCTCCTGAAGACCACATTTCCGTGACCTGCCTCGGATTGTCAGGAAATGTAACCCACCGTAAGAGATGAAGTTTCGCTCCAAAATCAAGAATTTGGCAGCCGCTCCAGCTCTCTCTTCTCCAGACATTTCGAATCTACCCCAAAACTCAGCCTTTCAATCTGTGATATAAGTTGGCGCTCGTTCATCCACAGGATTCGTCATGAGAATCTTCAAAGCTTTACTTTTTTGCCTCGCTCTCACTCCAGCCGCGCTCGTCGCTCAAGAACAAACGCCGCCATATAAGAATCCCAAACTCGCCATCCAAGATCGGGTCATGGATCTGCTCTCTCGCATGACGCTCGAGGAAAAAGTTGCGGAAATAACGGGCGGCCATCACGACAATCGCGGTTTGATTGATCCCACCGGTCAGCTTTCCTACAAAACCGCCGACGAAGTCTTCGGCGAAATGTACAAGCTCGAAAACAAAATGACGCCGCGCACACGAGCTCTCGCTCACAATGCTCTTCAGCGTTATCAGATGGAAAAAACGCGCCTCGGCATTCCCTACATTTTCTTTGGCGAAGCGCTTCACGGTTACATGGCTTACGGCAGCACAAGTTTTCCGCAAGCACTCGCCCTCGCCAGCACCTGGGATCCCGCACTCGTCAAACAAGTCTTCACCGCAGCCGCCGATGAAATGGCCTCCGCAGGAGCAAATCAAGCCTTCACTCCAGTGCTCGACCTCGCGCGCGATCCACGCTGGGGTCGCACCGAAGAAACCTACGGTGAAGATCCTTACATCGGCTCTCGCATGGGAGTCGCTGCAATCACCGGCTTGCAAGGCGACGCTTATTTAATCGACCGCCACCACGTTCTCGCCACTGCAAAACATTTCACCGCGCACGGTCAACCGGAGAGCGGAACAAATACCGCGCCTGCAAATTTTTCCGAGCGCGAACTCCGTGAATTTTATTTATGCGCGTTCGAAGCCGCCATTCGCGAAGCCCACGCCGGTAGCGTCATGGCCTCCTACAACGAAATTGATGGCATTCCGTCCCACATCAATCACTGGCTGCTTGACCGAGTTCTTCGCCAGGAATGGGGTTTCGACGGCTATGTCACCTCCGACGGCAACGGTCTGCAAATGCTCTACGAAACCCATCACGTCGCCGCGGACAAAGCAGATGCCGCGCGCAAATCCCTCGACGCTGGTGTCGACTACGATCTCTCAGATGGCTCCGTCTTTCGCACCGTTCTCGATCAAGTGAAAGATGGCCGCATCCCAATCGCACAACTTGATCGCGCCGTCAGTCGGGTGCTCACCGCAAAGTTTCGCCTAGGCCTCTTCGAAAATCCTTACATCGATCCTGACTACGCAGAAAAAATCACGAATAACGCGGCGCACCAGGCTCTCGCGCAAAAAGCAGCCGAAGAAGAAATCGTTCTCCTCAAAAACGAAAACAATCTTCTCCCGCTCGATCCCAAAAAACTGAAAACCATCGCCGTCATCGGCCCCAACGCTACCGACGTTCACCTTGGCGGCTATTCGCGTGATCCCGGCCGCGGCGTCAGTATCCTTGACGGCATTCGCGCGCGCCTAGGCTCCACAACAAACGTTCTCTACGCCGAGGGTTGCAAGATCACCACAGGCAAACAAGGCTGGGACGGCTGGTATGAAAACGACACAAAGCTCGCCGAACCCGCGACGCAACAGGATTCCATTCGCAAAGCAGTGGAAACGGCGAAAAAAGCTCAAGTCGCGATTTTAGTTGTAGGAGAAACGGAAGGTTCCAATCGGGAAGCCTGGTCCGAAAAACATCTCGGCGATCGTGATTCGCTCGATCTTCTCGGCGCGCAGAATCAACTTGTTCAATCCGTGGTCGAAACCGGCGTCCCCACGGTCGTCCTGCTCATCAACGGCCGCCCACTCTCCATCAATTACATCGCCGAGCACGTTCCCGCAATTCTCGAAGGCTGGTACCTAGGCCAGGAAGGCGGCACCGCCGCTGCGCGCGTCATTTTCGGCGACGTTAATCCCGGCGGCAAACTTCCGATTTCTTTTCCGCGCAGCGTCGGCCAGTTGCCCGACTATTACAATCACAAACCTTCTCGTAACCGCAGCTACGCTTTCGTTTCGCGCACGCCACTCTTCGAATTCGGCCGTGGCCTCAGCTACACCACCTTCAAATTGGAAAACTTGCAGCTGTCTTCTCCAACTATCACTTCCGCCAGCTCGGTTAAAGTTACTGTGGACGTTACCAACACTGGCGACCGCGAAGGCGACGAAGTCCCGCAGCTTTACATTCACCAGCGCGTCAGCTCTATCACGCGTCCCGTTCTCGCGCTCCACGGATTCCAGCGCATCCACCTCAAACCCGGTGAAAAAACCACGGTTACATTTGCGCTTTTCCCCGACGACCTCTCCATCATCGGTGAAAATATGAAGCGCGCCGTCGAATCGGGAGTCTTTGACATTCTCGTTGGCCAAAGTTCGAATACAGCCCTCTCCACGCAGCTCACCGTGGAAGCGAAATAATCATTTTGCTGTTAAGGGAAAGCCAGCGCTAGTTGGGTGCGATCAATGATTTCCGCACCGTATCCAGAATTCCGTTCACGAATCCCGAGGCTTCTTCAGAAGAAAACTTCTTCGCTAGTTCCACTGATTCGTTTATCACCACTTTGTGGGGCGTCTCGCCGTGCCGCAATTCATAAATTCCCAACCGCAAAATAGCGCGGTCAATCGCTGCCAGCCGGTCCAGCCGCCAATTGTCCGCGTGCTTCGCAATCACTTCATCTAACCCGGCAATTTCCTTCGCCGCGCCTTCAAACAGTGCATTCGCAAACTCACGCGTCGTGTCCGCCGCCTTGGCACTCTTCCAGAATTTTGCTTCGAGTTTCTTCGCGTCCTGCGGACTCATCTCGGACTGAAACAACATCTGCATCGCGTACTCGCGCGCTTTGGTTCGTAGTGACAAGTTAAGATCGCCGCGCTTTCTTCTTCGCCGCCGGCGCGCTCGTCGCGCCGCCGCGCAGCTTCTCCGAAAGCCGCGCCATCTCAATCGCCGCCAATCCAGCGTCAAATCCTTTGTTCCCGTTCTTCAATCCCGCGCGGTCAATCGCCTGCTCCAGCGTATCCACCGTCAGCACACAAAAAATTACCGGCACTCCCGTATCCATCTGCGCCAGTTGTAATCCGCGCGAAGTCTCCGAACAAACGTAATCATAGTGCGCCGTCTCCCCGCGAATCACGCACCCGATCGAAATCAGCGCATCGTACTTGCCTGTTTGCGCCAGCTTCTTGCTCGTCAGCGGCAATTCGAACGCCCCCGGCACCCGCACAACATCCACATCCTTGCTCGCCGCACCCGCTCGCTCCAGCGCATCCACCGCCGCCGCAAGCAGCCTCTCCGTAATAAAACTGTTGAACCGGCTCACCGCAATCGCAAATCGCAATCCTGCTGCGCTCAGCTCGCCTTCGATTTTTCCCGGTTGTAATTTTTCTGCCATTCGCTACTTTCCCTTGAACTGCGCCGGCCGCTTCTCCAAAAACGCCTTCGTCCCTTCCCGCATGTCTTCCGTCGCGCAAGCGACTCCAAACAGTGTCGCCTCTAAAAACAATCCCTCTTCGAGCGGCATCTCCACGCCGCGTTCAATCGCTTCCATCGTGAACTTCACCGCCAGCGGGCCATTCGCAATAATCTTTTTCGCCATCGCTTCCGCTGCAGGCAAAAGCTCCGCCGGCTCATAAATATGATTCACCAAACCAATCCGCTGCGCCTCTTCCGCATTAATCATCTCACCCGTCAAACACAATTCGTGCGCCACGCCTTTTCCGCAAAGTCGCGCCAGCCGCTGCGACCCGCCATAGCCCGGCAAAATTCCAAGCTTCACTTCCGGCTGCCCCAGCCGCGCCGTTTTGCTCGCAATTCGAATCGAGCACGTCAGCGCCAGTTCGCATCCCCCTCCCAGCGCAAATCCATTGATCGCGCAGATCGAAGGCTTAGCCATCGTCTCCAGCAAATGAAAAACGCCCTGCCCAAACGACGAAAACTCTTTTCCATTCACGGGAGTCTGCTGCGAAAGTTCGCCAATATCCGCCCCCGCCACAAACGCTTTCTCTCCGGCGCCGGTTAAAATCAAAACACGGACGCCATCATTGTTCTTCGCGTCCGTCAGTGCATCGCGCAACTCTTCCACTGTCTTCCGGTTCAGCGCATTCAAGACCTTCGGCCGGTTAAACGTAATCCACCCAATCCCATCCTTCTTCTCATAAATCAGATTCTCGTATCCCATTTTGCCTCTGTCCCCGACTCCAAAACCTGTCATTTCGAACGGAGCAAACCGACGCTTTTGCTTTCCGATTCATTCTGTTGAATCGGTCGGTTTGCGCGGAGAGAAATCTCTCTTCGATTTGTGCCCAACCCAGACCATCAAAACTTCATCGCTACCGGCTTAGCTGGATCCGCATAGTCATAAAATCCCTTCCCCGCTTTCCGCCCATTCCATCCCGCCAGTACCATCCTCTTCAACAACGGCGGCGCCGCAAATCGCCGCTCCTTGAACTCGTCATACATGATCTGCGAAATGTAATATGTCGTGTCCAGCCCCACAAAATCCAGCAGCGTCAGCGGCCCCATGGGATGCCCGCATCCCAGCTTCATCGAATTATCAATGTCTTCAATCGAACCCACGCCCTCTTCCAGCGCGCGAATCGCATCCAGCAAATACGGCACGAGCAACCGGTTCACAATAAATCCCGTCGAATCGCTCGCCCGCACCGGCGTCTTCCCCAGCTTCGCTCCGAACGCCACCATCTCGTCATACACCGCCGCGTCCGTCGCAATCGTCCGCACCACTTCCACCAGCTTCATCACCGGCACTGGATTGAAAAAGTGCAGCCCCACAAACCGCTCCGGCCGTTTCGTAGAAGTACCAATCTCCGTAATCGTCAGCGAAGAAGTATTGCTCGCAAAAATCGTACTCGGCGGGCAAAGCGTATCGAGCGTATGAAACAACTCCCGCTTAGCCGGCAGCTGTTCGATGATCGCCTCAATCACCAAATCGCAATCTTTTAGATCCTCGATGACCGTCGTGCCCTTCAATCGACCGCGAATTTCGCCCTTCGCCACCTCGGTAATTGTCCCCTTCTCCACCAGTCGAGCCAAATTCTTCTCGATGCCCTTCAATCCCTTGTCCACCAGTTCCGGCGCCACTTCCCGCACCACTGTCGTAAATCCCGCCGCCGCACACACCTGCGCGATCCCCGACCCCATCAGCCCACACCCAACCACGCCCACCTTCTGAATCGCCATGATTTTCCTCGTAAATACCGCGGTCGAACCCCTTCGCCGGGCCCCGAAAGTTTACCAGAGATGCGCCCTGCAACGCGTTTGCCGCGTCAGTTCAGGGCTTCGACTACCATCGCAATCCCCTGCCCGCCGCCAATGCACGCCGTTGCCAGTCCATACTTCAATCCATTCCTTCTCAATTCATTCAGCAAAGTAATCACCAGCCGAGTCCCACTCGCACCCAACGGATGCCCCAGCGCAATCGCTCCGCCATTCACATTCGTTTTGTCGCGATTCAATCCCAACGCTTTCTCGACCGCCAAATACTGCGCCGCAAACGCTTCGTTCACTTCCACGCGATCCATCTGCTCCACCGTCAATCCCGCCGCCTTCAAAGCCTTCTGCGACGACGGCACCGGCCCAATCCCCATGATGCTCGGATCCACACCCGTCGCAGCCCACGAAACAATTCGCCCAATCGGTTTCAATCCGCGCTCTTTCGCAATCTTCTCCCGCGTCACCACCACAGCCGCAGCCCCATCCACAATTCCGCTCGCGTTCCCCGCCGTAACAATCCCATCTTTCTTAAACGAAGGCGGCAGCTTCTCCAAAACCTCCATCGTCGTCTCCGGCCGCCGGTGATCGTCTTCGCTAACCAAAATCGTTTTCTTCCCCTGCTTCACTTCAATCGGCGCGAGCTCTTCCCTCATCCGGCAAGCCTTGTACGCCGCATCCGCCAACTGCTGGCTCCGCAGCGCATAAGCGTCCGCGTCCTTCCGAGTAATCCCATACTGCTCCGCCAATTTTTCCGCCGTCAGGGCCATAGGCAATCCGCAATACGTGTCCGTCAATCCCACCATCAACGAATCTTCCAACGCGCCGCCGCCCAACTTCAATCCGCCGCGCAATCCCCGAATCACAAACGGAGCCTGCGTCATATTTTCCATGCCGCCCGCCAGCACCATCTCCGCTTCGCCCAGCAACAATCTCTGCGCCGCCTGCGCAATCGCTTCAATCCCCGACCCGCACAAACGGTTGACCGTCACCGCAGGCGTTTCGGTCTTCAACCCCGCCTTCAACGCCACGTGCCGCGCGCCATATAAAGCGTCCGCGCTCGTCTGCATCACATTCCCAAATATCGCGTGATCAAACTCTTCCGGATTCGCCCCCGAACGCTTCACCGCCTCGCGCGAAGCGTGCGCCGCCAAATCAATCGCGCTCACATCCGAAAACGCCCCCGTATACCGCGCCATCGGCGTCCGCGCCCCAGCCAAAATCACCACATCCGTTGGAAACATTTTTCTCAGCCTTTCAGAAATCATCCAGCACTAGTTTACCGTTCAAATTTCTAAGCACAAACCGCACAACACTCCCAGTTAGAGCTGCTCTGCAACACAAGGCCGTTTTATGGCAGCCTCCGCGTTAACCCGTATTTGTTCCACCACTTGTTTTGCCACCTCATTTTGTAACTCGCCTTCAACAATGATTTCGATTTCGCTTACTCCGCAGACCAATAGAACCGAAACTCCCTTGATCACAATTCGCGCCTGGTTGCGAGTTTCGTCTTCAGGCTTGGTATTGATCATGCTGCTAGGGATCAGATTTTTCGGACCTAAGTCTCGTTCCAAAACAAACATTTGCTTGTCTTTCTGACGAATGGAGAAATGCTGCCAGTTGCGGCGAGTTATCTTGCTCCAAATCCCCGATGAAACATCCAACTCATAGTCATCGAAATTTCGCGCGTACCGTTGCTCACCGCTGCGCTCTTCGATCAATCTTCCGCCGCGAACGGGAATAACTCCTTCTGCTTTTGTCAGAGCCTCGTGTTCCGAAATCCACCCAGGAGCCTCGCCTGAGGTCATAAGCCTTGAGATGGAATAGTCATCCAAATCAAGCGCAAATACAGGTGTAAAACCTGGTGTTCGTTCGGCTCGGTATCCCAAACTCCCGATAATGACTATCTTGTTTCCGAGTAATGTGGCTGTATGAAAATCAGTCGGTGGAAAAACTTCCTTTGGATACCCCAATATCTCAATTTGTTTGTCTAAACCAAAAACAACAACGTCATTGTAGATATGGAAGTCGGGATCATAGAAGTCCTCGTGCTCGCCTCCAATGCAAACGACGCGTCCGTCCGGCAATTCTGTTCGCGTTGCACCGTACCGCTGAAAGGTCCAAATGGGCCCATCGCACGGGCTCGATTCCATTTTGAAGAATCTGCGCGCATCCCAAGGCCACGAACCAATTCCGTCCTTCGCTCCCAAATCGCTAAACAACGAAGATTCATCCCGCGCTGCGAGATTAGGCTCAACGGCGGAAGCTCCGCCACGAATCATCCACTCCCAAAACGCAACCTGCATGCGTTCGGGATTGGCATCGCCGAATCGTGGTCGACATTGCTCCTGGAATAGCTTTTCGTTAATTGTCATGAATTGTTGCGGCTTCGAATGCACGCCGCAGTTTGTGGGACATCGACTACTAAATCTTCGGGCTTTCCAGCACCACCACCGTATCGCCCTTCTTCCGCGCCTCTTCCACTGAGTGTTCAGCCCGATTGATCAAATCCGTCACAATGTCTTCACTGTCGTAATCCGGCTTCGCCACCGCTTCCACAATTCCCGCGCTCAATGTAATCGCCGTCGCATCCCACGGCGGCCGCAATCCCGTCGCCGCTCGCTTCAATTTATCCGCCAAATTCTGCGCGCCGGCCAAAGTCGTGTCCGGCAAAATAAACGCCAGCGACCAGGCCGTATATTTCACCGCCACGTCGTTCTGCCGCACAATCGGCTGCAGCGACCGCGATAGCTGCTCCAAAAACCGCTCCAGCGGCGATTCGCCCTGCGATCGCAGTAATTCCGCGCCACGGTCAATCTGTAAAATCGTCAGCGACAGCGGCGTGCCCTGCGTCCGCGCGCGATCCGCTTCCGTCAGCAAACAACTCAAATACGAACTCCGGCTCAACAGCCCGCTCCGTTCATCCGAAACTCCCATGCGACGCACCAGCGACCGCAGCCGCGTATGGCTTACGCTCATCAGCATCTGATCGCCAATCGCCTGCAGCAAATAAACTTCATTTGGTCTCCATCGATGCGGCTCCGCATATCCGCAAATCACCATCGCTGCCGGCTGCTGCGTCTCCTTGTCCGTAATCATCACTCCCATCGCCGTCGCCAATCCCAATTCTTTCAGCACCGAAGCAGCATTGGCCTCTACCACCAGCCCGCCCAATTCGTCCGGCTCTGCTTTTTCCATCTGCGCCAGCAAAAATACCACCTGCGCTCCCGGCGCCGGTTTCGCCGAAGGCGCGCAAAATTCCGCCGCCAGCTCCGGCGGTCTCCCGGGCGCGCCAATCACCGCAATCGCCCGCGTTGCGCGCAAATACCCTCCAATTTCGTTCACCGTCGTATTCAGCATTGCGCGCGGCGTTTGCTGCCGAAAAATCTTCTGGTTGATCTCCGAGATCTTCGAAAGGTCCCGCATCGTGTCCACGGAATACACTCCCGTCTTTGGACCCGTTCCGGGAATAACTTCCGCTTCCACAATTGCAGCTGCCGGCGCAGCAGGCTTCGATTTTGGACTTCCCTGCGGCCACCAATTCGCCGTCTCGTACAAAGTCCGCAGCCTTACGTTCTTCTCTTCTTCGCCGGGAAACATCGATGCAATTTTCTGCAGCCGTTCTTGCGCCTTCGAATGGAGCGAATACTGCAAAAATATCTCCGTCTGCACGATCAAATCTTCCAGCGCCTGCGTCTGCTTCATTTCCTCCGGAGCGCTCCCCGATTGCGGCGCGGGACTCTGTGTCGTCGCTGCATTCCGTCCCTGTGGCGCAGCGGCCGGGTTCGTGGACTTCGCCATGCGTCCCGAAATCCTCTGCAAAAATGTTTCATCCGCCTTCCCGCGCAGCAATTCAAACCGCTGCTGGTTCCGATAGTCGTACGGATCGATGTCCACGAGCCGCTCCAGCGTGTCGCATGCCTTCTGCATGTTCCCGTTTTCCAGGTTCACGTCGAACAGCTTCAGCAAAATCTCAAAATACTGTGCTTCGCGATTCAGCTCGTTGTAAAGCGCCGCCCAGAATTCCAGAATCACTTGCGACTTCGGATGTTTCCCCGCGACGTTGTCCACTTCCGCCACAAATTCGTTCTGGCGCTTGTCTGCATACATTCGCCGTTTCAGGATGTGTAACACCTCGAGGGACTTTGCCTCTTGCTTCGCAGTAGCGTATGCGTCCGCCAATTCAAAAAGCCGCAGCGTACCTGCGTTTTTCTCACGCAGGAGTTTTTCTAGCACATCTTTTGCGCGATCCAATTTCCCTGAACGGGTCAGCGCGTCGCTGAACGCTTCCAGAAATGCCGCGTCGTTTTCCGTCATTGCAAATGGCTCGAGCAAAACCGCCGCATCCGCCGCGGCTCCCGCGCGTAACTTCGCTTCCGCGTAGAGAAGCGCCACGCTTCGCTCCTGCGGCGCTAGCGAATGAGCCCGCCCCAGCAGCTTCAGCGCGTTGTCATGAGATCCGCCCACCGTCGCAAGTTGCCCCGCCCGCAAATACGCTCGTGCCGCAATCAGATTTTTTCCAGCCTGCTCCGCTGCTTCAGCCAGCTTCAACTGCCGTGCCAAATTCTCCGGATCGAGCTGCGCAATCCGCTCCCAGCAGAACAGCGCATCTTCAGCGCGGCCTGCTGCCGCGAAAAGTTCCGCCGCCTTGTTGTACTGTTCCGTTGCTTCATCCGCGCGATTCTGCTTTTGCTGTAAGAACGCATAGCGCGCGATTCGTTCGGGCGCTTGCTGTGTTGTGGAATTTTTCAGGAACCGGCTATAAATCGCGGAGGCTTTCGTCTCATCCTTCGGATCGACGAGCAAATCAAAAAACATTCCGTAGTAAACCGCTGCCCGCTCCGGCTGGTCCATCCGCGCGTACAAATCCCCCAGCGCCTGTGTCGCCTCTTGATGCCCTGGCGCCTCATCCAGCACAGACAGGTACGCCTCAATCGCATCCTCAACACGGTTCTTTTCGAGGAAGCGCTTGGCGCGATCCAGATTTTTACTGACGTCTGCGGCCATCAGTCTGCATTGCCTCTGCGGAATTTCTTTGAAGCCAACGGCGGAGCGGAACGCGAATGCCGAGCGTTTCTGTCCCTCTTTACTATATACCCCGCCTGCAGCCCGTCCCAAACCTCCCTTCCTCCCCATGCAGAATCCGTTACTTCCAATAGGACAACCGACGACCGGACTCCGCCTTTGCGGTAAGCTGAGGCAATGTTGGCTCAACTGCCGCAGTTCTTGCGATATTTGTCTTGGAGCCTTGAGTTCCTTCTGGTTCCTCCCTTTCTTTTCTTTAGCGTGCCAGCTTTCTTCTCCCTGCTAATCTTGACCCGTCGCCAGAAAGTGCTGGCTCGACCGATCGAAACGCGGACTTGGTTACTCCCGCTCGTCGTTTTTCTCATCTTTGTCTCAACACTCATCATTGGTGTTCGGGGAAGGGTCGACTGGCAGCAGAACCCTTTTCCCGGGCCCAATACTCGGGGAATTCGGGAATGCGAGATTTTGGCTCTTTCTTCCCTTGCGACGGGCGTTTACTGGATCTTTCTGATGAAAGGCACCCGTTGGTTTGCGCTGAGCTTCACCATATTTCAATTTCTGATGTTGGCAAGTGCGAATTTCGTCGCGCAAATGTCTCTCACAGGCAGGTGGCTCTAGAATTTGCTCCCTGCGCCAAAACCTACTTTTCGTGCCCCATCCCCGCCAGCACAATTCTCCTTGTCCCTTCTACACTTCCGCGCCAAACTTCTCCTTCATGGCCAAACCTTCACCGACCGCCAAGCCATTGCGTCTCTCTCCCGCCCAAACGTGGCTTCTTCTTTTCTTACTCTTTACGCTGATCGCGCTTCTCACTTTTGGTTATGTCTATCTTGACGATCTTACCCGCCAGCACACGGGGACTCTGTCGCGCCGCCTTCTGGAACAAATCACCGGTGCTTATTCCGCTCTTCTTCTCTTGCCGCTCATCCTGCGTTACACGCGAGCCTTCCTCTTCTCTTCGCGTCCCTGGTTTGTCCGTCTGGGCTACCATCTTCTCGGTGCAACCACATACTCCCTTCTTCACACTTCCTTAATGGCCGTCAGCCGCTGGACTCTCTCTCCGCTCCTCGGTATGGGCAGCTATGATTACGGCATCATGCGTTTCCGTTATCCTATGGAGTTCTCAAACGACCTTGTCGGCTACACCATCATCGTTGTTCTTTACTTTTTCTTTGAACGCCTTCGCCTCGCGCAGGCACACCAGCTCGCCGCGGCAGAATTGCAAACCAAACTGGCCCAATCCCAGCTCGAAAACCTCCGCCTCCAAGTGCAACCCCATTTTCTCTTCAACACGCTGAATACTATTTCCGCCGTTATGTACGAAGACGTTCGCGCAGCCGACGCGATGCTCTCTCAACTTAGCGATCTCTTGCGCCTCACTCTTCGCTCCTCGCGCTCCCACGAAATTCCGCTCGAAGAGGAACTGCAAATCACCCGCCTTTACCTCGATCTCATGCAGAAACGTTTCGAAAGCAAACTCTCCGTCTCCTACTCCATTGACTCTTCTTTGCTTCCCTCTTTTGTTCCGCAGCTCATCCTTCAGCCTCTCGTCGAAAATTCCCTGCGCCATGGCATGAAGTCGGGTGGCGAAAGAATGGATCTTTCTATCTCCGCCCATCGCGACAATGGAAGCGTAATTCTCAAAATTTCTGACACGGGTGCGGGTTTAACTTCCTCCGGCTCGGAACAATCCACCAATGGCATTGGCCTCGCCAACATTCGCGGCCGTCTCTCTCAACTCTATGGAGCACATGCCAATCTCTCTCTCGAGAACCGCGCCGCAGGCGGCGTTGAAGTTTCCCTGCGTCTTCCATTTCACATCTCGCCTCAGCCGACATTTTCTTCGGAATGAAGCCCTCTGCCCCTCTGAGAGTTCTCGTTGTCGATGACGAAGCTCCCGCGCGCCGCAAGGTTCTTCGTCTCCTCCGGCAGGAACCGGACGTTCAAATCATCGGTGAGGCAGACAGCGGAAAAACCGCCGTTACCGCAATCCAAAATCTCGAGCCAAATCTCGTTTTCCTCGATGTCCAGATGCCCGGTCAGGATGGTTTTTCCGTCATCGAATCCATCGGCACGGACAACATGCCGCCTGTCGTCTTCATCACCGCTCACGATCACTTCGCCCTTCGCGCGTTCGAAGTCCACGCCTTCGACTATCTTTTAAAACCCTTCACGGAAGACCGCTTTAAACAGGTCTTGCGCCGCGTCCGCGAAGTTCATGCGCGTTCCACCGAGCATCTCGCCTCGCGCCTCACCGAAATGCTCCAAGCCCTGCAAAAGCATAATGCCTTTCCCGATCGCATCCTCGTCGAAGCCGATTCCCGCGCCTACTTCGTTGCAGTTTCCGAAATCTCTTGGATTGAGGCCGACGGCAACTACGTTCTCCTGCATTGCGGCACGCAAAACCACACGCTCCGCAGCACGCTTGAAAATCTTCAAAACTCTCTCGACCCCAAACTCTTCGTCCGTATCAATCGCTCCGCTCTCGTCCGCCTCGATTTCATCCATGAACTCCAACCGTGGTTTCACGGCGAATACAAAGTCATCCTCAAAAATAAAACGGAACTCCGCTGGACCCGCCGCTACGTCGGCCAGCGCCCCGAACTTCTTCGCTTCGCCTAAGCCCTCAAATCGCCTGCTCGTCACTCGTTCCGGCCCGTTCATCCCGCTTTGTTTGCGTAAGCAAACTCGTTCGCGTTATGAATCTGCTCATGGACAACCAAATCTATCAGCTACGCCTGCTGTCAATCGCAGCTGCAATCCTGATCTTCACAGTCTGCATCTTTACCGTCTCGTCTGGCGCGTTCGCGCAGTCCGCTCCCCCAGCCGGCTGGTCCGCTTACGGCGGCGACGCAGGCGGCAGTCGCCATTCGACCGCGAACCAAATCAATCGCGATAACGTCACTCAGCTCAAAGTCGCCTGGACTTTCCACACCGGTGCTCTTCCTCACGATCCCGACCTCGACAAAAAAGCCGCGTTCGAAGCCACTCCCATCCTCATTGACGGAAAACTCTTCTTCACCACTCCCTACGATCACGTCTTCGCCATCAACGCGCAAAGTGGCGAAAAACTTTGGGATTTCGATCCCAAACTCGAGCTTCCCTACGGCGCTTCCGAAGTCACCTCGCGCGGTGTTTCCGCCTGGCAAGATCCAAAGGCAAAATCCAATCAGCTCTGTGCTCTTCGTATTTTTTTCGGAACTCTGGATGCGCGTCTCATCGCTCTCGACGGTGCAACGGGAAAACCTTGCGCCGACTTTGGCACGGACGGTGAAATTGATCTCGCCAACGACGTAAAATTGCGTGACCCCGGCGACTATCAAGTCACTTCGGCTCCCGCGATCGCCGGCGACCTTGTGATTACCGGCTCTTCCATCGGCGACAACCGCGCCGTCACTCTCGAACGCGGTATCGTTCGCGCCTTTGACGCACGCACGGGAAAATTGCGCTGGACCTGGGATCCTATTCCCTGGGCACTCAAAACCACACCGCGTACCGGCGCAGGCAACGCTTGGTCTACTATCTCTGTCGACCCCGAGCGCAATCTCGTTTTCATTCCCACCGGAAGCGCCAGCCCCGACTATTTCGGCGGCTTCCGCAAAGGCGACAACAAGTGGGCCAACTCTGTCGTCGCTCTCAAAGCATCCACCGGCGAATTTGTCTGGGGCTTTCAAGTCGTACATCACGACCTCTGGGATTTCGACGTCGCCTCGCAGCCCACTCTTTTTATTTGGAAGGACAAAACTCCCGCCATCGCCGTCACCACAAAAATGGGCCGCGTCTTTGTTCTTAATCGCCTCACTGGCGCCCCGCTCATCCCTGTAGAAGAAGTTCCGGTCCCGAAATCAGATATTCCCGGAGAAGAATCCTGGCCCACGCAGCCTTCCAGCATCTCTGTCGTCCCCGAAACTCTATCTGTGGACGACGCCTGGGGGCCGACGCCAGAACTAAAACAGTGGTGCACGGAAAAAATCAAAGCCGCCCGCGTCGGCTCCATTTTCATTCCACCCAGTATCCAAGGCACGCTCGTCTATCCCGGCAACGTCGGCGGCGTCAATTGGGGCAGTGCAGCCTTCGACTCCACAAATCATCTTTTGATCATGAACACGAATCGTCTCCCGATGCTTGTCCGGATGATTCCGCGTGAAGAGCTTGACACGCAACGCAAAGGCGCTTCCGACCTCGATCGCATCCACGGTGAATTTGCACGCCAGACAGGCGCGCCCTTCTCCATCTTCCGCACACCGCTGCTCTCTTCTAGCGGCCTCCCGTGCAGCGCTCCGCCCTGGGGGACCGTCGCTGCAGTGGATCTCTTCTCGGGAAAAAAAGTGTGGGACGTTCCCCTCGGAACTTATCTGCCGGGCCAAAAAACAGGAACCATAAACCTCGGCGGCCTCATCGCCACCGCCGGTGGCCTCGTATTCTCCGCCGCTGGCATGGACAACAAACTCCACGCTTTCGACGTAACCACCGGCGCCGAACTCTGGTCCTACGATCTCCCCGCCGGAGGCCAGGCCACCCCGATGACCTACACCATCAATGGCAAGCAATATCTAGTCATCGCCGCCGGAGGCCACGGCAAACTCGGCACCAAACAAGGTGACTCCGTCCTCGCCTTCACCCTTCCTTAGGAGTTTTCTATTACGGTGGGCGCTTCTATAGTCAGCGGAGCCCCGGCAACTCCCATTGCTCGCATAGGGACGCCCACATTTCCGGCGTGGTCTTTCCCTGCTGCAAATTCTTCAGGCCGGCAAAAATTTCCAGGCGTTCGTCCCCACGATAAAGAAAAAAACTCGCAGGTTGCGCATTGAGTTTCCACCCATTTCTGAGTAGCGCAAGTCCAAGCGCCATTCCGAACAGTTGGAGTGCCTTTTGGTTCTTCTGTTGAAGCGACCACAATCTGCCGCGCGGATTTTCTATCGCAGCCGCAATCTCCGAAATCTTCTTCAAGGCTCCCGGAAGTGTCTCGCAGGTCTCTCCGTCGAGGAATCGCGAATACTTTGCAACGTTCACGGTCCACGCTGGAATCATGACCTTTTCACCCATTTCGTCCCAACTCACTCGCTTTATTGTCCCTTTCGCAAGGTTGGGATTCATGTTTTCGATGAACAGTTCTTCCGTGTCAAACGGCGCATTCAAGATTTCTGCTGCCAGATCTCCGTCTTCCGGGCTCGCGACTGGTTTCATTTTTGAAATTGCTGCTAGGCGCGCATTCAGCGGCGGATGCGTGTCGTACGGATTCGTTTTGCCCTCTGTTACGGCCTTATCGACGAATTTCTTTACTTGTTCGGAGATTCGCGGCTCAGCCATAAACCGCACGAAGCCATCGCCCATCGCCGGTAAATTCCCATTCTCGAGAAATGGAACAAGCTCATCCTTCCAGTAGGTCGGCCACGCAGCGGCGGCTCCCCGAATTTTCTTTAGGCTTGAACTCATCGCGTCCGTTCCAGCCACCAGGCAAGCCAATTCGTCTGCGCGAAATTCCTTTCGACGGGAAGCCAGATTGATAACCCGGAGGAAAAGCAGGAAAGTCCCTTTCAATATGTAAAAAACAAACAGATACAGGGCTTGCAAAATGGCGATACGCGCAAGTCCTCTTACTGAACTCAAATTCTCGAATGCTCGCAACATCGCCTTTTGCGCTCGGTACAAAGAAGGTCCCAGGCTCGTATCCCCGCTGTAATAGTGGGCGAATTCATGCGCCAGCACGGCTCGCCATTCGGCCAGTCTTAACACATAAAAGAGCGGCAGCCCGATTGCCAGAATCCTTCTGCTGCCGAATCCAAATGTTCCGCCAAGATCCGACACGAACGCATTGGGCTGCCCAATCAAATAAACTTCTCTCGGCATCGGCTCGCCTAGTGCTGAAGAAATCTCTTCGAGTTCGGCGAAAATCCGTGGCTGCGTCTCTTTCGTCAGCAGCATTCCTGGAGCTTCTTTTTTTTCAGGCCTTGGTGCGACAGACCAAAGCAACACGCCGGCAATGCCCATGCCACCAAGTAAAAGAATGACGAGTTGAATGTGAAGACCGGAATCGTTTGCGACCAACAGGTACGGGCCATACACGCAAAGTGCCGCGATTCCCAACATCACCGCGTAAGACAGCACCACCATCAACAGCGACAGCACCGCCAAAATCGCAATCGATTTCCGCGGCTGGATTGCTACTTTAGGCCGACCCATTCGATTCCCTGAGGTTCTTGCCTTTAGATTTGGTGAAGTACCCGCCGCATACTACGACACACGCGCCCCATCCACAACTTACCGGGGCTGTCTTTACTGAGCCGCGACTCGCTCTTTGTCCACGATGCCGATGCGCTCGCGAACATCCGCCGCAATCTCAAACGATCGCAGGCGCGCTTTGTGGTCGTAGATGTGCGCGGCGAGAATCAGTTCGTCGGCTTGTGTGAGGTCGATAATCTTTCGCAGGCCGCGCTCGACCGTCTCAGCGGAACCCACCACGGAAAATAGAAGCATGTCCTGAGCCATTGCCTTTTCCATCGGACTCCAGAAAGTCTCAATATCCTCAATCGGCGGCGGCACTTTGCCCGGCGTTCCGCGCCGCAACAACGCAAACGATTGCTGCAGCGAAGAAAACTGATACTGCGCCTCCTTATCCGTATCCGCGGCAATCACGTTCACGCCAACCATCACATACGGCTTTTGCAATTGCGCTGATGGTTTGAACAAATTCCGGTACAGCCGCAACGCCGTCATCAAATCCGCCGGCGCAAAATGCGAAGCAAATGCAAATGGCAATCCGAATGCCGCCGCAAGCTGCGCGCTAAATGTGCTCGATCCCAACAACCAGATCGGCACGTGCGTCCCCGCGCCCGGAATTGCATGCACTCGCCGTTCCCGATCAAAATCAGCCAAATATTTTTGCAGCTCCACAACATCATCGGGAAAAGTATCCGCGGCTGCCGTTGCGGCCCGCCGCAACGCTCGCATCGTAAACGGATCAGTCCCCGGCGCGCGCCCTAACCCCAAATCAATTCGCCCCGGATACAACGAAGCCAGCGTTCCAAACTGTTCCGCAATCACCAGCGGAGAATGATTCGGCAGCATGATCCCACCCGAACCCACGCGAATCGTCTTCGTCCCGCCAGCCACATGCCCGATCACCACTGCCGTCGCCGCGCTCGCAATCCCCGGCATGTTGTGGTGTTCCGCCAGCCAGTAACGCTTGTAACCCAATTTCTCCGCATGCTGCGCCAACTCCAGCGAATTCCGCAGCGCGTCCGATGCCGTACTCCCCTCCGCAATCGGGCTCAAATCCAAGATCGAAAATGGAATCATCCGGCTCCCTCGGACATCCCTCATTAGATGCCCGTCCTAACTCTCCGTCACGCGCGACGTACCTCTTACTGCACCGGTTTGCCCACGCAATTCGTCTTCGTGATACGTTAAAAATATCCTCTGGTGCTCGTCGCGGCGGAGAAATGAGTCTTCATGGACAGCAAGCTGTTCTTTCGCCTGCTTTTGTCGGCAGTATTTCTCATCTCATTTTTCTGCATCGCCCCAATCGTGCAAAGTTGCGCAGACGGGCCCGAACCCTTTTCTGATTTCACTCTTCACCCTGACGTCCCGCTCGAAAAATACGCCGCCGGCCGCCTCGGCATCCTCCAACCAACCTTCGCTCGCTCCTATTTGGTTGTGGCCTATCGTTACTTCGCCGGCTCGCCCCTCACCAAAGATGAACAATTCGGCGCCCAGGCCGTTTGGACTGACCGCATCGGCGACAACAACGTAACCGATGCCTCCGCCGACCCGGACCGCGAGAAAAATCCCTACACCGAAAAGCACATCCTTAACGGCCCGGAAATCTGGTTGGGCGCGCGCAAGCAAGTCACTCCGGAACCTGCTCCCAACGTGGAAAGCACAAAGGACGGTCCTAACTACACGAACTACATCAATTGCAGCGACGATGCGATGGAAAATGCCGCTCGCACACTCTCGGCGCGCGTCAAGTCGTTCGGGAAAGACAGCGTCGGCGTGAAAGAGTGGCTACGGGCGCAGGACACCGCCTTCATCAATTGCAGCGGCAAGGAAAAACCGGCAATTCCCGAGCCTGCACCCGCTTCGTTGCCGGCCACCTTACAATTTGACCGCGAATACCAAATCGCTGCCGCGCGAATGTACAGCGACCAATTCGATGCCGCTGAAAAAGCCTTCGAAAAAATAGCCACCGAAGAAAAGTCTCCCTGGCATGAGATTGCTTCGTATCTCGTCGCCCGCAATCTCGTCCGCCGCGCCACATTAGATATCCCTGGTGCCCCTGCGAATCAATACAGGCCGCAACAATTTAACAATGACTTGCTGGCGCAGGCAGAATCTAAAATTCAAGGTTTTCTCAGCGACCCGCACCAGAAAAGTATGCAGACGCCTCTCGCTGCTCTGCTCGATCGACTCGAGTTTCATTTGCATCCCGAATCGCAGACCTCCGCTTTGTCGCAGCGCTTGCGCGCGCCTGCGCCGGATGGCCGTTTCTATTACTGGCTTTCGGATTACACGAGGCTGCTAGACTCTCGCGCCGATGCAAATCACAGCGACTTCTACTCTCCCGGCAAAACCGAGCCGCAGTCGTATGTCACCGCAACTCAGGAGCGTCAGAAAGACGACCTCACCGATTGGATTCTGACCTTTCAGGCCGACGACGATTCCGCCGCGCTGCACGCACTCCAAGTCTGGCGCGCTCACCCGAACTCCGTGCCCTGGCTGCTCTCGGTACTTGCAAAAACGAATTCCGCTGTGCCGTATTCCGCGGAAGTCCTCGCCGCCGCCGACAAAATACCCACGAACTCGCCTGCTTATCTCACCGCGTTCTATTACCGCATGCGCCTTCGCAACGGTGCGAAACAATTCAAAGACGTCCGCGCTTCCATCGATTCGCTGCTGAAAAGTGCGGTGGAAATCCCTCGCGTCTCAAAAGAAGAACTGCTCGACCTCCGCCTCGATGCCGCCGGCGATCTCGACGACGCGCTTCATTTCGCAATGAGCAGTGGTTGTCCGCCAGAGCAGGGCGACGACAGCGGTTGCGGACTGCAAATCCTTAGTCCGCACGGCGCCGCGATGATGAATTCTCTGCCGCTCGATGAAATCGTTCGCGCCTTTCACACTTCCACTTTGCCGGAGAACGCGAAAACTCAGATCGGGCGAAACATCTGGATGCGCGCCGTGCTCTTGAATCGTCACGACGTCGCGCAATCACTCGACTCGCAAATCTCGTCCTGGGGCGCCACGCCGCAAGGCATCAAGCCCGAATACATCGCCGATTTGATCAAGCAATATGAGGGTGCCGCCGCGCCCGATGAGAAACAGTTCGCCGCAATCTTCCTTCTGCAACACCAGTACGCCTTCGCCTTTGAGATAGGCACCACGGAAGCATGGTGCGCCTCCCCATCTAGTCCTTGGCACGATGACGCCGCCTACACCAGGACGAAGCAGTTCATTCCCGCACCGGTTGGTTTCTTAACACCAGAACAAGCGAAACAGGCGGCTGCGGAACGTTCGCTGCTCGACGCCGCCGATTCGCAAGCAAATTTCTATGCCAGAGTCACGATCGAATTTGCGCAAAAACATCCCGATGATCCGCGCGTGCCGGAATCGCTCAGCCGCGCCGTGAAAAATACAGACAGAAATTGCAACAACCCGCGCACCAGCGCGCTCTCCAAAAAAGCCTTCACGCTGCTTCACAACAATTACCCAAACACTTCGTGGGCTAAAAACACCAAGTATTGGTACTGACCTCGCGCGTACTGACGACGCCTGCGATTTGTGGCAAACTGGTTGTTTACACGGTGTGTTTTGCTGCGCGTAGAAGCGATGCAATGGCCCGCCGAATCGTGGCAGGCGCTGCTTTTCCGTCCTGCCGACAACTAGAAAAAGTGCATGGACCCAAAGTTCGAGCGAAATTTCTGCATCATCGCGCACATTGACCACGGCAAGTCCACGCTGGCGGACCGTCTGATCGAAATAACCGGCGGTCTTTCCGAGCGCGAAATGTCCGCGCAGGTGCTCGATTCGATGGACCTCGAACGCGAGCGTGGCATCACCATTAAAGCGAAAAGCATTCGCCTGCACTACAAAGCGAAAGACGGAAACACCTACCGCCTGAATTTGATCGACACGCCGGGCCACGTGGACTTTTCCTACGAAGTTTCCCGCGCGCTTTCTGCGTGCGAAGGTGCGCTGCTCGTTGTCGATTCCTCACAAGGTGTCGAAGCGCAAACCGTTGCGAATACATTTCTCGCAGCGGCAAATAATCTGACGATTGTTCCCGTCATCAACAAAATCGATCTCCCCGCCGCGCAGCCTGACTTTGTGAAAGAGCAGATCGAAAACGTGCTCGCGATTCCCGCACAGGACGCACTGTTGATTAGCGCAAAAAGCGGACTCGGCGTCGAAGACGTTCTCGAGGCCATCGTGCATCGCGTCCCGGCTCCGAAAGGCAGTGCACAAAATCCGTTGCAGGCGCTGATTTTCGATTCGTGGTTCGACGCATACCGCGGGGCCGTTGTTCTCGTTCGAGTGATGGAAGGCCGCATCGCAAATCACACGAAAATCCGTTTGTGCGCCGGCAACGAAATCTACGAAGTCGAACAGCTTGGCGCTCTGACTCCGAAACCTATCGCGCTTGATGAACTTGAAGCCGGCGACGTCGGATTTGTCGTCGCGAACATCAAGCAAGTGGCCGATGCGCGCATGGGCGACACAATCGTCGAAGCCGGCAGTCCCGCTCCGCCGCTTCCCGGTTTTGAAGCGACAAAGCCGATGGTGTTCGCCGGGCTTTTTCCCGTACTCGCCGACGATTACGCTCCGCTTCGCGATGCTCTTGGAAAACTGAAGCTCAATGACGCTTCGCTTGTCTACGAACCGGAAAATTCCGTCGCGCTCGGCTTCGGATTCCGCGGCGGCTTTCTCGGATTGCTGCACCTGGAAATTGTGCAGGAGAGACTCGAACGCGAATTCAGCCTCAACCTCATCACGACGGCACCGAGCGTGCGCTACCGAATCACAAATGTTGCCGGCGAAATAATCGAAGTCGAGAGTCCCGCAAAATTTCCAAATCCGAACGACATCGAAAAAATCGAAGAGCCGATCATCAAAGCGATGATCATCACCGACAGCCAGTCGGTCGGCGGAATTCTCCAGCTCTGCCAGGACAAACGCGGCACGCAAAAAAATCTGGAATATCTTTCTCCGACTCGCGTGATGCTGACTTACGAATTGCCACTCAATGAAATCGTGCTCGATTTTTACGACCGACTGAAATCCGTTTCGCGCGGCTACGCTTCGCTCGACTATCAACTCGCCGGTTACAAGGATTCCGACCTTGTGAAACTCGATGTGCTCGTCGGCGGCGAACCGGTGGACGCGCTGGCGATGATTTGCCATCGCGAACAATCCTATGAACGCGGCCGCGAACTCGTTTCGCGCTTGCGAAAGTTGATTCCGCGGCAAATGTTCGAGGTGCCGATTCAAGCTGCGATTGGCAGCCGGGTGATTGCCCGCGAAACCGTAGCGGCTATGCGCAAAAACGTTTTGGCCAAGTGCTACGGCGGCGACATTTCCCGCAAACGCAAACTCCTTGAAAAACAGAAAGAGGGAAAGCGCCGCATGAAGCGCGTCGGCCAGGTGGACATTCCGCAGGAAGCGTTCCTCGCCGTACTGAAAGTTTCGTCCGCCGAAGAGGAAGACTAGGCCGCACGAATTTTCAGTGTTCCGTCATCAGCTAATTCTCCTCTTTGTGCCACTTTCCAAGTTTGTCTTCTCGAACGTCTTGAAGCTTTTTGCACCTCTTTTGTCTATTAAATCGATTAGCCCTTTTGTCTTTGCGGTATATCTCACGAAATAATCCTTCCAGTTCACTGACTTCGGCCTCGTTGACGTTGTCCCAAACTTCAAAAATTGAGAAGTGAGTCCAAAGCTTTGTCTGGCTCCTCTTATGAGCTCTTAGGCGACTGCGGATGCCACCGTTCGGCGCCATACCTATGTAAACGACATCGTATTTCTTAGTGCGGGATCGGAAATGAAGCAGTGCGTAAACGCCTCTCGTACCTCGAGGAACCAGGCGCACATCCTCTTTTGAAATCCACTGTGCGCATCGTTTCACGAATCTTGTCTTGCTTGCGGGCATGGCCTAGTTCTCTTTTTTCCGCACCTCGGTGGTGAGGCGGCCTTTGTGGAGTTGGATGGAGACGGAGTCGCCGAGGGCGACGGCGTTGGCGTCGCGAAGGACGGCCCCGTTTGAATCGGTGACTATGGAGTAGCCTCGTTCGAGGACTTTTAGGGGGCTGCGTTCTTCGAGCTGGACGAGCAGTTTTTCGAGGCGTTCGCGTTTGATGCGCGCGAAGCGCTCCATTCGTTTGCCGAGCTCGGTGGTTTGGCGTTCGAGCCGGCGGTGCAAGGCGGAAATTCTCGCTCGAAAATCAAAACGGAAAATTCGGAGATGCGCGGCGGTGTAGCGTTTGCGGGATTGCTCGAGGCGCGCGCGGAGGCCGAGGGCGAGGCGCGAGGTCATTTCATCGGCGCGCTGGCGTTGCTGGCGCAGAAGATCGAGCGGGCGACGGAATCCGCGACGTGCTCCAAGTTCGTGAACTCGGCGACTGAGAACGAGAATACGGTAGCGAATCTGCTCGGTGAGGGCGGTGCGCAGGTCGGCGATGTGCTTATCGAATTCGCGGCGCGTCGCCACAACAAGTTCTGCGGCGGCAGACGGCGTGGAAGCGCGCACGTCCGCGACAAAATCGGCGATGGTGAAATCGGTTTCGTGGCCTACGCCGGAGATGATGGGAATTTCCGAATCGAAGATGGCGCGCGCGACAATCTCTTCGTTGAAGGACCAGAGATCCTCGATGGAGCCACCGCCACGCGCGAGAATCACGACGTCGACCGATTTTCTCTGATTGAAAAATTTTAGCGCACGAACGATCTCCTGGGCGGAGCCTTCTCCCTGTACGCGCACGGGAAATACGGTGAGGTGCACGTTGTGAAAACGGCGGCGCAGGATACGGACGACGTCGCGAACGGCTGCGCCTTTGGGCGAAGTGACGAGACCGATGCGGCTTGGGAGAAGCGGAAGCGGTTTTTTGTGTTTGGCGTCGAAGAGACCTTCGGCTTCGAGGCGTTTCTTGAGTTGCTCGAAAGCGAGTTGCAATGCGCCGAGGCCGAGCGGCTCCATGCTTTCAACGTAGATTTGATATTCACCTCGCTGTTCATAGACGCTGATGCTTCCGCGCAGGGTGACTTTGAGGCCGTCTTCGACGCGGAATTTGAGGCCGCGACGGTCTTGTTTGAACCAGACGCAGCGGATTTGGGCCTTTTCATCTTTGAGCGTGAAATAAAGATGGCCGGACTGGGCTTCGCGGCAATTGGAGATTTCGCCTTCGACGCTGAGGTCCGTGAAATTTTTGGTCAGGAGATCGCGAATGCGGGCGGTCAGTTCGCTAACGGTAAGGGCGCGGCGGGTGGGTTGGAGGTTGAATTGGAGCTGGCTCATGGGTTGTACACTCCACCCCCCGGGTGTTTTGCATGAATATCAAAAGAAAGAAGTTGCGGAGTGGGGGTTTTGCATGAATATGAAAATAAAACGTTTACGAATTGGCCAAAGGCAAGGGCAAGAAAAAGATTTTTGAATAGAAATGCCGATACTACCCCGGTTGTTTTCGTAAGAGTGGCAAATACAGGGGTTAGCGGCGCGAATTTTCTGAAACTATTCCCAAATTGGGAAAACCCGGCAAGAGAAAGAGGTGCACCTGAAAGGCAAGCGGGACGGATCAGTTGGAGCCGGGAGGACATGCGCCGATCCTTTCGTAAATTACTCCGCGGGACGGAAGCTCCGCGAAAACGGAACACACTATTTTAACATTGCGTGCAAGCCGGCTGATTCGAAACAGGTGTTAAGGGCAAGCAATGGCTGAAGAAACGGAACCATTTTTTACGGAACTATTTTTTGACGAGTTGCAAACTGAGGTTAGCAATGTTTTCCGTCACCTCGACTTCCATCTTCTTTGTTTGCCATTCTAAAGAGTTATCCGATTCAATTTCCACAAAAGCCCAATACTTGCCGGAAATCACACGCGGAATTGTAAAGGATCCGTTCGGTCCGATATTCTGCGAGTACGACAATACGAATAATTCATGGTCCGCATTCAGTAAGAAAACCCTGCAGTCTTCCGGAAGAGTGGAAGCGTTCCGCAACTGAACTTTTCCGGTTATCGAAAATGTATTTTGGATCGGAACTTCTAAAGTCAGCAGCGGATTGCTTCTCCCCGCCGTTACTTCGACTGTCGCAATGTCGGCAGGTTGGCCTGCATTGGTGAGGAAGGCAAAAGCAGTTGGCGCGTCATTGGTTCCATCCACCAAGAGAAGGCGGTATTTTCCGGGGGTCAGGTCAGTAGCACAAAAACTTCCGCTGTCGTCAAGGTCAGCTTCGTCAGATGGAACGGGCGAATTCTCGGCTACGTTGAATAGGTAGACTTGACCGTCTTCGGAGCTTAAGCCGTTGTGAATCGCACGGCCACACAGGGTTCCCGGTTCAACCCGCCGTCGACTGTACCTGGCGTCGGAAACGATAGGCTCTCCGCGGAGGAATTGAAGATTGATTTCACTATCTTCTATGAGAGCAGTGTCACTGCAGATTCCAGTGGCGAGTTCGCCCGCGGTGTTCGAGTAAGCGTAGACAAGGTATCGTTTTCCAACTTCAAAGCGATAACCACAGTCACCACCGCCGAGGCCTGTCCTAACTTGAACGCTCGCAGGTTGCTTACCGCGATAAAAACGCGGGGCGTCGAAGGACACGAGCATATGCGGATAATCCTGTTCCATGCTGGCGGAAACAAGATCTCCAACTTGCGCCTCGATCGCGTTCCATTTCAACTCGGCGCGGCTCACCGTCCCTTCGAAGACCGCGTCCGCATGTTCAGCAGCTAATTCCGCCAGTTTGAGAGGAGTTTTGAATTCAGGTAAAGGCGGTACACAACTGCAGGCGATGCTTGGGGCGGGGATTACCAGAAGGGCTGCCAAAATCATCAAAAGCAATGCGATGCGCATGGATTTTACCTGACGCCCGAGTTTACCTGTAAGTTTGAGTACGCAGAACAGAAAATCTTTCGAGCAAAAACCCATCCTGCCCGGCTTTTGTGCAGCCCAATTTCAATCCTCGACCAATCGGTAAAGCAGAGCACCAATCGCGACAAACCAGATGGACTGGGTGAGGATGATGGCGCGGAAGCTGTAGATTTTGGGAGAAGACGCATGTGGGGTCGGAGCTTTCGGCCCGGAGTGAGAAGTCGCGAGCTATCGGGTGCGCTACTGGGCGGAAAGCGAATCGAGAGAATGGATGCTTGTGGAGTCAGGTTTTTGTGCGATGGAAACATCTCCGTAGACGAGATCGGCGAGTTTGCGGACTGGAAGTTGCGATTCGGAAGCGTCCAACACAGAAAATGCGGCACTGATTTTTCTGGCATTTGCCGGGATATCGGCAACGGATTTCTTGCTGGGCGCGCAACGAATGAAAAGAAGAGAAGTACCAGAAAGCCAGCCGGTAGGCGAGCATTGCGGTAGCCCGGTGACAACCTTGTGCATTTCGCTGTTATCGAGATTCAGGAGAAAAACGCTTCTATTTCCGTGATCCATCGCAGAAAGAGCGATTTGCCTTGCATCGGCGGACCAGTAGGCACTATCCGCTTGCAGCTTTGGATCAGTGAGACGTTCCCGCGAGCTGCCATCCGCATTGATCCTGAAAATTGCGGAATTGCGGCCTTGCAGATCTGTGAAAAGAATTTGTTTGCTGTCTGGAGACCAATCGAAAGACGCCGGGATCGCTTTCAATTGGGTGAGAGCGACAGGAGCGGAGCCGTCGAGCTTCGCGACGAAAAGCGCCGGAGATTTTCGTTGTCCGGCAGTGAAAGCGAGTTTCGTGCCGTCAGGCGACCACGAGTAGACAGCGATATTCAAATCCGAAACAGGTTTTGCCGATGCAGGGTCCGAGGGCCGAACCACGCAGAGCTGAATCGACGATTTTTTGGACTGAGCGAGACATTTATAGGCAAGCCAGTTGCCATCAGGAGACCAAGCAGCATCGCTAAGGTAAGAAGCGGCGACGGGCTTCGGAGGCGATTTGGCGGGGGCGGCAGGTTCAACGGGGACTACATAAAGCATTGCCTTCAGATTGCTTCCGTTTGGAACGTCCATGTAAGCGATGAATTTGCCGTCGGGCGACCATGAAAGGGAGCCGGAAAGCGAAGAGAAAGATGCCAATTTACGCGGGTGCGAGCCGTCGGGGTTCATCACGATAATGTTCATGGATCGCTGCAATTGCACGAAGGCGATTCTGGAGCCGTCCGGGGAAAGCAGAGGCGAAACGTTGCAGGAGGAATCCGTGAGTTGCGACTCGGGACGGCCATCTGTATCAGTGGAGAAAATGTCCGCGGCGAAAAAATCATACGAATCGTCCGGGCCGGGAAGCGATTTGGCATATGTGATGAGAAATGAAGAGTGAGGTTTGGTTGCGGGTGGAGCAAGCTGCGCGAATGCCGGCGAAATGAGAAGCGTGAAAGCGAGCGTTGTGAATAGCGCGCGATTCATGTGTGAACCTGGCAATCAGTGGGACGTGTTGGAAATGAAGGTGGTTACCAATAGGAAAAAATGGGCAGCGCGCAGAGGAATAACTGCAGGAGAGCGATACCTGTGCTATACTGTTTTTGCGCTTATTACTTTCGGTTGTGTTGTGCGGTCCCTTCGATGCAAGACTTGGTCTGAGATTACCCGCCTCCAGTATCCTCCGCACGTTTTCAGCGTAATTTAAAAAGACTGGCATCGCAGATGCTGTGTCTCCGCGGGAAGCCGTGTGTGGACAGGACTGCAAAGACCAGCAAGAAAAGAAAAATGCAGAATTTAAATACTCAAAGTGTGGAAACTCCTCAACAGAAGGGGTACACGCTGTTTTCAGAAATGCCGCTGTCGAATTATGTGAAAGAGAGGCTTGGCGCGGCGAAGTTTACGGTGCCAACCCCGGTGCAAGGCGCTTCGATTCCGCGAATCCTAGAAGGAAAAGACGTGCTGGCAACGGCGCAAACGGGAACGGGCAAGACGCTCGCGTTCCTGGTCCCTGTGATTGAAGATTTGCTGAAGCAGGATGCTCCGGGAATCAACGCGCTGGTTTTGGTGCCGACGCGCGAGCTTGCGATGCAGGTGCTGGAACAATTCAACGTGTTGCGTGGGAAGAAATTGACTCCGGCAGCGCTGGTTGTTGGCGGAATGGCCGAACACGCGCAGTTGCAGGCGATTCGGCGCGGGGCGCGGTTGGTGGTGGCGACTCCTGGGCGGCTGGAAGATTACATCGATCGGAAGCTCGTACAATTTGCGAATCTGCGGATGCTGGTGCTGGATGAAGCCGACCGCATGCTGGACATGGGATTTTTGCCCGCGATCCGGCGGATCGTTTCGATTTTGCCTAAGGCGCACCAGACGGTTTGTTTTTCGGCGACGATGGAAGCGTCCGTGGCGCACCTAGTGAAGGATTATTTGAAACACCCGGTGCGGCTGACGTTTGGCTCGACGCTGAAGCCTTCAGAAAACGTGAAGCTGCAAACATTTGAGATTCCCGCGGACCGGAAGATCGAAATGCTAAAGAAGCTGCTTTCGAAAGAGAGCGGACGCGTGCTGGTTTTTTCGCGGACGAAACGTGGGACGCAACGCATCGCAGCAAACTTGAATGACGACGGTTTTGCGGCGGCGCAGATTCACGGTGACCGCTCGCAATCGCAGCGCAACTCAGCGCTGGCTGGATTTCAGCAAGGGCGTTATCAAATTTTGGTGGCGACGGACGTAGCGTCACGCGGGATTCACGTGAACGACGTCGCGCACGTGATCAACTACGATTTGCCGGAGATCGCTGAGAATTTTATTCATCGCGTAGGACGGACGGGTCGCGCGGAGAAAAAGGGTGTGGCCAGCACTTTGATTACGCGAGATCAGCGCGGCGAGCTTTTCCAGATAGAACGGACGCTGGGCCTGAAGATGGAGCGCGTGCCGGCGGAACTCGGCGAACAACCTGTGTCGTACCGGAAACCGGGAGCGCGGCCACATCGGGAAGATAGCGAGAACGAACCGCGGCCGAGACATGGCTCTCGACACGAGCATGGCAGGCGCGGAATGCAGCGCGAACATCGCGGAAGGCACGAATTTCATCGCGCCGCAGCTCCGTCCAGCTCGACGGGCCAGCGGGTTGTACTGCCCGGCGAATTTTTGCAAATGCGAGCCGAATCTTAGTCAACTACCGTTCGACGTTTTGAAACGGTTCGCAATGTTAAGGCTGGCGTTAATGTAGCGGCGCTCGCAGTGGTACAGCTAAGGTCTCTCTGCCTTAGCTGACGCATTTTGCTGCTCAGTCTCTGTCGGTTTCATCGCGATCACCTCATAGGCTCGCGTTTTCTTGTCACCTTCCGGACATTTGACGGCCATGTGGTCTTTCTTGATTTTGAACACAACTTCCTGGCCAACCGGTAAAATTGCAGGGTGTTTTTTGTCGGTTGGCTGGATTTCATATTCCATTTCGTCGGTGCGCAACAAATAACGCGGGCACATCTTCTCATCGGAGCTCATTTTCGTAATGCCCACGGACGCCCAGATGCTGCCCAAGCCTGTGACGCCTTTTTGCTTCGCGCCGCAAGGGACCGCATCCATTTTTTCCAGCATAGCCCGGTCGGGTTGCCTTTTCTTCTTTTTGTCGTCCGCACTCGCGGGAATCACGACTGCAAGAACAAACAGTACAACGAGAAAAGTCTTGAGTCTCATGATGCCTCCTTGAGGGCTCTCGGCCCAGACAACCTCGTGATCGAGCCGACTGCTGGTTGAACCGACAGCCATGCTCAATCACGAAGCAATCAAAACTGCTCACGGAAGGGGAAGGCCGGTACGCGACCTTTCCCATCCCGCGAGCAGTCGAGTCCTACTGATTCGGTTTTGGCTTGGCCGCGGGGGGCTTCGTGGTCTGGTTGCTGTTCGTGAATTGCTGGGAGGATTTGATAAAGGTGTCAGGGTTGGCCATCAATTCCTGACGGTCGTTGGGATGAGCATTCAGATATTCCTTGAGCTCAGGATGGCTTTCCAGGAATTCCTGGTTTTTAACTTGAGAAGGATTTTTGGATAGCTGTTCCGCAAGCTCGGAATGGCCGCCGAGGAATTCTCCGAAATGGCGGTGCATGGTGTCACGGTCAATGTCGTTCCCGCGATGATCGCGATCGAAGCCGTCTTCACGGCGATCGTAGCGAGCTTCTTCCTTCATGAATACGTTCGGATTTTCTCTAATTTCCTCACGAACGCCCGGATGGTCCTTGAGGTAGTTTTCCAGAGCAGGGTGGTTCTTCACGAATTCCTGGTTGTCGACCAGTGAAGGATTCTTGTGAAGCTGTTCCGAGATTTCGCGATGCTTGTCCAGGAAATTATCGAAACTCACCAATTCTCCACGGTTGATGTCGCGGTCGCGATTGTTCTCTTGGCGATCAAAGCGGTTTTCCGCGTGCATGAAAGCGTCCGGGTTTTCGCGAATCTCCTCGCGAACTCCGGGACGGTTTTTAAGGTAATCCTGCAGAGCAGGATGAGTCTTCAGGAATTCTTCGTTATCCACCAGCGAAGGGTTTTTACGGAGTTGTTCGGCAATTTCACGGTGCTGATCCAGGAAGTTGTCGAAACTTAGCAGTTCTCCGCGGGTGATGTCGCCCTTGCGATTGTCTTCGCGGCGGTCAAAGCGGTTTTCCGCGTGCATGAAGGCATTTGGATTTTCGCGGATTTCCTCGCGGACTCCCGGATGGTTTTGCAGATAATCCTGCAAAGCGGGGTGTGTCTTCACAAATTCCTCGTTATTCACGAGCGAAGGATTTTTGCGAATTTGTTCCGCAATTTCACGGTGTTGGTCGAGGAAGTTGTCGAAACTTAACAGCTCTCCGCGAGTGGTGTCGCGTTCCTGTGCAGGTCTGATGTCTCTGTCTTGGGCGGGAGCGGATTGCGCAAGAGCGGGCTGACTGACGCAGAAAAAAGTGGTTAGCGTCAACAGCGTGAGCCCGCTTTTAAGTTGCAATGGTATTTTTTTCATACAGCACTCCTGCGGGTGAATGTGTCACCCAAGATAAGGTCGCAACACCCGTGCCACACCTCTCTAGAAAAACGGAAGTCGCAGAGGTTCAGAAGGTTAGAGGAAACGCGAAAGTTTTGGAGTGCGAGACCGCGTGCAAATTCCACACACCACTGAAAAAATCGTTATACGAGAAAAGCCCTAATAAGAATGCTGTAGTGTCGGAGCGATGAAGAAAAGTGAGGGCTGAGGAGACCTGGTCTATGCCATGTGCAAGGAATGTTTCGAGACGGCGCGGAGGTTGGGGCTGAGTTGGAGGCGGTGGACGCATTCGTGGAGAGATGAGCATTGGCAACGTATGAGGCCGCGCATAAGTTTTTCGAGACGGCGGGCGCGGGCGATGCGGTCGCGAAGTTCAAAGATTTTGCGTGAGGCGAGTTTTTTCCAACGAGAGCCGACGGGTGCGGTTTCACGAATGCCACTGAGAAAGACGCGGATTTCGTTAAGAGAGAAACCCATTTCGCCAGCGAAGCGGATGAGGAGCACACGATCTAGAGATTTAGAGGAGTAGCGACGCTGACCGCTGGCGCGAGACGGTGCTGGAAGCAGGCCAATTTTTTCGTAGTAGCGGATGGCGGAGGCATTGAGGCCGGCGTGGCGAGCGAGAGTGCCGATTTTCATGAGTTGATCACCGGAGAGACCATAAAACCAAACGTTGCCGGCGTAAAGCCGCCTCTACAAGAGCGGGTCTAAAGACCCGTCACTACAAACGCAAGAAAGAAAAAGCGCGAAAACAAAAAACGCGTATGAAGCCCGGCCATTACACTGCGGAGGCGTGAGTGATGGTTTTTTCGACGAGTAAGAGAAAGGCGCGGATGGCTTTTTCGAGGTGCTCGATGGGTGTGTCTTCTTCTTTGCAGTGGGAGAGGCCGCGAGAGGAAAACGCGAAGAGCATAACGACGGGCATGTGCGGGACCATTTGCGCAGCGTCATGGAGCGGGCCGGAAGGAAGCTTAGGAGCGTCGCCGGTAATTTCGCGGACGGATTCTTCGCAGAGCTGAAGGAGTTTCGGATCGAAAGGACGCGGTTCGATGGAAAAGAGCGGAGTCCATTCGACAGTGACATTGTTTTCCGCGGCGAAACGGCGGGAGGCTTCCCGTGCTTCGCGAACCATAGTGGCGAGGACATTGGGATCGAGTGCGCGCTGATCGACGGAAATTTCTGCGGCACCGGGAATAGCAGTGACAATGCCGGGTTCGACTTTGACGACGCCGGTGGTGCAGACGACCCCTGCGCCGGGCTTTGAATAGCGGCGGGCGATTTCACGACATTCAAGCGCGGTGGACGCGGCGGCAAGAAACGCGTCGCGGCGCAAGTGGATGGGCGTGGCGCCCGCGTGCGCGGCCTGACCGACAAAACGGAGCGTGTGGCGCTGCAAGCCGAACGTACCGAGAACAACGCCGGCGGATTTGTTCAGCGATTCCAGGACGCCGCCCTGTTCGATATGAAATTCCAAATAAGCTTTCGCATTGATTTTCTTGAGAGATGCGTGCGCGTCGGGCATGCGGTCGAGTTCGATGCCGTTTTCGCGCAGCGCGTCTTCAATGCGGACTCCGGTTTTGTCGGTGCGCGAGCGGACTTCATCCACTTTGAGAATGCCTGCAGCAGCGGCGGAGCCAAAAAGACTATTGCCGAAGCGCGCGCCCTCTTCGTCGGCCCAATCGACTAGTTTTAGAGTGACAGGATGATCTGGCGCAGCGACGTAACGGCGCACGGCTTCGAGCGCGGTAACGACGCCAAGCGCGCCGTCGAGCCAGCCGCCGTTGGGGACGGAGTCCACGTGACTTCCGACAATGACGGTTTTGTCCGAAGCGCCGGGGAGAGTGGCCCAAAGATTTCCGGCGGGATCAACGGAATGGGAAAGACCGATGGTGTCGAGCTTTTCGAGGAGCCATTTGCGGGCGACACGCCAAACGGGGCCCCAGGCGAGGCGTTGCGCACCGTCGGGCGTGGAAGTGAGCGCTGCGAGTTCGCGGAGTTCGGCGATAACACGCTGGGCGGAGTCCGCGGAAATCGGAATGGAATGAGCTGAGGGCACAGGAAAATCTCCAGTCATGGAAATGCAACGAGTCGAATGCAGAGGATACGCTAAAAGCGGAGAAGATTTGAAGGGGCGACGCGATACAGCCAGGAGCGGCTGGGGCTACCAGCTTGACCTAAAGCTGGCTTTAACTTTTAAGATTTTGACCGCGGGAGGAATTCCTGCGAGGAGATGCAATCATTAAAAAGAATGGCAAGAAGTTTGATTTTTCGCACATTGGCAAATTTCTGGTGGCAAATGGCGTGGCGGTGGCTTTGGTGTCCGGAGCAATGGGAGCAGGTATGACGAAGCTAGGCGCAGAAACAAAGTATGGGAGCGAGACGATGAGCGAGCGCAAAGAATTTTATTGCAATACGAAGGCGCTGAGCGCAACGGAAAGAGCTCGGCATAACGAGTTAACGAAGAAATTGCTGGAGGTAAGGAAAGCCATGGTGGAGTCGGAAAAAGGGTACGAGCTTCAATACAGCCCTGCAGATGTGACGGTGGCGGAAATCGCGGAATGGGTGGTGATGGAGAGCAAGTGCTGTCCTTTTTTCGATTTTCATATTGATTTGGAGGATGCGGGCACGCTGATTTGCTTGCGGCTAACGGGAACGGATGGAGTGAAGCAGTTCATTCGTGCTGAATTTGGGTTGAGGTGATGACGTAGCCATAAATACGTGATGGCCCGGCAGGGTCAGTGCAATCGGAAAAATCCAATGAGATCGACGACTCCGTGGGCGACAACCAACGACATGGAGCGGCGCCAGATTGCAAAGAAGATCGTGAACGCGATGAACAGAAAAGCGACGCTGAACATCCCCACCCAGCCATAGTAAATGTGGCAGGAAGTCTGCAGGACAACGCTGGCGATGGAGGCAAGCCAAACGGAACCGGTTAGCTCACGGATTTCTGTCATGAGATAAGCGCGGACGAGCAACTCTTCAAAGAAAGGATTGAGCAAGGTGAAGGGCAACGCCATCCAAGGCACATGGCCAAAGATTTGACGTGCGTCTATGTACGCAGGGAAGCCGCCGTGGCTGAAGCGATATCCCAGTATGACGAGTGCCGAACCCATTCCGTAGACGATATATGAGGCAACGAGAAGCAAGACACCAATGCCTGCATCCTTGAATGACCATCGAAAACCGATGTTACGAAAACTTCTGCCGCTACACCGAAGGATATAAGCCAACAAGAGAAGGACACCGAGTTCGTGGAAGATGTTCTCCAGCCAGCGGAAGTTGTCGAAATGACCCGGTGAGGTAGAGCCACTCCGAAAATACGCTATAGCGCGGGTGAGCGGACCTGAGAAAGCAACAAATGTAATCAGAGCTAACTCGAACCAACGACGCTTTGAGGGGTTTTGTTCCGAAACAATTTGCGTGGGAGGCTCGGCATAGGCGAGTGTGTGAGGGAAGCTCATGCCATGAGTTTAGCGTAGCTGGAAAATTACTCTGTTGCTGCGCCGGATGATGATACGAAAGTAGAAATGCGGCGTGAGATTGCGAAAACGAAGATGAGTAGCCAGAGCGTGGCGGCGTAAAGGAAATACCAGAAGGCTTCTTGTAAAGGCTTCACTGTCGCAGGACTAAAAACGACAAGCGAAGCGGTGGAAAAAGCATGCAGAAGCTGCGCGAGAAGGACACTTTGCGTCCGCGTGTAGAGCCAGCAGATGAGGGCGCGGATGGCGGTCATCGCGGCGGTGAAGGCGAGGAAAAACGGGAGCCACGCGCTGCCGTGTGGAGTTGCCGCGCCAAGGTAGTCGATGACGGGGATATGCCAACAACCCCAAAGAATTCCCAGCAAAATGGCCGGCGGCAGCCAACTTTTGCGGCCAGCGGTCATTTTTGGAAATGCGAAACCCATCCAACCGATTTCTTCGAAAAAACCGGCGACGACTCCGAAACCTGCACCAGGAAAGAAATGGTTGGGAGCGAAAGCAGGCGACACGAGGTTTTCCAGACAGAAAAGCACAGATACAACAAAAATGGGCGGAATTAGAAAGGCGGTGTAATAGCGGGCCGGTAATTTCCAGAGCCCCATGCGCTCGAAAAGGTTGCGCAGGCCGGCGCGGCCGTCAAAGAGCCACGCGAGAAAAATGCCGGAAAAACTGGGTCCGAGGAGCATGACGGGGAACATCATGAGACCCGTGAATTTGGGGATGGGCTCGTGATGAAGCAAGCGCGGAGTAACGAGGAGAAATGCGCCGAGCCAGGAGACGAAAAACGTCAATAGAAAATAGGCGATTGCGGGATAGCGGCGAATCGAAGAACGCATTGATGCGAGAGGATACACGGTGCCCGCTCGTTCCCAGAAACGAAATCGGCAACGAAAATGTTCAGCGGCGGAAGTGGTTGATTAGCCAGACGACGAGGCTGAGGGCAACACTGAGAACGGCACAGGTGACGACTGGAAAGTAGACGGTCGAATGCTCTCCGCGATGAACGATGTCGCCGGGAAGGCGGCCGAGCCGGAACGGGAGTTTGCCGCCGAAGTAGAAGAAGGCGCCGACTAGCACAAGGATGCCGCCCAGGAAAAGAAGCGTGCGGCCGAGATCGCGGAGGTCCATGAAGAAAGTTTAGGAGTGTCGGAACGAAAGAGTCAAAGTGCGCATATGTTGGCAAGACGCTCAGGTTGAGGTTCTTCGGCCCGCAAACGGCGTGCATGACAACTACTTGAATTTAGCGTCGAGCGCGGCGCTGAGAACGTACGCTGAAGCGTACGCTAGGCGACGGCGGAGATGCGGCGGAGGAGGTCGGTCTGCTCGGCGATGGATTCGGCGCCGATGGTAAAGGCGTCGAGCAGGTTGAGGCCGAGGGCGTAGCGAAGGGCTTCGTCCTGGCGGTTGCGGAGATCGCCCTGGCCAAGAATCTTCATTCCGATGATTCCCTTCCCGGCGGATTTCATTTCGCGCAGAACGCTTACGACAGTTTCGGGATCGGCGTCCATGTGCGAACCGATGGGATTGATGCGGACGAGATCGACATCAACCCACGACGATTTCGCGGCGGCGCGCAAAGCTTCAATGGAATGGCAGGAGCAGCCGTGGGCGCGAATGATGCCTTTGTGCTTGGCTTCTTCGAGAACGTCCATGACAGGGCGATAGCGTGTCGTCCAATCGCCTTCGGTAAGGCAATGCATGAGGAAGACGTCAATGTATTCGGTGTTGAGTTCGCGGCGGAAGCGTTCGAGGTCGGCGCGCATTTCGTTTGGATCGCGCGCCCAGGATTTGGAGAGCACGGTGACTTTGCTGCGGTCCACATGCTTGAGCGCTTCTGCGACGTGCGGATGGCTACCGTAAGAATCGGCGGAATCGAAAAAGCGGAGACCGCTGTCGTAGCCATTGAGAAGGAGCTTGGAAAGGCCGTCTATGCCAAGAGATGTTTGGTGCGAATGATGGCCTACGCCGACTGTGCCTGTGCCCATAGCGAGGCGAGAAGTCTGAATGCCGGTCTTGCCGAGGGTGACGGCGTCCGACGCGGCAAATTTTTGATTGATGGCAGGGAGCGCGAGAAGACGTTTTGCTATCGCGTGCGAAGCTAGCGTTGCGGCAGCAATGCCGCGAGATGCGTGGCGAAGGAACGTTCGGCGGCGCATAGGGCCTCCGTGGTCTTCAAGGATTCTACATCCAGATAGACGCAGAGGGCAGCCCCTCGGTTATCCGGGAAAGCTGCTTCTTTTTTTTAACACCGGATTCAAATTTAATCCGCGCTGAGGTCTCTCGGCTTCGCGCTTTTCATACGGGATGAGAAGTTTTCGCCACGTTGTCAGATAAGTTCGAGGCCAGCGAAGAAGTAGCCGATTTCGAAGGCGGCGGTTTCTGGGGCGTCGGAGCCGTGTGTGACGTTGTTGCCGATACTGGTGCCGAGGTCGTGGCGGATAGTGCCGGGGGCAGCCTTTTTCGGATCGGTGGCGCCCATCGCATCGCGCCATTTGGAGATCGCGCCTTCGGCTTCGAGAACCATAGCGATAATTTTGCCGGAGCTCATGAAATCGGTGAGTTCGCCGAAGAAAGGGCGCGCTTTGTGGACGGCGTAAAAGCCGCCGGCTTCTTCTTTGGTGAGGCGCATGGATTTGATGGCGACGATAGTGAAGCCAGCTTTGTGAATGCGCGAAAGAATTTCGCCCTGAATTCCACGGGATACCGCGTCGGGTTTAATAATTGCGAATGTACGTTCGAGAGCCACTGAAAATTCCTCCATTGAATTTAGAACGGAACCGATCTAAGGATCGGCCACTACATCGCCTGCAACTACCCATACCAGCGCCGACAGACAATCCATGTCAAACAACTGAACACGATTATCGCCACCCAGTCGCTGACGATGAAAAGTATGTAGTCGCCATCCGCACTCAGCACCGTTGTTCCAAGTGCCAGCACCAGGCATGCGTACCACGCGAAGAGCGGCGTGCTCGAGGTAATTGGGTGGTGCGATTTCTGCAGCCACGTAAAAACGACAACAAACGCAAAGATACCGACCGCGAAAAACCCGCCCATCCCAACTGCGAAATCGTCTCCCTTGCTGTTCGCACGGTCGTACAAGTACATTCCGGCGAAACCACCCAGCAAACCGGCGATTAGAGCAACAATGGCCGATCCGATCGCCGACAGAGCCATCGCCAAACCGCTCGGAATCCGGCGATAACCGTCAGCGAATTTGGCTGAGGCACTCACGAGGTGGAAGCAAAAGTCAAAAACGCTTCACTTCAGCGTAGCGGCTAGCGTGCTGCCGAGATCCGCGGGCGTTTCGACAGTTTTGATACCGGCGGCGGCCATCGCGGCGTATTTGTCCTTGGCGGTTCCCTGCCCGCCGGAAATGATGGCTCCCGCGTGACCCATGCGGCGGCCTGGCGGCGCTGTCTGTCCGGCGATGAAACCGACAACAGGTTTTTTTACGTTAGCTTTGATCCACGCTGCGGCAACTTCTTCGGCGTTGCCGCCGATTTCGCCGATGAGAATGACGGCGTGCGTATCGGGATCATCGTTGAAAAGTTTGATCGAATCGAGGAACGATGTGCCGATGATCGGATCGCCGCCGATGCCGATGCAAGTGGATTGACCGATGCCAAGGCGCGTGAGCTGATCCACGGCTTCATAGGTGAGCGTGCCGCTGCGGCTGACGACGCCGACGTGGCCGGGCTTGTGAATGCGGCCGGGCATAATACCGATTTTGCATTTACCGGGAGAGATCACTCCAGGACAATTCGGACCGATTAGCCGGGTTTTATCGTGGTCAATCGTCAGGGAAACGCGGACCATGTCGAGAACGGGGATACCTTCCGTGATGCAGATGACGAGCGGAAGCGCGGCGTCCGCGGCTTCGAGAATGGCGTCCGCTGCGTACGGTGGTGGAACGAAAATGACGGACGCATTTGCGCCAGTAGCTTTGACAGCCTCCGCCACAGTATCAAAAACGGGGCGCTCGAGATGTTTCGTGCCGCCTTTGCCTGGCGTGACGCCGCCAACAACAGTGGTCCCATACTCAATCATTTGTTGTGCGTGAAACGTACCCTCGCGGCCGGTAAAGCCTTGCACTATGAGGCGCGTTTTTTCGTTTACGAGAACACTCATCGCGCACCTCCCGCGAGTTGCACGACCTTTTGAGCGCCGTCCTTCATACCGACGGCAATGGTGAAGTCGAGGCCGGAATCGCGCAGGATTTGCTGGCCCTGCTCGACGTTGGTGCCTTCCATACGAACGACAACGGGAACTTTCAACTGGAGTTCCTTTGCAGCGGCGACGACGCCTGTTGCGAGGACGTCGCATCGGAGAATGCCGCCGAAAATATTGATGAAGACGGCTTTTACGGCGGAGTCACTCATCAGAATGCGGAATGCATTCTTTACCTGATCGGCAGAAGCACCGCCGCCTACGTCAAGGAAATTAGCTGCCGAGCCGCCGGCGTATTTAATGATGTCCATGGTAGCCATAGCAAGACCCGCGCCGTTGACCATGCAGCCAACGCTTCCATCAAGCTTGATGTAATTGAGACCGTACTTTGATGCTTCGACTTCAAGAGGATCTTCTTCGTCGAGATCGCGCAGACCGCGCAAATCTTTGTGCCGGAAAAGACCGTTGTCGTCGAAAGTCATCTTTGCGTCGAGCGCGACGAGTTTTCCGTCACCTGTGAGGACGCAGGGATTGATTTCGAGGAGAGAGGCATCGGTGTCCACGAACGCGCGATGCAGCGCCTGGAAAAACGGCGCCGCGTTGTTGGCGACTTCGCCGGTTAGGCCGAGACCAAACGCGAGCTTGCGTGCTTGATAAGGCTGCAAACCGACGGCGGGATGAACGACTTCCTTGATAATCGCGTCGGGATTATTTTTTGCGACTTCTTCGATTTCCATGCCTCCCGCGGCACTAGCCATGAAAACAACGCGGCCTACACTGCGATCAACGAGCAGACTCAGATAGAGTTCGCGCTTGATGTCGAGGCCTTCTTCGATGAGCAGGCGCTTGACGATGCGGCCGCCAGGGCCAGTCTGAATCGTGACGAGATTCATGCCGAGCATGCGCGTGGCGACATCGGCAGCTTCGTCCGGCGAATGAACGAGTTTTACTCCACCCGCTTTGCCGCGACCGCCAGCATGAATCTGCGCCTTGACCACGATCACATTCGATTTGAGACGCTGCGCGCCTTCGCGCGCTTCTTCTTTCGTGAAGGCAACTTCGCTGCGAGGAGTTGTAACACCGTAACGAGCGAGAATCGCCTTTGCCTGATATTCGTGAATCTTCATTAGTGAGGTTCCGTATTGGGTGTGACCGCAGAACGGTCAGCTGTTAAGATTTTGCTCAGTCGTAGAACATAGAAGTTTACCTGCAACCTAAGCGTTGGAGCAAGGAGGGGCAAAAAGGCCGCTGAATGAGTATTTCTCTAATTGAAAGAGTGGAGGCAGGGGGGGCGCTCGAGCGTGTGGAAGCGGAAGCTGTGATGGAGGAATTGCTCGGCGGGCGGCTGGAGACGGTCGCGATTGTGCGTTTACTGCAAGCAATGAACACTCGGCCGTATCGCGCGGTGGAACTGGCAGCGTTTGCGCGCGTGATGCGGCGGCACGCGGCTCGCGTTTTTGCAGATGGCGAGACTCCGCCCGCGAATATGGTGGATACGTGCGGAACAGGTGGCGATGGCGCGCAGACTTTCAACATTTCCACGGCTGCGGCGATTGCGGCAGCGGCCGCAGGCGCACGCGTGGCAAAGCACGGGAATCGCGCGGCGAGTTCGTTAAGCGGGTCGGCGGATGTGCTGGAAACGCTGGGAGTGCAGATTGATTTGCCGTTTTTGGAAATTGGGAAAGCAATACGTGAAATTGGAATTGGATTTTTGTTTGCGCAAGCGGCGCACACGGCCACCAGACACGCGATGCCAGCGCGAAAACAAATTGGCGTGCGAACCGTTTTCAATTTACTGGGGCCGTTGACAAACCCGGCCGGCGCGCAGGCTCAAGTGCTGGGAGTTTTTTCTGCGGATGTGATGGAGCTTGTAGCGGAAACGCTGCGCGAACTTGGGACGGAACGCGCGATTGTCGTGCACGGTGCGGGAGGGCTGGATGAAATTTCGCTCGCGGGAACGACTGAAGTTGTGGAGCTGAAAGAAGGGAAAATTCGACGCTACGAAGTGACGCCTGAAGAGTTTGGGGTGGAACGCGCGTCATTGGGAGCAATTCGAGGAGGATCGGCAACGGAAAATGCGGCGCTGATTCGACGGATTTTTGAGGGAGAACGCGGAGCATGCGCGGATATTGTGGCGGTGAACGCGGCGGCAGCGTTGGTGGTCACCGAAGTTGCAAGGACGTTGCGAGATGGCACAGAGATTGCGAACGAGGTGATTAGCGGCGGGGACGCAAAGAAAAAGCTGGGAGAGTTGGCGAATTACGGCCGCTAAGAATGCGGTTCAGCGTCTTTAAGGTTTGGAGGGCGATTCCAGAGCTTCGTCAACTGCAATGACCGTGAACAACGTGGCAGCTCCAATGATGAAATATAAGAACGCTTTCCTGCGGCGGCGGCCTCCTTGCGGGCCCTTTTTATCGGGGAATGCCGGCGATGCGTCGCTAATTGTTGTCTCTTCGTCGGGAGGATCGAGAACGAAGCGGTAGGCACCACCTTCTGGAATTAGCTGCGTTTCTCCATTGTAAGAAAATTGCAAAGAGCCGCGCTTGGCGCGAATGTCCATCATTTTGGGACCGGCTACGGTGATTTGAGCGACGGTTGGCTGATCGCCTGCGGGGCGAATGTGGGCTTGGGCAATTTCAATATCCATTGCGGACGCTTTAGCCGAAGAGAAAACGAGCGTGCCGCCTGTGAGTTGAGCAAGCGCACCGCCGGGGATAGAGTGTAATTTGAGCGCGCTTTGCCCAGCGAGATAGAGCTGCGCTGCGCCAGCGCGCACGCGAAGAATCCCGTCGGGAGTTGTGGTGAAGGAATCACCGTCGTAGACGCTGGCGCCGGTGGTGACACGAGCGCTGGCGAGATTTGCTCCAGAAGCTTGCGTAACCACGCCGAGCGCGGAGACACCTGCGGCGTGCACAGGAATTTCACCTGCTGCCATTGCGAAGACGAGAAGTGAAGCAAAAATACGCCGAAACATATGCGGACGATCCTCCGATTACTTGAGCTTAGAGTTTAGGAAGGTGAAAAGTGGCGCGGGATAGTACTTTGCTGAAGAAGTCGTTGACAGTTACCGCACACAAAGACCTGTACGGAAGGACAGGTGGCGCCAGCGGCATTTTCCAAAAATAGATCGGAGCTATTCTTGTTGCTGGAGGCAGCGGACGGCGTAGGCGAAACAGACGATCGAGAAAACGAGGAAGACAGCACCTTCCAGGAGAACACTTCTGAAATTGCCGAGGCCAATGGAGGAGTAGCGGAGCCAATCGATCTGCCAGGTGATGGGGTTGGCGTAAGCAGTGATGCGGAACCAACGCGGCAGCGGGCCAAGCGGGTAGAACATCGAGCTGGCAAACATGAAGACAAAATAAAAGATGCTGGTGACGGCGTTGAAGACATCGTTGCGGCGCGTGCTCAGCGCGAAAATGGCGTAGAAGAAAAACCATCCTGCTGTGCCAATTGCCATTCCGACAATGAGCATGGGCATAGCATTCCAATGGATGCGGACACCGAGAACGAAGCTGGCGACGATAAGCGTAAGTGCAGCTTGCAGCACGGCAATCAGGACATTAAAGATGACTTTTCCAAGGAGATATTCGCTGCGGCTCATCGGGTAGGTAAGCATTTCGTAGAAGATACCGTTGTCACGGTCCAGAAAAAAAGACCAGGAAGTATTCGAGGCGATGGCAAAGCTGGCCATGGCCAGAACACCGGCCAGAAAAAATTCGTTGTAGTTGACGCCGGAGATGCCGGCAGGGGCACCGAGCGCCGCGTTTACGCCAACGCCGAAGACCAGCATGTACAAAAGCGGAAAGAGCAGATCCCAGAAAATAAAAGTGACATTCGTAGCGCGGATTTTCGCTTCGCGATAGACGACGGCCGAAAGGGCGCTCATGCAGGCTCCTTTTGGTGCGTGGTGAGCTCGACGAAGATGTCTTCGAGCGATGCGCCATGAACTTCCACGTGAAGGATGCGGCGATTGCGCGTCAGCTCCGTGACGATTTCCATGACGCGGCCTTCTACAGCCTTGAGCGTGAGTTCAATGGAATTTCCGGAGACGTTTTGCCGTATAGGCTGGAGAGCGGCGATTTCGGCAGCGATAGAATCGGGGAGGCGATCGAAAGTCAGCAGAATGTCGTGGACGCCTTGTGAAAGGAGCTTGAGCGCGCTGAGGTCGCCTCGGGCAATTTGACGGCCCTTATTGATGATAAGTATGTCGTCACAAAGCTCTTCGGCTTCGCTGAGAATTTGCGTGGTGAGAATAATGGTGCGGCCTTTTTCGGTCTCAGCGCGAAGGCGGTTCATGACCTGGCGCTTGAGGATGGGGTCCATGCCAGTTGAAAACTCGTCGAGGAAAAGGACTGGCGTATTGACCATAAAAACTTTGGCGACCTGAACACGGCGGCGGAAACCTCCGCTGAGGTCTTGCACTTTGCGCTCGACTTCGGCGCGAAGTTGAAATTCGTCGATGAGCGATTCAGCGCGCGAGTGGGCTTCGGCACGGGGGATGTTTTGGAAGCGTGCGTAGGTGAGCAGATTGTCATGGACGGATAGGAGAAGTTCGGCGGCGGTTTCCTGAATGACGCTGGAGATGCGGCGGCGGACTTCGAGCGGTTTTTTGACGACATCGATGCCAAGAATCCGTGCCGTGCCTTCTGTTGGGCGCGTGAGCGTAGTGAGAACGCGAAGAAGAGTGGACTTCCCGGCACCGTTGGGACCGAGAAGACCGAAAATAATTCCACGAGGCACGCTGAACGAAAGACCATCTACCGCTCGGACAGGCGATTTGCCGCGGGACGAGTAAACCTTGACGAGATTTTCGACTTCGAGAGTTACGTCAGCCATCGCTTGCCTCGAAATTGTTTTCGCCCGGCCAGATGCGCGGGAGCGCGGCCGGGTAGAAAGACGGATTTCCGGCGATTCCGATAGAATTGCGGATCGCGTCGTGCGTCAGAGGAGAGGAAACTTGAGAAACATTGTAATCACTTTGCTGGTTGCGCTTTTACCGTATCCGGCGCTGGCGCAGAAGTCAACCGGAGCGCAGGAAATCGTGAAGGCTGTTCGCGAATACCGGGAGGCGAATGAGGACCGCATTATGCGCGAGCTGCGGGAATTTTTGGCAATTCCAAATGTGGCAAGCGACACCGCGAACATTCTGAAAAATGCGGAGCGTTTGCAGGGAATGCTCGAGGCGCGTGGGATTGAAACGCATGTGCTTTCGATTGAAGGGCGCGGGCCGGTGGTGTTCGGCAAATTGGAAGTGCCGGGCGCAAAACATACTGTGATTTTTTATGCGCACTATGACGGGCAACCAGTGGATGCGGCAGCGTGGACAGATCATGCGCCATTCGAACCGACTTTGTACGACAAGGCGATGGAAGCGGGCGGGAAGCGCATCCCATTCCCCGCAAATTCGGAAACGCCACATTACAAAGATGACTGGAGAGTCTATGCGCGGTCGGCGTCAGATGATAAATCGCCCATTGTGGCGCTGCTCGCTGCGTTGGATGCCTTGAACGAGAAGAAAATTCCGCTGGCTGTGAATTTGAAGGTGATTTTTGAGGGTGAGGAGGAGGCAGGCTCGCAGCATTTGCAACAAACATTGGAACTGCATAAAAACTTGCTAGCTGCAGATGTTTTGCTGACGGGTGACGGGCCGGTGCATCAAAGCGGACGACCACTTCTGTTTTTTGGTGCTCGCGGCGATATCGGATTGGACATAACCGTGTACGGGCCCGTGCGTGCCCTACACAGCGGTCATTATGGGAATTGGGCGCCGAATCCGGCGATGGAGCTTTCGCGATTGCTGGCTTCCATGAAGGATGAAAACGGGCGTGTGCTGATTCCAAACTACTACGATGATGCGGCGCCGTTAGGTGACGCAGAGAAAAAAGCTCTCGCGGAACTACCGGTGAATGACGGGGAGCTGCAAAAAGAATTGGGGATTGCAAGGCCCGAGGGTGGCGGAAAGAAACTAGCGGAATTGTTGATGGAGCCGTCGCTGAATATTCGCGGAATGCGGAGCGCTTACGTAGGCGAGCAAGCGCAGAACGTTGTGCCGGATCGCGCAGAGGCTTCGCTGGATGCACGGCTGGTGAAGGGGGAAGACCCGAAGGAGAAGTCGTTGCAGATTGTGGAGTTCATCCGTAAGCAGGGTTTTCTTGTCGTGGATCGCGAACCGACGATGGAAGAACGGAGAACGCACGCAAAAATAGCAAGAGTGATCGAGCAAGGCGGCTATCGAGCTTCCCGAACAAAAATGGATTTGCCGGTTTCGAAAGCGATTGTGGGGGTGATGAAGGAAGCGGAAGGCGGCGAAGTTGTTGTGGCTCCGACTCTGGGCGGAAGCGTGCCGATGTACGTGTTTGAGGATTTGGGATTGCCGTGGGTGGGCGTGCCGATCGTAAACTACGACAATCATCAGCACAGCTCGGATGAAAATTTGCGCCTCGGACATTTTTGGAGAGGGATGGAAACCTATGGAGCGCTGCTTGCAGGATTGAATTGGTGAGTGCGTGCCGCGCTAGTTGGATAGAAAATTCTTGAGGAGTTGCTTGCCGGAAGTTGTTAGAACGGACTCGGGATGGAATTGAACGCCTTCGAGTTTGTAACGGCGATGGCGAAAGCCCATGATGATGCCGTCTTCTGTTTGTGCGGTAACGGAGAGTTCTCGCGGAAGTGATTTGCGCTCGACGATGAGCGAGTGATAGCGCGTGGCCGTGAAAGGCTCAGGCAATTTGCGGAAGACGCCTTTGCCGTCGTGGTGAATTTCGCTGGTTTTGCCGTGAAAAAGTTTGGGCGCGCGAATGATTTTCCCGCCAAATGCCGCGCCAATGGCTTGATGGCCCAAGCAGACACCTAAGATTGGAAACTTGCCCGCAAGTTTTTGCACAAGCTCAACGGAAATGCCTGCTTCCTGCGGGGTGCAGGGGCCAGGAGAAATGATGATCGCTTCGGGTTTGCGTTGTGCGATATGTTCAACGGAAATCTTATCGTTGCGATGGACTTCCACGTTACAACCGAATTCGCCGAGATACTGGGCTAGGTTGTAGGTGAAGGAGTCGTAGTTGTCGAGGAGAAGAATCATCGCGAAAGCCCCTACTCGCTATTCTACGCCAAGAAAGTAAAAGTGGCCTGCTTTTGGCTTCGCGCCCAGAAACAAATTTCGCAGCAAGGCGATTTCAAATCATTGAATGTTTTTCGCCGCTTCCGAATATTCACTGTTGTCCGGGGCGAGTTCGTGTGCCTTTTGGTAGGCTTTTTTAGCAGCGGCTGAATCTCCAACACTTTGATAGGCAATTCCTAGATCAAACCAGATCACCGGCGATTTCGGTTGGTACCGCGAAGCATCCCGTAGCCAGCCAACGGCTTCGCCATTCCGTTTCTCAATCAGCGCGTCATATCCCCACTTTGCTTCCTCATAACCTTCGCTTCGAGAAAGATTCACATAAGGCCTCAAAACAGTTGAACACACCACACCCAAAATGCAGAGAAATCCGGTAATAACAGCCAAAAGTATCCGCAGGCTCGGAGTAGTTATCGCAATGCCCAGCAATGCGCCGAACAAGGCTCCCGCACCATGCGCAACGTTCGCAACCGGATAGAGACCGGTAATCGTGGTGAAAATGCAGAGGAAAAACCATCCGACAAAAAGCGCGACCGTTCGCGGTTCAAGTGCATCGCGAAAGCGCTCGTCTCTTTTGGACAGCACCCAAAGCAAACCAAAGAATCCATAGCCAACTCCGGAAAGCCCAACGCCACCGTGCGAGAGAGCAAAATCGAATGATCCGCTTCCGAGGGCGAGCAAAAGAACCAATAGGGCACTTTTGGTGTGCCCGAAAACGCGCTCGATTCGCGTTCCAAAAATCCAGAGCCACCAGATATTGAATAGAAGATGCAGGATATCAAGATGAATAAATATGCTCGTAAAGAATCTCCACAATTGCCCGCGCCGGATGCCTGCCGTTTCGAACAAGACGCCAACGTCGACTTTCATCCACCAGGCGATCGTCACGGCAATTGCCAATACGGCCGTGCCCGCAATTACCGGGAACTTCGGGAATTCAGTCCATTTAGCGGTGGTCGCCATGTTCGTCACAAAGATTTTTCAGCGTAACAGGAACCCAATTCAAACTTTTCCTGCAAAAGCACGTAAGGTGCAGATCAGTTAGTAGTGAAAATGCTGCAGGATCGAACCGGAAAATTTATTTCTTACTATGAGCAGCTTCTAGCGCGCGGACTAGAGCTTTCGATTTGTTGACGCTTTCTTCGAATTCGCCGATAGGAGTGGAGTCCGCGACGATGCCGCCGCCGGCTTGAATGTGCGCGACGCCGTTCTTGATGACCATGGTACGCAGTGCAATGCAGGAATCGAGATTGCCCGCGAAATCGAGATAGAGAATTCCGCCAGCGTAGATGCCGCGGCGCGTTTTTTCCAGTTCTTCGATGATTTCCATGGCGCGAACTTTCGGTGCGCCGGAAACGGTGCCCGCCGGGAAACAAGCCATCAACGCGTCAAAACAATCGACGTCTTCGCGCAACGTGCCGCGCAAACTCGAAACCAAGTGCATAACGTGCGAATAACGCTCGACAGTCATCAGCTTTTCGACGCGGACGCTTCCATATTCGCAGACGCGACCGAGGTCATTGCGGCCCAGGTCCACGAGCATAATGTGCTCGGCACGTTCTTTCTCATCTGCGAGCATTTCACGTTCAAGGCCTTGATCTTCGGCTTCGTCTTTGCCGCGCCACCGTGTGCCCGCAATGGGCCGGTAAAAAACGTCGCGGCCCTGCACTTTGACGAGCATTTCCGGTGAGCTACCGACGACAGCAACATCGTTCATCTGCAGATAAAAAAGATAGGGCGAAGGATTGAGCGCACGAAGCTGCCGGTAGATTTCGAATGGAGGCGCTTTTGTCTTCGCGGAAAACCGCTGGCTGATGACGACCTGGAAAATGTCCCCAGCTCGAATGTATTCCTTGGCCTTGCGAACAGCGGCGAGATATCCGGCCTTCGCGAAGTTCGAGGAGATTTTGAGTTTTCCACCGCGCGCGGCTTTCGAAGATTTTTTCGGCTTCTCTTCAGCAATAGGCTGTTCGAGCAGCTTGCGCGTGCGCTGGATTTCCTTGACGGCAGCATCGTATTTCGAACGCAGAGAACCCGAACCTTCGGTGAAAACGTTGCGCACAATCCACAAGCGATGCTGGACGTGATCGAACGCGATAAGGCCGTGAAAGAACATGAGCATCGCGTCGAAAAGCCCGATTTCATCGCGAAGTTTCCTTGGCAGCCGTTCGATTAGGCGAACCATGTCGTAACTGAAATAACCGATGGCGCCCGCAACGAGCGGCGGCAAACCGGGTAGACGCACGGGACGGAAACGCTCCATGCGCGCGCGAAGAAACGAAACAGGATCTTTCTCTTCCCAAACGATGCGATCACGGCTTTCGAGCACGCATGCCCCGTTCGCGTAACGGAAAACCTCCTCAGGATGGGCTCCGGCAAACGTATACCGCGCAATTTTTTCGCCGCCTTCGACGCTTTCCAGCAAGAACGAATGCCGTGCGCCCTGCGCAATGCGGAGATAAGCGCTGACGGGCGTAAGCAAGTCTGCTGAGAAAACATCGTAAACAGGGATGAGATTGCCCTGCTTGGCGAGCCGTTGGAATTCCTGGAACGAAGGCTGAATCATTGTTGAATTAGGGCCGAGTCAAAAATTAGGAACCACTTTCGAGGGTGACAGTTTACACGACAAACGAAGAACGGTCTGCGAGCAAGCGTTTAACTAGACTTTTCGTCCGTGCGGAGCCTGGAAAGGACCGCGCGACGCATGGCAACTTCAGGGGCCGTAGTCTTTGTCCAGATTTTCCACTGAGCAAATCCCTGCGCGAGAAACATATCCAAGCCTGAGACAATTGCGATCCCTTTTTTCTTTGCGAGCTTTAGAAGTTGAGTTTCCAGTGGCCGATAAATAAGGTCCATGACGAGGTTGCAGCGCAATTCCTCGGCAGTGAGTGGAGAAACACCTTCGTGAGGGTGCATCCCGACAGGTGTCGTATTGAGAATGGCATCGAATCTCTCTGAATACAGAGCGCGGCGCGGTATCGCTTCGCCACCGATGGTGCGGGCAAGTTCTTTTGCAGCGGACTCACGGCGGGCGCAAACGAAAACTTGCGAACCGGCTCGCGCAAGAGCGAAAGCGGCGGCTCGTGCAGAACCTCCAGCGCCAAAAATGAGCACGCGGCTGCCACGAAGTTCAAGCTTGCGTTCGAGAGCCCGCAGCATGCCGACATAATCCGTGTTACAGCCATAAAGAGAACCATTGCGGCGAACAACGACGGTATTCACTGCGCCGATGTCGGCAGCGAGCGGTTCGCACTCGGAAAGATATTTAATGATCGTTTGCTTGTGCGGAATGGTGACGCTGAAGCCGCGAACACCAAACTCTGGAATGGCTCGGAGAAAATCTTTCAAATCGGGAACGAGAAATGGAAGATAAACTGCGTCGCGCTTGCGTGCGACGTAGCCAGTGTTGTGCATCAGCGGTGAAAGCGAATGGAGAATGGGATTGCCGATAACACCGTAAACTTCCGTGCGTCGAGTAAGCAAGTGAGCGCGGTAAAGATGCTTTAATTCCTGCAAGCTGACTTGACCGGGAGCAGTAGCTTCACCGATGGGCGCGTACGCAAGCGCACTGCCCTCACGCAAGGCGAGAAGCCGGCCTGGGAGTCCAATTTCTCCCATGGACACTGCGACGAAACAACGCGAGTGCCGCGCTAGTTGCAGCAGGCGTACGCTGTCCGAAATTGTCTTAGCGTTCGCCGCAATTTTGACGGCGTCGACTTCCCCGTTTGGCGGACATGAGACACTCGACGGTAGCTTCGGCGTGCGATCAAAATCGTGCATGGAAAGCATAACGCGCGGGGGCACGGCGTATTCGCGAATGGATTGATCAGGCAGCTCGCGCTCGGTTTCCACTTCGACATCGCACCACTCGCAGCCAGCGCGGCGCGCTTCTATCAGCCAAAAAAGTTCAGCCCGGATGTCTCCAACCAATTCACCCCCCGCGACTTTTCGCCTGCACGTCGCGAGAAAGTTTGCGCCGCGAAAGCGTTGCCTGCCCAGCCAGCGCAAGAGCTTGCGTCGTTCGGCATCATTCTTAAGCCAATCCAAACGCAGCTCGATGGTGCGAGTCTCTTTCAGCCCGGCGCGAATTTGGCGCGCCATTTCCGCAGCTGTACTACAGGCTGCTACTGCACAAATGCGGTTTTCCCGCTTCCCGAAAGGGCTAGAACTCTGTTTGGTTTGCGCCATATTATTGAAAACACGAGATGTAGCACGCCTTATCTAATGTGTAAAGCACCCTTGTCCAATTTCTTGACCGGGATGCAGAGGGTTGTTACCTTCGCTCAGTGGAGTCCCCGCACGTCTATAGGGCGTGTCCTAAGGAGTTTGCGATGCTCGCAAAGTCAGCAAAATTGTCTCTAGCCCTGCTCTTGGGAGCGGGCGTCTGCGCAGCGCAAAGGTCAGAGGCGGTCGTGAAGGCAAATCAGCCCGATGCGTCTCAGATCAATTGCGCAGGATTTTATACCGACCAGAAAGTGGGCGGAGACGCATTCCTAGTCTCGGGTGAAGAATCGCTAAGCAAATTGACGTTCAACAACGGCGACTACGTGCACATCAACCGCGGCATGAATCAGGGCGTGAAAGAGGGCGACCTGTTCAACGTGGTACGCCAGGAGAGCGATCCGGACAAGGTTTCCTGGTTCAAGTGGCAACCGAAACTGATAAAGGCGATGGGGGAAGGGTATGTTGATCTTGGCCAACTGAAAGTCATTAAAGTTCAGCCGAAGATCTCGATTGCACAGGTCATTTTCTCATGTGGGCCGATGCAGCGCGGAGATATCCTGCTGCCGTATCAGCCGCGTCCAGTCGGACCCTTTAAAGATCCAGGAAAGTTTGATCACTTCGCTCCGGTAAGCGGAAAGCCGGTGGCGATGGTGGTGACTTCGAAAGATTACGCGCAGTCCGCCGGGCAACGCGACACAATCTACGTGAATCTCGGAACTGCGCAAGGAGTCAAGCTGGGCGACTACTTCCGGATCTTCCGTTACCAGGGAACACGGGCGGAAACAGCCCCAATGGAGAAGGATTATCAGTTCAAACTTTACGGCTATGGCAGCGCGCCGCAACGCTACGAATGGAACGATCTGCCGAGAGAAATTCTTGGAGAAGGAATTGTTATGAATGTAAGCAAGAATTCCTCAAGCGTTCTGGTTACGTACACCAGTTCGGAAGTTTATGCAGGGGACTACGTGGAAGTTGAGTAGTTCTTTATTACGATAGTAACAAAAAATCCAAAAAGGCCCGCTTTGCGCCTGCGTGAAGCGGGCCTTTTCAATTCTGAACGAACTTATTTCGCCGCGTGCGTTTCCGAACGGTCCGAGAACACCTCACAAGTAAAACCAAGAATTTGGACGGAGCCTGATTTCCAGGCGTCGCGCGAAAGGCCTGCTTTGCGGCATGTTTCCGCAAGGAAACTCTCGCGGTCCAGGCGATGCTCGATGGCCACCTGCGGCAGCAGAAGGCCGCGCTGGCGATCCTTGACGATGAGCAGACCATGGCGGCCAAGTTCGATTTCGTCCGGCTGAATTGGCGCAGGCTGCGAGAGCAGCGACACTTCGATTTGCAGGCGATCAAGCTCTTCGGCGCGAATGGGAGGAAAACGCGGGTCATGCAATGCCGCGCTTGAGGCGCAGTGCGCGATACTTTCGTCAAGAGGCTTCTCGGCTTCCACAACGCCGATACAACCGCGCAATTTGCCCCCTATGAAGACGGTCACGAAGACGCCACAGACGCGGGCAAAAATTTCCTCCTTCGGAGACGAACCGGAGGGCGAGCGCGTCACCGAGGCTTGGACAGAATGACGGGCGAATTGAAGAAGTGCGCGGCGGTCTTCTTCGGCAAGTGCGAAATCAGGAAGGGACGGCATCCTTGGCTTTTTCGGCGGAGGCTTCCAGCGCCTGATTCATGCGCAGCTTGCGGCGCATTTTGATGCGGTCGTCGAGCTGTCCCCAGAAGCGCTGAAAATACTGGGCGGCGGAAACGAGCGCGCTAATGACGACGAGCCAGAGCAGAATTTTTGCGAGCGGCTTCAGAGAAGGATGGCGGGCGGCGCCGATTAAAACAGCAACCGCGCAAACCTGCAAAACCATTTTCGTTTTGCCAAGAGCTGACGCGGCAATGGTAAAGCCTTCGGCAGAGGCAATGTTCCGCAAACCAAGAACAGTGAATTCCCTGCCGATAATAATCACCACCATCCAGCCTGGAACGAGGTGCATGTCCACGAGAGAAACGAATGCCGCGGAGATGAGAAGTTTGTCTGCTATGGGATCGAGCAGAATCCCAAGCGTGGTGATTTGCAATCGGCGGCGCGCAAAATAACCGTCGGCCCAGTCGGTAGCCGCGGCAGTAAGCAGGATGAGGACACCCCAAACCTCGAAATGCATTGTAAAACCCCATAGCTCGATGTTCGGGCTGCGCGTAAGAAGGACAACAATGAGGAGGGGTACGAAGAAAATCCTGAGCAGCGTGAGCGAGTTGGGGAGGTTCATAGAGAGGAGGGGGGTAGAGGTGCCGCCCTGTGGCTTCGGCTACCGCCCCGATTCACTATAGACGCCGAGTATGCGTGCGTCAACGGTTGGCGGAGGGGAGAAAGGCGCCCGGAAAATCAGCAAATCAGGGTACTTCCAGGTTAACTCGACCCAAAGGCCACGATCACAGATAGGGATACTGATTCGTAACCCAAGCAGCACGGAACTGTGCAAAATTGGAAACTCGGAAGGAATCGCCATTTGCTGGCGTACGAGAATGTTACTAAGCATACATACACCGCAACTCATTCATTTAGCTGGGCTTACTTTACATTCCAACGCTTGCTCCAAAATCCTTCGCGATCCCTGTCGAAGAACTTGCTGAACCCTGCATCGAGAGTTTCCACAGTATTTTCCACAGGCTGCAAGCGTGTAATCGAAGCGGGCGGAAGCTCGTAAACCTCTAATTTGGGAAGGGTAAGAGGTGAATCCGCAAGCCTGTTTATTTAACCATAAACGGAACCGCAGCGGCTTCGAGAGCTATATAGTGCGCGGGCCACGTAATAGTCGCGCTGGCAGCAAAAGAATGGCGCTCAATAAGCTAAACACTCCGTTGACAGCAATGCCAACAGCCCGAAATGGGAGTGTTAGCAACCAGACGATGGGATACAGAACAAGGGCCAGAATCGCTAGCGGCCAGCAGAGCACCAGCAAAATGCACCACAAAAGGAATTTGACCATAGTTCCACCTCGCTATTCAGATTACGCAGAGGAGCGGCGAGAAGTTCCACGCGCCGCGAAATTATTGAGACGCAGCTTCTGAACGACGGAAGCAGGCACCTCAGCGTCGAGCTGCATGTGTGAATCATCCACTTCCGAGTGAAGCACCTTGCCCAGCGCATGGAGCAGAGCGAGCGTTTTACCTTCCGCGAGCGGAAGCCGAAGCGAAAGCGTGACAGTGGGATCGACGGGAAGCAAAACGTCCATTTGTTTAATCAGATCGTCGAGCCCTTCGCCAGTTAGTCCAGAGACAAGAGCTACGGGGGAATCGTGATTGCCTTTGCGCGATTGGGAGATAGCGAGCTTTTCCTCGGCCGAGAGACGATCAACTTTGTTGAAGACCCGGATCGCGGGCCGATCTGAAACACCCAGTTCAACAAGAATTTTCTTGACCTCCGCGTCGAGCTGCTCGTGATGGGGATTCGAAACATCGCTGATGTGAAGAATCAATGCGGCTTCCTGAACTTCTTCCAAAGTGGCGCGAAACGCGGTAATGAGCGGCTTTGGAAGATCGCGGATGAAACCGACGGTATCTGAAAGCAACGCGCGCCGGCCGGAAGGAAGTCGAACTGCGCGAACCGTGGGATCGAGAGTTGCGAACATGCGCGAAGAAACAAGAACTTCTGCTTTGCTTAGCGCATTGAAGAGCGTAGATTTTCCAGCGTTGGTGTAACCGACGAGTGCGATGGTGCCGAGAGGAACAGCATTACGTGCTTCGCGGCGGAGCGCGCGTTGCTTGCGAACCTGCTCAATATCCTGCTGGATTTTCCTGACGCGATCGCGGATACGGCGCCGGTCCGTTTCAAGTTTCTTTTCACCAGGACCGCGGACGCCAATACGGCCAGCTCCACCGCCCGCGCCTCCGGCTCCGCCTCCGCCGCTTTTGCCTCCAAGCCGGGACATTGACGCGCCCTTGCCCGTGAGGCGCGGAAGCATGTAGTTGAGCTGCGCCAGTTCCACTTGCAACTGGCCTTCGCGGCTGCGCGCATGTTTCGCAAAAATGTCCAGAATAAGTTGGGTGCGGTCGATTACGCGTTTTTCCGTAAACTCTTCGATGTTGCGCTGCTGCACTGGGGAAAGATTGCAATCGAAAATGATGAGCGGCGCTTTTCGCGCGTTCGCCTCTGCTGTAATTTCTTCAAGCTTGCCGCGTCCAACGAGAGTGGCGGGATCAGCTGCATCTCGCAATTGAAAAACGGTCCCTGCAACATCGGCGCCCGCGCTGCGGGCGAGTTCGACCAATTCCACCAGCGATTCTCGCTCGGGAACACCTGCGGGCTGGCCCGGAAAGCGGGGTGAACGCTTCCAGGCAACGCCGACGAGGAGGGCGCGTTCGGTAACAGTGATTTGTTGGCTGGATTTCATCGAGTGTACGGACCGGACGCTTTACTCGGCGTGAGAGCGGCAGGCTGGAGTTTCCCCATCGGTTTGATTATACGCCTGAGGGTTGCTCCCGGCGAGAGAAGCCGAGAGAGGCAAGATGCTCGGCGGCGGCTTGCTGAATTTGTTTGTCATCGCCAAAGCCCGCGAGCCAAAAAACGCCGTGTTCGCGGCGGAACCACGTGAGCTGGCGTTTTGCGTATTGACGAGTAGCCTGCTGGATTGCGGCACTGGCTTCATCCAAAGAGATTTTGTTTTGCAAGACATCGCGCAGTTCACGGTAGCCAATGAAATCGAATGGCTTCGAATTCTCCGAATCAGTTTCATTGAGGAGGTTTCTAACTTCATCCAGCCAGCCGTTTGCAAGCATTGCGTCCGTTCGGAAGTGAATGCGCTCTACGAGCGCTTCGCGTTGCGGTTGCAAACCGATCTTCACTGGCGTCCACCCAATTAAAGGTCTCCGCGCCGTACGGTGAACTTCGGATAACGGCTTGCGTGCAAGGAGGCAGACTTCGATGGCGCGAATGATTTTTTGCTCGTCAGCAAGAGCGATTTTCGCGGCCGTCTCTGCATCCAGCCTTTTCAGGATTGCATGAAGATGGCCGCGCCCATGCGCGATGGCGCTTTCGCGTAACCTTTCGCGGATTTCTTCTGAGCGTTGAGGTAAATCCGCAAGACCTTCCAGCAAAGCCCGCAAGTACAACCCCGTTCCCACGGTGAATATGGGCAGTTTGTTGCGCACTTTCAAATCAGCTAGAACGAGCTCCGTGCGTTCTCTGTAGTCGCCGGCGGTGGAAGCTTCTTCAGGATTCAGAACATCCAGCAAGTGATGTGGAATGGCAGCGCGTTCTGATAGCGTGGGCTTCGCAGTGCCTATATCAAACCCCCGATAGAGCTGCGTAGAATCACATGCGACAATTTCCCCGCTGAACTGCTTTGCGAGCGCCACTCCAAGCGCGGACTTACCTGACGCGGTCGGGCCAACAATCACGACCATCGGCAAATCGGAAACTGCGGAGTTCATCGAAACAGGATATTCCATCCGCGGAAAAGAAGAATGCAAACTACAACTACAGCGAGCAGGATAGTGCCGAGAACTTGTTGGCGCGAAGGCTTCACTGCTGGTTCAGGATCTCTGGCGGCAGATTGTAAAGGTAAATTGCCTGCAATTCGATATAGGGGCCTGTGAATGCGGATGGAAGCGGTTCGAAGGGATTCGAGGCGCGAATGGATGAAACTGCCGCGCGATCGAGCGGCTCTTTGCCAGATGAACGAACAAGAATCGGATAGCCCGGTGGAACGCTGCCGTCGCGCATGATTCGAAACTGCAGAACCACCATTCCTTTTTCGCCGAGCATGACCGATTCCGGAATCACGGCTTGCCAGTTGCGATCCACGATGGTCTGCACGCGAGCGAGATAAACACTGAAGTCCACGCCCTGATCCGGCGTAAGCATCGCCATGCCACCGTATGCCTGGCCAGCTCGGCCACTGCCACCCGCGGAGCGCGGCACAGGCACGTTTTGAATCGTCGCACGAGGACCGGAAATTCCCGGCGATTGACGTTGCGGCGCATTATCGCTCGGGCGTGTGTTCCCGTATTTCGGCAGCACCAGTCCCGGCTGCGGCTTCGGTGTGTCGGGAACTTCCAGCTTCAGCGGATTGTTTGAAGCGACTTCCGTTTTTGGCTCGGGTGCAGGCGGAGTTGTGTTTGTCTGCGGAGTCGGAGCCGTCGGTAATTCTGTTTTTGGTTGTAGCTGCGGTTGCGGAACCGGCGTGGGCAATGTAGGAGGAGCAATCTTTCTAATCACATTCGGATTCACTTGAATACGCGGCTGAGGTGGACGCGCAGGCGCGGGAATATCCAGAGGTCCGGGCGGCAATAGCAGCGTGACGTTCTTGCGGGCGATTTCGTCGTCGGTCGTCGTTTTCTTCCGGTGAAAATCCGGCGTAATACGAAGAGCAATCAGGATCAACACATAGACGACAGCCGTCGTTACGCGGTTAATGAGCTCTTCGCGTGTTTTCTGCGCGCGATCAACCGGGGTTACAAGCAATTGCACTTCGCCCGTGGTGAAAACGTCCCCTTCAACCAAATCCACCGGCCGGGTAAAAGCATCCGCGATATTTTCGGGCGGCGGCGCAACACCAACGGGAATCGCAACGCGTTCATCGAGCTCGCTAGGAAGCGCAGGAGCAGCGGCTGGATCTCGTCCCGGTAATGGTTCAATTTTCGCGTCACGCGGAACGACTACACGCGCCGAAATAGATTCGAGCGGAAGTCCCGGGGGGATTTGCGATTTCTCTTCGAGCGGTCCCGTCGTGATGGTTCCCGGAATGAGCGTGCGCTCATCGAGCGCGGTGGGGCGGCCGGGGGTAGCAATGAGCGTTGTCGGCCGGGCATCCGGCGGCACTAAAGTCCGAGGGATCATTTGTCTTCTTTTTGGAGCGACGCGGCCGGTCGAGGAGCGCGGCTGTCGTCCGTGAGTTGGACGCGCTCGGCATGCTCGTGGATGCTTGTCATTACGCGCACGGCAAGTTCGAGCGAAGCGCGGCAGGATTCGCCGTTCGTTTTCGGCGGTTTGCGCGTTCGAACCGCATCAAGAAACGCTTCCAGCTCTGCGCGGAGCGGTTCAACGGCTGGGGCATCTAGTTTCTGAAATCCGAAATCAGGTTCCGGCCCAGGGCGATTCACCCGAACACGCAGGGCATCGCGTCGCGCATAGTCGAGTGAAATGTATTCATGCTGCTGGAAAAAGCGCACCTTGCGAACGCGTTCTGTCGAAACGCGGCTGGCGGTTACGTTTGCAACAGCGCCACCTTCAAATTCCAGGCGCGCGTGAGCGATATCCACCTTATCTGTCAGCACAGGAATGCCGACAGCTTTCACTTCGGTCACCGGCTCGCCGACAAGTGCCAGCAGAATGTCGAGGTCGTGGATCATCAGGTCGTAGATGACATCCACGTCGAGACTGCGCGGCGTAAACACGCCAAGACGATGTACTTCGAAAAAGAGCGGCCGATTGAGTATTGGCTCGACGGCAAGCACAGCCGGATTGAAGCGCTCTACGTGGCCAACTTGCAAGATGCGTGAATTGCGTCGCGCTGTTTCAACGAGCTTGTCGGCTTCAGCGAGATTTGCCGCCATCGGCTTCTCGACGAGCACGTCAATTTCCTGTTCCATCAAATGGCAGCCAACTTCCGCGTGCGCAATCGTCGGTACGGCAACGCTTGCCGCATCAATTTTTCCGCGCAATTCATTTAAAGAAGAAAATGCCTGCGTACCAAACTCTGTGGCGAAAGCCGCAGCGCGCGAAACATCCGAATCGAAAACTCCCACGAGCTCCGCGCCTTGTATTTCTTTGTAAACGCGTGCGTGATTTCGACCAAACTCACCGCAGCCGACAACAGCCACACGGATAGCTTTGTTTTGTGCGGCAGCCGTCATTCCCTATTCATTCCCTTTGCAGCTTCGTTTGGTTCCGCAACAACCGGAAACGCCTGAATGGCGATCCCCGCCTGGTTGGCCAACTCAACGAGTTTTTCGCGGTCAAAAAACAAAGTCCGGCCTGCGTCCACGGCGAGCGCCGTAGCACCACAAGACCGCATCTGTTGGATGGTCGGCAGCCCGATGACGGGTACATCAAACCGCATGTCCTGTTTCGGCTTGCTTACCTTCACAACGACGAGTTGTTTGTCCACAGCAAGCCGCGCCGCACGCGCGATCGTTTCGTCCGTGCCTTCCATGGCTTCCACCGCAATGCACGCTTTGTCTGAAATCACCACAGTCTGGCCAATATCCATGCCGGCGATTTGGCGCGCCACGCCGAGGCCGTAGCTAATATCCGCAGCTTCGTTTTCGTTGGGAGCACGTTTCGTAAGAACGCCTGGCTCGGGGACAAGTGGCTTGAGAAAAAGCGTCGAATCCACCAGATGGATTCCTTCATCTTCCAGAACTTTCGCAACAGCTCCAATAAGTGCGTCGGTATTTTTTCGCGGAAGCGCGAAGAGCAGTTTCGCGAGCTTCCAATCCGGCCGAATCGAGCTGAAAATCTTTGTGTGTTTGACCTGCCCCGCCATCACCGCCTGTTTGACGCCTTCTTCGTGCAATAAATCAATTGTCTTGCTGAGTTCACCGAGGCTGACCCAGTGCAACCGCTTAACCCTTACTTCAAGGTCCGGATCGGCTTCCTCTTTGATGGCGATCACTGCCATCTCAATTCCCTGACTGCGCGCGCCTTCCAGAACCAGAAACGGAAATCGCCCGTTTCCAGCGATGAGTCCCCATCCGGTTGTGTTGGTTGTGTCTGTGGACATGGATTCGGTGAACGATCTACTTAACGATGCCGCGCTCGGCAGTCTCAATGAATTGGACAAGTTCAATCACATCGGCAGAAGCCGCAAACTGTTCACGAATTCTTGCGAGCGCCTGCGACGTGTTCAATTTCGAACGCAGCAGCAGCCGAAACGCGCGTTGCAAAGTCTGTCGCCGCTCTTCGCTAAAACCTTTACGCTCCAGGCCAATCGAATTGATACCAAAACTCTTTGTCTCTCGTTCGGTAACGACGCGGGAAAACGGTGGAACATCCTGGGTAATGACGGTGCAAGCCCCGATATAGGCATAGCGGCCAACTCGGCAAAATTGATGAACCGGCGAAAGCGCCCCGACGGTAACGTGATCTTCAATCGTGACGTGGCCCGCGAGCGTGGCCGCGTTTGCAAAAATGTTGTGGCTGCCGATGACCGTGTCATGCCCGATGTGCGTGTACGCCATAAAAAGATTGTCGTTGCCTATTTTCGTAACCGCTCCGCCCTTTTTCGTTCCGCGGCTCACCGTTACGCACTCGCGAAATGTATTTCCTTCTCCAACAACGAGCTCTGTGCGCTCTCCATGAAACGTCAAATCCTGCGGATCGCCACCAACTGCACTGAACGAGTGAAAAATATTGTTCGCGCCGAATTTCGAGGGCCCGTTGATGACGGCGTGGCTATGAACGATGCACCCGTCACCCAACGAAACGTGCGGGCCGATCACTGCGAACGCGCCCACGCTTACACCAGCGCCCAACTTTGCTTCCAGCGAAACCGATGCTTGCGAATGAATTTCGGGCTTTGGCATTTCTACGATTCTTTGGGCGCCGGTTCGCGGTCAATCATCTTGCACATGATGATACCTTCCGCAGCCAGCTCGTCCCCCACGTATGCTTTGCCTTCCAGCTTGCAAAAATCGCCGCGCCAAGCCAGAACATTAATCTCCAAGCGCAATTGATCGCCGGGCACCACGGGCCGCCGGAAGCGAGCTCCATCCACGGCAACGAAATAGAGCAGCTTCTTGTCTCGATCCGGAATTTCGAGCAGCAGCAAAAATCCGCCAGCCTGCGCCATCGCCTCAATGATGAGTACGCCAGGCATTACCGGTTTGCCTGGAAAATGTCCCGCGAAATGGCCTTCGTTGATCGTTACGTTTTTGATGGCGACAATCCGCTTCAGCCGCTCCACTTCGATAATGCGGTCGATCATCAAGAAAGGAAAACGATGCGGCAACATTTTCTGGATTTCAGTTATGTCGTAGACCATTCCATCTCTCCGCTGCGCGGGCAGAACCTACGCGCCTGGGATGCCCCCGCCAAAACTACCATTATAAAGGAAGGCGGGGCGGCTGAGAGGGGCAATCTGTTGCGAAAAGTTGCTGACCGCGTTGCCGAAGCGCGGCGCGGTTGTTAGCATGACCGGGTGAAATCGGCGCCCGCCATCCCTCAAGAACTCCACAGGTTTCTGGTTCCGCAGCTTCCGAAAATGCTGGAAGTGCTCCGCCAATTTACGCTGGCGGAATCCCCCAGCACGGAAAAAGCAGCAGCTGACCGCTGTGCGGAATTGATTGCAGCGGAATGGGCCATACGGCCAGTCGAAGTGAACCTCGTGCCGCAAAAATCACGCGGGAATCACATTCGTATTGTATGGCGCGCAAAAGGACCAAAACCCAAAGGCCAGCTTTTGGTCCTCGGCCACTACGACACTGTTTATGCGACAGGTACGCTCGAAAAAATGCCGTTTCGCGCAAACGGCGCCAAGGCTTTCGGCCCTGGCGTGTTCGATATGAAGGCTGGAATTGTCCAGGCGCTCTTCGCACTGGATTCGCTGCAGCAGACGAAGACGTACGTCGACAAGCAAATTGTGTTTCTGTGGACGTCTGACGAAGAAATTGGGTCGGAGTCCTCGCGCAAATTATTGGAAAGCGAGGCACGGCGAAGCGATGCGGTATTTGTCCTGGAGCCGTCGCTCGGGCTAAAGGGACTTCTGAAAACAGCACGCAAAGGGGTAGGAGAAGCAGAGTTGATCGTGTATGGCAAAGCGTCGCACGCGGGGCTCGCGCCGGAAAAAGGTGTAAACGCTGTACACGAACTGGCATTGCAAATTGCGAAGATACTCGAGTGGAACGACTTGAAGCGCGGCGTGACCGTAAATGCCGATGTAGTCAGAGGCGGCACACGCGTTAACGTAATTGCGGAGCAAGCAAAAGCCGTAGTTGATTTGCGCGCCCTGCGTGTTTCCGACATGCGAGCGATCGAAAAAAAATTGAAATCGCTGAAACCGATTATGAACGGCGCCAGGCTCCAAGTGAACGGGGGCTTCAGCCGCGCTCCGCTAGAACGCAAAATCAGCGGTGCGTTATTTGCGCGTGCGAAGAATTTGGCAGCTGAAATGGGAATCACATTGGGTGAAGGCACTGCAGGCGGCGGCTCGGACGGCAATCTCACTGCCGCACTCGGCATTCCAACACTAGACGGCCTCGGAGCCGTCGGCGACGGAGCACACTCCGCGCATGAATATATTTTCGTCAAAAAAATGCCCGAACGTGCCGCGGTGCTTGCAGGGCTGCTGGCCAACTCCTAAACAATTTGTTCCAGAATTACCGGACGTAGTTCTTGCGAAGATATTCCGCTGTGGATTGCATCAAATCGTTGTAATCGCTGTGCAAAACATTGCGTAACGCCGTCTCTGTCGGTTGTCCCGCCCCAATTTGTTCCAGCACCCGCTCAATATCGCCCATGCCGGTCGTTTGCACGATGGCCTCAACGTTTGCGAGAGCCCACGCGTATGCATAGCCCGCCGTGTTACCGGGAAAGTGCATCCACGACCCTTCGAGTTGGCCAAGCGATGCGCCTTGCTTCGCATCGTAAATTTTCACGAGTGCCGCGGCGTTATCACCGCTCCGTTTTCCTTCCATCCATTGCGCAAGGCCTTCCTGGAGCCAGGTCGGCGCCTGGCCGTGTGTCTTTTGCTGTACGAAGCTGTGCGTAAGCTCGTGCCTGAGCACGCGAGATAGCTCGGGCGTCATGCTCGTGAGGCCCTGCACGGGAACGCGGATGCGGCCGTCATTCAGAGCGCCAACCCAATTGGGCGCGTTCGTGATGTCCGAAAAGGCTTGCTGCGTATAAAGAATCACGCCGATGGAATCCGGCGTGGAAAAACTCAGTTCGGATTCAATGGCACCGTAGTGTGCTTCTAAAGTCCGAAGAACTTCGCGAGCAAGCGCCGGTTCCGAGGCCCCGCTGTAGCGCAAATTGAAGTGCGCGCTCTCGTTTTCTTTGTAACTTTCTTCTTCCTGTTTGTCTTTGGCTGCCTTGTCGAGAGCAGCCTGCACTTCTGGATCCGCACGCAGAGCGAGTGCGCGTTTCCACTCTGCAACAGCTTGATCGATCTTGTTGAGCCCGTAGTAAGCCCACCCCGCGAGCTTCGATACGTCCGGATTGTCAGGCGCTACGCGGCGTGCACGTTCCAGATATTCGAGCGACTGTTTGAACTCGCTACGCCTTAGGTGCAGATAGGCCACGTTCATCAACAGAACAGGCTGTTCCGGCGCGAAATTGAGCGCGGTCCGTTCATCGCTCAGCGCATGCTCCATGTCTCCGTGAGCCATTTCGTATTGCGCGGCAACATGGTGGGCAAGCGCAGCGCTATCGCCGGCAGCCTTGCCTCCCGAACGGGCATCGCCTTCGAGCTTTGCGATGAAGGTGCGATCGATAGAGCCGTCGTGGACCGCTCCTTGCTCGATCTCATTTCCTGCGCTGGCTATGCCAATCGATTCGAGGGCAGGAGGCGTGATAGCGAGGTCTGAAGCAGCTTGCGCAAAGGAACCCGGCATGCCGCCAACGCCTTTTATGATGTGATCCACGATGGATTTGGGAAGCGTGAGAGTGCCGGCAGAAGTCTCGTAGTGAATCTTGTCGCCTTCCTCGGTAACGCTGAGCGCGACAATCTTGCGGCCATTCTTGAGGACAATCGTGTCCGCGGAAGCAAGGACAGTGGCAGAAAGGAATAGAATGCTGCACGCCGCGATGCGCGCGAAGAGTTTCTGGGGCCGCATATCTGCATTTTAAGGCGCAGTATGGCGCAGCGCTTACTTCCCTTGTCCCCGCATGCCGTAAATGACTACACTGCCTGTATGCGGGCCCGGGGCATTGCCGTACTTATTCTGCTGTTTTCCTTTCCGTCTCTTCTCTCAGCTGAAGATCCCAAATCAGCCCGCGAACTCTTCCGTTCGTTGAATGAGTTGCAACTCGACCCGTCCGCTGTCTATACGCTGCCGCCCGCTAGCAGGATCGAATTGCAGCGCGGCGATGTGCAATTTAGTTTTGAAGAAGGGCGCATCAGCTTTTTCTCGGCGCTTGACGGCCGCGTGAGCGGAGTCGTTTTTTCAGGGCGCGGGCATATTCTGGCAGCCCCCCGCGATCCGGTGGAAAAGCAGCAAATGGCGCTTTTTACCGGATCTCCTTTGCTCGATCAAAGCATCTCCTCCACCTACATTCGCTTCACCGACGACACGAGGGAGGAACTTCTCCGTCAATTGCAGAATGCAGGGATTGCCCCAAAGGACGATTTGAATTTTGTCACGCGTTGGGATGCGCTTCTCCCGTCGTTTAATATGCTTCATTCCCTGCGAATTTTGTCCGAACAGTTCACCGAAAATCCGCGGCCATATTTTTACGCGGCGATTGAGGGGCTTTCTACCGGCCCATTCGATTTCGTTTTTGACAAAGACCGCGAAGAGCCCATGTTTCTGGGGCAGGTGCGCAAAACAGGAAATTCCTCTTACTATGACGTTTGGGCCTCCTATCGTGTACCGGATGTTTCGGCGCATCCTCCGGCTTTTCGTTCGCTTGCCTATTCGCTGGATACGACGATTCAACTGGACACAACTCTCACCGGTTCCGCTGTAGTCCGTCTCCGCGCGGAGAGCGACGGCGAAAGATTTCTCTCCTTTCAATTCTCCCGGAATCTGCGACTGAAATCCGTGACGGGGGAAAATGGCCAGACGCTGGAATTTTTCCAGAATGAGGGAATGACTCCACAGCAACGCGAGCTGCAAGGGAACGACCTCCTTATTGTGATTCTTCCCGTTGCACCGAAACGCGGCGAAGAGTTCCGCCTGACATTTCAATATGCGGGGAAAGTGATCCAGGATTCCGGTAACGGAGTCTTCTTTGTCGGTGCAAGAGAGAGTTGGTACCCCCACCTCGGCGATGCAGCCGATTTCTCAACTTACGAAATGACGATGCGGTGGCCTCACCGGCTGCGGCTTGCGGCAACCGGAATGAAACTGGACGAAAAAGAAGAAGGCGATTTCCGGGTCGGCCATTGGAAAACGGAAACTCCCGCCGCTGTGGCAGGTTTCAATCTCGGCGAATACGCGTTTGCCTCGATACCTGGTACCAAATATTCCATCGACGTCTACGCAAATCGTCAGTTGGAAATGGCGCTGGAGCGGCGGCTGCGCGCGTCGGGCGATGACCTCGGGACGGCGCTTTCCATGACGCGCCTCGCTGGTGCCCCAAAAATGCAATTGCCCTATATACAGCCCAGCCCTGCCGACGGACTCAAACAGCTCGCAAAAGAAATCGATTCGTCCATCCATTTTTACGAGGGATTCGCGGGACCGTTCCCATTTCGGCAGCTCGCAGTTTCACAAATCCCGGGAACGTTTGGCCAGGGATGGCCGGGCCTTCTCTATCTTTCGACTTTTTCTTTTCTTCCGGCCGCGGCGCAGGAACAAGCCGGACTTTCGACCGCGGGACAGGAACACTTCAGCGAGTTGGTACCGTTTCACGAAGTAGCCCATCAGTGGTGGGGCAATGTGGTCGGTTGGTCGAACTACCGGGATCAATGGATTGACGAAGCAATTGCCAATTACTCCGCATTGCTTTTTGCGGACAGTCAAAAAACTCCTGATCGCAAAATGCATATCTGGCTCGAACGCTATCGCAACAAGCTCGAAGAAAAACTGCCAAATTCTGAATTGGTGGCCGCGGACGCCGGCGCCCTTTCCCTCGGCAACCGCCTCACTTCTTCAAAAGCTCCGGATGGATTCGAAGTATTGATCTACGCAAAAGGCGCATGGACGATTCACATGATCCGCGAAATGCTGCGGCAGCCGGGAGCGAAAAATCCCGACGCGCGATTCCAGGCGTTCATGCAAAAACTGTTCACGAAATATAGCTACCGCGCACTTTCCACCAGTGATCTCCAGCATGAACTAGACACCGTGATGACACCCGCGATGGACATCGAAGGTAATCATTCGATGGAATGGTTCATCGAAGATTGGGTACGCGGCATCGGAATACCACACTATCGTGTGGAATACACCACGCGGCGCACCGAGAAAGGCTTCGCCGTGAAGGGAAAACTCCTGCAAACGCGAGTGCCGCGCGGATTTGTTGCTCCCGTTCCAATCTATTCTTCTGGCGGAACATTGCTCGGCCGGGTGATAGCAGGCGGTGAAGAGACTCAATTCCATTTCACTACGACAAGCGACCCCGGAAAACTGCAAATTGATCCACACATGACGCTTCTGTGCGTCGTCGAACACGAAAAGAAATAAAGTAAAGAGGATCAGAATCTGCGATAGATCTGTTCTTTTTCAAAGAGCGGGCTCTTGGGATTGAGTTCTGCCTGTCCTGATTTCCCCAGAACATAGGCAAAGCCTTCCGGGTCCGCGGGCAGTCCCTGCAAAATTCCTGCCTGAACCAGGTCCCGCATACTTTCCGCAGGATGTCCCGTTTTCTTTGCGAAATCGGCAAGCAGCAGATTGAGTTGCTCGCGGTCATCATCCGCCTTCAAGAGGATAAGATGTACTTTCGCGTTTTCCTTGATGGTCGGGTCCTGTGAAGATTGGTAAATCTCGCTCCACAAGATGCGCGATGTCTGCCGCGTATCGCCGCTTTCGACTATGCGCGCCGCCATTAGTTTCATCCAGGGAGCGGCCGAGGGAACTTTGCTGCCTTCCAGATATGCGTCGGAAGCCTTTTGATTGTCGTGCAGCGCGAAGTAGTAGACGTTCCCGAGATCCTGATACAGCCGCCAGTAATCAGGGTTTTCTTTGGTGCCACGCTGAATGAGTTGGATCGCCAGGTCCGGGCGCCCCGCGCCAACTGGCCGCGCTTCGGAAAGGAATGTCGAACCGAAACGATACGCGGGAATCAGATTCGGATCGAGGGTTGTCGCCAAATCGAGCAGCGGCCAGAGGCTCTCGAGGTTTTGCTCGCGTCGTTCGCCCTTGCTTCCGTAATACTGAACCACGCGCGTCCAGTAAATATCTGCTAGTAACGGCGCGTACTCGAGGCTTAGGGCTTTCATCATCTTCCCCGAGCGCAGCACGACCTCATCCTGTTCTTCATGAAGCGCCGCGAGCCCGCTATCAATCGAATGCTGAAGCCGCCAAATGCCGGCAAATCCGGCAGGCAGAACAAGCCAGAGCAATATCGCGATTGATTTCTTGTTGTTCATTTCAAATTGCGCCGCGAAAAAACAACGGAAGCCGTGGCCAGTACGATCGCGCAGTAGAGCGCGGCGTAAGCAGTATTTTGCAAAATCAACGTGCCGGGAATCGGTTTGCCGTGCGCGGCTGCCGCCATGACATTGAAATTTTCAAAATTCGGCAGCACATAGGATATCCACGAAAAAAATACCTGCATCGCGGGACCGACTTTGCTGCCATTCAGATTCCGCATTTCGTGAATGAACAATCCTGCCACATACAAACCTACTGTGAAGAGAATTGCGAGTAGCTGCGAGGTAAAACAGGAAAAAAGCAGAGCCAATGCGACAACGATCGCTATCTTCAGCAGAATGAAATAGACCGCGACTAATACTGCCGCGTCGCCGCCGTCAAGCGAGTGTTTGACAAAGAGTAGGGCAAGAAAAAGACCAAGTGCCATCGCCGCGGTGTTGACTGTGAGTGTGAGGACAAGACCGCCAAATTTTCCGACGAGAAATTCCCAGCGGCTGATGGGTTTCGCAAGCAGTGCATAGAGCGTGCGCTTGTCCATTTCTTTGGAAACGAGTCCGACGCCAGTAAAGACCGCGATGAGAAGTCCGATAAGCGAAATTGCACTTAGACCCAGACTGACGATTACGATGGTTTCGATGCCAAGTGAAATCTGGCCGACGAAAATTGCCGCAGTCATCATTAGAAGCGCGAAAAATACCAGGTTGTAGAGCACGCGGTCGCGCACCGCTTCGCGAAACGTATTCAGTGCAACGGAAAATATCCGGCTCATTTCCCGTGAACCTCAATCGCCGCCGCTTGTGCGCGATCCTTCGCCACAAGATGCATGAAATATTCTTCGAGTGTAGGTTTGATTTGCGAAACAGAAGCAATTTTCGCGCCCGCCGCTTTTAATTCATCCAACGCCGCGTAAAGCGAATCTTCAGGCACTCGCAGCGCATAACGGCTTCCTGATTTTGTGGCCTTCGCCAAAATCGCAGCGCCCTTTGCGTTTGCAGCATCTGCCTCAAACAAAATCTCCATTCCCTGCGTTTGCAGCCCGACAATTTCATCCGGCCGCCCAACACCTTGCAGTTTTCCGCCAACGATGACGCCCACTTTGTCGCAAAGCATTTCCGCGTCCGTCAAAATGTGCGTGGAAAAAAGCACCGTCCTTCCTTCCCGCTTCAATTCCAGAATGATGTCGCGGACTTCGCGCCGGCCGATGGGATCGAGCCCGGACATCGGTTCGTCGAGAATGACAACTTTGGGATCGTGAAGAATTGCTTGCGCCAGCCCAACGCGCTGCAGCATACCCTTCGAATATTTTCTCAATTGAATTTTCCCTGCGGTCTCGAGCCCGACTTTCTTCAACATTTTTTCAACGCGCTCTTTCCGCTCCGCCGCACTAAAATCGTAGAATCGCGCAAAATAATCCAGCAACTCAGCCGCGGTCAGGTAATCGTAAAAATACGGTTGCTCCGGCAAATAACCGATGTCTTTGTGCATTGCCACGTCGCTAATCGGGCGGCCAAGAATCGTAGCGCTGCCGGACGTTGGGAAAATAATCCCCATCAGCAATTTTATGGTTGTTGACTTCCCCGCACCGTTCGGTCCCAAGAATCCAAACGCTTCGCCTTCCTCGACCTGCATAGTCAGGTTTTCCAGCGACCTTTTCGTCTTCATGTGGAGAAAGCCGGTTGGATAGTCCTTGGTCAGGTTTTCAATCTGGATGGCGGAATCAGTCATGGACATATTTTTGAAAAGCAGCGGCACAGCGTCAACTGGTCAAAAGAAAAATGTGCGCGAAGTGAAACCGCGGCGAGTTAGCTGGCGTTGCGGCCAGTGCCGATTTGCACCAAATCGCCCGGCACGGGCGGGGGTGGCATGGGCATCGGTTTTTTCGTTTGCGGGTCGCGCCAGTTGTCGAGCATGGCGATTTGCTGCACGCAGGAGACAGTGCAGCGAGGGCCGCAATATTTATCGGTCAAATATTCGTGGCGGCGCATTTCCGGCGTATATTGCGCGAGCGGAATTCCCGGATAGCCGCGCTGCTGCGAGCACCAATGCACCAAGCCATCTTCGCAAACGTACAAATAGCGTGCCCCCGAGCGGCAGCGCCACGTATGCTCTTTCGCACGCGCCACATTGTGCTGAAAATCGTTGAAGCGCGAGAAGGACCGCTTGCCGAGCTCCATAATCTCTTCAAAAATTCCAATTTGCTTGTCGTCGAGCGGTTTCAGTTGCCCATTGTGGTCGTGAATGATGCCGACTGTGCTGGTGAAACCAAGTTCGACGGCGCGATGCGCAATCGTCAGCGCATCCTCTGGACTTTTTACGCCGCTGCCGAGCACCGAATTGATGTTCACCTGAAATACCGCATGCTCCGCCAGCCATTCCAATCGTGAATCCAGCGTCTTTAAACTTTTCTTGGAAACTTCATCCGGCGTCACGTTATCGATGGAAATTTGCAGGTGCTCGAGCCCCGCATCGTTCAAACTCTTGATGCGCTTTTCGCTCAGTAAAAATCCATTCGTGATCATCCCGGCAATCATGCCGCGCTTGCGGATGTGACGGATCACTTCTTCGAGTTCCGGATGCATCAGCGGTTCGCCGCCGCTGATCGTGATGATCGACGTCCCCATGTCTGCGAGCAGATCCAGCCGCCGCTTCATCTCTTCCAGCGGCACCGGTTTCGAGACGTCGTCATACTCATTACAATAGCCGCAATCGAGATTGCAGCGCCGCATAGGAATAATATGGACGAGCACGGGATGCTTCGTCGAAAGCAGCGCCTTCGTGATCATGCGCAGCTCGCGCGCACGTGTTCGCGCAAAGCGCAAACTCCGGCGCAGACGTACGCCGCCAGTCGCTTTAGCGATTTTTGCCTTTACCGCCATGAATTGCTGAATTTCCCCTGCCTTTAAGTATACATCACGCGAAACTTCGCGCTTCCGCCGCGCGCTTCCTTGCTAACATTTGCTAAATTCCTGGTCCACGAGGCGACGCCCATGAAAATTTTTGCCCTTGCCCTGTTGCTGGTGTTTACCCTGAACCCGGCTTCCCCAAGCCAGGACAAATCCAGCTCGTCCGATGAAATTCAGATCAAACAGCTCGAGCGCGCTTGGAATCAAGCTGAAGCAAGACAAGAAACCAACGCCATCGATAATCTCGTTGCGGACACGCTCGCCTACACCGATTACGACGGCTCGTTCATGAACAAGTCCGAATACATGAAATGGATCACCGAACCCGGCCAGAAAGCGGACCACCTTTACGATGAAGGCATGACCGTTCACGTCTACGGCAACGCCGCGGTGGTCAACGGGATCTATCGCGAAACCGGAACGACAAAGGGCAAACCGTACGTCATTCGCTCGCGTTACACCGATACCTGGATTCGCCGCGCGGGCATTTGGCAATGCGTCGCCAGTCATAGCACACTCATCCCGGCAAAATAACATCTCCGTTCTCTGCGTTCCACGTGAGCTCTGTGATAAGTTTGTCCCTCCTACGGAGCGCCATGAAATTCGCCAAATATCTTTTCTATATCGCTGGGGTTTGGGGAATTCTGGTCATCACGCCGCTGTATTTTATTTTCAATCAGATTCCAGAAAAGGATCCGCCACCGATTACGCATCCGCTGTTCTACTACGGTTTTGCGGGAGTAGCGCTCGCGTGGCAATTCGTGTTCCTGGTGATTGGGTCGAATCCCGTGCGGTTTCGCCCGCTCATGCTCGTCGGAATCCTCGAAAAGCTTGGCTATTTTATCCCTGCTCTCCTGCTCTATTCGCAACATCGCGTTCACATCGCCGATGTCTATCTTTCGTGTGGCGACGCGCTGCTGGCCATGCTTTTCCTGATTGCGTATCTGAAAACGCCCAGGACCTAAACGCCGACCCAATTTCGCTCTGCCGGAAATAGCCGACACCAGCGCTGGATTTCTCTTCCAGCGTCGTACGTGAAGCTTCTGCACCAACTCGCAATTGCCGCATATTCGTGCGCTTTTCCTTCATCAGCTCCCTGCCCGCGCTGGCATGCAAAGTGCCTCTTAACTCGGCAACCCTCGAAGAGGAGATCCACCTTCATGAAGAAATTCCTTGTCTCCTTGCTCATCCTTTCGTTTACCTGTCCACAAATTGGGGCGCAACAGCAGCCCGATCAAAAACACATCGAATCCATCAAGAAAAGAGTCGCGGACAGCGTGGACAAGCAACGCTCCGTGGTCATCGAGACCTACGACCACCGGCGACTGCAAGGATCCATCAGCGAAGCGGGCCCTGACAGCTTCGTCCTTAACTACCAAGTCCAGGCCACAACGCTCGAATACAGCGACGTCAAGAAAATCAAATGGCACTCGCAGCTTTCGCGACAAAGCAAATCGCTCGTTGTCGCCGCAATTGTTACTGGTGGTCTTTTTGCCCTCATTATCCTTGTCGGAGCTGCGCGTGATTAAGGAAACGCGGGTGTGAGTGGCTCCGAAAAGATTCGGAAAATTTCGTCCCAACCACCTGCCACAGCATATCGCGCTTAAACCTCACGAATTACGACAAGTATTCGTACATAATCTCATTGACAATATAATTAGAATTCTCTTATCTTTATCCGCATCAATCCAACCCAGCCATACGCTCGATACCTCGCAAGATAGGAGGGGGCAAATGCAGGTTCGCGGATGGCCACGTCTCTCTTCAACATCCACTTGAATGAAAAAACTTGACCGCCTGGGCTGGGCGGAAGGCTTGGCATTCTCTGCATTCGGAGTTCGCGTCGGATTGCGCGTTAGTGTGCCCGGAGTGTTGACTCGCGTGCTCCCCTTGCTGCCGCCCGGGTGGAGGAAATTCAATGGAGCAGTGGTCCAACGGTTGTATTCGTTAGTCGTAGGGGAAAGTTGCGAGCGTCCCGGTATGCGTCGTCCACATCTGCTCTATTCAGACATCCTGCGGGCGGCGCGAAGCACTTCCTTGGAACAAGTCCTGGAAGCATTCGAGACCGACCTTCACCGATACACCGCCGAAGCGTCATCCAAAAGGACTTTCCTGCACGCAGGCGTTGTCGGCTGGCAAGGACGTGCCATCGTGATTCCTGGCCGCAGCTTAAGTGGCAAGACAACGTTAGTCCGAGAGATGCTGCGCCTCGGCGCCACGTACTACTCCGATGAGTTCGCTGTCGTGGATGACTCTGGCCGGGTGCACCCATTCGCGCGGCCTCTCGGAATCCGCGAAGAGGATTCATACGCCCAGACGCCGTGCAAGGTCGAGAAGCTGGGCGCTATCGCAGGTGTCGGGCCGCTGACCGTCGGCATGACTGTGATTTGCGAATATCAGAAAGGCGCGCGTTGGCAGCCGATTCCGCTGTCGCAGGGACAAGGAGCCTTGGAACTCCTTTCCAATAGCATCGCAATCCGAAGTCAGCCGCATCAGACGCTCGCCAGAATTCATCAGCTTGCCAGAAACGCGATGTTCTTCAGAGGACCACGCGGAGACGCGCGTGAAACAGCCGAGCACATTCTAAATCTATCGTGCAAACATGAGCGACGGGAGACGGCATGAAAGAACGACAATTCCCTAAGGCTCGCTTGGATTGCCTCACGCGGCAATTCGAGGATGAAATTCTCATCTTCGACCCGATACGCCAGGAAGGCCATTGTTTGAATTCCACGGCGGCTGCCGTATGGAAGCTATGCGACGGTAAGAGCAATCCCTCCCAAATTGCACAGACGCTTTCGCGGCAGCTCTCCGTGCGCGTGGATCGGCAAGTTGTGGAGCTGGCACTGGAACAGTTGGCCCACGCTCATGTGCTCGAGGGACCTGAAGTATCAGTTAAAGAGTATTCGCGTCGCACCGCCATACGACGGATTGGAATAGCCGCGGCCATCGCTTTACCTTTGGTTACTTCCATTGTGGCTCCCATGCCTGCCCACGCGGCGTCGTGCGCGCACAACAACCAGCCGTGCACGGATAATGCGCAATGCTGCTCCGGTGTTTGCGTGCCGGTTGTAAATCGTTGCCTTGGCGGTTGATTTTCTTTCTTGTCGCATCGAAAGCGAGAATGTAGAGGGGTTATGGATCTCCGTTTGCAAAATACGATTATCGCCAGGAAAAAATATTCGGCACCGAAAGCGCGGGTGCTAAACCCGGATGTCCTTCACGAATTTCAAAAGGAAGCTTCCGCAGAGGACACGGCTGCGGCACAGCGGCTCCGTCCACTTTACTTGTGGAATGAGCGAACCGACCTGACCCCGATCGCCGCGCGATTCGTAATTCCTGGCGATCAGCGGAGTACCGATTGGCAGAGGGTGTTCCAATGTCGGAGAGCTCAGACGGAATTTGAGCAGTTGGAAGCCGAGTCGGAATTGTATTTCTTGGGTTCTTTGCCACACGGCTGTGATTTCAAAGTTGAGCTCCAAATGCTTTGCCCGGACGCTAAAACAAGAATTGCAGTCGTGAATGAGGTCGCAATTCCTTCCGACAAAAAGTCGGGATTTGTCGTCTTATCAAAGAAACAATGATTTGCCTCTCCTCCGCCGACGCCATCCCGCCGTCCTCACACAGTCGTAAACTTGCGAGGAATCGCACATTGCATCCTCTGATGCGGAGACCAATGGCAAATGGGCCTACAATTCACATTCTATAAGTTGCAAGTTGGCATACCGAGACTCCCAGGCATGTTGTTCCACTTCACTATCAATAATCCGCATCCTCGCGTCTCACGCATCTGGTCTTATAACTTCGAGCTGTACCACGTGACCAATCCAAACAGCATGGAGATTCAATTCCTCGGCCCACTCGTCCCCAACCTACCATTCCTTCCCGAATGGTTTCACGATTTTCAACAGAGTCAGGAACGCCCCTGCGAACTTGTGTGGAATTATGAGAGGAAGCACATCCAAAGCATTGAGGATTCGCGCCATGGAGACGTTTTTTTCGAGATCAAGGGAAACCTGCTGGTAGCCTCCGAATATGCTGGGGGAGCAGCCACACAACGGGAGGTCGCCTGGGATTCTCCGTACTCAAACAATGCCTATCCGATTCGCTTGAAGATTGCCCAATCCGATTGGGTATCGCTTCTAGACGAAATGAAGTTCACACACATTTTGCTCCACGAGTTTCCGGCTCCAGCGTTTCATCCCGCATTTGCGAGGTCAGCAGAACACTGGAGAGAAGCCTGGGACCACCACAGAAAAAACGAACCGGACAGCGCATTAATGGCCTGCTTCAAAGCGTTTGAATGTCTCGGTTTTGAACTGCAAGGAACTACTGCCGTAACTCGGCAGCAACTCGTTAAGTCGCTGCTCGCAAACGAACCCACCGCCAAGCAGGATGCATTTCACGACGTGTTGGAAAAGCTCACGCATTTTATGCATCTGGGACGTCATGCCAAGGGCCATCCTTCTAAGGTTCACAGGGATGACGCCGAGATGATTCTGCTCTGTGCTGCCTCTTTGCTTGGCTATCTTTCCAAGCAACACGCTCGTGGTTCAGTACCACATCCTTAAAAACCACGAAAGTGAATTGAATGGCTAAGAAGATAGGCCGAAACGACGCTTGTCCGTGTGGCAGCGGGAAGAAGTACAAGAAATGCCATGGCGCAAATCGTGCGTTTCAGACAGGAACTCAAATGAAGGAAACAACGCAGCCTCCCGTCATAAGTGCGAGCATTCCAAGGGAAAAGCTGGGTTTGCCCGGCGCAGCCTACCAACTTCACACGCAAGGACGAAAGAAGGGGGAAGCCCTTACGCCACCATCGCACACGTTGCAAGACAACTACCGCGTTGTGTTGACGCTGAACCGCACCATGCCTGATTCCCAAAGCCTCAATTTTGAATCGGGGATATCTGGCGATTCCTACATTCAATTTGCCAAACCAGAAAATGAACGATCCGCCGGAGACTTTGACGAGATGGTTATTTTCTACGGCCATGGAAGTCAAAGGCTAGAAATCACGGGAAAGGCCAACCAACAGGGACGCCTCGCGAAACTGTCTGTCGAAACATCAGCGCCTAGTTTTCCAGAAGCCGAGAAAATTGCTTTTGGCGCGGCCAGCCCGTTTCTTAGTGCGTTGGCCTTCGAACTTGATGTTCCAGTGCGTCTTACGCAAATGGATGTCACTCAGATGTCGAGTCACAACAGTTCGATGACCTACACCTGCCCCTACACTGAAATGGTACCCACAGGCAACGACCACAATAACGTCCCGTACGTTCAGTCCCTGCTGTCCTTGTATCGCGAAGGAATCAACAGTAACAGCCCGAATTATCAGTTTCTGTGCTGGTACAAAATAGTCGAAGGTGTAAACGTTAAGAGGGCTGAGGAAACCACATTACTGAAAAAGGCTTTGCCCATGAAATTTGTAGAACGATTGGAAAAAACAAAAGCGGAACAGCGGAAGAGGCTAGAGGAAATCTTCCCGATTGTACGTTCATTTGGCGCAACGGATGAACGGTGGGATGACATCGTGCCGGACGAAGTGCTGGACTGGAAGTTCAACAGGGTGCGTGAACAGAAGCTAGAACCTTTACGCAACAGGATTGCTCATATGATTAGCGAGCCTTCTGGTGATCTAAGCCTCTCCCCAGACTCTCGTGAGAATGCGCGTGAAGTCACCAAGTGGATTTCGCTTCTTCGCTTTATTGCGCGTGTGATGATCCTCAACGAAAAAGACCGCATTCCACAGCCGGCACCAGCATTCACTATGCCCAAAGACGCAAAACACATAGACGAACTGCGACGAGGCATGATGGGTTCAGAGGGAGTCTGAAAATGGCCTAGCACTATTTTGCGGTGGTTGATCCTTCCGTCCTTCAAGGGCGGGCGATCTTCTCCTTGTTGATTCTAGTTTCGAATCTAGTACCTCTATTGACAAAGTAAATAAACTCTGCTATGCTTTTCTCGTGTTTTGTTCGACATTTTCCTCCTGCCTCGCGGCAAACAACCACCTTCTCGTCCTACCGCAAAAATCCCGTAAGTCCTCTGCAATGAGCACTTACAAAAAACGTGTCCGCAAGTCTTTTGGAATGAACACTTGCAAAACAAAGGACTTTAAGTCCCTTTGGAATCAACACTTACAAAAAACAGGGGGAGGGGTGGGGATTATGGTTAACTGCACGTCCGATGAAGGACGTGCATCCCGAGCCACCATCCGGGAGCGGAGGGACCGACTTTATCACTTCGTTTTTCACTCCCTGCTACACTGAGGCTTCTGCTGTAAGGAGGGCCCCATGAGTGAAGCTGTGATTGTTTCTGCGGTGCGAACCCCGGTAGGACGGGCTTATAAAGGATCGCTGCGGGCGACTCGGCCTGATGATTTGGCGGCGCTTGTCATCAAAGAAGCGCTCGCACGCGTGCCGGGACTTGACGCCAAAGAGATTGACGATGTGATTTTGGGCTGCGCCATGCCGGAAGGCGAACAAGGCATGAACGTTGCGCGGATTGCGGCGCTTCGCGCGGGGCTGCCCGTGGAAACGTCGGCGATGACTATCAACCGCTTTTGTTCTTCGGGATTGCAGGCGATTGCGCTCGGGGCGGAACGGATCCGCTCGGGCGGCGCGGAAGTGATCGTCGCGGGCGGTACGGAATCCATGTCCATGGTGCCGATGGGCGGCAACAAGATTTCGCCGAATCCCTGGCTCGTGGACAACTATCCGGACGCGTACATCAATATGGGACTCGGCACGGAAAACATCGCGCGCAAATTTGGAATTACGCGCGAAGCGGCGGATGCGTTTGCGGCAAATTCGCACAAAAAAGCGGTTGCGGCGATTGCCACTGGCGCTTTCAAGGACGAACTGATTCCGGTCGAAGTTAAGAACACTTCCCTTCCCACGAATGGCAACGGCGCGTCTTCTTCGGGAATGAAAGGAAAACCAGCTAAGCCGACGACGCAGACTTTTTCCTTCGCAACCGACGAATTGCCGCGCGCGGACACTTCCGTCGAAGTTCTCGCCACGCTGAAACCCGCATTTCACATCAAGGGCTCGGTGACGGCCGGAAACAGTTCGCCGATGAGCGACGGCGCTGCGGCGACAGTCATCATGAGCGATGCCCGCGCGAAAGCGCTGGGTCTCAAGCCCTTTGGACGTTTCGTTGCCTACGCAACCGCAGGTTGCCCGCCGGAAGAGTTCGGCATTGGACCCGTGTTTGCAATTCCGAAAGCATTGAAGCTCGCGGGACTGAAACTCGAAGATATTGCGGTGATTGAATTGAACGAAGCGTTCGCAGCGCAGTCGCTCGCCGTAATTCAGCAGGCGGGACTCGACGCATCGAAAGTAAATCCCAATGGTGGCGCGATTGCGCTCGGCCATCCGCTCGGGTGCACAGGGGCAAAGCTTACAGCAACAATTCTCCGCGATCTGGAACGCAAGAACGCGCGTTACGGCATGGTGACGATGTGCATCGGCGGCGGCATGGGCGCCGCGGGAATTATCGAGAGGTTGTGAGAGCGAAAGCCGGAAAAAAACGGGCGGACCAAAGTCCTGCCCCTACACAGCAGCGGCGCGAAATTGACGGCAACGGTTTTGTGCGATCGCAAAGACAAAACGCACGATGCGGCGTGACCATTTGGCAGGTTTCGTGCAGATTTCTCCTCGGCTGTTAAAAGGAGAACCAGTGAAACCAAGCAAATTGCGAGTTTTGTTTGCCGCTTCCTTTTTTCTCTGCGCGTGTGTTGCCGCTTTCGGCGGACAGAAGTCGCCTAATCCGGCCACCAACGAACAAGATTCATTCATGTACGGCAGAATTCTCGGCGCCATTGAGGATCTCGGCGGTGGTTACAACAAGGAAGCGTTGCGAAAACTCTCCAGCATCAACAAAGATCTGGAGAAGCGCCGCTACAGCCTGCGCACGAATTGGCTGGGCCACCGTTACTATGCGGAAGCCTTGCTCAACGCCGGAAAGCGGGAAGACGCGACGCGCGTACTCGAAGTCGCGCAAAGAGAGGCAGGCGCGCTGACCGATGCAGAACAAAAGGAAACAGCGAAACTACTGGAACGAGCAAAAGCGCCTGTGCAGTGACGAAGGCCGCGCGGCGACGCCCTCTGCAACCGAATGCCTCTCACGAGCGTTTAACTTGTTGGAGGAACCAAGCCATCGTACGATTCGATACCATGAAATCAGCTCTACTTCTGGCTTTTGCGTTTTGCTTTTGTGCTGCGGCTTCGGCGCAGGATTCTTCCGGAGCAAAGCGAGACTCACCTGGAATTACCTGGGACAAGAACCCGACTGCGAAGGAAGGGCCGGTAGCGCTGGCGGATGAGCCGCATCACCGGCTGATTTTCCAAAACGATTATGTGGTGGTGTACGACGTGGAGGTGTATGCGGACAATTCCACGCTGCTGCATCATCACGATTTGCCTTACATCATCGTGGCGATGGGGCAGGCCGGATTTACAAATGTGGCCGAGGGCAAACCGGCAGTGCACGTTTTGATGCAGGATTCGGAAGCGAGATTCAGCCAGCCGCCGGTGGTGCACGTTGTGAAAGCGGATTCGGGACTGGATTTTCACAATATTACGGTTGAGTTCAAGAAGCCTCAGCAGGCTGCGAAAAATCTTTGCGCGAAATTGATGGAGGGACCGCTGGCGTGTCCAGAAAAGTCCGAAGCAACAGAACAAGCAGCGAAGAGCGCTCCTGCGAAAGCAGCGATGAAAAATGCGAAGAGTTCGGCTGCCTCCGCGAAAAAAGTTGCGATCGAAAAAAATACCGCTGCTGATTCGCCGGCTGCAGATCCTCCACCTTCGCAGCATATGACTCCTTATTTCGAGACGGATCAATTGCGGATCGACCTGGTACGCGTTTCAGGAAGCCAGTACGGCGGCTCCGATTACAAGGAGGCTTCGCCGAAATTGCCGGCGCTTTTGCTGCCGCTGGATAATGCCAGCCTCGAAGCCGACCTGGGCACACAGCGCAACAACTATCTGCATGGCGGCGAAGTGATGTGGCTGCCGGCGGGAACATCAAGAGCGATTCATGATTTTTTGGGAGACGGCTCTTTGTTCCTGCTGATTTCGTTTAAAGACGCAGGAAATTAACCCGCGCGATTTTTCCCTTTTCGCTGCAACTTATTTTTTGATGGCTTCAACGTGAACGAGAAGTTTTTCAGGCGCACCGTTCGCGCTGGAAAATTCGTCACTCGCAAGTTTTCCGTCGGGCAAGAATTTTGTCACGTTGCGCAGAGCGAACTTCATTGTGCCCATGGAAAACTCGTAGCGATAGACGAGAGCATCGGCTTCCCACTGGCCGGTTTCGATGACCGCTGATGGAAATGAATCACCGAAGACATACGCCTTATAGAGTTTCTCCTTGGGATCCCAGGTCATGACGATGGTGCCGTCAAATTCGCCGACAGGACCCTTGGAATGGAAATGGTTGAAGACGGAATTGCCACCGGGGCCGAGTTCGCTGGTGTAGACGCCGGTGTTCACGCCGCCGTTCGGAGCCATGGAAGATTTCGGGTAGGTTTCGGTATAGGTCCATGTGCCGACGTAGAGCTTGGAAAGCTTTTGCATTTCGGGAAGCGGGAGCGCGGGCGGCTTCCCTTCCTGCGCGGCGGTGTTGCGGATGATGAAAAACGTGAAGAGGACGGCGAAACACAGAACCGCTACTGCGAGAACTGCTTTTGAACAATTGGACATTTGACACCTCGCTCCGATTTTTTCCGGCCAGCAAAAATTCGCTGCAAATGCGACTTCGATTCTGCTTCGAGTTGTTTGATTTGATCGTCAGGCGAGCGGCTGCCACAGTTCGATTTTGTTGCCGTCGGGATCATATATCCAGGCGAAGCGGCCGTAGCTTTCGTCCTGGCGCTTAGGATCGATTTGGACGCCTGCTTTCGCAAGGCGGTCGAGCAGTGCGTCGAGGTCGTCGACGATGTAGTTCACCATAAACGAAGCTTGGCTGGGCTCGAAGTATTTGGTACTGCCGGGAAAAACGCTCCAGACTGTCATCTGCTCACTTTCAGGATTGTCTTTTTCACGCCACGGCAGTATGACACCGTGGCCGCTATCCGCGAGGCCGAGATGTTTTGCGTACCACTCCTTCATTTGTTGCTGATTCGCGGACTTGAAGAAGATACCGCCGATGCCGAGGATCCGGCCTTGCTGGCTCATGGTTGTTTTCCTTTCTTGTGATTGCACGAAACTAGATGGCGACTGCTGGTTGCGACGGCGTTTTTTTCCTGAGTACGGCGGCAGAGATAAGGGTGATGACGAGGCCGACGGGGAACGGTTCGATGAACGTCATGGCCATATTGATGAACGGATTTTTGTACAACACTTTGAGTTTGTTGAATTCTTCGGTTTTTTGTTGGATGGCTGCGGCGGTCGCGCCGGAGGCTTGCATCTTCTGGATCATGTGGGCGCCGTATTTGTCCATAAAGTCCGGCATGAAGTTGAAGTAGATGATTTCCCAGGTGGCGACATAAAAGAGGCAGGAAACCACAGTAATGGCGAGGCCGACGAGGAAGGCTTTGCCAAAGGTGATGTGGCCCTTTTCGATGTTGTCGCGGTAGGAGCGAACACCAAAGAAAACGAGGAGTAGGGAGAGGACGATCGTCGTGTAACCGAGGACATAGCTGTGGCCGATGCGGTCCGCGAACGGCACCGTGGCGATCATCATCAGCGAGGAGATGACGCCGGAAATCAGGCCGAAGGTCAGAATGGTCTTTTTCACTGGTTTCTCCTGTAAAGCGAACGGCGAATCTGGCGGCACTTTACCGCACAGGGTGGGGATGTTGTCGTCATTCTTTTGGGTGATTTTGGCGTTCAAAACGAAAAATCACAAGTTTGGGTGACGAATTCAAGGGAGCAGGCCGAATTCCTTGCCTAACTGGACCGCCTGGGTGCGCCGTTTAGCGCCCAATTTGTCGAAAACACGGCTGGAATGGGTCTTGACGGTGTTTTCGCTGACGAACAGTTTTTCGGCGATTTCGCGGTTGCTCATGCCCTGGGCGATCAGTTCGAGGGTTTCCATCTCGCGAGGGGTGATACCGAGATCTTCGCGCTTTCGCTGGTCCGGGAGGAAGGGCTCTCCGGCTGGCGGGGGAATTTCCTTTATGACGACGCGCTGCTGTTTGCCGGTCAGCTTAATCCCCAGCCAAATGCCGAGCACGGCAAATGTGGCGGCGACGAGGCCGCCGTAGATTTCGATGGAATGCTCCATGACGAGAAAGCGGTATTCGGTCCATTTGAGCGCGGCGATTAGGATTCCGCCGATTAAGCCGTAGAGGAGTATTTGGCGCTTCATGATTTCGTCTGGACCTGTCTAAGAGGAATTCTACTAGAGCCTATCCCGGGCCGCTTGCGGTCAGCAAGTGCCTCACGACAAAGCTCAAATACAGGGATGAAGGAGAGGTTGGAATAGGACTGAAGTCACATTGGCGACGGTTCCGCGTCAGGAGTACAATTTGGGCGTAACAGCGTTAAGTGGCGTAGGGTTAAGTTGAATTGTGAGTTTTTTCGTCTGTCTGGGTAGGCGGGCGAGTTTAGTTCCCTTTCAAATTCGAAAATCCGGGTGGAGGCAAGTATGGCCACGAGCGTCGCATCGAAAACGGCAGCGAAGGGCGGAAGCTTTTTGCTGGAGTCACCGGCTCCGCAGGATGTGTTTACGCCGGCAGATTTGACGGACGATCAAAAGCTGATCGGTCAGACGGCCGAAGAGTTCGTGTTGAAGGAAGTTTTCCCGCTCATCAAGGATTTGGAAAATAAAAAGGCCGGATTGATGGCGGAGCTCGTTCGCAAGGGCGGCGAAGTTGGATTGATGGGCGGCGGCGTTCCGGAGCAGTACGGCGGGGCGGGGCTGGATAAAATTTCGACGACGGTGCTGACGGAGAAACTTTCCATCTACGGCGGATTTGCCGTGACGCATGGCGCGCACGCGGGCATCGGGACGCTGCCGATCGTTTACTTCGGAACGGAAGAACAAAAGAAAAAATATTTGCCGAAGCTGGCGACGGGGGAATTAATTGGCGCGTATTGCCTAAGCGAACCGCAGGCGGGATCGGACGCGCAAAATTCCCTGACGCGGGCGGAATTGAATGCCGAGGGAACGCACTACGTCCTGAACGGTCAAAAGATGTGGATTACGAACGGCGGGTTCGCGGATTTGTACATTGTGTTCGCGAAGATTGATGGGGAAAAGTTTACGGCGTTCATCGTGGAGCGGAACTATCCGGGATGTAAACCGGGAAACGAAGAACACAAGATGGGGATTCACGGGAGTTCGACGACTCCAGTGTTTTTGGAAAACTGCAAAGTGCCGAAAGAAAATTTGCTGCACGAGATTGGGCGCGGACACATTGTGGCGTTCAACATTTTGAATGCGGGGCGATTTACGCTGGGCGCATCGGCCGTAGGCGGGTCGAAACACGTGTTGATGACTTCATCAAAATACACGAAAGAGCGGAAGGCGTTTGGAAAACAGATTGGCGATTTCGGATTGATGAAGGAAAAGCTGGCGGAGATGGCGATCCAGATATTCGCTGTCGAGTCCATGGTGTATCGCAGCGCCGGGAATATTGAAGCGGCTATGTCTGCCGGAACGGGCGATAAGATTGCGCACCAGATGAAGGTTCTGGAGGAATACGCGATCGAGAGTTCGATTGCGAAGGTTTATGGCAGCGAGATGCTGGATTACGTGGTGGACGAAGGCGTACAGATTTTTGGCGGTTACGGATTCCACGAAGAATATCCGGTTTGCCGCGCATATCGCGATTCGCGCATCAACCGGATTTTTGAAGGAACGAATGAAATCAACCGCATGCTGATCATCCAGATGCTGATGAAGCGGGCGATGGGTGGACAGCTTGCGCTGATTCCGGCGGCGATGAAGCTGGCGGACGAAATTCTCGCGGGACCATCGTTTGAAGAGGCGCCGGAAGGCGTGCTGGCGGAAGAGACGCGAGTGGTGGCCAACGCAAAGAAAATGTTCCTGCAGGCGGCGGGCGGAGCGGTGCAGAAATTCCGCGAAAAACTAGCAGACGAGCAGGAATTGATCGGTGCGCTTTCGAACATGGTGATGGAGATTTATGCGATGGAGTCCTGTTTGCTGCGCGCGCAGAAGGCAGCGGCGACGCGCGGAGAAGGGGCAACGTCTGTGATGCAGGATGCGGTGCGAGTGTTTATCGCGGACGCCATTGAGCGCGTGGAACATGACGCGAAGAGGGCGATTGCAGCGGTCAATGAAGGCGACATGCTGACGACACAAATGGCCGTGCTGAAGCGGTTCGGCAAGCGCGCGACGGTAGACACGATTGCCTTGCGGCGCAACGTGGCGAGTGCCGTTCAGGCGCAGGATCGCTATCCGTTTGAGTCCAAATAAAAATCATCTGAATTAATAGTTCACGTTTCAACCTGCAGCAAGAAGATGGCCGTGGTATTCTCCTGCGCCGCAGAGGAGACCTATGCGTATTCAATCGCTTAAGCTCGCGTTTTTGATCGCCATTATTTCAGGAACTGTAGCTGCGCAAACGCCGCTGCAGGTTAAGACGGATGCGGGAATCGTTGAAGGCAAGATGCAGGGTTCGGCGCGAGCTTTCCTAGGCATTCCGTATGCGGCGCCGCCGGTCGGAGATCTGAGATGGAAAGCGCCAACTTCGGCCGCATCTTGGGAGGGAGTTCGTAAAGCGAGCGAGTTTGGTGCGCGCTGTATGCAGGGCAACGTGTATGACGACATGGTGTTCCGCGATAGCGGTCCGAACGAAGATTGCCTGAGCATCAACGTGTGGACTCCTGCCAAAGACGCGGACGCAAAATTGCCGGTAATGGTATGGATTTACGGAGGTGGATTCGCGGCGGGCGGAACATCCGAGCCGCGGCAGGATGGCGCGATTTTGGCGGAGCAAGGCGTAGTTGTGGTTTCGATGAATTACAGGCTGGGAATTTTTGGATTTTTTGCGCTGCCGGAATTAATTGCAGAATCCTCAAATCATGCGGCGGGGAACTACGGATTCCTGGATCAAGTGGCCGGACTGCAATGGGTGAAGCGAAACATTGCAGCCTTTGGCGGTGATCCGAACAACGTGACGATCTTTGGCGAGAGTGCAGGATCGTTTTCGGTGAGCCAGCTTATGGCCTCGCCGCTTGCTAAAGGGCTTTTTCACAAAGCCATTGGAGAAAGCGGCGCAAATTTTTCGAACAAATCCGTGCCGTTCGTATCGCTGGCGGATAGCGTGAGGCAAAACGCAGAATATGCGAAAAAGAATTTGGGGACCGATTCTCTGAAGGAACTGCGAGCGATTCCAGCGGACAAGCTGCTGGCGGAAGTGAGCAAGCCGGAAGCGCGGCGGCAGGGACTCGGCGTGAACGTGGACGGATATTTTCTGCCGAAACCGGTGCCAGAGATTTTCGCTGCGGGCCAGCAGAATGACGTTCCGCTGCTTGCGGGCTGGAATCATGACGAAGGGAGTTTTGTGATTGTGTCTGCAAAGCCTCCATTGACAGCGGCTACGGTGAAGGAGTCGGCTGAGAAAGAATTTGGAACGAAGTCCGCGGAGTTTTTCAAACTTTATCCGGCGGACAGCGACGCGACTGCCGTTCGCTCGTGGGAAGATTTTTCGAGTGACCGATTTATTGCGTTCGGCACGTGGAAATGGCTGGAAGCGCAGGCTACGACCGGCAAGAGTGCCGCCTATCGTTACCGGTTTGATTTGGCACCACCTCACGATCCGAAAAGGCCGGAAGACATGGGTGCATATCATTCGGCGGAAATTGAATACGTGTTTGGCACACTGGAATGGCGAATTCCGACGCTCTGGAGGACCGAGGACAAGGCGCTGAGCGAATTGATACGAAAGTACTGGTCGAATTTTGCAAAGAACGGCGACCCCAACAGGCCAGGATTGCCAAACTGGCCGGCCTACAAACCGAAGAAGGATGCGGAAGTGATGTACCTGAATGCACCGTCAAAGGCGGGCAAGGATGAACAGCGCGAACGTTATCTTTTCCTGCAGAGTGTTTGGGAAAAATAGAGAAAGCCGCAAAAGAGACGGTCTAAAGACCGGCCACTACAAGAGCGTCCTATTCTCTTTTTGGAACAAATCCACACGGAATGGCCCGTAAATCAGCATATTTGCCGTATTCTGTAATGGTTCTAGTACCACGTAGGCGCGCCGGAGGCTCGTTGGCTCGCAGAATGTTGATATTGGTGTTCGCGTTTATCGTGCTGCACCTTCTCGTGATTCTAACGCTGGGGACGAGCACGGTAGGGTCGTTCCTCGGCAACACGCTGCAAATCGCGGCGAGCTGGGTTGCGGCGGCGATGGCCTTTGGAGCAGCGCGACGCGGACGCGGGCTGAGCCGGTCTTTGTGGCTGCTGGTCGGTTTTGGATGGGCAACGTGGGGAATCGCCAACTTCGGATGGATGTTCTACGAAGTTGTACTCGGGATTGAGCCGCCGGCGCTTTCCTTTGTGAGATTCCTGTTCGATATTCAGGGTGCGTTTTTCGCAATGGCGCTCTTTTTGGATGATGAGCGCGATTCGACGCGGCTCGACCTTGCGACGGTTCTGGATTTCCTGCAAATCGCGGCAATCTATTTCCTGATTTACGCGGGAATGTACTACGTTCCCTCGCTCACGATGGATCATCACGGAGCGATGCTGCGGGAACAGATGATCATGCTGTTCCAGGACGGAGGGCTGATTGCGCTGGGCGTAGTTCGCGCCGGAATCGCCCGCTCCGCAGATTCACGAACTCTCTATCAGAAGTTTGCAATTTTTCTGGCGATCTATTTCTCCGTGGCCCAAGTGACGGAGTACATCCAATACTTGCATGAAACTCCCGGAGGAACATTTCTGGATCTGGCCTGGTCGCTTCCCTTGCTGGGCGGCGCGTTCTGGGCGGCGACATGGAAACCGGCAGCTCAGCAAACTGCGGCCAGCAGACGACGGGCAAAATCAACGGCAGGAATGATTTTCCGGAATGCGATGTTTGCGCTGGGCCCGCTCATCGTGATGTTCCTCACTTCCCAGCTGGGCCGCGAATGGAAAACGCTTCGGCTTTCGGTGCTTGCGATTTCAATCCTCTGCTACGCAGTTCGAATGGCAATCAACGAACACCGGCAGACAACCAACGCTCAGCTGGTGCAACGGCAGATGCAAGCGATGGATTCGTCCGTGGACGGCATGGCAATCGTGGATGCGACAGGGAAATACGTCTACGTGAACTCGGAATACGCGCGAATGTGCGGCCACAGCAGTGCGAACACAATGCTTGGGAAACCGTGGCGAGACGTGGCGAACGCAGAGGACACGGCGCGTTCCGAAGCGGAAATTCGCGAGGGGCTTGGCAAGCGCGGCAAATGGTTCGGCGAGCTGACGCTCCATGATAAGGACGGAAAACAACTGCCTGTCGAGATGGCGATTACCGCCATGACCGACGGCGGAGTCGTGCTGGTCAGCCGCGATTTGACGGAACGCATGCGTGCCGAGCAAGCGCAGGCTGAAGCTGAATCCAAATACCAGATGATCGTCGAGAAAGTTGCGGCGATCAGTTACATCGCGGAGCTTGGGATTGAGGGGCGCTGGATTTACGTGAGTCCGCAGATTGAAAGCATACTTGGATACACGCAGGAAGAGTGGCTCGCGGATTCGAAGAACTGGGTTCGTTTTGTGCACCCGGACGATCATACAGCTGTTCGCGATGCTGAAGATGCGTGCGTCAAAGGCCTCGCGTTTCAAGCGGAATACCGGTTGACCCGAAAAGATGCGCGCGTGATTTGGGTAAGCGACAGCGCGGTGGTGGTGAAGGGTTCGGAAGGCCATCCGGTGATGGAAGGCATCATCGTTGACATCACGGAACGCAAACAGCTGGAAGGACAACTGCAGCAATCGCGGCGCATGGAGGCGGTGGGGCGTCTGGCCGGCGGAATCGCGCACGACTTCAACAATTTGCTGACGATCATCAAGGGGTATACAGAGTTGGCCGTGCAGCGGAAGGATGTTCCGGCGCCGGTGCGAGCAGATATTGAACATATCGAAGACGCGTCGGAAAGAGCGGCTGGGCTAGTGCGGCAATTGCTGGCATTCAGCCGGAAGCAGGTGCTGCAGCCGAAGAATCTGGATTTGAACGGGATCGTGCTTGGCCTTGAGAAGCTTTTGCGGCGGCTGATCGGCGAAGACATCGAGATGAGGACGGTGGTGTCCGCGGGGCTCGGGACGATCAAGGCGGACCCGGCACAGGTAGAGCAAGTACTGATGAATCTCGTCGTAAACGCGCGCGACGCGATGCCGAAGGGCGGACGGATGATTGTTGAGACTTCGAACGTCGATCTCGACAAGACGTATGCGAGCGAACATATTTCGGTGAAACCTGGAAACTACGTGATGCTTGCGGTTTCCGATTCGGGCACGGGCATGACTCCAGAGACGATTGCTCACATTTTTGAACCGTTTTTTACGACGAAGGGCGGAACAAAAGGAACGGGATTAGGATTGGCGACGGTATACGGCATCGTAAAACAGAGCGGCGGATATATTTGGGTTTATAGCGAGCCGGAGAAAGGCTCGACGTTTAAGGTTTATTTTCCGCGTGTGGATGAACGGGCGGAAAAAGATTCGCGGACGAAGCGGGGCGAAAACGCGCGGCGCGGTTCGGAGACGGTTTTGCTAGTCGAGGACGACGACGCGGTACGGGAATTGGCAGAGGTAGTTTTGGCCGCGCAGGGCTATAAAGTCATTTGCGCGAACGGCCCGAAACGCGCGGAAGAGATCGCGGAAGAGCGTTCAAAAGAAATTGACATGGTGCTGACTGACGTAATCATGCCGACGATGAGCGGACGCGAGTTGGTGCGAAGATTGACGGAAAGGAATCCGAAGTTACGCGTTTTGTATATGTCGGGCTACACGGACAATGTAATCGCGCAGGGCGGAGTGTTGGAAGAAGGACTGGCGTTTTTGCAAAAGCCGTTTACGCCGCGCGCGTTGAGCCAGAAAGTGCGGGAAGTTCTCGATGCAGGTGTTCCTGCTCGATGACGGTGAAGCGGGAACAGAAATCAGGGTACAATCCCGCACGAGGTGCGTGAATGTTAGGCCAGTCCGAAAATGAAGAAAAGTCCGACCGCGAGTGCCAAGGGACTTCGCTAAATGAGAGGCCATGCAATCTTTCCGCCACAGTGCATTGCATTCAATGTGATTTGTGGTTCTGCGATATTCATGCGGAAGACGAACTGTGGCATGCGTGCATGAAAGCAGCCCGCTGATTTCAGTATTTGCAGAAGATTTGTCTTACCAATTTAGTTTTTTTTCAAACTTCAGATCTAAAAGTGAGAGTTTGACGATTACTGCGGGTTCGCAGGCGTGTCCACGTCTTTTGGCTTGGAAATAGTGTTGAGGGTTTCGACGTTGAAGCGTTTGTAGTCCGAATAGCGCGTGACTTCGTTCACTTTGATTCCTTTGACGAGCAGGAAGCGCGCGCCGATGTGAGCCTCCTCGTAAGTGGGCAACCAGACTTCATTGTTAAGAAAAGCCTGCTCGTCGATGAAACTCGATCCTTTTTGCAAGTTCACCAGGAGGCCGCCGGCAATTTTTGCATCGCCGACGAAGTAGCCCTCGATGCGCACGACCTGGTGGGCTTTTTCATCGACCCAGACGACGCCAGCGAGTTTCTGAACAATGCCTTCCACAAGCGAATGTGCTTTGTACTCCGGGTTCGGTTCGAAATCGAAGACGAGAACATCCTGGCCGCGGAATCGCTCGTGACGGGGATTCACGAACTGGCAGACATGCAAAAAGATCTCGATTCCAGGATCGTCGTCCTTGTCCTTTCCTTTTGCGCCTTCTTCCTTTTTCTTTTCTTCTTTTGCTTCCTTTTTCGCCTGTTCCTTTTGGATTTCTTCAATGCGTTTCTTGGTGTGCTCGTTTTCCTTGTCCTGCTCCTTCTGGCTCAGAGGCTTGTTGTCTTTGGCGACGAGCGTGGAAACTTCTTCGCCGTTTAGATAGAAAAACGTGAAGTCGTGAACTTCATGCTTGGTGATTTTGCCGTTTTTGTCCATTTCGGTTTCTTCTTCGGAACGGCGGCCGGAATAGTTCTCCCGAATTTTGTCGATCGCTTTCTGGTTGGCGTCGATTTCTTCGAAGAGCTTCTTCAAGTCCGGCAATTGCACCTGCGATTTTTTAGGGAAATCGAACATGCGTTCGCCGATGGTTTGATTGACGGCAACGCGCGTGACGGTTACCTGGTAGATTTCTGAGCCGCGATGTATTTCCAGTTTGTGGGCAACCTGGATGCCGCTCTCCGGTTGATAATCTCCATAAGCCGTTTCCTGAAGTTGACCGCCGAGATTGCCGGAATCTTTCAAGAGGAGATGTGTTTGCGCGTCGAAGAACAGCGAACGCTTCACTCCGGATTGCGTGGTGAGTTGGACTTCGACCGCATCGTGGCCACTGATTTGGGAAGTGCCAGCGACGATGGCGGCGGTTTTATTCTTTTTGCGATCTAGCAGGTGCGAATTGTAAAGCTGCGCCGCGGCTTCGAGTTCGAGGGCTTCGGGACCGAGGAGCGTGCCGATTTCGCCTGTCGAATTTTCGCGCCAGGCGGATTTGGCGTTGTAGGCGAGGATTTCCGGCTGGCCTGCAAACGTTAATTCCGCGTAATAACGATTGGGTGATTTCAAGTTGAGCGTGTACGCACCCGTTTTGGAGTCGCTTTGGCGAGTGACGGTGCCTTCGACGGAAAGAGTCAGGACTTTGCGTAGTTTGCCGGAACCTCCTGAGGCTTTAATGGCAGCGTCCAGAACCTTGTCGGCGTCCTGCGCTGAGGCAGGGAACGACGCCAGACCGCACGCCAGTGCAAGGAGCAAAATCCTGCGGTTTCGAGTAAACATGTACGCTCTCTGCTAGAAACGCATGAGCGCCGTAAAAGTTGCAACGTTTAAGAGAATTTAACTGGGTTTTGGATTAGAAAGCATTCCGGAAGGCTTGGAATTGTCTTTCATCATTTTGGGCATTTCCGGCACGGTGCACTCACAGGCTACGGGCTTGGGCCGGTTCAGGTATTTTTCGTAAAGGCGGTGGTGGCGGTTTTCCAGGGACGTGAGCTGGCCGCGGATGAAGAGGTATTTCACGTCGGTAGTGAGTTCGAGCGGATCGCCGTCGGTGACGATGATGTTGGCGGTCTTGCCCACTTGCAACGTGCCGAGTTGGTCGGAAAGACCGAAGATTTGCGCCGGATAGAGGGTAACCGCTTTGAGGCCATCTTCGGGCGAAAGTCCATGTGCGATGGCGTTGGCTGCATTCTGGCCGAGGCGGCGCGCAAAGGAATTATCGAAGCTGCCGATGGCAATTTTAACTCCGGCGGCCAAGAGCTCCGCTGGCTGCGTTAGAAGACGGTCGTACGGATTGTCGTCTTCCCCTGCATCGGTGAGGACGGGACGAAGAATGACCGGAACATCTTTGGAACGCAGGAGGTCTTTCACTTTGTATGCTTCTTCGCCACCGGCGAGAATCATGCGCAATTTTTGCTTATCGCAGTATTCGACGGCGTTGCGGATGTCCCGCGCTCTGTCGGCAAAAACAAGAACGGGTAGCTGGCCGCGAACGACAGGCACGAGAGCTTCGAGTTTTACGTCGCGTTCGAAATCGGACGGGCCGCCGTGTCCCATCGCTTGTGCGTAGTGGCGCGCGCTGTCCAAGACTTCCGTGAGCTGAGTGACCTGTTTCTCGTAATCCTGCTTGGCTTCCGAGAAAGGCTTGTGCTTTCGCGAAAACGTGGAGAAATCGAAAGATTCCGTCTGGATTGTTGGCCAATTGACGACCATCGCGACGCTCTTTTTGATTTGCATATCGTCCATGGTCCAACCAGCAAGATGAATGGCAGATGCCTGACCGGCGAGCAAACCTCTGCCACCGAAAGAATCAAAGCCGCCGCTGCCAGGAACGGTGAGCACTTCCGTGATGCCGGAAGCGCGGGTGACAGGAATGTGTTCGCTCGAAGGGAAGACGGCAGTGGCGGCGACCACGTCCGGATTGATTGGGCCGGTTTCTGAAGTGTCTACGGTAGAACCGACGGCGCCGATTTCGCTTAACCCCATTTGCGTGATGGGGTCGAACAAGCCGGGATAGACGGACAAGCCCTTGGCGTCAATAACCTGTGCTCCTGTGGGTACTTCTACGGCAGCGCCAATAGCGGCGATTTTTCCTTCCTTGATGACGACCGTGCCGTCTTCGATTGGTGCGCCAGCTAAAGTGAAGAGCTTTGCGTGCGTAATGGCGTAGACAATCGGAGCGGCAGGCTTTTCCTGCGCCGACGCCGAAATGGCAAAGAGGGCGCCAACTGCTCCCAACAAAAGGAAGCGACGGCTTGAGAAGTTGATGGATGCGCAGTTCACTGTGCACCTCCTGCGACCGTCGACGTATTCGTAGCTCGAGCTTCATCCGACGGCATACTCGGCATATCTTCCGGTTTTTTTGGTTCTGTTTTCTTATCTTCAGGCTTTTTTTCTTCCGGCTTGGCTGCTTCGGGTTTCTTTTCCGTGGGCTTGTCGCCGGGCTTCTTGGCTTCGTCTTTCTTTTCGTCTTTCTTGGAAGCCTTCTTTTCTTTTTCGAGAAGTGCTTTCTTTTCCTTTTCGAGATCCGCGCGCTTTGCGATGTCCTGCTGGCGATCGAAGTAGACGCGGCCATCAATCAAAGTTTTCTGAACGACGGCGTACGCGCTCAAGGGATCATGATTGTAAATGACGAGATCGGCGTCCTTTCCTGCCTCGATGGAGCCGACTCGCTTATCAATGCCAAGCTGAATCGCAGGATTGATCGTGACAAGTTTCAAAGCTTCGTCATGAGAAAGTCCGCCGTACTTCACGCACTTAGCCGCTTCCTGATTGAGGTGAGTGGCTTCTTCGGCATCGTCGGAATTAATAGAGACGACTACACCGCGCTTGGTCATGATGGCGGCGTTGTAGGGAATCGCATCGTACGCTTCCACTTTATAGGCCCACCAGTCTGAAAACGTGGAGGCACCCGTGCCTGCCGCAGCGATTTCGTCCGCAACTTTATAGCCCTCGAGAACGTGTTGGAGCGTACGCACTTTGAAACCAAATTCCTTGGCTACGCGAAGCAGCATCAGGATTTCGTCTTCGCGGTAGCAGTGCGAATGGACGTAGCGCTTGCCTTCAAGAACTTCGACAAGTGGATCGAGCCGCAAGTCGCGGCGAGGAGGAATCAGATTCTTTTCGCCCGCAGCGACTCTCTTGTTGTAGGCATCCCAGGCGTTTTTGTAATCGCGAGCTTCTGTAAAAGCTGCGCGAATGGTTTCTTCAACACCCATGCGAGAAGCGGGATAACGCCGCTCGCCACCTCGAATGGAGAAGTTGGAACGCTTCGGATTTTCGCCAAGAGCGAATTTGATTCCTGGAAGCGCGCCTTCAAAAGGGAGCTTTGCTGCCGGTTGGCCCCAACGCAGCTTGATGACAATCGTCTGGCCACCGATGGAGTTGGCGCTGCCGTGAAGCACATTTGCAGTGGTGACCCCGCCGGCGAGGTCGCGGTAGATCGAAATGTCGTCGGAGTCGAGAACTTCGGCGATGTTGGCGATGGAAGAAACGGAGATGCTGCCTTCGTTCACGCTGCCGTCCACCGCGATGTGGGAGTGACAATCAATGATGCCGGGCGTGACGAACATTCCAGTGCCGTCAATGACTTGAGCGCCGCTAGGAGCTTTTACGTTTGCGCCGACCTCCGAAATTTTGCCGTCCTTAATAAGGACGGAGCCGTGTTCGATGGTTCCCTTGGTGACGGTGAGCACGGTCGCGTTCTGAATCAGGATGATGGGTGGCGCGTCTGGAGGAGTCGCAGCAGAGGCGCCAAAGCATGCCGCGCTAAACAGCATCGCAAGGCACAATGCGAATCGTGAAATCGAAAAGGCCTTCACTGAGCACCTCCCAAGGAAATAGAACCAGCTACGCCCGGGCGCGTGCCAGTGAAGTCAATTGAGAACGACAAGACCGAGATGGTGCCTTTCATCGTGTCCTTTTCAAAAGTGCCGGAGAAAGTAACGTCGGCAGGATTTCCCTCGATTGGAATGTTGACGGTGAAGTTGAATTTATCGGCGCTGGCATAGCCGCTGATGATCGTGGCTGTGCCGCGGCTGCTTGTGGTCGTCCCGGAAAGCGTTCCATCCGTGGACATCGTCAAATCCACTGTACTTTCTTCGTTGCCTTCGGGAGTGGTGTATTTCAATTTCCACTTTCCGGTCAGATCTCCTTTGGGGGGATCTTTGGGCCGGTCAGGCTCCCGTATTTCGAATCTTTTTCCATCCACAAAAATCATTTTAATTTTTGTTTTTTCTGCGAAAAGATCGCCGTCGGTCACGACAAGATTGGCGATTTTTCCTTTTTCGATGGAGCCGGTCCGATCAGCAACTCCAAAAATTTCGGCGGGAGAGAGTGTCAAAGCACGAATGGCGGCATCGGGCGCCAATCCCGCGTCCACAGATTTTTTCACGGCTTTCACAATCTCCGCCGGTGAGGCAATTCCGTCCGAAGTGAAAGCAAATTTGACTCCGGCTTTTGCGAGGGCTGCCGGCGAAGATGGCGCTTTGTCGCGAAAACGAAGATCGCGCAGACTGGGCACATCATCGGGGTCGGCGTCTTTTTCCGCTTCGGGCCATTTCAGGCTGACGATGATCGCAAGTTTTTTCGCGGCGAGCTCATCCGGAATTTCGTATGCCATCTGCCCGCCCACAATTGCCGCACTGGAAATTTTCCAGCGGTCCACCAAAACGGAAGCGCGGCGAAGCTCCAGCGTGCTATTCGCGGGAATCAAAACAAGAGCATGATCTTCGAGCGCATCGGCAAGCGCTGCTTCCACGCGGTCGTAACGCGGTCGTGCCATTCCGCGCGGATTCTTCTCGTAAACCGCTTCGGCTTTCGTACTCCAGTCGAGGTCGAGCCACACTTGATGCACATAACCGAGCACGCCCATTTTCGAATCGGGGAATCCGCTGCCGAATCCTCCCGTAGGATTCAGTGAAATGGGAATCGCGACAGGCGATTTGACGACGAGGTCGCCATTGCGTTCCCCGGCGAGATCGAGCACTGCGGCTTGGCCGGGAAAGAATCCGCCTTTCGGCGCTGAGACGACTGTTGTGAATCCAGCGCTGCGCCAGGTCTCGATGCGTTTGTCGCTGAGACTCGCTTCGTTTGCCGCGCTACGCCAGGGCGTCGAGTTTGGGCGATCTTCCGGACCTTTGGCTGGTGGCTGACCGCCGCCGCCGCCGCGAGGCCCACCCTCGCCTTGCGCCGGAGCAGCAGACGGAATCCCGACATCAGTGAGCGCATCGAAGAGGCCGGGATAAACGGTCAGACCTTTGCCTTCGATCACCCATGCGTCTGCAGGAATTGCGACGTCCTTTCCGCCAACAGCGAGAATAACGCCGCGCGCAACGACAACTGTCGCGTCTTCGATCGTAGGTCCCGAAACGGGGACAACCTTTGCGCCGCGGATGGCGAAATATTGCGGTTCGCCGCCCTGGGCATCAGCTTGCGGCGAATCAACGCTCAGGGCAAACAGCAGCGCAAGGGCAAACGACAAGGCGCACCAACGAGAGAATTTGGAATTCATGCAGACCACCTCGGATGGAAAACTGGAAGGACTTGTACCCTCAGACCCGTGAACATGAACGCATGAGGCTACTGGGAAGTTCAAAAAGAGTCAAGAATCGGGTTGAAAAATCAACACGACTGCCCCAATGCAAAAAAAGTCTGTTCCACGAGTAGAGGAAAATAGAGAATCTACGGCTTTTTCTTTTTTCCAAAAAGGCCGCTAAGAGCCTCGACAGCGTTTGCAGGAGTGGTTGCTCCTTTTTGTCCTGCGCCGAGCAAAGTTCCGCCCGAGCAACCGAGTTGTGATTTCAGCATTCCCGCGGCAACACCGCCCACATCGGGCACAAATTTAGGATCGGATGCAGTGCCCTGAATCATGAACGGAATTGTTGTGCCGTTTTTACAGTTGCTGTTCTTCCCTGCTCCCGTCGCTGCGCCTAAGACCGAACCTATGCCGTTGCTGGCGTTGCCCATGGCGCCAATCGCGCCTCCCGTTAGCGTCGCGGCCATTTTGAAATCTAGATTGTTCTTTGCGTCCAGCGTGCCGCCACCGGTTAGCGTTCCGAGCGCAGGCAAAATTGCGTTGAAGTTCTCCGCTTGCAAACCGGTCGGAGCCATATGAACGTTCGTGGTGAGCTTTTCGATTTCGAGGTCTTTGCCGGTTTTCAGTCCGGTGAGCGCGGAGATGGGAGCCATTTTCGAACCCAGGTCGAATCCTTCGAGCTTCGCGGCGAAAAGTCCTATGGTGCCGTCCGTGACGAGTTTGTTCGTCGGACCTTTGATATTCAGATTTGTGCTCAGCGTTCCGGCGTTCAGCGATGCTCCCTTCGGGAGATTTACTCCGATTGCGGGCAAGAATCCTTCCAAATCTTTTGCGGGCATGGATTCGCCGTTGAGCTTGACGTCAACGACAGTTTCTTCACCTTTCGATTCATACGTGCCGTTCACGTGCGCGACGGCAGAACCGATTTTCACAGTGGAGGGAGTGATGACGCCGGAATTTTTCTTCAGATCGTATTTTGTGCCGTAATCAATCACAGCGGGAACACCGGCGGGAGAACCCCCTTGCACGAGAAGCGCTTTCGAGAGTTTAAGAGTTCCCTTCGTTTCCGCACTGCCGTTTTGCGAGGCAATTGTGCTATCCAAATCGACGAGGCCACCGAGACCAAGCGAAGGATCGAGAAAGCCGGTGCTGGCGAGATTCAAGGAACCGACGTGGATTTTTGCATCGAGTGGTGTAAGTGCGCTATCCGATTTGTCGACAGGGCCGGCATTGCCATCAAGTTTGAAATCTCCGCCGCCCGGAAGGCTTGCGGAAACAGTGACCGGGAATTTCGAGTTCATGGAAACGTCGCTGGCCGTGACATTCACATGATCGTACGTGCTGCGCTTCTGGGAATTGGTATTGCCTACGATGATTTTTCCGTTTTTCAGTTCGAGTTTTTTTACGGAGATATCTGTAGGGGATGAACTCGAAGAACTTGTCGAAGAATTGGCAGCGACGGGCTTGGATGAGCCACCGATCGAAGAATAGTTCCACACGCCGGCAGGATTACGAAGCAGCGTTACTTCTGGCTCGTCAATGCTGATACCGGTGACATTGAGACTCTTGGAAAAGATCAGAGGCATGATCTCAACGCCAACGCTCAAGGACTTCGCAGTGAGAAAGGGCGAGGGGCTGAACTTGGGGTCGTCGCCGATGGAGAGATTCTTTGCAGTGAGCGATCCCGTAAGAAGCGATAGGCTTAAATCTCCAACTTCGACTTTTCGGCCGAGGGCTTCAGAAGCTTTTTCTTCAATGGTGGGGCGGAATTTGTTGACGGGGATGAGAAACGGGGCAATCAACAGGATGACTACGATTACGACGACGGCGATGAGGGCGATGCGAAGTGTTTTGCCCATAGGAACCTCCGGAAAATTGCGAGCTGGCAAGGGATTCGAGCGGCGCGAGGGATAATACCACAAGGAACGAGGCGCGGCGGCTCAAGGATTATTTTACTGCTGGAGCAAGCGCAATTCGTGAGTGTTGCGAGGAGTAATTGAGCATTTTGATGGATGGAGCAAACCGGCTGCCTGTGAGCCGCGCGCGTAATGATAAACTGAAATCTCGTGGGGCTGTAGCTCAGATGGATAGAGCAGCAGTTTCCTAAACTGCGTGTCGGCGGTTCGACTCCGCCCAGCCCCACCAGAATTGGGCGTAGAATAGAAACCATGATTGGTTCGAAATCGAGATACAACCGCCTTGGCACCGCAATTTCGTGCTTGCTGGCGATTTCCTTTGTTTTTGGATTGTCTTGTGCACCGCTCTGCGCTGGCTCTTCGTGCTTGCCACAAACTACTCTAGTCACGGGCAGCAAAACCCACTGTCACGGAATGTCGGGCCACGGTGAATCCTCTGTATTCGGCGCGAAAAACAGTCCTTGCCAGCTGGCCGATACCGGCGTTGCCATTTTCAGTAAGCCGGGTTTTTCGGTGAAGACGAATTCACCTTCGACCGAAATTCCACAGGCAGCAATTGCAATCCAGGATTTTGCAGCTAGCTCTACAGAAGTTCTATTCTCCAATGGGCCGCCAAGAAACAGTTTTTCGCGCATCGCTCCGCTAATTCTCCGCGTCTGATTTTTTGGCTGCTTGGCACCCTGTTCTTCGCCACGCACATTAATTCTGAAAATAGAAAACAACCACATCTACATCCCTTTTCGTGAAGGGACTGGATCCATTTTCAAACACAAGAATCAAAACTGATATGGAGCGCAGATTCAGGAGAAAACGGTTATGGGCAATTCGCGGCGAAACTTTTTTAGAAATGCGGCGGTGTTTGGGACGGGGCTGTTCGGCTGGAGCGAGGCCTTGCGTGCACAAACTCGCGCGCTTGTATCCGGGCAGAAGGCCGGGCAGACAAAGCACGATGACTCAAGCCGCAACGGGCCGCCCATTCGCATGATCACTCCAGACGCCGGCGATTTGCCGTTCGAGATGGAAGGCGCGACGAAAGTATTCCATCTCGTTGCTGAACCGGTGAAACGGACAATCGTGCCGTGGAAGACGCTCGACGTTTGGGGCTACAACGGAAGTTGCCCTGGGCCGACGATTCAGGTGCAACAGGGCGATCGCGTGCGCGTCGTTTTCGAAAATCACCTACCAGAGAGCACGTCCATGCATTGGCATGGACTTGAAGTGCCTATCGAACAGGATGGCGTTCCGTGGATCAGCCAGAAGCCGATCGCGCCCGGAGAAAAATACGTCTACGAATTTACGGTCCATCAGGAAGGAACATTTTTCTATCACGCGCATAGCGCGATGCAGGAAATGATGGGGCTGATAGGATTTTTTATCGCGCACCCAAAAGAGGAATTTTCGCCTCGCGTGGATCACGACTACGGAATCGTTTTACAGGAATGGGCCGTGCTGCCGTCGAATTCCGTGCCTAACAGTGCTTCGATGGAATTTAATTGGCTGACATTCAACGGAGTTTCTGCGCCCCTCACCACACCGCTTCTCGCGCGACTTGGCAGCCGTGTGCGATTGCGCATCGTGAATCTCGGAATGGACCATCATCCGATTCATCTACATGGTAATCAGTTTGTCGTCACTGGCACGGAAGGCGGGCGCGCGCCGCAATCCACCTGGTATCCGCTGAATACGGTTCTTGTTGGCGTCGCTCAGGCAAGAGTCGTTGAGTTCGAAGCCAAATATCCCGGCGACTGGATGATTCACTGCCACCTGCCGCATCACATGATGAATTCGATGATGGATTTACTGCGCGATCGGCAAATTTCCACCGCAGATCTGACGGAAGAATCGGCTATGCAGCAGATGCAGTCGCTGGCTTCGAGCGCGAAGTTTGCTCACGTGCATCCTTCGCCTGTCGCGAAAGATGCGCAAAACACGCCGGGATTTCCGCAAGACGCATTTATGGAAATGGGCATGGATGAGCTGGTGCAAAAGCCGGAAACGCGGGGGCTGCCGAAAAACTGGAGCGCGGGAATGATGGGCATGATGACGATGGTTCGCGTCTTACCCTATGAAAAATACGAAGAGATTATGCGAATGAAGAGCAAGCCGACTTCGCAGGAGAGCGAGCACCACCATGAATCGTAAGATGCTTCGCGTACTTGCAAACATTGTGATCTCATCCATTTGCATCGTTGTGCTTTCCTCTGCGGCGTTTGCTCAGGAACCGTCCATGCCTGCGATGCAAATGCCGGCGCAGGAAAACGAAATGCACCATCATGCGGGTCAACCAGACGAGGTTGCGTTTCCTCGATTCGGCTTTGCACAAAAAGATCCGAATCAAAAATTGTTCACGCTTGAAGACGCCCAGCAAACTGCTCGAGCGAAAAATCCGACGCTGCGCCAAGCGGAGGCAGGCATTCGCGTCGCAAAAGCGCGGCAACAACAGGCAGGCTTGCTGCCGAATCCGATTGTCGGCTATTCAGGCGATGAAATCCGGGGCGGCGAAACCGGCGGAGGCAAGCAAGGATTCTTTGTTGAACAAAGAATTGTGACTGCCGGAAAGCTCGGCAAGAGCCGTGCGGTATTTGCAAAGGACACTTCCCTTGCGGAGATCGAAGCGGAAGAACAGAAGATCCGCGTGGAGACTGCGGTCAAAATGGTGTTCTATCGCGTCCTTGCGGCGCAGGAGCTTGCGGACGTCCGCGCGCAACTTGCGCGCATTGCCAACGAAAATGCCATCACGGCAAAAAGGCTGGGCAACGCCGGCCAGGCCGATGAAACGGAAGTTCTCGAAGCAGAACTTGAGGCACATCGACTCAATCTCGCCGAGCGAATGCAAGAAAACACCTTGCGTGAGGAATGGCGGTCTTTGTCGGCAGCGATGGGCGATCCGGAAATGGAGCGCATGACCGTAAGTGGAAATCTCGAACAAGGCTGGCCGCAGCTTTCGGATCAGGAAGTTCTCGATGCCATCAGTAGAAATAGCCCCGCGGTTCGAATTGCAGATGCGACGGCTGCACGAAACAGCGCAGAACTGATTCGCGCGCAGCGGGAAGCAATTCCCGATTTGCGCTTGCGAGGCGGATTGGAATACAACAATGAACTGATCGGAGCTGTTCCGCACGCAACTGGATGGGAAGGCACGGCGGAAGTGGGAATAGAAATTCCGATCTTCAATCGCAATCAAGGAAATATTGCCGCCGCGCGAGCGGAAGGGGAGCGCGCCGAAGAAGAAAAACGCCGCATCGCGCTTACACTGCGCGAACGGGCAGCGACGGTGCTTGATCAATATTCAAATGCACGCTTGATGGTCGAGCAGTACCGCGCCGAAATCCTTCCCCGTGCGAAAAAAGCATTTACCTTAATGAATCAGCGCCACGGAGAAATGCTGGCGTCTTTTCCACGCGTGCTGGAAACACAACGCAGGCTTTTCGAATTGCATGCGGAATATGTCGTGGCGCTTGAAAATCTATGGACGAACGGAATCGCACTGCAAGGCTACTTATTGACCGATGGACTTGAAGCACCTGCGCGGCCGGGCGAAATGGATCGCCCGATCCGCGAAACAAACGTTCCCATGCCGGAGCGGACGATGAGTCCGGAGCTTGGCTCACCGCGGCCCTAGGCCAATCGCGGCAGAAACTCAGATTGCGATGAGTCTGTCGAGTTCGTTGCTGACGTCCGGAGCGGTGCGGTCCCAATAGTGTGTGTGCGCGCCTAAACCAATACAAGCATCCAAACGCTGAGCGCTGACCAACGAAGCGTGATCGGGAAAAGTATCGGCCGTGATTGGGTCCGGATATGCGCCCACATTGTCAGCTCCAGCGGTGCGTCCAAACACATCGTTTGTCCAAATGGAGCGGCCGACATAATCTCCACTGCGATAGAAATTGACCCAGTGCTTCACGCGCAATTGCGCTGGCAAAGGGGGAGTCCCCGCAGGTATTGGCGCACCGGGTTGCGTCGCGGGCCACGAAATTCCAGAATCTTCGGGAACTTCGCGAATCCACCTATATAGATGTGGGAAGAATCGGCTCAGAAGTTGCCGCAGCGGACAGCCCATCGAAAAGAAGTAAATCGGCAGGCCTTCCGATTCCGGGCCCGCAAACGCAAAATGCGTAAGCCCTGGCATGCAACCCGAATGGAGATAGCGAAGCAGGTCGGCGGTAATCAAAGATCCAAGGCTGTGCGCGACAACCACAATGTGGTCGTACGAACGGCTGCCGTCTTCTTCCCGGCACGAATGGATGTGGCGCAGGAGCGAAACGTACCGTTCGGCGATTAGAGCGCGCGGTGTTGCATTTACCGGTGTTGTGCGCAGGTAAGTGTCCACATCCAGAATCGTATCCAGTACGGCGCTAAGATACTTCACCAAGATTCCCGCGAGAACCACAGCGGAGCCCGCGATCAATCCGCCGGCCGTCAGCAACTGTGTTTCTCCTTTGGCCATGAGCGGGAGCGTGTAGAAAAAGAGCAAGAACGTTTCGCGCGGCGAAGGCAGCTTGTAATATTCCCAGATTGCGTACACCGTAAATGCGAGTGGAACGGCAAACACCGCGGTCCAAATCAGCAATATCGTCCAACGAAAATTCCGAAAACCTCCGGACAACCAATTGCCAAGCATTCTGGCTGGACCATTGGTTGCGCTTCGTGCGGGAGAACCTTCGAAGTAAGCGGAAGGCAGAATAATCAGTCCAAGCAGCACAAATCCTACCGCCGCAAGGCTTATCGTGACAATCATCCCCGGCGGCGCAGATTGCACGATGATTCCCTCCAGGATTCGCTTGGCGGAGTGAATCGTGTGTTGTTGTTCCTGTGAACTAGGCGATGCCCCGGCACGCTCCTGGGGAGAACAGTTTTGCCGCTCTTGCACGCAGGTGATAAGCGCCCTCGTACCCTGTGGACTCAACACAACCCATTGAAAACCTCGAGGCACGCGAATTATCTCCGGAGCGGCGTCCTTGTACAGATCAACGCGTGAATTCACAAATTTGTACGCAGCGCTCCCCGTAAAAACGGCCAGCAGCAGGATCAGCAGTGCGGGAATCGCCATGGCAAAACGCGCTGTCCGAGCAGTGGCGCGAGTCCGAGCCAATGCTTCCTGCTTGTCTTTTTGCAAAGAGAGCCTGACCCTGCAAATGCATTCCATCAGGAACGTAAAAGCAGTGAGCAGGACGAACAGGAATACGAGAATGCGCAGCAAAAGGAATACATATTGAACGAGGAGAACTGAAGTCGTCGCCAGAGCGATCGCATCGCACGCGCCGCGGCTATAAAGAATTACAAAAAACGCGAGCGTGACTAGCCCGATAAAAAATGCACCGGTTTCCTTTGCCCCGCTTCGCACCTGGTCGTATTTCAAGAATATCCAGTAGGAGACAGCCGCACCAATGATCCACCACTCAACCACGAGCACGACCGGCGCCGCCGTTGCGTACCGCTTCAAAAACCAAATCAGCGCCGCGCCGGGTAATACGAACGGCACGATCCAAAACCACCAACTCTTTGAACCAAGCGGCGGTTTCCACCTCAAGGTTGCGAACACTAGGCTGAAAAGTCCGGCTACACACACCAAGCCGCCACCAAGAATTGCGCGCGTAGTATCGCCTGTTAAATGCAGGGGCAGAGGGGCGAGCGCTACTCCGTAAATCAGAACCAGCAAAGGCAATACGGCCAGCGAAAGCACGCGCGTGGCGTACGTGTACGAACGCAAGTACAGAAACCAATCGAGCTTGCCAAGATTTTCAAATGAGGCGTGGTCCAGTGCGAGTCTGCCGAGACTGACCAGATGCAATAACAATTGATAAAACGAAAAAAGAAATCGCACGAGCGAATTATTGGGGCGTGCCAAATCAGCCCAATACATTTCATAAACATGTACTTCCTTCTTTGACGCCTCTTTGGAGGCCATACGGCACCCATCGTGACGCCAGGTCGTGTAGCTGTTTTCCTTGTCGTCTCCCTCGAATTCTTGCAACTGAATGTTCATGAACTCCGTGGCAATATCAATTTTTCGTGCGCTCTCTTCGCGCTCACGCAGGTGCGTTTCGGATTCACTGCCCCGGCCGAACCAGCCGCTCAGCTTATAGAATTCCTGAAAGACCCCGCGGCGCTCGTCGAAAACCGAGCCAACTTTCATCCCGGCTTCCGCCTTCTGTCTCGCAAACTTGGAAGGGTCAGACTCTTGAAACGGATTTTGAGCGGGCGGCAAAGCAATCTGCACCTGTTTCAATGAAAACGAAGTGTAGCGATTGTGGGATGAACCGGTTTCATTCGTATTCAGACCGGCTAGCAGGTCGGTTACGGCTTGCGCTGTTGCTCCAGATTCATGGTGGCCAACGCCATGAATGGCAATAACGGCCACACGTTTTTCTTTGATTGGCACAGACCCCTCCGGGGACTAATTCGCTCAATGGGCTCTGCGTAGGGGAGAACTACGGTGCGGGTACGTTATCGAAACGTACCGCAAATGGCAACGAGCTTTTTCCTTACGTGACCGTAACCTCCCCAATTCCGCAGACTTGGCCGGGGGCTTGGCGAGTGCGAAACACTGGTACTCCGGGCGGATTGACCGCCTGAAATTTCGCTGGGTACTGTCGGGAATAGGGCGTAGTGGTGTCTGTCCGCATGAAGCATGGCGGCAGAACGGTTCGGGGACAATTCACCGTGTAAGCGGCATCCCCAGCAGCTATTCCTTTTTATTTGAAATGGTTACGATCACCAAAGCCGGACGTTACGAAATCCAGAGCGAGCTGGGACGCGGCGCTATGGGTGTCGTTTATAAAGCCGTTGATCCCGTCATTGGCCGCACCGTCGCCGTCAAGACATTGCGCCTTTCGGAAGAAGGCACTGGCCTTTCCCGCCCGGAACTTCTCAATCGCTTCCAAACGGAAGCACGCGCAGCGGGACTTCTCACACACCCAAACATCGTCGTTGTTTTTGACGCCGGTGAAGAAGACGGCCTCTACTACATCACGATGGAATTAGTGGAAGGCAAGAGCCTGCAAGGTTTGCTTGATGCAGGACAGGCTTTTCCGCTGGCGCGTGTGTTGCGCATCATGGAGCAAACTTGCAGCGCGTTGCAATTTGCACACGAACGCAACATCGTTCACCGCGACATCAAGCCTGCTAACCTGATGCTCACAGCCGATGACACTGTAAAGGTCACTGACTTCGGCACGGCAAAAATTTTGCAGTTCGGCACAGTGCAACAAACCGCACACGTGATGGGCACGCCGAGCTACATGTCCCCGGAACAAGTAAAAGGACGCGTCGTGGACGGTCGCAGCGATATTTTTTCGCTAGGCGTAATGCTCTACGAAATGGTCACCGGCGAGAAACCCTTTCCAGGGCAGAACATTACGACGGTCATCTACAAGATCGTCAACGAAGATCCCGTTCCTCCGCGCACGATTGATCCTTCGATTCATGCCGGTTTGAGCGCAGTCATAATGAAAGCTCTCGCGAAAGAACCCTCCGCGCGCTACCAGACCTGCAAGGAAATGCTTGAGGATTTGAAGAATTATCGCTCTCTGTCCGCGATGGAAAGCCCAACTTCAACAGTTGCAATGAGCGGCTCTCCCGACGCAACAATTGCGACTTCCAAATCGCTCCTGCCCCGCCCTGATGAATTGCAAGCAGCACACACTGCGCGTTCGCTTCAGGCCCGCGCAGCAACTCCATCTCAAACTCCCGCAATTCGTCGAACTGGCGTGATCCAGCCACCGGAACCGGAACGCAAGAGCAGCCCCATCTGGAGCATTTTGCTCGGCCTGATTCTCGTCGGTGTCATTGTGTACGGATATAGAAAAATCAAGCCTGTCTTCGACGATGCGCGCCAGCAGAATCAGATTCAACGCTCAACGCCTGGTGGTCAGGATCCGCAATCAACACAGCCAGACAATGGTTCCTCTCCGGCCGGAACCACGCCGGACAATTCGGAGCCTCCTGCAATCGCAAATCCTGCGCCGGAAAGGAAGCCAGAGACCGCGGCATCCAAGTTCCCTGCTGCTAACGCTTCAGGCGGCAATACTGGCCTAACTCCCGTCGCTGCGGAATATAAAGGACGAATCGAGGAAGCGGCATCCGAAAAAAGAATTGGCGGCAAACTAAAAATTCACGGCACTGGAAACACACTCACCCTATCCGGAAAACTTCATCCAGCGGAACACGGTGAACTCTTAAAATTTCTGAAGAACGCTCCGGCAGGTGTGCAGGTTGTGGACGACATTCAATATGACGACACAACCGTGAACTCCGGCGGCAACGTGGAACCGAGCTCTCATCCCGTTCCGACTTCCGGCCATGGTGCAATTCACATCCTTACGAATGTGATCGGCGCAACTGCGGTCGTCACGGGCGATTACAACACCCGGCAGCAATGCGAAACCCCTTGTAGCTTTTCGAATCTTTATCCTGGTAGTTATAACCTCGAAGTGAGGAAAAGCGGCTTTCAACCGACACAGACCGCTTTGCAGGTTCGCGCGGGGCAAACGCTCGATCAAAAAATCAATTTGGAGCCGACCGCGATGGGGCTCCACATCACTTCGCGACCCGCCGGTGCGGACGTCTTTATCAACGGCGACAAACAGTCCGGCCAAACTCCTTTGACGATTCCTCTTGCACCCAACACGTACAATCTGGTTTTACGCTTGCAGGGTTACGAGCCTCACTCCGAAACGATTGCCGTCAAGGAAAACGCGCAGGCGCAAGTCAACGTTGAGCTAAGAGAAAAATCTTCGCACATTGCCTGGGCACAAGTGGACACGACACCAGCAGGCGCGACAATCGTTGTAGATGGTGTTGACACGGGCAGGCAGTCGCCAGCCAGGGTCGAAATAACTGCAGGCATTCATACCATAGCCCTGAGGATGGACGGATTCCAGATCTCCCGCCGGTCAGTCGAGGTTACTGAGGGTGGAACCGTCGCGGTCAACGAAAAACTGCGCCCGAAGTAGTAGCATTCAGATCAACCTCGCCACCGCAAAAACTGTCAAAACAGGCGTAAACTGTAACAATTTGTTACAATAGAAAGACTGTAGTTCTAGAACCATTCGAATATTCTATTGTAAACAAAGCACTTATTTCGAACAAAAAGAGGAAGGTGGCTTGCTCGCTTCTCTATCAGGGTGCCTCTACCCAATTGGGTGAAAAGAGGCCACCGTCGTTCGATCCTTGCACAGGTAAGGGCAGGCGAACGGCAATCGATTGTGGAAGCTGGTGAAAGACTTGGTTCTGAGGGCGATTGCCAATTCGAAAGAATCTGAGGACTTCAAGGCGAAGCTTGCCTCAGCGCCTACTGCTCCTGTTGGTCCTTCGCCCGTTCCTGTCGCACCCAGTGTCGTTTCCCCGTACTCCCCTTCTGAGCCGACTGCGCGTGAAGTTCAACAGTGTTTGAAAGATTTTCAGATCTTGCTTCGTTCGGAACGCCTCTATCAACGCAATCACCCGCGGGTGCTGGAAAGCCTCGAATGCGCTTATGAGCAACTGCGCTCTTTTGCCTTCGCAATGAATGGCATTGCCCTGCGGATCGAACGGAACAGCATCATCATGCCGAAGCTCAGCGAAGCCCCTTTGCCGGATGTTCGCGGCGAACTTCAGGCGCTCGCCATCGAATTGCAGCGCGCGGGCATCCAAGTTTTGGTCTTCGAACGCCGGTTTCATGTAGGCGAACTGGACACGCTCGCTCAGCTCATTAAGACAGCCTTGCTAAAATCGGAGGAGTCTTCCAACAAGAAGAACAGCACTTCCTGGTGGACTGCGAAGCTCCTGGAGCACGGCGTGGAAGGGATTCAAATCAACACGCAGACGGAACGAAAAGTGGACACGGTATTGGCGAGCCTGATTGCTGCGCTCGTGGCATACGGCGGAAATTCGCCACGAGAAAATGCCGATGCGCCGATTTCGCTTCCCAACCTTGAAGACTTGAGCGCTGCGCTTCGCTTGCTGGCTCGGCTCACTCCGCCACTCGAAGCGGCACGCGGTCTGTCGCCGGAAGATGCAGCACGCGCGATTCACGGCGCGCTGGAAGCCGCTAGCCGGGATACCGTGCACATGCTGCTGAGCGCGGTTTCGCAGCACGGTCCTCGCGAAGCGGAAAAACCGCAGCCATATTTACAGCGTCTTTCGGAAAACCTCGTCCTAGAATTTCTCGGCGCGGAGTTCAGCGCCGGCCAGCTTACCGCCCAGTTGGTTCGCGCAACGATTTACAAACTGGCGGACGTCCTCGTCACAGCCGGAACCTACAGCGGCCCGCACTCTTCGCAGCACTTTTCGTCGGTGGCTACAGCGTGGGCTTCGGAAAAACATCGCGAAAAATTGGTGGAGCGATTCTGGATTGAATTGCCGCCGCGCGAAAAATCATCAGTGTTCCGGGGACCGGATGTCTGGTGCGTTCCCGTCGCGGCCTTGCGCCAGACGCTCTCGCAACTTGCGGATGCCGGCGTGGACGCTCCGCGCCGCGAAGCACGAAACATTTTGCTGAATTACGCGCGCCGTCTGGAAGTGGAAGACGCCGCTGCCCGCCGTGAAGTTGCCGCTGGGCTGAACGAGCTTTCACCAATCATCGAATCGCTCTGGCCAAATCAATTCCCTGAAGACTTGAGCCGCGGCGCACTGACTGCACTCGAAAAAGAATCCATCCCGGAGACTGCGGCGTTGCTTGCCGCATTCCTGGAAACGCTGGGCCGCATTGCGGTGACACGCGGCGACTTCACGGGCCTCGAAAGCATTTTGGTCGGTCTGGAGAGAACTCCCCGCGAACCGCAATTCGCTCACATGCAGGCGCTCGCGCAGCGACTCGTTGCGCAGGACCGTTGGCTGCTGCTTATTGACGCGGCCTTGGCCAATCGCGCGCTTGATCCGGCTCTCCCTCGCTTGCTACAACGCGATCCGGAGCGCCTCCTCGATCGTCTCACGTTGCTTCTTACGGACCCGCGCGGCTACGAATTTCTCCCCGCTATGTCTCGATTGCTTCGCGCGATTGGCGTTCCCGTCTTGAATTTGCTCGAAACACGGCTCTATGAAGCACGCCGCCAGCGCGTGAGCGCCGCGATCAAACTACTCGCAGTTGCCGATCAGGAGCGTCTGCTTCGCGGATTGGCGCGTGCACTCGCAAGCTGGGAATGGAATTTGCAAGATCTTGCGGTTAGCGAACTTTCGCGGCCGGCAAATGCTGCATCGTCGCAAAGCGCAGCTTTCGTTTTTTCAGCCATTCTGGCCGACGCCCACCCGCTCGTAGTTCCGATGATGATCGACCAGATCGGCCTGGCAATGGAATCCACTGCCGTGCCCCAAATGATGGAAATTGCCGCCGGCGAGCACGACATTCTGCGCGACCAATTCGTGCGCATCAAAGCCATTGAAGCGCTTGGCCGCATGCGCGCCACGGAATCCTGCGAATTGCTCCGTACCCTGGCGGAAAAGCGCGAAGGTCTGACTTACGCCGAACCCGCAGGGCTTCGTGCTGCCGCGGAAGATGCTCTGGCGCTCATTGAGAACAGGCCCACCTCGGCCCGTGTGCGCGCGGCATTCGAATCCGCCGCGCAATCGAGCGCCAACTTCGTGGTTCCGCGCCGCTATGCCCGCATTCCTCTGGAATCTCCTTTGCGCGCTCAAATTGAGCAGGGCGCAGCGGGCCTTGCTCGCGTGAAGACGATCAGCCTCGGTGGCGCATACCTCGAATCTCCCAAGAAACTCAACGTTGGCGATTCCATCAAGCTTGAGGTTCGCGCCGGCCTCCGTAAGATTCACTTCACCGCAGTCGTCCGCAACATCGGTCCAGACGGCAATGGCGTGGAATTCGTCCACATGAAAGACGAAGACCGCGAAAAACTTCGCAAGCTCGTCCAGCGTCACTTGCAGTTCTAATCCCACCTCTCTTCCTCTACCCGTTTGGAATTTGGATACACTCCTTCCTTCTGCCGCGTTTGCCAACCCCTGTTTGTGCAATAACTGAACTTCGGCTGCAAACCAGTTGACGTGACAAGAGAAGCCGAGTATTCATTCTCTTGTCGCTTAGCGCGGTCATCACCGCCACCGCTAGGGGTAGCGGGCGATTCTGAAGACAAACTCGGAGGCTCCTATGGGACGCAGGCAGTATCTGTGCGCATGGATTTTGCTCGTCATGATGATTCTGGGCTCGGCGCGAATAGCCGCAGCGCAGAACACCGCCTCTCTTTCCGGAACGGTCATGGACCAACAGGGTCTGGCCGTTCGGAATGCCAAAATCACTCTCACTAGCAGCACCACCGGCGCCGAGCGCAGTGTCACCTCCAACGAGGATGGCCGCTACACCTTCGTCAGCCTTGCCCCGGGCAGGTACAAAATGGCCGTGGATGGCGGCGCAAATTTCGGCCTTTATAAAAACGAGAGCCTTAGCATTGCAGTCGGTGACAACGCGACGTTCGATCCGCAGCTGCAATTACGCGGCGTGCAGCAGACCGTCACCGTCACAAGTGAAACGGCCAATATTGAAACTTCCAAAACGGAAGTCTCGGATTCGATTCGCGAAACGCAGATCAATTCTCTGCCCATCAACGGCCGCAACTACATCAATTTCACGCTGCTCGATTCGAAGACAACTCGTGACGTTTCTCCCACTATCGGCCCTGCACCCAACAGCGGTCTCAATGTCAGCGGAGCGCGTGCCCGTTCAAATCAGGTAACCGTTGACGGCGCCGACGCCGTAGACAATTCCGTAAACGGCATTCGCGCTACGGTATCGCAAGAAGCCGTTCAGGAATTTCAATTGATTCTCAGCAATTACAACGCGGAGTACGGACGCGCCACGGGCGGCGTCATCAATATCGTGACCAAGAGCGGCGGCAACGATTTCCACGGCGACGCTTTCGGCTTCTTTCGCAATAAAGCTTTCCAGGCGCGTAACGCTTTTTCTGGTCAAGTAGATCCCACCACAGGCGATCTTGTGCCAACTAAGCAGGGTTTCACCCGCGTGCAGACTGGCCTCACGCTCGGCGGCCCAATCCGTAAAGACAAAACTTTCATTTTCGGCTCGTACGAATACACACAACGGGAAGAGACCGGCTTTTCCAGCATTGGCATCGGCAATTTCGGATTGACCACGGGACTTGTTCCCTGCGTTCCCGTTCCTCTCAGTCTGACTGGTGGCGCGACGGGACAACTCGCGTTTTATCAAGCGGCCCTGGGCGCCCTCACGGGCAATGGCGCTGCGTGCACGAACGCGAATCCGGCGATTCAAGCTCAGATTAGCGGCCTCACAAAAGCTGCAGTCATCACCGGGGCCGGTTCCAACGTCGCATTGAACGGCGACTTGAACGTAAACGCGGATGGAACGACTGTGCCCCTTTCCGCCGTGCTTGGCATTCCCGGAGCATTAGGCTCAAAGTTTTTTCCAATTCCCGTCGATTGTCCCATTGGCACGCAGGTGAACAGCGTCGTCTGTTTGCCGGTCGGACCAAATGCTGCCGCGGGAGTCGGAACGGGGCTCGTACCTCTTCCACCTTCCTACGTCGGTCTGAATTCTCTACGCGGGAACTTTCCAGCCACGGAAAAAACCAGTCTGTGGTCCGCGCGTCTCGATCAAAACTGGAACAGCAATAATCACTCGTTCCTGCGCGTAGGCGTTTCTCCTTCGCTTGTCACAGGAATTCAGTCCACATCGCAGAACCAGGTGTTCGGACAGAACGCTGGCACGCGCGTCGGCTTGAATCAGGTTCGCGACTTCAACGTAACCTTCCAGCACGATACGATCGTCGATCCCACTGTCGTCAACCAAGCGCGCTTCCAGTTTGCGCGCCGCGGTTTGCACTTTGGATTTTCTCCGCTGCCTGGCGGCGATCAAATCGGCGTTAACATCCCCGGTTTTGCCTATTTCGGCCGCGAGCCGTATTCCACAGTCGACCGCATCGAGCGCCGCTACCAATTTACAGACGTGGTTGAAAAGACCTGGGGCAAACACGACTTCAAGTTCGGCGGCGACGTCAATTTCATTCAGCTTCGCTCCGCCAAACAACAAATCTTCGAATTGGATTTCGGCGGCGACGTGAATTTTGGTGGCCTCTCGCTCTTCGGCGCGGGTGTTCCCGCAACTAACGGCGCGCAGTCGTATGGCTTGGGCGTTCCGACCACATACATTCAAGGAATCGGCAATTCCAACCAGCCTTTCGACAACATCCCCATCGGATTTTTCGCGCAAGACACCTGGAAGATGACGAAAAAGCTTACGGTGAATTACGGCGTTCGCTACGACGTGGAAATCACGCCGCTCTTTAGCCCGGCAACGGCTGTCAACGCCGCTGCGGAAAAAGCGCTTGGCGTCGTCGAAGGAATTCCGCGGGACTACAACAACGTTTCGCCGAGGCTTGGCATTGCCTGGGATCCTCGCGGCGACGGCAAGACCGTCGTTCGCGTCGGTTACGGTCTCTTCTACGATCATCCTCTGCTGGCGGTCGCGTTTGACTCCGTTACCGCTGACGGCGGCCGTTCCGTTCAATTACTCTCGGCAGGAGGGACACCCTCCGCTTGTGGCTTGCTTCCTGCGCCCGCCCCCGCAACCTGTGGCGCTGGGTTCGACACGCCAGCAAACCTGAACGGTTCCTCGATCTTTCAAGGCGCTCTCAATGCCAGCTCGATCTATCCGGCGTTCCCAACGTCCTTGACGCTGGGCTATTTGCCGAATCAACAGCGCTTTGATCCGTTTGCCGCCGGTTCGCTCTTTGCCAATCAAAATTATTTGAACGCTGGCTTCCCATTGCCGATTCTTCCGTTCACACTTCCCGTAAGCGCCAAATTCAAATACGGCTACGCGCAGCAGGGAAACCTCACCATCGAACATGAAATCGCCGGCTCGTGGAAAATGAGTGTCGGCTATCAATACACGCGCGGCAGTCACTTGAACCGTCCCGTGGATGTCAATTCCACAGATCCTCAGCTGCTGGCGCAGAATGCGTTCAACGCGGCGGCTTCGGGGCTAAGTGTCAGCAATCCGGTTACGGTTGTCGTTCCCTCCGGCACAGCGAACACATGCGTCAATCAGGGAACAGGCAGCATTTTCCTGATTGCCCCTGGAGCGTTGGGTCAGGGCTTCGCCGCTCCGAACTGTAACCCCGCAGCAGCTGTCGGCTTTGTTGGTACGCCAGCCTTCTTTAACTTCTTCCGGCCATCTGGCCCGAACCCGTCCTTTGCCGCTGCCGTACCTGGTGGTTACGCCACTCAGGTTGGGCTCGCCCATGCTGCGGGATATCCAATTGGCATTGGCGTTCCCATCCCTTTTAACAGCGTGGACGCGCAGCTTTCCGACGCAAGCTCCTGGTATCACGCGCTGACCGTGAACGTCGAAAAGCGCATGTCAAAAGGCTTCGAACTCTTCTCCAGTTACACCTGGTCGCATTCTATCGACGATGGAACGGACTTGCAGTCCACCCTCGAACCGCAGGACAGCCGGTTCCCGTTCCTCGAACGCGGAAATTCCGTAAACGATCAACGCCATCGCTGGGTGACCAGCGCAGTGTTCCAGACGGCCGCTGCGCGAGGCGGCGACAGCGCCTGGAAACATTTCCTCGGCGGCTTCACACTTTCGCCCATCATCGAAGTTTCTTCGGGCCGCCCGTTCAACGTCATCACTGGTACAGACACGCGCTTGGACCTCGGCGCTTCGCAAGCGAGGCCCTCCGTCGTGTCTAGCGGCGGCACGACGTCGCCGTTCATTTCCGGCGTCCAGTTTGGCCCTGCTGATCTTTGCCTCACGAATAGCGGCTCAACGTTCTCGGTTCCGGGTGTTGCCCCACCCGCAGGTTGCGATGGCACGCTTGGCCGCAACGCATTCACTGGACCGGGCTTCTTCCAGATTGACCTGCGTATCGGGAAGGAAATTCCTCTTGGCGAACGCTTGAAGCTCAACCTCATCGCGGACGGTTTCAACTTGCTTAACCGCACGAACGTAGCGGCGGTCAACCAACTCTGCGACCCAACCGCTGGTGCAACCTGCTTCGCTGGCCAACCAACTGCGGCCTATGATGCGCGCCAGTTCCAGCTCGCTTTGAAGCTCGTCTGGTAGCGAGCACCGAAGCGAATATTCTCTGGGCTCCCGGTCTCAATCGGGAGCCCTTATTTTTTTGAGCCGTGTTTTCAGAACCGCGTGATGCGAGTAAAGTAGATGGAAAGTTTCGTAATATTTTTTCGGAGATCGAATGACGCCATTTCTTATCGCGGGCTTGATCGTGGTTGCCGCGCTCGTTGTCTGGGTTGCAATACAAAATTCTCATGGGCAACGCCGCGCACAAGGCGTCGAATCGCAAATGAGTGAATTACGCCGCGACTTGCAAACCATGGCTACAGCGCAAGCCCAGAGTGCTGGTCAAATTGCCTCGATAGGTCAATCCGTGACACAACGGCTTGATAGCGTCACAAAAACTCTTCAGGACGGAGTCTCGCAGTCCGCGCAAATCGCTGCGCAATCGCAGACCAGTATGGTCGAGCAACTGAAGAATTCGCAGCAGGCGCTGGGCGACATTCAAAAACAGCTAGGCGCCGTGCAGCTTGCGGGGAGTCAAATGTCGCAAACCGCTCAAACTCTCCAAAGCATTCTTGGCGGCGCAAAAACGAGGGGAACTCTCGGTGAGGTTACCCTGGAGCGATTGCTCGAAGATTGCCTTCCCCGCGATCGTTACGAACGCCAATACCGTTTCCGCAGCGGAGAAATCGCAGACGCAGTCATTCACCTGCGGGATCTTATGCTTCCGATCGATTCGAAATTCCCGCTCGACGCATATCGTCGCATCGCCGAAGAAGGCGAAGAAGCTCGCCGTGCTTTTGCTACCGCCGTGAAGAACCACGCCGACGTTATTTCAAAAAAGTACGTTCTACCGGACGAAGGCACGCTGCCGGTCGCGTTAATGTTCGTCCCAAGCGAGACCGTCTATTACGAACTGCTGATGACCTCCGACGCAAAATCGCTGCCGCTCGATGAATATTGCCGCACAAAAAATGTTGTCGCAGTTTCACCGAACACTCTTTACGCCCATCTTCAGGTGATCCTGATGGGCCTTCGCGGCATGCAAGTCGAGGAAAACGCCAAGCACCTCCAGGCGAGTCTCGCGGGGCTGCATTTGCAACTGGAAAAATTTTCCGAACCTTTTGGGAAAATCGGCACCCATCTCAAGAATGCAGCGCAGAGCTATACCGAATCGGAAAAGCGATTGGACAAAGTGGAAGGAACTCTCGGCTCCATGCTGGGGGTGAATTCAGCCGTTCAACTCGAACTGCCTTCAGACGAAAGCCCTTTGTTGCCCGGAGTGAATAAACAGTCCGCTTAACGCACAGGTCTCGCCATCACTGGCACAAGCCGAATCGAAATCAAGAAGTTTCCGCGCTTTTTCCCTGTCACCTGGAATTCCGCGCTGTTTTCCGGCGCGCCTGAGCTATACACCCTTGCAGGATTCCCTCCTTCGAGATCCGCAATGTCCGGCGCAAGGTTCCGCGCCTCCAGTTGAATTTTTTCCTGCGTTCCCGCCACGCCTACGCGCAACGTCCGCTTCTGTCCCGGCTGCAACGGCGAAGTATCCGCCTCAAGTTTGAGCACTACAAAAAGCATTTTGAACTGCGCTGGCTCCTGTTTGCCGCAAGCGACGGAAACTTCCGTAAACCCCGTTGGAGGTTCGAGCGGAGGCAACACCGTCAGCGCGTTCGGTGAGGCGGCAAGCACCAGCGCTGCCTGGCCATTGATGGTTACTTGGTTTTTGTCTGCATCGCCGCAAAACCCAGTGCCAGTCACTTCGAATCGATCCAAAACCGATGCGACGCGAGGAGCAGACTCAATAATCGTCCCGCTTGGTATCGCTTGCGCTGGCAAAATCGCTGTCGCCACTCGTCCCTGCCGCCCCGCAATCGAAGCGTAAAGCGCTCCCGGATTGAGCGGCGCTACAAATAGTGCGCGACCGGTCGTATCCGTCGTTACTTTGTCGCCGTTCGAAAATTGAATCGTCACGCCCGGTGTCAACCGCCCGTTTACATCGAGTACGGCAAGCGTCGCGCGTTCTCCGGAAATCATCCGCCGCGGCACCAGCAAAATTCGTGCCCCGGCGGCGGACGGCGCCTGTTGGGCATCCGCCGCCGAGCAAAATACAATCGCAAGCAGGCCAAAGCCCGCGCCGGTTACCCGAAAAATTCTTTTTCCTCTCAGGATTTCACCGCCACGCGATACACCTGCGATTCGACAAATAATCGAAACAACTCAGAGTCCACTTCTTCTTCCTTCACACACAATCTCAAAATATCCAGCGCTCGGTCTGTCGGTACTGCTTTCTTATAAGGCCGGTCCGTCGCGGAAAGCGCGTCAAAAATATCGCAGATCGTCATTATCTTCGTCTGCACAGGAATCTCGGAGGAGTTCAATCCGTACGGATAGCCTTTCCCATTCAACTTTTCATGATGCGCTTTCGCAATCTCCGGGATTTTCTTGTATTCCTGCGTCCACGGAATCTGCGCCAGAAACTGAAAGCTGTGCACCACATGTGACTCGATCTCGCGCCGTTCACCTGGAGCCAGACTGCCTCGCGGGATTGAAAGCAATTGCACTTCGTCCGCCGTTAGATACGGCCGCTTCGCACCGCGCGGATCGCTGTACGACTTTTGCGCGATCTCTCCTACCATCCCGAAATCACCGGATGGCATGATCGTCGGCTCGTTCGCTCGCGCTACAAACTCCGCGCACCGTTCCAGCTCGGCCGCGAGTGCGTCCGTTTCCAAATCCAGTTCCTTAATCCGGCGCGCCGCTTCTTTCTTCGAAAGTTTTAGCAGCGCTTCCACTTTCTGTTCCGCGCAACGCGCCTCAATATCTCTTCGAATGTAATCAAAGCGGTCCATCAATCGCGCATACTGCAACGGATAGAGCTTTTTCGCTTTGACTAGAACCTCTTCCCGCACTCCAACTTTTCCAAAGTCATGCAGCAGCGCCGCATAACGCAGCTCCTTCATTTGCTCCCGCGAAAATCGCAATTCCGCGTACGGGCCGCGCGATTCCCGGTCCACCGCCTCAGCCAGCGCCACTGTCATTTCGCAAACGCGCTGCGAATGCCCGGATGTTGTCGGGTCACGCTGTTCAATCGCCTTCACGGCCGCATTCACAAATCCATCGAACAAATTTTCAATGTCGCGGTATAGTCGCGAATTCTCATACGCCACTGCGGCCTGCGACGCCAGTGACAAGCCCAATCGCACCGCATGCTCTGGAAACGCATGCACGTTCCGCGTTACCGCTTTCGGGTCATGTAAACGCGCATTCCGCGACCGCTTGCAATTCAGCAATTGCAGCACGCCCAGAACTTCGCCTTTGCCGTTCTTCATCGGCAACGCCAGCAGCGACCTTGTTCGATAACCCGCTTGATCATCAAATGATTTATTAAAATGAAATGGCATACCTTTCGGTATGCGATATGCGTCCGCCAGCTCGACAACCTGCCCGTGCCACGCGCAATATCCGGCGATAGACTGATCCGTCAGAGGCAGGATAAATTCCTTAAACGGGAACTCCACGCTGTCATTTTGTGTCAACTTAAACCGAAGCCGCGTCTCGCCTTCGGCATGTTCCACCAAATAAAGGGATCCCGCATCTGCGCAAGTAATCTCCCTCGCCTTCAGCAGAATCATCGCCAGCAATTGGTCTACATTGCGCGTCTCAGAAAGGGCTATTCCAATTCGGTTCAGTTCTTCCAGCTCATGGCCGATGCGCGACGCGCTCAGGCCGTTCCGCTTTCTCAAGCCGCCTCTAATAACCCGCTTTTTCGTTTTTGGGCTCATTTTGCTAAGCGTGGCGTCTGATTTGATTCACTTTTCTTTCGGCGGCGGCTGGGACAACTCCCGCAGGGCCAACAGTATAGCCAATCCTTACCACCCTGTAATCAATATGCGAGTAATCACTTGGGCGCACTGCCTTTCGCACCCTATTTGGGTCTGCTAGCGTTAAATCAGGGTTGCCCGGCATGGGTGTGCGTCGGGCCTGACATACCCAGGGGAGTGTCTGTGCGCGTTCTTGGCGGCGGCGCGACCGATGTTGGCCGTGTGCGGTCGAACAACGAAGACTGTTTCCGGCTCGTGCAGCCGCTGAATCTGTTCATCCTTTCGGATGGAATGGGCGGCGAAGCACATGGAGAAATTGCCAGCGCGCTCGCCGTAGAAACCGTGGTTAAGCACTGCATGGACGCCGATACAAATCCGGCTGCGCCACTCTATGGCAATCCTTCCCCGAACCTTTCCATGCCAACCAAGCGGCTCGTCAGCGCCGTTCATCTCGCGAACAGGAACATTTTCAAATCTGCCGAAACGCATCCCGAACAAAGCGGCATGGGCGCAACGCTTACCGCACTCTGGATCAACAGCAATGCGCTGAGCATCGCGCATGTCGGGGACAGCCGCGCTTATCTTTTGCGCAGCGGCATGTTGCAGCAACTCACCAGCGACCACTCTCTCGTTGCAGAGCAAGTCCGCCGCGGCATCATCAGCGCCAGCGAAGCCGAACAGAGCGATATGCAAAGCGTTCTTCTTCGTGCGCTCGGCACGCAAGCCGAAGTCGAAGTGGATTCCGAAGAGCAAGCACTCTTCCCGCGCGACGTTTTGCTTCTCTGCTCCGACGGCCTCACGCGCATGATCACCGAGCCGGAAATCGCCGGCACTCTCCAAGCTGAAACCGATCCACAAAAAGCGGCCGAACGCCTCATCGCCATCGCCAATGAAAATGGCGGTGTGGACAACATCTCCGTAATTGTTATCCGTCTGGAGAACGAATCCAGAAGCTGGCTTTCCTGGCTGCTCCCTGGGGGACGTAAACACGCAGGCTCGAACGGTTCTGCGGGAGGACACTGAAATGCCCAAACTCAGCCTCATGTTCGAAGGTAAAACAGTAAAGGAAGTTCCAATTGGATCCCGACCGATCACCATCGGCCGCTCACCGGACAACGATCTGCCCGTGGACAATCTTGCCGTCTCCAATCATCACGCTCGCGTCTACTACGAAGGCTCTCGCCTGGTTGTCGAAGACCTGGACAGCTTGAACGGCACATTCGTCAACGATCTTCGCGTCGAGCGCGCTACGCTGCACGATGGTGACTCCATTCACGTCGGCAAGCATTACATCAAAGTGGACGCCAGTCACGACGCGCCCGTTCCCTACGACATGGGCCGCAAAGCCGCCGCTCCATCTATTAACGAAACGATGGTGCTCGATACCAAAGCGCGCCGCGATATGCTCCAGCAAGCCGCCGCGATGGGCGAGCGCACGCAGTTCGCGTCAGGCCGAATCAAAGTTCCTACGATCGTCGTTCTTAGCGGAAAAACGGCCAGCAAGGAATATGTCCTCACCAACAAACTCACCACCATCGGCAAGTCCAGCATGGCTACAGTGCGCTTGACGGGATGGTTCAAACCCCAAATGGCCGCGCAAATCAGCCAGCGCGACGATGGCTACTACATCGGCCCCGGCGACAAATCTCCGACGGTGAATGGGACTCCCATTCCGGGACCCACACGCTTGAATGACGGCGACCTCATTGAGGTCTGCGGCGTCCGCATGAATTTTATTTTTCGTGAATAGTATTGGCGCTTCTAACCAAGTTTTGAGAATTTGGTCTTTCTAGCTGGATTTTCATAAACAGTCAGGGACATAACGCAGCTCATGGCGGCTTCATCAGCCAATTGGTGGAAGGGTCGTGGCGGCTTCGGTGTCTACGAGCTGTTGCTCTCCTGGTGGCGTCACCGTGTTTCCTTCCTCTTGAGCCTGTGTATCACGGTATTTGCTCTCGGCATTTACTATCTCGTTTTCCTTCAGGAAAAAAGAACGCCAATCTCCGAATTTGCGCAGCGCCTGGAACTCAACACTCTTGATACTCGCTTTCGCTTCCGTCCGCTTCAGTCTACTCACCCTGATCCTCGGATAGTCATCGTGGACATTGACCAGCAGGCACAAGAAGTTTTGGGCCGGTGGCCCTTCTCTCGAGCGTACTTCGCGAAGATGCTCGATGTTCTGCACGATGATCACGCTGCTGCCGCCGCTTTCGATATCACCTTCAGCAAACCGGACCAATCCGCCGCCCCGCTTCGTTCCCTGCAATCGTCCCTGGAAAAACGCGAGCAAACCGGCGAGCCTATCGACCCCAAACTCTTGAACGAAGTCTCTGGTCTCATCCGTGAATATGATGCGGACGCGCAATTCGCCGCATCAATCAAGCGATTCGGGCCGGTTGTCTTGGGAAATTACTTCCTATTTACTCAGGCGGATCTTCAGGGGCTCTCAGAGGAAACGCTCGCCGCTTATGCCGACAGGATTTCATTTTTTGCTTATCCGCCCGCTCACGCCGTACGAACTCAATTTGCAAAGCAGGACAAGTTGAACCTCATGGAAGATTTCTCGGGAGCTAAACTGCTCCCGCGCGGGGCGGAAGCGAATCTTGATACTCTTACTGCAACACTGAGCGGCGACACATCCTGGACTGGCTTCTTCAACGCTCCTCCCGACAACGATGGCGTCGTGCGGCGCGCCACTCTTGTTCTTCCTTACGGACGCTCCCAAAATCCTGAAGACTGGGATATCTATCCTTCTTTGGGCCTGATGAGCTCAAGAGCGCTGCTTGGCCATGACGCTCTGGATACGAACCTTTTCTATGGCCCGATCGGCATTACAACTATCGAGCTCGGCTCGAAGACGGTTGTGCATCCCGATGGGCGCGGTCAATTAATGATTAATTTTCAGGGACCTTGGGGAACTTTCCATCACTATTCGATCGTCGACGTTTTGAACAAAAAGTTCGAGCCAGGTACGTTTCAGGGGAAGCTCGTTCTTATTGGTGCCACCGCCACGGGCATCGGAGATTTGCGCGCCACGCCTTTCGGTGGAACCAACTATCCGGGCGTCGAAATTCATGCCAATATCGTCGACAACATTTTGAACGATCGGTTTTTGAAGCGCGGGTCGCAGCAGGCCTTGATTGACGCGCTGCTTATTTTTTCCTTCGGTATTCCACTCGGAATCTGGATGGCGCTGGCCGCTCCGCGGTGGATGTGGTTTGGAATCGCGCTGTTGCCTCTTCTTGTTCTGGTGGATTACGCCGCTTTCCTTCACGGCTGGTGGCTCAATTTCACCATGCCCGCCATGACTCTCACGGGCAATGTCGTACTCGTGTCTCTTTACCGCGCCCTAGTCGAGGAAAAGGAAAAGCGCCGCATTCGTTCCGAGTTCGGACAATATCTGCCCCCGGAAGTCGTTCGCAGGCTGCTGCTCAATCCGCAACTCGTCGACCCGCGCAAAACGGAAATCACCATCATGTTCAGCGACATTCGCGGCTTCACTACAATTTCCGAAAAACTCGACGCGCAAGATCTCGCCACATTTCTAAATCTCTATCTTTCAGATATGACGCGCATCGTCTTCAATCGCCAGGGTACGCTCGACAAATACATCGGCGACGCAGTCATGGCATTTTGGGGCGCGCCGTTTGAGGAACCCGGCCACGCAGATCGGGCCTGCCAATCCGCGCTGGACATGATGAGGCGCGTTGGCGAATTGCAAAAGCAATGGGAAGCCGAAGGCAAACCGCGCATGGACATCGGCATTGGACTCAACACGGGCGTCGCCAGCGTGGGAAGAATGGGTTCGTCATCCCGTTATGCCTACACGGCTCTCGGCGACGCCGTCAATCTTTCTTCGCGTCTGGAAGGCCTGAACAAAGATTACGGCACACACATTCTCGCGAACGAAAGCACCTACGAGGCCAGCAAAAATTCCGGCTTACTTTTTCGCGAACTCGACTTGATTCGCGTCAAAGGCAAACTTCAACCTGTCACGATTCACGAATTGATTGGTCGGGAAGCCGACGCTTCACCTGAAACAATAGAATTGCTGACGCAGTTCACTGCCGCTCGTTCTCTCTATCAGGCGCGCAAATGGCAGGATGCGCAGAATGCATTTCAATCCATCCTCGAAAAATGGCCCACCGATGGTCCCTCGCGCACCTACTGGAAGCGCTGCCAGGAATATCTCTTCGACGAACCGCCCTTGAATTGGGACGGCGTCTTCACAATGGATCACAAATAACCGCGAGCGAAAATCCACAGTAAACGTTAACTCTCCCCCGCAGTTTGCGGCCAATTTGGAATCTAATTCCGTGTGACCTCACTCTCTTTTCCGGCATCCATTCACCAGTGAAAATAGTTTTGGCTTATATTGGCCCTCTATTTTGCGGTCGCTACGATATATCGTATTGAGCAGGCGCGGCGTACCCGAAACTTCCCTTTTGGGAGTCTAACTCTCAGCAGGTCGCGGCAATTACTCGGGGCTCCGGTAAGCAAGCAGGATCCGCCTAAGGAAATCACAACCGGTTATGTGGATTGTTCGCTTAGCGCTTCAGAGACCTTATACGTTTATCGTGATGGCGCTCGTCATCATTCTTCTCACTCCCCTCGTGCTCATGCGGACGCCGACGGACATTTTTCCCTCGATCAACATTCCCGTCATTAGCCTGGTCTGGACCTACAACGGTCTGCAACCGCAGGAAATGGAACTGCGCATCACCGGCAACGTTGAGCGCGGCATCGCCACCCTCGTCAACGACGTGGAGCACACCGAGTCGCAATCGCTGCCAGGCATTGCCGTAATCAAGATTTACTTTCAGCCTAACGCGAACGTGCAAACCGCGCTCGCGCAAACCGGCGCCATTTCGCAAACATTTCTCCGTTTTTTGCCGCCGGGCACCACTCCTCCTCTCGTCATTATTTATTCGGCGTCCACGGTCCCAGTCATTCAGCTCGGCCTTACGAGCGATACGCTCAGCGAGCAGCAGCTCTTTGACTTCGGCAACAACTTTATCCGCACACAGCTCGCCACCATTCAGGGTGCCGCCACTCCCTTTCCTTACGGCGGAAAACAGCGCCTCGTCTCCGTGGACACGGATTCCGCCGCGCTCCAATCGCACGGCCTTTCCGCCGTGGACATCGTCAACGCTGTCGCCGCGCAAAACCTGATCCTGCCCACCGGCACAGCTAAAATGGGTTCGCTCGAATACACCGTTGAAATGAACGGCAGTCCGCAGAGCGTGAACGAACTGAACGATTTGCCGGTAAAAACCGTCAACGGCGCCACAACGTATATGCGCGAAGTCGCTCACGTGCGTGACGGTTTCTCCCCGCAGACAAACGTCGTTCTTGCAAACGGCCAGCGCGGCGTGCTCATGAGCATCTACAAAACCGGCAATGCTTCCACGCTCGACATCGTGGACAAAGTCAAAGCCATGCTCGTGTACAACCAGGGCCAGTATCCCGCCGGCATGCAGCTCAATCAGTTCTTTGACCAGTCGCTCTTCGTGCGCGCTTCCATTCAAGGCGTGCTGCGTGAAGGTCTCATCGCCGCTTGCCTCACCGTCATTATGATTTTGCTCTTCCTGGGGAACTGGAAGAGCACACTCATCATTCTCGTTTCGATTCCTCTTTCGATTCTCGTCAGCGTGTTGTTGCTTAGCGCGCTCGGCGAAACCATCAACATCATGACCCTTGGGGGTCTTGCCCTCGCCGTGGGTATTCTCGTGGACGACGCCACCGTCGAAATCGAAAACATCAACCGCAACCTCGCCATGGGCAAGGAAACGATTCAAGCCATTCTCGATGGCGCCCAACAGATCGCCGTTCCGGCGTTCGTTTCCACGCTCTGCATCTGCATCGTCTTTATCCCTATGTTTTTTCTCTCCGGCGTCGCAAGGTATTTGTTCGTTCCTCTCGCCGAAGCCGTCAGCTTCGCCATGCTCGCTTCCTATATGTGGTCGCGCACCATCGTTCCCACGATGGCCATGTATCTACTCTCTTCGGAAGATGAATATCACCCCGAAGAACACGTCGGCGAAAAGCAGGGCTTTTTCCGCCGCTATCAGCAACGCTTTGAACATGGATTTGAACGGCTCCGCGAAAACTATCGCCACGCTCTTTCCTACGCGCTCGAACACTCCCGTATGTTCGCTGTTTGCTTCCTCGCGTTTTGCGTGCTCTCCTGCGCGATCGCTCTTATGCTGGGCCGCGATTTCTTCCCAAGCGTGGACGCCGGCCAGATTCGTTTGCACATGCGTGCGCGTACCGGCTTGCGTATCGAAGAAACCGCGCGCATCGCCGATCAAATCAATCAGACCATTCGCGAAATGATCCCCAAGGAAGAGCTCGTCACGGTTCTCGACAACATTGGGCTTCCGTATAGCGGCATCAATCTCAGTTACAGCAACGCGGGCACCATCGGAACTTCCGATGCCGAAATTCTCGTCCAGTTGAAGGCGGAGCACTCCAAAAGCACCGCCGAATATGTCACGAAATTGCGCGAGGAGCTGCCGCAAAAATATCCTGGCGTTCAGTTCTACTTTCAGCCCGCGGACATCGTCACTCAAATTTTGAATTTCGGCACGCCCGCACCGATTGACGTTGCAATTATGGGCACGATCGCCACGCAACCTGCCAACTACGCTTACGCACAAAAAATTGCTTCGCGCATGCGCCATATTCCCGGCGCAGTTGACGTCCACGTCCAGCAGGCTTTCGACGCGCCCACGCTTCATTTCGACGTCGATCGCACTCGCGCGCAATACGTTGGCCTGCAAACGCGAGACGTCGCGCAAAACGTTCTCGTTTCGCTCAGTTCCAGCTTCCAGACCGCTCCCAGCTTCTGGCTCGACCCAAAGAATGGCATCAACTACAACGTGGCTGTGCAAACGCCACAGTACCGCGTGGACAATTTGCAGGCGCTCCAGAACACTCCAATCAACAACGGTGTCGCTGGCACTCGCCCGCAAATTCTCGCGAATCTGGTCAGCCTGCAAAACACCGTTCGCCCCGCCAGCGTTTCGCATTACAACGCGCAGCCCATGGTCAACGTTTACGCGTCCGTGGATGGCAGCGATCTAGGCTCCGTTTCCGATCAAGTGGACAAAATTCTCAAGGATTTGCAAAACGAAGTTCCCAAAGGCAGTCACGTCGTAGTCCGCGGTCAGGTGCAGACCATGCGCACTTCGTTTATTGGCCTCGGTGTCGGCCTCGTTGGCGCTATCCTTCTCGCCTACTTGCTCATCGTCGTGAACTTCCAGTCGTGGCTCGACCCATTCATCATCATCACCGCGTTGCCCGGAGCGCTCGCCGGCATCTGCTGGATTCTTCTCATCACGCGCACCACGCTGAACGTTCCTTCGCTCACCGGCGCCATCATGTGCATGGGCGTAGCCACAGCAAACAGCATCTTGATGGTTTCATTCGCGCGCGAGCAAATGGCCGAAGGCAAAAACGCTCGCGACGCCGCTCTCGAAGCCGGTTTCGTCCGCATCCGCCCCGTACTCATGACCGCTCTCGCGATGATGATCGGCATGGTCCCCATGGCCATCGGTCTCGGAGAAGGCGGCGAGCAGAACGCGCCGCTCGGCCGCGCCGTCATCGGCGGATTGCTTTTCGCCACGCTCGCAACACTCTTTTTCGTGCCGTGCGTCTTTTCTATCATTCACAGCCGGCTCGAGCGCAAGCGGGAACGGCCCGCTCTTGCATAGTTTTATGAATTGAAGGAAGGTGTATTCCAGTGGAAGCTCAGATGGAACAGGAAACAAGGCCCCGCCAAAGCCGCATTTTTCTTTTGTTCTTTTTTATCGCCGTAATTCTTGCCGTAGCTGGCGCGTTTACGTTGATTCAGCGCCGCTCTCAATACCATGCCCTTGCGAAAGAAACGGAGACCCTTGCCGTTCCGACCGTCTCGGTCATTCACGCCCCTTCGGCAAAAGGCCAGGAAGATCTCGTTCTGCCCGGCACGATGCAGGCTTACGTTGAATCCCCGATCTATGCCCGCACCAGCGGCTACGTGAAAAAGTGGTATCACGATATCGGCACGCGCGTGAAACAGGGCGAACAACTCGCGGACATCGATACTCCGGAAGTAGACCAGCAGCTTTCTCAAGCCAGAGCCGATCTCGCCACGGCTCAAGCCAACGCCAATCTTTCAAAGATTACCGCCGCGCGCTATCAGGAGCTCATCAAAACAGATGGCGTCTCGAAGCAGGAAGTGGACAACGCCGTCGGCGACCTGGCTGCAAAGGAAGCCACTGTAAATTCGGCGCAGGCCAACGTGCGCCGCTTGGAAGAACTTGAAGGCTTCAAGCACGTCGTCGCGCCGTTCAGCGGCGTCGTTACTCGCCGACAAACGGATATCGGCCAGCTCGTAAACGCCGGCAATGGCGGCGCATCGCAGGAACTTTTTTCCCTCGCGCAAACCGATCCCTTGCGCGTTTACGTCAACGTGCCCGAAGCCTATGCGCCCGCCATTCATCCCGGCCTTGGCGCTTATCTCGAACTCACGCAATACGCGGGCAGAAAATTTGAAGGTAAAGTCGTGCGCACCGCCGAATCTATCGATCTCGCTTCGCGCACGCTCCTCACCGAAGTGGACGTGCCCAATCACGCCGGCGAACTCCTTCCTGGCGGTTACGCGCAAGTTCACTTGGCTGTGCAGCTCAGCGGCGAACACGTTCAAGTTCCTGTGAACGCCTTGCTCTTTCGCTCAGAAGGCTTGCGCGCTGTCGTCGTGGATTCAAATCACAAGCTTCATTTACAGCCGCTGACTATCGGCCGCGATTACGGAACTTCTCTCGAAGTCCTGCAGGGTCTTTCTTCATCGGACTGGATCGTTCTCAATCCGGCCGATTCTCTCGAAGACGGCCAGCAGGTTAACGTGAAGGAAGTCACACAAAAGCCTGCAGCGCCCGCACCAGCACCCGCCTCGGCCGGTGCTAAACCCGGAGCCAAGAGTTGACCCGCAGTAAAGCCAACTATCATTTCCTGATTGGGCTCGCACTTCTCCTCGCAGGATGCACCGTCGGCCCTAAGTATCAGCGCGCCTCCGCGCCCGTGCCTGCGCACTGGGACGTCCCCGAGCCCTGGCGTGAAAGCGCTCCCAGCGACGCATTGCCAAAAGGTGAATGGTGGGCCTTCTTTCACGATGACACCCTCAATTCGCTCGAAAAAGATTCGCTCGCGGCAAATCAGACGTTGAAGGTCGCTGCCGCGCATCTTGAACAGGCTCGCGCTTCCGTCGCAATTCAAGTTTCCTATGTCTTCCCGCAAGCCGGCGTTTCGCCGTCTGTTGAGCGGCAGCGTCTCTCCGGAAATCGTCCGTCAGTCAGCAGTGTGATTCCAACTGTCCCGATCACGCAGTCCTCATACACGCTGCCCTTCTCCGTTAGCTACGAGGTCGATCTTTTTGGCCGCCGCCGTCGCACCATCGAAAGTGCGCAAGCCGCATATCAGGCCTCGGCCGCCGACCTCGAAAACACCCGCCTCATTATCACCGCGGAACTCGCCGGCGATTATTTCACTCTCCGCCAGGTAGATACGCAAATCGGCATTCTTCGTCGTACCGTCGAAGCGCTTTCCAAAGGTCTCGATCTCGTGAACTCCCGCCACGCGGGAGGCGTTGCTTCCGGTCTCGATGTCGCGCAGGAAGAAACTCTTCTCAACACCACGCGAACTCAGGCAATTCTTCTTCAGCAGCAGCGCAAACAACTCGAAGACGCGATTGCTATTCTCGTTGGCAAACCCGCGCCGGATTTCCATCTTCCGACGAAAGAGCTCGAAGATGAACCTCCCACAATCAACGCGGGCCTGCCCTCCGACCTTCTCGAGCGCCGCCCGGACATTGCCGAAGCCGAACGCCAAATGGCCGTCGCCAACGCACAAGTCGGAATCGCTCGCGCTGCTTACTTCCCTTCACTGAATCTTTTCGCGAACGGCGGCTGGCAAGCTGCGGATATCGCCAAGCTCTTGAACGTCCAAAGCACGTTGTGGGCTTTTGGGGCAAATGCTGCCGAGAGCATTTTCACCGGCGGTGCGCGCCGCGCCCAGGTGCAATTTGCCAAAGCTGGCTATGACGCAAGTGTCGCGAGCTACCGCGAAACAGTGCTCAACGCTTTCGGTGAAGTGCAGGATGACGTCACGGGCCTGCTCGTATTGAACGACGCGCAGAAATCGCAGCAGGACACCGTTGACGCCGCACGCCGCACGCTGCAAATTGCCGAAAGCCGCTACACCGGCGGGCTCGTCAGCTATCTGGACGTCGTCAGCGCCCAGCAAAATCTGCTCAACAATGAGCAGCAAATGGCCATCATTCGCGGCCAGAAACTCGTCACCAGCGTTCTTCTGGTTAAGGCACTCGGTGGCGGGTGGGATTCTTCCAGCCTCGCCTCGCTTCAAGTCAAACCCAAACTCAAAGACGTCGTCGCTCCGTAATTCCTGCTTAGTTCGCGTCTCTTAGTTCGCGTGCGTCATCAAATTATCCAAAAAGAATTTCGTCACGCGATTCATCAGCACGACACGAGCGGGGGGATCGGAAACTCCATGCCCTCGTCCAGGGAACGCCATCACTTCCACATACTTCCCCTTCGCGATTAGCTCGTCCACCAGCTTGAGCGTGTTCGCGAAGTGCACGTTGTCATCACCGGTTCCATGCGCAATCAGCAGTGGCCCACGCAACTGGCCCGCTTTTTCACTCGGCGACGAGTCTTGATAACTCTTTTCGTTCTCCTGCGGCAGGCCCATGTAGCGTTCCGTGTAAATCGAATCGTAGAAATGCCAGTTGGTCACTGGCCCACCCGCAAATCCTGCTTTGAAATCCTCTGAGTCTTCAAACATGAGGTGCAGCGTCATATGGCCGCCGTAGCTCCAGCCCCAAATTCCAATGTGGTCCGCGTCCACATAAGGCTGCATTTTCAACCACGCCGCTCCGTCTTTCTGATCTGATAACTCCTGTGCGCCTAGCCGCATTCGAATCGGCTCTTCAAATACGTGCCCTCTTCCCGTCGACCCGCGATTGTCCAGCGCAAAAATAATGAACCCTTTCTGCGCCATCATCTGATGCCACAAAAACGTCGCGCCGCTCCAGGAGTTCATCACGATCTGGACTCCCGGCCCGCCGTACGTGTAAGTAAGCACTGGATATTTCTTCGATGGATCGAAATTCGGCGGCTTGATCATCCAGGCATTCAGTTCGGCCCCGTCATGCGCCTTCACTTTCAAAAATTCCATCGGCGAAAGATGATAGTCCGCCAATTCCGGAACCTGATTCTCATTCAGAGTTGCAATGCTGCTCCCATCGGTGCGCAGCAAGAACTGCTGCGCGGGAGTTCCTGCTCGCGAATACGTATCCGCAAACGCCGCTGCATCCGGCGAAATATTGATTCCATGCACGCCATCTTCTTTCGTAATCCGCGAAAATCCGCTTCCATCCAGATTCACGCGATACAAATGTCGTTCCAACGGCGATTTCTCCGTCGCCGTGAAGTACGCAATTCCCTTTGCCTCGTCCACCGCTTCTAGCTTCGAAACTTCCCACTCGCCCTTCGTCAACTGAGCCAGTTGTTTCCCGCTCAAATCGTACAGATACAGATGTCTGTATCCGGTTCGTTCGCTTGACCACAAAAATCTCTTTCCGTCCTTGAAAAAATAGAGATCGTCGCTGACGTTGACCCAGTAGTCGTCCGTATCCGTAAAAATTGTTGCGCTTTTCCCGGTGCCGGCTTCCGCTGCAAGCAAATCCAATTGGTTTTGTTTCCGGTTCAGCCGCTCGATGGCCACCCGCTTTGAATCCGTAAACCACTGCACGCGGGGAATGTAGTTGTTCGTTTCCGCTCCCGTATCCATCAACCGCGCTTTACCGCCGCCGGCCGCAACGACGTAGACATGCACGACCGGATTATTCCCGCCCGCAACCGGATACTGCTCCTCGTCCGCTTCTCCGCTGTACGACGCGAAATCCACCATCGGATATTTCGTCACTTTGCGCTCGTCCATCTCCAAAAACGCGATAGCTGAGGAATCCGGCGCCCACCAGTACGCCGTCGAAATTGCCAGCTCTTCCGGATACACCCAATCCAGTTCGCCCTTCCGAATTTCCTCCGTACCGCCGGTCGTCAGCGCGTGTTCCTTCGCATCCATAGTGCTTACGGCGAACAGATTATGTTCTCGAACGAATGAAACCCATTTTCCGTCCGGCGAAATCTTCGCGTCCGCAATCGCTGCCTTTCCGGACAAAAGCCCTTGCGACTTCTCAGTCTTCAGGTCGTACCACGCCAGGGAATTTGGCCCCACAAATAAAATTGCCGATCCGTTCGGCGCCCATCGATATTCCGCGGGCGCCCGTCGACCCAGTCCCGTCGCCTGCGTCGGTTTCGATTTGTCCTCCGACAGCGCAGATTCCAGTTTTTCCGCACTCACCAGTAGTTTTCGTTCACCCGTCGTGGCCGAAATGCTCCATAGCTCTTTACGTGCGTCTTTCCCGCGCCCTTTGGTTTCCAGATAGGTCAGCCACTTGCCGTCCGGAGTCCACGCTAGCCCGCTGTAGAGCCGTCCACTCAAGCTCGGTTGCGAATAAATCCGTTCCACAGTCAATTGTTTCAAGCTCGTCGTGGACTGTGCCCAACTCAAGCTGGCAGTAACAGCCAGAATCGCACCAGCGCAAACGAATTTTCTTAAATCCATCTCTCTCCTCCAGGATCTTCCAGGCGTGAAAAAATCTTAGTCATCGCGAAAGTGATTTGCCCTGCGCAAACGTTGCCTCAAGTGCAACATTCTGTCATGAACTGCTTCCCACTCCGCAAAATCAAACCCTCGCGCATATTCAAACCCGGCAGCTTCGAGCGCCCGGGGCGCTTTGCTGACAAACTTAACGCCTGCCCCTAATTCGAGCCCATCCAGTCTTTCTCCGGTTTGGTTGTGCGCTACCGCCCCTTCAAGATCAATTCCCGGCGGAAGCCGCATTTTAAATTTTCCATCCTTCAGGATAAACGGATAGCCTCCCGGCAAACCCGCCACTCCAGGCACGCTGACATTGATCCGTTCTCCCGTCAGGAGAGACGTCATCACGGTTACCGCAGTGGAAGAAGTCACTTCGTTTAATTCTTCACCTACCGCTCCAAAATCAGGTCGAAAACGATGACTTTCTTCCTCTTTTTCTTTCACCCAAACTCGCGGTTGGCTGCTGGACTGTTTTCCCTTCAACCATTCCCCAAGATGGCCATGATGGCCAACGACGCGAACGTCGTTACCTTTGCCGAGCTGATGAGAGCGGCAAAACGCTTCCACGATTGCGGAATTCCCTATTCCACAGGTGGTTCGAATTCCTAATCGGTTGAGAACAACATTCACGCAATCTGGATATGAAGCGTTAATGATCGCAGCTTTGCCGTCCGTCGCGCCACGACTGACCTCCACGGCAAGTTGAAGCTGTAAGGGGAGTGTTATCCCAAAACCCGCCGATGCTATCAATTTTGTCCAAGCCGTTTGTCCTTGAGCCGCTTCCCAAGGGGATTGAATCGACGTAGCTTGAAAAATGACCTTTGGTTTCAGCGACCGGAATAGGCGCTCAAATGCCTGGGCTTTAAACTGAATTAGCTCGACGGAAACAAAATTCGTGCGTCTGCCGAAAGCGCTCGCTCGCGCATTGGCTAGGAGCGTCACTCGCGCCACTTTGCTCTTCGATCTCCCTATGACCGCGATCTGTAAGCGTCCCGCGGAAAGCTGGGTAAGTGCATAAATGACTTTCGTCGCAAGCGAGCCGGAACCAATGATTACGATATCTGCGTCACTCACTCAGACTATTCCTTTAATTATCGGTGCACTGCTTGAGCTATCCTCGATTCATCCTGGCGGCCAATGAAATGGTCTTCCGCCAAGCAGATGCATGTGCAAATGAAAAACCGTCTGTCCCGCTCCAGCGCCTGTATTCACCACCGTGCGATACCCGCCGCCTAAGTTCTTCTCTCTCGCTAATCTTGCCGCAGCCAGCGCCATCTTTCCGAGCACGCTTTCGTGTCGTTCCGCTGCCTCTTCAAGAGAAGCAAAATGCTCCTTCGGACAAATCAACAAATGCGTCGGTGCCTGCGGGTTGATATCTGTGAACGCAAACACGTCCGCATCCTCATACACGATCTTCGCGGGAATCTGCTTCGCCGCGATTTTGCAAAACAGGCAATCGGCGTTCATGGCGTGCTCTCCCCGGAATTTGTTTCATCCAGCCGCAAAACCATAGGCTTGAAACCTTCTTTCGCACGCAACTCATCGCCAAGTTTTTGCGCTTCCTGTTCCCCGGAAACTCGCCCAACCCGCACGCGATAAAAATTCCCTTCGTCCAGATTCACTTGTTGAATGAAAATTGGCGAGTACGCAACACTCAGCCGTTCCTTCAAACGATCCGCGTTTCCTCTATCCTTGAAAGCGCCCACCTGCACTGTAAAAAATCCCGAAAATGGATCCGGTCCCGAAAGCACTTCAATCCGCACCGGCACAACTCCCGGCCCTACGGATTCAATCTCGCGCGCCGCCGCCAAAGATAAATCAATAATCCGGTTGTCCACAAACGGCCCGCGATCCGTGATGCGCACCGTCGCGCTTTTTCCGTTGTTCAAATTCGTCACACGAACCATGGAATTGAACGGCAGCGTCCGGTGCGCCGCCGTCATCTTATTCATGTCATACGTTTCGCCGTTCGACGCTTTTCTTCCATGAAACGGTGCGCCATACCACGACGCGTTTCCTTCTTCCGTGTAAATCGAAGGTGTCGGAATGTCGGCAGGTTTGCTTCTTTTTGCAGGAGTCCCTGCTGGCTTCGGTTGCGGTTCGCTCGAAGTCGATCGCTTCGCCGCTTCTTCCGTACTTGGTGGTGTCGAAACCGGCGTGGTCGGCGGGTTGCTGACGATCGGTTTTCGTCCCCCGCAAGCGGCCAATCCGTTTAAAGCAAAGCACACGAAAACTGCAAGCAAAATGCGCGCATTGGAACGGTTCGCAGCATCCGCGGGTGATGGGAATTTCACGAGGCTTCGTTCTTCGGCGCCTTGGAAGTGCGAGCCGCGTTTCTCGCCTCCAGCCATCCGGCCGCTTCCGTCAGTTTCTCGGAAACTTCCCGCAGGAATTGCGCCGTCCGCTTTTCCGTTTCCGGCGCAACGTCTTCCGAGACAAACTGTTTCACGGCCGCAAGCTTTTCGTCCACTTGCTTTCCAAAATCCTCAAAACTGTCGACGCTTCGCAGTTTCGAAACTTCTCCGTCGATGCGCTTCCCGAACTCTTCAAATTTGCTCATTTCCTCACCTCGCAGCTTATCAAGCGCAGTACACGATTCGAGTATTATAGGAACGCATACAGCAGGCCGCAAGGACTGGTCGGCAGTTTGAACTTCTCCTTTCTCCGAGCGTTTTTTGCAAGGAGAATTTCACAGATCGTGACACAAGGGGTCGGAATTCAAACTGCCCGCTACTGAAGGAGACTCCTTGGCACTTCCCTATCGCTGGCAGTTGCGTCTCGATCGCCTGAAAAGGTCTTTTGGCGGAATCTTCGGCGGCAGAAGCGACGACCAGCCTCGCCCCAAAATTTGCCCCGCTTGCGGCTCTCTCGTCGGCATCAGCGCTACACGTTGCTACGAATGCGGCACCAGTCTCACCTTCTCCCTCGCTGCAATCAGCAAGAAACTTTCTGCCATCACCGGCCTGCACGCTCCGGTTTCTACCATCTTTCTGGGGCTGAACTTTTTTCTATTTGCGATCCAGCTCATGTTCACCATTCAAGCCGGAGAAGCCGGCGGTCTGAACCTTCTTTGGCATTTGAATGGAATCTCCTCATATAAGCTTGGTGCAAGCTACGGACCATCGATTTTTCTTGGACATCAATGGTGGCGACTGATCACCGCAATGTTCTTGCACGGTGGCTTGATTCACATCGGCTTCAACATGATGACGCTCATGCAATTCGGCCCCACGCTGGAAGAAGTCTATGGCTCACCGCGTTTTCTTTTTCTTTACACGCTCACGGGAGCAGTTGGTTTTTTGTTTAGTGCGTTCGCAGGACATTTCTCATTGGGAGCCAGCGGCGCGTTGCTTGGCATCATCGGTGCAATTCTCGCCATCACTACGAAACGCGGCGGCGCTTACATGCGAGAGATACGCTCGAGATTGATCAGTTCACTTGTGTTTTTGTTTGTGATCGGAATTTGGGGCGGCATCGGAATTGATAATTGGGCTCACGGTGGCGGACTCGCCACCGGCTTCCTCCTCGGCAAACTTTTTGCGGATCGCGAGCCGATGAACAACTCGGAAAAGCTGCGCGCTCAAATTTTGGGCTGGCTCGCCGGACTCGCAATCATTGCGAGCTTCGTCCTAATGCTTCTCCACTTTCACGATCCCATCAGCTAGCACTGAGTTTGCGTGTGATCGCAAACGAATAATGGAAACCTGAAAAAACCGTGAACGCAGTAACGGTGTAAATTAGCACTCGATTTACTTCTTCCCAGTGCGGATATGGATACGCCGCAGCGAGCACAACCGCAAAAACGAAAAAAATCTGAAAAAACGTCGTCAGTTTTCCGTAGAGGCTCGGCGGAAACGGCCGGTAACCGGAAATCAAAATAATCACGGCTGCAACGACGAGCAGCAAAACATCGCGGCTCAACACCATAATCGTCAGCCACCACGCCACCTTTTTCGCCATCGCCAGAATCACAAACGAAGACGAAAGCAACAGCTTGTCCGCAATCGGATCCAGATACGCGCCAAGCGCCGATTTCTGATTGAGTTGCCGCGCGAGCAGCCCGTCAATCCCATCCGTCAATCCGGCCACAACGAGAATCAACAGCGCCCACTTGTACTGTTCATAGGAAATAAGAATGAGGAAGAACGGCAGGAAGCCGAGCCTCAAAAGCGTAATTTGATTGGGTACCGTCCAAATGCGACCTTGCATTGATAGAAAGAATATCCCAGTTTGACGTGTGTGTCAGGCGAACTGCGCCAGGTAGTCCGCGAGGGAACGGCCGGCTTTGCGCGCGAAAATTTCGGACATCGAAGGAATCGAGCCGGAAGGCTCATCGAGCGAAATACGTTCGACACGATTCATCGGAAAGAAAACCGTGGGAAGCCCGGTGCGTTCGCCGTTAGGGTCGTTGATCTGATTCACAAAATGGTCGAACGAATTTAAATCAATGCCGCGGAGCGTCACACCGGAGGGGTTGATGCCAAGCAGCTCGCCCCAGATCTTTTCTTTAGGTGAGTGGAGGCTGATTACAACAATCGAATGTGGGTCCATGATTTCCCTGATTCTAACTCCAAATGCTCATGTATTCCGGCGTTTTCCAAATTGCGGGATCACGCCTGCATCGCTCTTGGCCCGCCCGGCGGGAGAATCAGCTTTGGCTCCGTCACAGATTGAACTTGCTCGAGTGTGGCATCGGGCGCAAGTTCGCGGAGAACGAGACCTTCCGGTGTAATGTCGATGACCGCGAGTTCGCTGACGATGTGGTCCACGACTTCAACGCCTGTAAGCGGCAGCGTACATTTTTTGAGGATTTTTGGTTTGCCCTCTTTGGTGGCGTGCTCCATCGCAACGAAGACTCGTTTTGCGCCGGCGACGAGGTCCATCGCGCCGCCCATGCCTTTGAGCATTTTCCCGGGGACGGCCCAGTTGGCGAGCGTTCCCTTTTCGTCCACTTGCAGCGCCCCGAGAACGGTGAGATCAACATGGCCGCCGCGAATCATGGCGAACGAATCCGCCGAAGAAAAATAAGAGCAGCCAGGAATTTCGCTGATGGTTTCTTTTCCCGCGTTGATGAGGTCGGGATCTACCTCCGATTCGAGCGGATAGGGCCCGACGCCGAGCATTCCATTTTCCGATTGCAGAATCACTTCCATTCCCTTGGGAACGTAGTTCGCAACGAGCGTAGGAATTCCAATGCCGAGGTTGACGTAGAAGCCGTCGCGCAATTCCCGCGCAATTCGCCGCACAATCCGTTCCCGCTTTTGTTCTTCAGTTAGTAGCATACGTGATCGCGGACCTTACCTCGCATCGCTCAGCTTGCTGGCAACCGTCAGCAACGGCAGATACAGGATGAAAACAATAAACCCAACGCTCACAAGCGCGGCAAGAAAAACTCGAACGGTAGCCAAGCGCTTTGTCCTGAAGTCGCGATCGGAGAACTGAATTATTATCGCGAACACTGCAAGAGAAAAATAGAACATTGGGAGCAGCCAGGAATACGTGGCGAGGAGAAAACGAGTTGGCCCCGGAAGTTCAACGCTGAGACCCTGAAAAAGCGCATTGAATGGCTGTACGAACCGCGTCGAAGCTAGTGCGAGCACCAAGCAAAGGAACGTAACGACTCCGGCCACGGACCACGAAATCGCCAGACTCGTCTGCGACTGCGTGTGAGGTTGCAGCAAGTTCATTTCATATTTTTCGCTCATGACTTCCTCGTGGTGCGGCGCTCGATGCGCTTTTCGTGTTTGCCTTGGAAAATCGCGTTCACGTATATGCCCGGGGTGTGAACGTTTGCCGGGTCGAGTTCACCGAGTTCGACTAGTTCTTCTACCTCTGCAATGACATAATCCGCCGCCGTCGCCATCATGGGATTGAAGTTCCGCGCCGTTTTGCGATAGATGAGATTCCCCCAGCGATCACCTTTCCACGCTTTGATGAACGCAAAATCGCCGCGAATTCCGCGCTCGAGGACGTAATGGCGGCCGTCGAATTCGCGCGTTTCTTTTCCTTCCGCAACCATCGTCCCGTAACCTGTCGGCGTATAAAAACCGGGGATGCCCGCACCTCCGGCGCGAATACGCTCGGCGAAAGTTCCTTGCGGGTTCAATTCGAGTTGCAGTTCCCCGCTCGTCACCAGTTGTTCAAAAAGTTTGTTTTCCCCAACGTAAGTCGAGACCATCTTCTTGACCTGCCGCTTTTCCAGCAGAACGCCAATCCCAAATCCGTCCACACCGGCATTGTTGGACACGATGGTGAGGTCCTTAGTGCCTTTGCGCTGCACAGCGGCAATGAGATTTTCCGGTATCCCGCAAAGCCCGAAGCCGCCCATGAGTATGGTCATGCCATCTTTGAGGTCGGCGATGGCGGCGTCGGGCGAGGAGATGCGTTTGTCCATGGGAGACGGCTCCGAGAAGTGACGAGGCGAGTGTATCGCAGGAGAATGGTCGGCAGGAAGATTGGGGCCGTTCCCAAAGTGGGAATAGTTTGGGTATACCCCGGTTGTTTTCGTAAGAGTGGCAAATGCAGGGGTTACGAGCGAAAACGGAGTATGCGTAGTTGAGCCTATACCCCTACCCCGGGGGTTTTGTATGAATATCAAAAGAAGAGAGTTACGGGGGGAGCGTTTTGCAAGAGCATGAAAGGAAGGAAGATAGAAAAAATCGTCCGGGGCTGAGAATTCGAGATGGTGAAGGCCAAACACAGCGGAAGATAGCACAGAAAATTTACTTTGTCAATACATATACTAGATTCGAACTACGGTTTTCTTGTGCGAGCCGGCTTATCTTCGAAGAATGGCAGTGGCTCATTAAGAAGTTTGGCGAGAAAAGAGGTGCGGTCGGCCAGGAATCTCTTGGCAATTTGCACGGCAGGGATCCTGTCGTACGGGGCTTCCTCAATGCGGCCAGCATCGAATAATAGGATTTGAGAGTCCGGATATCCGAGCAGGATTGGAGAATGGGTCGAGATGATGAATTGTGCGTCTTTGTGCTTGGCTAAAGTTTCGTGCACCAAGATGAGGAACGCAAGTTGACGCTGAGGAGACAGGGCAGCTTCCGGCTCGTCGAGAAGAAAAAGGCCGTTCTGGCGGAATTTGACATCAAGTAAGGTAAAGAACGATTCGCCGTGTGACTGAGCATGCAAACTGCGTCCCCCATAGGATTGCTGCGCACCTATCTCGTCGACGTAAGTCGCGCTATTGAAAAAGCTTTCTGCGCGGAGGAAAAATCCTTTTCCGGTCCGCTTATCAAAAGACAAACGCAATGCATTCGCCAATGGATCAATTGAGGCGTTACTCGCGGTAGAGTCGTTCTTGAAATTGCGATTGCCGCCTTCACGGCCAAAGCCGTAATGAGCTGCAATAGCCTCGAGAAGTGTGGATTTTCCGGTTCCGTTCTCACCGGCGAAAAAAGTGATGCGAGACGAAAAGTTTATTGAATGCAAGTTTCGAATGGCTGAAACGGAAAAGGGATAATCGTTCCAGTTCGATATTCGTTCGTGGAGGAGCTTGAGCGATTTGAGCAATTGAGAAGAAGCCTCGCGGAGAGGGATTCTCTCACAACATCAGAAACGAAAACGATGGCGACGAGGATGAATCAACGGAGCCAAAGAGATTGGATAGTGCTGGAGCAGAGTTCAAGAAGCGACTGAGCTTCGGCGTCGAATGCGTTTTCGGATTCGCTTTCGACGTCGATAGTGCCGATGACGGTCTTGCCTGAACGATCGAAGACCGGGACGATGATTTCCGAGCGTGTGGAACCGAAAGCGGTCAGGTAGCGCTGGTCAGCGGCGACATTGCCGACGTTGATGGTTTTGCCGGATGAAATTGCTGCACCGGTCAGACCCTTCGTTAACGGGAAAACAGGGTATTCGGGCTCCCCTGTACCGCTCCACACAATGTTTTTGACAAGTCCTGCAGCGTAGTCCACATCATAAAGGCCCACCCAACGGTAGTTGCCGGTTTTACGCAGAAAATCAGCAAGCTGCTGGAACGCGAATTGGGGTTCCGAAGGCGCGGATGCAATAGTGCGAAGCTCCGTGAGAAATTTTTGTGTATCCAGTTGCATGACGAATATCTTAATGGAATGGGCGGGGCCGTAGAAGTGACGCTACATCTGTGACGAACACGCCTTATCAAATTCTCCCGACGTCGCCGCGCGAATCGTAAATTGAACCGCCGGAAATGAGGGCCCTCGCTTCGGCGAATGGCCCGTGTAAACCGATCCATCCGGCTCAAACGCGCGGCCCAGAGAACCGCGATCGTCCACCGCAATCTCGTCCCTGCCCCAAATCCCGTAAAATTCGATGGACGGCCGGTAATCGCTGTTCACAACACTTGCCAATGTTCCCGTGCGATGCATCCCGATGCGAATCTTTTTTCCCTGGGTGTCCATGCCCAGATGCTTGTCCATCGAAGCGCTTGCTTTCAATTGGATTTTTTCGCCCTTCGGTGTGCAAACGTAACCCGTTCCCTGCAGCGATGTATCGTATCGTCCCGGATGCCGGACATTCGGGTAAATGCTCACAAAAATAATGTAGTCGCGTCCATCGGCGGCGTGAACTGTGCCCATGCCGTCCCATTCCGGCAAATAGTGGAAATGTCCGCCCAGATAATAGGCCCACGGCATGAAAATCGCCTGGAAGGCGAGAAGAAAAAGAAAGGCCGCGCCAATGATAAGCCAGAACTGCGCGGCGCAGCCGAGGCGGGATTTTCTTGGTGCGACGGGTACTGGCTGACTCATCAGGAGACCGGCGAGATTTTACATCTCAAAAATGCAATAGGAAGAAAAAATAGCCGATTCAGGAATGCTCGAGTCGCGGAACGCGGTGGCGGTCAAACCAGGCCGGCCAGGCCAAAAAGATGGCTGCAGCGATAAGGCCGGGCAAAATGATGTCACTGACAGAGTTCGGCGGTCCGCTGAAACGGTCGCCGATGAAAAGGACAAGAAGAACAACGACGTAAGCAAAGAAGGCGTAAGTCCCAATGCGGTCGCGAGGACGCGTGGCAGCAATGTAGAGATAGACGCCGATGAGAAGCATAACGATTTCAACCGCCATCGTAGCTGCGACGTGATTCCACAAAGCGAGACCGAGACGAGGACCGCCGCCCGGGTAGAGCGGCATGTCTGGTACATGAGTGATCCAATCGAGAATCCAGTGAGAAAGGACTCCGATCCATATGGCAATGGCCCCGGAACGATAGCGTGCAAACGCGCAGTAAATCCCGGCAAACGCAGTGGCCCAAACAACGCACATGAGAAGGCTGTGCGACCAAGGCATGTCGTAAAGGTCGTACGCATTGTAGCGAGTGAAGCCGGGAACGATGCGAACATGCTCCCAGCCGAGATAGAGAAAAATTGGCCAAAGCAGATCGCTGAGAAGCGGCGCGGCAAGCAGAAGCGCAAGCGATGTGCGCGGCGCGAATTTTTTTGAGGCGAATCCGACGGCAAAATGGCCGATGAACATGAATGGGGTGTCCGGGAAAAGTCTACTGGTCGCTCAGCCAGAAAAAAAGGGATTTAAGGGCCCGCTGTAAGTTTTTCTAAAAATTGAGGTTATGCACAAAGGCTCTGACTCCGGAAATCAGCACACCCAGATTCATTAGAGGCCGCGGAGAAGTTTGTAAAGTTCGTTGGCTGCGTCGAAGTCGGCTTCGAGTTCGCGGGAGCCGAGCTTGTCGCGGAGATCGTCAAGCCGGCGCGCGAAGAGATCGAGCGCGGCAGAAAGCATCTCTTTGTTGGTGAGCACAATGTCGCGCCAGGTACTGTATGGGCTGCCCGCAAGGCGGAGCGAATCGCGCAGGCCCGGGCCCGCCAACGTAATCGGAAGGCCGTTTTCGTCCAGACGATCGTAGAGAAAAGAACCCAACGCAACAGCTGCAAGTTGGGGAAGGTGCGAAGCGAGGCCGACTGCGTAGTCGTGTTGGTCCGCGCCGAGCCAGAATGGGCGCGCGCCTATTTTTTCCAGAATCTTGAGAAAAGCTGCAATACGCGGATCTTGTGGCGAATCGGCGGATTCCGGTTCAGCAGCGGACGCAGGGTTTTGTTCCGAGTCGGCAATAAGTGCATAAGTACTGCCACGGAATAGGTCGGCATCGGCGTGGGCGACGCCGGAAACTTCCTTGCCTGCCATGGGATGACCGCCGAGAAAGATTGGGCCGTCTGAAAAAAGTTCGGCCGCGGATTCAGTGATACGGACTTTGGTGCTGCACGCGTCCGTGATGAGGGCATGGCCGGGAGCGAGACGCGCGATGTCCGGAAGAAGGTCGAGCGTGGCGCCGATAGGAAGCGCGATGTAAATGAGGTCGGCGCCGCGAAGCGCTGGTGCGAGATCTCCGTGATGAGCGTCGTCAATGATCTGGCGGGAACGCGCTTCGCGGAGGGCTTCGGCGCGGTCCCAACCGGCGATGCGGATATCCGTTGTGTATTTACGCAGCGCCAGCGCAAAGGAACCGCCGATTAAACCGGTGCCGAGAATCGTGACGCGTTGAATAAGGTGCGGCGACATGGGTTGAGAAAGTTTACAGACAACGGTGCGGAGTTGAAAGCGGGAGCGTGTTCAACCCAAGCGCGCAAGGCACTTCGAACTAGGCCATGCGGCGGCCGATAGCAGGCGCGATGATGCGAAGTTCCGCCATCAGTTGAGTAAAAGTTTCGGGTTCGAGCGATTGCGCGCCGTCTGAAAGCGCATGCTCAGGGTCGTTGTGAACCTCTATAAGTAATCCATCGGCTCCAGCGGCGACGGCGGCGCGAGCCATAGGCGGAACTTTATCGCGTCGCCCGGTCCCGTGCGAAGGATCGCCCCACATCGGCAGGTGCGAAAGCTTTTTGATGACGGGGATGGCAGCGATGTCGAATGTATTGCGCGTGTAGGTTTCGAAGGTGCGAATTCCGCGTTCGCAAAGAATGACATTGTAATTGCCGCCCGAAAGAATGTATTCAGCGCTTAGAAGAAGTTCTTCCATCGTGGCAGAAAGACCGCGCTTGAGGAGCACGGGCTTGCGAACTTCTCCAAGCGCGCGGAGCAAGTGATAGTTCTGCATGTTTCGCGCACCGACCTGATAGATGTCCACGTACTGCCCCATCATTTCAACTTGCGACGGATCCATCACTTCGCTCACGGTGAAGAGGCCAAATTTATCGGCGGCTTCCCGCATCAACTGCAGTCCCTTTTCACCCATTCCTTGAAATGCGTAAGGTGAAGTGCGCGGCTTGAACGCGCCGGCGCGCAGAATCTTTGCGCCAGCTTTGGCCACGGATTCGGCGATGGAGTGAACTTGCTCGCGTGATTCGACGGAACATGGCCCCGCGGCTACTACCACATCCGTGCCGCCAATTTTTACTCCTCGTCCCAAATCAATGATGGTGCCTTCCGGTTTGAACTGCCGGCTGGCAAGTTTGAAAGGCTGCGTGATGCGCATGACTTCGCGCACGCCTTCAAGAAGCTCGAAATCGCGGTGATCGAAGTCGCGATGCACTCCGACTGCACCGAGCACCGTATGCGACGCGCCCGTAGAGCGATGCACGTCAAAACCGCTGGCAATCAAGCGGTCAATTACATTCTGAATTTGGGCGTCGCTTGCGCCCTCCTGCATGACGATAACCATGGATTAGCTCTGTTCTCCTTGACGGACGATAAAGCCTTCAGCAAATTGGTCTCAGCACTCTCAGTTCAAAGCAAACCTGCGCGGCAATCTCTTCCGGAATGTCCAACCAAAAAACCAACTACGAATCCTTTTCCTCGTCGTGATGCATGGCGAGCCGTTCCGCGGCGCGGGCTTCGTCAATGATGCGTTCGAAAAGCCGGCGAATCGCAGCGTTTGAAAGCGGACCTTGATTGTTGCGCTCCGCGTTTTCAAGGACTTCTTTCTCGCGGTCGGGCTGATAGAGCGGCAGATTCTGCTGTTGTTTGAGCTTGCCGACCTCCAGAGCGCAGCGCGAACGTTCATTCAGCAATTCCACGAGTTTGCGGTCGAGTTCATCGATGCGGCGGCGCCAATCGCTGAGACTCATGGCGCGACTTCCCTTTTCGAAAGGCCCGTTTGCGCTGCGTGTTTAAGCGAACGAATGCGAGCGGCGAGAGCCGCGGCGGCGCGATCGATTGCAGCGGGCGAAGAATCAGTCAGGGTTGCTTTTTCGATTTCCGCGACAAGCGCAGAGCCGATTACGGCTGCGTCAGCCAGTCCACCGAGGACGGAAACATGACCGGGTTGCGAGATGCCGAACCCAACCGCAAGTGGAAGTTGTGTGACGCTACGAGCGCGGCGCAGGAGCGAAGGGAGATCATCCGGGAGAGAGTCTTTCGCGCCGGTCACACCAGTGCGCGAGATGAGATAGAGAAAACCGGAAGAGACCGCAGCAATTTGCGCGAGGCGTTCATCGGTCGAGGTCGGCGCGCCTAGAAAAATCGTGTCGAGATGATTTGCGGAGAGAATACGGCGATAGTCGACGGACTCTTCAGGCGTGAGATCCGTGGCGAGGACGCCGTCAGCGCCAATTTGCGAGGCCGCTGCGCCAAATTTTTCCAAACCCATTTGAAGAATGGGATTGTAATAGCTGAACAGAACTATCGGGACTTCCGAAGTCGTTGAATTTGAATTGCGGAGTTTGTGGACAAGATCGAGAACGCCGGCGAGGGTGGCGCCGGTTTTGAGGGCGCGTTCTGACGCTCGCTGAATCGTCGGCCCATCCGCTAGCGGATCGCTGAAGGGTACTCCAAGCTCGATAACGTCGGCGCCGGCTTCAGCAAGCGCATGCACAAATGTAAGCGAGGCTTCGAGCGAAGGATCACCCGCGGTTATGTACGCGACGATGCCCATTTCCCCGCGCGTCTGCAAATCGGCAAAGCGGCGAGAGATACGAGTCGTAATGGCAGACGCAGCAGGCATAACGGAATGAAATAGGTTAACACCAAGAGGAAAGTGTGACTACGAGCGGACAAGGCTGAGACAATTGGTCTTCAACAATGAGCAGAAGATTCGACGCAGTCATACTCGGGGCCGGAGCGGCGGGCCTGATGTGCGCCATCGAAGCCGGGAAACGGGGGCGGCGCGTAGCCGTTGTGGAACGCGCAGAAAAGATTGGGAAGAAGATACTGATTTCCGGCGGCGGACGCTGCAACTTCACGAATATTCATTGCACGCCGGAAAGTTTCATCTCCGCCAATCCTCATTTTGCGAAGTCGGCACTGGCGCGTTATACACCAAAAGATTTCATCGCATTGGTGGAGAAACATCGAATTCCATTTCACGAAAAGACGCTAGGGCAGCTTTTTTGCGATCGTGGCGCGACTGATATCACGCAGATGCTTGAAGAGGAATCCCGCGTAGCAGGAGTGAAGATTTTTCTGAGTCAAGGCGTAAAAGAAATTTACCGCCCGGACGAATTTATCGTGCGCACGGAAGCGGAAGATTTTCATGCACCTGCACTCATCGTGGCAACCGGCGGTCTTTCCATCCCAAAAATCGGTGCGACTTCTTTCGGCTATAAAATCGCACGGCAGTTCGGATTGAAAATTCAAAGCACACGGCCTGCACTGGTGCCGCTCACCTTCGCGGCGAAGGAAAAGCAACAATACTGCGATCTTTCGGGCGTTTCGATGGAAGTGATTGCGAAAGCGGAAGATCACGCGTTTCGCGAAAAGATGCTGATCACCCACTGGGGGTTGAGCGGGCCGGCGATTCTGCAGATTTCGTCGTATTGGGGGCCGGGCAAAGTACTGCGCATCGATTTGGCGCCGGAACGCAACGTAACGGAAACGGTCATTCAAAGCAAAATGCGCAATGAGGCCGCTCTGCGAAATGCTTTCGTTGGAATTTTGCCGAAGCGATTTGCGGAACGGTGGGTGGAGTTTCATGGGCCGAAAGAGTGGACCAATACCGCACTGCAAGAATTTGAAAAACTGATTCACGAATGGCACGTTCTTCCGGCGGGCACGGAAGGTTATGAAAAAGCCGAAGTCACAGCAGGCGGCGTGGATACGGATGAACTTTCCAGTAAGACGATGGAGTGCCGAAATGTGCCTGGATTGTTTTTCATCGGCGAAGTCGTGGACGTTACGGGACACCTCGGTGGCTTCAATTTTCAGTGGGCCTGGGCGTCCGGCGCTGCAGCGGGAAGAGCGCTGTAGCTGAAACTGACGTGCCTCCGCTCGAGAGCAAAAAAGTAATTTGCGAAGGTCTGGAATTGAGCTATTTCAATTTTTCTTCGAGTTCAGCCCAGCGGGCGTAAAGCGCGTCGACGGATTTTTGCGCAGCTTCAAGTTCGACGCTTGCGGCGTGAAGGCGGGCGCCATCACTTGCGATTGCGGGATCGTGGAGCGCAGCCAGTTTCTCGTGCAGGAGCTTTTCAGCATTCGCGATGGTTTGCTCCATATTGTTGAGTTCGCGGTCTTCTTTGTAAGAGAGACGTTTTTTGCCCGCAAACGACTGCACTGACGGCGCGGTAGTTGCGGATTTTTCTTTAAAGGTAATCCTCTTCGATTCCAGCACGACGCGCTGTTCTCCCTGCCATGTTTCCCATTGCGAATAGTCGGCAAAACGTTCCGAGCCACCGAAGCCGTCCAACCCGAGAACGAGAGTTGAGACGCGATCTAACAAGAAGCGGTCGTGCGTGACGAGTACAAGTGCACCACGAAATTCGAGGAGGCTCTCTTCGAGAATTTCCAGCGTCGGGATGTCGAGGTCGTTGGTCGGTTCGTCGAGCAGGAGAACGTCCGCGGGCTGAAGCATCAACTGCGCGATGAGGACGCGGGCGCGTTCGCCTCCGGAAAGGCGTCCAATGGGGCGATTAAGATCTTCACCGGTGAAGAGGAATCGCGCGGCCCAGCCGGCAACGTGGATGACGCGATCTTGATAGATGACGGAGTCGCTGTCCGGTGCAAGCGCGCGCTTGAGCAAAATGTCCGGATCGAGCTGACGATTCTGATCAAAGTAGACGACGCGAAGGGCATCGGCTTTCTTGATTTTCCCGGTCTCAGGCTGCAGATCGCTGCGGAGCAGTTTCAGGAGAGTCGTTTTGCCGCTTCCGTTTGGGCCGACGAGGCCGACGCGCATGCCGCTCGTTACGTCGAAATCAAGCTTCGAGAAAAGTGTGCGACCAGGAATCTCGTAGCTCACATTCTCGAGAGATATTAGATTCTTTGTCTGGCGATTCGTGGCGGTGAAATCGATTTTAGTGGCGGTCGTGCGGGTACGGGCATTCATATCAGCTAGATCGCCGATCATCTGGTGCGCTTTATCTATGCGCGCTTTGGACTTTGTGGTGCGGGCTTTGGGGCCGCGGCGGAGCCATTCGAGTTCTGTGTGGACGCGGTTTTCGAGCGCTTCCTGATGTTTTTGTTGGGCGTGAAGATAGTTTTCCTTCGCTTCAAGAAACTTGCTGTAATTCCCTTCCACGCGAAGAAAACCGTCTTCGTAACTGCGGCTCAACTCGACCATGACGGTCGCGACATTTTCCAGAAAATATCGATCGTGGCTGACCACGACGCACGCAAATGGCGCATCTTGCAACAGAGACTCAAGCCATTCGATGCCTGCAAGATCGAGGTGGTTCGTCGGCTCGTCGAGGAGGAGAAGGTCGGGTGCCTGGACCAGCGCAGTAGCAATGGCGAGGCGCTTTTTCCATCCGCCAGAGAGCGCATGGGCGGACGTATCGAGATCAATGAAGCCGGTTCGGCCGAGTGTTTCCGCGAAGCGCGAGGCTCGTTCGACTTCCGGCACATTGGTTTCGAGCATTGCGCTTTCAATGACGGAGCGAACGGTTTCGCCTGGCGCGAATTCCGAGACCTGCGCCACTTTTGCCATTCGCGCGCGTTTGCGGAGCGCAACTTCTCCGGTGTTCGGGCGAATGTTTCCCGCAAGGATCTCCAACAACGTTGATTTGCCGGAACCATTCGGACCGATTAGGCCGATGCGATCGCCGTCGGAGACACTAAAGGAAATATTCTGAAAGAGCGGCGCGATACCAAATTTCTTGGATAGCGCGTGCGCATTAATGAGCGGTGGCAAGCCTGACTTTCTCCCGAAAATTCCACCTCTAGGATAACAGCCGCGGACACATTTATTGGGCAATCCAGGTTTCTGTCCCAGGCAATCTTTCTCGCGATGGCACAGCAATTCACGGGAGATTTACGGCGCGCTAACACTTAAGGACTAACGTTTGCCGGTCCGTAAAACAACTGAGGGAGGAAGTGTATGAAGGCATCAAATAGAGTTCTGTCCGCATTGCTGCTGGCTGGCGTAACGCTCTGCGCGGTACCAAACGCGAAAGCGGATGATTAGACGAAAACAGGCGCGGGAAATTCGGCTGCGATTGCACTGGCGAAGCAGTCTCCACTGGTTCAGTCCGCTTATAGATTCTTGTTGAGCCAAGCGGCGAAGATTAAGGATGCAAAGTTGCGAAAGGAAACGCTGGATGCGCTCGGCGACAATCCGTGCGTACGTCACCGTGCGAATTTGACGGACGCGCAAAAGGACGCGATCCTCGCAACGCTGATTGCACAGAAGCTAGTCAATCCGGCGGATGCGGCAAGCATCGTTGGAGGGGCGAAGGCTGGAGTTTTTCCGGCTCTGGTAAATGATGGAACGGCTTGTCCGCAATTGCCGCAGAAGTTTTTCTCGGCGCCTGGAAGCACCTCGGTTTTCGGTCATCACTCCTATCCCGGAGGCTTGCCGATCCACGAATCGAACAACGAGACGGCGGACGTTCACCTAGCGAAGGAATACCGCGAGATTTATGGGAATGGCGGTCATGGCGGATTTCCAACAGTGGATCCCGATGATGTGCAGGGTTTCGCTGGCCACGATGGTGATTCCGATGTTTCCGAAATCTTTATCAACGAGGATCTGATTATTGGCGCACCGCTCTGGCACGACTGGGCGAAGCCGATGGTGTTTCAGTGGAATGCGAATGGGACGGAGTTTACGGAATTGAATTTTGGCGGGACGGGCACCAGCGATGGACTTGGCGGATCGGCTGGCGATTCGCGGACGGGTGGCCACCACATCATTACGATTGCGGAAGAGATGGCGCGTGGACTGAGCCCGGAGTTTGTGATTACGCAGGCTTGTGCGCACTCCGCGCCGACCAGCGGCAACGAATATAAGGTCGTGAACTGGCTGCGAGCAGGTGCGATCATTGCGCAGATTGATCCTGTGGCGAATGGTTATCTGACGACCGATGCGAGCGGGAATTTTCGCTTGCCTGCATTGCGGCAACTTGGGAATGACGTAAACCTGGTAGCTGCTGGGCAGACCAACGTGCTTGCAGAATATACGCTGCACAATTTGTCGGACGCGGATTTTACGTATTCGGGTCCGGCAGTGGACATTGACAACGTGATTCTGGCGGAGATTGCGCCGGAATTTGGCTACAACTCGACCGATGCGAACTACTTTACAAACTTTAGGAACCCTGTCTTTAGCTTTTTCTCGGCGGAACGGTTGACGATCATCTACTCCGAGAAAGGCACAGATGGCGTGAGGCAGGAAGTCAAGAAGCTACGTCAGCAAGGAATCCTTTAACAAAAGGCAGCGTAAGTAGAGAAAAATCTGATTCGGGAAAAGGCGGCTCGTTGGCCGCCTTTTTCTTTTGTGTGAATCGCAAGTACATGTAAATAAGTCAGTTAGGCTAGACCACCCCCTACCCCTACTTTTTTTGCAAGTGCAGATTATAAAGGACTTGCGGAGCGAATTTCTGTAAGTGTTGATTCCAGGGCACTTGTGGCTCGACGATTTCGGCTAAAACACGGAGAATGTCCGCAAATATTGATTCTGGGAGAGTTAACCCTTCTTTGTTTGAGTAGTTTGCTTATAAGAACAAAAAGCGCCTGCCACCGGGCAGACGCTTGGATTTCCCAAGTATAGCAGATGGTTATGTAATTTCAAGGGTAAATGCGGGCAGGCACATTCGTGGAGGAGAACTATTCTCCTCTAGATCAGCCAAAGAGTTTCTTGAGCGTGGCTGTGCGGTAATCAAAGATGCAGTGCATATCCGGGCCGACGAAGATAACGGTTGACCTGGTCGCCGCCGGGGACGGTGTATTCGACTTTGTCGTGAACGAGGGTGCCGCTGTCGCGTTCCTCGAAGGTGTGTTAGTGATGCCAGCGGCGATAAGGTCCGCGGATTTGGTCGTCCGAGAAGAAGTACGGTGGATTCCAGCCGGTGATTTCGCTTTCCCAGTGGACAGGGATGCGGTGGATCTTGATTCTATATTGAATGCGCGTTCCGACGGCCATGACGACGGGCTTAGGAGTGGGGATTTGGAAGTTGAGAAAAGATGGGGTGAGCACTTCAAGGTTTTCAGGGGCAGCGAAGAACGGGAAGACTTCGGAAAGCGGACGAGGGAGCCTGAGTTCGGAAGTGTAGGTAAATGCCTTCATGGAGGAATTAGTTTAGGGGCAATGTTTCCTCGGAGGCTACTCGAGCATCTTACGTGGACGAGAAACACGAAGGGGGATTTTTGAAATGAAGGAAACGGTCCAGGAATATATTCAGCGGATTCAAGGGAAGATCGCCGGGAAAAAGCCGATGCGAGTGCAGGACGCGACTCCGCAGAAGCTCGCCAAACTGATCAGAGGAGTGCCTCCTGCGAAGTTGAAGAAAAGGCCTTCGCCCGAGAAATGGTCGCCGGCGGAAATCATCGCGCATCTGGCTGATTCGGAGATCGCCGTTGGCTGGCGGATGCGCTCGATTCTGGGTGCGCCGGGGACGCCGATTCAAGCGTGGGACCCGGATGCCTGGGCGGCGGCCGGGCATTATTCCAAACGCGATCCGCGCAAGACACTAGAAACGTTTCGCACGATGCGGGAGGCGAACCTGGCTCTGCTCAAGACACTGACACCTGACCAATGGAAGTATTTTGGGATGCACGCGGAGCGAGGAGAAGAGTCCATCGAGCGGTTAGTAGGAATGATGGCGGGACACGACATTAATCACACGGAGCAGATAGAGCAGATTTTGAAACGAAAGAAGTAAACGCTTCGCGGCGCTGAAGGAATTCAGCGTCGGGGCTAAAGCCCGACCTCCTAAAGAAGGAAAAGCATGGTCTACTCGAGCATGTGGATGAGTTCGGTTTCCTTTTCGCCCAAAAGATAAAAGGCGATGAAGGTCATCGGTTCGGTGTTGGAGGCGTTGTCGAAGTGGAGCATGGTTTTGTTGGGCGGCTCGAAGAAGGCATCGCCGGCGTTGAGAGTGCGTGGTTCTTCACCTTCGACTTGAAAGAGCACGGTTCCCTTTGCGATGTAGCCGACTACGGGGCAGGGATGGTTGTGAAGGCCGGTTTGCTGGCTGGGAGCGAAATCGATCTGCTTTATTTCAACGCGCTGGGTTGATTTGAGTTGTTCCAAGGCGGCAGTGAGGAGCGGTTTGCGGTTGATGGTTTGTTTCTTTGTTGCGGGATTCATAGCGCACCTCCAAGACATCCGGCATACAGTGTTGCTTTAGTTTGATGCGAGGGGACTACAGGCGATCGCGAAGAAGGCGTTCGACGTCGCGACGGCCGTGCAAAATGGAAACAATTTGCAGAGGACTCGTTCCAAGGCGATAAACGATTAAGTAGGAATAGACAGGAAAAAACTTTACGTTCGCGTCCGTGAGATTTTCGCGAATGTGGCCCGCTTCGGGATTAGCGGCAAGAAAAGCAAATTTATCGCGTATGACGGATTCTACGCGATCCGCAACTTCCAGACTGCCTTGTTCCTTGACATAGCGCCAGATTTCAACGAGATCTTCCGCGGCCTGCGGCGCGAGAAGATAACGTGAACTCATTCAGGCTTGGCCTTCAGTTTTGCGAGATGTGCGTCCAGTTGGTCTTCGGGAATGCCTTGGCCGGAGTCGAGTTGTTCAATTCCGCGGCGAATCTTCGACTGAATAGCGCTTTTGTTTTCAAGTAGCCAGCGGTCTTGCTCTTCCTGAGTTTCGAGCAGGCGGCGCAAGACATCTTCGACACTGCTTGAGCCTGTGGACTTGAGTTGTTCTTGAATTCTTGCTTCTAGGGCGGGATCTCGGATTTCGATTTGCATTTTGCTGCCTCCCAAGACAAGGTTAACTCGTTCCGGGCTCTCAGAAGATTATACTCGTGCCAGGCGAAACAGGCACAGGCCGCGCGGTGTTGCGTCTATGTGCTAGCTAATCCCCGGAAAAGTCAAAATCCCCGCACACGAAAACCGCGTATGGGCATCCGGCCAGATCTGCGGGTTTGACACAATTCCAGAAGGTCTGGTTAACTGCCAGTTTCTTGCGGGAGCACGAAGCCTCGCCATGAATTCGCGTCGAAAATTTCTGAGTCAGGCAGGAACGCTGGCTGTAGGCGCCATGGGCACGCGTACTCCTGCGGCAAACGGGAAAAGAACGGACGTGGCCGCCCAGGAGACGGTGGACCTGTGCGGCCAATGGTGGTTTCGGACCGATCCTCTGGATGTTGGTGAAGAACAGCGGTGGTACGGAACCGACGAGCCGATCATCGCATGGCGCAATGTACGAGTGCCTCACACGTGGCAAGTTGAACCTCCGTATGTTGAATATCGTGGTGTCGCCTGGTATCGGCGAACTTTCGACGCTCTGACAGAATGGCAAAACTCCGCGGTGCGGATCGAGTTTGAGGCGGTATTCCATACGGCCACGATCTGGGTAAACGGAGAATTGGCCGGAGAACATGCGCGCAAGGGCTACACGGCTTTCGTGCTTGATACCACTCATCTGCTGCACTGGGGCAGTTCCAACACAATTACGGTGCGCGTTGATAGCGCATTTAACGGCAACATGCTGCCCAGGGGACGTTCCAGCGATTGGGCGCATGATGGGGGTATCTATCGGCCGGTACAACTGCTCATTACCCCGAAAACTTTTGTCGAGCGTGTCGATGTTGAAGCTGTTCCCGATCTCGCCGGCGGAGACGGAAAGCTTGCCATTACGGCTTATTTCCACAATACGGATTCGAAACCGTGGACGGGGCGAACCGGTTTTCGAATTATCGACGAAGAAACCGGGCAGACAGTAGTGACCGGTCCAGATCATCCGGGCCTCACCATTAAAAGCGGCGCGACGCAGGCAGAACAATTTGCAGCAACCCTTCCTAGTGCAAAGTTGTGGCATTTCGATCACCCGAATCTCTATCGGCTTATTTTTTCAATCACGAGTGGACAAGAGACTCATCGGCTCACAGCCACATTCGGAGTCCGGAAGTTAGAGGTTAAGGATGACGGGTTTTATTTGAATGGCGAGCGCGTACGGCTGATGGGTGTCGAGCGTATGGCGGGAAGCAATCCCGAATTTGGAATGGCGGAGCCCAGCCAATGGATCGGCCACGATCACGACGAGTTGAAAGATCTCAATTGCGTTTTCACGCGCGTCCACTGGCCACAAGATAAGAGAGTTCTCGACTACTGCGACCGGCACGGAATTCTTATGCAGACAGAGGTGCCTGCCTGGGGCTGGGACAGTTTTGGAGGCATGAGAATCGAACCCGATGCCGACATCATGGAAAACGGTTTGGAGCAGTTGAGGGAGATGATCGCGCGCGACCGGAACCACCCTTCGGTAGTGGTCTGGGGCGTGTGCAACGAGGTTGGCGGGCAACATTCGCCAGCACATCAATTTGCAAAACACATGTTGGAGGAGGCGAAGAGACTGGATCCTAATCGGCTTTGTTCCTATGCTTCGAACTCCTTAGTCGAAACGCCGGAACGGGACGTAGCCGGATTGATGGACTTCATCGAAGTAAATGAATATTTCGGAACGTGGGTCCCGCAATCTCCGGAGGCACTGGCCATGCATCTGGATAGCCTGCACGCCGCATTTCCCGGCAAGCCCATTCTCATTTCCGAGTACGGCTATTGCGCCTGCACGCCCGACCGCCCCGAGGGGGACCAACACCGCGTCGAGGCCCTGCGTTCCCACGATGCATTGTTCCGCTCCAAGGAATTCATCGCCGGATCTATTTTTTTCTGCTACAACGACTACCGTTCTCACGTCGGCGCCACCGGTGTGGGAGCGCTGCGGCAAAATGTTCACGGCGTTGTGGATTTATACGGCCGGCGGAAATCTTCCTACGCTGTCCTTAGGGAAGAATGCAGCCCCATCGAATCGTTAACTGCAGAAAACCGCGGGAACGCGTTCCAGCTGCGGCTCAGAACCCGGCAGGATATCCCCATGTACACTCTGCGGGGCTACAAAGTCAGGGGAATTTTTTATGGCGAAGGGGACGTCCCGATAGAGCGGCAAGAAGTGGCGCTTCCGGAAATCGTTTCAGGCGGAGAAATCGCCGTCGATCTCAAATTCAGCCGATCCGGAGTACCGTTGCACGTTGCTTTTGACGTTTTGCGGCCCACCGATTTTTCGGCCTATTCTCGGGACTGGAAACCTTAAGTCACGTTTCTGGCAAGCGGCGCGCTGGTGACTCGGGATAGTCGGGAATAGAACTTGATCTATCCTCCGGCCGTATTCATTGGAATTCCGGTCCTGTAGTTGTGGTCTGCGGTGGGAAAAATCAAAATCCCCACGCGCAAAAACCGTTTATGGGGGCACCAGGCCACCCGTGAGCGTCAAAGAGACAGGCAGAATGGGTGCGGAGTTACCGCATCACTGCAGCATCTTGCCGTCAAGCGCCGCCATCATGCGCGGGTCGGAGCGAAGCTTGCGGACAATGTGTTGCCTCTCGTCGTCGTCCACTTCGAACCAGTCTGATTCGAGCTTAGCGCCGGCGCGAGCCAGCAGCGCGACCGTCTCGTGGAAGCTTCCGCGCTCCGCCGCCGACGCCGAATTTGCCCAGTGATAGAGCGCCCACCCGAGAGGTGTTCCGCCGAACGCGTCGTCAACGGCATCGACGCTGGCGCCGCGGCTCAACAGTAACTTCACCGTCTCCGCATGCCCTTCCCAGGCGGCCCAATGCAGCCCGGTCTGGCCATGATGGGGCAGCTTTTCGTGAACCGAAGCGCCCCGCTGCAACAGGAAATCCACCACGGCCGTCCGGCCGAACTCACACGCCCAGGCGAATCCTTTCTTCATCTGTTCGGGCGTTGCCGGCTGCTTTAGTTGGCTGTCCTCGCTAAAAAACGCGCGCACTACGTCCAGCCGTCCGGTACCCGCGGCACCTTCGAGGTCCAGCCGCGCGCCGGAGTTCGCCAGAAATGCGGCCGCCTGCCCGCGGCCGTTGTGGAGGCATGCGATGACGTCGTTCGCGCCGATGGCCGCTCCGCGGTCGAGCAGCAGTTTCATTAGCGGGATCTGCACACCCGCATCTTCCGGATGGCAGCTCGTGGCGGTCAGGTTCAGCGCGGTGGAATGCCCACCGTATGCATCCGACTCAGCGTTAACTTCCGCTCCAGCATTCAGCAGCAGCGTCGCAATCTCCACGATGTTTTTCGGCGTCTTCTGGCGGAAATCCTCAACGCCATTGGCGGAAACGTATTGCAGCAGCGTTGAGCGGTGTTCGCGCATCGACCGCTCTTGCACCAGGCCGGGATTCTCGTTCAGCAACTTCTGCAAAGCCGGGACATCGCCACTGATAATCGCATCGGCGGCAGTTTCGAACGTAGACGCCGGAGACCCAGCGCGCTCGAGCGCCTCCAAGTGCTTCGCGAATTTCGGCCAGCTCACGAACCCATGACAACGCGCCAGAAAGAACTGCGCACCGGCAAGCGAGCAGCGGGCAGCCGAGCCATTCGAGTCCCGCATCTTGCGCCACTGCGACTGCACACGCTGCGCGTGCGCTTGAAACTCCGCCGCGGGCCGGCCATGAAGTTCTGCGACTCTTTCGGCCCAGCGCTCAGCCCATTGGCGGATTGCCTCGCCGGTTTCCGATTTGCACGCGCGCTGGAGGTCTTTCGCGAGTTTGCGGTATTGCTCGAGATTGGGATGAGGCGGTAGGGGAAGTGCGTCCGACATACGAATCTCCTTTCAATGCATGCCTGGAGTTCGCACGGATCAGGCTGAAAGAAGGTTCGTAACCTTCATTTGTTTTTGATGGGTGGGCACGGCCCTTTCCGCGAACTGGATGCGCCCCTCGCGCTTGCTCTCTTATACCATGATCCGCGTTGATCTTTCTGTCGTGCGGTCCCAAAACAGAACTCTATATGGCTATGGGCGGCGGCAGGATACTGACGGAAAAATCAGAATTCCCACGCGCATAACCCATGCATGGGGTACCCGGCTAGCCTTCCTTCCGCACAAAAACATTTGAGCCAAGCGTCCGACGCGCAAAACAAAAGGGCCGCGGAAGAATCCGCGGCCCTAAACGCACAAAATAAGTTGTTTTCTCTTTGACTCGATACGATCTGACAGAATCTGCCCGAAGTTGTAAACCGAACGTTGCATCGTAAGCCCGTGAGAGCGAACGATGCGTTGGCCAGCATAGACCGCACACCATAGCGGGTTAGCTAGCACTATCTTTAGAAAGGAGGTGATCCAGCCGCAGGTTCTCCTACGGCTACCTTGTTACGACTTCACCCCAATCATGAGTCATACCTTGGGCGCTTGCGTCCTTGCGGTTCGCGCGGCGACTTCTAGTACAACTCACTTTCGTGATGTGACGGGCGGTGTGTACAAGGCCCGGGAACGTATTCACGGCGTCGATCTGATACGCCATTACTAGCGATTCCGGCTTCATGCAGTCGAGTTGCAG